>OGSC01000001.1_pt1 | contig 706478 bp, 676 predicted proteins | sample 1573751 | NCBI WGS metagenome assembly OGSC01 (sample SAMN03295840, study PRJEB24534) | human gut metagenome | isolation source: fecal sample 8 from infant 5 | host: Homo sapiens | place: USA: Pittsburgh, PA | collected 2014-07
TCATCAATGGCCTGAAAAAAGCCTCTGTTGAAATCGACCGTAAGATCCTGGCTGATATCGCAGTATTCGACAAAGTAGCGTTTACCGCTCTGGTCGAAAAAGCGAAAGCAGCTCTGGCTTAATAAGTCAGTGGAAGAGGGAGCGATGCTCCCTCTTTTCGTTTATACCCGCCATGTCTCGCATTGCATGCGCGTAGGCTGAGGTTTTCACCCGGTCACTTACTTAAGTAAGCTCCTGTGGTTTCACTCTCTCGCCGCTGTTTTGCAACGCGAATTATTTAGGGTATAACACCATCAGAAGATTGACTTTTTTCCGGTGAGCCCTTTCAATAAGGTAATCCGCTTTTTGCCACACAAGGTAACGCAAGCATGAATGCTGCTATTTTCCGCTTCTTTTTTTACTTTAGCACCTGACTCCGGGAGGCTAGCGCGTGAAAGAAGAAACGGAAAATTAACGCCAAAAGCCTCCAACAGGAGGCTTTTTTTGTGTCTGAATTTTAAGTAAAAAGTCCAACAACAAGGACATAACGAGGAAAATTATGTCACATCTCGCAGAGCTGGTTGCCAGTGCACGGGCAGCCATTAATGATGCCTCAGATGTTGCCGCGTTAGATAACGTACGCGTTGAATATCTGGGTAAGAAAGGGCATCTGACCCTTCAGATGACCACCCTGCGTGAGCTGCCGCCAGAAGAGCGCCCGGCTGCCGGGGCGGTGATTAACGAAGCAAAAGAACAGGTCCAGCAGGCGCTGAACGCGCGTAAATACGACCTGGAAAATGCTGCACTGAACGCGCGCCTGGCGGCTGAGACCATCGACGTATCCCTGCCGGGGCGCCGTATCGAAAACGGCGGCCTGCATCCGGTCACCCGTACTATCGACCGCATTGAGAGTTTCTTCGGTGAGCTTGGCTTTACCGTGGCGACGGGCCCGGAAATCGAAGATGATTATCACAACTTCGATGCATTGAATATTCCAGGCCATCATCCGGCACGCGCTGACCACGACACTTTCTGGTTTGATGCCACCCGCCTGCTGCGTACGCAGACATCTGGCGTGCAGATTCGCACCATGAAAGAACAGCAGCCGCCGATTCGTATTATCGCGCCGGGCCGCGTGTACCGTAACGACTACGACCAGACGCATACCCCGATGTTCCATCAGATGGAAGGTCTGATTGTTGATACCAACATCAGCTTTACCAACCTGAAAGGTACGCTGCACGATTTCCTGAACAACTTCTTTGAGGAAGATCTGCAGGTACGTTTCCGTCCGTCCTACTTCCCGTTCACTGAACCGTCTGCAGAGGTGGATGTGATGGGTAAAAACGGCAAATGGCTGGAAGTGTTGGGTTGCGGCATGGTGCATCCGAACGTACTGCGCAATGTGGGCATTGACCCGGAAATCTATTCTGGCTTCGCGTTTGGGATGGGAATGGAGCGCCTGACCATGCTGCGTTACGGTGTGACCGATCTGCGAGCATTCTTCGAAAACGATTTGCGTTTCCTCAAACAGTTTAAATAAGGGCAGGACAAATAATGAAATTCAGTGAACTGTGGTTACGCGAGTGGGTTAACCCGGCAGTCGACAGTGAAGCGCTTTCCGATCAAATCACCATGGCTGGCCTGGAAGTAGACGGCGTCGAGCCTGTGGCGGGCGCATTTAACGGCGTGGTTGTGGGTGAAGTTGTGGAGTGCGGTCAGCACCCGAATGCAGACAAACTGCGCGTTACAAAAGTGAATGTGGGCGGTGAACGCCTGCTGGATATTGTCTGTGGCGCGCCGAACTGCCGCCAGGGGTTGAAAGTGGCTGTTGCCACCATCGGCGCAGTACTGCCGGGTGACTTCAAAATTAAAGCGGCCAAACTGCGCGGTGAACCGTCAGAAGGCATGCTGTGTTCGTTCTCTGAGCTGGGTATTTCCGATGACCACAGCGGCATTATCGAACTGCCGCTGGACGCTACGATTGGTACCGATATTCGCGACTACCTTAAACTTGATGACAACACTATTGAAATCAGTGTGACGCCGAACCGTGCGGATTGCTTAGGAATCATTGGTGTCGCGCGCGATGTCGCCGCACTGAACAAAGCACCGCTGGTTGAACCGGAAATCACCCCGGTTGTCGCCACCATTAACGATACGCTGCCAATCACCGTTGACGCCGCTGATGCCTGTCCGCGTTATCTGGGGCGTGTGGTTAAAGGTATTAACGTAAAAGCGCCGACCCCGCTGTGGATGAAAGAAAAACTGCGTCGCTGCGGTGTGCGTTCTATCGATGCGGTTGTGGACGTGACCAACTATGTTCTGCTGGAACTGGGTCAGCCGATGCATGCTTTCGATTTGGATCGTATCGACGGTGGTATCGTCGTACGTATGGCGAAAGAGAACGAAACGCTGGTACTGCTCGACGGTAGTGAAGCCAAACTGGCAACCGACACGCTGGTGATTGCTGACCACAATAAAGCGCTGGCTATGGGCGGCATTTTTGGTGGTGAACACTCTGGCGTGAACGGCGATACACAGAACGTTCTGCTGGAATCCGCGTTCTTTAGCCCACTGTCCATCACTGGTCGCGCGCGTCGTCATGGTCTGCACACGGATGCTTCCCATCGCTATGAGCGTGGCGTTGATCCGGCGCTGCAGTACAAAGCCATGGAGCGTGCGACCCGTCTGCTGATTGATATCTGCGGCGGTGAAGCTGGTCCGGTTGTTGATATCACCAATGAAGCCACGCTGCCGAAACGGGCGACCATCCGTCTGCGCCGCAGCAAGCTGGATCGTTTGATTGGTCATCATATTGCGGATGAACAGGTTACTGACATCCTTAAACGCCTGGGGTGCGAAGTCACCGAAGGGCAGGATGAGTGGCTGGCCGTTGCGCCGAGCTGGCGTTTCGATATGGAAATCGAAGAAGACCTGGTAGAAGAGGTTGCGCGCCTGTACGGTTACAACAACATCCCGAATGCACCGGTACAAGCCGGGCTGGTGATGGGGTCACACCGCGAAGCCAATCTGTCGCTCAAGCGCGTGAAAACGCTGCTCAATGACAAAGGCTATCAGGAAGTGATCACCTACAGTTTCGTTGATCCGAAAGTACAGCAGTTGATCCATCCGGGTGAAGAAGCGCTGATTCTGCCAAGCCCGATCTCCAGCGAAATGTCAGCGATGCGTCTGTCACTGCTGACCGGCCTGCTCGGGACTATCGTCTATAACCAGAACCGTCAGCAGAGCCGTGTGCGTATCTTCGAAACCGGTCTGCGCTTCGTACCGGACACCCAGGCGCCTTTAGGTATTCGTCAGGATCTGATGCTGGCGGGTGCCATCTGCGGTAACCGCTATGAAGAGCATTGGGATCTGGCTAAAGGCAGCGTTGATTTCTTCGACCTGAAAGGCGATCTGGAGTCCTTACTCGACCTGACCGGCAAATTGTCCGCGATTGAGTTCCGCGCAGAGGCGAATCCGGCGCTGCATCCTGGGCAATCCGCAGCGATTTATCTGAAAGATGAATACGTTGGTTTCATTGGCGTCGTGCATCCGGAGCTGGAACGTAAGCTCGATCTGAATGGTCGTACTCTGGTGTTTGAACTGGAGTGGAACAAGGTCGCAGACCGCGTGGTTCCTCAGGCGCAGGAGATTTCACGCTTCCCGGCGAACCGTCGCGACATCGCTGTCGTCGTCGCTGAAAACGTGGCTGCGGCAGATATTTTAGCCGAATGTAAGAAAGTTGGCGTAAATCAGGTAGTTGGCGTAAACTTATTTGACGTGTACCGCGGTAAGGGTGTTGCGGAGGGGTATAAAAGCCTCGCCATTAGCCTGATCCTTCAGGATACCAGCCGTACACTCGAAGAAGAGGAGATTGCCGCTACCGTCGCCAAATGTGTAGAGGCATTAAAAGAGCGATTCCAGGCATCATTGAGGGATTGAACCTATGGCGCTTACAAAAGCTGAAATGTCCGAATATCTGTTTGATAAGCTTGGGCTTAGCAAGCGAGATGCTAAAGAGCTGGTAGAGCTGTTTTTCGAAGAGATCCGTCGTGCTTTGGAAAATGGTGAGCAGGTAAAACTCTCCGGCTTTGGCAATTTCGATCTGCGTGATAAGAATCAACGTCCGGGACGTAACCCGAAAACGGGCGAAGATATTCCCATTACAGCCCGGCGCGTGGTGACCTTCAGACCCGGCCAGAAGTTAAAAAGCCGCGTCGAAAACGCTTCGCCCAAAGCAGAGTAATCTGGACTAATTAAAAAGGCCGCAATTGCGGCCTTTTTCTTTCAATACTGAATATCATCTTTAAAATCAACTCACTCAATAACGCATCAATTGAACTGCATGCTGAATTACGCAAAACTCCAACAGCGTCGTAATGGTCAGTGGCTCTGCGGCCTTGCGCTGCTTTTGCTGATCGCGCTGTTTATTAGCCTGTGCGCGGGCGATCAGTGGATTGGTCCTGCAAACTGGCTTGATACCCGTGGGCAACTTTTTGTCTGGCAAATACGTCTGCCCCGTACGTTAGCGGTTTTGCTGGTGGGGGCGGCGCTGGCATTAAGCGGCGCGATTATGCAGGCGTTGTTTGAAAACCCACTGGCCGAGCCGGGGCTTCTGGGCGTGTCTAACGGTGCGGGTGTCGGGTTAATAGCCGCCGTACTGCTGGGAAAAGGTCTGTTGCCTGGCTGGGCGTTAGGGTTATGCGCCATCGCCGGGGCGCTGGTCATCACGCTTATTCTGCTGCGCTTTGCCCGACGGCATATGTCGACCAGTCGTCTGCTGTTAGCCGGCGTCGCGTTGGGGATCATTTGTAGCGCGCTGATGACCTGGGCCATTTATTTTTCCACTTCATTCGACCTGCGCCAGCTCATGTACTGGATGATGGGCGGTTTTGGCGGCGTAGACTGGCAACAAAGCTGGCTGATGGTCGCACTGTTACCGGTTATGGGCTGGACCTGCTTTCAGTCGCAGCCACTTAACGTACTGGCGCTGGGGGAGACATCGGCCCGTCAACTTGGGCTACCCCTGTGGTTCTGGCGCAATGTGCTGGTGGTGGCAACCGGCTGGATGGTGGGCGTCAGCGTCGCGCTGGCTGGCTCCATTGGCTTTATAGGGCTGGTTATCCCCCATATTCTGCGTCTTTGCGGCCTCACCGACCATCGCGTGCTTCTGCCCGCCTGCGCGCTTGCGGGGGCGACGGCACTGCTTTTTGCCGATATCGTTGCCCGAATGGCACTGAGCGCCGCGGAATTACCTATCGGTGTCGTGACGGCAACACTGGGGGCACCGGTGTTCATCTGGCTCTTGCTAACGGCAAGACGCTAAAAGGCCGGAAGACGTAATGCCCGGATTCACCCGCAGACAATAATTACGTAAAAGTGTGTAACAACAGCACGTCAAAAAAAGAAAAATTACCTAATCCGTTGGTTTTATGCCTTTTTTTGGTAAATGACAGGAGAAGGATTATCGCGCATTATCTGGCTATTATTAATGACTGGCCGGGCGAGAGATCCGGCGTACGAATGAACCGACTAAGGGGATGCTATGCACCAGGATATTTTGAACACCGAGATTACAACAATTGATGGCGAACATATCACGCTGGAAAAATACCAGGGCAAGGTTATTTTGGTGGTGAATGTGGCCTCAAAATGTGGCCTGACGCCACAGTATGAACAACTGGAAAACATTCAGAAAGCCTGGGAGAAAGACGGGTTTATCGTTCTCGGCTTCCCGTGTAATCAGTTTGCCGGGCAGGAGCCGGGCAGTGAAGAAGAGATCAAAACCTTCTGCAGCACGACCTACGGGGTGACTTTCCCAATGGCAGCCAAAGTCGATGTTAACGGTGAAAACCGCCATCCTTTGTATCGCAAATTGATTGCCGCGGCACCAAAGGCTGTCGCCCCGGAGGAGAGCGGTTTTTATGAGCGCATGGCCAGCAAAGGGCGGGCACCGCTTTATCCGGATGATATCCTGTGGAACTTTGAAAAATTCCTGATTGGTCGTGATGGTCAGGTTGTTCAGCGTTTCTCACCGGATATGACACCCGAAGATCCTATCCTGATGGAAGCGATTAAGCTGGCGCTGGCAAAATAATGCCGTTGCTGCAACTTCATGACCTTGAGGATGCAGGCAGACTGGGGCCGATTACGGCCCTGGTCGACAAAGCGCAAATGCTGCATCTCGTCGGGCCGAATGGTGCCGGGAAAAGCACGCTTCTGGCACGTCTCGCCGGTTTGACGCAGGGAAAGGGCAGTGTGCAGTTAAATGGTCGCCCGCTTGAGCAATGGCATGCGCCGCAACTGGCTCGTCATCGCGCTTACCTGTCCCAGCAGCAGACACCGCCCTTCGCCATGCCGGTATGGCATTATCTGGCACTGCATCAGCATCACCATCCCAATGACAACGTGGTTGAAGAGATTACGCATAAACTTGGGCTGGCGGATAAGCTGGGGCGCACTGTCAATCACCTCTCCGGTGGCGAATGGCAGCGGGTGCGGCTGGCAGCGGTGATTGCGCAAATTCATCCGGCAGCGAATGCGGATGGGCAACTCCTGTTGTTAGACGAGCCGATGAACAGTCTTGATGTGGCCCAGCAGGCCGCGCTGGATGGCATGTTAAGCGAGCTGGTGGCGGCAGGGATCACCGTTGTTATGAGCAGCCACGATCTCAACCATTCGCTGCGTCGCGCGCATCAGGTGTGGCTATTACGCCAGGGTAAACTGATTGCCAGTGGCCCACGTGATGAGGTGTTAACGCCGCAAAATCTGGCGACCGCATACGGTATGCCATTTCGTCGCCTCGACCTGGCTGGTCACAGGATGCTCATTCCCGAGGTATAGCAGTAAACGGAACTTGCAAGAATTGCAATTCACACGCTAAATTATTCCAGCATAACAAAAATAGAGGTTTTGCTGGATGCGCATCTGGTTTCTTCTGGCGGCATTAATTCTTTCAGGGTGCAGCAGTCATCGGGCACCGCCACCTAACGCACGCCTTTCTGATTCCATCACCGTCATTGCGGGGCTTAATGATCAACTGCGCGACTGGCGCGGTACGCCTTACCGCTATGGCGGCATGAGCCGCAATGGCGTTGATTGTTCGGCATTCGTGATGATGACCTTCCGCGATAAATTTAACCTAGAGCTTCCCCGCGATACGCGTAAACAGGCGGAAGTGGGAACGAAAATCGATAAGGATGAATTGCTGCCAGGCGATCTTGTGTTCTTCAAAACAGGCTCCGGCGATAACGGTCTGCATGTGGGCATCTATGACACCGATAATGCCTTTATCCATGCATCCACCAGCCAGGGAGTCGTGCGTTCTTCGTTAAACAATGTCTACTGGCGCAAGAATTTCTGGCAGGCGCGTCGTATCTAATCCCCTTCCCATAACAAGCAGCGAATAGCTAACCGGTTCGCTGCTTTTGTGAACTAAACGCAAATTTTGTTATTTTCCTCACCGTTCATTCATTTTTTCTTCAATATTTATTATTTAACTATTCGTTACCTTAAAGGGCTGTCAGTATCGTGGCATACGCTGGTGTGAGCAATTTAACCAGGATAAGCTTGCGCACGAAAATAAGGAATTTTCGACAATATAATGGGAAATGATGAAGTCAGTTTTGTTAAGTTCAACTACGTTGATGCATGTGCGCATTGGTTTTTCGATGCAGGATATCAACCTTAATGCGGGGTTGGCGCCATGATCGTATCGTTTGATGACACCTATCGCTCAGAGTTTTTACTACAGCCTGCGCGCAACGGTTACGGCACGCTTGTCGGGATTGAAATCGTGGTCAATTTCGTTGGGGCGGGTTCTGTACGGGCATCTGCAGAGCGGATAGTGCCACGCCTGAGCCCAGACGAAACGCTGACGCTTTTTACTGAGCAATTAGAATTACTCGAGTCTTGTAAGCTATTCTTTATTCAGCATCAACTTCTCGCCTGGATACATATTTCACCGCTTATTGTCGATGCATTGATCTCTAATGCTGAACTTGCCGAAACGGTAGCGAAATATCCTTTTCTCGAATTTACTGTGAATGAGAATTATCCCAACCTGACGAAAGGTAATGAAAATAATTCTCTCGTCTTGTTTAGCGAACGGTATCCTTTAATCCTGGGAAATTTTGGTGCCGGGGCGGCTTCCACTCGCGCCATTTTTGACGGGCTGTTTAAGCGGGTGGTGTTGGATAAAAATTTTATCCATCAGCGGCTGGCCTCGCGTTCGTTCGAACCCTTTATGCGCGCGATCGTCTCACAAATTTCCCCCTATTGCCGTTCGGTAATGATTGACGGTATTGACGATGAAAAAACCTTAAAGCGGGTGAAGCCGTATCAGTTCAGTGCCATGCAGGGGAATTTATGGCCAGCGGTCCCCGCCGCTCAGATCACCAGCCTGGTTCAGGGATAACCTTGCCTTTAACCCGTGTTTAACATCCTCTAAACCCACTACAATAAAGACAGGAGGTACTATGACCCTGTCTTTTATTACCCGCTGGCGCGATGAGCTGCCCGGTTTTTATACTGCCCTTTCCCCGACACCGCTGAGTAATGCCCGCTTGCTTTGGCATAATGCCCCTCTGGCGAAAACCATGGGCATCGATCCCGCCCTGTTTACGCCGAACGAGGGGGCTGGCGTGTGGGGGGGCGAAACGCTGCTTCCCGGAATGTCACCGCTTTCGCAGGTCTACAGCGGACATCAGTTTGGCGTCTGGGCGGGGCAACTGGGCGACGGGCGCGGTATCCTGCTCGGCGAACAGCGACTGCCTGATGGTACAACGCTGGACTGGCACCTGAAAGGTGCCGGGCTTACGCCGTATTCCCGTATGGGTGATGGCCGCGCGGTGCTGCGCTCAACTATTCGTGAAAGCATGGCCTCTGAGGCCATGCACCATCTGGGGATTGCGACGACACGTGCGCTTTCTATTGTCACCAGTGACACGCCTGTTTACCGCGAAAGCGTTGAGCAGGGGGCGATGATGATGCGCATTGCGCAAAGTCATATCCGTTTTGGCCACTTCGAGCACTTCTATTATCGGCGCGAACCCGAAAAGGTACGCCAACTGGCGGATTTTGTGATTCGCCATTACTGGCCGCATCTGCAGGATGACGCCAACAAATATGAAGTCTGGTTCCGGGATGTCATTGCCCGTACCGCTGCGCTGATGGCTCGCTGGCAGGCGGTCGGCTTCGCCCATGGGGTCATGAATACGGACAACATGTCGATTCTGGGGCTGACGATTGATTACGGCCCCTACGGTTTTCTTGATGACTACCAGCCCGGTTTTATCTGCAATCACTCGGACTACCAGGGACGTTATAGCTTCGATAACCAGCCAACAATTGCCCTGTGGAATCTGCAACGGCTGGCGCAAACTCTGTCGCCCTTTATGAGTGCCGATGTGCTCAATGCGGCGCTGGACAGTTATCAGCCGGTATTGCTGAGCGAATATGGCATATTGATGCGCCAGAAACTGGGCTTTTTTAGCCAGCAAAAGGATGACAATGTGTTGTTAAGCGAGCTCTTCGCTCTGATGGAGCGTGAAGGCAGCGACTATACCCGCACTTTCCGCATGTTAAGCCATACTGAGCAGATGAGCGCCAGCAGCGCGCTACGTGACGAGTTTATCGATCGCGAAGCGTTTGACAGTTGGTTTAGCCGCTACCGTGCGCGTCTGGCGCAGGAGGCTATTGCGGATGCGCAACGTCAGCAGCAAATGCAAAACGTAAACCCGGCGGTTGTGCTGCGTAACTGGCTCGCACAGCTGGCGATTGAACAGGCAGAGCAGGGAAATACCGAAGAGCTGGAGCGTCTGCATGCCGTCTTGCGGGAGCCTTATGCAGAGCGCAACGATGACTATAGCCGTCGCCCACCGGACTGGGGTAAAAGACTGGAGGTTAGCTGTTCGAGCTGAGCCTCTATTTCGTTAGTATCAGTTTCCCGGCGTGCGTTTGTCGCAACAGATATTCTTGTCCCTGATGTTCAATAACAACGCGCGCCGAATCCCCCAACAGTGTTTTGCTGCTGATGCGGCGATCCTCAGGATGAATAGTGGCTGGGCTGGCAGGCAGTTTCTCTGCCGGAGTGGTCGGCTTATCCTTGTTCGACATTTCACGCTAACTGTTTGGATATGACAATGATAATTATTATTAATACCTGCCGTGCGGGCTGCAAGTAATATTTGGAAAACCAATCATTTGGGGTAGGGGGACGCGTCCCGCCGGGAGACCCGACGGGAAAAAAGATTACAAACGTGAGGAGACTGCCGCAGCGAGCTTATCGAGCAATACTTCGCTGTCTTCCCAGCTCAGGCACGGGTCAGTGATGGACTGCCCGTATACCAGCGGCTGGCCGCTGACGATCTTTTGCGTACCCTCTTGCAGGAAACTCTCCGCCATCACCCCCGCAATTGCCGTGGAGCCATCACGAATCTGCTGACAGATGTCATCGCAGACTTCAAGCTGGCGACGATGCTGTTTCTGGCAGTTGCCGTGACTGAAATCGACGACCAGTTGCTCCGGCAGATCAAACTCACGCAGAGTTGCGCAGGCGGCGGCAATATCGTCGGCGTAGAAATTCGGTTTTTTTCCGCCACGCATAATGATATGCCCGTAAGGGTTACCGCTGGTCTGGTAAATGGTCATCTGTCCGGTTTTGTCCGGCGAGAGGAACATATGGCTGGTTCGCGAAGCGCGAATCGCGTCTACCGCGATTCGGGTGTTACCGTCAGTACCGTTTTTAAAGCCTACCGGACAGGAGAGCGCCGACGCCATCTCGCGGTGGATCTGGCTTTCTGTGGTACGCGCGCCAATCGCCCCCCAACTGATCAGATCAGCAATAAATTGTCCTGTCACCATATCCAGAAATTCGGTTGCTGTCGGTACGCCCAGCTCATTCACTGCGAGCAGGAGTTTGCGTGCCAGTTCGATGCCGTGGTTAACGCGGTAGCTGCCGTTCAGATCGGGATCGGAAATCAACCCTTTCCAGCCCACTACGGTTCGCGGCTTTTCAAAATAGGTGCGCATCACAATTTCCAGTTGCGCACTGTGCTTTTGCCTTAACCCCTGCAGGCGACGGGCATAATCCATTGCTGCGTCCAGATCGTGAATGGAGCAGGGGCCAATAATCACTAATAGCCGTTTATCTTCACCGTTGAGGATTTTCTCGATACGGCGACGGGATTGTGTGACATGTTCCGCAACTGCAAGGGAAACGGGATGCCGCTGTGCGAGCTCTGCCGGAGTGACCAGACTCTCGATGCGCGCAGTGCGAAGTTCATCGGTTTTGTTCATCAGAATTCTCAAAATTTTGTGCTCAAACGGCCAAATGCCGGAGGCGATGCGCACACCTTAAACCAATCCTTGCTTAATTCAATAGCAGGTTGTGATGCGCATCACATCGAAGGCCAGCATGATAGCAAAATTGTCATCCATGTACTAGTGTCTTAGTACATGCGGCGGTTAAGCCCCATCATGTCGAGAATTTTGGTGGCGATCTCTTCTACCGAATAGTTGGTACTGTTTAACCAGGGGATCTGATTTTTACGGTAAAGCGCTTCCACCTCTGCCACTTCCATGCGGCACTGGCGTAATGAAGCGTAACGGCTATTTTCACGACGCTCTTCGCGAATTGCAGCCAGGCGCTCAGGATTAATGGTCAGACCAAATAATTTATGCTGGAGCGGCTTCAATGAAACAGGCAGAACGAGATTATCCATGTCATCGGCAATAAAAGGATAATTAGCTGCACGGATACCGAATTGCATTGCCAGATAAAGGCTGGTTGGCGTTTTACCGCAACGGGAGACACCCAACAAAATCACCTGGGCCTGATCCAGGTTGCGCAACGAAATACCGTCATCATGCGCCAGCGTGTAATCAATAGCGGCAATCCGAGCATCATATTTCGTCAGGTTGCCTGGATTTAACCCATGGGTACGATGCGCAATAGGTGTCGGGTCGAGTTTTAATTCTTGCTGTAATGGTGCCACCAGTGCCTGAACAATGTCCTGACAGAATCCTTCACTTTGTAAAATAATGGTGCGGATTTCAGGCAGTACGATGGAATAAAACACTAATGGACGTACGCCTGTCTGCTGATAGATAGCGTCAATCTGGTCCTTCACTGCTCTGGCGCGGCTTTCATTCTCCACGAACGGCAGCGTGATGCTATTGATGGCAACAGGGAATTGCGACATCACCGCATGGCCTAATACCTCTGCGGTGATAGCGGTACCATCGGAAATATAAAAAACCTGGCGATCCACAGCGCTGTCCATTTTACCCTTCCTGATTGTCATGCGTAATTATCTGAAAGCATAAATTAAAGTCACCCATCTGCGTAGCGTCTTTTCTGAATTTTTAAAATGAAACGGTATTTTTGTTTTTAATGAAAAGTATGGTTCATTTTTATTATGCGCCTAAAAAAAGAATGACTTTGAGGATTTTCCGATTATCGAATACGGAATCGTTGACGGGAAAGTGTCCGAAAAGACAAAAATTTAAATTGCTTGAACGATTCACCGTTTTTTCAGCCGGAATAATTATGCCAGGATGAAAAGGTAGTAAATGCTTTATTACCCCATTCAAATATCACAAAAGGATTGTTTAGATGTCCAACAATGGCTCGTCTCCGCTGGTGCTTTGGTATGACCAACTCGGCATGAATGATGTAGACAGAGTTGGGGGCAAAAATGCCTCCCTTGGTGAGATGATTACTAATCTGTCCGGTATGGGCGTAAGCATACCCAATGGGTTTGCTACCACTGCCGATGCGTTTAACCAGTTTCTCGATCAAAGCGGCCTGAATCAGCGCATCTATGACCTGCTGGATAAAACGGACATTGACGACGTTTCCGAGCTGGCGAAAGCTGGCGCGCAGATTCGCCAGTGGATAGTCGATACCCCGTTCCAGCCGGCGTTCGAAGATGCGATCCATCAGGCATATGCCAAACTGTCTGCTGATGACGAGCAGGCATCCTTTGCGGTCCGCTCTTCCGCAACGGCAGAAGATATGCCAGACGCCTCCTTTGCGGGCCAACAGGAAACCTTCCTGAACGTGCAGGGGTATGACGCCGTGCTGGTGGCGGTGAAGCACGTCTTCGCCTCCCTGTTCAATGACCGTGCGATCTCTTACCGTGTGCATCAGGGTTACGATCATCGCGGTGTTGCGCTCTCTGCCGGGGTGCAACGGATGGTGCGCTCAGACATCGGTTCTTCCGGCGTGATGTTCTCTATCGACACGGAATCCGGCTTTGATCAGGTGGTATTTGTCACCGCGGCCTGGGGGCTGGGTGAAATGGTGGTACAGGGTGCAGTCAACCCGGATGAATTTTATGTTCATAAGCCAACACTGGCGGCTGGGCGTCCGGCTATCGTGCGCCGCACGATGGGGTCGAAGAAAATTCGCATGGTCTATGCACCAACCCAGGAGCATGGCAAACAGGTGCGTATCGAAGATGTCGAACAGGCTAATCGCGATCGTTTCTCGCTGACCAACGAGGAAGTGCAGGAGCTGGCGAAACAGGCTGTGCAGATTGAAAAACACTATGGCCGGCCGATGGACATTGAATGGGCGAAAGACGGCCATACTGGCAAACTATTTATTGTGCAGGCGCGCCCGGAGACCGTGCGCTCTCGCGGTAAAGTGATGGAGCGTTATACGCTGCATGCGCAGGGCAAAATCATCGCCGAAGGGCGTGCGATTGGCCAGCGCATTGGCGCAGGCCCGGTGAAAGTGATTCACGATATCAGTGAAATGAATCGCATCGAAGCGGGTGATGTGCTGGTGACTGACATGACCGACCCGGACTGGGAACCGATCATGAAAAAAGCGGCAGCGATTGTCACCAACCGTGGCGGTCGTACCTGCCATGCGGCCATCATCGCTCGTGAGCTGGGGATCCCGGCGGTCGTCGGTTGTGGCGATGCAACGGAGCGCATGAAAGATGGCGATAAAGTGACCGTCTCCTGCGCCGAAGGCGACACGGGCTATGTGTACGCCGAGATGCTCGACTTTAGCGTGAAAAGCTCAAGCATTGATGAAATGCCTGCGCTGCCGCTCAAAATCATGATGAACGTGGGCAACCCGGACAGAGCGTTTGATTTTGCCTGTCTGCCGAATGAAGGTGTCGGCCTGGCGCGACTGGAATTTATTATCAACCGTATGATCGGCGTGCACCCGCGTGCATTGCTGGAGTTTGACGATCAGGACGTGAAGCTGCAAAACGAAATCCGCGAAATCATGAAAGGTTATGATTCGCCGAAAGAGTTTTATGTTGGACGTCTGACCGAAGGCATCGCAACGCTGGGGGCGGCATTCTATCCAAAACGGGTGATTGTGCGTCTGTCAGACTTTAAATCCAACGAGTATGCCAACCTCGTCGGCGGTGAACGTTACGAACCGGACGAAGAGAACCCGATGCTCGGCTTCCGTGGTGCCGGTCGCTATGTCTCCGACAGCTTCCGTGACTGTTTCGCGCTGGAATGTGAGGCGGTGAAGCGTGTGCGCAACGAAATGGGGCTGACCAACGTGGAAATCATGGTCCCGTTTGTCCGTACCGTTGAGCAGGCGAAAGCGGTGGTGGAAGAGCTGGCACGTCAGGGGCTCAAGCGTGGTGAAAACGGACTCAAGATCATCATGATGTGCGAGATCCCGTCGAATGCGCTGCTCGCTGACCAGTTCCTGGAGCACTTTGACGGTTTCTCTATCGGTTCAAACGACATGACGCAACTGGCGTTGGGGCTGGACCGCGACTCCGGTGTTGTCTCTGAGCTGTTTGATGAGCGTAATGATGCGGTGAAAGCCCTGTTGTCGATGGCCATTCGCGCTGCCAAAAAACACGGCAAATATGTCGGTATCTGTGGGCAGGGCCCGTCGGACCATGAAGACTTCGCGGCCTGGCTGATGGAAGAGGGGATTGATAGCCTATCCTTGAACCCGGACACCGTGGTTCAAACCTGGCTGACACTGGCTGAACTGAACAAATAATCCATTACTTCCTTACGATAAAACCTCACTTCTTCCGAAGTGGGGTTTTTTTATGGCGGAAATCCGGCTGGAATAAGTAAATTCTTAGCTGAAACAAAATGTGTTTGCGCACGCTTACCTTAGAGATGTGTCAGCAATCGAATTACACTGGCCTCGTTTTAACACATCTGCACGATTTAAATACTCCAACCCATCCTTTGCAGATGCCTCTGATCGCATGTGCTGCGTCAGATATATTTTTCTTTTCGTTTTTTCAGGGAATCTACGCGACCGCGTAAAGCTGTATGAATGTGGCTGCATTGCCATGCTCACACCTTGCGCTTTTATTTTAGTTGGCTACCAGAACTGCAAAAAAATAACGATAGCCTGCCTGCCGATGGTTACGGATACATTTTGCTATCGGTCAGTCAGAAAACTCTGTCAGGTTATTTATATCGAGATGCGTGAGTCTTTTATTCACGCATCCCAATGATCTCATCTCAATTAAGGTAAATGCCATGAAACGTTTATTGCTGATTGCGACCGTGCTCTCCTGCATCGCGCTTAACGGCTGCGCATCGTATAACGATCATATTAAAGCGTGCGACGGAGAGGATGTGAGTACCGCGCATCTGGCCTTTGATTATCTGCCGATTGGCGCGCTACTTGATAACGGAACCTGTGCTGTTACCGGCAACGGTGCGCACTTTAGCAACATGGATGGCGCAAAATGAATTTCTATCAAACGGATACGTTAGCGGCTGTCATTGCACGCCTGAAAGAGCTTACCCGCGAATACCATGCTTATGAAAATACGCTGGCGCAGTTATGTGATGAGGGAGAAAAGGCCCTCAGAATACATAGCGAAGATGCGTATAACACTTTTATGTCTGAATGTGGTTCAACACTGGCGGCAATTAAGGTAGAACTATGACGCGATTGTTATTATTGTTAACCGCCTGTATTTATTCCTGCGCAGCTATAGCTGGTCCGGTTAATGGGAATTGGCTGACGAAGGAATCCGTTATCTGTATTAACGGTATGAGTGTAATAAAATATGATTACAACCATGCTGAATTAGCCAATACCACACTGGATATAGCAGTGAATGGCAAAACGGTTCGTACGATAAAAGGCCTGAATGTCTTTGACCATTGGGACAGCACATTGGATGCCGTCGAATTTGTCCATTTTAAATATGACGGGAAGGCGTACAACATCTATATCCAGGACAGCAAAGGGGAAGGCATCATGCATTTTGACTACACCAGCCCCGCCGTAGACTGTGCTGTCATGACAGGCGTTAATGTATGAGGTGGCTTATCATTATCGGCTTCTTACTATTTGCCGTATGGACGATTCAGGATGCCCCCCGATGAGGCGCGACAGACGTAACCGCGTCACAGAGTTCTTCCCCGCAGGTTAACCTGCCTCACCGCCTGTTTGAGGGATAAAAAAAAGCCCATCGTGGGAGATGGGCAAAGACTACACACAGCAATTCGTTGTTTCACTCAGGGGATTTCCATGCTTATAAATCAAGGTGTTGATTTATAACCGTGACCTTATAGTAGGCCATCCGGGATTTTAGCGTCGATCAGATTCGTCTCATTAGTTAAACGGCGGTTAAGATTTTGCGGGGAAAACGGCGCAAACCTCCGGTCAGGAGGCTTGCGCACGGGAGGAACAGTAAATAAATGATTAGCAGTGCTTCATAATCATCGAAGCTGGCGTATCAGATGCGGGTGTCATCTGCATCGTGTATCTCTTCCAGCGCGTCATTTTCCTCCGGCCCTGGCATGGGCGCTTCGTTAACCCAGGCGGAAAAGAGTCGCCATGAAACAGCCAGTAACACCGGACCAATAAACAGCCCGATCATCCCAAATGCCACCAGGCCGCCAATAACGCCGGAAAGAATCAGTATCATCGGCAGATCGGCCCCCATACGAATCAGCATGGGACGAATAAAGTTATCCAGCGTGCCGACCACGCAACTCCAGACCAATAACACCGTGCCCCATGTTGAGTCGCCGCTCCAGTAGAGCCAGATAATCGCAGGCACCAGCACAACCAGCGGGCCCAGTTGTACCAGACACGTCATCAACATAATGACTGTGAACAGCGTGGCGTATGGCACTCCTGTCACCGCCAGACCAATCCCTCCCAGAACCGCCTGTACCAGCGCGGTGACAACCACGCCAAGCGCGACAGCACGGATGGCCTGCCCGGCCAGCAGAACCGCAGCATCGCCGCGTCTGGCCGCCAGACGATAGGCAAAATGGCGAATCCCCTGTGCGACCTGCTCGCCGCGCCAGTACAGCAGGGCGCTAAATAGCAACATCAGGGCACAATGCAACATAAAGCGACCGATATGAGCCGCCTGACCGACAAACCATGTGGTGGTCGTGCCGACATAAGGGCGTACTTTGGCAAGTATCGCGCTGCCGCCCATATCCAGCAGGTTGTGCCAGCCGCTATACAGCTTGTCACCGATCAGCGGAATACTGTTCAGCCACTCCAGGGTCGGCGGAGTCATTTCACCCGATGTAATGGCCTGAATGACCGGACCGCTGTTATCCACCAGGCTATTAACCAGTAGCGCGACCGGAAGAATAAACAGCAGAATTAATAATAATGTCATCACGATGACTGCCAGTGAGCGGCGACCAAACAGCGCGCGCTGTACGCGCAGAAGCACCGGCCAGGTGGCAATAACCACGGTACCCGCCCAGGCGAAACCAAGAATAAAAGGCTGAACGATCCACAAACAGGCGATGATCATAAGGGCTAAAAACAGTACCGACAGCATCACCTGCGGTACATCCCGGGACTGCGATTGAAAGGCCATAAAACGTAATCACCTTAAGTGAGAGGATGCGAAATCAGTAAAGATAATGATTAATGATTTCAGCGGTTTTTGACAGTCTGATTCTGCCCGTAATTCTGGTGGGCGCATAAGAAAAAAATGTGATACAACGATGGATGCTGCAAGCAAACGATTAACTATTCACAACTACTAACAGTCAGGCAGGGTCAAGAGTAATGATCCCACAGATTTCTCAGGCACCGGGTGTCGTTCAATTGGTGCTGAATTTTTTACAGGCACTGGAGCAACAAGGTTTTACCGGCGATACCGCCACAAGTTATGCCGACAGGCTGACCATGGCGACCGACAACAGTATCTACCAATTGTTACCCGATGCCGTTGTCTTTCCCCGTTCTACTTCTGATGTCGCCTTAATTTCACGCATCGCGGCGGAAGCGCGTTTTCAGTCGCTGGTGTTCACACCGCGCGGCGGTGGCACCGGCACAAACGGTCAGGCGCTGAACCATGGCATCATCGTTGATATGTCCCGCTATATGAACCGCATTATGGAGATTAATCCTGAGGAAGGATGGGTGCGGGTTGAAGCGGGCGTCATCAAAGATCAACTCAACCAGTTTCTTAAACCCTACGGCTATTTCTTCGCGCCGGAACTGTCCACCAGTAACCGTGCGACGCTGGGTGGCATGATCAATACCGATGCTTCCGGTCAGGGATCGCTGGTCTACGGAAAAACGTCCGACCATGTCCTCGGCGTGCGGGCCGTATTGCTCGGCGGCGATATTCTGGACACCCAACCGGTGCCCGTTGAACTGGCGCAGACGTTGGGTAAAGCAAATACCGCAGTGGGGCGCATTTACCGCACCGTGTTCGAACGTTGCCGGGACAACCGTCAACTGATTATCGATAATTTCCCCAAACTCAACCGTTTCCTCACGGGGTACGACCTGCGCCATGTCTTCAATGATGAGATGACCGAGTTTGACCTGACCCGCGTGTTGACGGGCTCAGAGGGAACGCTGGCATTCATTACCGAAGCGCGGCTGGATATCACCCGTCTGCCGAAAGTACGCCGTCTGGTAAATGTGAAATACGATTCGTTCGACTCCGCGCTGCGTAATGCCCCGTTTATGGTGGAAGCGCGCGCACTGTCGGTTGAAACGGTCGATTCAAAAGTCCTCAATCTGGCGCGCGAAGACATCATCTGGCACTCCGTAAATGAACTCATCACCGATGTGCCGGATAAGACCATGCTGGGTCTGAATATTGTCGAGTTTGCCGGTGATGATGAGGCGTTAATTAATGAGCAGGTTACCTCTCTGTGCGCTCGCCTGGATTCCCTGATGGCGGAAGGGGCGGGCGGGGTGATTGGCTGGCAAATTTGTGACGACCTGGCGGGCATTGAGCGTATCTACGCGATGCGTAAAAAAGCCGTCGGCCTGCTGGGCAATGCGAAAGGGGCGGCAAAACCGATCCCGTTCGCAGAAGATACCTGTGTGCCGCCGGAACACCTTGCGGACTACATCGTCGAGTTTCGCGCATTGCTTGACAGCCATGGCTTGAGCTACGGCATGTTCGGTCATGTGGATGCAGGCGTATTGCATGTGCGTCCGGCGCTCGACATGTGCGACCCGCAACAAGAGGTTTTGATGAAGAAAATCTCCGATGATGTGGTGGCGTTAACGGCCAAATACGGTGGCTTGCTGTGGGGTGAGCACGGTAAAGGTTTCCGCGCCGAATACAGCCCGGCGTTCTTTGGTGCGGAACTGTACGCAGAGCTGCGCAAAGTGAAGGCTGCATTTGACCCGGCAAACCGTCTCAACCCGGGTAAAATTTGTCCCCCTGAGGGGATTGATGCGCCGATGAAGCAGGTCGATGATGTGAAGCGCGGTAGCTTCGACCGGCAAATCCCGATTGCCGTGCGCTCATCCTGGCGTGGGGCGATGGAGTGCAACGGCAACGGCCTGTGCTTCAACTTCGATGCCAAAAGCCCTATGTGCCCGTCGATGAAAATTTCCGGCGATCGTATCCATTCGCCGAAAGGTCGCGCCACGCTGGTGCGCGAGTGGCTGCGTCTGCTGGCCGATCGCGGTATCGACCCGGTGAAGCTGGAAAAAGAGATGCCGGAAAAACGCGCCAGCCTGCGTTCGCTGATTGAGCGTACCCGCAATAGCTGGCATGCGCGTCACGGCGAGTATGATTTTTCGCATGAGGTGAAAGAGGCTATGTCGGGTTGTCTGGCCTGTAAGGCCTGTTCGACCCAGTGCCCGATCAAGATAGACGTGCCGGAGTTCCGCTCGCGCTTCCTGCAACTTTACCACACACGCTATCTGCGTCCGGTGCGCGATCACCTGGTTGCGACCGTGGAAAGCTACGCGCCGTTGATGGCCCGTGCGCCGAAAACGTTCAATTTCTTTATGTGCCAGCCGTGGGTGCGTTCGCTTTCACAAAAACATATTGGCATGGTGGATCTGCCACTGTTATCTGTTCCCTCATTACAACGGCAGATGATCGGCCACCGTTCGGCGAACCTGACGCTGGAACAGCTTGAAACATTGAGCGATGCGGAAAAAGCGACTACGGTGCTGGTGGTGCAGGATCCATTCACCAGTTACTACGATGCGCAAGTGGTGGCCGATTTCGTTCGTCTGGTGGAAAAACTGGGCTACCAGCCCGTTGTCCTGCCCTTTTCGCCGAATGGCAAAGCGCAGCATATCAAAGGCTTCCTGCAGCGTTTTGCGAAAACCGCACAGAAAACTTCGGATTTTCTCAACCGAGTTGCGCAACTGGGCATGCCGATGGTGGGCGTCGACCCGGCGCTGGTGCTCTGCTATCGGGATGAATACAAGCAGACGCTCGGTGAGAAGCGTGGCGATTTTCACGTCATGCTGGTACACGAATGGTTGCCTTCTGCACTGGAAGGGCGTGAGAATCGCGCCATCAGCGGTGAATCCTGGTACCTGTTTGGCCACTGTACTGAGGTGACAGCGCTGCCTGCTTCCGTTTCGCAATGGACGTCCATTTTTGCCCGTCTGGGCGCGAAGCTGGAAAACGTCAGCGTAGGGTGCTGCGGCATGGCAGGAACCTATGGACATGAAGTCAAGAACCACGCCAACTCGTTGGGGATTTACGAGTTGTCCTGGCATCAGGCGCTACAACGTTTACCGCGTAGCCGCTGTCTGGCGACAGGCTACTCCTGTCGCAGCCAGGTGAAACGCGTGGAAGGAAATGGCGTGCGCCATCCGTTGCAGGCGCTACTGGAGATAATAGGATGATCTGGAAACGTGAGGTAACCCTTGACGCGCTCAATGCGATGGGCGAGGGCAATATGGTAGGACTGCTCGATATCCGTTTTATTGCAATTCATGACGACTCGCTGGAAGCAACAATGCCGGTTGATAGCCGCACACATCAGCCGTTTGGTTTGCTGCATGGCGGCGCTTCTGTGGTGCTGGCGGAGTCGCTGGGTTCCGTTGCCGGATATTTATGTACCGAAGGCGAGAAGAAAGTGGTTGGTATAGAGGTGAATGCCAATCATATTCGTTCCGCACGGAGCGGGCGTGTGCGCGGCGTCTGTCGTGCAGTGCATACCGGTAGCCGCCATCAGGTATGGCAAATTGATATTTACGATGAGCAGGATAAATTATGCTGCACTTCGCGCCTCACCACCGCGGTTATCTGAGATAAATTTGCGACAGGGAAACCTGTCGCAAAAATTCATATTTTCTTCATTCATTTTCACATTCAGACTTGTCCATTCGTGCTATATTGGGCGGGTTTGAAAACCGCTTCGATGGCCATCGAAGCCAGACGCTGTAACGCATAAAGACCTAATGAAGTGATTCGTTGTTTCCTTAAGCGCTACTCCCTACAGGCTTACAGGTAACAATAATGCATTCATCGTTTAAACGGGCGTTTTTACACCCACGCCACTGGGGCACATGGGCCGGGCTTGGCCTGCTTTGGTTGCTCGTTCAATTGCCTTATCCTCTTCTCTCCCGTCTGGGAGAAACCCTCGGGAAATTAGCCCGTCCTTTTCTTAAACGTCGCGAACGTATTGCCCGCCGCAATCTGGAACTTTGCTTTCCAAATATGAGCGATGAACTCCGCGAAGCAATGATTGAGAAAAACTTCATGTCGCTCGGCATGGCGCTGTTTGAAACCGGTATGGCCTGGTTCTGGTCTGATAGCCGGGTGCGCCGCTGGTTCGACGTTGAAGGTTACCAGAACCTTGTTGCCGCACAGGCAAGCCAGCGTGGCGTGATGGTCGTCGGTGTCCATTTTATGTCGCTGGAGCTCGGTGGCCGCGTGATGGGGCTGTGCCAGCCGATGATGGCGACCTACCGTCCGCATAACAGTGAGTTGATGGAGTGGGTGCAGACGCGAGGCCGTATGCGTTCCAATAAATCGATGATCGACAGACGTAATCTGAAAGGTCTGGTGAGCGAACTGAAAAAAGGCGAGGCCGTCTGGTTTGCCCCCGATCAGGATTACGGCAGTAAGGGCAGCACCTTCGCGCCATTTTTCTCTGTCGAAAACGCGGCAACCACCAACGGTACTTATGTGTTATCCCGTCTTTCCGGAGCTTCAATGTTGACGGTGACCATGGTGCGTAAGGCTGATCGCTCAGGTTATTCGCTGCATATCGGCAAGGCGATGACCGATTACCCGGCGAAAGATGAACACGAAGCCGCAAGCTATATCAATAAAGTCATTGAACGTGAGATTCTGCGCGCGCCGGAACAGTATCTGTGGATCCATCGTCGCTTCAAAACCCGCCCGCCAGGAGAAGCTTCGCTGTACCTGTAATTCCTGCCCCCGGTCGGCGCACAGCCGGCCGGTTACTGGTTCGCAAGAACGGACTCCGCCAGTTTTTCTCCTGACAAAAGACGATATCGTCCCCCATCCATCCACGGTGGACCTGCCGATATTACTTACGAAGCAGTGCACTGCGCCTTTCACGATACGTCAAATTTTCGCTTCAATGGCGTATTAATCGAGCTCCGGAATCGCCACTTTTTTGAGCTTAATGACGAAGTGATTTTCATGACGGGTAATTTTCGCGCCGTCGTCACAATATTCGGTTGAGAGTTGAAAAAACGCATCCGCGTCAACATCGAACGCCAGTTCGATTTCACTGTACTTCCCTGAGTTAAGCATCTGATAAACTTGCTTTAAGCTGTGTGCTTTGGCTATCGACATGATAAAAGAACCTCAGAAGTGATGACGAAGTGGTTAAAACCTGACCATTGGTTTATAGCAGGCAATGGCGAAATTTCCATCTGATAAGCAGGGGGCAGCACGTAACGTTAACAGGGAAATTTTACATCTTGAATGATGTTATATTATAACATAACATTGCTTCTTTTCGTAAACCGAGGGACGGATTTTGGTCAGCCATTTTGCAAAAACAACGATAGTTCTGGGGACGCTTTTAGTAAGCGCGAATGCCTTTTCTCATGGCCACCATTCGCACGGAAAACCGTTGAGTGAAATTGAGGAAAAAGCGGCGAACGGTGAATTTAACGATAGCGATGTCAGGGACAGAAAGCTGACCGACTGGGACGGTATGTGGCAGTCTCTCTATCCTTATCTGCAAAGCGGCGATCTGGATCCGGTGTTGCGGAAAAAGGCAGAGAAAGACAAGCGTAAATCGTTCGATGAACTGAAAGCGTACTACCGCAAGGGGTATGCCACCGATATCGATACAATCGGTATTGAAAATGGGGTGATGGAATTCCATGTCGGCGACAAGGTGAGTGCCTGTAAATATGATTACGCCGGGCATAAAATCCTGACGTATACCTCAGGCAAGAAGGGCGTGCGTTACCTGTTCGAATGTAAAGATGCCAGCAGTAAGGCGCCAAAGTTTGTGCAGTTTAGCGATCACATTATTGCACCGCGCACTTCCACGCATTTCCATATCTTTATGGGTAATACCTCTCAGGAGGCGCTGCTAAAAGAGATGGACAACTGGCCAACTTATTACCCTTATCAGCTTAAAAAAGATCAGATTGTTGATGAGATGCTTCACCATTAATGGAAAATCTGTGCCCGCTTCGGCGGGCCTTTTGCGTCTTCCTGCGCTTTAGTTTCTCCGCTGGCTCTTGTAGCATAGGCCGCTCATCGGCTTTAACGGTATTTGCAGGAGGCAAAGTGTTTGCCGAATATGGTGTTATCAGTTTTTGGTCTTATTTTATCGGGGCGATTTTCATTATCTTAGTGCCTGGTCCGAATACCTTCTTTGTGCTCAAAACCAGCGTGGCGGGTGGGCTGAAAAATGGCTATGTCGCCGCTGCGGGCGTGTTTATCGGCGATGCGGTGTTGATGTTCCTCGCCTATATGGGGGTGGCAACGCTTATCAAAACAACGCCAGTATTGTTTAATCTGGTCCGTTATCTTGGCGCGTTTTACCTGCTCTGGCTTGGGGTGAAAATGCTCTACAGTGCGCTTTCTCGTAAGGGCAAAAGCGTGAGTGAGCATGAGGTACATAAGGGCGATATCTTCAAGCGTTCGCTGGTACTGAGCCTGACCAACCCGAAAGCGATTTTGTTTTATGTGTCGTTTTTCGTGCAGTTTATCGACATCCATTATACCAACACGGGAATGGCGTTCTTTATTCTGGCCAGTACGCTGGAATTAATTAGCGTCTGTTATTTCAGCTTCCTGATTATCTCCGGGTCCTATGTGACACAGTTTGTGAAAACGAAAAAACGTCTCGCAAAACTCGGCAACTCATTAATTGGTCTTATTTTTGTCGGTTTTGCCGCCCGGCTGGCAACGCTGCAATCCTGAATAGCATTAAGGCCTGTGTTTAACGGGCTTTATTGCAATGTCCATGCAGGCTCCCGATTCCACTTTTTTTGATGCCAGGGTCAGGATTAATAGTCGTCATCGGTATCTTTTAATCGGGAGCGGATAACGAGGACAGCAAAGATAATGACAATGGCAAGAATGCCCAGGAACCAACGCATGATGACGGCCACTTTGGGTAGAGACAGTGTTCGGTCATCTTATCATTATAAGACTTATGTAATGCATTCATTTCGCGTATGAAAACTATGCATAACTGTGTCTTGTTATTTCGCAATACGCAAGGGTAAACCGTTGACCTGTCGTCGGCGCATCACTGTTCTGCGTCGAATTTTTGCTATCTGGCGCGTCGTCCCGATGCTTTTTTGCTGTGTACAACAACAGCAGTTTTAAAAAACATACTGAATTTCATCATTGCTGCATTGACTGCGAGCATCGATTAAATAACATCGTTTCCCCAACCCTCACTTTTTGTGGTGTGTGATGAAAATCTATCTGGTCCGCCACGGTGAAACCGTCTGGAATGTTGAAAACAGAATTCAGGGGCACCTTGATAGCCCGGTTACGGAGGTCGGTATCAGGCAGATCTCTGCACTGTGTCAGAATCTGGCAGATAAATCCATTACCTCTATTATCGCTTCACCTTTGGGCCGTTCAGTGGCCGCAGCCGGGCAAATTGCCTCGCACTTAGATTGCCCGCTGCACTTTAATCCTGCCCTTGTCGAACGTCATTTCGGCGACTTAGAAGGCAAACGCATTAGCGAACTGACAGAGAAAGAGCGCGCGCAGGCTGAGGCGATGCTTTCCGGCAGCTTGGCTATCGGGCCGCAAAATGGCGAAGCACTACAGGATGCCACTCAAAGAGTCCTTGGCGCGCTGTCAGGTTTGTCGGCCCGGCAAGGCAATGTGTGCGTTGTTTCCCACGGGCACGTTATCCAGTCAGTTATCAATACCCTGGTGGGGAATAATGCCGACCATTTTGAGCGGTACGCGCATTTAAATGGCGCTTATTCAATTCTGACCTGCCCGGAAAAAGGGCTCACCGTAGAGAAATGGGGCATATCGACCCATCTTTTTTCCCGAAGTAGGCAATGAGCATTTGTTCTGCTGGCGGTTAAATGTGCCGTATCTCGTTGATTATGCGTTTTGTGATGCAGTTAACTTTCTGATATCAGGAAAAGTTTTCGTAGATCCCTTTTTTAGCTCCCTATCTCAAAAATAGGTATTACCTATACATCTTTTACTGACGCAGACAGACCTTCCTTGCTGCTGAAAATAGCTATTATTTATCAAATCATTAAACAATTTTTCACTTATCTGTAAAGCCTTCGCACAGAGTCTATGCTTATACCATGAGCTTAAAAAACGGGCAGTACACGAATAACCCTTCGGAATAGAGGTTGAAGTGATAATCATTATCACTAACATAGTGTTATGTCCTTCATGATTTATGACGTGAGGTAGAACTATGGAATTGCAATCAGAGACGTTCGACCCGGCAGACTTTTCCTGGCGCGGGCTAACGATGACACCCGCCGCCGCAGAACATATTCGCGGATTAACCCGTAAGCAACCCGACTTGCTGGGTGTCCGGCTGGGCATTAAACAGACCGGGTGCGCAGGTTTTGGTTATGTGCTGGACACCGTCACGCAGCCGGATAAAGACGACCTGCTTTTTGAAAATGAGGGTGCACGACTGTACGTGCCACTCGCGGCGATGCCATTTATTGACGGCACCGAAGTGGACTATGTGCGCGAAGGTTTAAACCAGTTATTCAAATTTCATAACCCGAAAGCCCAGAATGAATGTGGCTGTGGCGAAAGCTTTGGGGTATAGGCGGTACTATGTCTCGTAATACTGAAGCAACTGATGATGTCAAAACCTGGACCGGGAACCTCAACTATAAAGAGGGTTTTTTTACCCGGCTAACCACAGACGAACTGGCGAAAGGCATTAATGAAGATGTCGTGCGGGCGATCTCAGCCAAACGTAACGAGCCGGAATGGATGCTGGAGTTTCGCCTGAGCGCATTTCGCGCCTGGCTCGAGATGGAAGAGCCGCACTGGCTGAAAGCCCATTACGCGAAACTCGATTATCAGGATTACAGCTACTATTCTGCGCCTTCCTGCGGAAGTTGTGATGATACCTGTGCTTCGCAGCCGGGGGCCGTTCAGCAAACTGGCGCAAATTCTTTCCTGACTGACGAAGTGGAAGCGGCATTTAACCAACTGGGCGTGCCGGTCCGTGAAGGGCGCGAAGTGGCGGTCGATGCCATTTTTGACTCCGTCTCTGTTGCCACCACCTACCGGGAAAAACTCTCCGAACAGGGTATTATTTTTTGCTCGTTTGGTGAGGCCATTCATGACCATCCTGAGCTGGTGAAAAAATACCTGGGTACCGTCGTGCCCTCCAACGACAACTTCTTTGCGGCGTTGAATGCGGCGGTCGCCTCTGACGGTACGTTTATCTACATCCCGAAAGGGGTGCGCTGCCCGATGGAATTGTCGACCTATTTTCGCATCAATGCTGAAAAAACCGGGCAGTTCGAACGCACCATTCTGATCGCGGATGAAGGCAGCTACGTGAGCTATATCGAAGGTTGCTCCGCACCCGTGCGCGACAGTTACCAGCTTCATGCGGCCGTGGTAGAGGTCATCATCCATAAAGATGCAGAAGTGAAATATTCTACTGTGCAGAACTGGTTCCCCGGCGATAACAACACTGGCGGTATCCTCAACTTCGTGACCAAGCGTGCGCTGTGCGAAGGGGAGAACAGCAAAATGTCCTGGACACAGTCGGAGACCGGTTCAGCTATCACCTGGAAATACCCCAGTTGCATCCTGCGCGGCGATAACTCCATCGGTGAGTTCTTCTCCGTGGCGCTCACCAGCGGCCACCAGCAGGCGGACACGGGCACCAAGATGATTCACATCGGCAAAAACACCAAATCGACCATTATCTCGAAAGGGATCTCTGCCGGTCATAGCCAGAACAGCTATCGCGGGCTGGTGAAGATCATGCCGAGCGCCACCAACGCCCGTAACTTCACCCAGTGCGACTCCATGCTGATTGGCCCGGATTGCGGGGCGCATACTTTCCCGTATGTGGAGTGTCGCAATAACAGTGCGCAACTGGAGCATGAAGCCACCACTTCACGGATTGGGGAAGATCAATTGTTCTACTGCCTGCAGCGCGGTATCAGCGAAGATGATGCCATTTCAATGATCGTCAATGGATTCTGTAAAGACGTGTTCTCCGAGTTGCCGCTGGAGTTTGCCGTTGAAGCACAAAAATTGCTGGCTATTAGTCTTGAACACAGCGTCGGTTAAGAATTAAGGAATACACATGTTAAGTATTAAAGACCTGCAGGTAAGCGTTGAAGATAAAGAGATTCTGCGTGGCCTGAGCCTGGATGTGCGTCCGGGGGAAGTGCACGCGATTATGGGACCCAACGGTTCCGGCAAAAGTACGCTATCCGCAACGCTGGCAGGACGTGAAGATTATGAAGTTACCGGTGGCAGCGTCGAGTACAAAGGTAAGGATTTACTGGAACTCTCCCCGGAAGATCGCGCCGGAGAAGGGGTGTTTATGGCTTTCCAGTATCCGGTAGAAATTCCTGGCGTCAGTAATCAGTTCTTCCTGCAAACGGCGCTTAACGCCGTGCGCAAATACCGTGAGCAGGACGAGCTGGACCGCTTTGATTTTCAGGACCTGATGGAAGACAAAATCAAGTTGCTCAAAATGCCGGAAGACCTGCTGACGCGCTCGGTTAACGTTGGTTTCTCCGGTGGCGAGAAGAAGCGTAACGATATCCTGCAGATGGCGGTGCTGGAGCCTGATTTGTGCATCCTCGATGAAACCGACTCCGGGCTTGATATTGACGCGCTAAAAATCGTTGCCGATGGCGTTAACGCGCTGCGTGATGATAAGCGCTCTTTCATTATTGTGACGCACTATCAGCGGATCCTGGATTACATCAAGCCGGACTATGTCCACGTGCTGTATCAGGGGCGCATTGTGAAATCCGGTGATTTCACACTGGTTAAGCAACTGGAGGAGCAAGGTTATGGCTGGCTTACAGAACAGCAGTAACGCGCTGCAACAGTGGCATCATCTGTTTGAGCAACAGGGTGGGGCGCGCTCAGAGCAGGCGCAACAGCATCTGCAACAAATGCTGCGTTTAGGGCTGCCGACGCGCAAACACGAAAACTGGAAATACACACCGCTCGACGGTTTACTAAATAGCCAGTTTGTCACCACGGCGGGTGCGTTGAGCGCACAAGAGTGTGATGCACTCGCATTGCCGGTTGATGCCCTACGCCTGGTGTTTGTGGATGGGTATTACAACGCGACGCTCAGTGATGATGTAGCCGGTTCTGGCTTCACCGTGACCATTAACGATGACCGTCAGACTTTGCAGGCCCCGGTGCAGCCGGAGGTGTTTTTACACTTAACAGAAAGCCTGGCGCAAAGCATCACTCATATTAGCGTTGGTCGTAATCAGCGGGCGACCAGGCCGCTTCTGCTGATGCATATCACCCAGGGGCTGGGCGGGGCTGAGATGAATACGGCTCATTACCGCCACCATATCTCACTGGCCGAAGGGGCCGAAGCGACAGTCTACGAACATTATGTCAGTCTGAATACGCATCGCCATTTCACTGGCGCGCGGCTGACCATGGACGTGGCGGCGAACGCCCAACTGCATCATGTCAAACTGGCTTTTGAAAACCCGGAAAGCTACCACTTTGCGCATAACGACATGCGTCTTGGCGCGGATGCAACGGCGCACAGTCATAGCTTCCTGCTGGGCGGCGCGGTGTTACGCCACAATACCAGTACTCAACTCAACGGTGAAAATACTACGCTGCGTATGAACAGCCTGGCGATGCCGGTGAAATCAGAAGTGTGTGATACCCGCACCTGGCTTGAGCACAATAAAGGTTATTGCAACAGTCGCCAGTTGCACAAAACCATTGTCAGCGACAAAGGTCGCGCGGTGTTCAACGGGCTGATCAACGTTGCGCAACACGCCATCAAAACTGATGGACAGATGACCAACAACAACCTGTTGTTGGGACGACTGGCGGAAGTGGACACCAAACCACAACTGGAAATCTATGCTGATGACGTGAAATGTAGCCACGGTGCAACGGTCGGTCGTATTGACGATGAACAGATGTTTTATCTGCGCTCGCGTGGCATTGACCAGCAGGCGGCACAGAAGATGATCATTTACGCCTTCGCCGCTGAGCTCACCGAAGCGATCAGCGACGAAGCGCTCAGGCATCAGGTGCTGGCGCGCATTGGCCAACGCCTTGCGGGAGGTTTAGCATGAGTTTTTCCGTTCACAGCGTACGCGCCGATTTCCCGGTCCTGACGCGTGAAGTTAACGGGGTGCCGCTGGCGTATCTGGACAGTGCAGCCAGCGCGCAAAAACCGAATCAGGTTATTGATGCCGAAGCCGAGTTTTTTCGCCACGGCTATGCGGCGGTGCACAGAGGGATCCATACCCTGAGCGCCGAAGCCACGCAGCGCATGGAACAGGTTCGCACGCAAGTCGCCGGTTTCCTGAACGCCCGGTTACCAGAAGAGTTGGTTTTCGTGCGTGGCACCACCGAAGGCATCAATCTGGTAGCCAACAGTTGGGGCAACAGTCAGGTGCGGGCGGGCGACAATATCATCATCAGCGCCATGGAGCATCACGCGAATATCGTGCCGTGGCAGATGCTGTGTGAGCGCGTCGGTGCTGAGCTGCGCGTCATACCGCTCAATATCGACGGAACATTACAACGTGAGGCGCTGCCTGGCTTGTTTGATGCGCGTACGCGGCTGTTGGCGGTCACACAGGTCTCCAATGTGCTGGGAACTGAAAATCCGGTAGCGGAAATGATAGCGCTGGCCCATCAACATGGCGCGAAGGTGCTGATTGATGGCGCGCAGGCCATCATGCATCACACGGTCGATGTGCAGGCGCTGGATTGCGATTTCTACGTTTTCTCAGGCCATAAGCTCTACGGCCCGACGGGGATTGGCGTGCTGTATGTCAAAGAGGACATCTTACAGGCCATGCCGCCGTGGGAAGGTGGCGGCTCTATGATTGCCACCGTGAGTCTGACCGAAGGGACAACCTATGCCAAAGCGCCGTGGCGTTTCGAAGCGGGTACACCCAATACCGGGGGTATTATTGGTCTGGGTGCCGCAATCGATTATGTCAGCAGTCTTGGGCTGGACGCGATTGCTCAATATGAGCAGACGCTAATGCGCTATGCCCTGAATGCGCTGGCGGATGTGCCCGATTTAACGCTCTATGGCCCGCAGGAGCGTCTGGGGGTCATTGCCTTTAACCTCGGCAAACATCATGCCTATGATGTGGGGAGCTTCCTTGATAATTATGGTGTGGCCGTGCGAACAGGGCATCATTGCGCCATGCCGCTGATGGCTTTTTATAATGTTCCGGCAATGTGTCGTGCGTCACTGGTGATGTATAACACGCAAGAAGAGGTGGATCGTCTGGTGGCTGGCCTGAAACGTATTCATCAGTTGCTGGGCTAACAGAGAGGCATACATGGCCGTTTTACCCGACAGAGACAAACTACTGCGCAATTTTGGGCGCTGTGCCAACTGGGAAGAGAAGTATTTATACATCATTGAGCTGGGGCAACGGTTGCCTGCGCTCAGCGACGAGGCGCACAATCCGGAAAACATTATTCAGGGTTGCCAGAGTCAGGTCTGGATTATCATGCACCGTAATGACGAAGGCGTGATTGAGCTGGCGGGCGATAGCGATGCAGCCATCGTCAAAGGGCTTATTGCCATTGTGTTCATTCTTTACCAGCAGATGACCGCGCAGGACATCCTGGCGTTCGATGTGCGCCCGTGGTTTGAAAAGATGTCTTTGACTCAACACCTTACCCCGTCCCGTTCTCAGGGGCTGGAAGCGATGATTCGCGCAATTCGCTCCAAAGCCGCCAACATTAGCTAAACTAAATAGACAGCTTTCATCCTGTTACGCGAGGTGCATCCGCGCCTCGTTGGTTATTCAGCTTTCGGCCTCTGCCGTGATACAGGACATCCAGCATGAAACGCGCGTCTACTATAACATTGTCTCTTATTGGCGCTTTTAGCGCTATTCAGATGGCCTGGGCTGTGGATTATCCGCTCCCACCGGCCGGAAGTCGTCTTATCGGTCAAAACCAGACTTATACCGTTCAGGAGAGCGATAAAAACCTGCAGGCTATTGCCCGGCACTTTGACACGGCGGCAATGCTGATTATCGAAGCCAATAACACTATCGCACCGGTACCCAGAGCGGGTACGGTCGTCACCATTCCGTCGCAAATGCTGCTACCGGATACGCCACGGGACGGGATCGTTGTTAACCTTGCTGAATTGCGGTTGTATTATTATCCACCCGGCAAAGATATCGTTCAGGTCTTCCCGCTGGGGATTGGTCAGCAGGGGCTTGAAACGCCGGTCACAACCACCCGTATCAGCCAGAAGATCCCCAACCCGACCTGGACGCCTACCGCAGGCATCCGCGCGCGTTCGCTGGCGCAAGGCATTGAATTGCCCGCTGTGGTACCCGCCGGGCCAAATAACCCGCTGGGGCGCTATGCGCTGCGTCTGGGGATAGGCAACGGCGAATACCTCATCCATGGTACCAGTGCGCCTGACAGTGTAGGGCTGCGTGTCAGTTCAGGGTGCATGCGGATGAACGCTGCGGATATTCAGTCTCTGTTCTCACAGGTGAATACCGGTACGCGGGTCACCATCCTTAACGAGCCGGTCAAATACGCCGTAGAACCCGATGGACGCCACTATATCGAGGTACATCGACCTCTGTCGCAGAACATCGGGGAGAATACACAGACGCTGCCTATCTCGTTCCCGGCAGGCCTGGCGAGCACCATAGAGCAGGGTGGTGGTGACAGGGCGCTGATAGACAAAGCGTTATACCGACGTGCGGGTTATCCCGTCGCCATTCCGGCGAACAAAAGCGGCAAGGTAACAACGGAAAGCGTTGTATCGGCACAGAATCGTGATGCCAGTGCAGATGTGAATACGGAAGAAAGCGGGAAGACCGTGATGCAGTAAAAACAGGGAAGGGTAAATCGCAGATAAAAAAAATGGCGCACAATGTGCGCCATTTCATCACAGGTACTCTTACTTACGGTAAGAATGAGCCTGGTTATCCAGACGCTGGTTAGCGCGAGCTGCGTCGTCTTTAGCAGCCTGAACGTCGGAACGCATTGCGTTCACGTCGTTGCTCAGCTGGTCAACTTTAGCGTTCAGAGTCTGAACGTCAGAAGACAGCTGATCGATTTTAGCGTTGCTGGAGCAACCAGCCAGCAGAGTAGAACCCAGGATTACCGCGCCCAGTACCAGTTTAGTACGATTCATTATTAATACCCTCTAGATTGAGTTAATCTCCATGTAGCGTTACAAGTATTACACAAAGTTTTTTATGTTGAGAATATTTTTTTGATGGGAATCCACTTAAATTTGATCGTTCGCTCAAAGAAACACCGACTTTGTATAAAACGTTAAAAAAAGTGTGATAAAACAGCAAGCTTCCATCGGATTCATCTTAGATAATAAGCAGTTTAAATAGTGAAATCCGATTTGCTTTTTTATTCGGGGTGACTTCTGATATATAAAAAAAGCGCCCGAAGGCGCTTTTTTAAACACGAATATTCGTCCGGGTATTATTACAGGACGTGTACAGATGCCGTGTTGGTGGTGCCGCTGGAGACCAGTGCGCCGGAAACCATGACCACAACATCGCCTTTCTGCGCCAGACCGCTCTGTACGGCCAGCTCTTTGCCCAGGCGGTAGAAATCATCAGTAGAGGCGATTTCTTCAACCAGTTGCGCGACAACGCCTTTGCTCAGTACTAGCTGACGAGCGGTGGTTTCGTTAGTGGTCAGCGCCAGGATGGTGGCATCCGGGAAGTATTTACGTACTGCACGTGCAGATTTACCGCCCTGGGTTGCAACCACGATCAGCGGGGCATCCAGTTTTTCAGCCGTTTCAACCGCACCACGGCACACCGCTTCGGTGATACGCAGTTTGCGGCTGTCGTTGTTGAAATCCAGACGGCTGGTCATGACGCGATCGGTACGTTCGCAGATGGTCGCCATGATGGTCACTGCTTCCAGCGGGTACTTACCTTTTGCGGATTCACCAGACAGCATGACTGCGTCGGTGCCGTCGAGGATGGCGTTCGCCACGTCACCTGCTTCCGCACGGGTCGGACGCGGGTTCTTGATCATAGAGTCCAGCATCTGGGTCGCGGTGATAACCACTTTACGCGCGCGGATACATTTCTCGATCATCATCTTCTGCGCGAAGATCACTTCTTCAACCGGGATTTCAACGCCCAGGTCGCCACGTGCAACCATGATGCCGTCAGACGCTTCGAGGATTTCGTCGAAGTTGTTCAGGCCTTCCTGGTTTTCGATTTTGGAGATGATCTGGATGTTCTCGCCGCCGTGCGCTTTCAGGTGCTGACGAATTTCTTCCACATCAGAACGCTTACGGATGAAAGAGGCAGCAACAAAGTCAACGCCTTGTTCGCAACCGAAGATCAGGTCTTGTTTATCTTTTTCAGCCAGCGCTGGCAGAGCGATGGATACGCCTGGAAGGTTAACGCCTTTGTTTTCGCCCAGGTCACCGTTGTTCAGTACTTTACAGACGACTTTGTTGCCTTCGATGGCAGTGACTTCCATACCGATCAGGCCGTCGTCAACCAGTACCGTATTACCAACCTGCAGATCGCTGGTGAAACCTTCGTAGGTTACTGCAACGGTTTCCGTGTTGCCGATAACCGTTTTGTCGGTGGTGAAGGTGAAAGTCTGGCCCGCTTTCAGCGAAACATCATTACCGCCTTCGAGTTTGATTGTGCGGATTTCCGGACCTTTAGTGTCCAGCAGAATCGCCGCTTTTTTACCGGTTTTGCTCATTACGTTGCGCAAGTTCTGGATGCGCTGGCCGTGCTCAGCATAGTCACCGTGAGAGAAGTTCAGACGCATTACGTTCATTCCTGCGTCCAGCATTTTTGCTAACATCTCTTCGGATTCGGTTTTCGGACCGATGGTGCAAACAATTTTGGTCTTTTTCATGACAGTCTTAGTCTTTAAGTTGAGAAGGATATGGAAATCACGCTCCGGTTAGTGCGAAGCTTCGGAGTCAAACCTGTGTTACGAAAGTTGCGATGCCACAGCCTAAGGATAGGTGACATCAAAAAAGCGTGCAGAGTAATGTGTGCCTGTGTTTCAGCCCAGCCGGGAAAGTCATAATGTAATGGTTGAGTTTTACAGTTCAATGAGCTGAAACCATTCAAGAGTGAATAGAATGCCATTATACGATGAAAATCGGGCAAAAGGAAAATGAAAACGCTGTTTCAAAAATCATCTGGGCAGTTTCACAACGAAGTGTTATCAACGTGTTAAGTTATCACAAAATTGAATTTGCCTTGTTGACGTGAAACTAAAACCTTTGCCCACAAAAAGGCAAAGGTTCAGTAAGGGATACGGATAATGCAACTATCGATTTATGCTAACAAATTTGAAACAAATACTCAGGCGTTCGGCATGCGATGGCCACAGCTTAACCGATTTAGCTATGAAGCAGTTTCAGCGCGTGAGCATGAACCTCGGGGCAACCCGCCGCCAGAACATGCCCGCCCGCCTCAGGACGACCACCGCTTAAAGTGGTTACAACGCCGCCTGCCTGCTCAATGATGGGGATTAACGCCACAATATCATAGGGTTGCAGGGAATATTCCAGACAGAGATCAATCTGTCCGGCAGCCAGCATCGCCATGGCATAGCACTCCCCGCCGTAACGTGTCATGAGCGCGGCGTCATCCAGCGCAGCAAAATTAACCTCCGGGAAACGGGAAACCGGTTCAGGCGAGGTGATGTGCAAAATCGCCTGGTCCACAGAAAGTCCTTTTCGGGTGTTCAGTGGAGCGGTTCCCTGTGGGCCACTGCGCCAGGATTGCCTGCCATCTGCCCAAAAACGTTCACCGGTAAACGGTTGGCTCATCATGCCCAGATGCCCACGGCCTTCAACGGTCAGGCCAATGAGCGTTCCCCATACCGGAATACCACACAGGAACGGCCGGGTACCGTCAACGGGATCCAGCACCCACTGCAACGGCCCGCTTCCGGTGATCCCGAATTCTTCGCCCATAATTGAATGGTCAGGATAGCGGGCGTCAATGATGGCGCGAATGGCGCGTTCAGCTTCGCGGTCCGCATCGGTCACAGGATCAAAGCGATAACCCTCTTTCGGTTTTGTGTCTACATGCAGATTTAACTGCGAGCGAAAACGCGGCAATGTCTGTTTGTCTGCCGCATCAGCAAGCTCATGCAAAAAAGCGATGTCGGGTACAGCGTGGTTCATGATTGAGTCCTCATCAACGAAATTAGCGTCAGTCTTCCATGCTCGTTATTGCTCGATTGTGCATTTTTATTGATTTTTCTTCAAATGATTCTGATGGGTTTGTTGCGCAATTAATAGAATCAAGAAGTTGCTCGAAATAAAGTGAACATGATCGAGCGTGTCGGTTCTTACGGTCTCACCGTTACCGGATGACAGAAAGTGCAAAGCGCAGGACATACAGACAATGGATACTCAAACACCAGACGTCGTGGACGTATGTACCGTCTCAGGACGAATCCTGGTCAATTATGTCAGAACCCGGAGTGATAAAGATGACGATAAAAGTACTTGGCTATGCCGCACAATCGAGTAAGGCTCCCCTTGCTCCGCACTATTTTGAGCGTCGGGATCCCAGAGCGGATGATGTGGTTATCGATATTCTGTATTGCGGCGTGTGCCACTCAGACTTACACCAGGCGCGCAACGACTGGGGGTTTAGCCAGTACCCGCTGGTGCCGGGGCATGAGATCGTCGGCCGCGTCACCCGCGTAGGTCCGGGCGTGAGTAAATTTAAGGCCGGAGATTTAGTGGGGATCGGTTGCATGGTGGATTCCTGCCGTGAGTGTTCCTCCTGTAAGCAGGGGCTTGAACAATATTGCGAAGAGGGCAACATTCAGACGTACAACGGCATTGATCGCCATGACCACATGCCGACCTACGGCGGTTATTCGCGCTCTATTATCTGTAGTGAAGATTTCGTGTTGCGCATCCCGGAAAACCTTGATGTACAGGCCGTTGCGCCGTTACTTTGCGCGGGCATTACCACCTGGTCGCCGCTGCGTCGTTGGGGCGTAAAAGCTGGCAGCAAGGTCGCCGTCATTGGTCTGGGCGGGTTAGGGCATATGGCGCTGAAACTAGCGCATGCGATGGGGGCGGAAGTCACGTTGTTCACCCGCTCACCGGGCAAAGAGGCGGATGCACGGCAACTGGGTGCGCAACACGTGGTGCTCTCGACCGATCCGCAACAGATGGACGCCGTGAAAGGGCAGTTTGAGCTGATTATCGACACCGTACCTTATGCTCATGATATCAATCCGTATATGCCAACACTGACGCTGGACGGCACACTGGTGTTCGTTGGTCTGTTAGGCGATATTGAACCGGCGGTCAGTACATTACCGATGATTCTGGGGCGTCGTTCTGTATCCGGTTCGTGTATCGGCGGCATTGCCGAAACACAGGAGATGCTCGATTTCTGCGGTAAGCACAATATAACGGCGGATTCAGAGGTGATTCGCATGGACCACATCAACGATGCCTTTGAACGTTTGCTGAAAAGCGATGTGAAATACCGATTCGTGATCGATATGCAGACGCTGGTGGAATAAGGTCATACTAAAGGCTTCGGTCAACGCCGGGGCCTTTTTTGAAGGCTGATAAATAAGAGAGAAGAAAAAACAGAAGAAACGCTTGAATGGTGCGTCCGAGTGGACTCGAACCACCGACCCCCACCATGTCAAGGTGGTGCTCTAACCAACTGAGCTACGGACGCAGAATGGTGCGTTCAATTGGACTCGAACCAACGACCCCCACCATGTCAAGGTGGTGCTCTAACCAACTGAGCTATGAACGCATTGTTGTGCCTGACAACGGGGACGAATATTAGCGGCAGCCTTGTGATGTGGCAAGAAGAAAATCGCTATTTTCTACCGGAATGCGCCCGACTGCGGAACTTTTATACATGAACGGCATATTTCACTGATGTTAAAGGATAATGATTGAGCAGAATGCATTTCCGAAGCATTGCTTTGACGATTATCCGCACAGTACGTGATTTTGCGTCTTCCCTCTGGCCTGCATTTTATGGCGCAAAAAACCGCAATGCGCCATGCCCTTCGCTTAACGGACAGGGGTAAGCACCGGTTGACCTGTAAAATAGGCCTGCAGGTTATCTAACACTAACTTGAATTCCCCGCGCGATTGCCATCAGCAGTGCCATCGCATGATCGGCGACGGAGGTAACATTGGTCCCTGGTGCATGGGCGATGGTGATATTTCGCGCTTTTGCAGCCGAGACATCGATATTTTCATACCCGGCACCCAGCGCGCAGATGATGTCGAGTTTCGGGAGTGCTGTGAGGCATTGAGGCTGGTCGAACCGTTGGTGAGGACGGCGCGGATGCGCTCGCCGTCGTGTTCTACAACCTTACGCGATCCGACGCTGTGGGGGCATAGTGTATTTCAAAGCCCGCGGCCGCAAGCCGGGAAAGGTGCTCTGATGCAAGTTCAATCGTAACAAGTAAAGGATCGACATAACGGTGCCTTCGTATACTCAACTGACTTCAAGGGGAGGGTTAACACATTCAGGAATCTGCGGGAGATATATAGCCTGAGAATGATCCGCATGCTGCACAAAAGCATGCGACGGCCGGGGCTGTCGCAAGACAATTGTGTGACAAAAAATCAGGTGAGATAAAACAGATGAATCAGAACCGCGCCAATCAGCAGCCAGCAGGGAAGCGAGAAATAAAAGACGCTTTTATTGTCACGTTCGCTTTTCATGACGAGCAACACCACAAATGCGGTGACCAAGAGCGCGATGAAGACGAGTGTGAGTGGCTGGCTGACGGCAATCATCTTCAGGGCGGCAAACAGAAGCAGGGTGGAGGCAATGGTAAAGAGCTTGATTTTTCGCGTGAAAGTCACGAAACCTACAACAAAGTAAACTAACGCAACAATGCCAGCCATCAGGCACTCCTTTTGCTGAATTTCTCTCGTTTCACCAGGATGTTTTGCATATCTTCGCGCATTGAAAGCCGGTCGCCTGGCAAGGAAACGTAGCCGCCCGATGACGGCTACGCCGATATTAACGCGCGGCGCGCTGTAAAATGATGGACGACGGCTGGCGCTGGAGGAAACGCATTCTGAGCATCATCAGAATAGCTGCCGACGTCAGCCCAATGATAAAGCCCATCCAGAATCCCGCCGGACCCATCCGATCAACCACCAGGTCGGTTAACGCCAGTATATAACCTGCCGGTAAACCCAGTACCCAGTAGGCGGTAAAGGTAATAAAGAAGATAGAACGTGTATCTTTATAACCACGCAGAATCCCGCTGCCGATAACCTGAATCGAATCGGAAATCTGGTACAAACCGGCCAGCAGCATTAATTGCGACGCCAGCGTGACGACCTCAGGATTATCGTTATAAAGCAGCGCAATATGTTCACGCAGCGCAACGGTAAAGATAGCGGTCAGTACCGCCATGCACACTCCCACGCCAAGACCGGTATGTGCGGCTATTTGCGCGTCAAGCGTGGACCCTTGCCCCAGGCGGAAGCCGACACGGATTGTAACGGCGGCGGCAAGCGACATCGGCAACACGAACATCAGCGAACTAAAATTCAGGGCGATCTGATGTCCTGCGACATCCACAATGCCCAGCGGCGATACCAGCAGGGCCACAACGGCAAACAGGGTTACTTCAAAAAAGAGCGCCAGCGCGATAGGCAGACCAAGCTGTACCAGACGTTTCAGAACGCCCAGATCCGGCTTGCCAGAATGCGCTTCATTGCGAATGTCACGCATGGACCCCGCCCGTTTAACGTACGAGAGCATGGCGACAAACATCACCCAGTAGACCGATGCCGTTGCCACGCCGCAACCCACACCGCCCAGCTCCGGCATGCCGAAATGACCATAAATAAAGATGTAGTTAATGGGAATGTTCACCAGCAGGCCTAGGAAACCCATCACCATGCCGGGTTTGGTTTTCGCCAGCCCCTCGCACTGATTACGTGCAACCTGAAAGAACAGGTAGCCCGGCGCACCCCACAGCAGGGCGCGTAAATAGCCCACGGCTTTATCCGCCAGTTGCGGATCGATGTCATGCATGGCGTGAATGATATAACCGGCATTCCACAGCACGATCATTATCAGAATCGACACCGTCGCGGCCAGCCAGAAGCCCTGACGTACCTGATGCGCAATACGCTCGCGACGCCCGGAGCCGTTAAGTTGCGCCACCGTCGGGGTCAGTGCCAACAACAGTCCATGACCAAAAAGGATAGCGGGCAGCCAGATAGAGGTGCCAATGGCGACAGCAGCCATATCGGTGGCGCTGTAACCGCCAGCCATAACCGTATCAACGAACCCCATTGCGGTTTGGGCGACCTGCGCGAGGATCACCGGGATAGCCAGGGCGAGCAACTGGCGCGCTTCTGTAAAGTACTTCTGCACTGAAAACACCTTGGTATAGTTGTTATATGCGATGAATGTTTAATTCATTAAAAATATAGATGTGTCTTCTGGTCCGGGACACTGCGGGGATGGTCAGAAATCCAGCATAGCATTAAGCATTGCGATCAAATCCTTGTTCATCTTGCTTTTCAGTTTGAGTAAACCAGTCAGGCGATCATGCCCATCGGGTCGGTTGTGAATAAAGGAAAGGCGCCGGGGAAAACCAGCACGAAAAAAGCGTCGGGGTACGGTAACGCGTGCCCGAAAAAGTATCGTCGTCTCCCGTCAGTGCCGGGATGTTAACGCGAAGCGGTTGTTTCTTTATTCTATTATCAGAGTTACAGGCAAATCTTACAGCTTGTTGCACATTTTTGCCACGTTAACGATAAGTGAACGTTATCAGTCCCACTGTTTTTGGCAGGGGAGCACTGTACGTCAGTTCCCTTACCTTAGTGTCTGACATTAAAAAAGAGAGGCTGAACATCATGGAATCTGACGCGGCGAAGCAAATACTTTCGCTCTACGAAAAGCATGCTGAGGAGTTCGCCAGGCAGCGCTCTCGTCAGCTATTTGAAAAAAAATGGCTCGACAAATTTTTACAGCTACTCCGGCCGGGCGGGCATATTCTGGATATCGGCTGCGGAAACGGAAAACCCATTGCTGAGTATTTTATTGGCAGCGGCTTTACGCTAACGGGCGTGGACGGTTCAGCGGCGATGATTGCGAAGGCGCAGGCGGATTTCCCGACGCAACGCTGGATCCATCATGACATGCGCCATCTGGCGATGGATGAGACCTTTGATGGTCTGATAGCCTGGGACAGCTTTTTTCATCTGACACAGAACGATCAACGCGCCATGTTTCCCCTTTTTGCAGCACTTAGTCACCCGGGCAGCGCATTAATGTTTACCAGCGGTACGTCGAATGGCACAGCGATGGGGACATTCGCCGGCGAGCCGCTGTATCACGCGAGTCTCGCGCCTGAGGAGTACCGGAAGATCCTGGCACAGCACGGGTTCACCGTTGTTGATGTACAGTTTGAGGATCCGGAGTGCGGTTATCACTCTATCTGGCTGTGTAAGAAGGTGAATTGAGATTATCGTGTGGTTTTATACCTCCCTTGCCATCATCCGCCCCGCGAGGCTGGCAACATGATTTTCCTCCTGTTATTGTGCGTTTTAGAAAACGGCGGTGCCGTAAATGACATACAGGAGTGGTAGGCATGTTTACTGGTATTGTACAGGGCACGGCAAAACTGGTGTCCATTGATGATAAGCCCAATTTCCGAACTCACGTCGTCGAGCTACCGGATCATATGCTGGAAGGGCTTGAAACCGGGGCGTCTGTGGCAAACAACGGTTGCTGCCTGACGGTCACGGAGATTAATGGCAGCCATATCAGTTTTGATTTGATGAAAGAGACGCTGCGCATCACTAATCTGGGTGAGTTGGCGGTCGGCGATGCGGTAAACGTTGAGCGCGCGGCAAAATTCAGCGATGAAATTGGCGGGCATTTAATGTCGGGCCATATTATGACTACTGCGGAAATCGTTAAAATCCTGACCTCCGAAAATAACCGTCAGATCTGGTTCAAGGTACAGGATCCGGCGTTGATGAAATATATCCTTTATAAAGGCTTTATTGGGATTGATGGCATCAGCCTGACGGTGGGCGAAGTGACGCCAACCCGTTTCTGCGTGCATCTGATCCCGGAAACGTTGCAGCGCACCACGCTTGGCAGTAAAAAATTGGGTCATCGCGTGAACATCGAAATTGATCCGCAAACGCAGGCGGTTGTCGACACGGTTGAACGCGTTCTGGCGGCCAAAGAGGCAGCGGCTGCTGTTGTCAGTAACGACGAATAATCCCGCGAAAAAAGAGTGAACTAATAAGGGAGAATATGAAAAGTATTCTCCTTTTTTATGCCAGCAGAAAAGGGGCGTTGGTTAACAAGCTGCACTGTCTGACAGAAAGAAAAAACCCCGCAAATGCGGGGTGGGCTGTTAGCGTGCTACGCGAAGTCCGTGTTCAATACCCCGGCTGAATACCACCTGCCAGAGTTGAATATCCCGCGCACGGAAAGCGCCTGCGCAGGCGTTCAGGTAGTAACTGAACATGCGTTTAAACCGTTCGGAATAGTTGTCGGCGATTTCTGGCCAACTGGCGAGGAATCGTTCATACCAGGCCATTAATGTTTTATCGTAGTCTGCGCCGAAATTATGCCAGTCTTCCATCACGAAATGGGACTCACTGGCATTCGCTATCTGCCGCACTGACGGAAGGCAGCCATTGGGGAAGATATAACGGTCAATCCAGGGATCCACATTATGATCGGTTCGCCGTGAACCGATGGTATGGAGCAGGAAAAGACCATCCGGTTTGAGGTTACGATCAACGACGGTAAAGTAGGTGTCGTAATTTTTAGGACCGACATGTTCGAACATACCAACAGAGACGATGCGGTCGAACTGATCGTTCAGGTCGCGATAATCCTGCAGGCGAATATCGACATCCAGCCCCAGACAACGCTGTTGCGCGTGTTTTTGTTGCTCGGCAGAAATAGTGACGCCCACGACGCTGACCGCGTAGTTTTGCGCCATAAATTGCGCCAGACCGCCCCAACCGCAGCCAATGTCCAGCACGCGCATCCCTGGCTTGAGCTGAAGTTTTTCGCAAATCAGGCGTAATTTGGCGATCTGCGCGTCTTCAAGGCGCTCAGCATCTTTCCAGTAGGCGCAAGAGTATTGCATCTGCGGGTCCAGCATGCGGGTAAAAAGATCGTTACCCAGATCGTAATGCTCTTTCCCGACGATCCATGCGCGTTTTTTGGATTGCAGATTAAATAATCTTGCCCCGGCGATACGAAGGGTATCTTTCAAATGGCGCGGAAGCTGTTTTTCCAACCCGGCGCGCAAGACTTTCGTAAAAAACACATCCAGCCGGTCACATTCCCACCAGCCGTCCATATAACTTTCTCCCAGTCCGAGCGACCCCTCCTGCAAAACACGTTTAAAAAAATCAGGGTTTTTAACCTGAATATCAGATGCCGACGGTCCATTAACCTGGATACCGGCGCGGCTCAGCAACTCGTTTGCGATACGGAACCAGTTATCATCCCGTACGCTAACCTCTTCTATACACGATGAACTCATAACTTCTCCACCACCAGCAAGTGATCAGAACCTTAAAAGAGCGTAGACGCTTTTTGAGGTATGTGAGAAATCTCACGGTTTGCGCCGTGAGGCTGATATCCGACGTAGAACAGAGGAAGGGAGATGACCCTTGCCAGAAAGGCCTTCCATGGACAAACGGGAGCGCTCCGGCTCCCGTTAATACTTAATATTTATCGTATTTGTAACTAGCCGGAAAAGAGTATAGGCCTCAAAATCCGGTGATACAACAGAAAACTGTTAGCAAGCTAATCACTAAACTGTAACATAGTCGCTCATGAAATTACGCGTGCGAGGATGACTCACTGCCTTCATCCGCTTGATAACTCTCACTTTCCTGGCGCTGCATACGGTAGCCAAAAGCGACCAGAACGACCGTTGACAGCATCACGCTGGTGGTGGCGAGCAGCGGATGGGTAATCAGAGCCGATACCACCAGACTTGCGACAAAACACAGCCCTAACTGCAGTGTATTCTGCAAGGCGGCCGCCCGTCCGGTAGCCTGCGGGAAGGGACGCAACGCCTGAGCTACGACAATCGGATAGATTGCGCCATTTGCCATCGCCATCAGACAGAAGGGGATCAGCAGGGCGGTCAGTGAGGCGCCAGGCATTAACCCCACGCCCCAGGTTGCCGCAACGCTCAATGCGAAGGCCAGCAGCAACCACGGTAATAAACGGGCACCAGACCATTTCTGCAAGGCGGCGCGACAGCCGTAGCCCCCGACCAGAAAGGCGATGGTTTGCGGCACATAACTCAGGCCGATAACCGCCGGGCCGTAGCCCATTTCATGAAGAATAAACGGTGAACCGGTAAGCCAGGCAAAAAAGCTGGCTGAGCAGGCGGCATAAATCAGCACGTTGCCGCGATAGGCTTTATCGCGCAACAGCGCGGCGAAGGTCAGCGCCTGTGCGGTTTTTGCCGGTTTCTGCGCTCCAGGGCGCAGACGCAGTGCCGGAAGCATCAATATGACGGTGATAACAAATAATGTGGCGAAGATCGCCTGCCAGGAGAAGTGCGCCAGAATCCAGCTACCAAGCAGCGGCGCAAGGGCAGGCGATAACCCCACCAGCGGCATGATGGTGGCAAAAATGCGGTTTGTACGCTGCGCCGGATAGTGATCTGTCACCAGCGCCTGCCAGGTCACGGCAGCAGCACAGACCCCGACCGCCTGGACAAAACGCAACACCAGCAACAAGACAGCATCCTGAACCCACAGCATACCAAGGCAGCCGACGGCGAAAATGGCCAGGCCGCTTAGCAAAATGGGTTTACGGCCATAGCGATCCGACAGCGGTCCCCAGACCAGTTGGGCAACGGCAAAGCCCGCAAGGAACAGGCTCAGCGTCGCGCTGACCGCTGCGGCAGACGTATTTAAATCTTGCTGAATATCGGCGAACGCCGGCAGGTACATATCGGTGGCCAGAAAGCCCAGTACGCTTAAGCCCGCGAGCCAGACTAAAAATCCTTTTCCAGGTTGCATGGCAGATCTCTTTTTTATGGCAGGTTAACAGGGCTCCAGAGTCTAAGGAGTGCAAGTCGGCTTGTGAAACGCTAATATTTGCGCATTGGTTTCAAAATTTTTGCAGGCAGATTATGTGGTCAGAATATTCTCTCGAAGTGGTTGATGCCGTGGCGCGAAACGGCAGCTTTAGCGGTGCGGCGCAGGAGTTGCATCGCGTGCCTTCTGCGGTCAGCTATACTGTGCGTCAGCTTGAAGAGTGGCTGGCGGTGCCGTTGTTTGAACGCCGTCACCGGGATGTGGAGTTGACGCCGGCTGGCGTGTGGTTTTTGAAAGAGGGGCGTTCTGTTATCAAAAAAATGCAGATCACCCGTCAACAATGCCAGCAAATCGCCAACGGCTGGCGGGGGCAGCTATCTATTGCCGTCGATAACATCGTCAAACCGGAACGTACGCGCCAGATGATTGTCGATTTTTATCGCCATTTTAGCGATGTCGAACTGCTGGTCTCCCAGGAGGTGTTTAACGGTGTGTGGGATGCGCTGGCCGACGGGCGTGTCGAACTGGCTATCGGCGCGACCCAGGCGATTCCGGTCGGGGGCCGATATACCTTTCGCGATATGGGCATGCTGAGCTGGAAATGCGTGGTCGCCCGCCATCATCCTCTGGCAACGATGACATCACCGCTCAGTGATGATACGTTGCGCAACTGGCCCTCACTGGTACGCGAAGATACCTCCCGCTCGCTGCCTAAACGCATCACCTGGCTTTTGGATAATCAGAAACGGGTTGTCGCCCCGGACTGGGAGTCATCTGCGGCCTGTTTGTCTGCCGGGCTGTGTATTGGGATGGTGCCTGCACATTTCGCCCGCCCGTGGATCGATCGCGGTGAGTGGGTTGCGCTGGCACTGGAAAACCCCTTTCCGGACGCCGCCTGTTGTCTGACCTGGCAGCAGAATGATGCCTCACCGGCGCTGAGTTGGTTACTGAGTTATCTGGGCGACAGCGAAACGCTGAACAGGGAATGGCTGCGGGAGCAGGAGTGAACTGCTCCCGGCAGGATTAACGGCGATAGTCGCGGAACGGACCATCGGCAACCGAGCGGCGTTCAATCAGGCGCGGATGCACTTCAATCGACTGTGATTCTTCACGTTTGTTCACGATGCGGTCAAGCAGCATGTTAAACGCGGTTTCCCCCAGCGAGTCTTTCGGCTGGTGAATGGTCGTTAGTGAAGGGGTAAAGAAACGCGAATTGCGCACGTTATCATAACCGATCACCGAAATATCCTGCGGCACGCGCAGGCCCATTTCGTCTGCCGCACACAACGCGCCCATTGCCATAATATCGCCGCCGCAGAACACCGCGGTCGGGCGAGAGGACTGGGTCAGGATCTGTTGCATGGCGCGATAGCCGGATTCCGGTTCAAAGTCACCCTGCACGATCCAGTTTTCTGGCACGGTGATATGGGCCTCTTCCATCGCTTTCATAAACCCGCTCAGACGGCCTGCGCCCGTGTTGCGCTCTAGGGGACCTGGGATAACGCCAATTTCGCGATGGCCGCGTTCAATCAGGTAACGGCCAGCCATATAGCCGCCGGCAAAGGCATTATCGATCACCGTATCGGTAAAATCGGCCTTTGCTTCACCCCAGTCCATGACCACCATGGGAATGTGGCGATACTCTTCCAGCATACTGAGTAACGATTCCGGATATTCCGAACACATGACCAGCAGGCCATCCACACGTTTTTGCGCCATCATGGACAGATAGGCGCGCTGTTTTTCCAGGTTATTCCAGGCGTTACCGAGAATAAGGGTATAGCCTTTCTGGAAACAATTTTTCTCAACCGCCTCGATGATCTCAGCGAAATAAGCCGCCTCGCTACTGGTCGCCAGCAGGCCAATAGATTTTGTGTGATTGACTTTCAGGCTGCGGGCAACCGCGCTGGGGGAGTAATGTAATTCTTTAATCGCCGCCCAGACGGCGTTACGCGTCTCTTCTGCAACGAATCGCGTCTTGTTAATTACGTGTGATACGGTTGTGGTGGAAACGTTTGCTCGCTTCGCTACGTCTTTAATCGTTGCCATCAGATCTTACTCCAGACCATATCGTAAACTCCTGATAATACATAAGGTAAACGTTTGCCTTCCATCACCCTGTACCCAAAGAAGGGATTGCAATACGCCGGGAAAAAGACACTGGACGTCAGGAGGGGAGTCAATGGCCGGTACGCTAATAAATTTAGCGTCGAATTTTGTCTGATCTTGACCAAAAGGGGAAGTGCTAAAACGTGTATCACCCTAAATCCTGCAAGATTTTTACGTTTATTTGTGCAAAAATGCGTTACATCACTTTCTGTGTGGGAATTAATAAGGAGAAAAATTGATGAGCACCGACCTGAAGTTTTCTTTAGTGACTACCGTGATTGTACTCGCCCTGATTGTTGCTGGCGGGCTGACTGCCGCACTGCATTGATCTATCCCGTGGGAGAGGCCACTCTCCCTCGTTTCACTCCTCGATTGTCATCAAATTAGCAATAGTCTTTTCCCATTTCGCTAACTTCTGTTTTTTGTGATTAATGTCATACTTTTGACTTCTGTGACGGTGTCGCGCGTCGACACGGCAATTCCGGAGTCTATTTATGAAGATTAATTTCCCACTGCTTGCCCTGGCGATTGGCGCTTTCGGCATCGGTACGACCGAATTTTCCCCCATGGGGTTACTGCCCGTTATCGCCCAGGGCGTGGATGTCTCGATCCCGGCAGCGGGTATGCTTATTAGCGCTTATGCCATTGGCGTGATGGTTGGAGCACCGTTAATGACATTGCTGCTTTCACACCGGGCACGACGTAATGCGCTGGTATTCCTGATGGCGATTTTTACCCTCGGCAATGTGCTGTCAGCACTTTCACCTGATTACACAACACTGATGCTCTCCCGCATTATTACAAGCCTTAACCATGGCGCTTTCTTTGGGTTGGGTTCTGTGGTGGCTGCAAGCGTGGTGGCAAAAGAAAAACAGGCAAGCGCAGTGGCGACCATGTTTATGGGGCTGACTATCGCCAATATTGGCGGTGTGCCTGCAGCAACCTGGCTGGGCGGGGCGATTGGCTGGCGCATGTCGTTCCTTGCTACGGCGGGGCTGGGGGTTATCGCCATGGTCAGTCTCTATTTTTCCTTGCCGAAAGGCAGTGCCGGCGAACGTCCTGATGTGCGCAAAGAGTTAGCGGTCTTGATGCGACCTCAGGTGGTTTCCGCGTTACTGACGACGGTACTGGGGGCAGGGGCGATGTTCACGCTCTACACCTACATTTCACCGGTCCTGCACCGTATTACCGATGCCACCCCGGCCTTTATCACCGCGATGCTGGTGCTGGTGGGCGTTGGATTCTCCATCGGCAACTACCTTGGTGGCAAGCTGGCTGACCGCTCGGTCACAGCGACCCTGAAAGGCTTCTTGCTGTTATTGATCGTGATTATGGTTGCGATCCCCTGGCTGGCGCGCAGTGAGATCGGTGCGGCAATCAGCATGGTTATCTGGGGCGCGGCAACCTTTGCGGTAGTGCCTCCGTTGCAGATGCGTGTTATGCGTGTGGCACATGAAGCACCCGGATTGTCGTCGTCTGTCAATATTGGCGCGTTTAACCTGGGCAATGCGCTGGGGGCAGCGGCAGGGGGCGCGGTGATTTCGGGTGGCCTGGGGTATACCGTTGTGCCGGTCACCGGGGCGATTATTGCAGGGATGGCGTTACTGTTGGTGCTGTTTTCCGGCAGAGCCAGCGCAGAACGCACCTGCACAGCAGCGGAGTAAAAAAACAGGAGGGTTTCCCCTCCTGATGATTACGCGGCGAGGTTCTTCGCGACAAACTCCCAGTTGACCAGCGCCCAGAAATGCTCCAGATAGTTTGGACGGGCGTTACGATAGTCAATGTAGTAAGCGTGTTCCCACACATCCACAGTCAGCAGCGGCGTGGCGTCGGTGGTCAGCGGTGTTCCGGCATTTGATGTCGAAACAATGGCCAGTTTGCCATCGGCGTTTTTCACAAGCCACGTCCAGCCTGAACCAAAGTTCTTCACTGCGGCATCCGTGAATTTCGCTTTAAACTCAGCAAAGCTGCCAAAAGCTTCGGTGATCGCAGCCGCCACTGCACCGGTTGGTTCACCGCCTGCGTTCGGGGCCAGACAATGCCAGTAGAAGGTATGGTTCCAGACCTGGGCTGCATTGTTAAACACGCCGCCCTCAGAGCTACGAATAATCTCTTCCAGCGTTTTGCCTTCCAGCGGGCTGCCTTTAATCAGGTTGTTCAGGTTGGTAACATAAGCCTGATGATGTTTGCCGTGATGGTACTCCAGTGTTTCCGCAGAAATGTGCGGAGCCAGGGCGTCTTTTGCATACGGTAATGCAGGTAATTCGAACGACATTGCTTCACTCCTTATTGTTGTAATGCACTCAATAACCTTATTGAGTGTAAGGATAGGGTAGCAAATCGAAAGGGGAGAAAAAAGAGAGAGTTACCTGCCGCATTAGCGGCAGGCAGGAGATTAGCGGATGGTTTTTGGCGTAACCACTCTGCGGGCACCCACATAATGACGCTGCCAGTAATCTTCGCTTAATGAGGTAATCTGAATATCCTGGCCGCTGCGTGGTGACTGAATGAATTTGCCGTTGCCGACATACACACCCACGTGATCCGCGGTACCACGACCCTGTGTACGGAAGAACACCAGATCGCCGCTTTCCAGTTCCGCAACGTTGACCGGAGAGGCATCACGCAGGTGATACATTTCGTTCGCGGTGCGGGGAATGCGGAATTTCACCAGATCTTTATAGGCGTAATAGACCAGACCACTGCAATCAAAGCCGGTCATCGGGGAGGTGCCGCCCCAATGATAAGGTTTGCCGATCTGATTCATCAGCTTGGACATGGCAGTTTTCTGTACTTTTTGGATGCGGACTTTGTGCGCATCGGAAAGCGCAACAAGTTTGCTGTTTTTCACTTTTACACAGTGCGGTTTATGGCCTTTACGCTTTGTGCATTTTTCCGTCATAGCGGTAGCGGCGATGGGTTTCGTGCTGGTTTTACTGTGACGGGAGGAATTCTTACTGGTGGTATTTTTGCTGCTGGTTGACGATTTTTTCGTCACTGCCACTTTTTTATTTCCGGCTTTAGCCGTTGTTTTTGTTTCGGTGCGACTGCTTTTCTTTGATGTTTTTTCTGTGGTGGTTTTTTTCTTACTCTCGGATGCTTTCGCCAGATGCGTTGTCTTATGCACGGCCGAACCTCGCGTTTGCTCGGAAGCATTCGCTAATGGCGTGAAAGTCAACGTGGTGAACAACAAAGCACAGAGCGTGATCGAAGCTGTATGAATTCGCGCCACTGAGCAATCCCCTGATAAGTGCAGGCATTCAATAATGCTTGCGTATGATTTAGAACCGCGTCGATTCTAATCTAAAAAAAGCACAAAAGTTAATAGGGTTTTTGCATCTAAAACTGTGTTTCGTTAGCAAGCGCAAAAAAAATCACCAATTGACTCTGGAAGAAGCTCAAATGTTGAACTATTGACGTGCGGTGAAACGTAAGATAAGTGATATTTTAAAAGCAACTTATCGCGACAGACGATAAAATAATGAGTGGTGAACAAAATGTTATTTTCGGTTACGCACCTTAACCGTTACAATGACGACTATCTGCCGAAAAGAAGTTGAAGGAAGCAAGACAATGAGCTCTACCCTTGAAAAAATCCAGCGTCAGATCGCTGAAAACCCGATTCTCCTGTATATGAAAGGCTCTCCGAAGCTGCCAAGCTGCGGCTTTTCCGCACAGGCAGTGCAAGCGCTCTCCGCCTGTGGCGAACGTTTTGCTTACGTTGATATTCTGCAAAACCCGGACATTCGCGCCGAGCTGCCGAAATATGCAAACTGGCCGACCTTCCCGCAACTGTGGGTTGATGGCGAGCTGGTTGGCGGGTGCGACATCGTAATCGAAATGTACCAGCGCGGCGAATTGCAGCAGCTGATCAAAGAGACGGCGGCGAAGTACAAATCCGAAGAGCCGGACGCGGAATAATCATCGCAATAAAAAAGCGACCTTCGGGTCGCTTTTTTTATGCCTCGCTATCTGCGATGGGTAGCGGCCAGCCGCCCAGCCGTTTCCAGCGGTTAACTATCTCGCAAAACAACAGCGCAGTCTGCTCAGTGTCGTACAGCGCGGAGTGTGCCTGGGTTGCGTCGAAATTAATGCCGGCGGTGGCGCAGGCTTTTGAGAGCACCGTTTGCCCCAGCGCCAGCCCGCTCAACGAGGCGGTGTCGAAAGTGACGAACGGATGGAACGGATTACGCTTAAGGGATGCGCGCTCAGCGGCAGCCATCATAAAGCTGTGGTCGAAGGTGGCGTTGTGAGCCACCATAATGGCGCGATTACAGTTCTGATCTTTAATACCTTTGCGCACCATCTTGAAAATAGCGTGGAGCGCGTCGTGCTCGCTCACGGCACCCCGCAGCGGGTTATTCGGGTCGATACCGTTAAATGCCAGTGCTTCCGGCTGCAGGTTCGCTCCCTCAAACGGTTCAACATGAAAATGCAGGGTACTGTCAGGCATTAACCAACCCTGGTCGTCCATTTTCAGTGTGATGGCAGCGACCTCCAGCAGTGCATCGGTTTTGGCGTTAAACCCGGCGGTTTCAACATCAATCACGACAGGGTAAAAACCGCGAAAACGGTCGCACAGACCGGTAAGTTGAGCGTTATCGGACATTGGAGTCTCTTGCTAAGGGAAAATGGCAGCGCATTATGGCAAATTTTGCGAAGGGATGTAAAACAGCGGGCGCCACAGGCGCCCGTAAAGCATTAATTGCCCAAACCGCGTCCCGCGTCTTTGGCTTCAATCAGTTCGACTTTATAGCCGTCCGGATCTTCAATAAAAGCGATAACGGTGGTGCCGCCTTTTACCGGACCCGCTTCACGCGTTACGTTGCCGCCATTTTGACGAATACGCTCACAGGCTTCTGCCGCATTATCCACTTCCAGCGCGATATGACCGTAAGCGCTGCCCAGGTCATATTTATCTACGCCCCAGTTATAGGTCAGTTCGATAACTGCCGTTTCTGTTTCCGGACCATAACCCACAAAGGCCAGTGAGTATTTGTATTCCGGGTTTTCACTGGTACGCAGCAACTGCATGCCCAGCACTTTGGTGTAGAAATCAATGGAGCGTTGCAGGTCGCCAACGCGCAGCATGGTGTGAAGTAAGCGCATAATGTCCTCTTAAGCGTCAATGAATTGTCATTCGAAACAGAGTTTTAGTATAGCGGCGGATCCCTGCCGCTATCAACGAAGTGATTATAAAGAAGGGTAGTCGGTATAACCTTCCGCGCCACCGCCATAGAAGCTTTCCGGGCGTTGCGGGTTCAGTTCTGCTTTGCGCTGCAGGCGTTCAACCAGATCCGGGTTAGCGATGTAAGCACGACCAAAGGCCACGGCGTCAATCAAGCCTTTCGCAATCAGATCTTCTGCTTTTTCTACCGTGTAGGCGCCAGCACCGATGATGGGGCCGTGGAAACGCTCACGCACTTTGCGACGGAACTCCTCGGTGTACGGCTGACCGCCTGCCCAGTCCGGCTCGGACATGTGCAGATAGGCAATCCCGCGTTTACCCAGTTCTTCAATAAAGTACAGTGCGTCTTCTTCTTCATTCGGGCCGTTATCGGTGTTCTGGAAGGAACCGATAGGGGAGACGCGAATACCGATGCGATCCGCACTCCAGGCAGCGCTTACGGCATCAACAACTTCCAGCACCAGGCGGGCGCGGTTTTCGATGCTGCCGCCATACTGGTCGGTACGCTGGTTGGCAGACGGTGACAGGAACTGGTGCAACAGATAGCCGTGGGCAGAGTGCAATTCGACTAAATCAAAACCGGCTTCACGTGCGTTGATGACGGCCTGACGGAAATCATTGACGATGCCCGGAATTTCGCTGGTTTCCAGCGCTCGCGGCATCGACGTGTCTTCGCGGGTTGCGTTGCCGTTAGCGTCACGCAGGGAGGTACGGGTACCGGAACTGATCGCCGAAGGGGCAACAGGTGCCTGGCCGCCAGGCTGCAGGCTGGTGTGAGAAATGCGTCCGGTGTGCCAGAGCTGAACCGCCATATGACCGTTTTCAGCGTGTACGCCAGCGGTGATTTTTTTCCATGCGGCAATTTGTTCCGGGCTGTGAAGGCCCGGCGCGCCTGCATAGCCTTTCGCCTGTGCAGAGATTTGGGTGGCTTCACTGATGATTAGGCCAGAACTGGCGCGCTGGCGGTAGTATTCGCCCATCAGCGGAGTCGGAATATCGCCAGGCTCAATGCTGCGCAGACGTGTCAGCGGAGCCATCAGCACACGGTTTGGGATGGTAATCGCGCCAATTTTCAGCGGCGTAAACAAATTGCTGGACATAAATTCTCCTGAATAGACCGGTCGACTAGTAAAGTGGGAAATAAAAACGCCTGTTAAAGAGGCGCTGCAATAATCGTTTTCGCATGGGCCAGCGCACTTTCCAGCGGCACGGCACTGCGTGAAATCTTAGCCTGCAGATTGGCACCCAGCCACAGGGAATAGAGCACCTGCGCCTGGGTCAGCGCATCACCAGTAAAGGTCAGACACTGATCACGGCGGCCGCTTTCCAGTGCCTGTGCCAGTAAGGTGATAATGCCACTGGCACCTTTGTCCATGGCTTCACGCATCGTTTCTGACAGGTCACACACCTCGGCAGAAAGCTTGACGGTCAGGCAGCCGCTGATAATCCCCTGATCACAAAACTGGATCAGTGTTTGCTGATAATACGCGAGCAGGCGATCGCGATAGTTTCCTGCGCCTGTGGCAAAATGATCCGTCAGACGCTGGTGATACCCGGCATAATGACGTTCGAGCATCGCAACCCCGAACGCCTCTTTCGAGCGAAAATAGTGGTAGAAAGAGCCCTTCGGCACTTCCGCTGTTTTCAGTAATTCGCTTAACCCCATGCCCGTAAAACCGCGATGCATGCATAAGCGCTCGCCGGTTTCCAGCAGGTGTTCGCGGGTATCGTGTTCAGTATTTCTGCTCATGGGCACAATCTACTAGACCGATTGGTCTATTGCAAGTAGCAATAGATGCGATCTCAATCTTGCAGGTTCCGCGCGCGCAGTCTTCAATAAAGAGAGACGAATACTACAGGAGGCGATGCGTGCCAGAACAACTGGAGTTTTTCCCCGTCCAGAGCCCGTGCCGGGGAATATGCCAGTCAGATGAGCGGGGATTTTGCCGTGGCTGTATGCGCAGCCGCGAAGAACGGTTCAACTGGCAAACCATGAGCGACGCCCAAAAACAGGATGTCCTGCGCCTGTGTCGTCAGCGTTTTCTGCGCAAATTACGGGCGAATAAAGCCCTCCCGCCTGAAGAACCTGAGCAACCTTCACTGTTTTGACGCCATAATTGCGTATACTCATGGCAAATTATTGCTGAGGAAGTGGTTATGGTTCAGAGAATTACCCTTGCGCCACAGGGACCGGAGTTCTCCCGTTTTGTGATGGGCTACTGGCGACTGATGGACTGGAATATGTCTGCCCGTCAGTTGGTGAGTTTTATTGAGGAGCACCTGGATCTCGGTGTCACCACCGTCGACCATGCGGACATCTACGGTGGTTATCAGTGCGAAGCGGCTTTTGGCGAGGCGCTCAAGTTGGCTCCCCATCTGCGTCAACGCATGGAGATTGTCTCTAAATGCGGCATCGCCACCACTGCCCGTGCTGAGAATGTGCTGGGCCACTATATCACCAGCCGCGATCACATCATCGCCAGTGCCGAACAGTCACTGGTGAATCTGGCGACCGAACGTCTGGACCTGCTGCTCATTCATCGCCCGGATCCGCTGATGGATGCCGATGAAGTGGCTGAGGCGTTTTTGCATCTGCACCAGAGCGGCAAAGTGAGCCATTTTGGCGTGTCGAACTTCACCCCGGCGCAGTTCTCGCTGCTCCAGTCGCGCCTGCCGTTTACCCTGGCGACCAACCAGGTTGAGATTTCTCCGGTTCACCAGCCGCTATTACTGGACGGTACGCTCGATCAACTCCAGCAATTGCGCATTCGCCCGATGGCCTGGTCCTGCCTTGGCGGTGGACGTCTGTTCAACGACGAGGCGTTCCAGCCACTGCGTGATGAACTGGCGAAAGTGGCGCAAGAGCTTAATGCCCAGAGTATTGAACAGGTGGTGTATGCCTGGGTGATGCGTCTGCCGTCGCAGCCGCTGCCGATTATCGGTTCCGGAAAAATTGAACGCGTCCGTTCGGCGCTGGGAGCGGCAAGCCTTGAGATGACCCGCCAGCAGTGGTTCCGCATCCGCAAAGCGGCCCTGGGTTACGATGTTCCCTGATAAGCGCTAAGGTGACTTTCCGCCAAATCTTTTTCCCTGGTTTAAACTTACAGGGCAAAAGCCAAAAACGGAGGTCATATGAAGCGTTTTAGTCTGGCAGTGTTGACACTGTTCGTCTGCGCCGGTGCGCAGGCGGCCAGTACCGAAGTGAAGATGAACCTCGTCACTGCCGAGGGGACGGGGCAGTCCGTCGGCATGGTGAACATCAGCGAAACCGATAAGGGGCTGAAATTTACGCCCGATCTAAAAGGACTCCCGCCCGGTGAACATGGCTTTCATGTTCATGCAAAAGGATCGTGTGAGCCTGCGTTGAAAGACGGAAAACCCTCTGCTGCCGAGGCGGCTGGTGGTCACCTCGACCCCGATAAAACCGGTAAACACGAAGGCCCCGAGGGGATGGGACATTTAGGAGATTTACCGGTGCTGGTGGTTAACAACGACGGTAAGGCGACCGATGCGGTGGTTGCGCCGCGTCTGAAAAAACTCAGTGACGTGAAAGACAAAGCCCTGATGGTTCACGTTGGCGGCGATAACATGTCTGATTCGCCGAAACCGCTCGGCGGTGGCGGGGCGCGTTACGCCTGTGGTGTTATCCGCTAGCGGAATCGGCCAGTGTGCCTGCCGCCGGGGCTTGCTCCAGTTGCGATAACGAGCAATACAATCGCCAGATAAGCGATGCCAGTTCCCGTGCGGCAGGTTGATGATGGCGTGCCAGCGCATCACAAATCCGTTGCAGTTCGCTAAGCGTTGCGGCCAGTGGGCGCTGTTGCACGCCGCGTTCACTCATCACATCGCGTAACAGGCTCAGACAGAGATCCCTGACTTTCGACAAGGGATCTGAGCGTGCCTCCCAGTCGCGCAGTTGCCAGACCACATGCGAACAGTTGAGTAAAACCACTCCCCAGCGTAATAACCAGCGGCGGGCGAGCGCATCTTTGCTGTTACTCAACTGACTAATATGGTGATAAACCACCGACTCAAATTCATGCTCGCTCATCGTCGGCATTCGGCTGAGCTGGTCGACAAAACCTCGCCGAAGCGCACGAATATGACGGCGGCTTTTGCGTGCATCTGACCCTGGGCGCAAAACGGCAAAAGAGAGCCACGCCAGCGCCACGCCGAGAATTTTCGCCAGATCGTCATTTAAAAAATCCGCGAGATCATAGACCGGAGGATTGGTCACCGAAATAAACGATCCCATAAAAACGATCAATTGCCCCCACAGCCCGGCCAGTTTGGGCATTTGGAGCTTGAGCAACTGCATTGTGGTCAACAGTGGCAGCAAAAATAACAAGAACACCCATAAATCGCTGATCTGTACCATCAGACCAAACTTCACGACGAAACTGAATAATGTCAGCAACGCGAGCGTACGTAGAAGAAGCGTCAATGAATTAAACGGGGCGGGAGAAACCGAATAGAGTACGCAACTGATGGCGGCAAGGGTCAGCGCCGCATCGCCGTGCTCCCACTGGCTGGTGATCGTCCAGGCGCCCACCAGACTCAGTGCACAGAAAGTACGTATCCCGCTCCACAGCGCCTCGGCGTTATCGGTAAAGCGCGCCAGAGCACGGCTTCTGGGCAGTGTAAATTCGGTTATCGGGGTGGCATTTTCAAGGCGCGCCAGCCACCGGCTGCTGGCAAGATACAGTCGGCAGAAATAGCGCAAGCGGTGCCAGAAGGCGCGGTGCCGATAGTCGTCGTCATTCACCGGCGCGAGAGGGGCAATAATGCGCGCTACGGTATAAAAGTGCGCACCGGGCCGGGCGAGCTCCGCCAGCAACGTTTCGAGTATTGCTCGCGTATTCTCAGGCGGATGCGGCCAGTTCAATAGCAGTCGGCGCAGGCTGGAGATAACGCTGGTCAGACGTAATTGCTGATGGAGCAGGTGGTTGAGAAGCCGGTTCTGACGACGAAAACGATAGTGGCTCCAGAAGGCCTGGATGCGCAGCAAATTCATTGTCAATATCTGCCCAATCACATTTTCATGGGCGGTGCGGATGGCGTCGGTTATCTCCTGTTGCCAGAGCAGGCTGGCATGTTCGAGCAGGCGGGCGTGCATCTTTTTCAGCGCGCTCAGCAACGCGGTACCGTCAGACGTGCTCGGCATGATCATCATCATCATGCCGCCACAGCAAATCCCCAGCAGCACCTCACAAACGCGCGCCTGGGCGATATCCCACAGTTCGGTGGTGTCCGTAATATTGACCACCGGAAAGGCAATAATCGCGGCGGTGTACCCCGCAAGCTGGAAGGCGTAAGCGACGTTATTACTGAACTGCGCACAGGCCCAGGTACAAAAACCTATCCATGCGGCCATAGCGAACAGAAACAACCACGGATCGTTAAGCGTATGTCCGGCAATGATCATCGCCGCCGTCGCTCCCAACAGGCTGCCCGCGACGCGACCGAGACTTTTGCTGATCACCCCGCCCACGGTCGGAAAACTCACGACGGCGGCAGAAGTCATTGCCCAGTAAGGTTCATCCAGATTGAGGTAATAGGCGACGGTCAGGGCCAGGCACATCGCAATACTGTTGCGCATGGCGTACCGCCACTGAGGGCGCGTCGCGGTAAGCCAGGGCAGGGGAATCGCGATTTTCACTTCGCCCCGCCGATCGATACCGTGCAGGTGGTGCCGGACACCAGCGTCACATCGGCGGGCAGGGAATCGAACTGAATCCGAACAGGCACGCGCTGGGCCAGACGCACCCAGGGCACATTCGGCTTGATGTCTGCCACCAGACCGCTGTCGGTCTCGACGCTCTGATCATAAATTGCCCGACCGATACTGGAAACGTGACCCTGTAACGTGAAATTGCCGCTGTAGAGAACGATTTGCGCCGCAGCACCTTCGCGAATATGACGCAATTTTGTCTCTTCGAAATACCCCACCACATAAAAAGAGTGGCTGTCGATGAGTGCAAACAGCGGTTGCCCGGCGGTGGCGTAGTTGCCGGTGCGGGTGGAAAGATTGGTTATCCAGCCGTCTACGGGGGCTTTTACCTGCGTTTGTGAAAGTTGCCATTGCGCCTGTTGCAGGGCGGCCTCGGCCGCATTGACGCTCGCCTGCATCGCCTTCACATTGATATTCGCGGTATCGAGATCTTCTGCTGAAATATAATTTTTCGACAAATGGCGGCGACGGTTGGCTTCATTGTTGGCTTTGGAGAGATCGGTTTGCGCGCGCGCCAGTTGCGCCTGGGCATTCAGCACGGCGATTTTGTACGGTGTGTCGTCGATTCGGAACAGAATATCGCCCGCTTTAACCAACTGGTTGTCTTTGATATTCAGCTCAGTAATGCTTCCTGACACTTGCGGGGTGATGCTGACCTGCTCGGCGCGGACTTTACCGTCGCGCGTCCAGGGGGCCTGCATATAGAAATTCCATAACCACCAGCCAGCGGCGAGCGCCACGGCCAGAACCAGTAACGTCGAAAAGTATTTAAGTGATTTCAGGCGCATAGTTACCACATGATCAAAAAGCCGAGAGACAGACTGATTGCGATCACGAAAAGTGAGAGATCCATCAGGATGGGATGCCAGATATCCCCTGCGTACATCCAGTCACGCAGTAAGCGATGCAAAACCAGCCACACCATAAACCCCAGCAGTACTGCTTTAAAGATAGGGGGAAAGTAGACCGAAGCGCCGAAGATCAGGTCCTGCAGGGGAAATTCCGGGGAGCGAATTGTCAGCGTCACAAGCGTTAGTCCTTTACAGAAAGGTTCACCGGTTCGTTTTGACGGCGAAGACCGCCAGACGGAGATATTAAGAATGGGCGAACACGGTGAAGGCAGCAATGCATTTGTTTTACCAATATAAATGCTGCACACTATTCTAAAATGAGTATAATAACTTAGCAAGCTAATTATAAGGAGATGAAATTGGAATCGCCATTAGGTTCTGATCTGGCACGCTTAGTGCGCATCTGGCGTGCTCTGATTGACCATCGCCTGAAACCTCTGGAATTGACGCAAACGCATTGGGTCACGCTGCATAACATCCATCAGCTGCCTCCCGATCAGTCGCAAATTCAACTGGCAAAAGCGATCGGCATCGAGCAGCCTTCGCTGGTGCGTACGTTGGACCAACTGGAAGAGAAAGGGCTTATTTCTCGCCAGACTTGTGCCAATGACCGCCGTGCAAAACGGATCAAATTGACAGAAAAAGCTGACCCGATCATCGAAGAAATGGAAACGGTGATTAAGCAAACGCGGGACGAAATTCTTTCGGGTATTTCACCGGAAGAGCTGGATTTGTTGATTAGCCTGATTGCCAGGCTGGAACAGAACATCATTGAGTTGCAGTCGCGAGACTAATGCTCAGTTGTAATTAAAAAGCCTCGCATCTGCGAGGCTTTTTTTATCCCTACGTTCAGGTTGTTGCCTGCGAAGGCAGTGATGCCATTAACGCGGGGAGACGGTAACCTGGCGACCATTGCTTGCCAGTGCGACACGCTGGCCGGCGACGAAACGGGAGTTGCCCTGTTTCTGCACAACCATAATGCTGCTGCCATCGTCTTTACGAATTTCCAGCTCCACACCCTGTGATTTATTCATCGCACCCTGCACGCTCTGACCGGCTACGCCACCCGCCACAGCACCCGCCGCTGTTGCAAGAGAACGCCCGGCGCCACCGCCCACGGTGTTGCCCAGGAAGCCACCCAGAACTGCGCCACCCAAAGCGCCGACAACGTTGCTGTCGTCACCGCCCTGGATCTGTACCTGACGAACGTTGACAATGGTGCCGTAAGTGACATTTTGTACTTGTTTGGCTTCTGAAGCGGAATAGACATCTCCGGAAAGAGTACTGTCATTAACACAACCCGCCAGAGTAAATCCAACCAGCGTAACTGCCAGTGCACGTAACATCATCTATGAATCTCCTGTTCACCAAAACATGCTCAGTTGAGCATCCGTCATGGTTAAATTATATGGCATTTAGTCACACCAGGTCACATCTTCTGCCAAAACATAGCAAAAATAATAACAATGATGGATTTAACCGGTCCTAAACAAGCCGATTATAAGCGTCTGCCGCTGTTTTTCCTTCAGTGAGCGCTGATTCGATTGTTAAAAAGTATTTGTAATCGATAGCTTTACAAAACACTTTATGGTGGAGTGAGCGTCTAAAGCCCTGCAACGAGGAAGGCGTATGAAATCGGGTCGCTATATTGGCGTAATGTCGGGAACAAGCCTTGATGGTGTGGATGTTGTGCTTGCCGCTATTGATGACAAGATGGTCGCCCAACAGGCCAGTCTCACCTGGCCGATGCCGATAGCGCTGAAAGAGGCTGTTCTGAGCATCTGCCAGGGCCAACCACTCACCCTGTCGCAACTGGGCCAACTGGATACGCGTCTGGGCAAACTCTTTGCCGAAGCTGTCCTTGCTCTGATGGCGCAAGAACAACTCAGTGCAAAAGATATCGTGGCTATTGGTTGCCACGGTCAAACCATCTGGCATGAACCCACCGGCGATGCGCCTCATACGCTGCAAATTGGCGATAACAATCAAATCGCCGCGTTAACCGGTGTGACCGTGGTCGGGGATTTCCGCCGCCGCGATATTGCCCTTGGCGGGCAGGGGGCACCGCTGGTCCCGGCATTTCATCATGCGTTACTGGCACATCCCATCGAGCGCCGGATAGTGCTGAACATCGGCGGCATCGCCAATATCTCGCTACTTTTCCCGGACAAGCCGGTCCGCGGTTATGACACCGGGCCAGGAAATATGCTGATGGATGCCTGGATTTGGCGTCAACTTGGCAAGCCTTACGATAAAGACGCCCAGTGGGCGAGTGGTGGGAAAGTCGTCCTGCCGCTGCTGCAAAACATGCTCAGCGATCCCTATTTTGCTGCACCCGCGCCGAAAAGCACCGGACGTGAATATTTTAACTATGGCTGGCTTGAGCGTCAGTTGGCTATTTTCCCGGCGCTGGATCCGCGCGATGTCGAAACCACGCTGGTAGAACTGACGGCGGTGACGATTTCCGAACAGGTATTGTTGTGCGGCGGCTGCGAACGGTTGCTGGTCTGTGGTGGGGGGAGCCGTAATCCGTTGTTGATGGCGCGCCTTTCTGCGCTGCTGCCGGGTACTGAGGTCACCACGACGGATGAGGCGGGAATCAGCGGCGATGATATGGAAGCCCTGGCCTTTGCCTGGCTTGCCTGGCGTACGCTGGCCGGTTTACCCGGCAACTTACCTTCGGTAACGGGGGCATCGCAGGCCAGCGTGCTGGGGGCTATCTATCCGGCTAATCCGCGACAAAATCAGAGTTAACTGACTTTCACCCAGGCTGCGTACCGTTAGACTCCGGCGTTTACGGAGGACGTTATTCGCGTCCTCCATGACCAGGACAGTCTCGGGAAAACCTAATGAAAAGAGTGTTAATCGCCTGCCTGCCCGCGCTTCTCGCCGGGTGTAGTTACTACAACCAGTTTGTTGAGCGCATGAATACGGATACGCTTAACTATCAGTGTGACGAAAAGCCGCTTACGGTGAAATTGAACCATCCCCGCCAGGAAGTGAGCTTTATTTATGACAATACGCCGCTAATCCTTAAGCAAGGTCTGTCGGCGTCCGGGGCACGCTACACTGACGGTATTTATGTTTTCTGGTCGAAGGGTGATGGCGCCACGGTCTACAAGCGCGATCGCATCGTACTGAATAACTGCCAGTTACAAAATCCGCGGCGTTGAGATTTTCGCAAGGGGGGGGCACAATAGCCCCACCTGATAATTCATCTTGCTAACGCCATGTCTGATAACGATCAATTGCAGCAAATCGCGCATTTGCGCCGTGAGTACACCAAAGGCGGCTTGCGCCGCGCCGATCTTCCCTCCGAACCGTTGCCGCTGTTTGAGCGCTGGCTTGGTCAGGCGTGTGAAGCCAAACTCGCCGACCCGACCGCGATGGTCGTTGCGACTGTTGATGAAAGCGGTCAACCTTACCAGCGTATTGTGCTGCTCAAACACTATGACGAGAAAGGCCTGGTGTTTTATACCAACCTGGGCAGCCGCAAAGCCCACCAGATCGAGAAAAACCCGGCTATCAGCCTGCTGTTTCCGTGGCACATGCTGGAGCGCCAGGTCATGGTGATCGGTAAAGCTGAGCGCCTTTCTACCCTCGAAGTGGTGAAGTATTTCCACAGCCGTCCACGCGACAGCCAGATTGGCGCGTGGGTCTCGCAGCAATCCAGCCGGATCTCCGCGCGTGGCATTCTTGAAAGCAAATTCCTTGAACTCAAGCAGAAGTTCCAGCAGGGCGAAGTGCCGTTACCCAGCTTCTGGGGCGGCTATCGCGTCAGTATTGAGCAAATGGAGTTCTGGCAGGGAGGCGCGCATCGTCTCCACGACCGTTTTTTATACCAGCGTGAAAATGACGCATGGAAAATTGATCGCCTCGCGCCGTAAACCCTGAAAAATGTTGCGCTAAGCGCTGGTGCTCCTGCATCCGGCGCTTTATTCTATGTAACTTTCGCAACTGGCGAAAAGTCGTGTACCGGCAGAGGTGCAGTCGTTTTAAATGGAGAATTTGATGGCAAGCAGTAACTTGATTAAACAATTGCAAGAGCGCGGGCTGGTAGCCCAGGTGACGGACGAGGAAGCGTTAGCAGAGCGACTGGCGCAAGGCCCGATCGCGCTCTATTGCGGCTTCGATCCTACCGCTGACAGCTTGCATTTGGGGCATCTTGTTCCATTGTTATGCCTGAAACGCTTCCAGCAGGCCGGGCATAAACCTGTCGCGCTGGTGGGCGGCGCAACGGGGCTGATTGGCGACCCGAGTTTCAAAGCCGCTGAGCGTAAACTGAATACCGAAGACACGGTGCAGGAGTGGGTGGATAAAATCCGCAAACAGGTTGCGCCGTTCCTCGACTTCAACTGTGGTGAAAACGCGGCGATTGCGGCCAACAACTACGACTGGTTCGGCAATATGAACGTGCTGACTTTCCTGCGCGATATCGGCAAGCACTTCTCCGTTAACCAGATGATCAACAAAGAAGCGGTGAAGCAGCGTCTGAACCGTGACGATCAGGGTATCTCGTTTACTGAGTTTTCCTACAACCTGCTGCAGGGTTACGACTTTGCCTGCCTGAACAAACTGCACGGTGTGGCGCTGCAGATTGGCGGTTCCGACCAGTGGGGGAACATCACCTCCGGTATCGATCTGACCCGTCGCCTGCACCAGAATCAGGTCTTTGGCCTGACCGTTCCGCTGATCACCAAAGCTGACGGCACGAAGTTCGGCAAAACCGAAGGTGGCGCAGTCTGGCTCGATCCGAAGAAAACCAGCCCGTACAAATTCTACCAGTTCTGGATCAATACCGCGGATGCTGACGTTTATCGCTTCCTGAAATTCTTCACCTTTATGGACATTGAAGAGATTAATGCTCTGGAAGAAGAAGACAAGAACAGCGGCAAAGCCCCGCGTGCCCAGTATGTGCTGGCCGAGCAGGTGACCAAACTGGTTCATGGCGAAGAAGGGCTGGTGGCGGCAAAACGCATTACCGAAAGCCTTTTTAATGGCAACCTGAGCGATCTCAGCGAGGCGGATTTTGAGCAACTGGCGCAGGACGGTGTGCCGATGATCGAAATGGAGAAAGGCGCAGACCTGATGCAGGCGCTGGTAGACTCAGAGCTGCAGCCATCTCGTGGTCAGGCGCGTAAAACCATCGCCTCCAACGCGGTCACCATCAACGGCGAGAAACAGTCTGACCCGGAATATTTCTTCCAGGAAACGGACATTCTCTTCGGTCGTTATACGCTGCTACGTCGCGGTAAGAAGAACTACTGTCTGGTGTGCTGGAAATAACCGGCAGATACGCGAAACATGAAAAAGGAGTGGGAAACCACTCCTTTTTTTATGGCAAAAGCGTGGAAGATTAAATCCCTTCTGCGGCCATAGCGGCGGCAACCGCCGGACGAGAGGCCACGCGTTGCATATAGTTGGCAATATTCCCGGCCTGCGGGAAGTTCAGTTTCACCGCTACCGCCCAGCGCAGTACCGTGAACAGGTATGCATCGGCAATGGAGAAGTTCTCGCCGTTAATCCACTGCTGGTCTGCCAGCGCCGCGTCAACATACTCCAGTTTCTTTTCCAGCAGAGCGCGAGCGGTCGGTTTGAACGCTTCCGGCGTATCCGGACGAAACAGGGGAGTAAACCCTTTATGCAGCTCAGTTGCCACGAAATTCAGCCACTCCAGCGTCTTGTAACGGCTCAGGAAACCTACCGGCGGCAGCAGGTCACTTTTCGGCGCGCTGTCAGCCACATACTGCATAATCGCCACGCCTTCGGTTAACAGGGTGTCGGCATTAATGGCCAGTGCCGGGATTTGTCCTTTCGGGTTGATAGCCAAAAAGTCATCACCATTTTCCAGGCATTTTTTTGCTAAATCCACGCGTGCCAGTTCAAACTCTTTACCTGCTTCGCGCAGAACAATATGGGAAGCCAGTGAGCAGGCGCCTGGTTTATAAAACAGTTTCATTCTTCACTCCGGTGGTTGAATTCGGGCATAGGTTATTACCTGCGGGTATAAAAAAAAAGCCGTTAACGTGCGTTAACGGCTTTCTGCTGAAACTCTGCGCAGTCTTATGCTGTCGCGGTTTCCGACGCTTTCGCAGTTTTATCGCTATCATCACTCTGGGTCATGCGGTTCAGTTTCGGCGCGGCGAGGATCATCAGCGCGGCGATAACAGCAGTCACAATACCGATTTGCAGGAAGACGTGACCGTAGACATCCAGTGACATCAGTGGGTCGGTGACGTTTTCCGGGATAGCCATCTGGTTTGCGACGTAGCCTGCGATGATGTTCGCACCGGCGGTCGTCAGGAACCAGCTACCCATGATAAAGCCCATCAGACGCTGTGGAACGAGCTGTGCCACCATGGCGAGGCCCAGACCGGAAATCATCAGTTCACCGATACTCTGCAGCCCGTAGCTCGCAACCAGCCAGTTTACGGAGACGATACCGGCATCAGAGGCGAACTTCGCACCCAGCGGCAGGATCAGGAATGCACCTGAACACAGCACCATACCGATGGCAAATTTATACGGCATCGGCAGGGTATCGCCCATTTTGTTATAGATAGCAGCCAGGATCGGGCTACCAATGATAATCCAGAACGGGTTCAGCGCCTGGAACTGCTCCGGTTCGAACGTGATACCCAGCAGCGTATGTTCAACGTTACGAATGGCGAAGAAGTTCAGCGATGTCGGCATCTGGCTGTACAGGACGAAGAAGACAATGGCCTGCAGCATCAGAATGAAAGCGACGATCATTTTACGACGCGCCGCGCCCTGCAGAGCAAATGTCTCTTTTGCGAAAAGGCACACGATGCACAGCGCAACCACACCCAGCACCATACGTGCGATGCCCTGATTATGCAGCAGCCATGTGGCGATGGTAATCAGGATAGCAACGCCTACGATGGTAGCAAGCAGGTAGCCCATACGAACCGGCTCGAAGTCAGGTTTAGAACCGTAGTTTTTGACCCAACGCTTGCAGAACGCGAAGTTCACGATGGTGATCAGCAGACCGACGACGCTCAGGGCAAACGCGGTGCTCCAGCCAAATTCTGCAGCCAGCCACGGGGTAGCCAGCATAGAGAAGAATGAACCGACGTTAACAGCCATGTAATACATGGTGAATGCACCGTCGAGACGCGGGTCATCTTTTGCGTAGCAGGTGGAGAGCAGGGAAGACGGGTTGGCTTTAAACAGACCATTACCGACGGCGATCGCCGCCATACCCATATACACGATACTGGCATCGTGACCAGACCATGCTACCAGTGCGTAACCGATGGCCAGCACAATGGCCCCCAGCATGATAACGCGCTTTGTCCCCAGAACTTTATCGCCCAGCCAGCCGCCAATAGCGACAAGACCGTAAACCAGCGCGCTAAAAGAGGAAAACAGGGTAATGGAGTCCGCTTCGGACATACCCAGTTGTTTAACCAGGTAGACAGCCATGATCCCCTGCAGGCCATAGAAGCCGAAACGCTCCCACAGCTCGATGGAGAAGATCAAATAGAATGCTTTAGGTTGTTTGAAAGCGTTCAGACTCACACTTTCGGTTGGTTTGTTTGCAGTTGACACATAGACCTCTTTTTTTACATCCCATATTAATGGGGTGATTCGAGACGCGATGCCCAGTATTCATCGCGCTTATAATTATTGCGGGAGGGAAAACGGCGGGTAATGTTCCTGATCCTGGGATTCGAGGCAAGGCTTTTGTAATGATCTGTTACATTTATCTTTAGCGATATTATAATCCAGCGGTGGAAATGTTATTCAGAGTTAAATTTTGCAAGGTAATTAATGGCAGTTTTTTTCACTAATGCAGGCCGGTAAAATTTGGTCAAAGGTGATATCTTCTGCTGTTAAGCGGTAATGGCAGTTTATCAGTCTGGTCTGATTATAATTAATGGTCTTATGTGTTGGTTTAAACCCTGCATGACACTCTCTGACCTTGTTTTCGTTCAGCTAAAGATCCTTTTTTTAACACGCTTGCATCAATGTGATAAAAATCACACATCTGTAGAATTTTTTTGTCATAAAAAAACATTGGCTCTGATTAAAAGCTAATAAGCAACAGATAATATGATAAAAATGCGAGTTATGCCGTATAAAGCGCGTTAACAAGAAAACATTACAGGTATGCATTTTTGCTTATAGCAAAGTATGAACAGCAGAACCCATTACTCACGCCTATTGCCTTGTTCATCAGAATGCAGTAGATCAATGTTTTCACGGATTTTTTCCTTTAAATGAGCAAGTCGATGACAGTGTTACGCGATACTGTCAAAGTCCTTCTTTCGTAACTCTTTGGAGTCATTTCATGAACGTGCATTCGTGGCTTAACGCACTACATATCATCGCGGCGATAATCTGGATTGGTGGAATTTTTGTCATGGCCACGGCTGCGGCCTGGTGTGCACAGGCGGTGGGCAAAAATGCGCCGACGGCGACAGCGCTGGCGGCATTTGTGCGCAACTGGAGTCGTAAAGTCACCACCCCGGCGATGATCGTGCTGTGGGTCATGGGGCTGGCGATGGTGCTGGCACACGGGCAGATGCCGCATCTGTGGCTGATTCTCAAACTGGTGCTGGTGGTGTTGCTGTCAGGTATTCACGGAATGTTATCCGCAACTTTACGTCGCCTTGCTGGCGGTGAAATCACGAAGGTGCCGGGGATGGTGCCACGCGCCACGACCATCGTCATTGTGGCCGTGGCGGTCATCATTTTGCTGGTTGTCTTTAGACCGTTCTGAGTAAAGCGAATTCAGAGCTCGGTTTTGCTCTCAAATTCGCATAAATCTTCGATAATGCAGGAGCCGCAGCGTGGCTTACGGGCGATGCAGGTATAGCGGCCATGTAAAATCAGCCAGTGATGACAATCGACCTTAAATTCCGCCGGGACGACGCTCAGCAGCTTTTCTTCAACCTGCTCAACGTTTTTCCCCGGCGCGAAGTGGGTGCGGTTACAGACGCGAAAAATATGCGTATCAACCGCAATGGTCGGCCAGCCAAAGGCCGTATTCAGTACCACATTAGCCGTTTTCCGCCCGACACCCGGTAGCGCTTCCAGCGCCGCACGATCTTCGGGCACTTCGCCGCCGTGTTTTTCCACCAGAATACGGCAGGTCTTAATGACGTTTTCTGCTTTGGTATTAAACAGACCAATGGTCTTAATATAGGATTTGACGCCCTCTACACCCAGCTCCAGCATGGCGTGCGGGGTATTGGCAACCGGGTAGAGCAGGGCTGTTGCCTTGTTCACGCTGACGTCGGTTGCCTGCGCAGAAAGCAGGACCGCAATCAGCAGTTCAAAGGGTGAGTTGAAGTTAAGCTCTGTCGTCGGGTGCGGATTGGCATCCCGCAGGCGGGTGAGGATCTCCCGTCGCTTTGTTTTGTTCATCAGGCCTTCCCGGGCACCGTGTGGGCAGTTTCGTCGGCAACGGTCGCTGCGCGACGTTTCTTCGTTCTCTCGTCAATCAGATATTTAATAGCCAGCAGCATGCCAAGGCCGATAAATGCCCCCGGCGGCAGCATGGCCAGCAGGAAGGACGAGTCCGTATGGAACACTTCAATACGCAAAACTTTCGCCCAGTTGCCCAGCAAGCCATCCGCGCCGTCAAATAAGGTTCCGTTGCCGAGGATTTCACGAATCGACCCTAGTGTAAACATGGTGCAGGTTGCCCCCATGCCGATGGCAAAGCCATCAAGGGCAGACAAGCCCGGGCTTTTTTTGGCAGCAAACGCCTCCGCGCGCCCCACCACGATACAGTTGGTGACGATCAGCGGAATAAAGATACCGAGCGACTGATACAAACCATAGGCATAGGCGTTAATCAACATCTGGACGATGCTCACCACGGAGGCGATGATCATTACGTAAATAGGAATTCGGATTTCAGACGGCGTCCAGTGACGTACCAGTGAAATCGTAAAATTGGTCAGCGTCAGCACAAGCGTAGTGGCAAGGCCAAGGCCCAGCGCATTGGTCGCGGTGGAGGTCACCGCCAACAGCGGGCACATACCTAATAACTGAACCAGCGCGGAGTTATTCTTCCACAACCCCTGGACAATAATGTCTTTAATTTCGCTCATGGTTACTCTCCACAGGTCGGTAAACTGGAAAGTTGCGCGGGCAGCGTCGGCGCGTACAATCCGGCGCGTTTCACTGCATTGACCACCGCTCGCGGGGTGATGGTCGCTCCGGTGAACTGATCAAAATCGCCACCGTCTTTCTTCACTGCCCAGTGCGGGTCATTGGCCCCTGCGATTTTCTTGCCCGTGAAATGGGTGATCCAGTCAGAAATACGCAACTCTATTTTATCGCCCAACCCCGGCGTTTCGTGATGCTCGGTCACGCGGGTGCCAAGAATGGTACCGTTAAAATCGGCGCCTACCAGTAGTTGAATAACGCCGGAATAGCCGTCGGGTGCCGTCGCTTCAATGACCGCAGCGACCGGCGTATCGTCTCTACGGGCTATATAGACTTTATGTTTGCCTTTCCCCAGCGCCGGGTCATCGACCAGATAACAGCTCTCCTGCAAGGCGTTATTATAGATGTCGCCAGGCAATACCTGACCAAACAATGCCTTTTGCTGCTGCACCGCCTGGTCGGCAATGGTCGATTTGGTCAACTGGTGAATTGCTGCTGTCATTCCGGTTGAGGCCGCCGCGAACAGCGTCAAGGTCATGCCGTATTTACGCATGGTATCTAGCATGGCGACTCCTTAACGATGGCCGTACACGCGTGGGCGTGTGAAGTAATCAATTAATGGCACGGTAATGTTTGCCAGCAGCACGGCGAAGGCCACGCCGTCCGGATAACCGCCAAAACTACGGATAAGCCAGACCAGTAATCCCGCAAGGGCGCCGAAAATCAGGCGGCCTTTATTGGTTGTCGAGGCGGTAACCGGGTCGGTCAGAATAAAAAACGCGCCCAACATAGTGGCACCCGAGAGCAGATGCAGTTGCGGCGACGCCAGACTTTGTGGTGAGAAAAACCAGCCCAGTGTTGAACAGACAGTCAGCGAAACCAGGAAGGCTACGGGGATATGCCAGCGAATGGTTTTCTGCCACAGCAGGAAGATACCGCCCAGCAGATACCCCAGATTGACCCACTGCCAGCCTGCACCCGCCAGCACGCCGCTGTAAATGGCCGATTTGAGGATCTCATCGACCGGATGCCCGGCATGAAGCGATGTTTTAAAGGTATCCAGCGGTGTTGCCTGGCTGATGCCATCAATCCCCATCCGCAGGCTATCCATCGTATGGCCGGTAGCTGCATGCCCAGTGAAGATGATTTGTACGGCATCCATCAGGCCTGGAACCGTTTTGGCTATCTCAAAAGGCGGTAACCAACTGGTCATCTGTACCGGGAAGGAGATCAGCAGGACCACATAGCCGATCATTGCCGGGTTAAACGGGTTATGCCCAAGGCCGCCATAGAGTTGCTTAGCAATGATAACCGCGAACACCGTGCCCAGCACCACCATCCACCAGGGGGTAAAGGGCGGAACGCTGACCGCCAACAGTAAACCGGTCAACAGGGCAGAGTTATCCCCGAGGATGGCCCCGATTTGTTGTTTACGCAGCCGTAATACCAGCGCTTCTGCCGCCAACGCACTCGCGCAGGCAAGGATAATCTGCAACAACGTTCCCCAGCCGAAGAACCAAAGTTGTGCTGCAATACCGGGCAGGGTCGCAAGCACGACCAGCAGCATAATGCGCGATGTCTGGCGCTGATTATGGGTATAAGGGGAACTGGCAATTCTGAAAACCATTTAATCCTCGTTAACTGCTTGCTGTGCGGTTTTTTTTGCCTGAACCCGGGCGATAGCTGCCGCTACGGCCGCTTTTCGGGGATCGTCATTGGCGGCAGGGGCTGGTGCGGCCTGCTGCTGCAATTTTTTGGCTTTAGCGCGTGCGATAGCGGCTTCGACGGCAGCCTTACGCGGGTCGACAGGTTCAGCGGCAACGGGGGCCGGGGCTTCCACGGGCACGACGACGTCGCTGGCGCCTTGCTGCTGCAATTTTTTGGCTTTTGCCCGGGCGATAGCGGCTTCAATGGCTGCCTTGCGCGGGTCGACAGGTTCAGCGGCGACGGGGGCCGGGGCTTCCACGGGCACGACGACGTCACTGGCCGCTTGCTGCTGCAATTTTTTGGCTTTTGCCCGTGCGATAGCGGCTTCGACGGCTGCCTTGCGCGGGTCGACAGGTTCAGCGGCGACGGGAGCCGCTTGCGTGTCTGTGGCTCCGGCTTTACGGGCTTTAGCGCGTGCAATCGCCGCTTCGACGGCAGCTTTACGCGGATCGACAACTTCGCTGGCGACAGCGTTACTTTCCGGCACATCTTGTTGCTGCGCTTTTTCTGCCTGACGCGCGCGCGCCTGCGCCTTACGCGCCTCGCGGGCGGCAATCACCTCGCTATTATCCGGTACGCTTCCGGCCTGAACCACGATGGGTTGCGCGCTGGTGGCCTGTTTTTCACGCACGCGGGCGAGGGCTGCGTCAATTGTCTGCTGATCTCTTGCGGCAGGCTGGACGGCGGCTTTTTTGTGGCGTTCAGCGCGAGCGGCTTTTTCCCGCTCCAGGCGTGCCTGACGCGCCTCAAAGCGCGCTTTAGCTTCGGCGTTGCGCTTTTCTTCCTGCGCAATGGCGTAAATCTCGGCTTTTTCCTGACGGAAATACTGGACCAGCGGGATATTACTTGGGCAGACCCACGCACAGGCACCGCACTCAATGCAATCGGACAAATTGTGCGCAGTGGCTTTGTCATGCTGCTGGCCTTTACTGAACCAGTAAAGCTGCTGCGGCAGCAGATCCGCCGGGCAGGCATCGGCACAGGCGCTACAGCGAATACAGCCTTTCTCTTCCTGCTGCTCACCCATTTCACTGGCCGAGGGCGCCAACAGGCAGTTGGTAATTTTCACCACCGGAACATCAAGCCAGGGCAGGGTAAAGCCCATCAGTGGCCCACCCATAATGACCAGTTGTTCAGCGGAGGGACAAAAACCGGCATGTTCCAGCAAGTGACGCACCGGTGTTCCCAGACGTGCCCAGACGTTTCCTGGTTTGCTGACGCTCTCACCGGTAAGTGTTACCACCCGTTCGGTGAGAGGTTCGCCGTCGATAATGGCCCGCTTAATGGCATAAGCGGTGCCGACGTTTTGCATCAGCACACCAATATCGGATGAACGACCACCGTGCGGAACCTGCTTGCCGGTCAGAATCTGTGTCAGTTGTTTTGCACCGCCGGACGGGTATTTAGTCGGGATGACGCGTAGCTGGATGTCATGCGAACCAGCCAGCACCGCACGCAGCATGGAAATGGCCTGCGGTTTGTTATCTTCAATACCGATCAGTACCTGGCGCGGTTGCAGAATATGCATCAGAATGCGCACACCTTCGACTATCTGTGCGGCGCAGTCCTGCATCAGGCGGTCATCAGCGGTGATATAGGGTTCGCACTCGGCGGCATTGATAATCAAGGTCTCGATAAGATCGCCGCCACTTTTCAGCTTCGCGCCGGTCGGGAAACCCGCACCGCCCAGCCCGGCAACGCCAAACTGGTGTATACGCTCAATCAGCGCGTCGCGATCGCGAGAGCGATAATCGCTCCAGCCGTCACGTTCAATCCAGCGATCTTCTCCGTCAGCCTCAATAATGACGCTCAGTTCGGGCAGGGCAGAGGGATGCGCGGTAGAGTGGGGGGCAATGGCGACAATATTACCGGAGGTTGGCGCGTGGACTGGCAACATCCGCCCGCGCCCACGGGTCAGCGGTTGACCACGTAGCACGCTGTCGCCCACGTTGACGCACAGTTCACCCTCAGCGCCGATATGCTGTTTTAACGGTATAACAAATCGCGTCGCCAGCGGAAGCTGGCGCAGCGGTGTACCACTGGACTGTGTTTTCATCTCCGGCGGATGGATACCGCCGTGGAAATCCCACAGTTTGTCTTTGCGAAAAGCAGAAAATAACTTAAGCATGTTGTTCCACGGGAATGATGCGCACGGGAATGGCCTGCAGGTCCCATTTCCAACTGGCGGTGGTCGTCTCCACCGGACGCAGTTCAATACACTGCGTCGGGCAGGGATCCACACAGAGGTTACAGCCGGTACAGAGATCACTCATTACCGTGTGCATGGCGCGGGTCGCGCCGACAATGGCGTCGACCGGACAGGCCTGAATACATTTGGTGCAGCCGATGCAGTTCGCTTCATCAATAATGGCGAGCATGCGTACCGGTTCGGGCACGACGACGTCACCGTCGATAGGCTGCGGCTCCACATTTAACATTTCGGCGATTTTCAGCATCACCGCTTCACCGCCGGGTGCGCAGCGGTTAATTTTCTCGCCCTGCAGGCCAACGGCCTCGGCATAAGGGCGACACCCAGGGTAACCGCACTGCCCACACTGGCTCTGCGGCAAGAGATCGTCAATTTTCTCAACGACGGGATCTTCTTCTACCGCGAAACGACGCGAGGCATATCCCAGTACGACACCAAACAACAACCCGAGCACGCTCAGGGCCGCGATGGCAATCCAGATTGCATTCATTACAACTTCACCAGACCACTAAAGCCCATAAAGGCTAGAGACATCAAACCGGCGGTAATGAGGGCAATCGCATTACCGCGAAACGGTGCGGGCACATCGGCGACGACAAGACGTTCACGGATGGCGGCAAACAGCACCATGACCAGAGAAAACCCGACGGCGGCGGAAAATCCGTACAGCGCGGATTGCAGGAAATTATGCCCGAGGTTGATATTCAGCAATGGCACGCCCAGCACCGCACAGTTAGTGGTGATAAGCGGCAGAAAAATCCCCAGCAGGCGATACAGCGCCGGGCTGGTTTTGCGCACCACCATTTCGGTGAACTGCACCACCACGGCAATAACCAGGATAAACGCCAGTGTACGCAGATAGATGAGATCCAGCGGAATGAGCAGCCAGGTATCGATTACCCACGCGCAGATAGACGCCAGCGTAATAACGAACGTTGTAGCAAGCCCCATGCCCATCGCGGCTTCGAGCTTTTTCGAAACCCCCATGAACGGGCACAGGCCAAGAAATTTCACCAGTACGAAATTATTGACCAGAACGGTTCCGATAAATAGCAGCAGATAGTCTGTCATTATTTGGCCTGAAATAAAAAAAGCCGCCTATTATCGGTCAAACAGCACCGGGCGACAACAGGATAACTGTAAGGTTATTACGGGTTCACAAAGGTCGCTTTGACCCGCTGCGAACGTTTGAAATAGGGCACGATCAGCGCGGCGGCGAGTAATGCCGATAAAAGCCCGCGTACCGCCACATCGTCAGAAACAGGGGAGAAGGCAAAAGCTTTTAGCGCCAGCAGCACGCTAATCAGTAACCAGATAATCATATGTTTCAGGACGCTACGGCGGCGTTTAAAAAAGGCGATAATCAGCCATAGCGTGTAATACCAGACGCCTGCCGCCAGGGCAAAAGAGGCAAACCAGGTCAACAGTTCCGCCAGGGGCCGTACACCGATGGCGGCAATGACCAGCGGAACCTGAGTTTTAGCGACATCCAGGAGACGCAACGTCTGGCCCAATAACGCGACCAGCAACCAGGCTAAAGGCGCAAGCAGCCAGCCGCCGATTCTTTCTGCAGGTGTCGTTATCATGCTTGTTCCTCACAGGCGGTCACTGATTTATCGGCCGAGGAGTATAAAGCATTATGCGCCAGATGCCAGTGGCGTTATTGCACGTAATGCCACACGGACTTTGGTACACGGCCTATATCGAACAGGCGGCCACCGGAAACCAGCTCAGCCCGGCGATGATCCGCGGCGCGATACATGTTAATGATTTCTTCGTTGTCGGTCAGTGTGTAGTTAAGGTGATCGAACAATTTTTCCAGACTTTCAAGTGAGCTGATTTTGCGGAATTTTAATAAATAATCCTGAACGGTCATTTTAAGCGTTATCCATGTTATAAAAAGGCATTAATACATTCGCGGGTAATTCGTTCGAATAATAGTCGGGCTTATCAGGACGTAAATTGTCTCTGAATGTATCGCCATGAAATTAGGAATTTTCTTTAAGGTTAAATGGATGCCAGAACGGCATCCGTCAAGAAGATTAGCGCTCTTCGCCACGCCTGGCAATACGCAACGCAGTACCATAATTAGGTATACCCGCGTTCGCTTCGCATTTTATTTTTTCTGCGCGACGATACTCTGTTCCGGCGGCTGGTAATTATCGATATGACTGGCGAACACCAGAAGAACGGTCGAAACACCCAATACAACCCAGCCTGTTAATTCAATAATCCGATTGATGATAGTGGCCATAACTCTACAACTCCCTCAGGTCTGATTTGGGATGTTACCTGGGCGAACAGCGGACGACAAGGGACCAACACCTGTTTTTGGAAAATTCCGTATCATTAAAGTAATTGCATGAGGAACCCTCTTTTCACGGTTAAATTCCTTAAGCGCATATGTCGCTGTTGTCCCTGAAAGAGAGATGGTGTGAAATACACGTTCCAATAACGAGAGGCCGCTTTATGAATGACAATATCCGTGTCGGACTAATTGGTTACGGCTATGCCAGTAAAACTTTCCATGCGCCGCTGATTGACGGCACGCCGGGAATGGAACTGGCGGCAATCTCCAGTAGCGATGAGTCGAAAGTGAAGGCGGACTGGCCGGCAGTGTCGGTCGTATCAGAACCGAAACATCTATTTAATGATCCGAAAATTGACTTAATCGTCATCCCCACGCCTAATGACACCCATTTTCCGCTCGCCAAAGCCGCGCTGGAAGCGGGCAAGCATGTCGTCGTGGATAAACCCTTCACCGTGACGTTGTCACAAGCAAGGGAGCTGGATGCGCTGGCGAAAAGCTGTGGCCGCGTGCTGTCTGTGTTTCATAACCGGCGCTGGGATAGTGACTTCCTGACGCTGAAAGCCTTGCTGGCCGACGGTGCGTTAGGCGAGGTGACCTTTTTCGAATCACACTTTGACCGTTATCGCCCGGAAATTCGTAACCGCTGGCGTGAACAGGCAGGTCCGGGAAGCGGTATCTGGTACGATCTGGCCCCGCATTTACTGGATCAGGCCGTCAATCTGTTTGGTCTGCCTGTCTCGCTGACGGTGGATCTGGCGCAATTGCGTCCAGGCGCACAGGCGACAGATTATTTCCATGCGGTGCTCTCTTACCCGCAGCGCAGAGTTATTCTGCATGGCACGATGCTGGCCGCGGCGGAATCAGCGCGTTATATCGTGCACGGTACCCGTGGTAGCTACGTGAAGTTTGGCCTCGATCCGCAGGAAGAGCGCCTGAAATCGGGTGCAAAACTGCCGCAGGAAGACTGGGGATACGATATGCGCGACGGGGTCTTAACCCGAGTCAATGGCGATGCCCGTATTGAAGAAACCTGGCTCACGGTGCCGGGTAACTATCCGGCCTATTATGCGGCTATTCGTGACGCGTTAAACGGTGCGGGAGAAAACCCGGTTCCGGCAAGCCAGGCCATTCAGATAATGGAACTTATTGAATTGGGTATTGAGTCGGCAAAACATCGCTCAACGCTCAATCTGACCTGAATAAAAAAGCCGCTCAAATGAGCGGCTTTTTTTACCCCTGTAACACCTTATCTTTGAGAGCCTGTTTCTCAGCCGCAGAGAGAAACGCGATTTCTAGGCCGTTGATTTGCGCCTGGCGAATCTGTTCGCGGCTCAGCCCGGCGGCTGGGGCGGCAACCTGATACTCATGACCAATCTCCACACCCTGCACGGCCGGATCGTCCGTGTTAATCGAGGCCAGCACGCCATGCTCCAGGAAGGTTTTCAGCGGATGTCGTGCCAGTGACGGCACGGTGCTGGTCTGGATATTGGACGTCAGGCAGGATTCGATACCGATACGTTGTTCGGCCAGAAATGCCATCAGTGCCGGATCTTCAATCGCTTTGACCCCGTGACCAATACGCTCTGCGCCCAGCTCGCGAATCGCCTGCCAGATGCTTTCCGGGCCAGCCGCTTCGCCCGCATGCACGGTGATATGCCAGCCTGCGTCGCGCGCGCGGTTAAAGTGGGGCAGGAACAGACTACCGGGAAAGCCCAGCTCATCACCCGCCAGATCCAGCGCTGTGATGCTCTCACGATGAGCCAGCAATGCTTCAAGCTCCTGTAAACACGCGGCTTCGCCAAAAGTACGGCTCATGATGCCAATCAGACGTGCCTCGACACCAAACGCCTGGCTGCCTTCGCGCACGCCAGCAATAACCGCTTCAACCACGCCAGCGACAGGCAGATTGTGCGTCATCGCCATGTAGCCAGGGGAGAAACGCAGCTCAACGTAATGCAGACCCTGGCGCGCGGCGTCTTCCATATTCTCATAAGCCACGCGACGGCAGGCATCAAGGGAGGCCAGCACTTTTACGCCCCAGTCCAGCTTCGCAAGGAAACTCACCAGATCGGGTTCGTTGGCGGTAACCTGCACGTGTGGCAGCAATGTTTCAAGCGTTTGCGCGGGAAGGGGAAGATTAAATTCACGGCCAAGATCGAGAATGGTTTGTGCCCGAATGTTGCCGTCCAGGTGGCGATGAATATCAGTTAATGGCAAGTTGGTATCAATCATGGTCGCACTCTTATTTTAAGTAAAGTGCGATACATTATACCACATGTCAGCAGCGCATTAGCATTAGTGGTAATAGATTGAATTTATGATGAAGTTTTACGCGTGGAAACGTCAGAATGGCCGTGGACTGTTGGCACTCTTTTTTACCTCCCCCTGCAACGATTACAGGGGGAGTCATGACGTTATATTTCTATCCATTCAGCAGACTAACGAACAACAAGCACCGGGCATTTTGCGTGGCGGACCACCGCTGCGGCATTTGAACCTAACAAATAGGTGGTCATATCTGGCCGGTGTGAAGCAATGATGATGAGATCCGCTTGAATGGTATCCGCGAGTTTGAGGATCTGATCCTTAGGCGTCCCGGTAACAGCATGCGTCTGCACTTTTTCCATTGGAATTTTAAATGCTTTGACGATTTCATTCAGCCGCGATAACGCCTCTTCTTGCAGGTCTTTTAATTTTGGTAATGCTGCTGAATATGCCAGTCCCAGCGTTGAATAATAAGGATGAGAAGGGATAACCGTCAAAAAATGGACTTTCGCAATATTAATAACGGCGTGTGCCTGAACATACGGGATGACTTGTCGGGTCAGTTCGCTTTCGGAAATGTCGATGGGTACTAATATGGAGCGATACATATAGACCTCCTGTATGAATTCATACAGGTTAAATAGTATGTCATTAGCCACAAAAAAAGTGTGTGATTGGTTTCAGTTCCAGGTAAATAAGGACAATTACGACTTTTGTTGTAGCATCGATTTTATTTTTCAAGCGTAACGGTTGAGCGGCGCATATAGCTGAAAAAAAAGCCCCTTGGGTAAGGGGCTTTAGGGTTACTGCTGCGGCACCGCAGGTTCGACAGGAGCGGTCGGATCATCCGGCGTTTCCGGTGAATCTTCCTGCTGTGGCATTGAGGGCAGGCCAAACATGCCGACAAATTCGTCCAGCGGCATTTTCTCGCCGTTCAGTGTCACCTGACCGTTAGCGTATTGCAGGCTGGTGCCAATGGTGTTGTTTTCGAGGGTCGTAATACGGAACATCTGCCCCATTGCCGCCAGGCCTTTTACCTGCTGGCTTGCCAGTTTGGCTGCTTCATCCTGTTGATAGCCTTCCAGCTTCGCAACCTGAGTCATAAACTCAACGGCCATATCCATCGGGATAGTTAGCTTGCTGTCCAGCGACTTCACATTTTTGTCCACTTCCTGGGCCAGCGTCTGCGGCGGCGCGCTCACAGCCGTATCGGCGGCAGGATTTTTCAGGAACAGGGAGAGGTTGAGTGCCGTTTCGCCTTTGCTGTTCTTCCAGCTCAGCGGAGCAATGGTGATGACAGGCTCACCTTTTAACAGCAGCGGGAAGGCATTAAAGAAGGCTTCCGCCGCCTTTTGCTGATAGAGCGCCGGGTCCTTCATGACATCTGGCTGTGCCATCAACGCCTGTGTCTGAGCGTTATACTGCTGGCTAAACTGGTGCCAGGCTTCGCCGTCAATCTGGCCAATCTTCAGCGTCAGGTTGCCACTGCCCATCTCCTGATTCTGGATTTTCAGGCTCTGGATGGTGTAGTCGAGCTGGCTATTAATGGTTTTGTTATCTTTCGCGACCTCAGATTTGCCGTTCAGATTCATCCCTTCAATGACCGCCATCTCTTTGTTTTCAATAGAGATGGCCAGCTTGTCCAGCGTCACTTTCTGGCTGCCAACGCGCTCGTTAAAGCTGGCAAGTTGGGTCGAGCCTTCCGTTTTCAGGTTATTGAGGGAGAGCTGAATTTTCTGACCGTATTCGTTAACCGTATCAACCAGCGCGCTCTGCGCCTCGCCGCTGACGGTAACCGCATTGCCGTCTTTATCGGAACTGATGCGGAATTCACCCCCGCTAAAGGCCACTTTCTCGCCCTCTTTTTCCGAGTTAAGCGGGTGCAGCGTGAGATCCGTACGGGTATCGCCACTGTAAGCGATGCGGGTCTCTGCGACGAACGGCGATTGCCCTTTGGCAATATCAAACAGCGGCTTCGTCATCTCATTGTTGACGAGGGTGGAATGTACCGATGCCATCGATGGGATGACGTTCAGCTTTTTAAGTTGCGCCAGTGGGAAAGGACCATGATCAATATTTTCATGCAGTACGATGGTCTGGCCCGGTTTAAACCATGGGTTTTCCTTACCCTCGACTGGTTTTACCACCAGTTCCATCTGGCTGCTGAACAGGCCCCGATGGTAGTTTTGAGAAGATAACTCCACGCTGGCCTCAGGCGCGGTGCGTTTAATCTGTTCATTCGCCTGGCTGATCATCTCCCCCAGACGGCTTTCAAGCTGTTTCCCCGTGTACCAGGCACCACCTGTCCAGATGATCCCGAGCGCAATAACAACTCCGGCAGCAACCAGCGTTTTTTTCATCGTTATTATCCCTAAAAATAAAACCAGGCGGGATCATCCGCCTGGGTATGTGAAAAGGCTCTGTAGAGCTTAGCAATCCTTGCTAAAAAGTTCAGTAACTAGTTGAGCTTATTGTAGACCCGCGCCAGTCTACCCACGCCGCTTACCGTCACAGGAGATTCGCTGGCACTTGTAAATGCCGACTCGCCGGGTTTGAGCACCAGTGTCTCATCCCCTTTGCTGAGCACGGCTTCACCTTCCACGCAGAACAGGATAGCCGCGCTCTGCTGCGCCACATCGCTACCGGTGGTAGAGAGGTCATGCAGCGAAAATGCAAAATCATCAACCGGGATCGGAAATTCCAGGCTGGAAGCCTGTTTTACGGGTTGGGTCAGTAATTCACTGGCAGGTTTGGGGGTGAATTTCACATTTGCGACCAGTTCCGGAATGTCGATGTATTTCGGCGTCAGCCCTGCGCGCAGTACGTTATCAGAGTTGGCCATGACCTCCAGCGCTACCCCCTGAAGATAGGCATGCGGGGTTTCGGCGAACAGGAACATCGCTTCACCGGGATTAAGCTTCACCACATTGAGCAGCAGCGGGGAGAACAGGCCGCTGTCATCAGGATAAAACTCGGCAATCACACGAATGGTTTCCCACGGTTCGCCCTGCTGGCTATTGAGTGCCGCTTTCAGCACCGCCAGCGCCCGCGATTTTTCATCGCCCTTTAAATTCAACAGGCTGGCGAACAGTTGGCTCAGGCGTTCCGCGCCGGGTTCTTGCAGAAAATGAGCAATAGCCTGGTTGGCGCCCGCCACCGGTTGTAGCAGAGAGACGATTTCGGAGAACGGACGGAAGGCGTTCATCGCCAGGAAGGGCGTCAGTGCAAAGACCAGTTCCGGTTTATGGTTCGGGTCTTTGTAGTTACGCTCGGCCGCATCGAGTGGGATACCGGCGGCGTTCTCTTTCGCAAAACCGATTTCAGAGGCCTGTTTGTTCGGATGCACCTGAATGGACAGCGGCTGGGCGGCACACAGCACTTTAAACAAAAAGGGCAACTCGCCAAAACGTTCGGCGACTGCGCTGCCCAGCAAGCCTGCTTTGTCCTGTTCAATCACCTCGCGAAGCGAGTGAAGGTTACCCTGCGCGTCCTGCACTTTTGAGCTGCTCCTGGGGTGCGCGCCCATCCACAACTCGGCCATTGGCTGGTTGTCAGGGTTCTCGACACCATAGAGTTCCGTTAACGCGTTTTTACTTCCCCAGGCATAGTGCTGCACTGAGTTAATGAGTTTTTGCATTATCCCGCCCTTCATCATGGTCAACTTAATTGCACGTATTAAAGCAATAAATTTGTTCGAAGTAATCAGAGCAGGCAAAAAGTCGTACTAGTCTCAGTTTTTGTTAAATAATTGTGTAGGATATGCGGACTCGCTTTTTTGTGGCAGATGGATGTCCTGCCGAAACAATAACCAGTTCGTGCTGTAAGTGAGAGAACAATGTCGAATAAACCTTTTTATTATCAAGAGCCTTTTCCGCTGAAAAAGGACGAGACCGAATATTATTTGCTCAGTAGCGATTACGTTTCCGTCGCCGATTTTGATGGTCAGGAAGTGCTTAAAGTCGATCCTCAGGCGCTGACCCTTCTGGCGCAACATGCCTTCCACGATGCCTCCTTCCTGCTGCGCCCGGCGCATCAGCAACAGGTTGCCGATATCCTCAGTGATCCGGATGCCAGCGAAAATGACAAATACGTCGCGCTGCAATTCCTGCGTAACTCCGAGATTGCCGCAAAAGGTATTTTGCCCACCTGCCAGGATACCGGCACGGCGATCATTATGGGTAAAAAAGGGCAGCGTGTATGGACGGGGGGCGGTGATGAGGCGGCCTTAGCGCGCGGAGTCTATAACACCTTTATCGAAGATAACCTGCGTTATTCGCAAAACGCCCCGCTGGATATGTACAAAGAGGTCAATACCGGGACTAACCTGCCGGCACAGATCGATTTGTATAGCGTTGACGGCGACGAATATAAATTCCTTTGCATCGCCAAAGGGGGCGGTTCCGCCAACAAAACCTATCTGTATCAGGAAACGAAAGCGCTGATCACCCCGGCGAAACTGAAAGGTTATCTGGTCGAGAAAATGCGTACCCTGGGCACCGCTGCCTGTCCGCCGTACCACATCGCGTTCGTGATTGGCGGTACCAGCGCAGAGGCCACGCTCAAAACGGTCAAACTGGCCTCGACGAAGTATTACGACGGCCTGCCAACCGAAGGTAATGAGCACGGCCAGGCGTTCCGTGATGTGCAACTGGAAAAGGAACTGCTGGTTGAAGCCCAGCAGCTTGGCCTGGGTGCACAGTTCGGCGGCAAATACTTTGCGCATGATATCCGCGTGATTCGTCTGCCGCGCCACGGTGCCTCTTGTCCGGTGGGGATGGGGGTTTCCTGCTCGGCGGATCGTAACATCAAAGCCAAAATTAACCGCGAAGGCATCTGGCTGGAAAAACTGGAGCAGAACCCCGGCAAATACATTCCGGAATCGCTGCGCCAGGCCGGTGAGGGCGAAGCGGTGAAGGTCAACCTTAACCGTCCGATGGAAGAGATCCTCGGCCAGCTCAAACAGTATCCGGTTTCCACACGCCTGTCGCTGACCGGGACGATCATCGTGGCGCGTGATATTGCGCATGCGAAGCTCAAAGAGCTGATGGATGAAGGCAAGCCGCTGCCGCAGTATGTGAAAGATCACCCCATCTACTACGCGGGACCTGCGAAGACCCCTGAGGGGTATGCTTCGGGTTCACTAGGCCCCACCACCGCCGGGCGTATGGACTCGTACGTTGACCAGTTGCAGTCGCAAGGTGGCAGCATGATCATGCTGGCAAAAGGCAACCGCAGCCAGCAGGTGACCGATGCCTGCCATAAACACGGCGGTTTTTACCTTGGCAGTATCGGCGGGCCGGCGGCGATTCTGGCGCAAAACAGTATCAAGAGCCTTGAATGTGTGGCCTACCCGGAACTGGGGATGGAGGCTATCTGGAAAATCGATGTTGAAGATTTCCCGGCCTTTATCCTGGTGGATGACAAAGGTAACGATTTCTTCCAGCAAATCCAGTCGGGCCAGTGCGCACGCTGTGTAAAATAAGAACTGCCGCCCTTCGGGGCGGTTTTTTTGCGCCGGTTAAGCGCACGAAGCAATAAACGTCGTCATAACAAGCATCAATACTTAAGCTTTGTTTGCAGGTGAGCAATGTCGGTACTCAACATCACTTCGTAACAGGGAGAAAGTAATGACAACGCATCGTAGTGAGAAAGATTCGATGGGCGCGATTGACGTCCCGGCAGATAAGCTGTGGGGGGCGCAAACCCAACGGTCGCTTGAGCATTTCCGCATCTCGACGGAAAAAATGCCGGTCTCGCTTATCCACGCACTGGCACTGACCAAACGTGCGGCGGCAAAGGTCAATCAGGATTTAGGGCTGCTGGCGGCGGAAAAAGCACAGGCCATTATTGAGGCGGCGGATGAGGTGCTTGCCGGAAAACACCCGGATGAATTCCCGCTGGCTATCTGGCAAACAGGCTCAGGCACCCAGAGCAACATGAACATGAATGAGGTGCTGGCGAACCGTGCCAGTGAACTGCTGGGCGGCGAGCGTGGCATGGGGCGTAAAGTGCACCCGAACGACGACGTCAACAAGAGCCAAAGCTCGAATGACGTTTTCCCGACGGCGATGCACGTGGCGGCGGTGATTGCCGTGCGCGAACACCTGCTGCCTCAGCTTCTGGTACTGAAAAAAACGCTCAACGAAAAAGCGATTGCCTTCGCCGATATTGTCAAAATTGGTCGTACTCACCTGCAGGATGCCACGCCGCTAACGCTCGGCCAGGAGATTTCCGGCTGGGTGGCGATGCTGGAACATAACCTCAAACATATCGAACTGAGCCTGCCGCACCTGGGTGAACTGGCGCTCGGCGGTACGGCGGTGGGCACCGGGCTGAATACCCACCCGGAATATGCCAGACGAGTAGCAGAAGAACTGGCCGCCTTTACCCGGCAGCCGTTTATTACCGCACCGAACAAGTTTGAGGCGCTGGCCACCTGTGATGCATTAGTCCACGCCCACGGTGCGCTGAAAGGGCTGGCGGCATCACTGATGAAAATTGCTAATGATGTGCGCTGGCTGGCTTCCGGCCCGCGCTGTGGGATTGGTGAAATTTCTATTCCGGAAAATGAGCCGGGCAGCTCCATCATGCCGGGTAAAGTTAACCCCACCCAATGTGAAGCCATGACCATGCTCTGCTGTCAGGTTTTAGGCAACGACGTGGCGGTCAATATGGGCGGCGCATCCGGCAACTTTGAACTCAATGTCTTCCGCCCGATGGTCATTCATAACTTCCTGCAGTCGGTGCGTCTGCTGGCCGACGGTATGGAAAGCTTTAACGAGCACTGTGCGGTGGGGATCGAGCCGAACCGTGAACGTATCGACCAGTTGCTCAATGAGTCGCTGATGCTGGTGACTGCTCTGAATACCCATATCGGCTATGACAAAGCGGCAGAAATTGCCAAAAAAGCCCATAAAGAGGGGCTGACGCTCAAGGCCTCGGCGCTGGCGCTCGGCTACCTGACGGAAGCCGAGTTCGATAGCTGGGTGCGCCCGGAATCGATGGTGGGCAGCATGAAGCCCGTTTAATCAGCAAGATAGAGGTGCAGCCGGGGGATAATTAGCGTCAACGGCTGTGCCTGCGGTTTAAAACGGTGCTGGATATTGTCCTCCTGGTAATTCAACAGCTCGCCGATGTCCGGCACTTTCCCGCCATGTTCTTCACTCACCAGCGCAATCAGCGGCGTCGGGCAGGCGTACTGCACCTGCTTTTGCGAATCCGCATACCAGACGCGCGCAATCGGCTGCACCTTTACCGGACGTTTGATTTTCAGGCGAGCCTGTTGCGGCAAAGAGGCAATCGCGGCGTATTCTTGCTCAAGACGCTCCTGCCACTGCTCGCGGGTCCACGGCGCGACGGCGCGCGGCGATTTACGGCTTTTATCAAGCAGTGCAAGCACCTCATCGCGGGTGAAATTCTTGATGATGTGCTTGTTAGCCCAGCCAAAGCGCAGGGTAGCGGGATCGCGAATGGCGGTTAACGTGCGGTAGGCATTCAGGGTAATCAGACCGGGTAAATGGCGATGCACCCACTCGAAGCGGGCGGTCGGTGCCAGCCCGGAGTCGACGGTCACGATGCGTTCAAAGGTCATTTTCAGGGCATTGATGGTGTTAATGGTCTGCTCCAGTCGGGCGCGGGTCGCCATATCCGCCTGATAACAAATGACACCTGGCAAACGCACGGCGGCTTTACTGCTGCGGTTTTCCGACTGCTGCTGAATAAACAGATGGGTATAGTGGCGCAGGGCCGCGTCGGCGGCACGCTTGCCCACCCGCTGCTTTACCTGAATGGTGGGCAGCGGCTCGTGCTCCGCGCCTTTGGCGACGTCCGGCAGGGTGAAGACGCGGCCCGCCAGTAAACGGCAATCGGAGAGTTGTCCTTTCAGGACGGCCAGTTCCTGTTCGAGCTGGCGAAAAGTGGTGTTAAGGCGTTCTATCAGGTCGTATGCGGCCATTTTATCATTCCTTTAGTTACAACATACTTATGTTGTAGCACAACCTTCCACACCTTAACACTGTGCACGTCACGCTTTTCAGGTGAGGGAGGTGTCGTGCCAGACCGGCCACTGAAAACAAAAACGGGCGCCGCCCGCAGCGCTCTCTTCACACTTCACTTCGCCGCTCATCGCCTGGGCGATGGAGTGCACGATGGCAAGCCCCAGGCCACAACCGCCCGTCGCACGGTCTCTGCTGGGGTCGAGGCGCACAAAAGGCTCAAACACACGGCTACGCTCATCCGGGGCAATCCCCGGACCGTCATCTTCGACAATCAGGCTTGCCTGCGAGCCTTCAAGCTGTAATGTCACTTTTACCGTATTCTGGCAGTAGCGCAGGGCATTATTGATGAGGTTATCCAGCACGCGTTCCATCAGGCGCATATCCAGCGAACCATAGTCGCCGGGCTGATTATGGAGTTCTAGCTGATGGTCGGGATTGACGTTGCGGGCATCCAGCATATAACCGTCCAGCCATGCGTTGAGATCGGGCGTGGTCAGTTTCAGTTCTGTCTGCGGACGGTCAAGGCGTGCGTAGGTGAGCAGCTCCTGAATGAGTCCTTCGAGTTGCCCGATATCGCGGTTCAGCGCGCTACGTTCGCTATCGCTCAGGTTGTCGCTCATCTCCAGGCGATAACGCAGCCTGACCAGCGGCGTGCGCAGCTCGTGGGCCACGCCATCAATCAACATTTTCTTACTGGCGATCAGGGCGTTGATGTTATCCGCCATCTGGTTAAAGGCAATCCCCAGCCGTTCAAAGCTGGAGGTGCTGTCAAAATGAATGCGCTCTTCAAGATGACCTTCGCCAAAGCGCTGGGCGGCGGATTCCAGCCGCAGCATCTCCTGCCAGTGGGGACGCATCCAGATAAACACCGGGAAGGCCAGTGAGATAGCAATAAACGCCATCAGCGCCATATCGAGCAGACGCATTTCATGCAGATAAAAGAGGTAGGGGACAGGGCCGACAGCCAGGACATAGTGGCTACGTGGAATACGCTGGATAAAGGTGTATTGCGAATCCAGCGCGACAATATCGCCTTCCTGTAGCCGCTGTTGCGCGGGGGCTTCCAGCGAGAACTTGCTCATCGGTTCCACGCGCATGTTAAAGGACAGGTTGAGGTCCAGCTCTTTGAGCGTTTTGTTCCACTGGTGCGGTGGGATTTCACGTAGTTCGCTGCGCATCAGGTACAGCGAACTTTTCATCAAATCGTCCAGCGACTGTCGCCCTGCGCGCTCGGCGGTGAATTTGTAAACCAGCCCGACCAGCATGGTCATCACCAGAAAGCAGACAAACAGCAACAGATAAAACTGGACGAAAAGTTTTTTCATGGCGACACCCGCGAAGAGGACCGGACTCAGTTATCCCAGGCGTGTGGGGCGAAAAGATAGCCTTTGTTGCGCACGGTTTTAATACGGAAAGGCTCGGTGGCGTTATCGAGCAATTTTTTGCGCAGGCGCGAAATGGCCACATCAACACTGCGATCCATTCCGTCATAGGTCACACCGCGCAGATTTTTCAGTAACGCATCGCGGTCCATAATTTGCCCTGCGTGGGTGGCCAGTTCCCACAGCAGATCGAAATCGGCGGTTGAGAGAACAACCTGCTCGCCAGCCAGCAGCACCTGCCTGTTGACCGGATCGATGGTCAGCGTGCCAAATTGCAGCGTCTTATGCTGCTTTAGCGATGACGGCGCGGATTCTTGCTGTGTGGCACCGGCCTGCTGGCGTAAATGCAGCCGCAGACGCGCCAGTAAAACCGCAGGTGGGGTGGTTTTAAGAATGTAGTCGTTCGCGCCCATCTCCAGCGACAGAATATGGTTCATATCACTATCAAGAGAGGTGAGAAGGACGATAGGGCCGGTCCACTGCTGGCGTAAATCGCGGCACAGTGTCATCCCATCTTTGCCGGGGAGCATGATATCCAGAAGAATCAGATCTGGTTTTTCACGGGCGATGACCTCTTCTGCTCGGTCACCACGCGGTTCAACTATCACATCCATATCGTGTTTGCCCAGATATGCCGCAATAAGTGCGCCCACTTCCGGGTCGTCTTCCACAAAAACGATTTTATTCATATATCATCGTGATGAGTCAAAAAGATGAACATACACTGCCTTTATTGATCCTGCCATTAATCTTTTCTAAACACGCTCCCCATCCGCTATGCTGTAGGCCTTTGTTGGCATTATGAGAAAGGGAACGTGATGGCGCTGGTGATAAAAGCGACAATTGGCGCGCTGATGGTGTTATTAATTGGATTGCTGTCAAAAACGAAAAATTACTATATCGCCGGGTTAATACCGTTATTTCCGACCTTTGCTTTAATCGCTCATTATATCGTGGCGACCGAGCGGGGCGTGGACGCGCTACGCACCACCATCGTTTTTGGTATGTGGTCCATTATCCCTTATTTCCTTTACCTGCTGTCGCTGTGGTACTTCACCGGATTTATGCGGGTGGGATACGCGCTGGGCGCTGCGGTACTTTGCTGGTGCCTCAGCGCCTGGCTGCTCATTTTTATCTGGAGCCGCCTCCACTAGCGCAGCGGGCGGCCGCCATCGACGCCAAACGTCCGTCCCGTGACGTAGCAACTGGTCAGCAGATAGTCGACCAGATCGATTATCTCTTTTTCGCCTGGGGCGATTTTCATCAGCGATTTATTGAGTGCCTGCTGACGGTATTCCGCGTCATCATCGTCATTAAACAGGATCAGCGCCGGGGCAATGGCGTTGACTTTCACTTCTGGAGCCAGCTTTTTGGCAAAAGAGCGGGTCATATTATCCAGCGCGGCTTTACTGGCGGCATAGGCGATATGTTTGTCGCTTCCGCACTCAACAACATAATCGGTAAAGTGAATAATATCGCCAGCGGCATGCCCGAATCCGCGCAATAATCTTTCCAGCGCATGGTTAAGTAAGTAGGGGGCATGAACGTGGATCTGCAGCATCCGTGAAAGCACATCGGGCAGCGCAACGCCGGGTTTTTCAGCCACCCAGTCGCCCGCATTGTGAATAATTGCCCGCAGCCCCTCGGTTTTCTCCTTCACGATATCGGCGAAGGCCAGCACCCCTTCATCGCTGCTGAAGTCTGCCTGAATGCACAACGCGCCCGCGGCGGTTAACTGTTCAATCGCCGGATAGAACGTCCGGTAACTGACGATAATTGGCTGCTGTTGGCTGAGAAAATGGTGGGCGAGGGCGAGACCGATGCGACGGCCTCCTCCGGTAATCAATATCGGGCGTGTCTTCGAGTTTCCCATCGAATGCGTTCTCCTTCTCAACGGGGCGCATGCGCTGCTTACCCCATCAACTTCCACGTGGCGGGAACGGCGGCGATCAGTAACAGACCAATCAGCACTCTTTCCCGGCGTTTAAGCAGACTGGCTATGTCATGCGTGCGGCGTGCGTAGATAAAGACCAGCAGCCCCGGCGCATAGAGCACAACCGACAACAGCAAATGCATCGGACCGGATGCATACAGTAACCATAAGCCATAGAGGCTGGCGCCGATAGCGACGACGCGGTGCAACGGACGACGAGAGATCTTCAGTAAAAATGCCCCGACAAGGAAATAAGGAACCAAAATCATCTCTGACGCAATGGTCAACAGCGTATTGTAATCGGAACCTGTGAGCCAGATCAGCACCAGCGAGACCTGCACGCTGATATTGGTTAACCACAGCGACGCCGCGGGCGCATTATTCTTGTTCTGTCGGGCAAAAATACGTGGAAACGCCTGATGGGTGGCAGCCAGTAGTGGCACTTCCGCTGCCATGATCGTCCAGCTCAGGTAAGCGCCACAGACCGAGACAATCAGCCCGGCGGCAATGACCACATCGCCCCAGGAGCCCATCAGCCTGACCATCAGGCCTGCCATTGACGGATTACGCATCGCCGCCAGTTCCGGACGCGGCACCACTCCCAGCGACAGCAGTGTAACCAACAAATAGACGCCGAGGGCAGCCAGCACTGCCAGCAGGGTGGCGCGTCCCACATCGTGTTTGTTGCGCGCGCGGGCGGAGACGACCACAGCGCCTTCAACCCCGATAAACACCCACAGGGTAATGAGCATGGTGTTTTTCACCTGCTCCCATACCGGTACACCCAGGGCGATACCGGAGAAATCCAGGCTAAAGGTATCGTAATGGAAGGCCATGGCCGCCAGCACAATAAACAGGCCAAGCGGCACCAGTTTGGCGAGCGTCGCCGCGAGATTAATACTCGCCGCCGTCTGCACGCCGCGCAGCACTAATGCATGAACAAACCACAGCAGCAGGGATGCACCCACCATCGCCTGCCAGGTGTTACCGTCGCCAAAAAAGCGCAGTTCTGGCGTATCGGTAAAGAAACTCAGCGCAGAGAAGACAATCACTAAGTAGGAGACGTTGGCGATAACGGCGCACAGCCAGTACCCCCAGGCAGAACAAAAACCGATAAGTTCGCCAAAACCTTCCCGGGCATAGGTAAAAATACCGCCGTCCAGGTCCGGGCGAAGACGCGTCAGGATAAGCATGGCGAAGGCGAGCAGTAATATCCCCGCGCCGGTAATCGCCCAGCCAATCAATAAGGCCGCGGGGCTGGCGATTTCCGCCATATTTTGCGGCAGGCTGAAAACGCCCGCGCCGAGCATTGAGCTTAATACCAGCGCAGTTAAAGCGCTCAGGCCAAGTTTCTTTTCCATGGGTATCCTGTTATGAACGGGCTCAATCCAGAATAATTATTTTGCTTATGCGCATAAAAATGGTGGATATCACTGAGGCGCGGGATTTTACGGAGAGTCGTAATGGCATGCAATGCGTGACGGCTTAATTTCGCGAAAAAAATAGAAAAGGCGACCCAGGGCCGCCTTTAAAATGAAGGGGTACTTATTTGTACAAGTCGGCACTAATGGTGATGTTGCTACCATTTTCCTGCCACTGGCGGGTGATGTGGTAATACTTGGCACCTTTCGCCGCGGCACGTTTCGCAACCTGATAAGAGATCTCGGTCATGTTGCCATAGTTACCGGTGAACTTGATGCTGTCGAACGGAACCATCTGCGCAGCCGTGATTTTATTCACTTCTTCGATTTTTGTTCCGTCAGGTAATGTGACAGTGTAACGGTTTGCGGTGGAGGATTGTGTTTCAAAGAAACGACCCACGTCAGCGCTCGGCGCAGCGGTAGTCGCAACGCCCGGGATTTCTACTTTCTTGGCTTCTTCACCGCCTTTCGCTAATGCCGCACGGCCTGCTTCAGAATCACGTGGAATGGCATCCGGGCTCTGCAGTACACGTTTTTTGGCATCAGCTTTATAGATAAACGCGGTAATCAGCTGGTTGCCACCTTCGTTGGCATCAACCTGACGCACAATATAGAAAGAGGCAGCCCCTTTCGCTTTCGCGGCTTTGGTGATGGCATCGTTTACTTCCGGCTGTGAGCGATAGAAACCCTGTACCGTAACGGTATCAAACGGTTCCAGTTCAATGGCCTGCGTTTTCGGCAACTCAGTAACGCCATTGATGACGCGCAGTTTTGGCGCATCGGCTTTCGGCGCATCGGCTTTATACAGGTCCGCGGTAACACGCTGGTTGCCGCTCTCACCATAATCAGAGGCATCTACAACATAAAACGAGGCCGCGCCTTCTTTATCAGCACGGCTTGAAGCGGCTTTAACGGCATCGCCAATAGAGTTAAAGCGACCGGTGATAACAACGCGATCGTAGGGCTTCAATGCTGACGCTTGCTCCGGCGTTAACTCTGTCGCTGCGTTGACTGACAGGGTCGTAACGGACAAAAGTGCTGACGCCAGGAGGGTGTACTTAAGCTTCATAAAAATGATCCTTCGCCTTGCGCAAACCAGATACTGGTGTTGTTGTTGACTTAAAAACGTCGCTGATTATTGCATTTAATCAACACGACTGTCTGCGTCATTTTTCACTGAGTGTGCTACACGCCAGACGTTTTACGATAACGTTTAGTGATATGTTGAAAAAACAGGCTGTTGACCTGCAAAAGTCATAAAGCATATGAGTTTTTTAAGTTAATACATTGTTAAAAGAGCAATGTGTAGTGGAGATTAATCGTGTTTTGCCGCTTCGCCTGAGCGGAATATCGGCTTGTTTAAATGAATTAAAGGGAAATAACCCTGTCAGCCCCGCTACCCGCCCGGTTTTCACAGATAAAAACAGAATTTCTGTTTTCTGGCGGTAGATCACAGGCGTTATTTTCAGTAGGTTATAGAAAGTTTGTTACTGTTTTATTTTCCGGGATGCAGTCTGTTTATTTATCTCTGGCAGGCAATATCATGCCCGGGCATCACTGACAAACCATCATCTAAAATCGATGGAAGGGAAAACTATGCGTATTGGTGTACCAAAAGAACGGTTGGCCAATGAAACCCGCGTTGCGGCGACGCCGAAAACGGTAGAGCAATTGCTTAAATTGGGTTTCACCGTCGCGATTGAAAGCGGCGCGGGCAAACTGGCAAGCTTCGATGACAACGCGTTTACCCAGGCTGGCGCAACCGTGGTGGACGAAAATAACGTCTGGCACTCTGACGTTATCCTCAAGGTGAATGCACCGACGGATGACGAAATCGCCTTGCTTAATCCGGGCACGACATTAGTCAGCTTTATCTGGCCTGCGCAGAATGCGCCGCTGATGGAGAAACTGGCTGCCCGTAATATTACCGTCATGGCGATGGACTCTGTGCCGCGTATTTCCCGTGCCCAGGCGCTGGATGCATTGAGCTCAATGGCCAACATTGCTGGCTATCGCGCCATTGTGGAAGCAGCCCACGAATTTGGCCGTTTCTTTACCGGGCAGATCACCGCCGCAGGTAAAGTTCCGCCGGCGAAAGTGATGGTCATTGGCGCAGGTGTTGCCGGCCTGGCGGCTATTGGTGCCGCGAACAGCCTTGGGGCAATTGTCCGCGCGTTTGATACCCGTCCGGAAGTGAAGGAACAGGTCCAGAGTATGGGCGCTGAGTTCCTTGAGCTGGATTTCAAAGAAGAAGCCGGTAGCGGCGACGGCTACGCGAAAGTGATGTCCGAAGCGTTTATCAAAGCGGAAATGGAACTCTTTGCCGCCCAGGCGAAAGACGTTGATATCATCGTCACCACCGCATTGATTCCGGGTAAACCGGCACCGAAACTGATCACCCGCGAGATGGTGGATGCCATGAAGTCCGGCAGCGTGGTGGTTGACCTGGCGGCGCAAAACGGCGGTAACTGCGAATACACCGTGGCGAACGAAGTCGTCACTACGTCAAACGGCGTGAAAATCATCGGTTATACCGACCTGCCAGGCCGTCTGGCCGCGCAGTCTTCCCAACTTTACGGCACCAACCTGGTCAACCTGCTGAAATTGCTGTGCAAAGAAAAAGACGGCAATGTGACAGTCGATTTCGAGGATGTGGTCGTGCGCGGCGTGACCGTCATTCGCGAGGGCGAAGTGACCTGGCCGGCTCCGCCGATTCAGGTTTCCGCGCAACCGCAGGCTGCGGCGAAAGCGGCACCTGCCGCCGCGAAAGAAGAGGCTAAGCCCACATCGCCATGGCTGAAATACGGCATCATGGCGCTGGTGATTATTCTCTTCGGCTGGCTGGCCGACGTTGCACCTAAAGAGTTTCTTGGTCACTTCACCGTCTTCGCGCTGGCCTGCGTGGTCGGTTACTACGTGGTGTGGAACGTCTCCCACGCCTTGCATACTCCGCTGATGTCGGTTACCAACGCAATCTCCGGCATTATCGTTGTTGGCGCACTCTTACAAATCGGCCATGGTGGTTGGGTCAGCTTCTTAAGCTTTATCGCTGTACTGATTGCCAGCATTAATATTTTTGGTGGTTTCACCGTCACTCAGCGCATGCTGAAAATGTTCCGGAAGAACTAAGGGGTAGCACATGTCTGGAGGATTAGTTACAGCTGCATACATTGTTGCCGCGATCCTGTTTATTTTCAGTCTGGCGGGGCTATCGAAACATGAAACGTCCCAACAGGGTAACCGTTTCGGCGTTGCCGGGATGGCGATTGCGCTGATTGCCACGATTTTCGGGCCTGACACTGGCAACGTAGCGTGGATTATCGTTGCGATGATCATCGGTGGTGCTATCGGTATTCGCCTGGCGCGTAAAGTTGAAATGACCGAGATGCCTGAGCTGGTTGCTGTACTGCACAGCTTTGTGGGTCTGGCCGCGGTGCTGGTTGGCTTTAACAGCTACCTTTACCACGAACCGGGCATGGAACCGATCCTGGTCAATATTCACCTGACCGAAGTGTTCCTCGGCATCTTTATCGGCGCCGTCACCTTCACCGGTTCTATCGTGGCGTTCGGCAAGCTGTGCGGCAAGATCTCCTCAAAACCGTTGATGCTGCCAAACCGTCACAAATTGAACCTTGCGGCGCTGGTGGTTTCTTTTGTCCTGCTGGTGATTTTTGTTCGTACTGAAAGCGTGGGCCTGCAGGCGCTGGCGCTGCTGGTGATGACGGCGATTGCGTTGGTGTTTGGCTGGCATCTGGTGGCCTCTATCGGCGGTGCTGACATGCCGGTTGTGGTCTCGATGCTGAACTCCTATTCCGGTTGGGCGGCAGCGGCGGCGGGCTTTATGCTGAGCAACGACCTGCTGATTGTCACCGGTGCGCTGGTGGGTTCTTCCGGTGCGATCCTCTCTTACATCATGTGTAAGGCGATGAACCGCTCCTTTATCAGCGTTATCGCTGGCGGCTTCGGTACTGACGGTTCCTCTACAGGGTCCGATGAAGAAGTGGGCGAGCACCGTGAGATCAACGCCGAAGAGACGGCTGAGATGCTGAAAAACTCACACTCTGTCATCATCACCCCAGGTTACGGCATGGCGGTCGCACAGGCGCAGTATCCGGTTGCGGAAATTACCGAGAAACTGCGTGCGCGCGGCGTGAAAGTGCGCTTCGGTATTCACCCGGTTGCGGGGCGTTTGCCGGGCCACATGAACGTCCTGCTGGCAGAAGCGAAAGTACCGTATGACATCGTGCTGGAAATGGACGAAATCAACGATGACTTCGCCGATACCGACACCGTACTGGTTATTGGTGCGAATGACACCGTTAACCCGGCGGCGCAGGACGATCCGAAGAGTCCTATCGCAGGTATGCCTGTTCTGGAAGTGTGGAAAGCGCAAAACGTTATCGTGTTCAAACGCTCTATGAATACCGGCTATGCTGGTGTACAGAACCCGCTGTTCTTTAAAGAGAATACCCAGATGCTGTTTGGCGATGCCAAAGCCAGCGTCGATGCGATTCTGAAAGCGCTGTAATTCTCTGCGCGTATCTCAACCGCTCTTCGGAGCGGTTTTTTTTTGTCTGCGTCTATACTTTTTCTCTTCACGGCTTTGATGAGGGAAAGAATGGAATTTTTATCACGTTTCGATTTGATATCTTTAATGATGACGCCATCGTTCTGGATTGCTGTCTTCACGGTCGTCATCATTACGATATTGGCCTACTGGTTGCTTAACCGTTTACTGCGTATCGTTGGTAAAGGCGTGCAGAGCTGGGGCGATAAGCATCAAAGCACGCAGAAAATGCGTCTGGTGCTGAATGATATGTTAGTCAGAACCAGCAAGGTGCTGCTCTTTATCGTCGCGTTTCTTTTTAGCCTGCGTTTTGTTGAGCTCCCCACAAATCTCTCCGCGACAATCAGTCATGCCTGGTTTTTGGTGCTCGCCATTCAAATGGCGCTCTGGTTTGATCAGGGGATTATCTCCTGGCTGCATCAGTTGCGTTATGAACCCGGTATGCATAAAAACCCGGTGACGCTGGTCATCACCGGACTGCTGCTACGGATGCTGGTATGGACCGTGATGCTGCTGTCAATTCTGGCGAATGTCGGGGTGAATATTACCGCGCTGGTGGCAAGCCTCGGCGTCGGCGGTATTGCCATCGCCCTGGCGGTACAGACCATCCTCAGCGATGTTTTTGCCTCGTTGTCGATTGGTTTTGATAAGCCTTTTGAAATTGGAGATTTCGTGGTGTTTAACGATGTCGCCGGCACGGTTGAGCATATTGGCCTCAAAACCACGCGCATACGCAGTTTGAGCGGAGAGCAGATTGTCTGTGGTAACGCCATTCTTCTGCAGCAGACGCTGCATAACTATAAGCGTATGCAAACCCGGCGTATCGTTTTTACTTTCGGTGTCGCCTTGTCAACCCCGCCGGATAAACTCCGTCAGATTGGTGAGATGATAAAAACCATTATTAATGACGTCGGCGAAACCAAATTCGACCGCGCTCATTTTCTCGGTTTCGGCACCGATCGACTCAACTTTGAAGTTGTCCATATCGTCAATACCGCAGATTACAACAAATATATGGATATCCAGCAGGAGATTAATATCCGCATTATGGAGCAACTGGCGGCGAACGACGTGCAACTGGCGCTACCGACTACCGTGGTTAAAGGACCCTGGCCCGCTGGCGTGCCGGATGCCGACAGCCAGCAAGAGACGATGACGGGAACGCGCAGTTAAAACAGGCGTACCCGAAACATCTTACTGACATATGCGCGCCGCCTGACGGTGAACCACCCGGGCGCGCACTATGTCGTAGATCCAGTTAAACGCCATGGTGTAGGGAAGGAAGAAGAGGAAAAAGCCGATCTCCAGTAAGAACGCTTCTACCAGGCCGATGCCAAGCGTCAGCGAGGCTATGGTCACGCCAATCACGATAAACCCCCCTTCAAACCCCAGCGCATGGCAGGCGCGGACCTTCGCGGTACGCGCCAGGCGATGAACCGGCCAAAGCCTGTCAAATAGCGCATTGTAAATCACGTTCCAGATCATCGCCGCAGTAGCCAGCAATAATGTCAATCCACCCATCTCCAGCACCGGGCGCTGCATTATCCAGGCGCTGGCCGGGGCGCAAATGGCGGTGGCGATCACTTCGAAGCTCACCGCGTGAAAGATACGCTCGGCCAGAGTGCGGCGCTGTACGGCAGGTTGTTGCATGATTTTGGGTCCTCTTTGTCGTTTGACGGGCTTAGCTGAGAGGATTTTTATCGTTTTATGAGATAAATTAAAGATAGATACCATCGATAAAATAGATACATCATGCGCTACTCTCCTGAAGCTCTGACTGCCTTTGTTGAAACCGTTGCCTCTGGCTCCTTCTCTGCTGCTGCGCGGAAGCTGCGCAAAAGCCAGTCCACCATCAGTACCGCCATCGCTAATCTGGAAGCAGACTTGGGCGTGGCGCTCTTTGATCGCTCAGCGCGTCATCCGGTGCTGACACCGGAAGGTGTAAGGGCGCTCAGCTACGTGCAGGCCATTCTCGCCGCCAGCGATAAACTGGATGAGCTGGCGGTCTGGCTGGCGGGGGAAACGGAAACGCGGCTGACGTTCATCCTTTCCGATACGTTGAACCCGGATACGCTGGCAGATCTGTTGGGGGAGTTCGACAAACGCTATCCCCATACCGAATTTGAGTGTCTGATTGGCGAAAACGAGGATGTCATCGATCTCCTGCAAAAAGGGCGGGCACAGTTAGGCTTAACGGAAGCCCGCAATGCCTATCCGACGGACATCAGCGCGATGCGCCTGCCAATGCAGAGTCAGATGGATATCTACGTGGCGCACGGGCATCCGCTGGCGCAGCAAGGGAGCGTCTCTGAGGCGCAATTACGTACCTGGCGTGAGCTGCGGCTTAATACCTATCTGGAAAACCGTAATACGCCCGCGCGCGGCCCGGTATGGTCAGCGCCGAGCTATCTGCTGTTGCTCAGTATGGCGGAACAGGGATTTGGCTGGTGCGCATTACCCTGCGCGCTGGTGGAGGAGTTTTCCGGGGCAAAAAAATTGACGCGTGTCGATGTACCAGGCTGGCCGCAAAGCATCCCTGTCGACATGTTGTGGAATAAAAAACAGCCGCCCGGTGTTGCCGGAAGCTGGCTGCGGCACTATTTGCAGCACTGGCGAGGCCAGCAATAAAAAGAAAACGCCCGCGAGTGGCGGGCGTTTTGCTACGTGTTAGGGTTAATCGTCTTCTTCGTCATCCAGTTCAATCGGGCTCTGGTAGTCGTCCGGTTTGATGACCAGCAAATCGCAGCGCAGGTGGTCGATCACCTGTTCAGCGGTATTTCCGAGGAACGCGGCGGAAATCCCGGTGCGCCCGACAGTGCCCAGTACGACGATCCCGGCCTGTAAGTGTTCCGCCAGATCCGGAATGACCTCTTCCGGCAGGCCTTTATTCACATGGGTCACTTTTTCATCAATACCGAATTTCTGCCGTAGGGCTTTCATGGCAATGAGATGTTGGCCGCGAATTGCGTCGTTATAGACGCTCGGGTCAAATTCCGGCAGTTCAATGGCAATGTTAATTGGGGTTACCGGATAGGCGCCAACCAGATGAACTTCGGTGTGGTTGACCTGTTCTGCCAGTTGCAGCGTCTCTTTCACCAGCTTTTCGTTCAGCGCATTGTGATAGAGCTCTTCGCTGGCAAGATTGACCGCCACCAGCGCTTTCCCGCCTTCCGGCCAGGGCTGATCTTTGACCATCCAGACCGGGCAAGGGCATTTACGCAGCAGATGCCAGTCGGTGGGGGTGAAGATAACGGATTCCAGTTTGTCATGCTGGTGGGCCATTTTCAGCAGCAAGTCGTGGCCGCCGGACATCACTTCCTGAATGATGGCTTCGAAGGGACGGTTATGCCACACCACTTTAATATCAATAGGGACGCCAGCGTCTATATAGTACTTTGCCTGTTCACGAATCCAGGCCGTACGCTGGCTGATCACGCCTTGTCTCATGGCTGTGCGTTCGTCAGGGGACAGAAGGGTGGTCATCTCGTAAGAGAAATCATAGATCGGCAGGAAAGCTTTAATCCGGCCGCCAATCCGTTGATGTAAATACACGGCGCGTCGTAATGCGGGCTGATCGTCCTGGTTAGGATCGATGGCGACCAGCATATTTTGATACTTAGCCATACAGGGTCTCCTTACATCTGTCACCACAGTCTGTAAATACAAGATAACCTATAAGTACTGAATGAAACAGGGAAAACCTTTTGCCAGATCAATAAAACAGAAAAATTTAAGCGTCCGGCAAAAGGTCAAAAGGAGGGGGATAAAATCAGGCGACGTTACGCGAATGTCCGGCAAGCTGAGCCAGGATATCGCTGTTCTCGATGGTGATATATTTGCCTTTCACCGCCAGCATACCGCTCTTCTGGAAACGACCCAACAGACGGCTGATGGTTTCTACGGTCAGGCCTAAATAGTTACCGATATCGCCACGTGTCATGGTCAGGCGGAACTCACGCGGAGAGAAACCACGCTGAGCGAAACGACGGGACAGATTATAGATAAACGCAGCCAGGCGCTCCTCGGCGTTCTTTTTCGACAGCAACAGGATCATGTCCTGATCGCCTTTGATTTCACCGCTCATCAGGCGCATCATCTGCTGACGCAGGTTCGGCATTTTGCCTGACAGGTCATCCAGCGTTTCGAACGGGATTTCACAAACCATTGACGTTTCCAGCGCCTGAGCAAAGCTCGGGTGGTGGCCAGTGCCGATGGCGTCAAAGCCGACCAGATCGCCCGCCAGATGGAAACCGGTGATTTGCTCGTCACCCTGTTCAGTAATGGTGTAGCTCTTGATCGTGCCGGAACGAATAGCGTAAAGCGATTTCAGTTCATCCCCAGCTTTGAACAGAGTTTGACCTTTCTGGATGGGCTTTTTGCGCTCAATGATGTTGTCGAGCTGATCGAGCTCGTGTTCATTGAGTGTGAAGGGGATGCAGAGCTGGCTAATACTGCAATCCTGGCAATGGATTGCACAACCGCCAGACTGAATGCGTCGTATAATTCGCTTTTCCGGGATCATAGGTCTGCTCAAGCCGTAATTGATTTTAGTCAATTTTATCATCTTTTTCTTGAACACGTAAGCCTGGCGAAACGTCAATTCAGTAGAATTAAAACGGGTGTGAAAAACGATGAAACAGGGGAGTAGACCATCTCATTGATATTCCATCGTTTCAGTAAGGCTTTTACCACAGAATCCCGCGAAAAAGAGCACAAAGAGCCTCTTTTTTTCACAATAGCAAGTAGCCTTCGTGCCGCAACAACCACTCTTTACGTTGCACGCCACCTGCATAGCCGGTCATGGTGCCGTTGCGGCCAATCACCCGATGGCAGGGAACCACAATACTGACCGGATTTGAACCGTTCGCGGCCCCTACCGCCCGCGCGGCACCGATTCGTCCGAGCCTCTCCGCTAACTGACCATAATGCATCACGTGGCCACACGGGATCTCACGTAGCGCTTTCCAGACTTCACGTTGAAAGGGGGTACCCGCCGTGGCGGTTGGCAGAGTATCTATCACCGCCAGATCGCCCTCGAAATAGTCCAGAAGCTTGCGGCTTAATCCACCGGGATTCGTGGCAGGAATGCGCGTATAACCTTCCTTGCGATAATGAATATCCAGCAGTTCATTCATGCGTTCACTATGTTCTTCCCACTCAACCGCGCGCAAATGGAATGTTTCGTCGCACAGTACCCACAGTGGACCCAGCGGAGTGGCAATTTTATCCTCAAGTAGCGTAAGCATCGGCAATCCTTTCTCTAATATCGCAATAGCACAGGGGGAGTGGCGCAATCTAGCACGATCAAGAAAGTGACTCTATACCCCATTAGAGGCGCAATAAATCAAAAAGAATCGAGAAAGGTCATCAATTATTCATGGGGTGAATAATTTTCACTATAGGAAATGTTGGGTCACTGAATAGATGATATATTCTTTATTGTTGCGGAAATAAAAAAATAGAGCCTGCCGACATCCGTCAGGCTCTACAGTACACACAGCAACGCGTCCGTTCGGTAATTATTTTAAACTTCATCCTTGCGCGGTAAATATAGTTATAGTTCCCATGCCAGATAATTCCAGTATGAAATGGTGATTAGTTTCACGATAATTTAACTGAAATTTTTGAGGTTAATGGCAGTAAACTTGTAGTTAAGTGGAGTTAAATAGCAAGCGAAATTAATTTCCGATAATTGCTTCAAATACCTCACTAATTGTCAGCCATTAAATGAATATCAGGCATTGTGGCGGGCTGCCGCGCCCGCTATAGTAAGTCCCTCAGATGTAGCGGGAGGACAAAACCATGAACCCTGATGACAAATCACTGTTTCTTGACGCCATGGAGGATGTCCAGCCACTTAAGCGCTGTGCCGATGTTCACTGGCATCCGGCCCGAAACACGCGTGCACCACAGCATATCGATACATTGCAACTTGATAACTTCCTGACCACCGGGTTCCTTGATGTCTTACCCCTTGATACACCACTGGAATTCCGCCGCGAGGGGTTGCAAACCGGGGTGATTGATAAGCTTCGTACCGGCAAGTACTCCCAGCAGGCCAGCCTCAGCCTGTTACGCCAGCCCGTGGAGCAGTGTCGACAACTGCTATTTCGCTTTGTGCATCAGGCGCGGCAAGACGGATTGCGTAATCTCCTGATAATTCATGGGAAAGGGCGCGACGATAACGCCCATGCCAATATTATTCGCAGCTATCTTGCCCGCTGGTTAACCGAATTTGACGATGTTCAGGCATTTTGCGTTGCACAACCGCGTCATGGCGGCAACGGCGCATGCTATGTGTCATTACGCAAATCGGCAGAGGCGAAGCAGGAAAACTGGGAGCGCCACGCCAAGCGTAGCCGCTAACTGGCGGCTACTGTGCCAGCGGGATATCCTCAATTCGGGTGGTCCAGGCTGGCGAGAGCAGGTGTCGTTTCATTGACCAGGCCGGGGTCACGCCCTGGCCGGCAAACCACATTTTATTACCTTTCTTGTTCATGAGATCCATTACGCCCATCAGTGTCTGGCTATTTGGCCGGGGGGCATACTCATCGAATAAATTAAGTTGTGCAACGCCTTGACTAAAGAAGTCTCCTAATATAACACCCGCTTTTTGATATCGCGGACCTTGCTTCCAGATAATATCCAGGCTACGCGTTGCTGCGGCAATAATATCTCTGGTGTCCTGGGTGGGGGTGAGTAGCGTAATTCCTGCGCTATTGCTGTAATAAGGTTCATCAGGATCGTGTGGACTACTTTTTATAAACGCGCCGATATATCGGCAATATTGATGCTGGGCACGTAATTTTTCTGCTGCTCTGGCCGCCCAGGTACTGATACCTTCACGGACTGAGGAATAATCGCTAATTCGCTGACCAAAAGATCGCGAACTAATAATTTCATGCTTTGCCGGAGAGAATTCCTGAAAACCGAGACAGGGTTCGCCACGCAGTTCGCGAACGGTTCTTTCGAGTACCACGCTGAAGTTTTTGCGGATAAACCATAAATCGCATTTCGCCAGATCCAGCACGGTGGTGATATTCATGGTGTTCAGCTTTTTCGTCAACCGTCGACCAATGCCCCAAACCTCTTCTACGGGGATGGCTGCCATCAACCGGTGTTGTCTGGCGGGGGTTGAGATATCCACCACGCCCTTGCTCTGCGCTGGCCACCTTTTGGCCGCGTAATTTGCCAGTTTAGCCAGCGTTTTTGTCGGTGCGATGCCTACCCCGACGGTCAGCATGGTGCGTTGATAAACGGTATCGCGAATATATTTACCGAAGCGTTTGAGGTTGGGAATACCGGAAAGATCCACAAACGCTTCATCAATACTGTACTGATCTACCCGCGGGCAAATTTCCTCCAGCGTCGTCATTACCCGCTGGCTCATATCGCCATATAAGGCGTAATTGCTGCTGAATACCGCCACGCCATGCCGCTGCAACAGATCTTTTTGTTTGAAATAAGGCTCCGCCATACCAATGCCCAGAGCTTTGGCTTCGGCTGAGCGGGACACAATACAGCCATCGTTATTTGAGAGCACCACCACCGGTTTACCGCTCAGGTCGGGCCGCCAGACGGTTTCACAACTGGTGTAGAACGAGTTCACGTCAACAAGGGCGAACATGATGATCTGGCCTCTTTTATAAATACTGTTTTTATATACAGTACTTCTGGTATTTGAAATGATCAAGTGGCTTATTCGCCTGGGTAGGAAGAGCAGAAAATAAACCGATCATCGGCACTAGGTCTATCAGCCCCACGCGCTATGTGATCCGCTTACCGGCGTAACGGGGCGGGTACGGTATACGAAGCCCATGCGCCCGCGCTCAACGGGCAGTTACAATATCTTCATGACGATGCGTTACAGCAGATCGCCTCTCTTGAGGGAGCATGACAAGAGACGATGCTGTCAGTGTGAAATTGTAGGTAAGGGCAGGGGGAACCAGACGCATGAGCCCCCTTGTCAACCCCGAAAATTAACAGGTCTGGCGTGCGCCACCATAAAGTTAATGCCTGTTGTGTCGATATATATTGAGCAACTTTGCCTCTTCCCTGGACCATAATATGCTCAAAAATATACGCGTCATCACCGGCATCATCATTGCCTTGTCGGTATTTTGTCTGCTTCAGCTAGTTACCGGCGGGCTTTTCTACTCTGCTGTCAATAATGACAGAGTGAACTTTCAGAACACGGGCATCCTTAGCGCACAGCAGGAAAATCTTGGCGATAGCGTCAATACGCTTATTAAAACACGCGTCACCGTTACCCGTGTTGCGATCCGCTTTTTAAAAAATCAACGCGATCCGGCATCGCTTGCCAGTATCGATAAGCTACTCACTACGGCCACTGAATCCCTCAATAAAGCTGAGGGGTACTTTAATAACTATAAAAATACACCGCGTGTCGCAGGGCAGGATGCCGGGTTAGCGAATGAAGTTTCGCAAAACATCACCAAAATGCACGACGTACTGCAGCAGTCCATCACCTTCCTGAAGGCAAACAACTACGAAGCTTATGGCAACCTGGATGCCCAACAGGCGCAGGATGATATGGACGCCAGCTATGCGAAATGGCGCACAGAAAACAACACCTTCCTGCAGGCCGCCGCACAGGAAAACCAGAGCAGCTTCACCAGCATGCAATGGACCCTGGGCGTAATTCTGCTGGTGGTGATCGCGGTCATGACGGTGATCTGGCTGGGGCTGCAACATCTGCTGCTTAAACCACTGCACAGCGTGATGGGGCATATTCGCGCTATCGCCGACGGTGACCTGACACAGCCGATCTCCGCCGAAGGCCGCAATGAGATGAGCCAACTGGCCGGTGGCCTGCACGAGATGCAATCCTCGCTGGTCAAAACCGTGAGCGCGGTGCGTAACAGCTCCGATTCGATTTATACCGGTGCGAGTGAAATCTCTACCGGCAACAACGATCTCTCTTCCCGCACCGAACAACAGGCCTCGTCACTCGAAGAGACCGCCGCCAGTATGGAGCAGTTGACCGCAACGGTGAAACAGAACACCGATAACGCCCGTCAGGCTTCTAACCTGGCGAAAAATGCCTCCGACACCGCAGCACGTGGTGGCCGTGTGGTAAGCGATGTGGTACGCACCATGAGTGAGATCTCCAGCAGTTCGCAGCAAATAGCCCAGATAACCAGCGTGATCGACGCCATTGCTTTCCAGACCAATATCCTCGCCCTGAACGCCGCCGTTGAAGCCGCGCGAGCGGGTGAGCAGGGGCGTGGATTTGCCGTGGTTGCCGGGGAAGTTCGCACACTGGCCAGCCGCAGTGCGCAGGCGGCAAAAGAGATCAAAACGCTGATTGAAAACTCCGTTAACCGCGTCAACTCCGGCACCTCGCTGGTGGCCGAAGCGGGTAATACCATGCAAGAGATTGTTAATGCCGTAACGCGCGTAACCGATATTATGGGCGAAATCGCATCTGCCTCGGACGAGCAGAGCAAAGGCATTGAGCAGGTGAGCCTCGCGGTATCGCAAATGGACAGCGTTACCCAGCAGAACGCCTCGCTGGTGCAGGAGTCCGCTGCGGCCTCAGCCGCACTGGAAGAGCAGGCGGAACAACTGCGTCAGGCCGTCGCGGTCTTCCGCGTCAATGGTCACAGCGCGCTGTTGCAAAGCAAACCCGGTAAACCGACCATTGCCCCGCGCACGGCCGTTGCTTCCACCGCACCTGCTGTTGGCGACGGTAACTGGGAAACCTTCTAAATTTATCCCGGCGGGTAACCTGCCGTTATGCCCTATCCCTTAAAGGAGAGGCATGGCAGTAAACCGCACCGTTCTGGCCCCCTCTCTCCAAAGGAGAGAGGGAACAAACCGCGCCATCCCCACACTCACTCCTGTTTTAATTCCCGCAAAACTGACAACAGGTGCGCGGTCGACATCTCATTTTCCCCCTCTCGCCAGGCTAATCCTAACTCCCGCCACAATGCGGGCTTTAAAGGACGAACCGCGACGCGCTTATCAGCGGAGACGGGCGTGCCCGATTCAAGCGGCAACAGCGTGGCGCCATAACCTGCGCCCACCAGACTTTTTATCGCATCGTTGTAATCAAGTTTGATTCGCGGTACAGGCCGGTGTCCCGTTTTTGCAAGCCACTGATTTGTCAGTTGTGATAAGTGGGTGCCGGAACCATTCAGAATCAGCGGTTTTTCAATCAACCATTGAGGCGACACCACATCCGGCAGATCCCAGTTTGCAGGCAGAAACGCGACAACAGGATCCCGCCGCCAGGCATCAATTTCCAGGCCATTACCCCGCAGTTGTGGGAGCGCAACAATACCGATATCGAGTGAACCGGATTTCAGTTGCTCAAGCGTTTGTTGAGATGTGAGGACGGTAATCTGTACATCGATATTCGGATGAAGCCGCGCCATTTTTTCAATAGCCTGTGGCAACAGATTGGCGATAGCCCCTGTAGACGCCCCCAGTCTTACCTGTCCGGTCAGGCCCTGCGCCTGGCGTGAGATATCGTCAAGGACATACGCGGCATCAGCAAGTAAGCGGCGCGCATGGGTAACCAGCTTTTCGCCAATCGCCGTCGGCCTGACGTTGCCTCGTGTACGGGAAAGCAATGTCGCCCCCACCCGGTTTTCAAGTTCGGAAATATGCAGGCTGACCGTTGGAGGCGACAAGTGCAGTCGTCCGGCAGCCTCATTGAAAGAGCGGGTATCGGCAATCGTTATCAGTGTGCGTAACTGATCAAGGTTAATCTCACGCATCAACATACCTCAGAAAACCTGAATTTGACGTAAAGATAATTCAACTTTACCCACACTAAAACCTGGCACAACATCAATGTCATAAAATTTTATCCGTGACCGGGAAAACACAATGACTAACGTATTTATCGATGGCGAGCAGGGCACCACAGGCTTACAGATCCATGACCGACTGCGCGGTCGCTCAGACATTACCCTGATGACGCTGCCTGTTTCGCATCGCAAAGACACGCACCTGCGGGCCGGGATACTCAACAACTGCGATATCGCAATTTTGTGTTTGCCCGATGAGGCCGCTCGCGAAGCGGTGGCCCTGGTGGAAAACCCGCACGTGCGGATTATCGATGCCAGTTCAGCCCACAGGGTTACGCCCGGCTGGACATATGGTTTTCCTGAAATGAGTGCCGACCAGCCCGAACGCATCCGGACGTCAACGCGCATTACGAACCCTGGCTGTTACCCAACGGGCGCGATTGGTCTTCTGCTCCCGCTGGTCAATGCCGGACTGTTGCCTGCCGATTACCCCCTTTCTATCCATGCTGTTTCCGGCTATTCGGGCGGGGGAAGGGCGGCGATAGAACAGTTCGAAGGCAAGCAAGCCGATTTGGCGCCCGCGTTTCAGGTCTATGGTTTGGGGCTCAGGCACAAACATGTTCCGGAGATTGCGCGCTACGCAGGGCTCTCTGTACCGCCCGTCTTTATGCCTGCCTACGGCGCGTACCGTCAGGGGATCGTGCTGAGTGTGCCGTTGCAGCAACGCTTGCTGCCCAAAAATGCCAGTGCCGTGGCAATCCATGCCTGCCTTACAGAGCATTACAGCCATAGCCAACATGTAAAGGTGCTGCCCCACATAACAGCGGGTGGTGCAGAGCGCATCAACCCGGAGCGCCTGAACGGCACTAATGACATGGAGCTTGGCGTTTTCTCAAACCCCGAAAATGGACAAATACTGCTGACTGCCGTCTTCGATAACCTGGGCAAAGGGGCATCGGGCGCTGCCGTGCAAAACCTCAATTTGCTCCTCGACACCCATTAACACGCGGCCAGGGTGTCGGGCTTTTACGCCCGGCGCCAGCCCCCCGAGCGGACGCTAAGCCGAACATGACGATGTCTCATGTTGCAATGAAATTAACTCGCTTTCTCTCATCCAGAGGCTCTGGCATAAATATGTATTATTAACTTATTGATAACATGAAAACTGCGGAATGAGACACCCGGTCGCTTAATAAAATAAGCCAGTTTTTATGTCAGAACTCAGGGTGTAAAATTACAATGAATAAAGATTTCACATTTACCATTAAAAGCAGTCGTTTCGACGAAAATTATAACCCCTCAGAAAATACCCGTATCACCACTAACTTCGCTAATTTGGCCAGAGGCGACAATCGTCAGGAGAATCTGCGTAATACGCTAGTGATGATTAATAACCGTTTCAATGCTCTGGCCTATTGGGATAACCCGCACGCCAATCGTTATTCTGTTGAACTTGACATTATCTCCGCTGAACTGAATATTGGCGATGAAGGCAATGACATTGCGTTTCCGGCAATTGAAATATTGAAAACGAATATCGTTGATAAAGAAACAAACGAACGCATAGAGGGCATTGTCGGGAATAATTTCTCGTCTTATGTGCGGGATTATGACTTTAGCGTATTGCTCTTAGAGCACAACAAAGGCCAGGGGACGTTCAGTATTCCGGCTGATTTTGGCGACTTGCATGGCAAGTTATTTAAGCATTTCGTCAATTCCCGTGCCTACAAAGAGAACTTCAAAAAGTCACCGGTGATCTGCCTGAGCGTGTCCAGTAAAGATATCTATCACCGCACGGGCAATCAGCACCCTGTATTAGGCATTGAATACCAGCCCAACGGCACGTCGCTGACGGAGCAGTATTTCAGCAAAATGGGCCTGCAGGTTCGCTATTTCATGCCGCAAAATAGCGTTGCGCCGCTGGCTTTTTATTTCTCGGGTGATTTGCTGCGCGATTACACCAGTCTTGAGCTTATCAGTACCATCAGTACGATGGAGACGTTCCAGAAGATTTATCGACCTGAAATCTATAATGCTAACGCTGTCGCCGGTCACTTTTATCAGCCAGACCTGAACCACCAGGATCATTCATTAACCAAAATTGTGTATGACCGTGAAGAGCGCAGTCAGTTGGCTATTGAGCAGGGCAAATTTACTGAAGAACACTTTATTAAACCCTACAAAAATATTCTTGAACAATGGTCCGCTAACTACGCTCTTTAATTAACCAGGATTAAAAGGTCATTTATTATGAAAACATTGCTTCCCACCTCAACGGCTGGCAGTTTACCCAAACCGTCCTGGCTTGCAGAGCCCGAAAAACTGTGGTCGCCCTGGAAATTACAAAATGAAGAGTTAATTGAGGGGAAAAAAGATGCCCTGAGTTTATCTCTCTACGATCAACTGCGGGCAGGGATTGATATTGTCAGCGATGGCGAACAAACGCGCCAACATTTTGTCACGACCTTTATTGAACACCTCAGCGGCGTTGATTTTGAAAAACGCGAGACTGTCAGAATTCGCAATCGCTACGATGCGAGTGTTCCGACCGTGGTAGGTGCGGTGGCGCGTCAAAAACCGGTTTTTGTTGACGATGCCAAATTTTTGCGGCAACTGACTAAACAGCCCATTAAATGGGCGTTGCCCGGGCCGATGACGATGATCGATACGCTCTATGATGCCCATTACAAAAGCCGTGAAAAACTCGCCTGGGAATTTGCAAAAATTCTCAATCAGGAAGCCAAAGAACTAGAGGCTGCGGGTGTTGATATTATCCAGTTTGATGAACCGGCTTTTAATGTCTTCTTCGACGAGGTGAACGACTGGGGTGTTGCCGCATTAGAAAGAGCCATTGAAGGGCTGAAATGCGAAACGGCGGTACACATCTGTTACGGCTACGGCATTAAGGCCAATACCGACTGGAAAAAGACACTGGGCTCTGAGTGGCGGCAATACGAAGAGGCGTTTCCCAAACTGCAAACATCGAATATCGATATCATTTCACTGGAATGCCATAACTCGCGTGTTCCCATGGATCTGCTGGAACTGATTCGCGGTAAGAAAGTGATGGTAGGCGCGATTGACGTGGCGACTTCGACCATTGAAACGCCTGAAGAGGTCGCCAGTACGCTGCGTAAAGCTCTCCAGTTTGTTGATGCCGATAAGCTTTACCCTTCGACTAACTGTGGCATGACGCCGTTATCGCGTCGGGTCGCCAATGGTAAGCTCAACGCATTAAGTGCGGGTGCGGAAATTATCCGCCGGGAACTTGCGGGAAAATAACGCCACCCGTTATTGGTGAATTTAAAGAATGCAGTCCGGGTCAGGTGAGGGGATAAATATCGTCCTTGACTGAATAACCGGACTCTGCAATATCTGTGGTGGCCGTGCTAAAAGATGTAGCATGGCTACTATATCACTTTTTGATTGCTTAAATCCGCAAGCAGTATTTATATAATATATTTTTTATCCCGTTGTGATTGTTGTGCTCGCTCGTCGGGCGATAATCTATTTAATGCCTCCCTTTGCGATAATAACCTGTTTTATATGTGATTTTTCTTTATAAAATAAATAACATTCAAAACTATTTAACCTTGCTTAATACTAAGTAAGTGTTCCTTAACTAAAATTTTATCTATTGCAGATATAAAGATAAGCCCACCGGCGCCGATAAAAATAAAACTGTATATGCGCTGATGAGGCTGAACATGACCATTCTTAAAAAACTGACCTTAATATTTATTTTTTCAATTGTGATAATGATCACCCTGGGTGGACTTAGTCTGAAAGCGCTCAACAACGCACAAAACAGATTCGAATATGTGACAACCAATAGTATGCCGAGTATCAGTAAACTCAGTGAGGGGTTGCTACACAGGGAAGAGGCGAGGCGTCAGATTCTTATGTCGTTGCTGGTAAACCAGATAGAAGTATTTGAAAAACACATAGGTACAGCAACCAGTGAGTTAAATAAAGTTCAAAGCATATTAAATGAATACCAGTCAAATCTGATTTCAGACCAACATGATGGTGAATTAATTAAAAAAACCATCCGCGCGTTTGAAGACTATAAAGTAAAAGTAATGGACATGAAAAGTGTCTATGAGAAAGAAGGTATTGATGCGGCGAGATTAATGGTATCCGATGGAGGAACTACGGCCACTGCTTCTGTGGCGCTTAGCGCGGCGATACAAGAAATGCTGGAATATAACTATAAAATCGCTGTTAATTATGCCGAAGAGAACCACAATCAATATCACGAAACAGTGTGGTTTTTGAGCATCATCATTATTGTTGCGGTGGCACTTATTGCCCTTTTCTCATGGCAAATCCTGACTTATCTGAAAAAAGGGTTACGTACTCTTCAGGAAAGCATGGCAACCATCAGCGATACGCTGAATCTCACCCTGCGATTAAATATTGATAAAAACGATGAGCTGGGTATTACGGCAAAGAGTTTTAACGGTCTGGTTGAAAAAATCAGAGGGGCATTATCAAGCGTAAAAGATGCAAGTAAAGAAGTCGATACCGCTGCGAATGAAATTGCGGTCAGTAACGACGACCTCTCTTCACGGACTGAATCTCAGGCCTCTTCTCTGGAGGAGACGGCGGCAAGCATGAATGAGTTGTCAGTTACCGTCAGTCACAACATGGATAACGCTAAACAAGCGAATGCGTATATTGGCCAGGTCCAGTCGATAGTCAATGAAAGCCACCAGGAACTCGGTGCGCTGAAAGGGTCTATTGACGATATTTCGTTATCCTCAAGCAAGATTGCAGAAATTACATCCATCATTGACGGTATCGCTTTTCAAACCAATATTCTTGCGCTCAATGCTGCGGTGGAAGCCGCGCGTGCCGGTGAGCAGGGTAAAGGGTTCGCCGTAGTGGCAGGAGAAGTGCGCTCTTTATCCCAGCGCTCCTCCGTTGCTGCCCGCGATATTCGCGACTTAATTGAAGAGGCGCTGAAAAATATCAACAAAGGCGTCGTGTATGCGGCAAGTGTGACAACGAAGATGAATAATGCGCTGGGAATGGTGGATGAAACGACACAGCTTATTAATCAGGTAAACCACTCTTCCGGCGAGCAGAGTTATGGCATCGAACAGGTCAATATTGCAGTAAGCCAAATGGAAGGTAACCTGCAACAGAACGCGGCGATGGTAGAGCAGATGGCCACTGCGGCAAACTCGTTAAGTCAGCAGGCCAGTACGCTCTTAAAAGAAGTTGAAGCGTTCCACCTGTAAAGGCCAGTTGATCGCCAATTTACCACCATAGCAGACCTGCATTATGCCCGTGTCGTGTCAGACACTGATAAAGACACGGGGCAGGCCTGCCTACCGGTCAGTTGTTAAAACAGGCAGCGGACATTTGTCGGGTTCAGGGCTAAATTTCCGTACCTGGCGCGCTTTACGCCAAAGATGGCGCCTTTTGAATGTCTTCGCCCGCACTGAAACGTTATGCTGTCATCCGAAACCCTGATGAGTATTCCCGTTCGGAAATTTAACAATGGCACGTAACCGCACTTTCTCTCTTGATATTGGCTGGAGAACGCTTCTGAAAGACGCAGGTCTCCAGCCTGAACAAATACTGCGCAAAGCCGGCCTGCCTGACGATCTCTTTTCCAGGCCAGATCGCAGACTCGATACAGACCACTATTTTCGTTTCTGGCGCGCACTGGAGAGGGAAGCAAATGATGCGGCTTTTCCCTTGCGCCTGGTTGAACATGTCTCTGCAGAAATCTTCGACCCTCCTCTTTTCGCGGCGCTGTGCAGCACAAATATGATGCAGGCCGTGCAGCGACTGGCCAGATATAAACAGCTCATTGCCCCGATGGCCCTTGAGACTACCGTGGATCAAACCGGCAGCCTGACCGTGTCTCCGGGGTGGTTGTTCGCCACAGACATCCCCATATCGTTGCAGGTCGCCGAGCTTGCTTTTTTACTCCGGCTGCTACGACTGGCAACCCGCGAACCGGTTAAGGCACTAAGCGTGGCGATTCCACAGCGCCCGGAAGCTGTTTTGGCGCGCCACTATGAGCGCTTTTTCGGTATCGCCATGCAGTATGGAGAAAAGCCGTACATCCGTTTTTCCGCCACGGATATCCTGCGACCCTTTTTGACGGTAAATGAAGGGATGTGGCAGGTATTTGAGCCTGAATTGCGCCGCCGTCTCAGCCAGTTAGATGAAACGGCTTCCACTGCCGAACGTGTGCGTGCGGTACTTCTGGAACTGCTGCCGGGTAACGAAGCCACGATTGAGAAAACGGCAGAACGTCTGGGGATGAGCAAGCGCACTCTGCAACGCAGGCTTGAAGAAGAAGGGGAAAATTTCCGCGTCCTTATCAATCGCTGTCGGGAAAACCTGGCCCGACACTATCTGAGCAATACCAACCTGTCCGGCTACGAAATTGCCTTCCTGCTTGGCTTTGAAGACCCTAATTCCTTCTACCGCGCCTTTATGGCCTGGACTGGTCAGACGCCAGAAACAGTCAGGGGCTCTCTGCGTCTTAATTAAACTGAACATTTCCCTTCGGCACAAAGCGGTTCTCACCGTCAGATGGCGCGCTTAGCAAGTACTCTGGCGCGTCAGGCAAGAACAATCAGGCATCTGCTCAGGCAAACTGGAGACAGTTCACTCAACGAGGTGCCTATGTTTACTCAAAAAAAGAAAACCGCGCTGGTCACCGGCGCATCGTCAGGCATGGGAAAGGCCATTGCTCGTCGTCTTATTCAGGATGGCTATCAGGTCTACGTGGCTGCCCGCAGTATCGAAAAAATGGCTGACCTTGTCCGGCTCGGCGCACAACCGCTACGGATGGATATTTCCCGCGATGAGGACATCGTATCCGGCGTGAATACCATTCTGGATCAGACTGGCGGTGTCGATGTGCTGGTCAACAACGCCGGTTTTGGTCTCTACGGCCCGGTAGAAGAGATCGGTATGGACGAAGCACGCTATCAGTTTGAGGTTAATCTTTTCGGTGCCGCGCGGCTCACGCAACTCCTGCTCCCCGCCATGCGGGCCAGACGCGCCGGGCATATTGTTAACATCAGTTCCATGGGAGGAAAGATGTACAGCGTGCTGGGGGCCTGGTATCACGCAACCAAACATGCACTGGAAGGATGGTCGGACTGTTTGCGGCTGGAAGTCGCAGAATTCGGCATAAACGTCGTGATCATCGAACCCGGCGTCATAGAGACAGGTTTCGGTGATGCCGCGAGCAACAGTATTGTCAAACGTTCGGCCAGCGGCCCGTACGGACATCTGGTACAGAAGGTGGCTTCATCAATTAAAAAAACCTACGGGCAGGGGACAGGCAGTGACCCACAGGTCATTGCAGATGTGGTCTCCCGTGCCGTGAACAGCAACAACCCACGTACCCGCTATGCCGTCGGTAAGTTTGCAAAGATGCTCATCCGCATGCGTGTCTGGCTCGGCGATCGTTTGTTCGATCGGCTTATCCTCAGCCAGACACGCTAACAAACGGGCTGGTTTAGTCAGCGAGATAGGGAACAATAGTGACTGTGTTTATGATAACCCCTCTGCGGGTGACTATAAGTCAATCACCAGTTCCCCGGAGTGGCTACGGGAGCAGCACAGCGCGATATGTTGCGCGGCGGCGGATTTCTCTGCTGCCGATTGCACGGTATCCCGGTGATCGACAACGCCGTCGACAACCGGCGTCAGGCAGGCCCCACAGATCCCCATCTCGCAGGAAAGCGGTACCGCCACGCCATTGTCCTGTAGCACTTGCGCGATACTCTTATTCGCCGGTACGGGCCATTTCTCCCCGCTGGACGCCAGGGTAATCGTAAAGGTTGCTGCATCTTGCGCGATCGCCGCCGGGGCAACAGGCGCAAAGGCCTCGCTGTGGATGTGCGTCTCCGCCCAGCCTTTTTTCAGGGCAGCGTCCCTGACCGCCGCCATAAACCCCTCGGGTCCACAGGTGTAAATACGCTGTTCGTCGCCGGGGGCGGGAAGCAGGGTCGCCAGCCACTGACGTGGGCTCTCCCCCTCAGCGGAACAGTGCACCACGCAAATACCGTGTTTGAGTGGTCGGGAGAGTTCGCGCAAAAATGCGGCCTCTTCACGGCGTTTAACAAAATAGTGCAGTACAAATGGCCGGCCTGTGGCCTCCCTTTGCAGCAGCATTGCATACAGGGGAGTGATGCCAATCCCCGCCGCCAGTAGCAGAACCGGGCCATCATCGCGCAGAGCAAACAGGTTGCGCGGTGCGGAAATCAGCAGCCTCTGGCCGGGGCGTAGCGTCTGGTGGATATAGCGTGAACCGCCACGCGATGCGCGCTCCTGCGCCACGCAGATAAGGTAACTTCCCGCTCTGTTGTCACCTGTCAGGGAATATTGGCGGATCAGGCCGCAGGGCAGATGCACATCAATATGGGCGCCGGGCTCCCAACCGGGCAGGGGCTCGCCACTGGCGCTAACCAGCCGCACGGCCAGACTTCTGTCACCCTGACACCATAATCCGTCAACCACCACGTTCAGCATCTCGTTCATGGCGCACCTCAAACCAGGAAAAACTCGCCAAAGCCCATTTTTTTCAGGCCACGGCGATAGGCAATCGAACTTCGGTCTGCCGGAATATGGGCTTCCAGCGTCAGATCCAGCGGCAGCCTTTCCGGGCGTTGGGTTTCGACCATCAGGCGGTCTTCTTCAAATACGCGCAGGTTAAAGGCATGAACATCCTCAACGGGGACATGCAGATCGAAATTACGTGCGATAGGCGCGAACATGCGGGTCACACGTGATGAGACAGGCGATGCGGCATTCATGATCACCAGCCGCGCCTCGCCGGGAAAATGGATCGTCAGCGTGGCGGTAAACGGCAGATGCATTTCGAAATGACGCAGCCACTGAAAGCCATCCGGCGCCTGATGTTGGGAGCTTGCCGGATAATTGCCTACCGAACTCCAGTAATCGGCGACAAACCCGAACTCGGTTTCCTGCGGATTATAATCGGGGACGACCTGGTTGCTGGCATCGGCAAAGGTTGCCGTGTGGATCCAGGCGAAGTGGGCCACATCGAGAAACCCTTCTACCTGCCGTCCGGCGAAACCGTTCACTTCAAAAGCGGGGCAGTTGATCTGCTGAAAACCAGCGTCATCCCAGTGCGGCATTGTTGGCAGTGGCTGGGGGTTTTCCGCGTCAAACGCCAGGCACGTCCAGATGAGACCGTAGCGCTCTTCAACCGCATAGGTTAACAGGTTGAGTTTCGCCGGGACCGCCTGGCCGGGGCTGGAGGGGATGCGGTTGCAGCGGCCATCTTCGCCGAAACGAAGCCCGTGGTAGGGGCAGACAATCCCTTCGTCGTCGTGAAAACCGAGCGTTAATGGCACGCCACGATGTGGGCAGACATCGCGGGCGACCACCACCTGACCTTTCACGCGGTAAATCACCAGTTGTTCATCCAGCAGCGTGGCTTTGACCGGCGCGGCGCCAATATCACAGGCGCGGGCGACCGGATGCCAGCATTTTGCCAGACGTAACCAATCCTCCGGTTCGAAGGTGCAACGGACGGGTGGGGTGGGGAGTGCTGTATTCATGGTCATCCTTCCTGCTCACGGAAAAGCAATTGTTTAATTGTTGTAACTTTATTGTTGTCATATTAGGGTGTGCACATCCATCACCATTAATTCACTGCCCCGTTGCAAAAAAGTGTACAGGTGCTGCATGAGTCCATTTTCGCGTTTCGCCCTCTACTTCGCCGAAGTTGCCCGCAGCGGTAGCCTGCGCCGTGCCGCCGAAAAATTGCATATCTCTCCCTCAGCCATTAACCGACAGATCCTGCAGGCCGAGGAAGCGTTTGGTACGCCGCTGTTTGAACGGCTACCGGAAGGCTTACGGATGACCACCGCGGGAGAATTGCTCTACGACAATCTGCTGCGCTGGCAAAAAGAGTTTCAGCTTACCCGGCAGAAATTTGATGAGTTGCAGGGGCTTAAGCGCGGCACGGTTAGCGTGGGGATGGTGCAGGCGCTGGCCGAGGGGAGCTTTGCCAGTGCGCTGGCCGATATTATTAGCGGGCAACCCTGGCTGGAGCTGGTGTTACAGGTCGCGGATAGCCATACCGTCAGCCAGAAAGTGCGGCAGGCGGATCTCGATTTTGGCTTGATCCTCGATCCGGAGGGGCAGACAGGGTTAAACGTGCTGGCATTCGCCGAGCTGGAGATGGGGGTGGTGATGCGCCCGGATCATGAAATGGCCCAGGCATCGGCACTGTCGTTGGGCGAGCTGAGCGAGGCGCGACATATTCTGCCCGGCGCGCCCCTGATTGTGCATGATCGTGTCGGTATGCTCTATCGCCACTACGATCTGGCCCCGGCAAACACCATCAACTGTAACGATATCCGGCTTATCAAATCGCTGGTGTTAAAGGGGAGCGGCGTGACGGTGCTGAGCCTGCTGGATGTGCTGGATGAGGTGAAGAGCGGGCAACTGGCGTTTGTCCCGCTGCGTAACAAGCTGTTGCGTCCGCTGACTCTGGCGCTGTGCACCGCCCCCTCGCGCCAGCTTTCCCGTCCGGCGCAGATGGTCATCCAGAAGCTGACCGCCGTGATGGAGGAGATGCAGATTCTGCACCCGCCGTTGGTCTGATCCCCGGTGGCGCTGACGCTTACCGGGGCTACGGTGCATAGCTGTCTGCGAGCAGATTACCCCAATGGCCCGCCCTGAATGGTGTCGCACAGCCCGTTGATAATGCGCTCACCGCTCTCTTCCTTGAGTTCCTGATACCAGGCCTGCGTCAGCGCCATATCCTTACCATGTGTAACATCGCAGCGTTTACGCGCTTTGAGCACCAGATCGCGCACCCGGTCACAGCGCTGCGCTTCATACTCTCGCAGCGCGCTTTCAATATTGGTCTGCGTACGGAAAATCTCCCCCAGCACCACCGCATCCTCCATTGCCGCGCAGCCGCCCTGGCCGATATCCGGCGTCGTGCTGTGCCCGGCATCGCCCAGCAATGCCACTTTGCCCCGCACCAGTTTATCGAACGGCTCGATATCATGGATCTCAATGCGGTTGGTGGTCTGCGGATCAAGTGCGGCAATCAGCCGCTGAACCGGCGGCGCCCAGCCGCTAAAATAGCGTGTTAAATCGTCACGCAGCGTGGTGCGGTCTTCGGCAAGCCCGGCAGGCAACGGCACATCGAAGAAAAAATAAAAACGTCCATCAGAAACCGGCATCAGCGACACCCGTTTGCCTTCGCCGACAAACGTGGTCCACTGCTCAGCCGGGGCAATCGCTTCGTCGATCTTCACAAGGCCATTCCAGTTGACGTAACCCGCATAGCGGCGTTGCGGCGTGTAGCCCAACACGTAAGGACGCAGCGCCGAATGGCTGCCGTCGGCGGCAATCAGGAAATCACCGTGCGCTGTAGTGCCATCGGTAAACCACGCGGTAACGCCGTCGGCGTTCTCTTCCACGTTGCTTACACGCTTGCCAAACTGCACCTTATCGCGTCCCCAGTGATTGAGCATTTCGCGCTGCAACTCTGCGCGCGATACCGGGCACGGGCGACCACCAACCCGCTCAACCAGCGGTGCCAGGCTAAATTGCGTCAGGGTTTCGCCCTGGCGGTAATCTTTATAGGCCATAAAGCGCATTGGGCCGCCGTAAGTCTCCATCATCTCGCCCATACCCAGATGACGCATACATTTCACGCCGTTGGGCCAGATGGAAATCGCCGCACCGACGGGTTTGATCTCTTTTACCGCCTCAAAGACGTCACACGCGATGCCTGCATTTTTTAACGCTACGGCTGCGCTCAGCCCGCCAATACCTGCGCCAATCACCAGTGCTTTCATTCTGATCTCCTTTTATCTGCGTATCAGAGGTTCAGCAATTTGCGTACCAGAATGTGCAGACGCGTAACCACAGGGTAAAGCGTGCAATGCACTGTTGTGTTGCACTATTGTTGTGCGTATTTGCATTAGTGTTGCCTTTTTGTGAATCAAAAATTTCTTTACTGAATGTCAGGAATCTAAAGTTTCACAGTGATGGCAGGGATCGTTGACTCTGGCCTGCTTTGTGCATCAGGCCGTTGACGCTCATAAATAACAGGATGCAAGACCATGTCTGATGAAAAAAACAACGGTTTATTGTACGGGCTGGAACAGCGGATCCCGCCGCTGCCCGCTTTTTTCAGTGCGTTACAGCATGTGCTGGCCGGGTTAGTCGGGATCATCACGCCGCCGCTCATCATTGGCGCGACGCTGGGGCTGGGCGAGTGGATGCCTTATCTCATCAGCATGTCGTTGCTGGCCTCGGGTATTGGCACGTTTTTACAATCCAACCGCGTATGGGGCATTGGGGCCGGGATGATCTGCATGCAGGGCACCAGCTTTGCGTTTCTCGGCGTGGCTATCGCTGGTGGGATGTGGGTCAAAGGGCAGGGTGGCACCGCCCAGGATGTGATGGCGATGCTGTTTGGTGTGAATGTCGTTGCCGCGCTGGTGCCAATTATCGTCAGCCGTTTTATTGAGCCGCTCAAACGCATCTTCACACCTATCATTACCGGTAGCGTGATTGCCCTGATAGGTATCAGCCTGATTAAAGTCAGCGTGAATAACTGGTGCGGCGGTGTGCAGGCGAAAGATTTTGGCAGCATGAGCAATATCGCCCTTGGCGCAGGCACGCTGGCGGTGATTGTATTACTGAGCTGTGCGAAGAACCGCTGGTTGCGTCTCTCGTCTGTGGTGGTCGGCATTGCTGTAGGCTGTATTGCGGCGGCGCTTGCCGGTAAGTTTCATTTCAATGGCCTGGGCGATACCTGGTTTCGTTTGCCTGCGCTGTTCCCGTTTGGTTTTCAGTTCAATGGCGCCATTTTCCTGCCCGTGGCGCTGGTGTCACTGGTGTGTATTCTTGAGGCCGTAGGCGATCTCACCGCCAACTGTCTTATCTCTCACCAGCCAATTGATGACAGCGCCTTTCGCTCACGGCTGAAAGGCGGCATCCTCGCCGATGGCATCAGTTGTATGATCGCGGCGATGCTCTGCGCTTTTCCGAATACGACCTTTGCGCAAAATAATGGCGTCATCCAGATGACCGGCGTCGCCAGCCGCTTTGTCGGGCGCTATATCGGCGTGGTACTGATTCTGCTTGGGCTGTTTCCGCCGTTTGGTGAAATTCTGCGCCAGATCCCACTGCCGGTACTGGGCGGCGCGACCATGGTGATGTTTGGTTGCGTGGTGGCGGCCGGGATCCGCATCATTACCCAGAACCCGTTAACCCGCCGCGACATGCTGATTGTCGGGCTGGCGTTTGGTTTCGGTATGGGCGTCGAAGCCGTACCCGCTTTTCTCGCCCATTTCCCGGCGATTATCGGTAATCTGTTTGGCTCGGCGGCAACCTGCGGTGGTCTGGTGGCGATTGTGCTGAATCTCATTATTCCGGAAGAAAAACCCGCTACCGCTGCGAAGACAAGGAGTCACGATGATCGCGCTGAATCACTTTAATCAACTGGAAGCTGATGCCGCGATGGCGCTGTTACAGCCTTGCGTTGCGCTCCCTGGCTGGGCGGCGGCGCTGGTTGCCGCGCGTCCGTTTGCCAGTCTTGCCGCGTTGCACCATACCGCGAAGGCGCTGACGCAATCCTGGGGAGGCGCCGAGCTTGAACAGGCGCTGAGCGCGCATCCGCGTATTGGCGAAAAACCTGGCGGGCAGCAGGCGCATGCCGTGTTATCGCGCCAGGAGCAGTCGGCGGTGAACGCAGATGATAGGCAACTGGCCGAGGCGTTACGGTTGGGAAATGCAGATTATGAAGCGCGTTTTGGCCGGGTCTTTTTGATTCGCGCCAAAGGGCGCAGCGCAGAAGAGATCTTAGAAGCGCTCAGGCAACGGCTGACCCACAGTGATGCCGAAGAGACGGCGGTGGCGCTGGAGCAGTTACGGGAAATTACCTTATTACGACTGGCAGGAGCGATTGGCGAATGAGCAGCCTCAGTACACATATTCTTGATATTTCTACCGGCAAACCGGCATCCGGTGTGACGGTCTTTCTGGCGCGTGATGAGCACGTGCTGGCACAGGGCATCACCGACGGGAATGGGCGAATTGGTGCGTTTCCCGTGCCGCTGACGCCGGGGCGTTACCGGCTGGTGGCGCAGACGGGGGAGTGGTTTGCGAAGCAGGATGTGGCGACGCTGTTTCCCTGCGCGCAAATTGATTTTGTGGTTGCGCAAGGGGCAGAGGAACATTTCCATCTGCCGTTTTTAATTGCTCCTGGCGGCTGGTCAACCTATCGCGGGAGCTGATTTTGGCTGCATTTTCACGTGCGGCTGACTCCCCCCGGTGGCGCTACCACTTACCGGGGCTACGTTCGGTAGGGTAGCCCGGGTAAGGCGCTTGCGCCGCTACCCGGGAAAGGTATCACTGCGCGTCCTCATTTCCCCATGCACACTGGCCATTAATCCACGTCTCGCTGATATTGCGCTCATCGCCGAGGGTCATCAGCACAAACAATTGCTCATAAATATCCTTGCTGCGCTCGTTACGCAGGCGCTGCAACGGCGTGACTGCCGGGTCGATAACCACAAAATCGGCCTCTTTCCCGACGGCAAAATTGCCAATTTTATCGTCCAGACGCAAGGCATGAGCTCCGCCAAGGGTGGCGTGGTAAAACGCTTCGCTGGCACGCAGACGATAGCTTTGCAACTGGCCCACTTTATAGGCCTCACCCAGCGTACGTAACATGCTGAACGTGGTGCCTGCGCCTACATCCGTGCCAATGCCCATACGTACCTTGTACTGCCAACTGGCGGGCAGGCGGAACAATCCGCTGCCGAGAAACAGATTCGAGGTCGGGCAGAACGCCACCGCGGAGCCGGTATCATGCAGACACTGCCACTCCTCATCATGCAAATGGATGCCATGCGCAAATACGCTGCCCTCGCCGGTCAGCCCATAATGATGGTAAACATCGAGATAGCGTGCATGCTCTGGCCAGAGATCGTTCACCCACGCCACTTCATTAGGGTTTTCACTTAAATGCGTCTGTAGCCAGGTCTGTGGAAATTCCTCGCGCAAACGGCGCACCGCATCAAGCAGCTCGGGTGTCGAGGTCGGCGCAAAGCGTGGCGTAAGGGCGTAGCCCAGTCGCCCCTGGTGTTGCCAGCGCTGGATCAACTCACGTGTTTGCCGGTAACTCTCTTCGGCGGTTTCACTCAGGTAATCCGGTGCATGGCGATCCATCATCACTTTACCGGCGATCAGGCGCATGTTGAGGCGCAACGCTTCGCTAAACAGGGCATTGACCGACTCCGGATGCAGCGTGCAGAACACCATTGCCGTGGTGGTACCGTGGCTTAGCAACTGACCAATAAAGAAACGGGCAATCTCTGCCGCGTAAGCCTCATCGGCAAACTGGCTCTCTACCGGGAAAGTGTAGGTGGTCAGCCACTCCAGCAGTTGTTCGCCAAACGCGCCAATCATCTCCGTTTGCGGGTAATGCACATGGGCATCGATAAAGCCAGGCAGCAGCAGCTTGCCGCGCCTGTCGGTGTAGCCTTTTTGCGCATCCAGATGTTGTTCTCCCTCCTGCCAGGTCATTCGCGCCTGGATCTTTCCGTCGCGAATAAACAGCAGCCCGTCCTCAATAAAACGCGCATTAAGGGCGATATCGTCTGCGTTATCGCAGACCTGGGCAATATCAAACAGCGCACCGCGAATCGCGACATGGTAGTCAATCATCTTTTCTGCCTTCATTGTTTCCGTACGGGTAAAAAAGTAATGCAAGATGAGTGCCAGCGTATGGCGAGGCGTGGGGAGTAGAACCCACTTACACCGGGTTGTAGTTTAAGTGTGAAAAGCCCGTATTCAGTGGTGAGAAGCGCGCGTGTGCATCTTCCGGGAGTGCACACGGGGTCAGTGCTAACGGCGAAAAGAGACGCTTTTATTACAATTAAAAGCAAGCTGATTGGGTTTTGTTTTCACGCCATCAGAGACGCCACGGCTAAAGTCCCTCAAATTTTCGAAACATCCAGCCCGGCTGCTTTCAGGCGATTGACAATTTTAATCATTTTACTGACCACTGTTCTGAATGATTGATTGACGCCAATTCGGTCACACACCACGTCGCTAGGGACATGCTTCAACTCATCAGCATATTTAATAAGTTGCAGGTGCATTTCAGCCGATTTAGCTCGAGGTGGTGCGTCACGCAGAGCCTTTTTAATCTCTGCATAAATCTGTTCCTGATTATCCATTAAGTAAGCCTTAATTGTTTCGCTGCTAAGCAATACTGAGAATCATTTACTTTTAACACATATTCAAGTGATCAATGGAAGGTATTGTCTCCACATTATGAAGATATATCCTCGTTGTAAATTTTAGCAGCTTCTTATGCCTTTTCACCCCGTTGTCGGCAGGCCCCTATGGTACAAATTTTTTGTTGTGTCCGCGTTTATAGCAGCCGTTTTTGACAGAAGGACCGCGGTGCTCTGTGGCTTTTGCGCCTCTTGCGAAACCCAGCGTACGGCCATGGATATCGGCATTATGTAAGAGCCCGGACAGGGGCTCACGTAACGTGGTCGCTAAGAATAATAAAATAAGAATACGCGGGGGAGGACTTTATATTCATGGTGTGAATATTTGAAATGTTTGAAATAGAGGGAATTAAGCAATACACTCACTTCCCCCATTAATTTCCCGGAAGACGGAAAGTGAAATTATTCTCAACACAACGAACTGATGCCTGGTTATTAACAGAAGATTTAGCTGAAAGCTTTCAGCGTTATATCGTGGACAACAGAGACTATTTTTCGCAATTTGAACCTTTACGCGATGAAGCGTACTTTTCCATAGAAAACATTATCTCCAGGATAAAAGCCTCTTGTAATGAATTCGAAGAAAAGAAAAATCTGTCAATCGTCTTTACGATGCAAGGCGAGAAGAAAATAATTGGCAACGTCAACTTTACTAACTTTGTCTATGGCGTTTTTCAGGCGTGTTACCTTGGGTTTTCAATTGATCTCGCTTATCAGGGTAAAGGCCTGATGCAGGAAGTGCTCAGCGAGGCGATTCACCATATCCATAAACATTATGGTTTGCATCGTATTATGGCGAATCACCTTCCTGATAATCTACGCAGCGCAAATACCCTTAAACGACTTGGGTTTATTAAAGAGGGATATGCCAGTTCTTATCTCAAAATAAACGGTAAGTGGCAGGATCACGTTCTCAATTCGCTTGTTCTCCCGGAGAATTAATTCACAGGAACAGTCAAAAAAGAAGCAACGCAAGGGTGCTGGCATACCGCTTTATCGCGTTATCAAAGGTTTCGCCGCTCAGCAGTCCTCGCGTTTTTCAGCCCATTTGAGCATCGCATCGAGTGCCGGGCAAAGCGCCTGGCCCCACTCGGTGAGTCGATATTCTACCTTTGGCGGCACTTGCGGATACACCATGCGCGAGACGAGACCATCGGACTCCAGTTGTCGCAACTGCTGGGCGAGCATCTTCTGCGAAATAGCGGGGATCAGTTTTTCAAAATCTGAATAGCGCTGTACTTTTCCATCGAACAAATGAAAAAGAATAATTAATTTCCAGCGGCCTTCGAGAAGGCGCAGAACCTGTTCCACGCCGCTTGCGGCAGTTTCCGGCGTATATAACTTACTCATAATTCAGTAGCTCACTTTTTCGTGCGTACTTGTTAATTTCACAGTCTATGTTGAATATACCCGCACTGTAAATAACGGGAGTCAGGAGCCATGTCTTTACTATTACCGCATGCTATTGCGACCTATTTTGCGATAAGTAATGGCGGCGATATCGCCAGCGTTCAGCACTGTTTTACCACCGACGCTATTGTAAAAGATGAAGGTAAAACCCATCACGGGCACACGGCGATCGCGGCATGGCAACGTGCCGCGCAGACCGCGTTTGACTACAGCGTTGAGCCGCTTGAAATGCATAGCGAAGGCGAGCGGGTCATCGTCACTTCGAAGGTTGTCGGCAATTTTCCCGGCAGCCCGGTAACGCTCAGGCATGCCTTCGGGCTGGTGGGTGACAAAATCAATACACTGGAGATTGTATGATGGCCTTAGATCTTGATTTCCAGGGCAAACGCGTGCTGGTGACCGCAGGCACCAAAGGCGTCGGCAAAGCGGTCGTCGGGCTATTAAAACAGTTGGGTGCCACAGTGTTAACCACCGCGCGCCATGTACCGACGGAATCTGTTGCCGATGCCTTCGTGGCGGCAGATCTCACCACGGTAGAAGGCTGTGCCTGCGTGGCGCAAGCTGTGCAAGTACACCTGGGGGGTGTCGACGTCATCATTCATGTGGCGGGGGGCTCTACGTCACCCGGCGGCGGGTTTGCGGCGCTGGGCGAAGAGGAGTGGCAGCAGGAACTCAACCTTAATCTGCTACCCGCGGTACGCCTGGATCGCGCACTGCTACCAGGGATGCTGGCGCAGGGAAGTGGGGTCATTATCCACGTCACCTCTATCCAGCGTGAGCTGCCGTTACCGGAATCGACAACCGGCTACGCGGCGGCCAAAGCGGCGCTCTCGGCGTACAGCAAAAGCCTGTCGAAAGAGGTGTCGCCAAAAGGCATTCGCGTGGTTCGCGTTGCCCCCGGCTGGATTGAAACAGAAGCCTCGGTGGCAATGGCGGAGCGACTGGCGCAGCAGGCGGGAACCGATTACGAAGGCGGAAAGCAGATAATCATGAAGGCACTCGGTGGGATCCCGCTGGGGCGCCCATCAAAACCTCTTGAAGTGGCGAATCTTATTGCTTTTCTAGCGTCATCGTATGCCGCCGCCATCACCGGCACGGAATATGTGATAGATGGTGGCACCGTTCCAACAGTGTAACCCTGGCTTAATCGGCTTGTATTCGAGCCGATTAAGACCATTCGTAAGCCGGACTTTTACGGTGTAAAAGCAAAAATTAAAGGTTCAGCCCGCCCGCGATAGTAAAAACGCCGCCGGTGATATCTCTTGGGGATCGGCCAGATAAGTCACCATGGCGGCAACCTCTTCGAGTGTGCCAATAAAACTTGCGCCCCTGAAAATAAACCAGCCAGCATCTTTTTAATTAAAAGAACAATTAAAAATAATCTTTTTTGTATAATCTCTGAACGACTATGATATCTATTATCATTTCACCAACAACATCCTGAATAATATTACCTGCGGATTAACGGATAGCCATTATTCAGCGTTAATACAATCTTAAGATTGAATAGCCACAATCGTGGAATGCGCATTTTTATATATGAGCAATACTGGTGTTATTAACCTGCACATTTACTGGAAAACAGAAACATGCATCTTGAACGACACAGCATTGAAAGCGTGGGATGGTTGAGGGCTGCTGTACTGGGGGCGAATGACGGCATTGTTTCCACTGCCAGTCTTGTGCTTGGGGTGGCGTCTGCAAAGCCTGAGCCTTCAGCCATTTTACTGGCGGGTGTTGCCGGGCTGGTGGCTGGGGCAATGTCGATGGCAACCGGGGAGTATGTTTCCGTCTCCTCTCAGTATGATACAGAAAACGCGGCGCTCGCCCAGGAAAAAAAGGAACTGGAAACAGATTATCAGGGAGAGGTACAGGAGCTGACTTCCCTGTATATGCAACGGGGGCTGGAGCCCGCCATTGCCAGGCAGGTTGCAGAGCAGCTTATGAAGAAAGATGCGCTTGACGCCCATGCCAGGGAAGAACTTGGGCTGACAGCTACGAACTCTGCGCGGCCTTTGCAGGCGGCCCTCTTTTCGGCTGGGAGCTTTTCTGCCGGTGCGGCGTTGCCCCTCATCGTTGCCTGGCTCGCTCCCGCAGCGCTGGTTTCGTTCTTTATTATTCTTTCGACCCTGTTATCACTTGCGGTCCTGGGTTATATATCCTCGGCGGTGAGCAAAGCCAATCCGGTCAGGGCCATCATCAGGATTACCTTCTGGAGCACTATGGCCATGGTTTTGTCTATGGGAATCGGTCATCTTGCCGGGCAAGCTCTGTTTTAGCGCGCGTTAATTCTCTGGAAAGAGAAACAGTGTCAGTGAACCGTTGAAAACAGTTGGCGGGTCGGCAACGTTGCCGGGCAAACACTAATCATGGGGCTTCCCATAACGCGATAAGATAATTCACTTCACTGGACGGGGCTCATGACGTTTATGAACATTTACCGTTCATGTTGATTGAGAAAAGCCCCGGTTAAAACCCTGACCGGGGTCTTCACATAAGATAAGCGATAACTTTACAGACCCAGTTCCGAAAGACCTGGGTGATCGTCCGGGCGACGTCCCAACGGCCAGTGGAATTTGCGCTCACTCTCTTTAATCGGCATATCGTTGATACAGGCGAAACGGCGGCGCATCAGGCCATCGGCTTCAAATTCCCAGTTTTCGTTGCCGTAAGAGCGGAACCAGTTACCCGAATCATCATGCCATTCATAGGCGTACCGCACGGCGATACGGTTGTCAGTAAACGCCCATAACTCCTTAATCAGGCGATACTCCAGCTCTTTTTTCCATTTGCGGCTGAGAAATTCTTTGGCCTCTTCACGATTATTGGCAAATTCAGCGCGGTTACGCCATTGCGTATCCAGCGAGTAGGCCAGCGCTACTTTTTCGGCATCGCGGCTGTTCCAGCCATCTTCTGCGAGGCGCACTTTTTCAATCGCCGATTCGCGCGTGAAAGGAGGAAGGGGCGGGCGAGGTTGAATATCGGGCATGCTTACGTCTCCTGCAAATGTGGATATTTCAAAAGAAAGCGTTTTTGTTACTCAGGCCTTATGCAGGGGCCTGCTCCAGCAAAAGTTTCGCAACATCCCTTGCATTGTCGGCGGCGCTGTTATCCCCCATCACATAGGCGAGGGTGATGGCGCCTTCCATCAGAATCAGCAGTTGTCTGGCCAGCGCGGCCGGTTGTTCAATGTTTAATTGCGTAGTGAGTTCGAGCGTGTAATCGAGCAATTTTTGTTTATGCCGTTTTGCTATCTGGCGGACGGGATCGTCAGGATCACCCACTTCTCCGGCCGTGTTGATAAATGCGCAACCGCGAAAACCGTCTGACTCAAACCAGCTCTTGAGCACGCTGAACATATTCAGAATGCGAGCCTGAGGCGTATCGCCTTTATCAGATTCTGTTCTGAACCACTGCATCCAGCGTTCATCACGCGCATTCAACGCGGCGGCTGCCACGTCATCCTTGGTCGCGAAATAGCGATAAATACTTTTCCTTGCTACGCCTGAGGTCTTAACCAGAAGGTCCATGCCAGTGGCGTGGATACCGTTCTGATAGATCAACTGTTCAGCGGTAGTCAGGATTTTTTCTCGGGTAGTGCCTGGCGTCTTGTTCATGTGATAAAGGTAGAACGATCGTTCTACCTCGTCAACACTTATCTGTAAAAAAGTTACTGAGCCGCTTCCCGGCCAACGCAGACGCTGCTTGCCGTGCTGCGCAACGCAGGTCGCTGATGCCACCCGGCGACGCGTTTCTTTGCCGGGGACAGCCGCTTCCTGCATCGATCTTTTTAAAAAGCGATAGGGCGAAACAGGCGTTTAACCACGCAAATAACCCGTTGCGATCAGTTTCCCTTTTCTTCAATACAATCAAAAAATTGACCTGTATCAATAACCACATAAGAGTAATGGTTTCCCGCTTCGATTGACCCTATAATCTCCGTCCCTTTTCATGTCTTAAGTTTAAGCTGGAGGATACATGGAGCTCAGCCGGAGGCAGTTCTTTCGAATCTGCGCGGGCGGTATGGCAGGAACCACTGTTGCATCTCTCGGATTTTTATCATCTTTTTCCGTTCATGCGGAAACACGTCAATACAAACTCTTAAAAGCAAAAGAAACGCGTAATAACTGTACCTACTGCTCAGTCGGTTGCGGCATGCTGATGTACAGCCTTGGCGATACGGCCAAAAACGTTAAAGAAAGCATTTACCATATTGAAGGCGATCCGGATCACCCGGTAAGCCGGGGTTCATTGTGTCCGAAAGGGGCAGGCGTGCTGGACTATATTCACAGTGAAACGCGCCTGAAATACCCTGAATACCGTGCGCCAGGCTCGGATAAATGGGTGCGTATCAGTTGGGATGACGCCATTAACCGCATTGCGCGGTTAATGAAAGATGACCGTGACGCGAACTTTATCGAAAAAAATGCGCAGGGGCAGACCGTCAACCGCTGGACCACCACCGGCATGCTCTGCTCCTCGGCCGCCAGTAATGAGACCGGCATTCTCGACGGTAAATTTACCCGCAGCCTGGGGATGGTCGCTATCGATTGCCAGGCGCGTCTGTGCCACGGGCCGACCGTCTCCGCGCTGGCACCCACCTTTGGTCGCGGTGCGATGACCAACAACTGGGTGGACATTAAAAATGCCAACGTGGTGCTGATCATGGGCGGCAACGCCGCTGAGGCTCACCCGGTGGGCTTTAAGTGGGTCGTTGAAGCACAAACGAAAAATGACGCCACCGTGGTGGTGGTCGATCCGCGCTTTAACCGCAGTGCCGCCGTGGCCGATCTCTATGCGCCCATCCGTGCGGGATCGGACACCGCGTTCCTGTTGGGCGTCATCCGTTATCTGCTGGAAAACGATCGTATTCAACACGACTACGTGCGCCATTACACCAACGCCAGCCTGCTTATCCGCGACGACTATCAGTTTGAAGATGGGGTGTTCAGCGGATATGACGCGAAAAAACGCCAGTACGATAAATCGAGCTGGTTCTATCAGTTGGATGAAAAGGGCAACGCGCTGCGTGACGAGACGTTAAGCCATCCGCGCTGCGTCTGGAACCTGCTGAAAAAACACGTCGAACGCTACACGCCGGAAATGGTCAACCGCCTGTGCGGCACCTCGCTGTCCGATTTCAACCGCATTTGCGAGATCCTTGCCAGCACCAGCGTGCCGGATCGCACCGCGACCATCCTCTATGCGCTGGGCTGGACACACCACAGCGCCGGAGCGCAAATCATCCGCGCCGCGGCCATGCTACAACTGCTGCTCGGGAATATCGGTATGGCGGGCGGCGGCGTCAACGCGCTACGTGGTCACTCCAACATTCAGGGTTATACCGACCTTGGCCTGCTGTCGACCAATCTTCCCGGCTACATGCCGCTGCCGTCGGAAAAACAGCCGGATTATCAGACCTATATTTCACAAATCACCCCGCCTGCGCTGGGGGTGAATGAAGTGAACTACTGGCAAAACACACCGAAATTCTTTATCAGCATGATGAAAAGTTTCTGGGGCGAGCATGCGACGGCAGAGAATAACTGGGGTTATGACTGGCTGCCGAAGTGGGATCGCCTCTATGACGTGATGACCCAGGCCGAGCTGATGCTGGAAGGGAAGATTAACGGTTACATCGTGCAGGGCTTTAACCCGCTGGCGGCGTTTCCGGATAAAAACAAATCCTCCCGCGCGCTCTCAAAGCTGAAATACATGGTAGTGATTGACCCGCTGGTAACGGAATCGTCGAATTTCTGGCAGCACCACGGGGAGATGAATGACGTCAATCCTGCGGATATCCAAACGGAAATCTTCCGTCTGCCGTCATCCTGTTTTGCCGAAGAAAACGGTTCGATTGCCAACTCCGGGCGCTGGCTACAGTGGCACTGGGCGGCGGCGGAGCCACCAGGCGAAGCGTTGCATGACGGCAAGATCCTCGGGCGTTTGTTTATGCGCCTGCGTGAGCTTTATCAGCAGGAAGGGGGGGCAAACCCCGCACCGCTGATGAACATCAACTGGAACTATAAAGACCCGTACGATCCGCATCCGGAAGAGATTGCCCGTGAAGCGAACGGAATGGCGCTGGCCGATCTTTATGACGACAAGGGGCAACTGATTGTCAAAAAAGGCCAGCAGCTCAGCAGTTTTGCCCAGCTTCGTGATGACGGCACCACTAGCAGCTTTTGCTGGGTGTATTGCGGTTGCTGGACAGAGCAGGGCAACCAGATGGCCAACCGCGATAATAGCGATCCGTATGGCCTTGGCTGTACGCCGGGCTGGGCGTGGTCGTGGCCGGCGAACCGCCGTATCCTCTATAACCGCGCCTCTGCCGACCCGGCAGGGAAACCGTGGGACGCCAAACGTGCATTGCTGCACTGGGATGGCAAAAAGTGGAGCGGGATGGACGTGGCGGATTACAGCCAGGCCGCACCGGGCAGTCATGTCGGGCCGTTTATCATGAACCCGGAAGGGGTGGCGCGCCTGTTCTCCCTGGACAAAATGAACGACGGGCCGTTCCCGGAACATTACGAACCGATTGAGTCGCCGATTGGCACTAACCCGCTGCATCCGGCGGTGGTTTCCAGCCCGGTGGCGCGTATTTTCCATGATGATATCGCCAATATGGGCAAAGCGGACGCCTTCCCGTATGTCGCGACCACCTATTCCATTACCGAACTGTTCCGCCACTGGACCAAACACGCGCGTCTCAACGCCATCGCTCAGCCCGATCAGTTCATCGAAATTGGTGAAGCGCTGGCACAGAAAAAGGGCATTGCGGCAGGCGATACGGTGAAAGTGAGTTCGAAACGCGGCTTTATTAAAGCGAAAGCGGTGGTGACGAAACGTCTGCAGACGCTGACCATAGACGGTAAGCCAGTGGATACGATCGGCATACCCTGTCACTGGGGTTTTGAAGGGGCAACGCGCAAAGGTTTCCTTGCCAACACGCTGACGCCATCGGTCGGTGATGCCAACTCGCAAACGCCGGAGTACAAGGCGTTTTTGGTTAACATCGAGCGCGTGTAAAGGAGGGAACCTATGGCTATGCAATCACAAGATGTTATCAAGCGTTCCGCAACCAACGGGCTGACGCCGCCGCCTCAGGCGCGGGACTTCCGCGCGGAAGTGGCAAAACTTATCGATGTCAGCGTCTGTATTGGTTGTAAAGGCTGCCAGGTCGCCTGTTCTGAATGGAACGATATTCGCGACGAGGTGGGCTACTGCAACGGCGTGTATGACAACCCAACCGACCTGAGCGCGAAGTCCTGGACGGTGATGCGTTTTAGCGAAACCACGCAGAACGACAAACTGGAATGGCTTATTCGCAAAGATGGCTGTATGCACTGCGCAGATCCTGGCTGTCTTAAGGCCTGCCCGTCTGCCGGGGCGATCGTTCAGTACGCCAACGGGATTGTGGATTTTCAGTCCGAGCACTGTATTGGCTGCGGCTACTGCATTGCTGGCTGTCCGTTTAACATCCCACGGCTGAACCCGGACGATAACCGTGTCTATAAATGCACACTTTGCGTTGACAGGGTCAGCGTCGGCCAGGAACCGGCGTGCGTGAAAACGTGCCCGACTGGGGCGATTCAGTTTGGCACCAAACAAGAGATGCTGAACGTGGCCGAAACCCGCGTGGAGCAGCTTAAAAAGCGCGGATACGACCACGCGGGCGTCTATAACCCGCAAGGCATGGGTGGCACGCACGTGATGTATGTTCTGCATCATGCGGACCAGCCTGCGCTGTATCACAACCTGCCAAACGACCCGCAGATTTCCACGCCGGTTAATTTATGGAAAGGCGTTCTCAAACCGCTCTCCGCTGCCGGGTTTATCGCCACCTTTGCCGGGCTGATTTACCACTATGTGGGAATAGGGCCGAACAAAGAGACGGATGACGACGAAGAGGAGAAGGGACATGAGTAAAAGCAAAATGATCCTGCGCACAAAGTTTATTGACCGCGCCTGTCACTGGACGGTGGTGATCAGTTTCTTTCTGGTGTCACTTTCCGGCATCGCGCTCTTTTTCCCCACCCTGCAATGGTTAACCGAAACCTTCGGGACGCCGCAGGTAGGGCGCATTTTGCATCCCTTCTTCGGCGTACTGATTTTCGTTCTGCTGATGTTTATGTTTGTCCGTTTTGTGCATCACAACATTCCTGATAAGCAGGATATCCCGTGGCTTAAAGGGATTATTGAGGTACTGAAAGGTAACGAGCATAAAGTGGCGGATGTCGGGAAATATAACGCCGGGCAGAAGATGATGTTCTGGAGCATCATGAGCCTGATTTTTGTGCTGCTGATCACCGGCGTTATTATCTGGCGACCCTATTTTGCCCATTATTTCTCCATCACCTTTGTGCGCTGGAGTTTATTAATCCACGCGACGGCCGCGATTGTGCTGATTCACGCCATTCTGATCCATATGTATATGGCGTTCTGGGTGAAAGGCTCGATTAAAGGCATGATTGAAGGCAAAGTCAGCCGCCGCTGGGCGAAGAAGCATCACCCGCGCTGGTATCGTGACGTTGAAGCGGCCGAAAATAAGGCGCAAGAGGGTAAATCTTTATAATGTCATGGCGACCACTGCGCTGCGGTGGTCGCTGTTGTAAGGCATTGCGTTTGACCTCAGAAAACCCGCAGGTTTTGGCATTTAAATAGACACGTATGATTTATCGCCGCGTGCTCCATACTCTCTCCATTAACTGAACAATATAAATCAATCATCCTCCGACACAATATCGACTGTGCCCAGGAGGAACCATGAATAAACTTAATTACATTCTCAAATACGCTGAATATTTAATCCGAAAAAGCAGGGTGTTTGTTACTACGGATCTTTATTTTCATACAGCCGCGCTCAACAAAGTTTCCGAACGCCCATCAAACCTGATGAAGCCAGTGACATTGAGTGAGAAAATTTGTCATCGTCTGGTATTTGATCGCAACCCTCTTTATACATTACTGGCGGATAAACTCGCCGTTAGAGAATATGTCCATGCCAGAACCAAACGGGTTAAAACCATCCCCTTGATTGGCGTCTATCACAGTGTGGAAGATATTGACTTTAGCCAGTTACCCGAACGCTTTGTGTTAAAATGCAATCATGACAGTGGAAGTGCGGTAATTTGTACCGATAAAGGCAGATTTGAGCCTGCGAAAGCATTAAATAAATTAAAACTAGCCCTCAATAAAAATATGTATTACACCACCAGAGAATGGCAGTACAAATCTATAACACCGGTTATTCTCTGCGAAGAGTATATCGATATTTTTTCTGGGGCAGTGAAAAAACAGACGCCTGAAATGTTAAGAATACACTGCTTTCATGGTGTGGCTTGTTTTGTTGAAGCCGATTTTACCGATGAAAACGGCAATGAGTACATTAATGTTTATGACAGATCATGGAAGCTACAACCTTTCCAGATGGAATACCCAAACACACCTGATGCCGTTGAGGAGCCAACATTATTCTATAACGCTATTATTGCGGCTCAGGAACTGGCAGGAGAGATTGACTATGGTCGTGTCGATTTGATGCTGCAAGGGGATGAAATCTATTTTAGTGAAATAACATTAAGCCCCAGGCGCGGGAAGCTAAAGATCACACCTGCAAGCTGGAACGTAAAATTAGGGGAGATGTGGGATCTGACGCTGTGTAAAAACAGGCTCAATTGAGCCTGCGCGGTTATTTTTGGTCCTGGCTCACCGGCCACGACAGTGTAAAAATTGAGTGATTTTCTGGTGTCAGGGTGTAAGTTGCATTCCCGCCGTGAGCGAGCATGATCGCTCTGACCACCGATAATCCTAAGCCACACCCCTCAGGGTGACTCTTTCTTGCATATTCTCCACGTTGAAAAGGCTGAAATAAGAGACTGTGGAGTTCCTCAGGAATGCCAGGGCCGCTGTCTTCAACGAGGATGACGTTCTCTTTCCCTACAATGCCATTTTTTACCCGTAGCGATCGTGATGATGAGTATTTTAAGGCATTATCAAAAAGCACTGTCAGGCATTGCATAATGCGCATAGGGTCACAGAAACAGCGCTGGTGCTCAAGTTCGGTTGCGATAGTAAAGTCTTCGCGCTGAAATTCCGGCGAAAAGTTATCCAGCACACTGGTAATCGTTACCTCAAGATCGGTCTCACTGAGGGTTAGCGTATATCCGGCTCCGCCGTAAGAACTAACAACCCGCAGATCTTCGATTAAATGCGCCAGGCCTTCGGTTTGCTTAAGCAGGTTTTGGAACAGTACGGGCGCGGGCTCGAACACACCGTCAACCAGTCCTTGCAGCCGTCCTCGCAGAATAGTCACCGGGGTTCTAAGTTCATGAGCGATGGCCGAATTCCATAAGTTGCGCTGAATATCCAGTGTCTGCAGTTTTTCTGCCATTTCGTTGAAATCATTGACCAGATTATTCATCTCTCCCAACTGAGAGCTTGTACAGGTTGCCCTTGCGTCAAGATTGCCCTGTGAAATCTGTTTCAGGCTATACGCTACCGCATTTAGCGGCGTCAAAATTCTTGAAGAGAGTTTCACCGTAAAGAAGAGAGACACGACCAGACTGGTCAGCGAAGCAATCATGATCCACAGCCAGTCCACGAGGGTCATCTCATCTTCATTTCCTGTCAGGGCACCCCCCGGCAGATAGTAAATTAAGAAACTATAAAATAAATAAGAGCCCAGGATGGCGATAGCAATAATGATGAAGGTGAGCGACACCATATAGGTCAATATTTGACGACTAAGAATAGGGTCTTTTTTCATTTATTCTCACCCAGGCGGTAACCCAGCCCTCTGATACTCTCCGGGATCCCTTTGAGCCCCGCATTCTCAAGCTTTTTGCGCAGCTTACTCATGTGGCTGTCCACGGTTCTGTCCAGTGAATCACCTTCTGGCAGGCAGGCATCAAGTAACTCTTCGCGTGAGCATACCTTGCGTGGATTGCGCGCCAGATAGGTGAGAAGTTTAAATTCCGTCGTCGTCAACACCGGCGTGACGACCTCATCCGTGACGGTTATCTCAACATAAAAATCATCAGGATAAATGGTCAGGCAAGGCGTTCTTATCGGCCTTGTATTTGCAACCTCTGTGTTTACTTTGGTTCTGCGTAGTACAGCTTCAACCCGTGCAATAACCTCCGAAGGGTTAAACGGTTTTATCACATAATCGTCAGCCCCGAGCCGCAGCCCCATCAGTTTATCGATATCCTGATCAAGTGCCGTCACCATGATAACCGGTACGTTACTCTCTTTGCGCAAGGTTGTAAGAACATTCCATCCGTCATAAACAGGCAGATGGATATCAAGTAAGATGAGGTCTGGTTTGTGCAGGCGAGTAAAATTAATTGCCTGCTCACCATCCCTGGCCCGGAAGGTTTTCATACCCGCGCGTTGCAAATAGCTTATTAGTATGTCGGCAATTTCATCGTCGTCTTCAGCGACAATGATCAGGTTATCGTTGTTCATTTTATCTTCCATCAGTACCGATGATAGAAATTACTCTATCTTAAAAGATCTTATGTCGTAATTGTTTAAAGGTTATTGAATACAATATGCGTAAAGTTTGCATGTCTGATATTACTCCCTGTTAAGAACAATCTGACAACAACGGTTCGAAAAAGTTTCATTTTCATGTCTTTTTCCGAAAGATCTAGAGCATGTGAGGGCCTCTCCATACTGGCTACACAATCCCGAAATAAACAATCAACAATCTGATGCAATCATTTTCATCTGGAGAAACCCGGCCAGACGCCGATTGCTATTCATTTCAAGATTTATAACGTCTAAAGCCAGCGCTTTATGCGTAATTTATGCGTGCCAGATTGTGTCAGGGAAAACAGTATGAAAGACATTGAACGTATTTTTCAAAAGGTAATTTGGGACTCTTTTTTATTTTTTCTGGTGTCATGCATATTACTCTTTCCGTGGTTGTTTGTCGCGCACGCTATTGAAGAAAAAACGGATGTGGCGGTCATCTCATTGCCCCTTGCGTTTGCGTGTGTCGTTATCGCTTTTTTCTTTTTTATCATCCAGAAGAAACCGGGGGCATTAAAGGAGTTAGCCGTCATAACGTTCTATGTCGTTGTTGTCTTTATTTATACTATTCTGGTGTTCAATTTACTTCTCAATATCATGCCGGGTCTGGATGATTTTATATTTTATTATGGGTGTTTTTTGAGCATCTTTTTCTTCGGTACGCCAGTGTACTTATTGATGCGGATGATTTGGACTTTTTTCACAATGAAATAATGGAGTGAGATATAAATGTAGAACAATGTCTGGCTCCACACTCTTTCCATAAACCTGCCATACTTGGTCAATATCAACTTCTTATCATTGGCATTCATTTTTCGCAGATGACTTTGCGCCGGGTAGCCTGGAGCAGGCTAGTGAGCCGTTTTATTTTTTTTATGAACGTTATGTCAGTTGACTGGAATTATTTCTGATGCCGCATTTTTTTATTGAAAGACCCATTTTTGCCTGGGTGGTCGCGCTGTTTATTGTACTGACCGGCATATTGTCCATCCCCCGACTGCCTGTCGCGCAATATCCGGCGGTCGCACCGCCTGGTATTATCATCTCGCTCAGTTATCCCGGCGCCAGCCCGGATGTCATGAACACCTCTGTCGTTTCGCTTATTGAACGCGAGATCTCAGGGGTGGATAACTTACTCTATTTTGAATCGTCCAGTGATACCACCGGCATGGCTTCGATCACCGTAACGTTCAGGCCAGGTACAGACATTAAACTCGCCCAGATGGACCTGCAAAACCAGATAAAGATTGTAGAGCCGCGTTTACCGCAGGCTGTGCGGCAAAATGGTATTAACGTTGAGGCCGCTAATTCCGGGTTTCTGATGATGGTGGGTTTAAAATCCCCCACCGGCGAATATCAGGAAGCGGATTTAAGCGACTATTTCGCCAGAAATTTGACGGATGAACTGCGACGTGTGCCGGGTGTGGGGAAAGTCCAGCTCTTTGGCGGTGAAAAAGCGCTGCGAATCTGGCTTGATCCCATGAAATTACACAGTTACGGGCTCTCTGTTACGGACGTACTCACCGCCGTGAGTCAGCAAAACGTGATTGTTTCACCTGGCAGAACGGGAGACGAGCCTGCGGTCACGGGTCAGACCGTTACCTATCCGATCACCGTCAGAGGGCAACTTACCTCGGTTGAGGCGTTTCGTAATATTACCCTTAAATCGGCGGTCTCCGGTGCGCGTCTGACACTGGCCGATATTGCCCGCGTTGAATCCGGGTTACAAAGCTATACCTTTGGTATACGTGAAAACGGTGTACCCGCAACGGCGGCCGCTATCCAGCTTTCGCCCGGTGCAAATGCTATTAACACGGCGTCCGGTGTCCGCGCGCGGCTGGCTGAGCTGTCAGGTGTACTGCCTGAGGGAATGGAATTTACGGTTCCTTTTGATACGGCACCTTTCGTTAAACTTTCCATAATGAAGGTGGTGGAGACATTCGTTGAAGCGATGGTTCTGGTCTTCCTCGTCATGCTGCTTTTCCTGCATAAAATCCGCTGCACGCTGATTCCTGCCATCGTGGCACCCGTGGCGCTGCTGGGCACCTTTACGGTGATGCTATTAAGCGGTTATTCCATCAACATTCTGACCATGTTTGGTATGGTGCTGGCTATCGGCATTATCGTTGATGACGCCATTGTCGTGGTCGAGAACGTCGAACGCCTGATGGAAGAAAAGGGGTTCTCCCCGAAGGAAGCTACGCGGCAAGCTATGCATGAAATCACGCCTGCAATCATTGGTATTACCCTGGTGCTTACGGCGGTATTTATTCCGATGGCATTTGCCGGAGGGTCTGTCGGAATTATTTATCGGCAGTTCTGTATCTCTATGGCAGTGTCTATTTTACTGTCCGCCTTTCTGGCCCTGACGCTCACGCCAGCACTCTGCGCAACGATATTAAAGCCCCATCATCATGCCTCCCGCCAAGGCCGCGCGTTTTCCGTGTGGTTCAACGGTCGGTTTCATGCGCTTACTGCGTTTTACGCATCCGGCCTCGGATTTGCTCTGAAACGGACCGGACGGATGATGGTGCTCTATGCCGCGCTGTGCATGGCGCTTTTTTTGGGGCTCTCTTCATTGCCGTCGTCGTTTTTACCGGATGAAGATCAAGGCTACTTTATGTCGTCAATCCAGCTTCCCTCAGACGCGACGATGCAGCGTACGCTCAAGGTGGTTCAAAAATTTGAAGAGGAAATCGCCAGCCAACCGGCGATTGAAAGCAACATCATGATCCTCGGCTTTGGTTTTTCGGGCTCTGGTCAGAACTCGGCGATGGCTTTCACCACACTCAAGGACTGGAAACACCGTGAAGGAACAAGCGCACAGGATGAAGCTGACCATATCCAATCAAGAATGGAGAGTGTGTCCGACGCGGTAACCATGAGTCTGCTTCCTCCGGCTATTTCTGATATGGGGACCTCATCCGGGTTCACTTATTATGTGCAAGACCGGGGAGGGAAGGGCTATCAGGCGCTAAAAAAGGCAGCGGATGATCTCGTCCAGCGCGCTAATAAGAACCCGTATTTGAGCGATGTCTATATTGATGGCCTGCCGGAGGGATCAACACTTGCCCTTAACATTGACAGGGAAAAAGCCGAAGCCATGGGGGTCTCGTTTGATGAAATCAATCAAACCCTTTCTGTCGCAACGGGGTCAAACTATGTCAATGATTACATCAATAATGGGCGGGTTCAGCAGGTCATTGTTCAGGCTGATGCGCCGTTCCGTATGCAGCCTGAACAGCTATTGCATTTATCGGTTAAAAACCGCCAGGGGGAGATGCTGCCAGTGTCCACGTTTGTGACGCTTGCCTGGCATGTCGCGCCGCAGCAATTGAATCGCTACCAGGGTTATCCTGCCATTCGAATTACCGGAAGTGCATCCTCTGGTGAATCTACAGGCACCGCAATGGCGGCAATGGAGGAACTTGCAAAAAACTTACCGTCGGGTTTTGCGGGCGAATGGGCAGGCAGTTCATTACAGGAAAAGGCCTCTGCATCGCAGCTTCCGGGGCTCATTGTACTGTCGATGCTAGTGGTGTTTATGGTGCTCGCCGCGCTTTATGAAAGCTGGTCTGTTCCCTTCGCGGTTATGCTGGTTGTTCCGCTGGGGCTGCTCGGCGCCGTGCTGGCGGTCATCGTCGCACAGATGACGAACGACGTCTTTTTTAAAGTCGGTCTGATAACCCTGATTGGGCTCTCCGCCAAGAACGCCATTCTGATCATTGAATTTGCGAGACAATTAATGCGCCAGGGCAAAAACGTCATCGAAGCGACCCTGATCGCCGCCGGACAGCGTTTGCGCCCGATACTCATGACCTCTTTAGCGTTCACACTGGGCGTGGTGCCCCTGATGCTTGCCAAAGGGGCAAGTGATAGCACGCAACATGCCATTGGGACAGGGGTGTTTGGCGGGATGATCAGTGCAACGTTACTCGCTGTTTTCTTTGTTCCCGTCTTTTTCGTCGTGATTGTCCGCTTTCTTGAAACGCGAAACCTGGAACACAAGAAGACCCGGAACGATTAATCTCCGCCATCGTTCGTCATTTATTGCATCAAGAGCGCTACCATCGCGATAAGCGCCGGTAGCGCCTGAACATAGAGGATTTTCTTGCTGGCGGTTGCCGCGCCAAACACCCCGGCGATCAACACGCATGCCAGGAAGAAAAGCTTGACCTGAAACCCGGCATCGCCCAGCCATAACCCCCACAGTAAACCGGCGGCTAAAAAGCCGTTATACAGCCCCTGATTGGCGGCTAGCACGCGGGTGTCGCGGGCAAAATCGGCGCTCAGGTTAAACGCCTTGCGGCCGGTTTTGGTATCCCACAAAAACATTTCGAGAACCAGAATGTAGACATGGATCGCGGCGACAAGCGCGATGAGGATAGTTGCTAACACAAGAAACCTTAACGGATAAGAGCAGGGTATCTGGAGTATAGATAACGGCATAAAAAAACGAAGAAAAATCACTGCGTTTTAACGGGCGGATGCGGGTTAATGAATCATGTCATTCACCCGCTCCGTTTTAGCATAAGGGATATTTTTTAAAGGCGGGCAACGCCTCACAGGAACGGGCAAGTGAGGCAATGTTTTTAAAATCGTCGGCCAGCACCACATTCGGGATCATCGATTGAATAAAGGTCCACCCCACCGTGCTGGTGACGGTAACCTGATCGGGGCGCCGGGCGGCAGCGCGGCCTGCCAGCAGCGTGTCCCACTCCCGGCAGGCGGCTAACAATTGCTGGGTCACGCGTGCTACCCACGGCTGATGCTGCTTTTCTTCCGGTCTGAGATTGTGTTCGTAAATGTTTTGCACCGCTTTTTCGCAGGCGGCAAGCGCCACCCCCAACAGACGAAGATCCTGTGCCAGCGCGCCAGGCTCCGCAGGGAGTAATTTCTGATCTGCGCCTGCCTGGGCCTCGAAATAATGCAAAATAAGAGATGAGTCCATTAACTGCACGCTGTTATCCAGCAGCAGTGTCGGCGCTTTGACGACCGGGTTAATGTAGGCGAACGCCTCAAATGAGCGAAAAACTGACAGCGGCATACTTTCAAATTCGATGCCATAGAGTTCCAGGGATACCGCAACACGCCTGACGTAAGGCGAGTCCATCATGCCAATGAGTTTCATCGTAACTCCTGCCCATACACAGCAATAGCCGTTAAGTGATTGACCGCGACACCTGCCCCGGTAACGAAAACAGAAAGACCTTACCGTAAATCGTCGTGGGCGAATATCACGGGTTTCTAACCTTATGTGTTAGTGTTTCTAACATCTTGCGCGGTTATCGCTCAGCCTGTAGACGGCGTTAAAATTAACGGGCATAACACCATGCTGGGTTATCAGTGGCCGCTGTAATAACGCCAGTTGGGTAGTAACGTTAACCTGGTGGCCCCTGTGTTTGAGGAAAGCACTATGTCGGATTTCCCCCCTATCGCCAGCCTGCGAAGCTTTGAGGCGGTTGCACGCCTGGGTAGCGTGACACTGGCAGCAAAAGAGATGAACGTGACCCATTCCGCCATCAGCCAGCAAATCAAAATCCTTGAGGCGCTGGTTGGCGTAAAACTGTTTATCCGTCACGGGCGCGGGGTGCAGATTAACGAAGAGGGGCGGCTCTATGCGCTACAGATACGCGAGGCGTTGAACCACATCTCGGAGGCCACCCGGCTGGTACAGGTAAAGCCGCGCACGATGGAACTGACGGTGGCGACGGTGCCGTCTTTTGGCAATCACTGGTTGCTGCCGCGCCTGATGCGCTTTCGCGAAAAATATCCTCTGATTTCATTACGTTTACAGGCCAGCCTGACGGTCACCAGCCTGCAACAGGAGGGCATCGATATTGCTATCCGTATGGGGCAGGGCGACTGGGAAGGCATGGAGAGCCGCTTTCTTTTTTCTGATGAGCTGATTGTTGTTGCGGCACCTGGCTACAACAAGGGCAACTTACCCGCCACACCGCAAGAGGTGGCGAAGAGTGCCATTATCTTTTCGACGGAGTCGTGGAAAAGCTGGTGTCTGAATGCCGGGCTGGAAAAAGAGATTGTGCCCGCGGGATTGCGCATCAACGATTCGAACCTGGTCCTTGAAGCCGTGCGGCTGGGACGTGGTATTGCGCTGGAGCGCCGTTCTCTGGTCCGGGACGCTATCGCGCGGGGTGAGCTGGTACAGATAACGACGTTCACAGCGCCGTATCCCTGGCACTACTGGCTGGTGACCTCTCCACAGGCGGAGAAAGCGCGGGAAATCTCGCTTTTCATCGCCTGGCTTGATGAAGAGATCGCCCTGTGGCGCACACAGGTGCAGTAAAGCCCGGATTCGCCAGGCGGCGGAGAATTCGCTATCATCCGCTCTCACTTTTTTGCCGGGCAGCCTGATGTCTGAGATTATCGATACCTTTATTGCCCCGCCGTGCCATGACGAGATTGAGATCCTCTGGCAGGACGAACATCTGGTGCTCATCAATAAACCCGCCGGACTGCTCAGCCTCTCCGGGAAAAACCCGCAAAACCTCGACTCGGTGCATCACCGGCTGGTTAACATATTCCCCGGCTGTACCCTGGTCCACCGCCTGGATTTCGGCACCTCCGGGTTGATGGTGGTGGCAAGGTCTACACCGCGTTGCTGTGTGGGCATCTGGCCGATGACGACGGAGTGATCGACGCACCGATCGGCAAAGATCCGGCGCTCTTTCCGCTGATGTCGATTTGCGCTGCACACGGCAAACCGGCACGCTCCCGCTATCGGGTCGTGGAACGTTTTTATCAGCAAGGGGAAGACGGGGCGTTACTGCCACTGACGCGGGTTGCACTCATCCCGGAGACCGGGCGCACCCATCAGTTGCGCATTCACTGCCAGCACCTGGGTCATCCGATTCTGGGCTGCGATCTGTATGGTGGCCTGACGCTACCAGGCACGGCGCGAACACCACGACTGATGTTGCACGCCAGCGAACTGCATTTTGTGCATCCGGTCAGCGCAGCGCCGATAAACGCCTGCCGCGCCAGCCCGTTCTGAACAGTAGATACTGTGAACGTCTTCAACCTTTTTAGCCATGGCTGACTCATTTTCCCGCATGCCAACCGCAGCGACATCTTTGTGCCCCCCCTGGCGCAGAGCGTGCAGCGAGGGAGTTGAGTCCCCGCTGAAATCGGTGAGACGAAGACCCGATGACAAGGGCAGGCCGCCAGGGATGGCGGACTGAGGTTTGTCGAGACAGGACGTCGAGTCAAACCGACCGCAGGCAGCGGGGCGGGAGGCGAACGCAGTGCGAAGCACCGATTTCTTTGCGGGGCCGCGGGGATTGTAAAGGGGAACGCGGTGTTCCCCTTTACCCGTTCACGTGTCCGAAGGTGACATGTCGCCATGAACATACGGTGAACGGAACCCACCTCCCGAGCTGCATTTTCCCCCTCACCCAGACCCTCTCCCCTAGGGAGAGGGGACCGATCGTGCTCGCAGGGGGGCCCTCCCCCCTCTACGATCGGGCACCGAACCCGTAGATCCGGATGAGGCGCCGGGAGGATGCCCGGCGCGCTACATAAGTGCGGTGGGAAAGGGGGACTAAACGTTGCGGATTACCACATCAAATCGTCAGGAATTTTGAAATCGGCGTACGGATCGTCTTCGTCCTGCACGTCTTCGCTCAGCGCGCTGTTTAAGACAATGTAACTCTCATCGCGCTGGGCAATTTTATCCGCAACGACGGCGGGGATGATCGCGTATTCGCTGTCGCCGTTGCTGTTGGTCACCAGACGCGCGATGGCGAGACGGCCATTGATCAGTTGTGTCTGCGTTGCCTTATCCACAACGACCTTTTTGATAAGGTTATTGTCGGTGAAGTTGAAATCGATATTGCCTTTGGCAATCACAATCCGGTTCATCTCAATAAGCTGCTTCACCTGCGCTTTATACTCTTTTGATAATGCCGCCTGCTTTTGTTGCTCGCTCAGTTGCTTATCGCGCTCGATCTGGGCTTTTTTATTCTCTTCTACCGCCTCTCTTGCCTCACGAGCCTGAACGCGTGATTTCTTGGCCGTTCTCTGGACTTTGGCCATCTTCTTGCTGGTCACTAAGCCTGCTTTCAGCATCTGCTCTTGTAAGGTGAGTTTTGTCATCGTCGTTTCTAACCTGGTAAAGAATTTGCGTGATTATAACGATAATTGTCGCGGATGTAACAGGTGCGCCCGCGCCCGCGACGTTACGCGCCCTAAACCAGACGCTGACATAAAAAGCCCAGCGGAATCAATTGTTACATTTATGTATCATGCTACTGACTTGAAAAATCGCTACTCTCTCTTCTTGTGAGTATTACGCGACACGCAGGTTTTTAACCTGCTGATTTTAAAATGGAATGCGTGAAGGGCCGCGTGCAAACAACGGCACATATTCCCGTTCTGTGAATGCGAGACCATCGCTGGATTGCCACGTAAGAAGAGGTTGCATGTCTTTACGATCGCTACAGGCACTGTGTTTAGTGAATTTTTTCATGGCGGATGTCAGGGACGGTCTTGGCCCTTTTTTAGGGATCTTCCTCACTGAACATCACTGGCAAACCGACAGCATTGGCTGGATGATGACGCTTGGTGGTCTGGCAGGGCTGCTTGCCACGATGCCCTCCGGGCTGGTTGCTGATGCGTCACGGCATAAGCGGGCAATTCTTATTACCTGCGGTCTGCTTATCACCGCCGCGACGCTGCTGCTCTGGGTATTCCCGACACTCTATATCGTCGGCTTTTCTCAGCTCGTCACGGGCGTGTCTGCGGCTTTTATTGCCCCTTTGCTGACTGGCATCACGCTTGGGTTAACCGGCTCATCCGGCTTTAACCATCAAATGGGCAGAAACGAGGCGTTTAACCACGGCGGAAATATGAGCGCCGCAATACTGGCGGGTGTGCTGGTCTTCTACTTTGGCACAGATGCCGTGTTCATTTTGATGACCGGTATGGCGATTTGCGCCACGATGGCGGTGTTTGCTATTCGCCATGAGGATATAGATAACCGCGTCGCTCGTGGATTAAGCGGCAGCGCGGATCCTGCGGCGCTTCCCAAATTGTCCGTTATTATCACGCACCCTGCGGTCATCACCCTCGGGGTCACGCTGCTGCTTTTTCATCTGGCTAACGCCGCGCTGTTGCCGATGCTCAGTATGCGCGTGGCATCGGCGCCGGGCGGGGAGATAAGCGCGGGTGTGTATGCGGCGGCGACGGTTGTCATTTCACAACTGGTGATGATCCCCGTAGCCTTATTCGCGGCGGCCAGAGCGGAAAAATATGGCTACCCGCTACTGATTGCGGCGGCATTAATAGTGCTGCCGCTGCGTGCGGCGCTGGCCTGCACCTCAGCCGACCCGCTCTTTATGATACCGGTGCAGATTATGGATGGCGTGGCGGCAGGCCTTCTGGGTGTGGCGGTTCCGGGCTACATCGTCAAGTTGCTGGAAGGCAGCGGCCATACCAACGCCGGGCAGAGCTTTGTCATGCTGTTGCAGGGGGCTGGTGCGGCATTCAGTCCGGGCCTTGCGGGTACCATTGCGGCAAAATACTCCTACAGCGTGGCCTTTGCGGTGCTGGGGGCAATTGCGTTACTGGCGCTGCTTATCTGGACTCTGCGCCGCTTTTTTTATGGAACCCGCGAAGAGCGACAATCTTATTGAGTCGGCGCGAAAGGGAAAATAATGAACAGGGGAGTGAGATGATTTTAACGACATGCCAGGGCTTATTATTCGGCGTTTTCACCGTAAAGACGCGGCGGCGTTTTTTGCGTATATGGCATCGCCGCGTGCGCCCTGTTTTTATGATGAGAAAATGCGTTCCCTGGCAGAAGCCGAAGAAGAGGTGGCCAAACGCGCCAGCGATGAGAGCCAGTTCGCCGTCTGTCTTAAAGAAAGTGACGCGCTTGTGGGACATCTTTTTGCCGATAACAGCGGCGAGCCCGATCCGCATACCTGGAGTGTAGGCTGGCACTTCAACCCGCAGTATGAAGGGCAGGGATTTGCCACCGCGTCGGTGAGCGCGCTGTTTACTTATCTGTTTACGCAAAAAGAGGCCCGACGCCTGTATGCCTATGTGGAAGACTATAATCTGCCGTCGCAAAAACTCTGTGTCCGTCTACATATGCGACAGGAAGGCTGCTTTAAGGAGTTTGTCTCGTTCACAGATGAACAGGGCGAAGAACGGTACGACTCTACTTTTGTCTATGCGCTGCTTAAAAAAGAGTGGCAAGCAAGGGGCTGAGGTCGCGATGTCGCCTGGCAGTGCGCTGGCTCAACGGTCAGGTTTCCTTGGCGATAAATAAGACAATCCGGTAACCATGTTTACGTATTACCGGATTGTCTGGTCATTAACTATAAATAACAGATGTTATACGGGCATTCAGGCCATTTTAAATACACTGACCAGATCCTTAAGCACTCTGGCCTGTTCATTAAGCATTTCTGATGCTGCCACAGACTCTTCAACCAGGGCCGCATTTTGCTGGGTCGTGGTATCAATCTGACCGATGGCGATATTAATTTGGTGCACCCCTTCGCTTTGTTCCAGGCTCGCCTGTTCGATCTCTTTAAGTATATTTGAGACGCTATCGACGTTTTGCACCAGACCATCCATTTTGCCGCTCACCTGGCGCACCATATCCAGGCCGCGGGAACTTTGCTGCATGGAATTTTCAATCAGAGAACGAATATCTTTTGATGAATTTGCGGTTTTTTGCGCGAGAACGCGAACTTCCTGGGCAACGACCGCAAATCCTTTTCCGTGTTCACCTGCGCGGGCGGCTTCGACCGCTGCGTTAAGTGCCAGAATATTGGTCTGGAAAGCAATAGAATCGATCAGACTAATAATGTCAGACATTTTGTCCGCTGAGTTGGTGATATTGTGGATCTCATGGGTGAGAGATGACATTAACTTTTCATTATCTTTGGCCGTGATGCTGGCATTTTCTGAAAGGAGGGAAGCATTCGCCGTATTACTGCCGGTATTTTTCACCGTTACGGAAATTTGCTCCATCGAAGCGGCGGTTTGTTCTACAGAGCTGGCTTGTTCCTCCGTTCGCGCTGACAAATCCCGCGTGCCAGCCATGATTTGAGAGGCGCCCGTCGCGATATTTTCCGCACCACTGCGAATTTCCGTCACAATTTTTCGTAATTCTTGCTGCATATGGGCAATAGCCCCTGTCAGAATTCCCGTTTCATCTTTAGAGGTGATGACAATATCGGTACCCAGATCGCCCTCTGCAATACGGGTTGCTGCGCTTACAGCATGATTGATAGGGCGGACAATAGCACGTGAAATCAGAATAGCCATGATGATACCAAGGGCCAAACAGATCAGTGAAACAACGATCATGGTCGCCTTGCTCACGGCATAGTCACCGAGAAAACCCGTATAGGATGTCTGCATTTCATTACGTTGCAGATCGATAAATTCCATTATTTTCCCCTGATACTGACTTTCATAAGCGCGGGTGTGAGTGGTGTACTCACTGACGGCGGCCTCAGGATCGGTTTTAAGATTTTTTATCACTAAAGCGCGTGACTGAATGTAAGCTGAGCGAAATTCAGATATCTTATTTAATAATAATTGTGAGGGTTCATCGTCTGCTTTTTCCTTTAGCTGTTCATATAACGCCGTTACGTCTTTACTTTTAGCATTCAATGCCTGCAAAAGCTGATCTTTTCTCTCTGGTTCTTTTTCTATAATTGCGTTAAGTAATAACGTTGTCGCGTTATTGACCTCTCTTATGACATTATTGCCAAGGGCAGTCGTTGGATAGTCTTCCGTTACGATCTTGGATATTTTATCTTTGGCTTCATTAAGCCTGAATAGAGAGTTTGCTGAAATAAAAACCATCAAAAGCAATATCACACTAAATGCCAGTAATATTTTATTTTTGATACTTAAACCTTGTGTTTGACTGTTGGTCTTAACTTTTTTCATTATTCTTTCCTTGTTAAATTTGAAGTTATGCCTCTCTGCTCCTGCAGAGGGCATTTAATACACATCGGCATAAAGCCGATTATGCTTAGCTATTGATCGTTAAAAACTAAAAAAATTAAATTATTGATAGTTTATGTCTATTGGAGTTAATTCGATTGATCGATGGAATGTTGCATAAATTTAATGCAACAAATTTATTGAACGATTTGTGCTATTATTCGCAATCTGTATTGAAAAGGAAGAAGTTGGCTTTTAACCGCCGAATTGCTAAGGGAATTTAAAAAGAGACGATCATGATTAGATGATGGCATGGTTCCAGCAGATAAAGAGATGACGCAATGGACATAAGCGATTCTTCACTAATCGCAGTCGATCTGATAGCGCATTGGCCTGCGTTTCGTGCTTTTCCCTCTCTTTTCTGAAATTACCTTATAAAACGCTTCTGTCAGGCGAAGCGGCTACCGCCGCCATTATCTGTCACGCCTGATCATTATTATCAGTCAGACATGGTGGAAAATAAGCATCAGTGACATCCAGATTATCGCTGGCAACGTGTGTCTTACTTTGCTCGCAAAATAATAAGAACTCATCTAAAGGCATCGGCTTTGCATAAAGGTAGCCTTGTTGCAGATCGCACCCCATTTTAAAAACGGTGTCAGCCATGGTTTGTGTTTCAATACCCTCGACGACGATGTTCATACCAACATCGTTTGCAATCTCGATGATTTTTTCTAAAATCACTCTATTTTTTAAACTATGGTCAATACCTTTTAATAAATGCTTATCGATTTTTACTTCACTGAATGGCATTTCATTTAAGATATTTAATGAAGAGTAACCAGAGCCTAAGTCGTCAAGTGACCATAACGCGCCTTTGCGGGCGATATCATTCATGACATTTAATATGTACTTCTTATCATAAATAAAAGCACCTTCTGTGATTTCAAATTTAATACTTTTGAAGCTAAGCTTGTTTTTATTGAGAATGCTGCCTAATGTGTCGGGGAATTCAGCATCCATCAACTGTATGGGGCTTATGTTTACAGAAACAGTGATGTCTTTTACCTTATCTTTTATCGCGTGGATATCATTGCTCACGCGCTCTAAAATCCAATAGCCGATTGGTAAAATTAATCCGGATGCCTCAGCAATCGGGATGAAATAATCTGGTGGTATAAACCCTCTGACGGGATGTTTCCAGCGCAGTAAGGCTTCTGCTGAAACCACTTTTCCCTGGCGATTGATTTGTGGCTGATAATAGACAGAGAGTTGGTTTGTTTTTATCGCTTTCGATAACGCATAGGTGAGATACTTCTCGTTAGTGTAATCACCCCGGAAGATGATTAATATCCCAAAAATAAGCGCAACAGAAGTAAAATAGTTTATGAAAACACCTGTGGTCATGATGTGTTCGGGAGGATGAAGTAACTCACTGGTGAAGGAGATATCTGACACCGCGTAGATCAAATAGCATGCAAAGGCAATAAAGGGCATCACTGTTTTTACATAGAACCGCTCATGCCTGAGAAATAAAGCCCCGCCAACTGCGTATACCAACAGGTAAGAGTGGGATGAGCGGGGTATGGCGTCAAGCGGATAATCTGTCAAAGGGATCAAAATGCATACAATCAATATCATGTGAGAAAATATAAGCGTGTTTTTCTGTGTGATCCCACTTAATGCCATCTTAATGGCATAAAACCCAACAAGAATAACAGATAAACATAATGCGGAGATATACGGTTTGCCAGCAAATAGATATGCCGTGCTCCATGTCGCACCGCCTGTCAAACAGATAATACCGGTCAGAAAAAGTAAGAAATATTGCCGTCTTGTATGATTACAGCGGGGTAGTTTTTGAATGTAAGATTCAAAAAAAGAAACAGATGAACTCACTAATGTATGCATGCGATCCCCTGAAATATTTTATAATTGAGAAATACTCATTTTCAGTGCAGATCCTGACAAATACGGATTAAGGGTTTTCTCGTCTCGTTTTTCATATCTGATTCCTTTTTTAAAAAGAGGCAGCGATTGAGTCTACTATACATGATATTTTTTATGCTAATGAAACTGGCAGGTGTGCTGACCGCTAAATTGTGATACTCGTGGTTAAGTACCTCATTGAATTCAGGGCAGAGAATGAAAAGACGTTATGTCATCGCAGATGTTTTTACGGATACCCCGTTTGTTGGCAACCCCGTCGCCGTCGTCTTAGATGCACAGGGGGTGAGCACCGGGCAAATGCAACAGATTGCCGCCGAGTTCGGCTACAGCGAAACGACGTTTGTACTGCCGCCCGCCGACAGGGCAAACACGGCGCATGTGCGCATTTTTACCCCCACGCGGGAAATTCCTTTCGCCGGGCATCCCAATGTCGGCACTGCCTTTGTGCTGGCAAGCTACGCGGCGGCGAACGGCGAGACGCTGCCTGAGATATTGCAGTTTGAAGAAGCGGCGGGTCTGGTACCCGTTCGTCTGCTCAAAAACAACGGCGTGGTGAGCGGGGCCGAACTACGGGTGCCGGAGCCGTTATCCTGCCGTTCCGAAGTGAGCCCGGAGCAGGTCGCCGCCTGTCTGTCGCTGGAGGCAGACTGCATCAGTACGGCTGTGCATCAGCCGCTGGTGGCCTCGGTGGGGCTGCCATTTCTGATTGTGGCGCTCGCCTCCCGCGACGCGCTACGCCGCTGCGTACCAAATTTACAAGGTTTCCGGGCTGTTCTGCCACTGGACGGCGCAGTCTCCATTTATGCCTATACCCTGGACACAACACAGGAAGAGGACTGTGATTTGCAGGCGCGGATGTTTACGCCGCGGATGACCGAAGACCCGGCGACAGGCAGTGCGACGGCTGCAGTGACGGCGCTGCTGGCGTCGCTTAATGCTAAGACGACGCTCTCTTTGCGCGTAAGGCAGGGTGTGGATATGGGGCGTGCCAGCCTGCTGTTGGCAGAGTATGACGCCTCGCAGGGCACACCGGTTGTGCGGGTGGGCGGCAGCAGTGTGATCACGATGGAAGGGACGTTGACGCTGTGAGGTCATATCCGCCTGGCATGAGTGCGCCAGGCAGGCGCTAAGCGAGAAGGGGGACAGTCACCAAAGGCTGCCGCCTTCCCGATACAGACTGATGGGGCGTTACTCGTTGCCCCATTGATTGAGGAAATTCGCGACGTCATCGATACGCTTTTCACTGATACCGGCTTCGCGGGCCATCTCTTGCTGCGCTTCTTCGCTGATCTCTTCGTTATTCATTAAGCGGGTGATCAGCAATTGGAAATAGTGTGCCAGGGGATCGCGCTCTGACTCGCTCACCGGCTTCTCGCTTTCCGTCGAATACTCATCCACGATGTCATAAAATTTAAGCGGTATTTCGTTGTTCATAAGTCTTTCCCTAAGGTCTGAGCCAGTTGATGCTGCCGATGTGGTTTAGATAATAGCAGTCTTATTTTACTGCCCGAGGGAAAATTGCCGGATTAATACGGCAACATCCAGGAGGGCAGAAAATCGTGCCAACAGGCGGCGAATGGACCGCGCACAAGGTCGGCACAGGGTCAGCCTGATGATGTCAGACTTTGAGCATTTTTACCGTGGCTTCAACGTCAATTTCATCTTCCGAGAAGATTAATGTCGTGCCCTGGAAGGTGGTGATCGCCAGTTTTTTTACCGAGCGCATTTCGCCTGGTTTCTGCGCGGATTTCGGCTTGATGTTGTTCATCAGAAGCCCCACCGACAGCACCGCATTTTCTTTATCGATCCCGGTTTCAACTGGCACTTCTTCGCTGAACACCACGAAAGACTTGATCGAGGCGAGTTTCAGGCGCTCACCTGCAATATAGATGTACTTGCTTTCCGGAATAACTTTGACCGCATACGCGGACAAGCCTTTGTTGTTGGTGGTCGGTTCGAAGGTCACTGCGGCATCTTTCTTGATAAGATCAGGGTTGGCGACCTTAATCACATGAAAGTACCGGTTTTCGCCGTTTTCATCTTTGATAAATCCAAAACCTTTATCTTTAAACCACGTTGTGATTGTTCCGTTCATCGCCATTACCGCCTGATTAATCGTTTATCTACTCAATTTTTGCAGCGCGCAGTGTAAAGCACAATGCCCGCGCAGACTACGTCTTTGGATTAAGTGTGAGTGATAAAGTTGGGGGATGTCGAGGTGATGCGCTAAAGCCTGCGAGTGTGCACGTTCGGTTACCTTGCTCCTCCGGGAAGAGGGGGAGGGGAACTGACGCCCCCGGGCCTTCCCGGGCGCGCCTGACAAATCATTTGCCGAGAATATTGTTTACCGCTGCGATGTGACCCGGCTTATCTTTCTGGTTCGAAATGACCTGAATAATGGTGAATTTTTTGTTGGCGACAGCAATTAAGGTTGCCTGAAATACGTCAGTACCGTCCATATTGCTGGTGGCCTCAATGTGATAAACCTTCTGTCCCTTCACGTTCTCCGTTTTTTCACTGACAACCTTATAAGAGGGAGAGGCTTGCTTCTGCTGATCTTTAATGGATTTCAGGCCCGTGAGAAAATCATCCTCACTGGCAGCACGGGCCGCCAACGGGATGTCTTCTTCGCCAATAATAAGCACCCGTTTAGCCTGTTTATTGACATACATTTTCCCAGGCGCACCACCAGGAACAGGCTGAACCTCATAGCCCTGTAATTGGAATTCCTGCTTTCCATCCAGAAGAGAGATTGTTTCAGTCGTAGCGGCCTTTTGTTCCGTCGTCTGCACTTCGGCGGCTGATGCCACATTAACTGTGCAACCCAGCGTTACGGTAAAGAATATTGCGGCTGACAGGTTAGATATATTCTTTAACTTCATTGTGAGCTCCTCATGGTGTTATTTCCTTTTTTTGAAAATGCAGGGGTTACAGCGTAGAAGCTAAGTAAGCAGGCAGCAAGGCGGGATAGCATATTCCATTTCGAATTCCATTTCGAATTCCTTTTTTATGCCCGATAATGCAGGCAAAACCACACAAATAATGGGTGGGAACATAAAGGCAGAGTCTCCTTATCCTTATTGATATGAAAAATAATAATGCAAATTACGAATTATCCTATTGCGCACGAGTAGGCGCCGTTGATCAAGGGTGGATTTATTACTTGTTGTTTTTATTGGAGTTAATATAGTTTATCGCATGAATTATCCCTGCGCTTACTCAGCAATGTCACGGTTAAACAAGATATTTTCCTGATTTTTTCAGAAGCCTTAATTTAATACAGCAACCATTGTGCCCATCCCAAACTGAAATTGCTGCTGCAAATAACTTTGCCGTTTCCATTACTAACAAAGGTAGGTTTACAATCAGAATCTACCATTTGTAAAATAGTGTAAGCATAGCAAGAGGGCACTTTCCTCTTTAACTTGTACAGTAAACTCCTTCCGGTAATCTCCGCGAAAGCAGTTTTTCCCATTACAAACAGTGGATGAGTTAATAACGTTGAAAAGCATAACGGAATTGAAAATGGGTTATACAAAAGTACTCTTTTGGTTACTGTTAACCCTGTTTCTTATACCAGCGATCACACTAGGTTTTGCTGAGTACGGGAATAGATCACTCAATCAGGAATACACGCAATTCTTTATTGAGGATGCACAAAAACAACACCAGGATGCCGGGAAACTTGCCGGGTTCCTGCAAGAGAATCCACCTTCAAGCGTTTGCGGCCCGGTTAGCGAAGATCTGCTCAACTATAAAAAGGCGGTCTGCGCACCGGGTTCTGAACTCTGGCAGTTCTACATGATGGACAACGTTGCATTCTGGACGTTGATTGCCGGCTGTTTTGTACTGCTGATGATCGTGCTATTCAGCGCGCTGGCCTTTAGAAACCGTAAGAGCCAGTTGTTAAGCCTGATGCTGGCACGGCCATTCCTGATGTTAGCAGGTTCACTTGAAGTGATTGTTCAAGGGGTGATGCTGGTCTGGCTCTCTTTCTGGGGAACCGCCTTCTTCACGCAAACCTACTATCCAAAACTGGTTATATTAGTCGGATTGATGGTGCTGGCGGGTATCTACTACATCATCAAAGGCATCTTTAAAAAGCTCCCGCCTGAGGAGAATATCGAAGGCGAAGTCGTGAGTCGCGAAGCCGCCCCTGCACTGTGGTCACGGATTGATGCGCTGGCTGCCAGGGTAGGAACAACCCCGCCGGACCATGTTATTGCTGGTATCGACGCCAATTTCTACGTAACAGAAGCACCGCTGCGCGTTAATGACCATCTGCTAAAGGGCCGCAAACTCTATGTCAGTATTCCGCTGTTGCGCCAACTGACGCTTGCGCAGGCTGATGGCGTCATGGTTCATGAACTGACTCACCTGCATGAAGGCGACACGGCATCGGGCGCGTTACTGGGGCCGAAGCTCCACCGTTTCGATCTCTATATTGCCCTGATGAGCGAGAATGTGGCCACGCTCATCGTCTATTATCCGCTGTATTTGTATCGCATGCTGTTTGAACTGGCATGGCAACGCAACAGCCGTGAACGTGAGTTCGTTGCCGATAGCAATGCCTCCGCGCTCATTTCACCTGCCGCGATCATCGAATCCCTGATCAAAATTTCAGCGTATGCGAGTTATCGCTATGAAGTTGAAAGGGATCTGTTTGCCAATAACGCGCTGCATGAGAGTGAACTGGGGATCCGCAAAACCATCGCCGCCGGTTTGCCTGCACATGTAAATTCGCCCGGTTTTATCAGTGCCATGCGTGAACATAATGTGCCGCATCCCTTTGATTCACACCCACCGCTGACTGAGAGGATGCGTAACGTTGGTTTTTCCGTCGAAGAAACCGCCTATGCCGCGGTGGCAGCGGAACTCCCGACGGAGAGTTGGGTTGATTTAATGCCCGTTGCCGACAACATCGAACAGCAGCTTTGGCAGAAATATGAGCGTGATTTCTCGTCTACGCATGAAGAGAGCCTGGCCTGGCGCTATCAGCCCACGGGAGAAGAGGAGACCGCGCTGGTCCTTAAATATTTCCCGAATGTTCCCTTTACGCTGAAAGACGGTTCGCAGGTCGAAATCACCTGGCAGGGCATTGTGTTGCCGAAAACGGCTGAACTGCTGGACTGGGATAATGTTAAAAATATCAACGTCCTCAGAAATTTTGGCCGGGATACCCTGCACGTACAACATGTGCAGCCGAACGCCGACGGCAAAAAACGCAGCAAAATTCCTCTGCCGGGCCTGAAGAAAGAGATTGAGAGATTCAAGCAAGTGCTGGCCTGGTACTGGCACCGCCATCAGACGGTACGGTCGCTGCTGCAACAACCCGAAACGGTGACTCAGCACGACGCATAAATAAGCAGTGGCTCAACCCTGTGACAGGGGTTGAGCTAAAACTTTTATTCATCATTATTAATGAGCTTTTCGCTGCGTGATTAGGCAAGGCTGTCATGGGAAAAGCCGAGCCTCAGGCGTTTGACCTGCCACTCAGGTCCTCGCGAGTTGGACCTTGAAAGTAGATGCTACTGATATGGCAACTGCGCGGTTGCGTCAGCACGAAACGAATCGTTTCCCAGACCGAGCGTCCATTCAAAAGACGTTCCCCCATCCTGGATTGACCATCGACAGACGTCTCTAAACCTGTAAGTTCGAAATCCGGCGGATACAGCCCGGTAACACGGATATTTTCTTCGGACAACTGCTGTGACAGTTTAGTTGTAAACCCGCTGAGACCGTGTTTGCTGGCGAAAAAAGCGGGATGCGCAATTGAGTCCGTAAAATTCGGGACGCCACATGAAGATATTATTGAGATGATATCAGCACTGTCTGAACGTCTTAACCCAGGCAGCAACGCCTGAGTCAACAGGATCGAACCTGTCAGACCTGAACTGACGGTATTAATAATTTCTGTGTCAGGCTGATCGTCTAACCTCCCTGATAACCACTGAGCGGCATTGAGAATTAAAATGTCGATGGGCTTGTCTGAGGTTAAAAGCTGTGAAGAAAACTGAGAAACGGATTCAGGCCGGGCTAAATCACAGATATACCCTTTTGCAATGCCGCTTTCAGCAGTGATGATGCTGCAGGTTTTTTGAATATCCTCAGCCCGCCGCGCGCAAAAATCCACTTCGACACCCTCTCGGGCCAGCCACACGCACAGCGCCTGGCCAAATCCTCCACCTCCACCAGTAATAACCGCTCTTTTAACTCTGAGCATCTCCATGCCTCCCATTTTTAATGACTCTGTGTGGATGTAGATATACAGGAGGAGGGGCAGTGATATCTTTCCGTTAGTGCCATTTGTATAGGAGGAAGATGAATAAGCCGCACCGTAAACTGATTAATGCGAGCCTGGGGAGTAGCAGCGTCCGCTGTTGGCTCGGAGCGGTCAAACTGACTGATCTGAAGGTCTGTTATGAGCGAGGAGCGGACGTTGAGTTACCTGGCGAACAGCAAGCCACAAATTATCAGGCTCGGTTACTGGATCACTGCTTATTAATCATTAAATCTTATTCCAGAAATTTAATAAAAAACTATGCCACTAAGGAACTTAGCACAGCTTTGGCATTCAAAATGGATATTTTTCTGATAAAAATCTCATTAATGCTGAGACATTTTTTAAATTATGACTCACCAGACTGTGCTGCGAATGAGCAAGCCTTAATATTTCGTAGTCTTCTGCCAGTTGGCCTATATCTAATTGATTCGGATCATTATATGGGTCAAAAAGGGATTCCGATGGGATATTCCAATAAAAATCTTCATCTAGCGGAACACTATCCATGCCACGCCGTTTCATTTCAAGGAATATTGTATTGACGATCTTTTCAAGAAAACTGAGTTCAATTTGCATATTTAGCCCTTAAGGTTTTGAAATTTATTTATTTTATGAGGAATAATCTTAGCCTCACAACCAAATTTGTACTCATCGCTTTTATAATTTTGACTTACTGTTTTGCGCTGTGCCCCATTGACACGAATGTAACAATATCCGCAATGTCCGCGCCTGGCACAAATCTGCCAGTAGCAGTATATCAGGAGGCCAAAGCAAGAAGCTGGTGTTAGCGCAGAGTAAGAAAGAGCCAGCCACGATGACTGGCTTTTTTGGCGTTATCTATGCCAGCCACCCAGTCGCAGCAAGGTAGTCCCTTGATTGGGAATTCGTGAAATCAATCATTTTGCTCAGGATGATTACAGGGTCGGTGCCTTTTGCCTTCTCGGTATTGTAAATCTGCATCCGCTGAGCATCGATTTTCGATGCATTATGGTAAAACTGACGCTTGTAGTCATCGCCAACTTTTTCGCCGGTTGAAGCCAGTTTGATATCTTCCATCCTGTTGGTCTTGATCGACTCTGTCAGGTCATAGCAGATATCACTGCGGCTATAAGCCATATCATGAGCGAGCCTTTCTGCATCCTGAGAGCTAGCTTGTGCATAGCGTAAAATGTCTTCCTGTACCGCAGTCCTCAATGGTGTTGCGCCGTTGCTCATGGTTGAAGCTTGCGCCTTGTCTGACGACATAGCGTTTAGGTTATCAGTCGCTTTTGCCATCAGATTTTTGAAAGCCTGTTGCAGCTCTGTTTTTCTATCGATGGTGTTCAATAGCGAAGTTGTACTTCCAATTCCTTGAATTGCCATTTTCTACTCCTTCAGTTAGTAAGCCTTCCCATTCTAGTAATTACAATGCGCAGCCATGCGACAAATAGCGGGTGAATTAGCATCCATTTCTTGCGTGTGGGTACTGCGGGGTTTTTGATGTTTAGGTGGTGACAAAAATCAGATATGACCTGCTCCAGACGCTTCAACTTTAGTAATTCCGTTGAACATCCGCTCATAGCACAAAGCGGACAGGCTTCGTGACCATTATGTCTGCTGTGAGCGAGGAGCGGACATACAAGAAGAGGGAAGCTGGCTTATCCCAATGATGAGCTTTTGAGTGACGAGGCATACTCATTGGAAAATACGCCATAAAGTGACTTTCGATGGTATGGTTACATTCTTACCACGAAAAGAGGAAACACTAATGATTGTAAGGACCTGGCACGGTTGTGTTCCGCTAAAACATGCTGAAGCTTTTGCGAAACACCTTGAGAATACCGGTGTAAAACATTCAAAGAGCATATATGGGAACAGAGGCGCTTTTGTGCGTAGAGAAACCCAGGGGGAATGGGAGCATTTTTTCCTGGCGACTTACTGGCAGGATCTGCAGTCGGTTAAGGCATTTGCCGGAGAAAGCTATCACGTAGCGGTGACGTACCCGAGTGACGAAGAATTTGAACTACTTTCCGATCCTTACGTTTTCCAGCATGTAGTGGAGAACGTTGTGCCGCTTTAGCTTCGTTTCCGGGGCAACCTGTCGGTTACCCGAATTTTTTAAAATATCCATACTCATTTAATGCCCTTAGGGCCGCTTCTGGCGTCCAGGGGACATCCGGGCACGGCAGATTTCCCCTGGACGCGCTGTCAATTCTGCCCAAGCTATGCAAACCGAAATCATTGGAACGGCTCATGAATATCCAATTCACAAACATTACCCCGGCCAGCCCAGGGTTTACGGAGTTAAAATTAAAGAGCATGGCTGAAGGATTTAACATGCTACACCGACTGGAAGAAAATTGGTTAAACGGACAGAACCGCTTTGACAGGCCCGGAGAAAAACTGCTTGGGGCTTATGCTGATGATTTAATTGTTGGCGTGTGCGGACTTAACATCGATCCCTTTACGGAAATAACTGGCACCGGACGTCTGCGGCATCTCTATGTAGACACGGCATGGAGAAGAAATCACGTTGGCAGCGGTTTGCTCAGTGAAATACTTAAAGATGCTGGCCTCTGGTTTGATTTTATCAACACCAACGCACCATCATCGGCATTCACTTTTTATGAACGAGCCGGCTTTGTTGCTTTATGTGATATGGATAAAGTTACACACCACTTTTGCCTGAGAAAGCAAGCACGGTAGAACATTCTCGTTTTGGACACAGCGCCGATTGTGTCCTGTGTCAGACGGCCAGGGCATCTTCTTTGTATTGACGATTTTTTCAAGAAAACTCAGTTCAATTACCATATTTAGTCCTTAAAATAGCGCCGGGAAATCTTCGAGCATATATTGCTTTAAAATCAGACGCTCTGTTTCAAGCTGTGGCGCTTGCTCTATCAGCATGGTTTTCCCTTTATTCTTAGTTTTATGATTTATCAAATTTACCGCCATGAGCGCATTGGTTCCAAAAATCGGCAATTCCTGCTCATAAAAACACGCGCTGAACGTCTCTGTTTCCATTTTTCACTGTCTGGCAGACTGTGGGCCGCGGTAATCGCCGCCCAGGGCTTTAATCAAGGTGATATCGGTGCTGAGCCGCTGGGTCTCGATATCCAGCAGCAAAAGCTGCTGCGCGATGGCCGGACGACGCGCCTCCTGCGCCGCATAGTAGCTGACCAGTCCGCGCTGATGGTGCGCGCTGGCGCTGCGGGTGGTCATCATCGCCGCCGCGACTTTCTGCTGCTGCAGCGCGGCCTGCTGGTTCAAATCGTTCAACTGGCTGGAGCTAATCGCCACGTCGCGCACCGCGTCCAGCACCGCCTGGTTGTACTGCTTAATTAAAATATTGCTCGCCGTACGCGTCGATTTCAGGCTGGCGTTTAAGCGCCCGCCGTCAAACAGCGGCAAATAGAGCCCCGGCAGCAGGTTGATCTGCTGGAATGAGGACTTAAACAGATCGCCGACGCTCAGCGCGTTGTAGCCCCAGAAGGCTTTGATATCGAAGTGCGGGTAAAACGCCGCTTTTGCCGCGTCCACCTGGTTCATCGAAGCGCTGACGTAGCCGCGCAGCGCCTGCAGATCCGGGCGACGGGCCAGCAGTTCAAACGAAAGCGAATCCGGGAGCGTTTCCTGCAGCGCCGGCAGCGGCACGGGATGAATCTCCGGCATGCTATGCGCATCGGCGCCAATCAGCGCCCGCAGCGTTTCCCGATACTGCGTCAGCGTCCCCTGCGCCGTAATCACCTGCTGCTGCGCCGCCAGCAGCTCTGCCTGGGCGTTGACGACATCGACGCTATCCTCCACGCCGCGCGCGGTACGATGCTCATGCGCCTGCACCGAGAGCCTGGCGATAGCCTCCAGTTGATTAAGTAATGCGATTTTCTGGAAAGTTGCCTGCATCGCGAAATAGAGCTGGGCCACGCTGCTGGCAAGATCCAGCTCGATGCCGGCGGTCTCCGCCTGGCGGGCGTTCTTTTCGCCAATCGCGGCGGCAACGCGGGCGCGGTCGGCGCCCCATAAATCGATATTCAGCGTCGCCCCGACGCCAACCGTATTCAGCGTGTACCAGGGGCCGTTTTTATCCACCGGCAGGGAGAAGGAGTAGGGCCAGGTGAACTGTTTATTGGTGACCCGCAGACGGTTTTGCGCCGCCACGGCGGTGGCCTGCACGCCCATTGCCGACTGCGCCAGTTCGACCGTGGACTGCGATTGCGAAATACGCAGCCGCGCCGCCTGCATGGTGGGGGAGTTCTGCAGCGCGCGATTGACCAGCATATTTAGCTGCGGATCCTGATAGCCTTCCCACCAGCGTGCCGTCGGCCAGCCGCTATTCGCCAGATGGATCACCTGCGCCAGCTCGGCCTGCTGCGGATTGACCAGCGGAACCTGGCCGGGATCGTCCTGAATTAATGCGCACCCGGTTAACAGCGTCAGGGCGAAGGCAAACACCGGCGATCGCGCGGCGCGCGGGAGAGTGGAGGTTTTAATCATGATTGCATTGCCTGTCGCGGAATATCGGAAGACGCAAATGGCCACGCCGGCAGGGCGGCCAGCGCGTTGACCAGCGGCGCGCCAAATGGATTCGCCGGGTCCGGGAGAAGCGCCTGAGGGCGTTCTGTTGCAGTTTGCTGCGCGTCGATATCGGCAGCGTAGCCTTCAAGCCGCCGGGCGCATCGGGGTAAAAAAGTATCCCCCGGCGCGGCGTACAGACGATAGCCTTCGCTGAGGCGCAGGATCTCTTCCGCCTGATGGAACGTCGCCCGCACCGGCCAGTTTTTGGCTTCCGGCCACGGGTGGGCGTAGGTTCCCAGCGGCTCGGCGGCTACCCGGTTGATTAAGGTTTCGCTCTCGGTCAGCGCGGCAAAGAGCGGCACCAGTTGAACCTCATCGTCGCTTGAGGAGAGGGTCTGCGCCAGCTGGCGATAAAGTTGCGCCAGACGCGCTTTGAGCTGCGGGGCTTCGCTATCCGGCCATAAATAGAGATGTACAATCGAGGAGACCAGCACGCCGAGCAGGATACCGATAACCCGGTCGCGCAGTTCGGTAAGGTTGCTGAGCGGGCCAAACCAGCTCAGGAACGCCAGCGCAAAGGTGAAACCTATCTGGATCCCGGCGTAGGCGATGCGCTCTGAGCCTGCCGCAATCCACGCGGCCAGCGCGAACACCGGCAGGGTCATCGCCAGCAGGCCGCTCAGCGAGTCGGTCCAGGGCTGCACAAAGACGATCAGGAGCAGCGCAATCAGCGTCGCCAGCAGCGCGCCGCCGATGCGCAGCCACGTTTTCTGCAGGGTAGCGCCCAGACCCGGCTGGGCGACAATGACGCAGCTCAGCATAATGGTGTGGATGCCCTGCCAGTCGGCGGCGGTATAGAAAACGTAGCACAGCAGCGTCGCCAGCAGCGTTTTCAGGGCAAAGTGCAGATAGACCGGATTGGACCACGCGTCCGGCAGCAGCAGCGGCGCTTTTTCCACTTCACCCTGCGGTAACGCGATGGTTTCGCCGCGCGCCAGCCGCGCCAGCACCCCGGCGATCTCCTGCAAAATGGCGCTGTTATCGCTATCGCGTGGGACCATTAACGGCTCAATATCCGCCGCCGTGGGGCTGGGCAGATTATCCGCCAGCGCGTTCAGCGCGCGGGCTATCTGCTGGCGCGCATCGGAATGGTCGCGGCCCGGTTGTAGCAGCGCCGTTAAATGGTAGCAGCGCAGCGCGGCGGCCATCAGCGATTGCCAGGCCTGCGGGCTGGCGGCAATCTCCGGCGTGGCGCGGGCGGCTTGCTGGTACAGGGACTGCAACTGGTTAAACTGGCCGGCGATCTCTTTAAAGGAGGGTTGCGGCGCCCCGCCATCCGGTTGGCTAAGAATCCGCGCCGTCTGGCGCAGCATGACCACCAGCCGGGCTTTAAACTGATAGCCGGGGAACGCCTGCTGGAAACAGGCGTTGACCAGCAGTGTCACCAGAATGGCGGTGTTAATTGCCACCCATAGCCACAGCAGCAGGCGTACCAGAATTTCGCTCTGGCTGGTCATCGACGGGAAGGTCTGGGCGTAGATGACTGCCAGCGCCACCACGAAAAACGCCAGCCCCAGCTTGCCGAGGACCCGCATCAGGTAAATCGCACAGAAGAACAGGATCACCGAGGCAACCAGGCGAATTAGCGGATAGTCATAGGTCCACTTAATAATCAGCAGTACGCCGCCCAGGGCGACGCTGACGGTCACCACGAAAACCACGCTGACCAGCTTAATCATCAGGACGTTAGGCTGGCTGACGTAAAACACCACGATCAGCGCCACGGCGAGGAAGGGAATATGCAGCGTCATAAACAGCACAATTAGCACCGCACAGCTGAGCGTCAGGCGCAGGGTGTAGTTCGCCCGCCCCGGCGCATCGCGGAGTTCCCGGGTCAGAAACGGCCACAAGCTTTGCATGCCGTCTCCTTATTGCGGCTGGAGAACGGCGCTGGCAGAAGCGCCCATGCGAAACAGGTTCGGGTCGGGATCTTTGACGGCGATTTTAACCGGGAAGCGCTGGGAGACATGGACCCAGTTGATGCTCTTCTGAATGACCGGCAGGCCTTCAATGACGCTGCCGCCGTCGGGCAGAACGCCGGTGCCGACCGAGTCGACTACGCCCTCGAAGGTGCGGCCATGGTTGGTCATTACGGTGATTCTGGCCGGAACGCCGGGCCGCACACTCTGCAAGTCGGTTTCGCGGAAGTTTGCCACCACGTACCAGTGGTCGTCATCCAGCAGGGTAAAGACCGGCTTAAGGGCCGAGGCGTACTGGCCGATCGTCGTCTTCAGCGCCACCACCACGCCGTTAAACGGCGCGCGCACTTCGGTAAATTCGAGATGCAGCTCGGCCAGCGCAATTTGCGCCAGGATCCCCGCGCGCTGCGCCACCATGGCATCAACGCCGGTCACGGCCGCGGAAGCCTGTTTCGCCTGCAGCAGGGTGGCCTCCAGTTCGGCGCGCGCCGCTTTTTCGGCCGTTCGCGCCTGATCCAGATCTTCTTGTGAGGCAAACCCCTGCGGTACCAGCGGCTCAAGGCGTATGCGTGAAGAGGTGGTCTGCTTAACCAGCGCTTTAGCGCGTTCAACGGCGGCGTTGACCGACTGCGCGTTGTACTCCTGCGCTTTGATCGTGCGCTGGGTCAGCATAATCTGCGCATCAAGCGTGGTCAGCCGCGCCTTGGCATCATCAAGCATCGCCTGGTAGGGACGCGGGTCGATGCGGAACAGCAGATCGCCTTTTTTCACCCGCTGATTGTCGCGAATCGGCATTTCGACGATCCGCCCGCTCACTTCCGGCACCACGTCGATGGTGTCGGCATAAACGTAAGCATCGTTGGTTTCCGGCGAGGTTTGCAGCTGCCAGATAACCAGAATCAGCGCCACGATCGCGGCGAGAACGAGCGCCAGCAGGGGCCATTTTTTGCGGATAACGCTTGAGCGGGATTGGGTCATAGGGATCTAGTTTACGAAGAACAGGAACCACAGAATCGTGGCGAACAGGAACATCAGCGCCAGATAGCTGAAGACCAGTGGAGAAAATCGCGATTGCCATCCTTGACGCACAATCAGGATATGGCCGGGAATAAGTAACAGCGCGGCGCCTAATAAGCAGAAGAACCAGCCGGGAAATGCTGCGCCTAAAACCGGAATCGCCGGGGATAATGAGCAGCCGGAGAGCGTAAATAGCGAAAATAAGAGCGCAGGGCACGCCAGCTTAACAATGCGATTCAAGACGAAATACCTGAGTGCTCGGATTAAGGTGAAATGAGTTTAATCTCCTTGATTGTGAAAGAAAAGAAACTCATCAGGTATCTCAAACAGGACGTCTCTTTTCCTCTGGTTACATTGTTTTGTGATCATCTTGCATCACCACAAATATAAAAGTAAAACTATATGGATTGTCTGCATTTTAATTCCTATATTCAAAGGATTACAAAAAATGCCGTTGGTATTTTTACCCCCTTACTTTATATGACTCACCTGGTTATGCATAACACCATATATGAAACATTGCTGGAAGCACCCGGCCCGCAAGGCTCTCTCAAAGGCACCTTGCTTAGCCCCTGTTCGAAGCCAGAACAGGTCATTCTGATTATTCCCGGATCTGGGCCGACTGACCGCGATGGTAATAATCCGCTTGGGGTTAATGCGTCAACGTATCGGCTTCTGGCGGAAAATCTGGCATTGAAAGGCATCGCAACGTTGCGGGTGGATAAGCGTGGAATGTTTGCCAGTTCAGCGGCAGTAACGGACGCCAATGCTGTGACAATCAGTGATTATGTAGAAGACGTACGTTCCTGGATAACGGTATTGCAACAGCGTCTGGAAAACCCCTGTATCTGGCTTCTCGGGCACAGTGAGGGGGGGATCGTGGCATTGGCGGCGGCGCAGGAACCTGATGTCTATGGTTTAATGCTGGTCGCAACACCTTCGCGCCCGCTGGGGGATGTGTTAAGAGAACAGCTTAAAGCCAATCCGCAAAATGCAATTCTGCTGGACGATGCGTTTTTTGTTATTAACGAACTGGAGCAGGGTAGACATGTTAATGTTCAGAACAGGCATCCTGCTGTGCAACATTTATTTTATCCGGCAGTGCAGGGGTTTCTTATAGACATTTTTTCCTTTAATCCAGTTCATTTGATCACGCGTATTACTAAACCTGTACTGGTATTACAGGGGCAACGCGATCTCCAGGTAACGGAATATGATGCCAGACAGTTTAAGGCAGCCAACCCGAAAGCAACCCTTGTTCTTTTACCGGATGTAAACCATGTTCTTAAAGCGGTGAATTCTGATGACAGGGAAGAGAATAATGCGGCTTATACAAACGCATCGCTTCCCCTGGCGGCCGGGGTGGTTGAGGCCATTGCGCAGTTTCTGACGCAGAACGGTAACCCCAAAACCTAAGCTGCCACTTTTTAATTAATAGACAATCCGGGAGTTAGGAAGTTGAAAATTGACTGGCATAGCGCATTGCTCACCCGTTCCACAGCCATAGATAAACACTACAAAAACACGCAAAACGTTCGTCGTTTCATGTTGGAACAGTGCGGGGAAAACTTCCGTTTCGACCGTGATTTCATGGCCTGGATCTGCAATGATATCCCCAAAAATCTGGGCGATGTGGTCGATGAGTGGAAACGCAGACAAGGTTTATAAAAGAAGATTTTTTATTCGCCTGAGGCAGACAGACTGGAGAATTGTCAGGTCTGTTATGAGCATAGTAGGGGTTAGCATGAAAAAACGTGTATCCGTAATTATGCTTTCTTTTCTGTGTGTGCTGTTATCGGCGTGCAATGATATGAAAAAGATAGAACCGGAAAAATATTTCACCGGTCCTCAGCTTGTTCTGGCTAAGGCTATCCAGGCGGCAGATAGTGAATCTGTTATCCGTCTGTCAAAAACAACCGATCTGAACACACCGGGAAACGAGCATTTTACACTGCTGCTTTTTGCTCTGAATGAGGTTATGTATAACGGCAATTCTCAAAAAAGGTTAGATATTGTCACGGAACTTGTACGCGCAGGTGCGGATCCCCAACAAGCACAACCGAATGCACGCGGCACACCGGCTCAAATGATGGCAATGGGTGATAAAGATATATGGCTTAAAGCGCTTCTCGACGGCGGACTTGATCCTAATTCCCGGGATAAATTACTCAATGTTCCTCTTATCTTTTCAGCGCTAAGTGCAAAAAATACAGCCACGCTTGCGCTTTTGATTGAACGGGGAGCCGATATAAATACGCGGGATACCCTGGGTGAGACGCCACTTGTTGACGCTTTTTTCCGCACTGATTTTGATAAGGTCTATTTCTTACTTGAGCATGGTGCGAACCCTAATCCAGTAAATAAGCAAGGCCGTTCTTTCAGTCAGATGCTGGACAGGAATCTTCAACAGGTTAAGCAAGGTACTGAGTACTATGATCATGTAGTGAAATTAAAAGAAAAAATAGACAGCATGTCTCAATGATATATTGGAAAGCGTGATATGAGGCTATATAAGGCTCTGGAACTTAAAGGACAGAGCCTGCACCACATGAACTCAGGCCGTGTCCGGGAAAAGCCAGTTAAGGGATAATGCGCGCGGCTCTGAATTGTCTGAAAAAATTGAAGAACATGGTTCTTTTCAGGTGATAGAACAGTTACTTTCGCAGATGACAGAAATTTGCTGATGGCCGCTAAAGCAGACTTCTGCTTCATTCCGTACAGCAGAAATTTTATATCCGTTTTGGCGCGAAGCGGCCAGCATAAAGTGATGTGCTGGAAATCATCTGTCTATTTAGCATAGTCGTTCTTTTACGATCAGAATTGAATGACGTAGTGCTGATATTGTTATTTTGCTATTAATTACAATCAAAATTTGGCACATCAAATTGGGAAATTCCCTTCAAACTTTACGCGGTTATTTTATTCTGCCTTTAGCGATAAATTATAAACATCATAAAACAATGGCTCTGCCATCTGGTGACAAGAATATTATTATTCGCTGAATGTTTCATGAAAAACAATACCAGGTAAGCGGCAACCTAAAAGGCTTTTATTGTTAAAATATATGCTTTTTTAATGTGATCTGCGTCACAAAATTCATTTCGCTGATAACCACAAAATTAGTGCGCCTAATAACAAAGGAAATCAGCATGTTTAATATCCGTAGGATCGAACCGGCTTTTAAAGAAGATATGTATGGTTTCACGCAGAGCCTGCTCAGCTATATCAATGGTGAAACGAATAAAACACCAGATAGCGAAAAACTGCGTGACATAACGCACCGGGCCTATCATCAGGGCGCAGTTGCGGATCAGAAAATTGCCCAGCATGCCCTTTTTATTATTTACCAGAGTGTTCTGGCTCATCCGCTCTCTGCCCCTGCATCCCGGCAGTACGACCCGGCGTTGCTGGAAATTAAAAAAATCATCGAGAATGAATGGCTGGAACATGAGTTCGGGCAACTTTCTCTACCCGAAGAGGTGAATTCAGCCCCGCGTTATGGTGATTTTTTAAAAACGGTGTGGCATGCACATAATGCTTCGCATCACCCCCTTTTTGAGTTCCTGGAAAAGGATGCTTCAACGGAGCAACTCTATTATTTCTTCAAAAGCGACAGCGCACTTAATCTGATTTTCTTTGATCTGGTTGCCTATACGCTGATTGGCTCCCAACCGGAAACCCGCGGTACTATCAGTGAAAACCTGTGGGATGAAATAGGGCATGGCGACAATGTGTTTACGCACGTCAATCTCTATAAAGATGTGCTGGCGCGGCAGGACATAAAACTGCCAGAAAACCATTATATCGACATGTACGGGGCAGAAGCACTGGCCGGACATAATGCCTTCATGATCGGTTCTGTTAATCGCAGCCACTATTACAAACTGCTTGGGGTAATGGCTATGACGGAGGTGCTGGATCCGCCCCAGTATGAAAAACTGGTAAATGGATGTCTGCGTCTGGGCCTTATCGATCGCGATGTGAAATATTATACGGAACATATCACCATTGATATCAAACACGGGGATGACTGGCTTTATAACGTCATTGATGTGATTGCCGGGAAGTACCCTGAGACCCGCCGGGAGTTCTATCTCGGCAGTTTACTGAGGCTGCGGACCGCGGAGCGCTATTACGATCAACTGATGCAGAAATTGATGCAACTCTGATGATACCGGCCCGGAGGGAGCTCCGGGTTTTTGATTATGCTGAACAGGAGTGGATGTGTGGCTTACTTACTGCTGGCGCTGGCCGCTATTTTCTGGGGTGGAAACTATGTTGTGGGGCATATACTGGTTCAGTACGTTGACCCCTACGGACTGAGTCTGATTCGCTGGGGAGGGACAACCCTGCTGATGCTTTCGTTTTACTGGAAGCGATTCTGCGTCGATTTCGCCTCGATGCGAAAGCATATTCGCATAAACATTCTCCTCTCTTTCCTGGGGCAGGTCTGTTTCCCGCTCAGTTTATACATAGGCCTTCAGTACACAACCTCCCTTAACGCAGCTATCTATATTTCCAGCACACCCTGCCTCGTTCTGCTTATTAACCATTTTCTTTTCCGTGAATACATTTCAGCGCGCAATATTGCGGGTGTCGTGGCCAGTACGGCGGGGGTGCTGTACCTCGCATTTTCCAGTGCCAGCGGTAACGGGCGGATGCAGGCTTTTGGTCTGGGGGATGTGCTGACCATTATTTCCGCGTTGAGCTGGGCGTTTTACTGCGCATTTCTGCGTTTTAAAGACACCACGGTAACAAATACATCCTTTGTCGCTTTCAGTTCCCTGTTGGGGACTTTAATACTCGTACCGATGTTTATTCTCCATGCCGCGTTTGCAGAGGCGTATCGGGGCGTTATTTATAGTGTGTCACCCTCTGTTATCATCGGTATCCTTTATCTGATTATCTTCCCGTCATGGCTGTCATATGTGTTCTGGAATAAAGGCGTATCGCTGATTGGTACTACCCGAAGTGAGATTTACACCCATCTTATCCCTGTCTCCGGCGGTATTATGGGCGTCGTATTTCTGGGCAATGAACTACACACCTACCACATCGTCACCCTGGTTCTGATTGTCTCCGGTATCGTCTGCTGTTCGTCCCGACATTCCGTCAATAACCGCCCCGAACAACAGAGTGAGCGCTCATAAGATTGCAGCGCCACAGATACGCCGGGTACGCCTGGCACGAAGCAGACAGGCCGAAGCGCGGTCTGGTCTGCTATGCGCGAATTGCGAACATATCCAGTCCGCATCAATGCGATAACGTCAAAACAAAAGTGTGCTTAAATCAGAGATCCCTAAGTCAGAGTACTCGCAATGACATCACAGGAGTCTATTGTGCACGTTGAAACATCCCGCTTATCTCTTCGTCCTGTCCTGGCATCAGATGTCGCCGATCTGTTCAGGATTTATGGTGATCCAGCGACGAATACATTTAACCCCGCCGGGCCATACCCGGACATTGATTATGCAAAAGCGGTGCTCATTCGCTGGCTCGACCATTGGCACACCCACGGGTTCGGAAACTGGGCAATATCACTGCGCGATCGTACTGAAACAATCATTGGTTTTGGCGGGCTGAGCATTCGAAGTTACGACGATATTATGATTAATAACCTTGGCTATCGATTCTCAACTGACGCATGGGGAAAGGGTCTGGCCACAGAATTTGCAACCTATGCGCTGAGATATGGATTTGAAAATATCGCGTTTACCGAGATTTCCGCTGTCGTAAGACAAAACCATCTGGCGTCGCGCAAGGTGCTCGAGAAAGCAGGGCTACGCTATATCAAAGACATTTATGATGTTAACGATGCGCCGCCAAGCCTTCTGTTTTCACTCACCGTGGATGAATGGCTGAGTAATTCAAAATAGTCTGGATTAACGCCTGCTCTGAGTGTGACGCGGGGGCCGACGCCGTCTGAGGAATGCCTTCCGGGAACATTTCCCGAAAGGCTGCAAAGGTGATGAGTGCATATCTCCCTGAATACGCTTGTACGTATCAAAAGATACGAATCCTTTCGCTGCGTGTTTTTAAGCCAGTCCCGCGCCCGCCAAAGGCTTACAGACATAGACGGTTTCTTTAATGCCGGTTTTAGCTTCGTACTGTGCCGCAACGGCCTCTTTCACCGCAGGCACCAGCGCTTCCGGCACCAGCGCGACCACGCAGCCGCCAAATCCGCCGCCGGTCATGCGCACGCCGCCTTTATCGCCGATGGTGTTTTTCACGATCTCCACCAGAGTGTCGATGTGCGGTACGGTGATTTCGAAATCATCCCGCATGGAGGCATGGGATTCCGCCATCAGGACGCCCATACGCTGCAGGTCGCCTTTTTCCAGCGCGCTGGCGGCTTCCACGGTACGCGCATTCTCGGTCAGCACATGGCGGACGCGGCGGGCAACCACCGGATCCAGTTCGTGCGCGACGGCGTTGAACTGATCGATATTCACGTCACGCAGCGCTTTTTGCTGGAAGAAACGCGCGCCCGTTTCGCACTGCTCGCGACGGGTGTTGTACTCGCTGCCCACCAGGGTACGTTTAAAGTTACTGTTAATGATGACGATGGAAACGCCCTCCGGCATGGAGACCGCCCTGCTGCCCAGCGAGCGGCAGTCGATCAGCAGCGCGCTGCCTTTTTTACCCAGCGCCGAGATAAGCTGGTCCATAATGCCGCAGTTACAGCCGACAAACTGGTTTTCCGCTTCCTGGCCGTTCAGGGCGATTTGCGTGCCGTCCAGCGGCAGGTGGTACAACTGCTGGAACACGGTGCCGACCGCCACTTCCAGCGAGGCGGACGAGCTCAGGCCCGCGCCCTGCGGCACGTTACCGCTGATCACCAGATCCGCGCCGCCAAAGCTGTTGTCACGCTTTTGCAGATGCTTCACCACGCCACGCACATAGTCTGACCACTGCTGTGAAGGGTGGGTCACAATGGGGGCATCGAGTGAGAATTCATCCTGCTGGTTGTCGTAATCGGCGGCAATAACGCGCACGGTACGATCCTGACGCGGTGAACAACTGATCACGGTCTGGTAATCGATGGCACAGGGCAGCACAAACCCGTCGTTATAATCGGTATGTTCGCCGATCAGGTTTACGCGCCCCGGCGCCTGGATGGTATGGGTGGCAGGGTAGCCAAATTTTTCAGCAAACAGGGACTGTGTTTTCTCTTTCAGACTCATGGTTAAACTCCGGATTCGCGGAAATGAATATCGCTGACCGCGCGCAGACGTTCGGCCGCCTGTTCTGCCGTCAGGTCACGCTGCGTCTCAGCCAGCATTTCATAACCGACCATAAACTTACGTACCGTGGCGGAGCGTAATAACGGCGGGTAAAAATGCGCGTGCAACTGCCAGTGGCTCTGATCCTGCTGGGTGAAGGGCGCCCCATGCCAGCCCATCGAGTAGGGGAAGGAGCACTGAAACAGGTTATCGTAGCGGCTGGTCAGTTGCTTAAGGGCCAGCGCCAGGTCGCCACGCTGCGCGTCGGTTAAGTCGGTGATCCGCAGGATATGCGCTTTGGGTAACAGCAGCGTTTCAAACGGCCAGGCCGCCCAGTAGGGCACCACGGCCAGCCAGTGTTCGGTTTCAACGACGGTGCGGCTGCCGTCCTGGCGCTCGCGTTCAGCGTAATCCACCAGCATGGGGGAGCCGTACTGGCGGAAATAGGCGTTCTGCAGACGGTCTTCGCGTTCGGCTTCATTGGGCAGAAAGCTGTTGGCCCACACCTGGCCATGCGGGTGCGGGTTCGAGCAGCCCATGGCCGCGCCTTTGTTCTCAAAAACCTGAACCCACGGGTAAGTGCGGCCCAGATCGGCGGTCTGTTCCTGCCAGGTTTTGACCACCGTTTCCAGCGCGCTCAGGCTCAGTTCCGGCAGGGTTTTGCTGTGATCCGGCGAGAAGCAGATAACGCGGCTGGTGCCGCGCGCGCTCTGGCTGCGCATCAGCGGATCGCTGCTTTGCGGCGCATCCGGCGTGTCGGTCATCAGTGCCGCAAAGTCATTGGTGAAGACATAGGTGCCGGGGTAATCGGGGTTTTTATCGCCGGTGACGCGCGTGTTCCCCGGGCATAAAAAGCAGTCGGGATCGTGGGCCGGCAGGGTCTGTTTCGCCGGGGTTTCCTGAGCCCCCTGCCAGGGGCGTTTGGCGCGGTGCGGCGACACCAGAACCCATTGATCGGTCAGCGGGTTGTAACGGCGATGCGGGTGATCGACCGGATTAAATTGCATCATGATTTACCTTGTTTAAAAGCCCCTCCGAAGAGGGGTAATCGGCTCTGCGGTTGTTGCCGTGTGTTTATTCATGGTTTGGCAGGGCAATATCTTTGCTGACACGCAGTCCGTCATTGTCAAAAATCATGCAGTGCTGGCTGTCAAACGCGAGTGTGATTTTTTGCCATGGGCGGAAGTGCACATCGCCGGGGAGGAGGATTTTAATGTTGTCGTGACCATAGCACTGGCCGAAGAGATAGGTATTGTTGCCAAGTCGCTCCACCACTTCGCACTGGAACTCCAGTTGCGTGCCGCGCGTGACATCCGTAGAGAGATGTTCCGGGCGGATCCCCAGCGTGACTTCCGCGCCAGGTTCAAGAGGCGACGTAGTGATTGCCAGCGTTAATGTGTGCCCCTGAGCGAGCGTTACCGTCAACTCACCCGGTTGCCACGCTTGTACTGTCGAAGGCAGGAAATTCATTTTCGGCGAGCCGATAAACCCGGCGACAAAGCGGTTTTTCGGGTTGTAATAGAGCGCCATTGGCGAGCCCATCTGCTCAATATTGCCGTAATTCATCACCACGATTTTATCGGCCAGCGTCATCGCTTCTACCTGATCGTGGGTGACATACACCATGGTGGTTTTCAGCTCCTGGTGCAGGCGTGCGATATGCAGACGCATCTCGACGCGTAGTTCGGCATCGAGGTTAGAGAGCGGTTCATCAAACATAAATACGCGCGGGTTGCGCACAATCGCGCGACCAATCGCCACACGCTGGCGTTGACCGCCGGAGAGCTGTTTCGGTTTTCTGTCCAGCAGATGGCTGAGCTGTAAGGTTGTGGCGACCATCTCCACCTGACGGCGAATTTCCTCCTTCGGGACTTTATTGACCTTCAGGCCGTAACCCATGTTTTCCGCCACGGTCATATGTGGATAGAGCGCGTAAGACTGGAACACCATCGACACGCCGCGATGGGCGGGGGCGACATCGTTCATCACCTCATCGCCAATCAGGACTTCCCCTTCGCTGACCTCTTCCAGGCCAGCAATCATGCGCAGCATGGTCGATTTCCCGCAGCCGGAAGGGCCGACAAACACGGCAAACTCACCGTCTTCAATCGACAGATTCACATTGTTCAGCGTCACCGTGTCGCCAAAGCGCTTGGTGACATTCCTCAGTCGTATATTGGACATCAACGTTCCCCGAAATTAGTAGCCGTTATGTGCAGCGATAAGCGCGTTGTCGGATGCTTTTGTTTTACGTATAACAATCAGGCGACAGGCTTGCTCAACCGCGAAAATTCATGCTCAGACTATAACTTCCAGTGTTTTAGCGCCCTATATCGAATTTCCATTTCTGTTGTGTCTGTCACACAACTGACAGTTAATTCTCGTTTTGTTAGTCACTCAAGCGTAACGTATAACAAATCGAATTGAGCGCATGAATACGTTTTAACCCCAGTGATATCAGGTGATTTTAACGTTGTCTCATCGGATGTCGCACCATGAAAACCACTAAAATGTTATACCTTGACATGAGGGTGATAATGAAAAAGAGAACACTTACTGCACTGATCCTCTCTGCACTGGCTGCCGGCCAGCTTATTAGCCTGTCGGCGCATGCGGCAACAAAGCAGCTTAACGTCTGGGAAGACATTAAAAAGTCCGTTGGTATCCAGGACGCCGTCAAAGACTTTGAGCAAAAGTACGACGTTAAAGTGAATGTTCAGGAGATGCCCTACGCACAGCAACTGGAAAAATTACGCCTGGATGGCCCGGCAGGCATCGGGCCGGATGTGCTGGTCATCCCCAATGATCAATTGGGTGGCGCGGTTGTGCAAGGGCTGCTGGCCCCCCTGAATTTGGACAAAGAAAAGGTTGACGCCTTTACCCCGGCTTCCATCAACGCCTTCCGTCTGGACAACACCCTGTACGGCGTGCCGAAAGCGGTCGAAACGCTGGTGCTGATTTACAACAAAGACCTCATCGACAAACCGCTGCAAAGCCTGCCGGAGTGGCTCGACTACTCGAAGAAACAGCGTGAGCAGAACAAATACGGTCTGTTGGCCAAGTTTGACCAAATCTATTACAGCTGGGGCGCTATCGGTCCGATGGGCGGCTACCTGTTCGGGAAAAACGACAAGGGCGGCTTCAACCCGAAAGATATCGGCCTGAATAAACCCGGCGCGGTGGAAGCGGTCACCTTCCTGAAAAAATTCTACAGCGAGGGGGTCTTCCCGTCGGGGATTCTCGGTGATAACGGGCTGAACGCCATTGATTCACTGTTTACCGAGAAAAAAGCCGCGGCGGTGATTAACGGCCCGTGGGCTTTCCAGCCGTATGAGGCCGCTGGCGTTAACTACGGCGTGGTGCCTCTGCCAAATCTGCCGGATGGCAAACCCATGAGCTCCTTCCTGGGCGTGAAAGGCTATGTGGTCTCCACCTGGAGCAAAGATAAGCAACTGGCGCAGCAATTTCTCGAATTTATCAACCAGCCGCAGTACGTGAAAACGCGCTATATCGCTACCCGCGAGATCCCGGCGCAGAAAGCGATGATTGACGATCCGATGATCAAAAACGACGAGAAAGCCAGTGCGGTCGCGGTGCAGGCCGCGCGTGCAACGGCCATGCCGGGCATTCCGGAGATGGGCGAAGTTTGGGGGCCGGCAAACGCGGCGCTGGAGCTGAGCCTGACCGGCAAGCAGGAGCCGCAGGCCGCCCTCGATGCCGCCACCAAACAGATCCATATGCAAGTTGAAGCCATGCAGGCCAGTAACCAGTAACCGCTTGTTGTAGCAGAACGGGAGGGCAACCTCCCGTTGTCGAAAAGGAGTCGTACGTGATTATCAGTCCCAGCGAGAATTTTGCCAAAACGCAAGGTGCAGGCCGTCATGCATGGTGCGGGCTGCTGCTGGCCATCGTGCCGGGCTTTGGTCAGTTCTATCACCGTCAGTGGCTAAAAGGCCTTATCTTCCTTGTACTGTTGAGCAGTTTTACCGGCATTTTCTATGATTTTCTGCGCGAAGGACTCTGGGGGTTATACACCCTTGGCGAAGAGGTGCCGCGTGATAACTCCATCTTTTTACTGGCGGAAGGGATCATCAGCCTGTTGATCATCGCCTTTGGCGTGATGGTCTGGTATCTGTCGCTGCGCGATGCATGGATTAACGGTAAAAAGCGTGATGAAGGTAAGCCGCTTAACAGCGTGCGCAAGCAGTATCAAATGCTGCTCAGCGATGGGTTTCCCTATCTGATGATCACCCCCGGCTTTATTCTGCTGGTGTTTGTGGTGATTTTCCCGATTCTGTTCGGCTTCTCCATTGCCTTTACCAATTACAACCTCTACCACACGCCGCCCGCCAAACTGGTGGACTGGGTGGGATTAAAGAATTTCGTCAATATCTTTACCCTCTCGATCTGGCGCTCGACGTTTCTTGATGTGCTGCAGTGGACGGTGGTCTGGACGCTGCTGGCAACCACTCTGCAATGCACCGTTGGCGTACTGCTGGCGATTCTGGTCAATCAGAAAGATCTGCGGTTTAAGCCCCTGGTACGCACCATTTTTATTCTGCCGTGGGCGGTGCCGGGCTTCGTCACCATTCTGGTCTTTGCCGGGATGTTTAATGACTCTTTTGGCGTGATTAACAACGCTATTCTGGCTTTCTTTGGTATTGCGCCGAAAGCGTGGCTTACCGATCCCTTCTGGACGAAAACAGCGCTGATCATGATGCAAACCTGGCTCGGTTTTCCGTTTGTCTTTGCCATGACCACCGGGGTATTGCAGGCCATTCCTGACGATCTGTACGAGGCGGCGAAGATGGACGGTGCCAGCACCTGGACCCGGTTACGCACGATTACGCTGCCGCTGGTGCTCTATTCGATCGCGCCAATCATCATCACCCAGTACACCTTTAACTTTAATAATTTCAACATTATCTACCTGTTTAACAACGGCGGCCCGGCGGTGGCAGGGGCGAACGCGGGGGGCACCGATATCCTGGTGTCGTGGATCTACAAGCTGACGATGTCCTCATCGCAGTATGCGATTGCCGCGACCATCACCATTTTGCTGTCGATTTTTGTTGTCGGCCTGGCGTTGTGGCAGTTCCGTGCCACCAAATCCTTTAAAAACGACGACATGGCATAAGGGAAGAAAAATGGCTAAATCACAAAGTATCCGCCGCGAAAAGTGGATCCGCCTGTCGCTCTCCTGGCTGGTTATCGTGCTGGTATCGCTTGTCATTATCTATCCGCTGGTGTGGACGGTCGGTGCCTCGCTGAACGCCGGTAACAGCCTGCTCAGCACATCGATAATCCCGGAGAACCTCTCGTTCCAGCACTATGCCGATCTGTTTAACGGCCAGGTGAACTACCTGACCTGGTACTGGAATTCAATGAAGATCAGCCTGCTGACCATGATATTGACCTTAATCAGCGTCAGCTTTACCGCGTACGCCTTCTCGCGCTTCCGTTTTAAAGGGCGCCAGAATGGCCTGATGCTGTTTTTGCTGTTGCAGATGATCCCGCAGTTCTCTGCGCTCATCGCCATCTTCGTGCTGTCGCAACTGCTGGGGCTGATTAACAGTCATATGGCGCTGGTGCTGATCTACGTTGCCGGGATGATCCCGATGAATACTTATCTGATGAAGGGGTATCTCGATGCCATTCCGCGCGATCTGGACGAATCGGCCCGCATGGACGGTGCCAGCAACTTCCGCATCTTTATCGAGATAATCATGCCGCTGTCAAAGCCGATTGTGGCGGTCGTGGCGCTGTTCTCCTTCACCGGTCCGCTGGGGGATTTCATTCTCTCCAGCACCATTTTACGCACCCCGGACAAATACACGCTGCCGATTGGTCTGTACAACCTGGTGGCACAAAAAATGGGTGCCAGTTACACCACCTACGCGGCGGGCGCGGTGTTGATCGCCGTGCCGGTGGCCATTCTCTACCTTGCCTTACAAAAATACTTCGTCTCCGGCCTGACCTCCGGCAGCACTAAAGGATAACCACATGAAAAGATTTACACCCGCTCTGCTTGCTGTTTGTCTCTGTAGTTTGTCCGCCAGTTCGTTTGCCGCCGACGCGTTAAAGACGCGCCCGTTCAGCGGCATGCCAGCCGACTTTATTAAAGGGGCGGATATCTCAACGCTGCTGGATGCCGAAAAGCACGGGGCGAAGTTTTATAACGACAAGAATCAGCAGCAGGATGCGCTCGCTATCCTGAAAGCCAATGGCGTGAACTATGTGCGCCTGCGTTTATGGGTCGATCCGAAGGACGCTAAAGGCCAGGCATATGGCGGGGGCGATAACGATTTGGCGACCACGCTCGCGCTGGCAAAACGCGCGAAAGCGCAGGGCATGAAGTTGCTGCTCGATTTCCACTACAGTGATTTCTGGACCGATCCGGGCAAACAATTCAAACCAAAAGCCTGGGAAAAAATGGATTATCCGCAGCTAAAAACCGCGATCCATGACTATACCCGCGACACCATTGCCCGCTTTAAACAGGAGGGCGTACTGCCGGATATGGTGCAAATCGGCAATGAAATTAACTCCGGTATCCTCTGGCCGGAAGGCAAAAGCTGGGGGCAGGGCGGCGGTGAGTTTGACCGGCTGGCGGGGCTGCTCAATTCCGCCATTGACGGGCTCAAGGAGAATTTGAAAAACGGCGAACAGGTGAAGATTATGCTGCACCTGGCCGAAGGCACCAAAAACGATACCTTCCGCTGGTGGTTTGATGAAATCACGAAACGCAATGTGCCGTTCGATGTGATTGGCCTGTCGATGTACACCTACTGGAACGGGCCGATCAGCGCGTTGCAGGCCAATATGGATGACATCAGCAAACGCTACAACAAAGATGTGATTGTGGTGGAAGCGGCTTACGCCTATACGCTGGCCAACTGCGATAACGCCGAAAATAGCTTCCAGGAAAAAGAAGAGAAAGCGGGCGGCTACCCCGGCACCGTGCAGGGGCAGTATGACTATATCCACGATTTAATGCAGTCGGTTATCAATGTTCAGGGCCATCGCGGCAAGGGTATTTTTTATTGGGAGCCGACCTGGATTGCGGTCCCCGGAAATACCTGGGCGACGCAGGCGGGAATGAACTATATCAACGACAAATGGAAAGAGGGGAATGCGCGGGAAAACCAGGCATTGTTTGATTGTCAGGGAAAAGTGCTGCCTTCGGTAAAAGTATTTAATTAACGCTGGTGTTGTAAATTTCAGGATCTTTAATATGAATAAATTTGCGCCTTTAAGCCCGAAGGTTGTCTCGCTATTGCATGGCGCGGACTATAACCCGGAGCAATGGGAGAATTACCCCGGTATTATCGATGACGATATAGCCATGATGAAACAAGCAAAATGCAATGTCATGTCGGTCGGGATATTTAGCTGGTCAAAACTGGAACCTCGGGAAGGGGAATTTAATTTCGGCTGGCTGGATTCGGTTATTGAGAAGTTATATGCGGCGGGAATTCATATTTTCCTCGCCACACCGAGCGGTGCCCGGCCTGCCTGGATGTCGCAGAAATACCCGGAAGTGCTGCGTGTCGGGCGCGATCGCGTCCCGGCACTGCACGGCGGGCGGCATAATCACTGCATGACATCGCCGGTCTACCGGGAGAAAACGCTCAAAATCAATACGCTGCTAGCAGAGCGCTATGCGCAGCATCCGGCGGTACTCGGCTGGCATATTTCCAACGAATACGGCGGTGAATGTCACTGCGATTTATGCCAGCAAAAGTTCCGTGACTGGCTGAAAGCCCGTTACCAGACGCTGGAGAACCTTAACCACGCCTGGTGGAGCGATTTCTGGAGCCACACCTATTCGGACTGGTCGCAAATTCAGTCGCCGTCGCCGCAGGGTGAAGTGTCGATCCATGGGCTGAATCTGGACTGGCGACGTTTTAACACCGCGCAGGTCACTGATTTCTGCCGCCATGAAATTGCCCCGTTGAAAGCGGCGAATGCGCAGCTTCCGGTGACCACCAACTTTATGGAGTATTTCTACGATTACGACTACTGGCAGCTTGCGCCAGCGATCGATTTTATCTCCTGGGACAGCTACCCCATGTGGCACCGGGACAAAGATGAGACGCAGCTCGCCTGCTACACCGCGATGTACCACGACATGATGCGCTCGCTAAAAGGAGGCAAGCCGTTTGTGTTGATGGAGTCAACGCCGAGCGTCACCAACTGGCAGCCAACCAGCAAAGTGAAAAAGCCGGGGATGCATATCTTGTCCTCGTTGCAGGCGGTGGCCCACGGTGCGGATTCGGTGCAGTACTTCCAGTGGCGTAAAAGCCGCGGTTCGGTAGAGAAGTTCCACGGTGCGATCATCGATCATGTTGGTCATCTTGATACCCGTGTCGGGCGTGAAGTGTGCGCGCTGGGCGACATGCTTGAAAAACTCACCCCGGTGCTGGGATGTCGCACCGATGCGCGTGTGGCGGTCATCTTTGACCAGCAAAACCGCTGGGCGCTGGACGATGCCCAGGGGCCGCGCAATAAAGGGATGGAGTATGAAAAAACAGTAAATGAACACTACCGCCCGTTCTGGGAAAAAGGCATTGCGGTAGATGTCATTAACGCCGATGCGGATCTCAGCCGTTATCAACTGGTGATCGCGCCCATGCTTTACATGGTTCGTGAGGGGTTTGCGCAGCGCGCCGAAGCATTTGTCGCGGCGGGCGGGCATCTGGTTACCTCTTACTGGACCGGCGTGGTGAACGAGAGCGACCTCTGTTATCTCGGTGGTTTCCCAGGCCCGCTGCGCAAATTGATTGGCGTCTGGGCCGAGGAGATCGACTGCCTGGACGACAATGAGCGCAATCTGGTGCAGGGGCTGGCAGGGAACGATGCCGGATTACAGGGGCCGTATCAGGTGCGCCATCTGTGTGAACTGATTCATGCCGAGAGCGCCAAACCGCTGGCTACTTATCGGGATGACTTCTATGCCGGCCGCCCGGCGGTGACGGTCAATCAGTTCGGCAAGGGTAAAGCATGGCACGTTGCTTCACGCAACGACCTGGCGTTCCAGCGCGATTTCTTTGCCAGCCTTATTGATGAACTGGCCTTGCCGCGTGCCGTTGAGCAGGATTTCCCGCCAGGGGTGGTGGCAACAGCGCGTACCGACGGGGAAAGCACGTTTGTTTTTATCCAGAACTTTAGCGCCCAGCAGCAGACGATCACCCTGCCGCAGGGCTATCAGGATTGCCTGTCCGCCGCGTCGGTCAGTGGTTCGCTGGTGCTGACGCCGTGGGATTGCCGTGTTGTTCGCCGTCAGGCGTAATGTCTGACTTATGCGCCTGCCCATTCGGGCAGGCTTTTTTTTATCTGTTGAAAATCAGGAGTCGATGATGGTGAGTCTTAAATCTTTCCTGCACTACTTCTCTGAACCGAAAAATACCGCGGCAGTGCCCATCAGCGAAGCTGAGCTGCAATTGATCCAGCGCCTGGCAAAGGCATTTGGCGGTGCGGAGAACATTGAGACCGTGGATGCCTGTCTGACCCGTTTACGGGTGACGGTGAAAGATCTGTCCGTTGTGGATCCGCAAGCGCTGCAACATGAAGGGGCGCTGGGGGTGATTATTCTCGGTCAGCAGGTGCATGCGATATTTGGCAAACAGTCAGATGCGCTGCGCAAATTACTGGATGAACATTTCTTTTCCCGCACATAAATAAAAAGGGATACCCGTGAGGGTATCCCGAAATACAAAAAAGAAAAGCAAAGGCAATATAAATACTGTCAGGTAATAACCCGCCAGTTCTCGGAGATAAATAACGAGGGTAATGCATTAATAAACAAAATCATCTCGCGTTATATCGCGACGGCAGCACTGGACATAACCAGGGGCTTATTTATATAAGCAACCGGTATTAACAGATGTAGCCAATTAAGCGATAACGGGAAAGAGAATGTTTATTTACCACCAGGCTTCAACCTGTACGCCAAAGTTCCAGGTGTTATTTTTGGTGCCATCTTCAAATGATTTGCCATTTTCTGAATCATTTAAATAGGAAGCAAAGACACGTAGTTCAGGGCGTGACATAAATTCCGGTCCATCTGCCAGACCCACCGCGAAGGTGTATTTTTCGCCGCTCTGTTTGTAGTGGGTACCGTTTTTGTAGTCATCTTTCTGGTAGAAGCCGCCAACTTCACCGATCAGGCGCACGTAGTTGGTCATCTGATACTGTGCGCGGCCCACCAGTGAAACCAGACGGGTTTTGTCGGTATATTCCGTAATATCGTTAGCAGAGCCGTAGGTCAGCACGTGGTTCAGCGAGAACTTACTGGTAATCGGAATGAGGCCGGTGTTGATCACACGGTAACCGCTGGCATCGTTGACATAATGCCACATGTCGTACCAGCCGCCGCCCTGCGATACCATGTTCTGCGCCAGCCCTTTGTTGGCATATTGCAGCACCAGTTTGTTGTAGCCGCCAAACATATCCTGACTGATTTCGCCGGTCACCATCACACCGTCATCCGCTTCGTATAAGCCGCCGTACTCTTTCTGCTTTTTCGTCGGATTTGGCATCGCGTAGTCAATGCCGAACTCGGTCCAGGCGCCTGACCACGGCTTCCAGCCCGCATAGCGAACGTCGATATAGTTGATATTGACGTCATTGTCATTATCGACGCGGTAATCAACGTCATTGGCGTCACCCCGGATCCAGGCTACCGAGACGGCACCCGGCCCGACGCTGTAGTTTTCAATCCCCGCGCCGGAACCGGAGATATTCCAGTACTTGGTATCGATGATGTGCAGGTCGTGACGCTGGTAGTAACGCTTACCGCCCCAGATGACCGCATTAGGATCGTTGGGGATAAGCCCTTTAATTTGCAGGTTCAACTGGCGCAAGCCGAATTGCGCGTCGTCACCAATGGTGGTTTCGTTGTCGTTAGAACCGTCGGAAACCATGCTGACCATACTGTCGAGGTAAAAACTTACATCATCTTTTTTATAGACTTCTGAACCCAGTTCCAGCTCACCGTAGGTATCGGTTTCGTTACCCAGACGACCCAGTTTGTTCTTTTGCCACTCAACCTGTCCGCCATCGCCGGACACGCCTACACCGCCGCGCAGGTAACCGTGAAAGTCGATAGGGACAGATGTCGCAGCCAGCAAAGAAGTTGAAGTCAGCGCAGTGGCTAACGCAAGAGAGAGAGTGCGTAGCGTAGTGTTCATATCATTCCTCTTATTGTTTTGTATTACGTTCACATAAGCAGTGTCATAAAATGCCTAAATGTAAAAACAGGCAAACTAACGATTGTGAATATGTGATTAACTGCAAATAAATCAGCGTTTTTTGTTACCGTTAGCGAATCTGTTCACAATGTTGGAGGTTGTGAGCGTCATACTTATTTTGTTAAAATGAGGCAAGGGGATGTGTGGTGAGCGTTTTTTCAGGTCGCCCCTGTTACACTTGGCGTATAACAACATAAGGAACCGGACCATGAAGTCTAAAAGTGCAACGCTGGAAGACGTAGCCCGTCATGCGGGTGTCTCCTACCAGACCGTGTCCAGGGTACTCAACAAATCTGCCAATGTATCCGAAACCACGCGTTTAAAAGTGGAGAAATCCATAGAGTTATTGCGTTATGTACCGAACCGGCTGGCGCAGCAGTTAGTGGGTAAGCAAAGCCAGACCGTCGGTCTGGTGACCACCTCGCTGGCACTCCATGCCCCTTCGCAAGTGGCGGCGGCGGTGAAACGCTACGCCAACCTCGATGGCTACCAGGTGTTGATTTCAATGATCGATGAGAACGTCAATCAAGACATTCAATCCGCCATCAACGAACTGAAATCTCAACTGGTAGACAAAGTGATCATCAACGTGCCGTTGGAAACCGAAGAGGCCCAGCGCATCGCGGCTGACAACGATGACATCGTTTGCCTGTTCCTCGATGTCGATCCCTACAGTTCTGTGTTTAACGTTTCGTTTAACCCGGCTGACGGCACCCGCGCCAGCGTCAAACACCTTTATGAACTGGGCCATCGGGAGATTGCGCTACTGGCCGGGCCGGAAACCTCCGTGTCGGCCAGGCTGCGGCTCAAAAGCTGGATCGACACGCTTAACAGTTATGGACTGAAACCGGTGACTGTTTTTCATGGCACCTGGGATGCGCAAAGCGGTTACGCGGGCGCGTTACAGATGTTACGTGAAACACCGAATTTCACCGCCGTGCTGGTGGGGAACGACCAGATGGCGCTCGGCGTGCTGAGCGCCTTCCATCAACATCAGGTCGCCATTCCGGGGGAGAAATCAGTCGTGGGGTATGACGGAACCTATGAAAGTTCGTTCTTCCATCCGGCGTTGACCACCGTTTCGCTGGATCTCGATTTGCAGGGCAAGGAAGCGGTGCGTCGCCTGCTTGATAGCGGCCACGGTGATTCAGCGCGCAGTTCATCTGTGTTGCCAGCAAAGCTTATTGTCCGTCATTCAACCGGGGCAGTGCAGGAGCAGGGGATTAACCTGCAGGATATCGCCCAGCAATTGCAGGAAATTGCGCATAAGTTGTGGAAGTAACGTTCAGGCGTCTACTGACGTTGAGGCGCTCCATAGCAAAAGCCCGCCGCGTTTTGCTCAATCCATATGAACAGTGCTCATACGCTATGGATTCGCAAAACGCTCTGTTTATAAAAAACAGGACTGTCAGGATGAGCCTTACGTGGATTGGGGGCTCATCCACGCGTGCTCATGCCTGATCAGTCATAGGGGCGGGAAATAATAACAGACAGCTATCCGCTATCAGTCAGGCGTGTCAGTTGGCGGATGCGGTTGGTCTGATGGTGATTTCTGTTGTATCGACGCTCTCAGGGGCTTCAATGACCTGCCGCACGGCACGGGCAATATCCGCAGGTTTTAATGCCACAGAACGGTAGACATCCATCGCCGCCCTGGTTTGCGGATGCGTAATGGTTGAGGCAAGGTCACTTTCCACAACACCTGGATTGACACAGGTCACGCGAATAGTGGGGCTTTCCTGACGTAATCCATCCGAAATCGCGCGGACCGCGAATTTCGAGGCACAATAGACGGCGGCGGTTGGTACAACAGCAAGGGCGCCGATCGAGCCAATATTGATAATCTGGCCGGAACCCTGCGCTTCCATCACGGGAAGCACAGCGCCAATGCCCCAGAGCACACCCTTGATATTGACGTCTATCATACGCTCCCATTCATCCTGTTTACCTGCGGCAAGCGGAGAGAGCGGCATGATACCCGCATTGTTGATCAGCACATCGACGCGACCCCATTTATCCAGCGCGTCCTGCACAAAGCTTGCCATCGACAGACGACTGGTGACATCCAGCTCTCGTGCTTGAGCAACCCCGCCCGCGCCGCGTATTTCTGCGGCAATGGCTTCGATACGCTCCAGCCTGCGAGCTCCTAATAACACCTTCGCGCCTGCGTTTCCAAGCTCTCTGGCAATCCCTTCGCCAATCCCGCTTGATGCGCCGGTAATTAATATCACTTTCTGCATAGCATGCTCCTTTAGTTGAGTTCGAAACGATCATAGAACTTCACGATTGTTTCCAGTACCCTGCTTTGACTGGACTCACTGGTTAGCGATGTTAAACAATGAAAATTGATCTCAATCTCTTACCCGTATTTCTCGCCGTGGCAGAAGAGCGTAATTTCAGCGCCGCTGCTGCACGCCTGGGTGTCACCAGATCGGCGATCAGCCAGGGAATTAGGCGGCTTGAGGATGCGTTCGGCACAATGCTGGTCATGCGTACGACTCGCTCAGTAACCCTGACGGAAGCAGGGGAACGGCTACGAGAATCTCTGTCATCACCGTTATCCAGTATTGACGCGGCGTTCGAAGAGATAGCGTCTGACAATGTGCCGCGAGGATGTCTGCGAATTGCCGTGACCTCGATAGCCGAAGCGTTTCTTTCTGGCCCGCTGATTGCCTCGTTTGCGGCGGACAACCCTGCCGTAACGGTTGATATTGTCGTGACCGATGAAGAGTTTGATATTGTGGCTGCGGGTTATGACGCTGGCGTAAGGCTTGGAGAGGTGATCGAAAAGGATATGATTGCCGTCCCGCTTACCGGAAAGCAACGTGAAATGGCGGTTGCCTCGCCTGCGTATCTTGCAGCGCATAACGCCCCTGTGCACCCGCGTGAGTTGATTCACCATCGTTGTATCGGCTGGCGTCCTGCCAAAGATGTCGCCCCTTATCGCTGGGAATTTGAGGAGGCGGGGGAACCTTTCAATCTGGCGATTGAACCGCAGATTACGACGAACGATCTGCGCCTGATGTTGCGGCTCGCGCTGGCCGGTGGCGGGATTACGTTTGCCACGGAGGATACATTCAGACCTTTTGTTGAGACCGGGCAACTTGTCTCACTGCTAGATGATTATCTGCCTTATTTCCCGGGTTTCTATCTCTACTTTCCTCATCGCCGCAATATGGCGCCCAAACTCCGTGCCCTTGTCGATCATGTCAGGCGGTGGCGGCAGCAGGAACTGCAATAGCGGAGAACAGCGCTGAAAAGGTAGAACGCGACAGGTGGGTCAACATTCAAAATCTCACCTGGTTAATCCATATTCTGTAAATTCAAAAATCCATATTTTTTAGAGATGGTATTTAAGTTATTTTTTTAAATTAATAACTTAATTAATGTCGTCACTTTTATGTTTTTTTGTGTAATTGTAAAGTCCATCACAGAAACACAGGTTACAGCAAATTTGTCCATATTTTCGCATGTCACTCACTGACACTCTGCCCCGGTGCTGATTTACTTTCATTCGATACCTTACTTTTTTGCAGGCAGGAAAAATGGCTTCTATGAGTAGTGATTCTGTAGTGTTACCGCGCGCACTACGTGATACCCGACGCATGAATTTGTTTGTTTCTATCTCGGCTGCTGTTGCGGGGCTGTTGTTTGGTCTGGATATCGGGGTGATTGCCGGTGCATTGCCCTTTATTTCCGAGCATTTTGCGCTTTCCAGCCGTTTACAGGAGTGGGTCGTCAGCAGCATGATGCTGGGCGCAGCGCTAGGTGCGCTTTTCAACGGGTGGTTATCATTTCGTCTTGGGCGTAAATACAGCCTGATGGCGGGCGCAATACTTTTTGTCGCAGGTTCACTTGGCTCTGCTTTCGCCCACAATGTCGAAGTGTTGTTGCTCTCCCGCGTGCTGCTGGGCGTTGCGGTCGGCATTGCCTCTTATACTGCACCACTTTATCTCTCTGAAATGGCGAGCGAAAATGTGCGTGGAAAGATGATCAGCATGTATCAGTTGATGGTCACCTTAGGCATTGTACTGGCGTTCCTTTCCGATACTGCTTTCAGCTACAGTGGCAATTGGCGGGCCATGCTCGGCGTGCTGGCGTTGCCTGCGGTTGTCCTGATTATTCTGGTCGTGTTTCTTCCCAATAGCCCACGCTGGCTGGCCCAAAAAGGGCGACACATTGAGGCGGAAGAGGTGCTGCGTATGTTGCGCGATACCTCTGAAAAGGCGCGCGATGAACTGAATGAGATCCGCGAAAGTTTGAAGCTGACGCAGGGTGGTTTCCAGTTGTTCAAAGCTAATCGTAATGTGCGTAGAGCCGTGTACCTTGGCATGCTGTTGCAGGCGATGCAGCAATTCACGGGCATGAATATTATTATGTATTACGCGCCACGCATTTTTAAAATGGCTGGATTTACAACCACTGAGCAGCAGATGATCGCCACCCTTGTGGTTGGGCTAACTTTTATGTTCGCCACTTTTATTGCGGTATTCACCGTCGATAAAGCCGGGCGTAAGCCTGCGCTGAAAATCGGTTTTAGCGTGATGGCTATCGGCACGCTGATCCTCGGATACTGCCTCATGCAGTTCGATAACGGTTCGCCATCTAGCAGCCTTTCATGGCTTTCAGTCGGTATGACGATGATGTGTATTGCAGGGTATGCGATGAGCGCGGCACCGGTCGTATGGATCCTGTGCTCTGAGATCCAGCCTTTAAAATGCCGTGATTTCGGTATTACCTGTTCAACCACCACAAACTGGGTATCGAACATGATTATCGGCGCGACCTTCCTGACTCTGCTTGACGCGATTGGCGCGGCGGGTACGTTCTGGCTCTACACCGCACTCAATCTGGTTTTCATTGCATTAACGTTCTGGCTTATCCCGGAAACCAAAAATGTGACGCTGGAACATATTGAACGTCGTCTTATGACGGGTGAAAAACTGCGTAATATTGGGATGTAATTTATCGCGCGTAATTTATCCCGCGTAATTTATCCCGCATTGGTGAGCAGGAAAGCAGGTTAATAAATTAGCCTGCTTTAATCTACAACCCTCACTGATACACTATCTCTGCTAAATTATGATCGCTGCGGTGAGCCAAATTTTGCAGCAATCATTTCTGATGTGGGTTGTATTCCCCCCAGACTCCACTGTTCCGGTTCATGCTCGTCAATTCGGACCCATACCGAACGCCGAAACTCAGGATCGCCTTTTCCCTCAATTTCAACAATAAGGTCAGTCATGCGACGTAGAAGTTCATTTTTTTGCTCCGGGCTCAAAATCCCTTTGATGGTTTGCACATTTACGAAGGGCATTGTATTCTCCTTAATTAGCTAGGTCTTAAAATCATACTTAGGTTAAGAGGCAAATCTACACATGTCAAAAGATAATTCATTACCGTACCTGTTACCTGAACTTTGCGGGCTTGCGGCGGCAGCGGAACTCCTTGGCGATCAATGGGTTTTGTTAATTCTAAGAGAGGCTTTTTACGGGGTGACGCGCTTTGAGACGATGCGCGCACATACAAAAATTGCAAAACAGACACTGGCAAACCGATTAAAAAAAATGACTGAACTCGATCTGCTTTGCAAAATCCCTTATCAGGAAGAGGGGACACGTGAACGCTATGAATATGTTCTCACACCAAAAAGCCGATCGCTGGCACCGCTGCTTATTTCCCTGATGGAATGGGGGCATAAAAATATATTGCATGATGAGCCACATATTTCCTTAGTGGATAAACGTACGGGGGATGTCGTACACAGTGCATTCGTGTCAACAAAAGGTGATGTCGTTGAGGCTAAAAATTTACAGATAGTGGCTTTGAAACGTTAATTTGCCTGGTAACCTTGTCTCACTGGTTTTCAGGGCTCATTAAAAGCCCCATTTTGCATACACCTTCGGGACTGTACAGACAAACCTGTCAGGGGGAGGGGCTGTTATGCGCGAGGGGCAGCTATTGAGCCAGATTAAGGCAAAAAATCGCGTGGTGTTGAATCCAGGATGGCGCGAAAAGCAGCGGTAAATGCAGCCGGGCATGAGAAGCCAAGCTGGTAGGCGACCTGTTTGATTGAGATGCCGTTGGCGAGAAGATCTAACGAAGCACAAATTCTGGCTCTCTGCTTCCATGTTCTAAAACTAAATCCAGTGTCTTTAATAAACAATCGCGAAAATGTACGTTCGGACATGGTAGCGGTATAAGCCAGATCGCTCAGCGATGCCTCCCAACGATGATTAACCAATAATTCTCTGGCCGCACAGGCTAATCGCTCATCATGCGGCATTGGAAGTTCCGCAGCTAAAGGGGGAGCCTCACTGAGAATCTCCAGAAGCAACAGAGCCATTTTCCGTTGGCTCGGTTTGCTGTAGTCATCACAAAAGAGTCCGGCTATCAGCTCTTTTACCAGTGCTGTAGCCGTAATCACATGCACCTGGTAACTCTTCGTAAAATTCGCGCACTCTGCGATAAGGCTGCGGCTGAAATAGACGGCCCGTAGGTCTGTATGTGAAAGCAGGTTGTAACTATGGATCTGAAGAGGCGGTAGCCATAATGCACGCTGAGGCGGTATTACCCACCGGTCATTTTCTGTTTCAACCAGCATAACTCCCCTGGTGGCAAACAGCAGTTGCCCCTCAATATGATGATGGGGAGGATCTGTCTCTCCACGTTGATAACTTATCGCGGTGCTTGACCACCCTGTGGCTTCATCATGTCTTGGCGCTTTATCTATACTACCTGGCATTTCGGATTTAGCTCCTGCACTTATGATAGCGACCCTGGAACCATCCGAAGTAAAGCCTTACTGGATGGGGGAGTGATTTAATTTTCAGATTATCATAGGTATTACAGGAGCCTATCCTAATGCGAGTACACTTTATCGTACATGAAAGTTTTGAAGCACCAGGCGCATATGAAACATGGGCCAGAAGCCACGGACATGATGTGACTTTCTCACGCGTATACGCAGGGGATGTGTTGCCATCTGACGCTGAAGGCATCGATTTCCTCATCGTTATGGGCGGCCCGCAAGATCCAGCCACAACAGTCGAAGAGTGTCCGCACTTCGATTCTAAAGCCGAACAGGCGCTCATTTATTCTGCTGTTAATACCGGTAAAGTCGTTATTGGCATCTGCCTCGGCTCACAGTTGATCGGTGAAGCCCTCGGCGCATCGTTCGCGCACAGCCCTGAAAAAGAGATAGGTAAATTCCCGATCACCCTGACAGAAGCCGGTAGCAACGATGAGATGTTCTCTCACTTTGCCAGGACGCTCGAAGTCGGCCACTGGCATAACGATATGCCGGGTCTGACGCCGGATGCGAAAATCATCGCTTACAGTGAGGGATGCCCACGTCAGATCGTTTCATACTCGGATCGTGTCATTGGTTTCCAGTGCCACATGGAACTGACGCCGGATATTGTGGAACTGCTCATCGAACAGTCTGCGAAAGATCTGGACCGCGCCGCAGAATATCGCTTCGTTAATACACCAGAGGAACTTCGTGCGCACGATTACAGCGAAATGAACCAGGTGTTATTTGTCTTCCTGGATAAGCTGGAAGCACGTTACAAATCGGTTTAACCATAGAATGAAGCCCGGTGATAAACACACGTGTGGTGGCCATCGAATGCTCCCTATTCAGGCCGCATGCGCAAATTGTTTCTCGAAAGAGGATACTCAGTGATACGCAGGCTTATTCCAGGGTATCGTCTGGCGAGACACGGCGATGCATGGTCAGCGTAAATGAGCAGCCTTGTTGCGAACTGTCGACCGACATGTGCCAGCACAGATGGTCGACAATGCGCTGAACAATCGATAATCCAAGCCCTTCGCCATGTTGAGGAGAGCCAGACTGAAAGCGCTGAAAATGATGAGGCGCAATGCTGGACGGCAGCCCAGGACCGGTATCCGTGACCGTTAAGGTGGTGTCGCGTAACGTCACAAGAACTTCGCCCTCAACGGTGTACTGGCACGCATTGCGCAGCAGGTTCCATATGACGCTGCGTGCCAGTTCAGCGTTGGTCGCCAGATGGGTTTCCTGCGGCGCGTCCAGCCTGAGTTCGACTTTTTTTCGTGCCAGCCAGGGTTGGCAACGCGCCATGCACTCTTCGATTAAGGGGCGTAACGAGACATTGGCGATGGGAAGCGTATGCGGATCCCGCGAGAGTAGAAGCAGGCATGTCAGTTGACGCTCCATTTCCTGCGTGGTGCGCACGGCGCGCTCGGCGACGGGCACTAAATGGCTGTCAGCAGGCAACTGATGCACCAGCGTTTCTGAGGCACCGCCAATGATAGCCAGCGGTGTGCGTAATTCATGGCTGGCATCGCCCGCAAAACATCGCTCACGGTGCAAGAACCGCTCAAGTTCATCACTGTGTTGGGCAAATGCGCGCGCCAGCACGCCGATCTCATCATTAGAATCCATGAAAGGTAAGGGCTTCTGGTTGCGTTGTACTGCGTTCGCCAGCCGGGTTATCGGGACGGTAACGCGCGCTGAGGTGAGGCGTCCCATCCAGAATGCACCCAGGATGCATACCGCAATGACAAGCGGTGCGAAACCATCAATCAGCAACTCAAGCCCGGCGTAGGGTTCGCCATCCTGTAGAAAATAGAAGCGCTGTGCATTGCGTTCAAAGACCAGCAGGTGGCGGTATGCAGACGATTCCAACAGATGGTAGCCCGGTGCGTACCGGAGCAAAGCATCGGGGGCGGTTTGGGCGTCATACAGCAGGCTACCGGCGGGCAGGGTAGGCACTACGCCACTGGCAACCTCTTCTTCCAGATGCGGTGCCGCCTTGTCGAGGTTTTCTGTCATTGCCCAGGCTCTGAGCTCATCGTAGTCAAGCTGTTCGGCTACGACAAGAACCGCCATCACGGCAACCATCAGCAGGACAAACGAAACAGTAATACGCGTTTTGAGCGTCATCTGACGGTAAAGGGATTTCATGATTACTGGGCTGCCCTGGTCGTTATTCTTGAGAAACCTCGAAAGGCTTGTGCAGGCGAAAACCGATGCCATGAACGGTTTCTATCAGTGCAGGTGTGAAGTTTTTGTCAATACGCTGGCGTAAATCATGAATATGTGTGCGCAACGCACCACTTTCCGGCGGCTCATCGCCCCAGAGCAGGTACTCCATCTCATGCTTTTTAACCACACCCGGTGCCGCACGCATCAGACATAACAGCAATTTATGAGTGCTGGGTGTCAAATTGATGATTTGCCCCTGGCGCCATGCCTGCGGTGCGTTGGCATCCACGAGCAGATCTTCCCATTTTAGCGTCCCCTGAACTTGCCGACCCTGAGCCCGGCGGACCAGCGCCTGGATACGGGCATCCAATTCCCTGAGAGAAAAGGGTTTAATGAGGTAATCGTCAGCCCCAAGCGCAAACCCCTGCACACGGTCATCAACGGGATCGCGTGCGGTCAACATCAGCACTGGCACCGGGTTTTGATAGTCGCAGCGAAGTTTGCTACAGAGTGTCATGCCATCCATACGCGGCAGCATCAGATCCAGAAGAATAGCGTCGTAGTTATTCTGCGTTGCCATACGCAGGCCTGTGACACCGTCACGCGCCTCATCCAGCACATAACCCAATGGCTCGAAAAAGTCATAGAGATTGGCAATCAGTTCGGGGTTATCTTCGATAATAAGCAGGCGAGTCATAAGAAAATTGACGTATCCATAAATGGGCCGAATACCTTAACAACTTCCTGACACGGACTTATTGATACTCAGCACATTTCTAACACGCTGAGAACAGAGCATGTTTCTTCGTCTTTCGTCGTTTCGGCTCAACCCGGTACAACTGACCTGGGTCGCAGCCCTGTTTTTTACGACCCTGGGTAATATTTCGCTGTGGCAAACATTGTGGTCGCATGTTGAGTTCACCTGTTATCAGCAGGTGCTGTTCTTTATCAGCCTGCCGGTTTCCCTTTTCTGCTGCATAAACCTTTTCCTTACACCGGTAATGATGTTGCCGTATTTGCGTAAGCCTTTGTTAGCCGGGCTGGTGGTTATCAGCGCGGGTTGTACTTACGTCATGCTTCGCTACAACATACTTATCGACTACAGCCGGGTGCAGGATTTTTTTGAAGGCGCGCCGACGGCTGAACTCATCGCATCTTTCTCTCTGCCTTTGGCGCTCTGCCTGCTTTTTCTTGGTCTCTTACCTGCGGTGGTGATGATGTTTATACCGACGAAAAAAACAGGGAATCCCGCAGATACCCTTTTTTGGTGGCTGAGCCATATTCTGGTGAACCTGACGCTTCTTGCGGCAATCCTACTCGCGCTTAACAAGGATTACGCTTCTCTGCTGTGTGATAACAGACATATGAAAGATCAGGTCGTGCCGTTTAACGTTGTCACCAATACCCATCACTACCGGAAACAGAAATCGGGCGTAAAAATTCACCCTTTACGGGCCATGGCGAAAAGGGCTACCCGTATTGTTATGATGTCAGACGCAAAAGCCGATGAGTGACTATGTGGCAGGCGAGCCGCGTGATCCTTATCTGCGCGATGATGAAAACCAGCGGCTGTGGTGATGGTTATCTGGCCCGACAGATTAACCGGCCGGGCGAGGGGAACGTGTCAGACCGGGTAGCAAATCTCTTCTGGCTGGCGCTGCATAATGACTTTACCGTGACGAACAGAGGTCAGCACTTTGGCCTGGCGGCACACTGCATCGTAGTCATTTTTCGCATCCAGGATAAGCAGGTTCGCCGGGCGCCCTTCGGCAATGCCGTAGTTATCACCTAAGCACAGCGCACGGGCACTGTTATCGGTAATCAGATCGAGGCAGCGCTGCAAATCCTCATACCCCAACATATGGCAAATATGCAGACCGGCATCGAGAATACGCATGATGTTGCCGTTGCCCACCGGATACCACGGATCCTGAATGGAGTCCTGCGCAAAACAGACGTTGATCCCGGCGCGGTCCAGCTCTGCCACCCGTGTTACGCCGCGACGTTTCGGCCAGGTGTCGAAGCGTCCTTGCAGGTGAATGCTTTCGGTTGGACAAGAGATAAAGTTGATGCCCGACGCTTTAAGCAGGCGGAACAGCTTCGAGCAGTAGGCGTTATCGTAAGAGCCCATGGCGCAGGTATGGCTGGCGGTGACCTGTGCGCCCATCCCACGCACCCGGGCTTCTTCCGCCAGCACTTCCAGGAAGCGTGATTGTGGGTCGTCGATTTCATCGCAATGCACATCGACCAGACAGCCATGGCGCTGGGCCAGATCCATCAAAAAGCCCAGCGAACTGACGCCTTTATCGCGGGTATTTTCGTAGTGCGGGATGCCGCCCACCACGTCGGCGCCCATCTCGATAGCGCGCGTCATCAGCTCGCGGCCACCGGGGAAGGATTCAATGCCTTCTTGCGGAAAGGCGACGATTTGCAGGTCGATAAGGTGGGCCGCCTCCTTTTTCACTGCCAGCATCGCCTCAAGCGCCGTCAGGGAAGGATCGGTCACATCAATATGGGTGCGCACGTGCTGCACGCCGTTATCGCGTAACATACCGATGGTTTTCAGCGCCCGCTGGCGCGTATCTTCAACCGTTACGCTCGCTTTGCGCTGGCTCCAGCGGGCGATACCCTCAAACAGTGTGCCGCTCATATTCCACTCCGGCTCGCCCGCGGTCAGGGTGGCATCAAGATGGATATGCGGCTCGACGAACGGCGGGATAACCAGCTTTTGTTGCGCGTCGATATCGCTGGCGTCAGCCGTCTGCACGGCGGTCTGCGGAGTGATGCTCTTGATCACGCCGTCATCTAAGTCGAGGGTATAAAGCGATTCTTTATGGCGCAGGCGTGCGTTGATAATTTTCATGAGTATTCCCGTAAATGGTTTTGTGACATACGCCAGATCGTTAACGCGACCGAGGCGTTGAGGTGGAATTGCGGATGGCTAATCGGATAGCTGGTCAGCTTTTCAATACGTTGGATGCGTTGATGTAACGTGTTGCGGTGAATGCCAAGCCGCCCGGCGGCTCTGACCACGTTCCCGTTCTCCTGGAGCAGTGTTTCCAGCGTCTCCATCAATAGCCACGGACTTTTGCGATCGCGTTCTATCAGGCAGCCAAGGGTGTCGTGCATAAAATCGCTCAGCAGCGCAGGGTCGCCGATGGCAGAGAGGAGCTTGATAAATCCCAGTTGTTGATAGTCGGTAATGCGCTGGGCCGGGCGCAGAGTATCGCTAAGATCCAGGGCCTGACGCGCCTGCGATAGCGCGCGCTGATAGTCCTGTAATTGCTGCACCCGAGCGGAAAGGCCACACAGTAGCGACAGCCTGTCGTCACCTTCCGCCAGCGCGAGCAGCCACTGTGCTAACCACTTTTTCTGCTGATAAAACTCACCGTCCTCATCCGGCAGCAGGAAGATAAACATATTGCTGCGCTCGACCAGCGGAAAGGGGTTCTCCTGCTGATTGAGCTGCTGCTGCAATCGCTGACGGATGGTACGTCGCGCCTGCTGTAACCAGGCCTCGGCCTGCCCGGGTGGAAACTGGCGAAACAGGTTTTGTATCCCCTCAAGACGCAATGCCACCACCCGCAGGGGACGGCTAAAATCCAGTTGTTGGTGGATAGCGCGTTGCTGCAGGATGTGCAGATCGGGAAAATCGCCGGTTAACAGTTGCAACAGAATATCGCGCTGCGATTGCAGGGCATTTTCACTGCGCACCAGCGCAGTGCCGATGCGTTCGGTGACAATCACCATCTTTAACAGATAGGGCTGTTCGATCAGCGGAATGCCCAGCTCGTCGGCCAGTGCGATCAGGCGAGGGGGGATCGCCTGGATATACGCATCGCCGGTGAGGATCACCATCCCGGCTATCCCGCGCTGTTTGCCTTCCATCAGTAAATGGATCAGGTTGTCTTCATCGCGGGGATGGTTGATGCCGGTGATAAAGACCAGCTCCCCGCCCATGATCCATTCGGCGATATTTTCATTTTCCGCCACGTAGTACCAGCGAACCGCCAGTTGCAGCCCCTGTTTACCGGCACGCAGGCGCATGGGGGAGAGTTCCTCCAGGGCGAGGATTTCGCTGACCGTCAGGCTCATGACTACTGCTCCGCGACCGAATCAGCGGCGGGCTGACGTTTGCTCAGACGCGTCAGGGCGATATAGAGCAGCGCGGAGACGGTAATGCCGACCAATGGGGCGATCCACGGCGACAGATACGCCACCACTGCGCCCACGGCATAGGCGCCCAGTCCCAACCAGTTGAAGCGCGGCAAACGGGCCGTTTGCAGCAGAGGATAACGACCGCCGCGATAAAACCAGTAGTCGGCAAGGATCACGCCGCCAATGGGCGGAATGATACTGCCCAGGAGAACGAGGAATGGGATCAGCATTTCATACATACCGCCAATCGCCAGCACAATGCCGACGCCAGCGGCGACCACGGTCAGGGTACGGCGGCGCTCGCTGCGCAGCAGATGGCAGGCGGCGGCCGAGACGTTGTAAATCGTCGGCCCCTGAATAGTCAGCAGGTTAAGGCACAGCATTACCACCGCGGCGACCGACAACCCCTGCAAAATCAGCACTTCCACAATATCGGCCTGCTGATAGACGATAGCGCACCACGCTCCGGCAACAATCATCAGCCCGTTACCGATGAGAAAGCTACTCATACTGGCAACGATAGCGGTGCGGCTGGAATTGGCCAACCGGGTCCAGTTTGTTGCCTGGGTCGCGCCGCTGGCGAAGGTGCCAAAGACCATGGTGATAGCCGCAGACCAGGTCATGGTTTCGCCCGGTTCAATTTTGGTCATCGCCTGCCAGCCACCAGCGTGATGGGCGGCCAGGTACATCGACACCACCAGCAGAATAAACATCAGCGGCACCGACACGCGAGACAGCGCGTCCAGCCCTTTGTAACCCACCAGCGCAGTGACGCAGAACAGGATGCCGAACAGGATCATCAGCGGGATGGTCATGGCGGCGGGCAGGGCGAGGATTTTGACCAGTGAGATGGCGACCGTTGCGGTCCCCCAGGCGTACCAGCCCAGTTCGGCAAAGCCGAGAATAAAATCGGCGAGTTTGCTGCCGATCTCTCCGAAGCAAAAGCGGCCCATCAGTACGGTATTCAGCCCGCTACGGGCGGCAATCCAGCCGAGCGAAGCGGCGTAGAGGGCCAGCAAAAAGTTACCGATAACCGCAATCCATAAAAGATTGACGATAGAAAAGGAGACGCCAAGTTTACCGCCTGCGAACATCGTGCCGGTAAAAAAAGTAAAGCTGAACAAAACCATGGAGATCGAAAATACGCCTTTACGTCCGGAGGCGGGCGCTTCGACGAGCGGAAAATCATTGCTGTTTGACATTGTGGAACCTCTGAGTGGCTATCTGAATGGCTATGCAAGAAATAGCAAGAGGTATGCCAAAAATGGCCGGGCAGAGGTAACACAATGAAGTGTGCACATTGCACATAAACCTTGAGTAATCGGCAGGTCATTGTCAGGAGAGTGTGCATGGTGCAATTTTTCGCACCATAACAGAGCAGCGGCGCAGACACCTGTTTCGCTGTATATCCACCAGGTAGAGAGATAGGGGGTGCGCCCGGAAACGGGGACATTTTCATCTCCGGGCTGTGATTCAGGCTGTGGTGAGTATGAAGTTCACGGTTAGAAGCTGTTCATACTAATGATCAAAGCAATACGTAAATTGAGGTGTCTTAATCAACGGGACAGAACGGTTAAAAGGCGGCGCCGTCATTATCCTGTTCGGGGCGAACTCAAGCCCGCCATTACGGTCAACAGCAGCGCGGCAATCGCGACGGGATTGTTACATACCTGCATTATTGATATATGTCTGTAAGCCCGCGGCGAGAATATCGAACACCGTTTTACAGGCTTTACTGTGGCGCAAGTCCTCATGCATAACCAGCCAGGTGTCGAGATGATAGGCAAAGAAACCAGGCATCACTCGCTCTAACGGAACAGGGAAATCGGCCAGTTGAACCTGACACATTCCTATACCCGCACCTGTGCGGATAAGGTTCAATTGCGCCACATCGCTGTCAGTGCGCACCGTAAAGCGTTCACGATTCAACTGAGGATAGTGTTTCAGTGCCTGTAAAATAAAGGGCGTCATTTTATCAAAGCCCACAAGCGTATGGGTGAACAACGCGTCAATACTCTCCGGCATACCGTGGCGTGCCAGATAAGACGGCGAGGCATGCAAACCAATTTCAATACTGCCCAACCGACGCGCAATCAGTTGTTCCTGCACCGGTGTGCTCATGCGTACCGCAATATCCGCTTCCCGGTTCAATAAATCCTGCATTCGGTTAGAGATCACCAGTTCCAGGGTAAGCTGCGGATAGTCTTCTTTAATACCTGCAATCAGGGGTGGCAGTACCTCAGTGCCGATGATTTCACTCGCCGATACGCGAACCACGCCATGTAACCCGACGGAGTGGGCACTGAAGCTGGCAGCCGAACGCTCAATCATACTGGCCGTGTTTTCCATCGCTTGCGCATGGCCTTGCAGCGCGGCTGCCGCATCCGTAGGCTGCAGGCCCGTTTGCGAACGTGTAAACAAAACCAGGCCAAGGGCGGATTCCAGCGCTGCTATGTGACGCCCCGCTGTGGGCTGGGTGATGGCAAGCATGCGTGCTGCCCCCGAGAGGGAACCTTCTTTCATCACCGCCAGGAAGGTTCGATACCATTCCCATGGAATATTTAGCTTCATACAAAAATGCATACCTGCTGTCTGATGTCATGCAATTACATTTAGCTCGCACAGACACTACGATGTCAAGCAGACATCCGGCAGAGGTAAGACAATGAAAAACACAAACAAGGTACTCATCCTGGGCGCAACAGGCGGAATCGGTGGCGAAATCGCCCGTAAACTCATCCGCGAAAAATGGGACGTCCACGCGTTGCGTCGCCGCGCCCCGCAGAATGAAGAGCACGGGAGCATGACGTGGATAAAGGGTGATGCGCTGAATGCTGAGCAGGTCGCGGCTGCCGCGTCAGAATGCAGTCTGATAGTCCATGCTGTTAATCCGCCCGGTTATCGACACTGGGAACAACTGGTTTTGCCAATGTTGCAGAACACCATCAATGCCGCAGAGAGAAATGGTGCATTAATTGTTCTTCCCGGCACCGTTTATAATTACGGTCCGGACGCCATTCCACTCTTGCGGGAAGACTCTCCCCAAAATCCAGTCACCCGAAAAGGGGCAATACGGGTGCAAATGGAGAAGGCCTTATTCGCTTACGCGCAGCGCGGCGGAAAGGTGCTGATTCTGCGGGCCGGTGACTTCTTTGGCCCTGACGCAGGCAATAACTGGTTTTCGCAGGGATTGATCAAACCGGGTCAACGCCCGCGAATAATTAAAAACCCAGGCAGAGCCGGGACAGGCCATCAGTGGGCCTATCTGCCGGATGTCGCCGAAACGCTGGTTGCGCTGTTAGCGCGTCGCGATCAACTCGACTCTTTTGCCTGTTTTCATATGCGAGGACACTGGGATGCCGATGGTACGGCAATGGCCGGAGCCATACAGCGTGTCGCACAGCTTGCGGGTGTTAACGCGAAGGTAAAAGCATTTCCCTGGTGGCTCATCACGGCGATGGCACCTTTCAACACCACGCTGCATGAAATGCAGGAGATGCGCTATTTGTGGGAACAGGCGATACAGATGGTTAATGCAAAACTGATCGATTTTTTAGGCTACGAGCCGCATACCCCGCTTATTGACGCTGTGCATACCACTTTACTCGGTCAGGGCTGTCTTAATGACACCCGATTGGGGCCTTCGTGAGCAGACCTTCATAAAATTTTCTTAATAACTATTCGGGTTTGCACGCAATATGGTCGAACTCTTCCCAACCTTACTTTTTAGAACAAGCGGCTGCCTGGAAGTATATCGTGTATAAAAATGTAGTAGGGCAGCCCCTTTTTCTTCCTTCTTCCTCGACGCATTGTTCTCAGTCGCACAAAGAGAGAGGAGAACTTATAACATTAACGACATACCCTCACTCTCAGGTCGGACGCATTTGAAGCCAAATTTTTCATAAAGTTCGGGAACATCAGCAATCAAGGTAACGTAAGCACCCGTTGTTGCCTTTTCTCTCAGCCATAACATTAACGCTTCCATAATTTTTCGCCCAAGGCCTTTACCCTGGTGTTGTGGATCAATCGCCACATCTACAATGTCGAAATTAAGAACGCCATCACCGACAATTCTTCCCATTCCAACCACCTTACCCAAAAATTGAATATGCACGCCATGACAGCTTCCTGGGAGCGCTTTTCTTACCGCGTCCAGTGGGCGGGGGGTTAGGCCTGAAATAATACGTAAGCGGCAAAAATCTTCTGCCGCAGGGACAGCGTCAATTAAAATGTATTCTGCTTCCATTTTACTCTCGTTGTTCATTAACGGATGACCCCGGTTTTATCATCAATCATGTTATCAATACAATTGATAGAAAAAAGAAGCATAGTCTAAAGTAGTGTGATTTTTCCGCCTCATCGCATCTGGGGAAGACCCCGGATGCGATGAGAGGGGCAGGGGAATCAATTAAGTGCAGACACTCTCGACGTGGTCTTGTAAATTTTGTTAGACAACAGGTAACCTTGCAGAATACACCCTTGTAAAATCTGTTATGGTGAGCCTCACTGGTAACTCGCTGAAATTTCATCAAGTTAAATTATCTCAATTCCATGATCGGGACAATATTATTCAGGCCAGTACGACTCAGCTTTAACCTTTAATAAATGACGTAAACGATGCGCTTCCTTCTGAGGGGGGCAACCAAAGAACCGGCTAAATTCCCTACTGAATTGTGTCGGGCTGATATAACCAACCCGTAAAGCGGCTTCGCTGGCAGTGACATTACTTTTGACCATTAAAAAACGTGCCTGGTGCAACCTGATGGAAATAAGATACTGTTTCGGTGTTGTGCCTGTGAATGCTCTGAAATGGCGGTGAAAAGAAGGCGCGCTCATTCCTGCAACTTTCGCCAGCAGATCAATATCGATATTATCCATAAACCGGGTATGCATCGTACGGATAGCCGCTGCAATTTGCCTGAAATGCCCTTTTCCGGAAAGCGCCGCCCTTATTGAAGCACCCTGAGTATCAATCAGCATACGATAATAAAGTTCTTTCAGAATTCCCGGCCCCAGAATTCTGGCCTGCTCTTTATTTCCAAGCGCCGTCAGAAGCCGATAAACCGTATCTGCCAGTTCTTCTCTGAGCGGGGTGGAAAACAGTATTCCCGCATTCTCATTATCGGTTGGGGCCCGTTCCCCCATTTCAATAATCAATTCGGCTATAAGGCTGACATCAAGCGATACAGACATAGCCAGAAGAGGTTCCTCCTGGCTGGCTGTCGTCTGGCTGGTAAAAGGAAGAGGGACTGAGACAACCAGATAATGTCCTGCATCGTAGATAAACGCCTGTCCGCCCATCAACGCCGTTTTCTTTCCCTGCAGAACAATAACTATGCAGGGCTCATAAAGAACGGGCGTATGGGGCATAGGCTCATTTACCCGCAGCAGTTTGACCTCCTTCATACAGGTTCGTGAGTAGCCTTCATCCGGTGCAAGCGCCAGAAAAGCCGGGATCATTTTCCGCGTCAGTATTGAGGTAAATCCAGACACCAGTCCCCCTGAAAATACGAAAGGATAATTTTTGTGACTTATAGCAGCTTACCAAAAGACATTATGAGAGGAATAGATAATGTTTGTACAGTAATCAACATTGTTGCGTTTATCTGCTTCTCATATCCTTTTTGCGGCAAAAGAAAGGTGGAGAGGCATTTATCCGCAGCAGGGTTTTTTAGTACCGGCTGATAAACGAGATGGCGCTCTGGCAATGTAATTCAGCAATTAAGGAGTAAAAATGGCAGATTTTTTGGGACTCCAAAACAGAGTGGCGATTGTCACGGGGGCTGCGGGCGATATTGGCAGGGCGACAGTAAAACTACTGGTGAGTCATAAAGTGAAGGTGCTGGCTCTGGATATTAATCCGCAGGTTCATTCACTGATACACAACGATCAGGTGGTGACACATATTTGCGACGTCAGTCTGGAACATGAGGTTATCGGCGCCGTGAAACTCGCACAGTCAGCGTTCGGTACGGTGGATGTTCTCATCAACAATGCAGGCAAGACCCTGAATAAACGTGCTATCGAGACGTCGGCTGAGGAATGGGACAACATTATGGCCATTAATGCCAGAGGGTATTTTCTCCTGGCCAGGGAAAGCCTGAAGGTTATGCAACCCCGCAGGCAGGGGGCGATTGTCAATGTGGCCTCAGTCGTGAGTATGGTGGGCATGAAAGCAACATCCGCCTACTCGGCTTCTAAAGGCGCAATCGCCCAGTTGACAAAAGTGCTGGCTCTGGAAGCGGCTGAGTATGGTATCCGGGTTAATGCTGTCGCACCTGGCGTGGTCGAAACGAATATCCTTTCCGGCATTGTGGAAGATAGCCGCGCCACGTTATCGAGCTATGGTCACGCTCATCCACTTGGACGCGTGGCGCAGCCGGAAGAAATTGCGGAGGCAATTATCTGGCTTGCATCGCCCAAAGCCAGCTTCGTGACGGGAACGATATTAATGGCAGACGGCGGTTATACCGCACAATAACCAGGAGCACCGGAAGAATGAATAAACAGCGTATTTTGATTGTCGGGGCTGAGAAAGGGCTCGGGCTGGGTCTGTCGCAAGCCTATCTGAAAAAGGGCTGGGACGTTTTTGCTACACACTTACCGGATGCAGATATCGCTTCCCTGATTGCCCTGGAAAAGGGATATCCGGGCAGCCTCGCGACCGGCGAGATTGATGTCACTGATGTGTGCCATATCGGGCCCCTTATCGCCAGGCTCGGTGCATGGCAGTTTGATATTATTTTTCTGGTTGCCGGAATCTACGGTCCGTTACATCAATCAGTGTTGCAGGCATCAGATGCGGAATTCCAGCAGATTATGATGACCAATGCTTTTGGTCCTGCCCGCCTGGCCCGGCACCTTCTGCCTTTCCTTAAGCCTGCCGGCACACTGGTTTTTATGTCGTCGCACCGGGGTAGCATTGCCAGCAATACCGAACCCGGAATAGGTCTTGAGCTCTACCGGGCCAGTAAAGTGGCGTTGAATATGCTGGCGCGTTGTATTTATATGGATCTGATGCAGGGGGAGCATACTGTCCTGTCTATTCATCCGGGCTGGGTAGCGACAGCGATGGGCACCCTGGACGGCGCCGTAGAAGCAGAGATTGACGTGAACACCAGCGTCAACGGAATGGTTGAGGTCATTGAACTACACCGTAATGATAGGAAACATCTGTTCCTTGACTATGAAAATAACACCTGGCCCTGGTGAAAGCGGCAAAACAAGCCAGCCATCTTGCTGGCTTTTTCTTTCAAACGCCCGCTTTTGGCGATACCTGGTCGCAAGGCGTTATAAGCCTGGCGGGCTTTACGCCTCAGAAAGCTGCTTGTTATTAGCGTCAAAGGTAGGGCGCTCTGTGACGCCAGACCCGATACCTGGAGTAATGTCAGATGGATACGATGCTAACATTCATGCTTTCTCAGTATGCTGAACTCCCCGTACCACAGGAAACGCTCTTTTGCTGGCTTGATAAATGGCTTTCTGAGCAGGAAAAACGGTGTGTGGATAAGACATTTTCAGCACAATTTCCATGGAAAGAGACGGGCTTACCGCAGGATTACTTCCTACAGCGAAAACTCAATATTAATGGCCGACAGTTTCTTACTGGCCCGCGTTATCGGGGAGGTGATATTAATAGTCCTTTTATTGATGTCGTCGCGTCAGACTCGAATATTGATTGTTCGGTACTCAAATTTATCAGCCAGGAATGGGCGCAACTAAAGCCACAGTACATCCGTATACTCACGCCAGGCCACGATAAAGTTCAAGGCATAACAGACCAGCTAATCTATGCATCCTGCCTGTCGGGTGCTCCGGAATATAATGACACCGTAACCCTAAGAGCGGCTGAATATGCCGATTTTAAATGGTGTCGGCAGGCTCTGATTGATGGCTGGCAGCATTCCTTGTCTGTTATGCCTGCCTTACCAGCCAGCCTGTTGTCCGTTGATGACGAAGAACTCCATCATCATATTTCAGAAGGCGCCGCGTATATTATTTACGAAGAGGGGATCCGTGCCGGACTGATAATTTGCGAGAAGGCAGAGGTCGCTTTTTTACGGGGTTACCGAATTTCTGATGAAGTTATTCTACCCGCCTTTCGCGGACGCTCGCTGGCTTCCCGGGCTCAGTGTTGGCTTCGTCACTATCTTGCCCACTCCAGCCAGGATATCTGCCTGATGACAGGTACTATCGTTCCAGAAAATTTGCCGTCTATAAAAACAGCCGAAAAAGCGGGGCGAACATGCATTCTCAGATACGAATTTTTACCTGTCATGGTGAGTTAATCGGCTGACCTGTCGCCGCACGGGGGAGAATTTGACGGTATGTTCATCCTCTTCCTTGTGCCAATGCGATGCTTCGTGGCTATTCATTACCGCCTTATTTTACTGTGGATATATTGCTTAATTTCTGATGCATGAAATCAATCAGCGCTCTTGTTTTGGCAGGCAAAAAACGTCGATCTGAATAAAGCGCGAATAATTGCAATGGCGCTGCCGATTGCTCAAACTCAACCTCGATTAACCGACCATCGCTAATATAGGGCTGGCAGGCTTGTTTCGCCAGAATTGCAAAACCGACACCTGCTATAGCGGCTCGTCCTGCCATCTCTCCGCTGTTGACCCGATAATGCCCGTTAACCTTAATTGTCTCGAATCCCCCCTTTTTATCGATAAACTGCCAGGGCGCGCCTTTCAGTGCACTGACCGTTGTAATACAGGGTAACTCTTCAAATTGTTGTATATGCGAAGGGATGCCATAACGCTGAATGACGGCGGGGGCGGCAACAACGGTACAAGGGATGGTCATCAGATGACGGGCTATGTAGTCACTGTCATCCATCTGACCACGGGTAACAATGACAGCTAAATCCAGATCATCGCGAAGGGATTCTAAACCTGACAAATTTGTGACGCAGCTGATCTCCAGTTCCGGGTACTGACAGGCGAAATCGGCAATAACAGAACCCAGCAATGCAGGACCTATTTCATTGGGAATACAGATGCGTAATGGGCCTTTGAGTTGCATCTGCCGCAACGTTAATTCTGTCTCAGTTTGCTCAAGCGCCTCCAGCAGTGGCTTCGCCCGAATGTAGAGTAGGTGCCCCGCCTGGGTGAGTTTCATATGGCGGGTGCTGCGCTCAATGAGCTGAAGATTCAGTTTTTCTTCTAACTGAGAAATACAACGACTCACGTTGGATGTCGGCATTTCAAGGGCTTTCGCTGCCCCCACAAAACTCTCTCTTTCAACCACAGCAATGAACACTTTCAGGCTGGTAAAATCCAGGGCCGCACGCATCAATTATCCCATTATTGATAACAATAAGTGCCATTTTTACCACCTAATGCACAGCATTGATAGCAGTTACACTCGGATATCTTTCATCCACAGGTTGCTTGCTATGTCACAGGCCATACAGACGTTTAATCATAAAGCCCTCATGCGTATTGCTATTGTAATGGCTTTTATCCAGTTCACGAATGCGCTGGAATATATGATGTTCAATCCTATTTTTGCCTTTATGGCAGCAGACTTTGCCGTTCCGGTATCCTTCTCAGGTTATGTGTCCGGTATATATACATTGGGGGCAGTCATTTCGGGCGTTATCGCTTTTTACTGGATTGGTCGTTTCAATAAGAAGCGTTTTTTAATCGCCAATATGGCACTATTAGGCCTGCTGACACTTTTGACGACATTTACCTCCAGTTTTAGTCTTCTGCTTATACTACGATTCTGCGCAGGGCTGGTCGGCGGTACGACAATGGGGGTGGGTACAAGTCTGTTAATAAATAATGCACCGGCTCATTTGCGCGGAAAAATGTTGGCGACGGTAATTGCGTCATTTTCGATGGTAAGCATTGTAGGAATGCCCACTATATTATTTTTGTGCTCACACTATGCCTGGCATACGGCGCTGTGGTTAATCAGTTCTTTTTGCCTGGTCTCTTTACCCTTGACAGGCTTTATCATCCCTAGGGATACGGTCTCATCAGGCGGGAAGACCAGATTGCCTGTTGATACGCAAACCTTATTTTTTGCCTCTTGTACGGCACTGGCACAATTTAGTCCAATGCTGATTATTCCCATAATAACGCCATTAATGACGCAATATATGGGAGCACAACAAAACCTGTTGCCCGTATTGTTCTTAAGTGGCGGGATTGCAGGTTATCTGTCTACAAAAATAACAGGTATTCTAACGGCGCGTTTATCTACGCTAATGCTGGCAACACTATCGACGCTGTTCTTTGTGGCAAGTTTGCTGATTCCTGCGGTGGGTTATCATAATGCAGGTCTCTTTATCACCTTATTTCTTGGCGCCTCATATAGCCGACTTGTTTGCGCTTCGGTGGTGGCTGTCCAGTATCCTGAGGATGAACAACGAGCCGGTTTCTCTTCATTACAGACAGCCATTATGTTCCTGATAACCACTCTCGCATTCTTTCTGTCCTCTTTATTATTACCTGACCAGGGATTAACCACGCAAAATCTGAACAGACTGTTGGTTGTTAGTGCATTAGCGGCATCAGGATTTCCTGTAATGGTCATACTGTTTCAAAAGAAACTGGCTAAGCGGACTATCCAGCCTGAACCCCCCCATCATTGATTAGCATAACGTTCGTTGCTGGCACGAATCTGCCACTAAAAGAGTCATCAGAACGCTACTTGCTGTTTAAGCAAAAGTTTGACGGTATGTTGATCCTCTTTTTGCATAAAGCGTTAAAAATGAATGTGCGAAAAATTCAGTTTTTAAGTGCCGCAAGGATTGCGGTTTCCATTTTCTGTGGGGTGGTGAAGGGCGCAAAACGTTTGAGCGGTTTACCGTCGCGTCCGATCAGAAACTTCGTGAAGTTCCACTTAACTCGCCCACCCAGCACGCCGGGTAATTCGTGTTTCAAATAACGAAACACCGGGTGCGCTGCGCTTCCGTTGACTTCTATTTTCTCGAACATCGGGAAGCTCACACCGTAGTTAATCTGACAGGTCTGCGCGATTTCCTCGGCGCCACCGGGTTCCTGTTTGCCGAACTGGTTGCAGGGGAAACCCAATACCACCAGACCCTGGGCCGCGTATTTTTTGTAGAGCGCTTCAAGGCCGCCGTATTGTGGCGTGAAGCCGCAATGGCTGGCGGTATTAACGACCAGGACCACCTTACCCGCGTAGTCGGCCATAGAGATAAGCTGGCCGCCCAGGCTGGTGGCTGACAGTTGGTAAAAGTTAGTCATAGCGAAATCCTCAAAGCAGAACCAGTTCGATGTCGACATTGCCACGAGCGCGTATTGCCGGGGCAGGGCGTGAAGGGAAGAGCCAGCTCCTGCGAGTGTGGCAGGTGTGGGAACGTGTGTGATACATCTTTGCAAAGTTGAACAAAAAGAACAACAAACAGGCGACTTTTGTGCTTTGTGTGGGTTTACATTCGTATAGAATAGGGCACTTCATTAGTTTGTGATAATTATTTCACTGTTTAGGGGATGCTATGGGTGTTGAATTTCACATAACAAGAGCTGAATTCTGGGCAGATAATGATGATGCGCAGATAACTGCTGATGAATGGCTTGACTACATTAATAGCGATAAGGAATTAAGCAAACATATTATAAACGGCGATTACCACGCCTTGTGGTCAGGTCCTTCATTGTACGCAGAACCCTGGCTCGACTGGATCGCAGGTAATATTTATACCCAATGGCCAGACACATATCTGTACAGAAAGATGTTGGAGATTGCAAAGCACCTCAATGCACAGGTAATGGATGATGACGGTACGATTTACAGTGATGAATCACAGTGGGAGTACGATCCGTCAACGAACAGTTAACGTTCGCTACTGGCAGACAGGGGACGTTCGGATCCAGCCGATCGCCCCTGTATGATGGCCTTCATTTTGAGGCAACGGAATGGCTGCTTAGAGCGAAAAGCGGAAGTTCGCGGCTGCTTTCCGCTGACGAAGGCTTGGTACATAAGTGAAATGAGGACCAGTCAGATGCATTTTATGAATAATTGCTATTATTTTTCATTCTCAGGCGTTCTATAAATAATCTGAACGCTGCGGAATTGTTTTTCCGCTCTGGATAGAAGATATGGTAACCCGGAAAACTTTGACACCACTCTTCTAACATGCGCACAAGCTTGCCTGCGTTCACTAACTCTCTGGCCTGGGCTTCGGTAAGACAGGCTATCCCCGCACCCTGTACTACTGCCTCAATGATCAGATCGGTATCATTGAAAGTAAGCTGTCCATCAACTCTTACGTTGACTTTTTTTCTTCCGTCGTCAAACTCCCAGATATAATTTCCTCCATTTGTTGGCAGTCTGAAATTAATGCAATTATGAGCTGCCAGCTCAGCCGGATGTTTCGGTAATCCGTAGCGTTCAATATACGTGTGGGAAGCAACTACTGACATTCTCATATCCGGGCTTATGCGAAGTGCAACCATATTCGTTGCGACTAATTCGCCAAGGCGGATCCCCGCATCAAACCTTTCGGATATGATATCCCTGAATCCGGAATCAACGCTGATATCAAATTTTACGTCAGGATAATCTTCGTTGAACGTCCTGATAACAGGAAACAGAATTTGCCTCGCTGCATAGGGCGGAGCAGTAATACGAATAGATCCTGACGGTTTTTCCCTTAACGCTCCGACTTCGTTGAGACCCAGAGCGATGCTCTCAAAAGCGGGCTGCAGAGTGTTATAAAGCTGTTCTCCGGCCTGAGTCAGGGAAACCTGGCGGGTTGAACGTGTAAAAAGCCGTACGCCCAGACGCATTTCAAGCCGTTTAAGGGCATGACTCAAAGCAGACTGTGATGTTTCCAGTCGCACCGACGCTTTTGTAAAACTGAGCTCCTCAGCAAGAGTGATGAAAGTATTTAAGTCAGTTAAATCAATCTTATTCATGATGAATTATTCAGGATTTATTAATTTTCAGTATAACCATTATACTGGTTTATGTCTTAATTTCATTTTTCTGTTCATTTATAGTTCAGTTTCTGCCGTAGTTAAACACAGAGCCCCGCAATGCAGGGCAAAGGACAGGTACAGAAAATGAACAGCATCTCACGACGTACTCTTCTGGCGGGTTCCGCCTCAATTGCAGCGATATCATCCCTTACGGGCATCCCTTCATTCGCCGCAGTGAATAAAGACCCGAAAACGGGGACCACTCCTTACTCTCCCAATGCCGGCATTTATCGCCACACGCTGGGGTCGGCAGAGCTTTATTCAATCACAGATGGTTCAAACAGTTTTCCGCGCAGGGATAACTTTGTCTTGAATGCCAGCCCACAGGTTGTCGCATCGGAACTTACAAACAATTTTTTAGATCCGGACACAATCACGCTGACCTTTACTCCTGTGCTCCTTAAAACAAAAGGTCAAACGGTAGTGATTGACACGGGGCTGGGGGAAAATGCGTTTCAACAAAGTAAGGGCATCGGGGGGCAGTTCCACCGGAACCTTTCGGCAGCAGGATTCAGTACAAAACAGATTGATAAAGTTTTAATTACGCATTTTCATGCTGACCACATCGGAGGCTTAATTACGGCTGATAATAAGCCAGCATTTCCGGACTCACAGATTTATGTTCCGGCAGCAGAATATGCGTTCTGGATGAGTGACAGCAATATGAAAAATGCCGCCACAGAAGGAATAAAAACGAACTTTGAACGTGCCAGACATATATTTGGCATAATTGGAACCAACCTGCATAAATTCGAACCCGATGAAGAGGTTGCCCCGGGGGTAACGTCTATTGCAACCCCCGGCCACACCCCGGGCCACTCTTCATTTATAATCAGTTCTGAAAATCACACCGCCATTGTTCAGGGGGACGTGACAACGCATCCGGCTCTGTTTATACGCCATCCTGAATGGCATGGATGGTCAGATATGGATCCTGATTTGGCTGAAAAAACTCGTCGACAACTTTATGACCGGATTGTGAAAGATAAGATCCTTCTTCAGGGTTTTCATTTTTCATTCCCCTCGATGGGACATGTAGTTAAACCTGATGATGGTTACCAGTTTGTACCTTTAATGTGGGATCCATCGTGACAGAACGGGCATCATCATGAATGCCAGTACAGATACATTTATCTACTGGCAAGTCAGGATCTCGTAAACGTAACGAACTACATTTTCATGAAATATCGGACTGACTATAAAGAGCCTTGGTTAATCCGGCTCTTTAATTAAAGAAGAGAAGAAATTCATTTCAAGCCAGAAGGTGTGAAAGCGGGAAATATAAGTGTAAGGAGGCTATCGGGTGTTTCGATAGTAATGTTACATGATGTATTAATGATGTTACTTTTTCCCGTTATCACTACATCATTGTCTCGCTCTGTTTTAACCGGAATGAAAAAGCGGCGATCACTTTTTCTCCGGGGCAACGATGTTGATGGTGTCCGCTTCTGGCACGAAGCGGAATAGCCGTGGGGGGCAGCAGTGAGCGAAGAGCGGGAGTTGACAATTGTAAACACCGTCAAGGTGGACATTACTGGTATTCACGTGTGTTAATAAACGGGAAGCAGGCTACAATTATGAGGCCATTTTGATGAAGCTAACTGATGAAGAACGTTTTGTATTACTGTTTACTCTGCAAAGCGATATCACTGTTTTAAATGCGGCACTTTCTACGGATGAAGTAGTGGAGAGAAAAAGAACAGGTGTTGGCTTTTTTTCAACCGTAAAGGTGTCTATGACAACTGAGTTTCAAAAAAGCAAAGAACGTTATTGGGAGCAAGGTTTTAATCATCAAAAACTCCCATATGGAGGATGTTTCATGATCTCTGTAGGAAACGAAAACTGTCTGGAAATTGAAGCTATTGCATATGAAAGTGAATGGCCAGAGCCTTTCATTGAAAATGAATTCTCATCATAGTTCTAGTTACTGTTGATAACCTTCCTTAAGGTAAAATAAAATCAGTTAATTATTGATTTTTGACACAATGCAAAGATAGAAACACGTGCGAAAATGCTGCCGTCACTCAACATAATGTAACGTATGCCCGCCCTTGGAAAAATCGGACTGAATATCAGCAATAACCATATCGACATCATCAACAGTCATATCCTGATTTTGGTTAGGCGCATCCCAAAACCTCAAGTCCCCCTTGTACAACACAAAGCCAATTTTATCGTTACCGGGAAAGAACATCTCACCTTGAACGGTCACCGTTCTATCTCCAATTTTTACTTGGATATGACCCCGAGAGACTTCAAGAATCATAGCTGCCCCCTCATAGTTAATAAACTAGCAGTAATAACGTTCGCTTTTGGCACCCAGCAGACAAGCACATAACACAGAAGATCTGCTATGAGCGAAGAGCTGCCGTTAGTACTTAAAAGCCGCATCCCATTAATAAACATGTGTCCAACTCTAGTTTTATGTCAATATAATCACCCCCCAATATTGGGAAGTTTCACCTGCAATCCCGGCAAGTAAATACTTATAGGATTATCTTCACCTCGGTTGTTATCTGTTGGATTTAGATAATTTTTAATGTGGTCAATTAGCTCATTTTTAGCCGATTCCATTCTATCTATAAGTGTATAGATATCCGAGACATCGATAACAATCGTACGCCCCTGAGCTACATCAAATGGAATCTTATCTCCTTTTCTTATTATTTGAATAGTGGGGAGTTTTGTCATATGTCTAACACCCAGTTCATAAAACGCATTAGGATTTCCGAATGAAAGGTCTGCAACACAAAATTTACTAGAAATTATATGCTCAAATATTTGTTGTGAAATTAGACCTGACCTACCTATTTTATCGGCCCGTACAACTTGAATTCCGAAGGTGGAAAATGCAGGTTCGATCAAATGTTTTAAAAGCATATCGGCATGTTTCCGTTCCGCCGATAATTCCTCACCTATTGGGGTAATGTAAAAGCATAGCTTTTCCATATTAGATATATTAGACTGGTTATCTATAGTTTCTTCAGCGGCCGTGATTTCAGTTGTCTTATCCCCGACATCTAAAATTCCGATACTTTTATTTTCCGTAGGAGTATCTGCTACTGTGCTTGTCACTAGTCCATCTAAACGTATTGTTTTTTTACCACCAGAGTGTTCTAAAATTATCCCTGCATATTCTGCGTTAGAAATAATAATACTTCTGGCTTCTTCAACTCGATCTCTTGGTATGGAGTAACGATTTTCCAGTACATTGTTAAGAAACTCATCATCTGGAATAAGTTTACCATCATAATCCGAGTAAAATTTACTTGGTATTGTTGGAATTCGTATAGCTTTAATTGCTGCTTCTGTTTTTTCTTCTGGATAGTTTGGAGCTAACAACTTTCAGCCCGTTTCAGAGAGATGAAATTTATCGTTTTCCTTCACAATGAGCTCATAAGCTTGAGCCCCCCAAATTAAATACTTGGTATTAGGCGATTTTGAGCCAACATTCATTGCCCCCGCAATTTCATCCCACGTAGCTGAACCACCAGCATATATTTCATATATTGGTTTTATAACTGCAAGGCATTCTTCCAACGTCTTTTTGGGAAGCTCATTTGTCGATACCTGTTTTTTTCCTGTTTTGGGTCCACGTGGTTTAGCTTCGGTTTTTTCTTTTTCTTCCGACATGTTTATCACCTATCTTTGGATTCATGTGGTATGTAGCTCTAACAATTTAATAGAAAGTTCGATGTCCGTAGGACGAACATTAGTGCTCTCTCTTTATGATTTTTTCTACCGATACAAAATTAACGCTCATATACTTTTATTTCAATATGTTATTTTGGACATCGCGAAAATGAAACCTGCAAGGTCAATGCAGGTAGCAGCAGCTACCTAGCTATGAATCTTATACGTAATCAGAATAAAAACTCTTTTATTCAATATGTTATAGTATTCCTATGATACCATCGGTAAAGGGATGTTCATTCTAGCATTTCTAACGTCCGCTCCTGGCACAAAGCGGCCCTCCGATCTTCGTTTTGCACGTTAGAACGAACCGATATACGCGGCGCGATGAGATTCGCTTCTGCCCATCCTTGGGCCGTGGGAAACCTTATCGCGTCTGTTAAGGTTTGAAGAAATCCGTTTCTGGCTACCTTTATCAGTCCCGTGATGTAGGACAATTATGGCTAATATGCTTTGATTTCATGCGGTTGAAATCGAACCTCACGCTATGGGCAAGTCGCCCGACATGACAACACGGTGGCTTTCCTGGATCATGCTTATGATTTCGCTTCGCGGCCCCTTGCGCCAGCGGGAATCAGCATAAAATTCAGTAAGGTCAGCCTCCATTTTTGCTAAATTTTCAAACTCGCGGACGAGATAATAGTTATCGTTGTCATGGAGTGAGTTACCAAATCTCAGGACGTTGATGCCGCAAGATGTATGGAGGGGGACGCTCTGGCACTTCATTATCGAGTGAAATGCATCACCGGTTCCGGGTTTTAAGGTGTACTGAAGGACTTCAATAACGTTTGGCATAAGGTTCACATCCGCGATTTAACATTCTGTTATGGCTCAGAGAGTACTACATATTACGCTCATGAAACCGTGGGTTTCTCTTCTTTGATGTACCGCACCATCGGCATTTCTATTTTCCGGCCCTGAACTGCGCGTCGGGATAAAAACGGAAAAAACGCTTTTTTTATCGAATAGATTCAGAGGGTGTGGCGTTTATCCATCATCAACACACTGATGGAATCACATTTATGACTGCAACAACGCCGCCGCCACTAAGACAGCGCTACGATAGCTTTACCCTGGCACTGCACTGGGTCACTGCAGCCAGTGTCATTTTCCTTATTGCAAGCGCACATATCTGGGAGCAACTGGAGCGGGGGACGCCACTGAGAAAAGGCTTACAGGCCGCGCTTTTTCATCACTATCTGTTACGGGACAGCGTACTGCGTCGTATGCTGCCTGGCCGCGCTTTTTGTTAATCCGGAGCTCACTATGAACCTCTCTTCGTTATTACATTCCGCATTTATTCAACGTCTGGTGCCTACGGTGTTTGTTCTGCTAAGTTCGCCGGTTTTTGCCGCAGGTGATGATAATACCAACAGCAAAACGCCCGATTGCCCCACAGGGCAGGTGTATGACAGCGCAAGAAAACAATGCGTACCCGAGAAAACAAGCCAGATCAGCGATGAAGATAAAACGCGTTATGCGTACCATCTGGCAAAAAAAGGGGAGTATCAGGCGGCCCTGGATCTGCTCAACACGCTGAAAAACGGCGATACTGCAGAGGCCTGGAATTACCGGGGGTATGCTACGCGTAAGCTGGGGCGTACTGATGAAGGTATCGGCTATTATCAGCGCTCCATCGCCCTCGATCCGACCTATGCCAAAGTACGTGAATACCTGGGTGAAGCATGGCTGATGAAAGGGCGTCCTGATCTGGCAAAAGCGCAATTGAAAACCATTGCCACACTTTGCGGCCAGCGTTGCGAGGAGTACAGGGATCTCCAGGCCGCTATCGACGGTCATCCTGAATCCTGAGTAATGGTACGAGGATAAAAAAATCACTACCAGTGACGTCCGTCAGCATCTTGCTGAACATCTGACACGCCTGTGGCGTTATGGACTGGTTCTGTCGCGTAACCGCGAGGTTGCCGAAGAACTGGTTCAGTCTACCTGTGTCCGCGCGCTTGAAAAAAGCGCGCAGTTTACCCCCGGCACACGCATCGACAGTTGGTTATTCACTATCCTGCATTCCATCTGGATTTCAGAGGTGCGCGCCCGCCGGGTGCGCCTGGGGCAGGGGTTCGTCGAAAGCGATGAATTACTGGCACCGGAGACGAATGAACAGGATGAGGCTCGCCTGCACTATGGGAAAATTATGCAGTACGTGAGCGCCTTGCCGGAAGCACAGCGCAATGCGGTATTTCTGGTGTATGTCGAAGGTTTTACCTATCAGGAAGCGGCGGATACCTTGTCTGTCCCGATTGGCACTATCATGAGCCGGCTGGCTACGGCAAGAGCGAAAATCGCCCAGCTTATTCACACGCCGCACCCTGTACAGGAGAAGCGATATTGAAATCAATAAGATTTACAGCACCGTACAGCGATGAGGCGATAGTGGCCTGGCTGGATGGCGAAATGCAGGCAAGTGATGCAGAGCGCTTTGAAGCTGCGCTTGGTCAGGATGAACAACTGGCTGCACGAACCGAAATGTTAAGGCTTAACCAGACAGACATTGCCAGTGCCTTCGCGCCACTCCTGAATGAGGCTCCGCACTCTCGCCTGGAGGCGCAACTGGCCAATGTGCTCGCCCAACCTCCAGAAAACACTGTCAGAGCAACGGGCGTCAGCCGACGTGCGCTGATCGCCGCCTCGCTCAGTTTTCTGGTAATCGGCTCAGGGCTGGGCTATCTGGCACGCCCGGCAACGCCTGAGCAGGGGGAGAGCGAAAAAATTCGTGACCTTGAGGCACAGTATATGTCTTTGTACAGTGCGGAAACGTTGCTGGATGCGGACAGTTCTCCATCAGCCTTGCAGCGTGGATTAACGCGTACTGCGCAAGACATAGGTTTGCAGGCGAATGAGCAACAACTTGTGTTGAGCGGGGCAGAGCTGAAAATGGTGCGAATGCTGCGCTATGACAGCACCTCGATTGCACAAATCGCCTGGATGCATGCCGATTACGGCCCGATGGCGCTGTGTATTTCACCGGATAGTAAGCCCGCCAGCCCGGAATTGAATCACGAGCAACGCCATAAGATGAATCTCGTCTGGTGGCACTCCGGAAGATACCAGTTTGTGTTGATTGGCCGTAACCCTGCATCCCAGTTGAAGCAAAACGCACTGACGTTGCAGGCTGCGCTTTCATAGCAAAAGAGAGACGCCGGCATGCCAGTAAAGGGCTGCCGGGTATGCTTATACCGCCTGATGTGGGCGGGCCTGAATCTCAATATTGATTGTCACGTTGTCATCTACCAGCGTGGCGAAACTGTCCATATTGAATGCTGAGCGGGAAATCGTCGTGGAGGCGTGCAGGAAAAGGTTATCCGCCCCGGTGAGCCCGTTGTTCTTGCCTGGTATTGATGCATCCAGAATGACCGGGCGCGAGATGTTCTTCACCGCCAGTGTGCCAAAAATTCGAAAATGACCCTGTCCCAGAGCCACCACGCGGCTGCTTATAAATGTGATGTTCGGATAACGTCCGGCGTCAAAAAAAAGGCTGCTTTTCATCTGCCAGGTTAACAGCCTGTTAGACGCCCTTAGCGTCGCCACCGGAATAGAAACATTGATATTATCGCCTTCTTCGTTTCCGCCATTGAGTGCAATATTCCCGCTCACATCTCCCAGGCTGGCCTCAGATGTATCCCCAAAGGCATGCCAGTAGAGGGTGATCGTCGTTTTCTGCGTGTTGATACTGTAGTTAGCCGGGCTGGCACATACTGAAAAGGAACTGATGAAAAATACGAGGGCGAAAAAAGGCACGATACGCGTCATGTTGATGATCCTTGATGTGTTTAACGTGTAAACGCGCGAGCCGTGTTTTTTATTCGATTTTTGCTTCACATTGAGTGTGAAACAGCGTTAACGCGATCTGCTCCTCCTACAGGGCGGTGATAATGGGCAGAAAGGCCTTATAATCGTCGCTTTAGCTAACGTATAACATACCTGGCGTATATTTTCGTATGCTAGGGCATCAGAGCCCACGGCAAACATTTTCGGCGATCCTGGCAACGTCTCCCACAGGAAGTTTTTGATATGCATACAGATAAAAAATTTCGGTTATATCGTCCCCTTAAGGGTATTACGCATACGTTTGGCGACGAGTGGTTTGCATTGAAAGCAGAGGCTTTCGCACGTTTTTTCGGCACGCCGACATTTCTGATTGGGCAGACATTCGCGGTGATCGTGTGGATTGTTCTGAACGTGGCAGGCGTCGTGAAGTTTGATCCCTATCCCTTTATTTTGCTTAACCTGGCGTTCAGTATTCAGGCTGCTTATGCCGCCCCGTTGATCCTGCTGGCTCAAACCCGCCAGGCGGAGCGCGATCAGGCGCATGCGCTGGCAGATGCTCAACACCGCGAAGATCTGGACGAGGCAATGACGAAGCGCCAGATACTTGCCGAGGAGCAGTCGGCGCAACTGCTGGAATTGCTCAAACAAAATACCCAATTGACCGAGTTGACCCGGGAAATGGCCGAGCGTATCGAAGCACTCGCCTTGCAGCTTGCACAGCGTGAGCTTCACAAACCGTAGCCGTAAGTAGCCCCGATAAGCGTAGCGCATCGGGGAGCCCCGGATGGCGGCGCGGGTGCCTTATCCGGGCAACGCCCCTGCGCAGCGTGCGATTCATTCGCAGAAAACTATGACCATCACATGGGGCTATTATTTCCGCACCAGAAGCATCATGACTCTGCCTGTGCTATTTGTAACGCTGGACGCGCTGGCGCTACGTTTCTCTTTCACTTTGCAATGAGACTGATATGAGCAACATCACCATTTATCACAATCCGGCCTGCGGCACGTCGCGTAACACGCTGGAGATGATCCGCAATAGCGGTACTGAACCGACCGTTATCCATTATCTTGAGACTCCACCGTCACGCGATGAACTTGTCAAACTCATTGCGGATATGGGGATCAGGGTACGGGAACTGCTGCGTAAAAATGTTGAGCCGTATGAAGAACTGGGGCTTGCGGAAGATAAATTCACTGACGAGCAGTTACTCGACTTTATGTTGCAGCATCCGATCCTGATTAATCGCCCCATTGTGGTGACGCCGCTGGGGACGAAACTGTGTCGTCCTTCAGAAGTGGTGCTGGATATTCTCCCGGGTGTGCAGAAAGGACCGTTTGCTAAAGAAGATGGCGAGAAGGTGATTGATGGGGCAGGTAAGCGCCTGAAATAAATCTCAAAGGGGGGCGGATGTCCCCTTATGATGACTTCGCCATTCCTTCCTGCCGTTCTTTCCGGTACGGCTCATCGCGTCAGTGTACTGGCACTATTACCGCGCAAACTGTTTCTGGCATATTAATACTCTGCAATGAAATTACATTATATTAAGCTGGCTTAATTTATTGATAAAAAACAATAAAATTAATATCCACGCCATGTGTTAATAAGGAAATTCTTAAAAGGAATTATAAATTGTAAAATTTATACATTGCTTAAAAAGGGCTTGATATGCTGTTGCTCTCTGGGAGAGAACAAGACAGGAAAAAAATCATGCTTTTAAATGAAAAAGCTGCCCCTTATGAAAAAGAATATAGGGTTAAGCGGCATGGCAATAAGAGCATTAAAAATATATTTCTTAAAAGTGATCGCCGTTTTAAGAATTATATGGGTCTAAATTTTAGAAACGCTGATTTTGCTGGTGAAGATCTGTCATTTAGTGATCTGAGAAATGCCGATTTTTCATATGCATGTTTACGCGGAGCAAATCTTAGCTATTGCTCTTTGAAAGGGGCAATCTTTGATTATGCCAATTGTTATGGTGTGAACTTTACGGAAAGCGATCCTGAAAATGCGAGCTTTTACAAAACGGTTTCCGAGTCAGACGCGTTATCTGATTCCGTAGTAAAACCCAATCTGCTGGTTTCAATCTATATGCCCACGTGGAACAGAGAGGAATTAGCAAAGCGCGCTGTTGAATCGATCCTGAAACAGGAATACGAGAACTGGGAGCTGATCATTGTTGATGATTTCTCTCCCAATTACCTTAACCTTCAAGGGTTTATTGAGGGTCTGGCGGACCCTCGCATAAAATATATCAGAAATGATTATAACTCCGGCGCTTGTGCTGTGAGAAATCAGGCGATTACGCTTGCGAATGGTTATTTTATCACTGGCATTGACGATGATGACGAGTGGTTGCCAAACCGTCTCACATCCTTTCTCAAGGAACAACACAAACTGAATCAACATGCATTTTTATATGCCGATGATTATATTTGTGATACATCAGGTTATCTCTCGCTGGAGAGTTTAAGGCTTTATCCAAAACCCGATTATAACCAGCAATTATTTAACAAAAAGAATATCGTCGGAAATCAGGTTTTCACCTTAACATCGCGTTTGCAAACTGTCCTTTTTGATACGCAGCTTGCCGCAGCGCAGGATTATGATGCATTTTACCGACTGGCAGAGCAATATGGCGGACCGTTTAAACTGAATCTTGCCACGCAAATTCTTTATGTAAACCACGGTGAAGTAAGAATAACCGCTTCCAGGAAGAAATTTTCGGGCTATTTCTCTTTTTATAAAAAACATAGCGATAAGTTCGATAAGACAAGTAAGAAGTACCAACTTTTTACACTTTACTATATTCGCAAAAAACCGATGTCTTTTCGGGTTTTTAGAAGCTTACTGTGCTTACGCAACGTTAAGCGTTACATGATGCTGCAAACTGTGTTTAAGGATAAGAAATTCTAAAACGTTACGGGCAACCCGTTGCGTATGATCAGTCAGCATCGTCATCTCAAGCTTACTGGGGCTTAACAATCACGATCACCGCTTTCTGGATGAGCGCCTCAGCAGGGACGCTATCTCAATATCTCATTCACGCCGGATGTCGCGACCCGCTATTGCGGGTCACGCTGTTGTCCGCCATTGAGCGTCGCCCGATCCTCAACCTGTAGAAAAACCTTTTAGCGCAGCGCAGGAAATGCAGCGGTGCTAGCCGCCAGTGAGGCTTCATATGCGCCTACGTAATGCGTTTACCGTGCATTGCGCAAAAATTCGCATCTCTGCTTTACATTTCATTCATGATATTGATAATCATTATCAAAATATTTCTTATTGTTGTTATTTGTTTCTTTTACGGAATGATCCCCAAAAAAGATGGGGAATAATGATTGAGGGTTGTTTGCATGCGATTTTCCCCTTTATACGGCGCGATGGCTTTGGTCTTTACGTCGCCGCTTTATGCGCAGGATGCGACAAGTAGTGATGATGAATTGATTGTTAGCGCGACACGTACGGAGGGGTCACGTAATGACTCCCCCCAGGTCATTAAGGTAATAAGCGAAAAAGAAATTGCCCAGCAACGGCAAATCACCTCGGACACCTCGCAGATCCTCAGCAATTTACTGCCGTCATTTTCGCCTCCGCGGCAGAAAATGTCCGGCAGTGGCGAAACGCTTCGCGGGCGTATGCCGCTGGTGATGATTGACGGTATTCCACAGTCAAACCCGCTGCGCCCGACCGGGCGAGAAATGCACACCATTGACTCGTCGATGATTGAGCGCATTGAGGTGATCAAAGGGGCGAACGCCAGCAACGGCGTCGGCGCTACGGGCGGGGTGATAAATATCATCACGAAACGCGCGCAGCCGGGTACCGTAAACCAACATTTCAGCGTGGAAACCACCACCCCGACGGCGGAATTTGACCGTGATACCCAGGCATATAAAACCAACTACAGCATCAATGGCAGCGAAGAGTATATCGACTACCTTTTCTCGCTGAGCTATGAAGACCAGGGCCTGTTTAAGGATGCGAATAATCACGCCATCGGCGTTGATAATACGCAGGGCGACCTGATGGATTCCCGCGCATGGGACATGCTGGCCAAGGTGGGGTACTGGCTGGATAACGATCAGCGCATACAGTTGAGCCTCAACCGTTACCGCCTGAAAAACAAAGATAACTACGTCAGTGTGAGGGGCGATCGCGACGCTGGCGTGCTCACCACCTCGGTGAAGGGTAACCCGGAAGGCAGCGCCCCCCACAACGACGTCTGGACCGTGGGCACAACCTACGATAACCATAACCTTGCGGGCATGAAGCTTACGGCGCTCGCTTACTATCAGCGCTATGAAGCGTTGTTTGGCGCAACCAACTCCTCTTCTTTCCAGGATCCTGCCATTGCGCCCATTGGCACCCTCTACGATCAGAGCCGGGCCTATACCGAAAAGTATGGCAGTAAAATTGCGCTGACCAGGGACGATATCTGGGATGATCGCATCAAAGCGACGCTGGGTTTCGATACCCTGTTTGATAACTCGAAACAGGATTTGTGGTCTACCGGGCGCACCTATGTGCCGGAAATTAATTACACCGACCTGTCTCCTTTCCTGCAAATGGAGTTTTCGCCTGTCGAATCGGTGAAATTAAGCGGCGGTGTGCGTTATGAGTACGCGCGTCTGAACATCGACAGCTACCAGACGGTGTGGGCGAATGACCGTGTGAAAGTGGAGGGCGGAACCCCGTCCTTTGATAAGACGCTCTATAACGCGGGTGTGGTGTGGACCCCCATTGAGCCGCTCAGCCTGTTTGCCAGCTACAGCGAAGGCTTTACCGTGCCGGATGTCGGGCGCGTACTGCGCGGCATCGATACGCCGGGGGTAAAACTCAATGACTACAGCGGCCTGCAGCCCATCGTCACGAAAAACAGTGAAGTCGGGTTCCGGGTGCAGCAAGCCCCGTTTGACCTCGAAGCCAGTTATTACAAATCTACCTCGAAGCTGGGGAGTCGCGTGGAACTGGTCAATGATGCGTTTGTTGCCCGTCGCGAAAAAACAGAAATTGATGGCGTCGAAATTAGCGCGGGCTACAGCCCTAATGCGGACCACAAGCTGACGTTAGCCTGGTCGCACATGCGCGGTCGTTATGACAGCGATGACAACGGCAGCCTGGATGCGAAACTCGATGGCCTGAATATCTCCCCGGATCGTATCATCGCCAGTTGGTCGGCCAACTGGAATGCCGAATTGAGCACGTTCCTGCAGGCTAACTGGGCGTTAAGTAAAGCGTTCGACGACGCGGAAAAAGACTTTTCGGGCTATGCGCTGGTGGATGCTGCCGTGGGTTACAAACTGCCTTACGGTAAGCTGAATCTCGGTATCTCTAACCTGCTGAATAAGCAGTACGTTACCTACTATTCCCAGAGCGCTTCTGTTGACCCGGACCGCTATTTCGCCGGACGCGGGCGCACAGCCACGCTCGGCTACAGTATTGATTTTTGACTCAGACCGCCCCTTTCCGGGGCGGTATCCATGATGATGAAAAACACATTCTCATTTTCTCTGACGCGCCGCCGCGCGCTCCAGTCGCTGTTGCTGGGTGTTGTCTCACCGACGCTGTTTGCCCGTCAACCGACCGCGCTGCGCGCCGTGTCACTTTTCCAGGGAGCGACCGACAGCATGGCTGCGTTGGGTGCCACACCCGCTGGCATTGTTGAGTCCTGGACGGAGAAACCGGTTTATCGTTATTTGCGCCCGCAGCTCTCCGGTGTACCACAGCTCGGGCTTGAGACGCAGCCTGCGCTGGAAAAAATCGTATTGCTCAACCCGGACATTATTTTTGCCTCCCGCTTCCGTCACCAGGATATCGCGCCGCTGTTGCAAAAAATTGCCCCTGTAGCGCTGCTTGATGATGTCTTTGAGTTCAAAAAAACACTGAGGGTCGTGGCAGAAAAGCTGGCGATGAAAAGCGCCGCGGCACAACTGCTTGAGCGCTGGGATGCGCGCGTTGCCACACTGCGTAATCTTATCCGGACGCGATTTGATACGGCGAACGGCCCGCAGGTTTCGGTGATTGAGGTGCGCCCTGATCATATTCGTAGCTACGTTGCGCAAAGCTTTCCGGGCTCGGTGATGTCCGAACTCGGTTTTGCCTGGAGTGAACAGGCGATGCAGGCGCAAAGCGCTTCGTTACGTTTCTCCGGCATGGAGAATATTCCTTTGCTGGATGCCGATATCTTTTTCATTTTACTGCGCGCCAACAGTCCGGCGATTGCCCGGCAGTATCAAACACTCACGGCACATCCGCTCTGGCAGCAACTGCGGGCGGTGAAAACGGGACAATTATGGGTCGTGGACAGCGTGCCCTGGAGTTTGTCCGGCGGCATTCTGGGGGCGAATCAAATTCTCAACGATGTGGAATATGCGCTACTCCGGGGGCGAGCATGAGAGGGCGATTTCTGCTCTGTGGCCTGCTGCTGGTGGTGATGGCAGTGGTCAGTATGATGACAGGCACCCGCTTTTATACCTTCGCGCAGTTAACACATGCGCTGTTACATGCGGACCCGACCAGCGCGGTGGATACTATTATTCGCACCTCTCGTTTGCCGCGTACCCTGCTGGCGATGGGGGTAGGGGCCTTTCTGGCGGTGGCGGGCGGCTTGATGCAGGCATTGACCCGTAATCCGTTAGCCGCACCGGGACTGTTTGGCGTTAATGCCGGTGCGGCGTTGATGATTGTGCTGGTGGGCAGTTTTTTCGCCATTAGCTCCCCCTGGGTCACATTGTGTCTGGCGTTTACCGGCGCGTGTGCCACCGGCACGCTGGTCTGGTTCACCAGCCGTATTAGCAAAGGCCAGCTCAACCCACTGCGCCTGGTGCTGGCAGGTGTTGCCATTACCGCGCTGTGTAACGCCTTTACTCAGGCGATACTCGTTATTGACCAGGAGACGCTCGATACCATGCTGTTCTGGCTGGCGGGCAGTCTTGCTGGAAATGATCTTGTGCATCTGTACCCGGTACTGCTCCCTGGCGTGCTGTTGGTGGTCGCTGCCTGTCTGTTCGCCGGGCAAATGAACGTGCTGAACGCTGGCGAAGAGATCGCCCGTGGGCTCGGGCTCAACATCGCACTGGTACGATTGCTGGCCAGCGTTCTGGTGGTTGGGCTGGCGGGCTGCGCGGTAGCGCTGGCGGGCAATATCGGCTTTGTCGGGCTTATTGTGCCGCATATCGCCCGCCAGTTGTTTGGCAGCGATCTGCGCCAGTCGCTCCCGGCCAGTGCCGTGTTCGGTGCTTTGCTGCTGCTGGGCGCAGACATTGCCGCCCGGGTTGTGATTTTGCCGCAGGAAGTCCCGGTTGGGGTGATGACGGCACTCATGGGCGCGCCGTTCTTTATTTTGCTGGCGCAGCGCAGGGGGAACCATGCCGAATAGCCAACTTTTCCGTGTGGGGCCCTTTTCACGCCAGTTCTCGCCGCGTTTGCTGCCAGTATTACTGGCTTGTTTACTCATCACCATGCTCGTCACCCTTGTGGCGCTGAGTATCGGCGATGTAGCGATTTCGCTGCCGCAAACCTTTTGGCTCCTGTTCCAGCCTGACGCCCGTCCGCAGAGTTTTATTCTGCATGAGTTACGTTTACCGCGCGTGGCGCTGGCGCTACTGGCCGGAGGCGGGTTAGGAATGGCCGGGCTCATCATGCAAACGCTGGTACGTAACCCGCTGGCCTCGCCGGATACCCTGGGCGTAACGACCGGAGCAAGCGCCGGTGCGCTGATATGGCTCTCCTTTTTCAGCCTGCAATACGGCAGCGCAGGGATGCCCTGGGCGGCGATGGCAGGCGCGGCCTGCGCTGTTGGGCTGATTTTCCTGCTCTCCTGGCGTAAAGGGCTCACGCCGCTGCGCCTGATCCTGACCGGTGTCGGTGTCTCGGCGCTGGCGGGGGCGGTCGTCACGCTAGTTCTGGTCTTTAGCCCGCTTACCACCACCTTTTCCGCCTGGGTGTGGCTAAGCGGTAGCGTCTATGCCGCGACCTGGGAGAAGGTGCTAAGGCTGCTGACGATTTATCTCTGGGCACCTCCGGTAGTGGTTTTTTTGCTGCGCTACCTGAAAACGTTGCAATTGCATGATGAGCTGGCGGCCGGACTCGGCGTGCGAGTACATCCTCTGCGGGTGCTGCTGTTGCTCGGCTGCGTGGTGCTCTCCGGCGGGGCGATTGCGCTGGTGGGGGCAATGGCTTTTGTCGGTCTGATAGCGCCGCACATTGCCAGGCGGGTGGTGCGTCAGGGCTTTTTTGGTCAGGCCTTTGTCACCGTTTGCTGTGGAGGCTGCATGGTGACCACCGCCGATCTGCTGGCCCGAACCCTGTTTCGGCCCGCTGATATTCCGGCCGGGGTTTTTGTGGCGCTGGCCGGTGCGCCGTTCTTTTTATGGCTGCTTATCCGGCAGCGAACGTAACCGATGAGGAAATCGTGTCTCTCACAACGCAAAAGCTGAGCATCAGCTACCACCAGCAACAGGTGATCGATTCGCTGGATTTAGCCCTGCCAGCGGCAAAAGTGTCGGTGCTGATTGGCAGCAACGGCTGCGGTAAAAGCACGCTGCTTAAAGCCATGGCGCGACTGCTGACGCCACAGTCAGGGACGGTCATTCTTGATGGCGCGGACATTCACACCAGCAATACGGCGCAGATTGCCCGCCAACTGGCCATCTTGCCGCAAACCCCCGTCGCACCGGAGGGAATCACCGTGCGTCAACTGGTCAGCCTCGGGCGTTTTCCTTACCAGAACTGGCTGCGACAGTGGTCAGCGGAAGATGAACAGCAGGTGGAGGAGGCGTTACGCCTGACGGGAACCACCGCTCTGCAACATCGCCCGGTGGATGCGTTATCCGGCGGGCAGCGTCAACGGGTGTGGATTGCCATGACGCTGGCACAGGCGACAAACACTGTGTTACTGGACGAGCCCACAACCTACCTTGACCTGGCGCATCAGATTGAGATTCTGGAACTGTTGCGCGGCCTCAATCAGCAGCAGGGCAAAACCATTGTGATGGTACTGCACGATCTGAACCTGGCCTGTCGTTATGCCGATCACCTGGTGGCCGTACATCAAGGCCGGGTGTATGCGCAAGGGGCGCCAAAGCAGATCATGACGGAAGCTCTGGTGAACAAGGTGTTTAATTTGCGCTGTCGGATTATTGACGATCCTTTCTTCCATACGCCGTTGTGCATTCCTTTTCCGGGAGACTCGCATGCTGACGAGTGAGGAACATACGTACCTGCAAACCGTGTTTCGCCTGCGCTCACTCGTACAGGCAGACTGGCGAAGCGTGCCGGGCGAGGCACTGCGGGATGCGCAAACCTGTCGGGAGGTACTTGCGCGAGTGATGCCGCTTATCGGTGCGCCGGACCTGGCGATTGCCGCGTCACTTTTCGCCAAAAGAGTGGCATTTCTCGCATCCGGAAGTGTGCTTTACGCGATGAGTGTGTTTGATAAAGGCCTGCCGTTATCACTCACGGCGTGTCGACTGGAATATGCGCACGATAACGGTTTGTGGACATCGTCGTTGCCAGCCGATATTACGGCGACGGGGTACGCCCCTGGTGCGCGTGATGCGTGGCGTGAAACCATTGTCAGTACCTTATTCAGAACGTTTTTCGCGCCGCTGTGGCAAAGCCTGTCACAGGTGAGCGGTTTGCCGGAGCACATTCTCTGGGAAAATACCGCCGTGCGGGTCTACTCCTTATATCAGGGACGGATGGAGGGGCTTAGCGCCGATCAGGAGAAGCGCCAACAGGCGGATTTTGCCTGGCTGCTGGAAGAGGCTGACCCGTCACTGTTTGGCCTGCCATGGAACCCGCTAAGACGTTTTCGTCGGCCCCTGCAAAAAGACGTGGCGGGAAACAGGGTGCGCTTTCGCCGCACCTGCTGTTTTTATTACAAAACGGTGCAGCCTGTGGCGTATTGTCACAATTGCCCGCTGTGTAAGGCAACGTCGTTCTAGATTGCGTGCGCAGCGGTTATGGGCGGGAGCTTAGTGGTATCATACAGCGCGGGTCTGCCAGGGCGAAAAACTCAGGCAGGCAATGAGCCGCAGGGACCGGCAAGGACGTTACGGAGTTCGCTTAAAGGAACCGCTTTTGCAAAGTACCACCCCTGCGCGCAGCCACCCGGTACGTTATCTTTCAGAAACTGATACTGTATGTCTGTCTCCACCCCTTCAAAGACCACTATTTTAGGTATGTTTTTAAACATCTCTATCAAACCAGGAAGAATATCTTTATTGGTGGATTCTGTTCCTATTGAATCCGTTATCGACTTATCAATCTTAATTTCGCCCACGTCAAGTAAGGAAAGCCAGTTCAGGTTTGAATAACCGGTTCCGAAATCGTCGAGGGCAAACATAATACCGGTCCCCTTAAAAAGGTCCATCGATCGTTTAATATCTTCTGTACCGGAACTTTGCCTTTCTGTAATTTCAAGAATAATCGATTCACCTGCAACGTTTTCATCTTTTAACGTGCTGAGTAATTTTTCACGAAACTCCTCCGAGCAGATGTCCGCGCAACTGACATTGATGCTAAGAGTGATATCGCTGTTCAGCAGTATCGGCGCACACTCTCTAATGGAATGCTCAACCACATACAGGCTAATCTTATTTATTAAGCCATTTTTTTCCGCAAGAGGAATAAATATATCCGGGCCGATACGTCCGATTTGAGGGTCCGTCCAGCGTAACAGTACCTCGACGCCGGTTATTTGGCGGTCTTTAAGCCTGTAGATGGGTTGATAGACAAAATGCAACTCGCGGTTTTCGATTGCGTGTTTCAGTCGGGAAAGTAAAGACTCTTTATGTGACACGTTATTAACGTACAGCGCGCCAATCAACAGACCGATGATAAGCGATGCGCTAAACAGAGAAATCAGGATATACAGATTGTTTTTGAAAAATAAAGGGAGTGATGTCCCGGCAATAACGCAAATGTCATTCGTACTATTACAGGCATGCTCCGTAAAATACAACCAGGAGTGTGCTTTGTTATGTTCTATAGACTCCAGTAAGTGTGTGTTTTTTCCAATCATAAAAAAATGATTTTCATGTTTGAAATCACCTATGATGGCATCAAAATCCATCTTATTGGCTTCCTCCCAAAAACGCTGGAAGGCAAAAGGTGACACTGTTATGGCGAAATTACTGGTATAAAAGACGTCTGCCGTAATGTTTTCTTCAATCTGCGCATCAAAGACCCACGTATAGCTCCCCCGGTTGACCTTATTTCTGAACATGTTCAACGAAAGGGGCGCGTTCAGTTTTCCCCAGAGGGCCGAACAGACAATTTTCTCATCCTCAACATAGGCGATATCTTTAATAAGCGGGTAAGGCCAGAGCCGTTTACGCAGCGCCTGCTGGTATTGAGCACTGCATGGTTCATAGACCGCAAACTCTTGTCGCAGCCCATCAATCAGTTTAACTTGCGAAATAAGGCTATTGCTGCGTGCCAGAATGGATTCAGCATAATCTTCTAGTTTTTCATGGGTATAGATATAGTACACCCCCAGGCCTGCGCCATACAGGGCACCGAAGGTTAACACTATGGATAATGCGTAAATGCCGATCCTGTGGTGGAGAGTTCTCAGTATTTGCAGTGGCATTGTTGACAACATTCCCCTGTCTTTATGGTTATCCAACGTGCACGCTCGGTACAGTATTAACCCTATCCCAGTCATGCTCTCAGACCTGAGAGGTAAACCGCACTTATCGTGATTATCGGCCATATTGCCCGGGACTTTATCTGTTATCGCTGTGCATTCCTGCGACCGGCGTCAACACCAGTGGAATGGCGCCATGAATTGCAAAAAAGTACCCTTTCAAAGATGAATGTTAAAAAGAGTGATTCCCGTAAAGATTCTCAAAGCATTACAATATTCGACACCCGTAAATATTTAAAAGAGAAATATCTTAACGCCGACGCTGAGATTGACCGTGAATGGCCTGAGCACCGGTCGGTTCAGCAAGAGGGGTGATCAGGTTTGGTTTAACTTTAATGATGCACTGATTTGTCTGCGCCAGCGCGAGTATTTGCGTGGCGGTTAATTGCTTAACCGTCTGAATTAATTCAATGTCCATGTTTAAAAAGCTTTCGGCTTGTTTGGCATCTTCAGTTGCTACGCGTTGTGCCAGTAAAAGATATGACAAATTAAGATTGTGAATTTCTTTAAGGACAGAAACTTGTGTGGTCATTTATACGCCGGATTAAGAAACGGAAGAGAGAGGTGTTCACCAGGAAAACCCGCTGCTGTTATGATACATGCAAAATACAACTTTCGTGTGAAAATTTACATTATTTTCACAATACGGTTATATCTGGCCCGAAAATATTTCCAGAATGTCATCCTGAGAATGGGGTAATAATGAAAGTCATTCGCGTTGGCGTTATGGAAATTATGTTTCTATAACAGAGAAAGGATCGCGACTGGCAATGTGCCATTAGCCGTTTTTAACGGTATCTACACGGTCCTGGCCGTTGTCCGCCTCCCTAAGGCACGAGTCGCGCATCAGAAACTTACCATTTTCACCTGACATATATATTTCCACCTTATAGCGCCTCCATTCCCCTATTTCGCATATACGAAAACGAAGAGGTATGAACCCTTAATCTGACCAGGATCAAAAACCATTTCCCAGGATTAATATAAAAAGACAGTGTATTTCACCAGCAATGCCTCTAATTGCATTTTTCAGCTTAGCTTATGCGTAAGCGGTTAATATATTTATTACCAAAAAATCTTTTTAGTCACACTTCGTTTATTACTAGAGTTGGTTTCCGGACAATTTTGAAGGAAAACAACCATGACCTCAACCCAGCGCATTGCCCGTTACGATACTGATTTACTGGAAATTCACCCCGTTGCCGGAAATATTGGCGCGGAGATACGCAATATTTCGCTTTCGGCTGATCTTGATGATAACCATATTCAGCAAATTGAAAATGCACTCGTAAAATATAAGGTTTTATTCTTCCGTAAACAGCATCATTTGACCGATGAAGCCCATCAGGCCTTCGGTGCGCGTCTGGGTAAGATCGTGGCGCATCCTACGGTGCCGTCGCCTGCGGGCACTAAATTGTTCGAGCTGGATGCCTCCAAAGGTGGTGGTCGGGCAGACTCCTGGCACACCGATGTCACCTTTGTGGATGCTTTCCCGAAAATATCCATTCTGCGCGGTGTCACCATCCCGGAATATGGTGGTGATACCGTCTGGGCGAATACCGCATTAGCCTATGAATTATTGCCGGAATCGTTAAAACAATTTGTCGGTACACTGCGCGCTATTCACAGTAATAATTACGACTACGGCGCAGAACGTATTGTCACCGAAGAACATCGCCTTAATCACCATAAAAATGTTTTTGTCTCTTCTGTATGGGAAGCGGAACATCCGGTAGTACATGTTCATCCGGTAACCGGCGAGCGCGCCTTATTACTTGGTCACTTTGTGAAAAAACTGGTCGGCTTTAACAGCCGTGAATCGGCACAGCTTTTTGAATTACTGCAAAACCGTATTACCCGCCTGGAAAATACCGTGCGCTGGCAGTGGCAGCAGGACGATGTGGTTATCTGGGATAACCGCAGTACTCAGCATTACGCCGTCAATGATTATGGCAACCAGCCACGTCTGGTCCGTCGCGTCACCATTGAAGGCGAACCGGCCGTCGCCATTGACGGCAGCCGTAGCCGCACCGTAACCCGTCCGCAGGATGCCGTAAACGATACCCCAGACAGGGAAGTGAACTATGCAGCGTCGTGATTTACTCAAGGCCATGGCGGCGTTCGGGGTCTACAGCATGATCCCGGCTATCGCGCGGGGGGCAAATGTGGCCCGCAAATATGATGGCGTAACGCTCAATGTCTCCACCTTCAGTACCGCCTGGCCGCAACTGATTCGCCAGTGGCTGCCGGAATTTGAAGCCCTGACCGGGGCAAAAGTGCAGCTCGATACGCCTGCTTTCCCGGTTTACAACCAGCGTGCCGACCTGGAACTGTCGACACGCGGATCGGCCTATGACGTGGTCAACGTTACCTTTATCTACACTAGCCGCTGGATCAACGCGGGTTGGCTGACCCCGCTGGATGAGTTTGTCGCCAATCCCAATCTCACGCCGGCTGACTGGGGGTTACAGGATTTTCTGCCTGCTACCCTGGCGGCGGAAACCGGACGCGATGGCAAATTGTACGGCATCCCTTATGTGGTGGAAGCCATGCTGACCGGGGCCTCGCGCTATGACCTGATTCAACAGGCCGGGCTGGCATTCCCGAAAACCACCGATGATCTGGTGAAGGTTCTACAGGCGGTGAACAAGAAAGAGCGCGTCGCCGGGTATGTCACCGACAACCACTATGGCTGGACCTTTATTCCCTATCTGCAGGCCTTTGGCGGCAACGTGTTCCGCGCGCCGCCGGATGACCTGTTCCCGACGCTGGATACCCCGGAAGCGGTGCAGGCGGCTGACTATTTTGCCCGCCTTATTCGCGAGTTTGGCCCGAACGGCGGCATCACCTATACCGCCGACCAGTCCTTGCAGGCGCTAAAACAGGGAAGGGTGAACCTCTCTGACGCCAGCCAGACCTACCTTGCACAACTGGGCAATGCGGAAAGCTCGCGCACTCTGAACACGGCTCATTTTGGCCCAATGGTCAACGGGCCAAAAGGGTGGTTCCCCGGCATGGCGACCCATGCGCTGGGTATCCCGGCAGGTTCGAAAAATAAAGAGGCGGCGTGGGCGTTTATCCAGTGGGCGCTTTCGAAACAGAACACGGCACGCACGCTGGCCGCCGGATACGGTTCACCGACCCGGCGCAGCGATATCGACTCGCCGGTGTTCCGTTCTAAGCAGGTGATCAACGGCGTCGATCTGGCGCAGCTTTCCATTGATGCCATCGACCAGGCGGGCAAGGGCGGTTACATGAAATACCGCACCGTGGAGTTTTATCCGCAGGTTGATCAGCAATTGAACAAAGCCATTGCGCTGATTGCCTCCGGACAGCTTTCGGCAAAAGAGGCGATGGCCCAGGCGCAGGCCGGGACGATTGCGGATTTAAAACGCGCCGGGGCGAAGATTTAGAGCCTGAATACAGGCTATTTTATTTGCCATTTTGGCCCTGGGCAGGGCTCACACAAAACGCATAGCGTTTTGAACGCCCGTTAGGGCGGTCCGGAGGGTGTGCGAAGCTAATAATCCTCACGTACTTCAAGTACGCTCCGGTTGTTCCGCGCTGTCCGAGTCCAAACTGCCTGCAACAATTACGCCTGTAGTTCAGGCTCTATGGAATTGAAACGATGGCACAACTCAAAAGCTGGCGTCAGCGCCAGCATTACGCCTGGCTGCTGGGGTTATCGCCGTCGCTTGTGGTGCTGACGCTGTTAACCCTGGTCCCGGCGGCGGCGCTGCTGGTCACCAGCCTCACGCCGTTCAGCCTGACTAACCCGGAAGCGACATTCACCTTTAGTAACCCACTGGTGAACTATCAGCAGTTGCTGCATGACGACCGCTTTCTCAACTCGTTGGTGACGCAGCTTAAGCTATCGGTGGTGAGTGTCTTCTTCCAGGTGCTGATCGGACTGCTGCTGGCGCTGCTGCTGAATGGCTCATCGCGGCTGCTCAACGGGGTGCGTACTTTGTTGCTCATCCCTATGGTACTGCCGCCGATTATCGTGGCGCTGATCTGGAAAATTATCTACACCCCGGACATCAGCCCGCTGCACCAAATTCTGGAGCGCATCAACCTGCCGCTGAACTCGCTTATCGCCAACCCGGACACCGCGCTATGGGCGATAGTGGTGGCCGACGTCTGGCAGTGGTTTCCGTTCACCATGTTGATGGTGCTGGCGGCCCTGCAAATGGTGCCCAACGAACCGCGCGAAGCGGCAAGCCTCGACGGTGCCTCGTCGTTCAACATCTTCCGCTACATCGTATTGCCGCACCTCAAACCGGTGCTGGCGGTGTGCATTCTGTTTCGTCTGATCGACAGCTTCAAAGCCTTTCCGCTGATTTACATCCTCACGGACGGCGGACCGGGCTCGGTGACAGAAGTCACTAACTACTACGGTTTTATTCAGGCTTTTAACTTTTCCTGGTGGGGATACGGCAGCGCCATCGCGGTGGTGATCCTGGGCGGGGTGTTTATTTTAAGCTGGCTGATTGGCCGTGCGGGGTGGAATGATGACAGTACAGCACACTGATGAACGCCGTCCGCTCGCGTTCACCGTTACGCGGCGCAAGAAGTGGCGTTTCAAAGGCAAGCGCACGCTGGCGGCGTTACTGCTGCTGGTGTTGTTTCTCGCACCTTTCCTGTGGATGGTCATCATGTCGTTGCGCCCGTCGATGGATGCGTTCGACCTGACGCTGTTTTTCACGCCCACGCTGGAGGCGTATCGCCAGTTGATTGCCGGGAATTTCCTGCAGCCGTTTGGCAACAGCCTGATGGTCAGCGTGATTTCCACGGTATTTTCGCTCCTGCTCGGCGTACCTGCCGCCTGGGTGCTGACGCGCTGGCGTTTTCGCGCTCGTCGTTATGTGGCGCTGTGGATCCTGGTGACGCGCATGGCGCCCCCCATCGCCTTTACCATTCCGTTCTTTCTCGCCTTTCGCTGGCTTGGTCTGCAGGACACGATTATCGGACTGGCGATTGTCTATCTCACCTTTAACCTGGCGGTTGTTATCTGGCTGATGCAGACCTTCTTTGCCGCCATTCCGGTCACGCTGGAAGAGGCGGCGTGGATGGATGGCTGCTCCCTGTGGGGCAGTTTCTGGCGGGTGTCGCTGCCGCTGGTCAAACCGGGCCTCGCGGCGACTGCCATTCTCTGTTTCATCTTCTCGTGGAACGACTTTTTCTACGCCCTGATTTTAATCCGTACTAACGCTATTACCGCCCCGGTCGCCATTGTGAATTTCCTGCAATACGAAGGGTGGGAGTGGAGCAAAATCGCCGCCAGCGGCACGCTGGTGATGTTGCCGGTGGTTGCCTTCACCCTGCTGGTGCGGCGCTATCTGGTACAGGGCTTAACCGCTGGTGGACTTAAGGATTAATAATGGCAACCCTGACACTCAACAACATCGCAAAACGTTTTAACGGGCAGACCATTATCCCTGGTCTGGATTTGACCATTCACCACGGCGAATTTATTGCCCTGGTGGGGCCCTCCGGCTGTGGAAAGTCAACGCTGCTGCGTATGATTGCCGGGCTGGAGGGTATCGACGGCGGCGAGCTGATTCTGGACGGCGAGGTGATTAACGATCTCTCGCCACAGGAGCGTAACATGGCGATGGTCTTTCAGAACTACGCACTCTATCCGCACATGACGGTGGCGGATAACCTCGGTTTCTCGCTCAAAATGCAGGGCGTGGCGAAGGCGAAAATTGACAGCCAGGTGCGACAGGCCGCCGACACGTTAGGGCTGACGCCGCTGCTGGCGCGTAAACCGTCGCAGCTTTCCGGCGGGCAGCGCCAGCGCGTGGCAATGGGCCGCGCGATCCTGCGCCATCCGCGTCTGTTCCTGTTTGATGAGCCGCTCTCTAACCTCGACGCCAAACTGCGCGTGGAGCTGCGCACTGAAATCAAGGCGCTGCATCAGCGGCTTAACACCACCATGATTTACGTCACCCACGATCAGATTGAGGCCATGACCATGGCCGACCGTATCGTGGTGCTGCGCGACGGGCATATTGAGCAGGTGGGCACGCCGCTGGAGTTGTACGACCGCCCGGCCAACGCCTTTGTGGCGAGCTTTATCGGTTCGCCGTCGATGAACCTGTTCACCGGACACGTGGAGCGGCCTGGTATCGTGATGACCGATGACGGCATTGCCCTGCCGGTAGCCCAGACGCCGGGGCTGGATATCGGGCAGCGAGTGCTCTACGGGGTACGACCACAGCACTTTGTGCTGACGCCGGGGGCGTCGATCGATGCCCATGTCAACGTGGTGGAACCCACCGGTTCGGAGACGCAGATTCTGCTCAATATCGGCCAGCAAAAAGTGACCACGCTGTTTCATCAACGCGTGGCGGCACTGCCGGGTGAAACGCTGAAAATCCTGCCGGATGCCCGTCATGCTCATCTGTTTGATGCCGCAAGCGGCGTGCGACTCAATTAACGCTGAGGGAGGTAATGAACAGGAAAGCGATTGTCTTTGGCGTCGATGGATTAATGATGCCGCCTGTCAAAAAGTCACTGCCGCAACCGCGCCTGTAGATGTGTCGCGTGACGTTGTCACTTAACGTCAGAGCCCATGGGCATGTCACCTTAACCCAGGGGGAGGCGCGCGACAGGCGGGCGCAACCATTGCTTATCGGCCTGGCGTCAAACGCGCTACCCTCGACGGTTCTATAATGCAGGCGTTACTGGCGCCAGATGGGACAGAAAGATGACCGAACATCGTTATACCCGTTACGGGAGTTTGCAAAACAAAGTGGTGGTGATCACCGGCGGGGCCAGCGGGATTGGCGCGGATCTGGTGACGGCGTTTCGCCAGCAGGAGAGCCGAGTACATTTTCTGGATATCGATATGACGGCGGGGAGTGCGCTGGCACAGGCTCGAGGCGCCTGTTTTCATCCGGTCGATGTGCGAAATATTGCCGCGTTGCGCGAGGCAATCAACAACATTGCCGCCCAGGAAGGCCGCATTGATGTGCTGATCAATAACGCCGCCCGTGACGACCGGACCGATACCTTCACGGTGGAACCGGAGGCCTGGCGCGAGAGCCTGGCGGTGAATCTTGATCACCAATTCTTTGCCAGCCAGGCCGTTGCCGCGCTGATGCAAAAAGGCGAGGGCGGCAACATCATTCTGACCAGCTCCACCAGCTTTATGAAGGGCAGACCGGGCATGTCCGGTTACACCACGTCAAAGGCGGCGATTGTCGGGCTAAGCCAGACGCTGGCGCGCGAACTGGGGCCATCGGGCATTCGCGTTAACTGCATCGTGCCGGGGGCGATTTCTACCCCGCGTCAGCAGGCGCTGTGGCGCACGCCGGAATCCGAAAAGGAGATCCAGGCCATGCAGTCGCTGGATATCACCCTTGAAGGCCGGGACGTTGCCGCCATGGCGCTGTTTGTCGCCTCCGATGACGCCCGTGGCTGTACCGGAGGGCTCTTTTTTATCGACGCCGGTATCCGCCTGGTGTGACCGCATCTTCACCCCCGCACGCTGGCCGCGCGCACGTGCAGGGTGCGCCGGGGCGTCGTGATGATAGTGGTGACGACGCCCACAAGATGCGCGCCTTCCTCCTCATCAATGTATACCGTGCGATAGTTTTCGTTCTCTGCCACCAGGCGCGGCGGTGAGAGGCGTAAACGCCGGACGGTAAAACCGCTCAGCAGGCGGGCGACGACGATATCGCCATCCGCCGGTTGCAGGCTGCTGTCCACCAACAGTAAGGATCCGGGCAGGATCGCCGCGCCGCACATGGCATCGCTGGCGGTGCGCAGCACATAGGTTGCGGACGGGTGGCTAATCAAGTGTGCCACCAGGTCGATCGCGCCTTCGATGTAATCGGCCGCCGGGCTGGGAAAAGCGCTGGTTGTCATTGCATGTCGCTCCCACGTAATGGCAGGCATAAGGCTGCCTGACAAACCTGTAGACGTCCTGATAAAGGTGAGGCTTGCGCCGCTGATACATCCATGATGACTGTTTTTATGTGTTACTGTGTTTATATACAGTATCGCCAAAAAGGAGTATCGATCAAGCCGCCTCGCTGCGATTTTTGTGAAGAGATTGATGGCACAAGGATTTTTGTTGGATGATGAAAAAATGCGCGATTCGGGTATTTCTGGCCCTCATCTGGCCGCAGGCAACCTTGAGAATAATAAGGGAAAAAACGCTATTTTATTATTTCGCGGCGGTGGACGTTTTTTACATTCACTGGGCCAGCCACTACACTTAGCAGCAGTTTAACCATTGGATGGCGAAAATGACGGCATTGAAAACCCATAATTTCTTTTTTATCGTTCTGTTGTTGCTGGTCAGTGTGGCGTTTTTTAGCCTGATCCAGCCGTACTATGCAGCCATTATCTGGGCCGTTATTCTGGCGCTTATTTTTTATCCGCTGCGGGTGAAATTATCCGCCTGGTTACGGGGGCGTGACGGTATTGCTTCGTTGCTGACCGTACTGCTTATCTGCGTGTTGGTTTTTATTCCATTAATGATTATTGTTACGTCACTGATTGCGGAAATTAATGCGCTTTATCAACGGTTGCAAAATAACGCCACGGATTTGCCACAACTCTTTACTGACAGTATTAGTTATCTGCCCGGTTGGGCGCAGGGATATTTACGTGAAAATGACTTTGACTCTGTTGGTGCCATTCGCGAAAAATTATCCGGTGTGGCGCTGAGCTCCGGGCGATATCTGGCGGGCAGCGCGGTGATTATTGGTAAAAATACCCTGAGTATTACCGTCAGTTTCTGTCTGATGGTCTATCTGCTGTTCTTTTTACTGAAAGACGGCTCCCGGCTGGTTCGCAGAATATTTACGGCTATTCCGCTGACGGACAAAATCAAACGCCGCCTGTTCCATAAATTTGCCAGCGTCTCCCGCGCCACGGTGAAAGGGACACTGGTGGTAGCAATTGTGCAGGGGGCGCTGGGAGGCTTCGGCTTCTGGTTTTCCGGCATTAACGGCAGCCTGTTGTGGGGTTCGCTGATGGCCTTCATGTCGCTGATCCCGGCGGTCGGTACGGCGCTTATCTGGGTTCCGGCGGCTATTTTTCTCTTCTCCACCGGGGAAATTATCACCGGTACAATGATGACGCTCTATTTTGTCGTGGTGGTCGGGCTGGCTGATAATATCCTGCGGCCATTATTAGTCGGCAAAGATACCCGAATGCCCGATTATTTAATTTTGCTGACTACGCTTGGCGGGTTGCAATTCTTTGGCATTAACGGTTTTGTGCTGGGGCCAATGATTGCCGGGCTGTTTATTGCATCGTGGAATTTACTCGCCGAAGACCGTGCGCTGGCGATGAAATCGGAACAATAATCTGTATTGCCGCCGCCGATATTTTTCATCGGCGGCTGTGATGCCATTACCACAAACCTGGTGAGCACAGGTAAAGAAGTGAAAAGAATTTGAGGAAAAACAGGGCCTGTGGTAGAAATAGGGCGTGTTTTACTACTGAGGACAATCGTTCCGCCGCGATGAGAAGCAATGTGCGGATATTGTAATTTTATGGATAATTTGTTCAGGACGTTCATCTCTGGCTTTTCCCGTCTTACTTCTTCTGTCTTTCTGCTTTCCGGCGAACAACACTGGCGCTCGGCGCTATAGTCCTTTTCTCTCTGCTTAGGCTCGCGTAAATCACGCGACTTTCATTTTTTACGCACCGGGTTTTCCGTTAGGGAAGAACCCTGCAGAATTATATTCTCAAGCAGGAGAAGCATGATGATTTACTGGATATTATTAGCGCTGGCCATTGTGGCTGAAATAACCGGCACATTATCAATGAAGTGGGCAAGTGTGACCAACGGACACGCCGGTTTTATTCTGATGCTGGTGATGATTGCACTGTCATATATTTTATTATCATTCGCGGTTAAAAAGATTGCCCTCGGGGTGGCCTACGCCCTGTGGGAGGGGATCGGTATTTTATTGATCACCCTATTTAGCGTTGTGTTGTTTGATGAAGCGCTCTCCCCGATGAAAATTGCCGGGCTGATGACGCTGGTGGTCGGGATTGTGCTTATCAAATCGGGCACCCAGAAAGCGGCTAAGACGCCGCAGGAGCGCCGCAATGCAACAGTTTGAGTGGGTTCACGGCGCCTGGCTGGCGGTGGCCATTGTGCTGGAGATCGTCGGCAATATTTTCCTTAAATTTTCAGCCGGTTTTCGCCATAAATTATACGGAATTGGCTCGCTGGTGGCGGTGCTTGGTGCCTTTGCTGCGCTGTCTCAGGCAGTAAAAGGGATAGATTTGTCAGTAGCTTACGCGCTCTGGGGTGGGTTCGGCATTGCCGCGACCCTGGCGGCGGGCTGGATCCTCTTCGGCCAGCGCCTGAATAATAAAGGCTGGATGGGGGTTATCTTACTGATTGTGGGTATGATACTAATAAAACTCGCCTGATGTGATCGCTGCCCGAATCAGAGGCAGCGAAATCCACCGACTGTATTACGCTTAGTTAACGGAAGTCCTCAACTGGCTGTTTTTCCTGTTAAGGATAGAGGGGGCAGTGCATGTTGAACCCATTTAGCTGGCGGAATATCCCGAATGCCAAAACCCTGTTCGTCATGATCTTCCTGGCAGGGATTGGGCTTATTTTTTCTATCGTTGCGCTGCTCTACCTTTCGTTGCATCTGATCAGTAGCAAAGCCAACGAAATTGATGAACACCGCACCGTACTGTCCGTGCAGGGGGCGATTCAGACCTCGGTAAATCGCGTGCGCTCGCTGGTCATTGATAACGCCGTCTGGGATGACGCGGTGCGGGAAGCGTATCGCCCACAGCTTGATACCCAATGGCTCTACAAAACCTGGGGTGAGGGATTTAAAGTCAATAATCTCTATGACGGCACCTTTATTCTTGATGAAAACTTCAACGTCTTATGGGGAGCGTTTCACAGCGCCACATTTACGGAACATTCGCTCGATTTTTTTGGCAAGGGTCTACAGGCGCTCATCCGTAATAATTCGGCTTCACTGATTTCCAGTAACGACATTTATGCCGGGATTACCCGTACCCGCAGCGGCACCGCATTTATAGGGATAGGCCTTATCCGCCCGATGGTGGGTAATTTAGCGGTTAATGATAATACCCGGCGTTATCTGGTGATTACCCGCCACCTGAATACACAAATCCTTAAAGAGCTGGGCGATACCTTCCAGATAGCCGATTTAGCGTTCACGGAGCAGAAGCCGGATGAATTCGCCGTGCCGCTGGAAAGTTCGGCGGGGGAAGTGCTGGGCTGGTTAGACTGGTCGCGGCGCCTGCCGGGCGCGGAAGCTGCCGAGGCGGCCTCTGCCAATATTCGTCAAATCGCCCTGCTGGCATCGGGATTGATCCTCCTGTTTATTCTCCTGAGCAGCGCCGGGTTGTATAAGCTGGCGAAAGGAGAAAATATTGCCCGTCGGATTGCCTTAACCGACTGGCTGAGCCACCTGCCTAATCGCCGCGCCCTGATTGAACATCTCGATAAACTCGCCGCGCGGGGCGACACCAGTATGATGAGCGTCGCCTTTGTCGATCTTGATGGGTTCAAGGATGTGAACGACATTTACGGGCATGACGTGGGGGACCGCCTGATCAGAACCATCGCCCAGACGTTACGGGAGAAAGTGCCGACGCAGGGGATGCTGGCGCGGATGGGGGGCGATGAGTTTGCCATGACCATTGGCGGCCCCTGGGCAGAGGAGCAGACCGCGAGATTTGCCGGGCACGTGCTGGCGTATCTGAATAACCCCATCCAGGTGGGAGAGCGGACGATCCATATTGGCGCCAGTATTGGCATCGCCAGCGGCACGCTGGTGGAGTGCACCAGTACTGAGCTTTTCCGCCGTGCCGATATCGCCATGTATCACTCAAAAAGTATCGGCAAAGGGCGCATCACGCATTACGATGCGGCGCTGAACAGTGCTCGCGAGCGGCAGTTGCTGATTGAAAATGATATCCGTAACGGTATGGAACGCGATGAATTCGATGTCTGGTATCAGCCCATTGTGGATGCGCGTAGCCTGGCGATGGTTGGCGTCGAAGCACTTGTCCGCTGGCCGCGCCGCCCGGGTGGCGAACTTAAACCCGATGATTTTATTGTGATTGCGGAAACCAGTGGCCTGATTTACGAACTGGGGCAATTTGTTCTGCGTCGTGCCTGTAACGATCTGCAGGCGTATAGCGATTTAAAATTGTCGGTAAATATCTCCCCGGCGCAATTTCGCGACCCGGATTTTGAAGATAAGGTGGCGAAGGTGCTGAAAAGTACGCGCTTCCCGCCAGCACGTCTGCAACTGGAAGTGACCGAAACCTATGTAGTGGAAAATCCGGAGCGCGCACATATCGCTATTACCACCCTGAAAGCGCTGGGCATGTCGGTCGCACTGGACGATTTTGGTACCGGATACTCCAGTATCGGCTACCTGAGACGCTTTAATTTTGAAACGATCAAAATTGATAAATCCCTGGCCGGGCTGGTAGATGATGATGAACAAGCCTCGGCGCTGGTGAGCGGCACAATTCGTATCGCCAGTGCGCTGGGCATGATGGTGGTGGCCGAAGGCGTGGAAAATGAAAAGCAGATGAAGATGCTACGATTGGCCGGTTGCGACCAGTTACAAGGCTACTGGTTTAGCGAACCCATGCCGCTGGACGACATTTTGCATTTTCGTCATCTGCGGCAGGGCTGATTTTACTCTTTTGCCAGCGCTTCGAGTTTGTCACGAAAACCGGTCACCGAAATGGCCCGGTTGTCGGCGCGCCAGCGATCTTTGGCGGCCGGGGCTGAACTCTGGACCGCAATAAGCTGCCAGCCTTCGGCGGTTTTCAGCATCAACGGCGAGCCGCTGTCGCCGGGCAACGTATCACATTGATGAGACAGAACGCTGTTTTGCGCCCAGCCGGTAACAATGCAGTTTTCGTGGCTGTACAGCGTGTCCAGATGATCGGCCGGATAACCCGACTGCGTCACTTTGCGCTCTGCCACTTTGAGCGCATCCGTCAGCGCCGCTTTATCACCCACAAACAGCGGTAACGGCGTAATGCCGGATGGCGGGTTGCGCAGCACAACCAGCCCAAAATCCCAGGGTGCCGCGGATGACGGCACGATCCAGCCATCGCCATCGGGTTTCAACCTTTTACCCAGCGACGGATCGACGCGCCCTTCGATGCCGTGGATTTCATAACGCCAGGTTCCTTTCTGCGAAACAAACCGCAGCGCTACCGCTTTATCCGGTTTGCCGTTCGGCGGCGTCAACAGACAATGCCCGGCGGTTAAGGCCAGGTGAGGCGAAATAAGCGTCGCGGTACATAAATTGCCGCTTGCTGTTTCCAGTTGCCCAATCGCATCCCAGGGGGAGCGGGTCGGAGTGGTCACGCGAACGCGGTCATCATGACCAAAGAACAGCGTCTTGATCTGAGCCGCATCAATGGTGTCATCATCACCATCGTCGGCATGTCCGTAAGCAGAAAAGAGAAAAAACGATCCCAGCAATAGCACAACGGTTTTTCGCATATCACACTCTGGTGGGGTAATTATGATTATTAAATGTGAACCCAGGTTTATAAACTATAGACGGGGCGAGAAAAAAGTGGGAGTAAAATCAGCGTGCTACATCAGGAAAGAAAAAGCCGAAGGGCAATGAGCGCGCAGACAATCAGCATTAACAGGATGAACTCGAAACGATAACGTCGCAGCATAGGCCCTCCAGAGAAAAACGGCGCTTCACCTCAGGGTTCAGCGCCGACGATTTACTCAGCCTGTACAGCAGGCGGGGTATTACACGGTAACTTATGCAGCCGGTTGAGCAGCTGGTTTAGTTGCAGTGTGTTTTACGTGTTTTTTATGGTGTTTTTTAGCAGCCTGAGCTTTCTGCTCTACAGCCGGTTTAGCCGCTGCTTTTTTGTGGTGTTTTTTCTTAGCAGCCTGAGCTTTCTGCTCTACAGCTGGTTTAGCTGCTGCTTTTTTGTGGTGTTTTTTCTTAGCGGCCTGAGCTTTCTGTGCAACGGTTTTTTTCTTGTGAACTTTTTTCGCATGCGTGGTTTTAGCCGGGGCAGCAGCAGGTGCAGCGGCCGGAGCAGCAGTAGTGGTGGTGGTAGCCGGAGCTGCAGTTGTGGCTGCGGTATCAGCAGCGAACGCAACAGAAGACAGACCCATAGCAGCGGCAACAACCAGAGCTAATACTTTTTTCATTCTGATATCCTCGAATTTGGTTTCATTGTTCAACCCCACTGCGGGGCCGTTGAAGAGACTATACCGACAGCGATGATCTCTTTCCGTGAGTGATTGGTTTCGGCGTGTAACGGGATGTACAAACGAGGCGGGGGGCGCAGAACGTAGTCTTTGTTAGATGATGAAAGTGTTTATTTTCAGAGGGTTATTTTTATTTTTATCAGTTGATCCATGTACATCCGCAAGGTGGACGTCATCGTTATTGTACGAATAAAGCCAGAAAGGGGGGCTGAAAGCCAGTACAGAGCCCCCCGGCATGATTCAAAGCAATTTATTCATGTTATAGCCGGTGACCTGGTAGCCATTGGCTTCATAGACTTTTTTGGCATGCGCATTTTCGGCGGCGACGCGTAATTTGATTTGCCGGATACCTTCGCCTGCCAACAGAGCCTCCAGACTTTGCATCGCGCGGCTACCGAGCCCTTTACCGCGAAACGCGGGCAGGAGGTAAAAGTCATAAATAAATGCCGATTGATCCTCCCCATTCGCCCGGTACCATAAATAGCCAATCTGCACTTCGCTGCCGTTATCTGTATGCACGATGCTTTTCAGGCTTTGACCTTGCGTTTTCACACCGTCGGGCAGGCTGGTGGCAATTTCCCGTTTTGCCTGCGCCAACGCCGCATCCTGGGAGAGGTGATAATTAGCGGCAATCTCCGCAGCATAGTCGGGAATAAAATATGCCAGAAAGCCTGCAAAGTCCGTTTCAGACATGGGGTGAAGCACAACCATATTTTTGCCTTTCAAAGTGATGGGCTGGCACAGTTCAGCGCACGGTGCGTGAACTGTGCCGGGGATGATTACAAATAACGCGCCGTTAAATGCTGGCGGAAATAGCGGCTGTTCAGCGCCTCGCCAGTGGCCTGTTCAATCAACTGCGAGGTGGAGAAACGGCTGCCGTGCTGCCAGATATTCTGCCGCAGCCAGTCAAACAGTGCGGAAAAATCACCTTGCGCAATAGCCTCGTCCAGCCCTGGCAGGGCATTTCGCGCGGCCTGGAAAAGCTGAGCGGCATACATCGCGCCAAGCGTATACGACGGGAAGTAGCCAAACCCGCCGTCCGTCCAGTGGATATCCTGCATACAGCCGTTACGGTAGTTACCTTCGGTTGACAAGCCCAGCCATGCCTGCATTTTTTCATTCCACAGGGCGGGGATATCGTCCACCTCTATCTCGCCGTTAATCAATGCTCGCTCAATTTCATAACGCAGGATCACATGGGCCGGATAGCTGACTTCATCGGCATCGACGCGGATAAAGCCGGGTTTAACGCGCTGGTTCCAGGCGATGAAGTTACTTTCTTCAAACGCGGGTTGTGCGCCGAAATGTTGAATAATCGCGGGCAACAGACGTTTCAGGAAGGCTTCGCTGCGGCCAAGCTGCATTTCAAAAAACAGACTTTGCGACTCATGGATGGCGGTAGAACGCGCCAGCGCGACCGGCTGCCCCAGCCACTGACGCGGCAGGTTCTGCTCATAGCGGGCGTGCCCGGTTTCATGTACCACGCCAAACAGCGCACTCAGCAGTTCATTTTCATCATAACGGGTGGTGATGCGGACATCTTCCGGCACGCCGCCGCAGAACGGATGCGCGCTGACGTCGAGACGCCCGGCGTTAAAATCGAAACCGAGTAGCGTCATGGCTTCCAGCCCCAGTTCGCGCTGGGTGGCGACCGGGAACGGGCCGACAGGGGCAATCAGCGTTTCACGCGATTGCTTGTCAACCACGCGCTGCAGCAGGTCCGGAAGCCAGGATTTTAGATCGGCGAACAGGACGTCCAGGCGGGCGCTGGTCATGTCCGGTTCGAAAATATCCAGCAGCGCGTCATACGGTGAGCAGCCTTTTGCCTGGGCGCGGATCTTCGCCTCTTCGCGGCTGAGTTTTACTACCTCTTTCAGATTCGCGCTGAACCCGGCCCAGTCATTTGCCGGACGCTGAGTGCGCCAGGCATGTTCGCACTTGCTGCCCGCCAGTGCTTTGGCCTCCACCAGTGATTCCGGCAGCAGCGCGGCCTGCTGGTACTGGCGCGTCATCTCGCGCAGGTTGGCCTGCTCCACATCATTAAGTTCTTCTTGAAGTGCATTGCGCAGCCAGTCACCCACCTTTTTATCGGTCAGGATTTGGTGCTGTAGCACCCCCAGTTCAGCCAGCGCCTCACCACGGGCGGTGCTGCCCCCCGGCGGCATCATGGCGAACATGTCCCATCCGGCGATGGCGGAGAGGTGCTGAAAACGGCTCAGGCGCGTGAAGGTGCGGGTAAGGGATTGATAGTTTTGATTGTTATCCATATTGCCTCTGCAAGCGGGTTCGGAACGATATGAATGAGAGTACAGAGATTCAGGCGCTTATCAATGGACAAACAAGATTATTCGCCGGTTTATGGTGGGACATTACCAACTGAACCATAATGAAAAAGTCGCAGGTGATATACGTTGAATCAACCCTAAAGCCTAAATGATGAATCCCTTTGTGTGGATCTTATTTGCTCTTATGGTGCTTGACGCAGTACGTGAACTTTTAGGGGCATCGTCGATACTGGGGATGTTCTGATCTGCCAGGGCACAGAGCAAAAGCCCCGAAAATAGACCGGGGCTCTATGTTAACTCGTACCGCTTTAGCGTAAGCGGCGATTAAGTCTGCTGCCGACAAATAACGCCAGTAACAGCATCAGCGCAATAAAGCCGCCCACACCGTTCCAGCCATAGTTATGCCAGAACACACCACCGAGCGTACCCGCAATACTTGAGCCCAGATAATAGCTGAATAAATACAGCGATGAAGCCTGCCCTTTGGCGCGGCGCGCGCGTGGGCCAATCCAGCTACTGGCGACGGAGTGGGAAGCAAAGAAACCGGCAGTAAAAAGCAGCATACCGATAAAGATCGCCCACAGTGAAGGAAGTAACGTTAATAAAAGACCGGAAAGCATAATTGCAATCGAGGCGACCATCACCGGCCCACGACCATATTTGGCGGTCATTGCTCCGGCGCGTGGCGAACTCCAGGTGCCGGTTAAATAGGCGACGGAAAGTAACCCCACCACCGCCTGGCTTAAAAACCACGGCGACTGCATTAACCGATAACCAATGTAATTAAACAGGGTAACGAACGAGCCCATTAACAGGAAACCCTCAAGGAATAATAAGGGCAATCCTTTATCGCGCCAGTGCAGGCGAAAATTAATGAACAGGGTGCGCGGGCGTAGCGAACTCGGCCGGAAATGACGAGATTCCGGCAAAATACGCCAGAACATTAACGCGGAAGCCAGTGCAAAACAGCCAATTGCCGCCAGCGCGATACGCCAGTTAAAAAAATCAGTGAACACGCCGCTAATAAGGCGTCCGCTCATGCCGCCAATCGAGTTACCGCTAATGTATAGCCCCATGGAAAAGGCGACAAAGCTGGGATGGATCTCTTCACTAAGGTAGGTCATGCCCACGGCGGCAACTCCGCTCAGTGACAGCCCAATCAGGGCACGCATGATCAGAATGCCGTGCCAACTGGTCATCAGCGTTGAAAGCAGCGTACAGCATGAGGCCAGCAACAATGCCGTCACCATCACTTTCTTACGGCCAACCGCGTCTGATAACGGTCCGGTAAATAACAGACCGATAGCCAGCATGGCGGTAGAGATAGAGAGTGAAATACTGCTGTTTGCCGGGGAGACGCCGAACTCCTGCGACAGCACCGGCAAAATAGGCTGTACACAATAAAGCAGGGCGAAGGTAGCCAGTCCGGCGGAGAAGAGCGCCAGGGTGACGCGCATAAATTGGGGGGTACCACGTTTAATAAATTGTGTCGGCAAAGAACGATTATTTTCATCAACACCACTTGCCGGAAGAGTGTCAACGGTAGTTGTACGGCTCACTTGAAATCCTTAAGTTTACATCCCGGTCAGGCGGGGATGTATTTAAGGGTATGAAACGGTCATTGTTCTGTCTAATATATTAATAATCTCAAATGATATGTTTAAAATATGAATATCGAGCTTCGCCATCTCCGTTATTTTATTGCTGTCGCCGAAGAGCTGCATTTTGGTCATGCGGCGGCGCGGTTAAATATTTCCCAGCCGCCGCTGAGCCAACAAATCCAAATCCTTGAGCAGCAAATCGGCGCGAAGCTGCTGGCGCGTACCAACCGCAGCGTGTCGCTGACGCCCGCAGGCCGACAGTTTCTGGCAGACAGTCGGCAGATATTAAGCCAGGTAGATGATGCCGTTAGCCGGGCGTCCCGCCTGCATCAGGGGGAAACCGGCGATTTGCGCATTGGCTTTACCTCATCGGCACCGTTTATTAGCGCAGTGTCTGACACCCTGTCGTCGTTTCGCCAGTCTTACCCGGATGTGCATATCCAGACCCGGGAAATCAATACTCGTGAGCAAATAGCCCCGCTCAATGAGGGCAAGCTTGACCTTGGATTGATGCGCAATACCTTGCTGCCTGACACGCTGGCCTGGCAGGTGATTTTGCGCGAGCCGCTGCTGGCGATGATTCATCGCGATCACCCTTTAGCCGCGAAAAGCGGCGTATCGCTGGCCGAGCTGGCGCGGGAGCCGTTTGTCTTTTTCGACCCACATGTGGGAACCGGGTTGTATGACGATATTCTTGGGTTGTTGCGCCGTTATAACCTGACACCGTCGATTACCCAGGAAGTGGGAGAGGCAATGACCATTATTGGGCTGGTGGCGGCAGGGCTTGGGGTGTCGATTCTGCCCGCCTCATTTCGGCGCGTGCAACTGACAGAAATGCGTTGGGTACCGATCCTGGAAACGGATGCGGTATCGGAAATGTGGCTCGTATGGGCAAAGCATCATGAACAGGGAACAGCGGCACAGCGTTTCAGGCAGCAACTCATTTCTGCGGCGAATGCATAAAAAGTGGCCAGTATACGCCCGCAAAACGTGCGGTAAATCACAAGCCTACGTAAATATTTGACGGCGACTATTGAAGTGCTTCACCATATCCCAAAGTTTATTTCGAGCTCAAAAATAAAGGGAGTAAGAGGTGGTTGCTGATAGTCAGCCTGGGCATATTGATCAGATTAAGCAGACCAATGCAGGGGCTGTCTACCGCCTTATTGATCAGCTTGGCCCGGTGTCGCGCATCGATCTGTCACGTCTGGCGCAGCTTGCGCCGGCCAGTATTACCAAGATTGTGCGGGAAATGCTTGAAGCGCACCTGGTGCAGGAGACCGAAATTCAGGAGCCGGGAAGCCGCGGGCGGCCTGCCGTTGGGCTGGTGGTGGAGACCGAAGCCTGGCATTATCTCTCGCTGCGCATCAGCCGCGGGGAGATCTTCCTCTCTTTACGCGATTTAAGCAGCAAACTGGTGGTGGAAGAGCGTCAGGAGCTTCCGCTGACCGACGAAAAGCCGCTGCTGCAGCGCATCATTGTTCATATCGATCAGTTCTTTATCCGCCATCAGCAGAAGCTGGAGCGGTTAACCGCTATTGCTATCACCTTGCCGGGGATTATCGACACGGAACATGGCATTGTGCACCGCATGCCGTTTTATGAAGACGTCAAAGATATGCCGCTGGGGGAAATGCTGGAACAGCACACCGGTGTGCCGGTCTATGTGCAGCATGATATCAGCGCCTGGACCATGGCAGAGGCGCTGTTTGGCGCGTCGCGCGGGGCGCGTGATGTTATCCAGGTGGTTATCGATCATAACGTTGGGGCCGGGGTTATTACCGACGGTCGCCTACTTCATGCAGGTAGCAGTAGCCTGGTGGAGATCGGTCATACGCAGGTCGACCCATACGGTAAGCGCTGCTACTGCGGTAATCATGGGTGTCTGGAAACCATTGCCAGCGTGGAGAGTGTGCTGGAACTGGCGCAGCTACGCATGAGCCAGTCCATGAGCTCGATGTTGCATCAACAGCCGCTGACGGTAGCGTCGTTATGTGAAGCGGCTCAACAGGGCGATTTGCTGGCGAAAGACATTATCAGTGGCGTGGGGGCGAATGTCGGTCGCATTCTCGCCATCATGGTGAATTTATTCAATCCGCAAAAAATTCTCATTGGTTCGCCGCTCAGTAAGGCGGCAGATATCCTCTTCCCGGCGATTGCTGACTGCATTCGCCAGCAGGCGCTGCCCGCCTACAGCAAACATATCGCCGTCGAAAGCACACAATTCACCAATCAGGGCACTATGGCAGGTGCGGCACTGGTGAAAGACGCGATGTATAACGGATCCTTGTTGATTCGTTTGTTGCAAGGGTAACATTTTTACACTGTTCTACTAAAAATTGCGCTATCTCAAGCTGAACACCGCATCCCTAACGTAGACTTTCGCTACTGAATTATTTTCCTGATTTATATTTTCGTAGCATAACGGTGGAGTTAGCGATGCTTAAGCGTTTCTTTGTAACGGGTACTGATACGTCTGTCGGCAAGACAGTGGTGTCCCGCGCGCTGCTACAGGCGCTGGCCGCTTGCGGCAGTACCGTCGCGGGTTACAAGCCAGTCGCTAAAGGGAGTAAAGAGACGCCGGAAGGTCTGCGCAATAAAGACGCGCTGGTGCTGCAAAGCGTGTCTTCCATTGATTTACCGTATTCTGCTGTCAATCCTATTGCGTTTAGCGAAGATGAAAGTAGCGTGGCGCACAGTTCTGCGATTAATTACACTCTGTTGTCCAATGGCCTGGCCAGCCTGTGCGAGCAGGTTGATCATGTGGTGGTGGAAGGGACGGGCGGCTGGCGTAGCCTGATGAACGATCTGCGTCCGCTTTCCGAATGGGTTGTGCAAGAGCAAATGGGCGTGTTGATGGTAGTCGGGATACAGGAAGGGTGTATCAACCATGCGCTGTTGACCGCTCAGGCGATTGCCAGCGATGGTCTGCCGCTGATTGGCTGGGTGGCTAACCGCATTAACCCAGGGCTTGCGCATTACGCTGAAATTATTAATGTTCTCAGCCGCAAGTTGCCTGCGCCGCTGGTGGGTGAGTTACCTTATCTACCGCGTGCCGAACAGCGCGACCTGGCGCAGTATATCAATTTGCAGATGGCGAAAGGGATGCTGGCCGCCGAGCGTGTATTGGCGTAAACCGACAGCCAGACCCGGATGGCGGCGCAAGCGCCTGATCCGGGCTACGCGTTTGGTGCGGCACATACCTCATACGTAGCCCGGCTAAGCGTCGCGTCAGCCCGGGTCAGGCATCGCTGTGAATATTCAGCACCCGGCGTGTTTTGCCGGAGCTTAAATAATCTGCAATATAATCCTGTGAAATCTCCCCGTTGTAGCGCCCGGCTTCATCAACAATCGGCATCCAACTGGTATTACTCTCATACAACTTCGACAATACCACGCGCAGATTATCCTCAGCTTTCCCGGTGATACGGAACGGATGCAGCAGTCCGGCGCAATCGCCCTGCGCGCCACGCGCTTCTCGACGCTTCACAAAACCCAGCGGTTTACCGTCGCCATCCACCACGGTAATCGCGCGAATATCGTTATCGTCCATCATCGCGAACGCTTCCTGAGCCGCCGTCGACTCACGTACCGTCAGCGTCGGCTGTTGGTCGGTGACATCGCCTGCGGAAACCAGCAGCAGACGTTTCAATGTACGGTCCTGGCCGACAAAAGAGCCGACAAACTCGTTCGCCGGTTTGGCCAGCAGCTCATCCGGGCTGGCGCACTGCACAATACGCCCCTGGCGGAACACCGCAATCCGGTCCCCCAGCTTTAACGCCTCATCTATATCGTGGCTGACCAGCATGACGGTCTTTTTCAGCGTGCGCTGCATCTCCAGAAACTGATTCTGGATAACTTCACGGTTAATGGGATCGACCGCGCCGAACGGTTCATCCATCAGCAGGACCGGTGGATCCGCCGCCAGTGCGCGAATCACCCCGATACGCTGCTGCTGACCGCCGGACATCTCACGCGGATAGCGGTGAAGGAATTTTTTCGCATCCAGCGCCACCATATCCATTAACTCTTCGGCACGAAGCTTACAGCGGTCTTTATCCCAGCCCAGCATGCGCGGCACCACGGTAATGTTCTCTTCAATGGTCATATTGGGAAACAGACCGATCTGCTGGATAACATAGCCCAGATTACGACGCAGGCTGACAGTATCCATGTCGCTGGTATCTTTGTCATTGACCAGGATCTTACCGCTGCTGGGCATAAACAGGCGGTTAATCATCTTAAGCGTGGTCGTTTTGCCACAGCCGGACGGGCCCAACAGTACGCACATTTCACCTTGCGGCACGTGCAGGTTGATATTGTCGACGGCCTTCACGGTCTGGCCGTTTTTCTGGGAGAATTGTTTAGTTAAATTTTCCAGTTTTATCATTATCGAATCCCCTTCGGTGTCAGAACTACCTGCAAGCGATGCAGTAACCAGTCGAGCACAATGGCCAGTAAACAGATCATCAGCGCCCCGGCAATCAACATGCGGATATCGCTGCCGCCGATACCATTGAGCAACAGTAGCCCCAGGCCGCCTGCGCCAATGACCGCCGCGATGGCCATAACGCCAATATTCATCACCACCGCAGTACGGATACCGCCGAAAATCACTGGCAGCGCCATGGGAATCTCTACCCAGCGCAGACGTTGCCAGAAGGTCATGCCAATGCCGCGCCCGGCTTCACGCAGGCCAGGAGGCAGACTGTCCAGCGCGGTATAGGTATTACGCACAATCGGCAGCAAGGAGTAGAGAAATACGGCGGTGATAGCGGGCAGGGCGCCAATCCCTTGGCCGATCAGCGAGAAAAGCGGGATCATCAGGCCGAATAAGGCAATCGACGGGATGGTCAGCACAATCGTTGCCAGCCCCAGCACGGGCGTTGCCAGCCATTTATGCCTTACGATAAGGATCCCCAGCGGCACACCTGTCACAATTGCCAGACCGACCGCAAGCAGCACCAGCCAGAGGTGCTGGAAGGTGAGCATTGCCAGATAGCTCCAGTTATCCATCATGTAGTGAATCGTATCCATAGGCGCTCCTTACAGCAGACCTTTCTCACGCAGGAAGTCGTGCGCCACCTGCTGTGGCGTCTGATGGTCAATATCGACTTTTGCGTTGAGCGTCATGATGACGTCGTTGTTGAGCAGACCAGAAAGCGTATTAAGCGCCTCTTCCAGCCCCGGATTAGCCTCCAGCGTGTCTTTACGCACCACTGGCGTCACGGCATAGCTGGGGAAGAAGCCTTTATCGTCTTTCAGCACTTTCAAATCGAAGCCTTTTACCCGGCCATCCGTCGTGTAGACCAGACCGGCATCGACGAAGCCATCACGGACGGCGTTATAGACCAGACCGGGGTCCATCTGACGGATTTGCGGCCTGTCCAGCTCAAGGTTATAGGCCTGCTGGAAGGGTTTCATACCGTCGCTACGCCCGGAGAATTCGAGATCCAGCCCCAACATCCAGTTGTGTTTAGGATCGGTTTTTCGAATCTGCTCAATCTTCGCCACCATGTCAGACATGGTATTGATATGCTCGGCCTCGGCGCGTTTACGCTGCATCGCAAAGGCGTAGGTATTGTTCATATCGGCAGGTTTTAACCACACCAGGCCATGTTTTGCATCCAGTCGTTTTACCGTTTCGTAAGACTGTTCCGGCGTCATACGCTCTTTAATATGATTGAAGATAATCAGCGAGGTGCCGGTATATTCCCACGTCATATCAACCTGTTTATTGATCATCGCATTACGGGAAATCACCGTGGCAATGTTGGTTTGTGGCTGCACCTGAAACCCTTTCTTTTGCAGATACTGCACCGTCAGGGCCGAGAGAATATGCTGCTCAGTGAAGCTTTTGGTCGCCAGAATCAGTGGGGCGGCGTGCACGCTTGCCGTAAAAAGCAGCGTGGCACTCAATAGCCCCAACAGGCGTGAAGTCAGTCTCATAGGGATTCCTTTTCTTATTATTTGATTCAGGCTGAGTGAGGGCTCAGAAAACGCCCCAGCGCCGCCAGCAGTGTGTCCAGAATCAGGGCAAACAGCGCGGTTGCCGCCGCACCCAGAATCAAGGTCGGGAAATCGTTCAGATAGATACCCGGGAAGATCAGCTCGCCATAACTGCTGGCGCCGATTAAAAAGGCCAGCGGCGCGGTGCCCACGTTGATGGCCGTGGCGATACGCACCCCGGAGAGGATAACCGGCAGTGCATTGGGCAACTCCACCTGGTACAGCCGTTGCCATTTGGTCATACCGATACCGTTCGCGGCTTCCAGCAGCGATGCCGGAACCGAGCAGAGCCCCGCATAGGTGTTACGCACAATGGGCAGCAGTGAGGCCAGAAAAAGGGCGATAATGGCGGGTTTATCACCAATCCCGATGATGACCATCGCCAGCGCGAGTACGGCCAGCGGTGGCAGCGTGTTACCGACGTTAAAAATCTGCATCACGTATTCGGCGACACCGCGCGCAGCCGGGCGGCTAAGCGCAATCCCGCTGGGAATACCCACCAGCAGAGCAAAGAACATAGAGCTGAACACCAGAATCAAGTGTTGTTGCCCGAGATAGACCAAATCCACCTGGCGGGCTCTGATTGTATCCAGACCAATACCCCAAACCAGGAGCGCCAGTACGACGGCGATAGCCGCGGTAAACAGCAGGGCGCGTGAGAGTGCGGAAGTGTGCATTGCAGTGTGTCTCCCTGTGTGCATGCGTTATGGCAACGGAGAGTTGCGTGTTGTTATGCCATGTTCGGCAGGGTATTTGAGCTATAGCAAGCACCTGGGAAGGATTCCGGTTTGGCGCGAATCTTTTAACCTGCGGATTTTGCGGAGGATTTACGCTATCGCTGATGGGATAACGGCTAAGAGGGGAACTAAAGAATTGTCTTAAAAATGCGCCCTTAAAGTGACGTTGTCACCTTAAGGGCGCATTGGCAGGGATTAACGCGATAACGCTTTTTGGGCAACCGGCATTAATAAACGGCTCTGCCAGTCGCTAAGCGTTAACCGGGCAAGCCTTCCCGCCGCCTGCCAGAACGGGTGACGGGCTTCCGCTACAAAAATCTCAAGAAAGCGTCCGGCCCAGGGCAGAAGATGCCAGGCAAGCAGCTCATCACAGGTGGCGTAGCGCTGATTCTCAACAAGCCAGGCTGCCAGCATCAGCAGAGTGCCAAAATGATCTTCCGGCTCATTCTGACTGGCCTCCCAGACGATGTGGTTGTCACGCATCCACTGGCGAAGTTCCAGCGTGGAGTCGCCAAAGAGTACGCTTTCTTTATCCAGCCAGACGGATCCCCAGGGCGGCGCAGGCAGCGCCCACGGGCCGATGAACAGCCGTTGCCAGGCCTCGGGAATCGTTTCTTTGCTTTCTGCGCAAAATAACGGCACGAGCGGGGTCAACGCCTCCGGCGCCAGCGGCCATTGGGTTTGCCATTCCCCCTGGCGGAATGCGGCGATCAGCGCCTGCGTCTGTTCACTTTCCGGCGGGTAGTAAAACAGCGCCCCCAGAATCCGTGCCGAAAAGGCGAAATCGGCTGTGTAAAAAGTGTCAGTCATTACGTTCCCTGAATCTCTGCTTAACCTGCAACCGCCATACCGACAGTCATATGTAACCCATAGAACAGACCGCGCCCCATCAGTTCGCCTGCAACCACCAGTATGACACCGGCAAGCAGGCTGACAGCTCGTGGCTGTTTTCGCATGATCAACGGACAGAGCCAACAGCCGAGACCCGCGGCCAGCAGGACCATGCGCCAGACCTGCATTTCACTCCAGGCTGGCACCAGCATGCTGGCCTGCTGCACGGAACTGTGGATCCCGGCAAGGCTCATCCCCTGCAGAATCACCAGACCGAGGCTTGCCAGCAGCGCCACCACGCTCAGCGAGGCGAAGGTCGCGCCATTGAACGTGACGTGCGCCAGACGCAGCAGCAGTGCCGCCAGTAGCGGGCCACCGAGTAGCATCGTGAGGAAGAACCCGGCGGTGGTGTATCCGTTATGCCAGGTGGGTACCGTATCAATCTGATAGACACGACTCATAGCCCATACAAATACTACGCCCAGCACCATGCTGACCACCAGCCAGATTTTGCCCAGCGCAGCCGGCATTTTACCCAGCACTGTCACCAGCCACCAGAAGCCGCCTACGGCGAAGAAAATCGAGCCAGCGGCGATTTCGTTACTTAACGCAGAGGCGCCCACCCGGTTGAGTGAGTTCAGTGCGCGCATCGGCGAACCGAGGTGCATCATAGAGGCGATAAAGCCGATGCCCATTAACACCCAAAGAAAGAACATGCTCCGCGTAATTCGCTGCTGTCCGGGCGCATCGTTTTTCGCCGCCATCCAGCCCATCCCGGTGACGATAAGACCACCTGCCACGCATTGCCCTAACACCGTGAACAGCACCAGCGGCCATTCATGCCATCCGTTACCCATCTCACACCTCCCGCGGGTTTGCCAGATAGCCGGTGGTATCCCCTGTCGGGCGGCTGTTGGCGTTAGGTTTAATCACAATGCACGGTTTGGTGAAGTGCGACGCCGGGAGCGGGGCGACAGCCGCCAGCTCACCGTATTTTTTACGCAGCTCTTCAATGGGACCGAAGTCCAGCGCACGCAGCGGGCAGGATTCCACGCAAATCGGCTTATGCCCCTCGGCGACACGACTGTAGCAGCCGTCGCACTTGGTCATATGGCCTTTTTCGGCGTTGAACTGCGGCGCGCCGTACGGGCAGGCCATATGGCAGTAACGACAGCCGATGCAGATATCTTCGTCCACCACCACAAAGCCATCTTCGCGTTTGTGCATCGCCCCGCTGGGGCAGACTTTGGTACAGGCCGGATCCTCGCAGTGGTTACAGGCGATGGAGAGGTAATAGGCGAAAACGTTCTGGTGCCAGACACCGTTATCCTCTTGCCAGTCTCCCCCCGCGTATTCGTAAATGCGGCGGAAGCTGACATCCGGCGTTAAGTTCTTGTAATCCTTACACGCCAGCTCACAGGTTTTACAGCCGGTGCAGCGCGCGGAGTCGATATAAAATCCATATTGTGTGGTCATCGGCTACTCCTTAAACCTTTTCGATTTCGACCAGATTGGTGTGCTGCGGGTTACCTTTCGCCAGCGGTGACGGACGATGGGTGGTCAGCGTGTTCACGCAGCCACCATGGTCAACGCGATCGCCTTGCATATCGGCGTTGTGCCAGGCCCCCTGGCCCATGGCGCTCACTCCCGGCATGATGCGCGGAGTGACTTTAGCGGCAATGCGTACTTCGCCGCGTCCGTTGAACACCCTGACCATATCCCCACTGACGATGCCGCGTTTTTGCGCATCAATCGGGTTGATCCACACCTCCTGGCGGCAGGCGGCCTCAAGGATATCGATATTGCCGTAGCTGGAGTGGGTACGGGATTTGTAATGGAAACCGAACATCTGTAGCGGATATTTACTACGTGCCGGGTCGTCCCAGCCTTCTGGCGTCGAGGCATAAACCGGTAACGGACTGATCACTTCCCCTTTCGGAATCTCCCAGGTATTGGCAATTCTGGCCAGTCTGCTGGAGTAGATTTCAATTTTGCCAGAGGGCGTTTTCAGCGGATTAGCCTGCGGATCGTCGCGGAATTTTTTATAGGCCACATAGTGCCCGGCGGGGTCTTTACGTTTGTAAATCCCCATTTTTTTCAAATCGTCATAGGAGGGCAGTTGGGGATCTTTTGCCAGCATTTTGGCGTAAAGATATTTAAGCCACTCTTCCTGTGTACGCCCTTCGGTGAATTTCTGGTAAATATCCGGCCCCAGGCGTCTGGCGATTTCGCTGGTTATCCAGTAAATCGGCTTACGCTCAAATTTCGGTGCGGTAACCGGCTGGATAAAGATCAGATAACCCATGTTGCCGGCGTAATCATTCGGGATGATATCTTCCTGCTCAACGGTCATTAAATCGGGCAGCAGGATATCCGCATACATCGCCGACGAGGTCATGAAATTCTCAATGACGACAATCATTTCGCATTTCTTGTCGTCCTGTAAAACGTCATGGGTATGGTTGATGTCGCCATGCTGGTTGGTGATGGTGTTACCGGCATAGTTCCAGATAAATTTGATCGGGACGTCGAGTTTGTCTTTACCCTGAACACCGTCACGCAGGGCGGTCATCTCTGCGCCGCGCTCGATGGCATCGGTCCAGCTAAAGCAGGAAATTTTGGTTTTTACCGGGTTTTCCGGCATCGGCATGCGTTCAATGGTAATGGTATAGGTGGACTCACGCGCGCCGCTGTTCCCGCCGTTGATACCGACGTTACCGGTCAGAATGGGCAGCATCGCGATAGCGCGGGCGGTTAATTCGCCATTTGCCTGACGCTGCGGACCCCAGCCCTGGCAAATATAGGCGGGTTTGGTTTGACCAATCTCACGCGCCAGTTTCACAATGCGGTCGACCGGAATGCCGGTCACGGCAGAAGCCCATTGCGGCGTTTTGGCAATGCCGTCGTCGCCCTGGCCCAGAATATAGGCTTTGTAATGACCATTGGCTGGCGCGCCTTCTGGCAGGGTTTTTTCGTCATACCCGACGCAGTACGTGTCCAGGAATGGCTGATCGACCATGTTTTCGTTAATCAATACCCAGGCAATACCGGCAACCAGTGCGGCATCGGTGCCCGGACGTATCGGGATCCACTCATCTTCGCGCCCGGCAGCGGTATCGGTATAACGCGGGTCGATAACGATCATGCGCGCATTGGAACGTTCGCGTGCCTGTTCAAGAAAATAAGTAATGCCGCCACCGCTCATACGGGTTTCAGCCGGATTGTTGCCAAACATCACCACCAGTTTGGTGTTTTCGATGTCTGACGTACTGTTGCCTTCGTTGGAGCCGTAGGTGTAAGGCATCGCATAGGCGATCTGCGCCGTACTGTAAGTGCCGTACTGGCCGAGGAAGCCGCCGTAAATGGCCATCAGGCGGGCAATAATAGAGGCAGAAGGGGAAGAACGGGTGATGTTGCCGCCAACGATACCGGAGGAGTAGTTAATGTACACCGCCTCGTTACCGTATTTTTCCACAATCCCTTTCAGGCTACCTGCGATGGTATCAAGTGCTTCATCCCAGGATATACGTTCGAATTTACCTTCGCCACGTTTACCCACGCGTTTCATGGGGTAGTTCAGACGATCCGGATGGTTGATACGACGACGGATTGAACGCCCGCGCAGGCAGGCTCGAACCTGATGATTACCGTAAACATCCTCCCCGGTATTATCTGTTTCGACCCAGTAGACCTCGTTATCGCGTACGTGTGAACGCAACGCACAGCGACTGCCACAGTTGACGGAGCAGGCGCCCCATACGACTTTATCTTCTGCCGGTTGCAGGGCGCTTTGAACCGCAGCAGCAGCGGTTCGCATGCCAAAGGCAGAGAAAAACTGCCTGCCGCCAGCGCTAGCGAACCCAGCGCAGTGGATTTAACGAGTGTTCGGCGGCTGATCCCGCCACCACTCTCAACAATGGACATAGCTCACTCCGTTATAGCTTATAATAGAAAAATATTACCCGTCGAAATTACGAGCATGCTAACGATGAGAGGGATGCTACTTAATAAGAGTGAGGGGGATCTTAATGGGGATCAAGAAGAGGGCCAATCCCCATTATTTTTGTAAGGTAATGAAGTTATTGTGCGGCGGGTTTGCCACTCTCTTGCGGCGTTATTTCCCCCGATTGTGCATTCGCGCTACCCCGGGTGCGGGTATAAAGAATTTTCCAGTTATCGTTACTACAATGGCCCACAACCTGGGCACCCGACGCGCTATTTTGATCGTTGGGCTCGATGGTAAGCGTAAAGTCTGTCTCGGGGACGCCGTTATTTATAATGCGTTGTTGTATATCGTTTTTTACTCTTTCGCAGGAATCCGGTGCGGCATAAGCAGATGCCGAGCCGATGAACAAAAGTGCACCTAACCAGAGTGAATGTTTCATTTGCGACTCCTTCTTAATTAATAATGCTCAATGCGTAGTATTGAGAAGTAAGGCTAAGCGAAATCTGCGCAAAACAGGAATGCGCATTATCTTAGTTTTGTATCGTTATATCGTTATGTACATAGCGAGGTATATTTTTCTGCAAAAAAAGGGCAAGCTTGTCGATATTATTCTGCCGTGCCGAATCGCCAGGCCAGACCAGGTAATAGCCATCGCCGGTACCGATCGCCAGCGGGAACGGCGCGACCAGCAGATGCTGATCCATCGCGCTCTGGCTGAGCAGAAGATCGCCAATCGTTACACCATGTCCCCCCATCGCTGCCAGCATGCCCTGTTCGAGGGTATCAAATACTTTGCCGCCCGCCAGACTCAACCCGCTATATAAGCCGCTACTGTTCAGCCAGCGTCGCCAGTCCCGGCGGTCGCGTGAGGGGTGGATAAGCTCACAGGCCGCCAGATTATCACGCGCCTTATCAAGCAAATCAGGAGCGCAAAGGGGGAGCAGCCATTCATCAAACAGTCGCAAACAGCGCGTTCCCGCACCGAAATGTCCATTGCCGAGCAGGATGGCGCAATCGAAAGGCTCTTTGGTGAAATCGACATTGTCGATATCCATCCAGATACTGGATACCTCGACTTCCGGCGTCTCGTGTTGCGCCCGGAAATCTGCCATCACATCCAGTAGCCAGCGCATCGTCAGCGTGGAAGGGGCCTTGAGCCGCAACTGCACATGGGTGCTGCGCAGTTGCCGACAGGCATTCTCCAGTTGTGAAAACCCTTGTTGTAACTGTACCGCCAGCATGCGCCCGGCATCAGTAAGCATCACCTTCGGCCCATTACGCTCAAAAAGCTGGCAAGCGAAGTGATCTTCCAGCGTGCGGATATGGCGACTGACTGCGCCTGGGGTCACATTGAGTAATTCGGCGGCCTGGCTGAATGAGCTGGATTGTGCCGCTACGGTAAAGGCGCGTAAGGCATAGAGATGGGGGATGTTTTGTTTCATAGCGATTTATTTATATTGAGTTTTACTCACGATTGAGGCCAGTTTAACTCGTTTTTCATCCGGTGCGTACGCCTTTACCCTGAACGATAAAACAGGGGGAAACGCGTTATGGCTGAACTAAATCTTGCGCTCCTGAGCGCGTATGTTATCGCAGTGCTTTTTTTACTCTTAACACCCGGTCCCGTTGTGCTGTTAGTGACCGGGACGGCGGCACGCGTGGGGTATACGAGGGCGTTTCTAACCCTTCTGGGAACAAATCTCGCCTCGCTGGTATTGATAACCCTGGCCGTTCTCGCTATCGCCGGGGCGGTATCGCTGGACAAAGGGTATCTGGCGCTGCTGGGCATCGGCGGTTCTGTGTTTATTGGCTGGGGAGCGGTGCAGTCATTGCGTGAGATTTGGGCGCAAAGGCCGGTACAGGAGGGGGTAAGGCTGTGCTGGCAGGTGGGTTTATGCGCGGATTTTTCACCGGTATTTCCAATCCAAAAGATATTCTCTTTTTTGTCTCATTTTTCCCGCAGTTTATTGCCATTAGCCGCGATTTTACCACCAGCATTACCACGCTTTGCCTGCTGTGGATCGTGTTCGATTTTGCCGTCATGGCGGGCTATATCGTTGCTATCAAACGTTTTCTCCCTGTCACGCAAAGTCGACGTTTTGCCGCCTGTGCGGCGCTCTTTTTATTGCTATTGGCCGTTTGTGGGGTTGCCTGGAACCTTACGGGCGCGAAATCGCTCTTTATGTGATGAAATGATATTGTCTCTGCCCGAATAATTACAAGATTTGCTAAGATAAGCGCAACGCATTGTGATATTTGGGTGAACCTATTGAAAAAACAAATGATACTCATCGCACTGATGGCCATTCTGGCGGGGTGTGATGACAACAAAGGACCTGTATCTTTTACGCCGGAGATGGCGAGTTTTTCGAATGAATTCGACTTTGACCCACTGCGCGGTCCAGTAAAAGATTTCAGCCAGACATTACTGAATGAAAAAGGTGAGGTATCGAAGCGCGTCAGCGGCACGATGTCCAAAGAAGGGTGTTTCGATTCACTGGAACTGCATGATCTGGAAAACAATACCGGGGTTTCACTGGTACTGAATGCCAACTATTACCTTGATGCCGATACCCAGGAAAAACGTCTTCGTCTACAAGGGAAATGTCAGTTGGCGGAATTTCCCAGCGCGGGGCTGACGTGGGATACGGATGAGCGCGGCTTTATCTCTTCCGCGCGTGGTAAAGATGTTGAAGTCAACTACCGTTACGATGACGAAGGCTATCCACTGGGCAAATCAACAACCTCGAAAGATATGCATCTGTCTGTTGTCTCGACCCCATCGAATGTAAAAGGTAAGAAGCTCGATTATACGTCGGTCAGCACGCTGAATGATAAACCACTGGGTAATGTCAAACAGACCTGCGAGTACGACAAGCATGATAACCCGGTGGCCTGCCAACTGGAGATTGTCGATACGAGCGTGACGCCTTCTGTCGCGAAGAAATACAGCATTAAGAACACCATCGAATACTATTGATGGCATTCACCACCGCGCTTACTGTGCGGTGGGTTTCAGCAATGTTCCGCCGCTGCTTTTATGGTTTTCCAGGTATTGCTGCTGGAAAATACACATGCGAATAGTATTACGGTACTCACCGTTAATAAAAAATTCGTGAATCAATTCGCCTTCCACCATAAACCCGAGTTTACGGTAGATATGGATGGCTTTCTCATTCTCTTTATCCACGATCAGATAGAGCTTATAGAGATTTAACACCGTAAAGCCGTAATCCATCGCCAGCTTTGCCGCGCGGGCGGCGAGACCTTTTCCCTGATGCTCTGGCGAGATGATTATCTGGAACTCGGCCCGACGGTGGACGTGGTTAATCTCAACCAGCTCGACCAGTCCGGCTTTGTCCCCATCATATTCCACCACAAAACGGCGTTCGCTTTGATCGTGAATATGCTTGTCATATAAATCTGACAGCTCGACAAAGGCTTCATACGGTTCTTCGAACCAGTAACGCATGACGCTGGCGTTGTTATCCAGTTGATGCACAAAACGCAGATCTTCACGTTCGAGCGGGCGAAGTTTGACATGGGCAACGTCGGTCATAGGACATCCTTTTTGACAACAGCAAAGACGGGCGTGGGGAAACGCCCGAAGTAGGAAAGAGGTTATGGCGTAATCTGGCGACCGGTACGGCGGTCAAGGCAACGCAGGGTGTTGGGTTCCCAGTATGCGTTGACGTTAGCGCTTTTGTGGCAATTATCCTGCGCGTCAAAGGCGACGTCAGTTTTATCCCACTCTTTTTCCACACGTTTGTTAACTTTGTGGCGCAGCGAACGGGTGTCATCCCACTGTTCTTTTTCCATGGCTGCTTGCTGGCGGCTTTGCGCGCTGTCGCCGGATTCAATCACTAACTTGTTGGTCTGCGCTGGGGCACTGGCGGTGTACACGATGGCACCCAGCGTCAGCATTGCCGTCAGGCACAGGCGTTTGCTAAGTGAAATGTTCATTGCAATTTCCTTCTTGAGGGGATCTAAAAGCTACAGAGCAATTCTACTCGATTCATCCCTGGGCGGATACCCTGCCGGGTGTCCACATATTAGTGGGTTATCCGTTAAGATAGTTCAACCACGACACAATGAAAACGCGAGAGATGATCAAAACAACCCTGCTATTTTTCCTGACCGCCATATGTGAAATCGTCGGCTGCTTTTTACCGTGGCTGTGGCTGAAACGGGGGGCTACGCCGCTGTTGCTGCTTCCGGCTGCGCTCGCGCTGGCGCTTTTTGTCTGGCTGTTGACCCTGCATCCTGCCGCCAGCGGGAGAGTCTATGCCGCTTATGGCGGGGTGTACGTCTGCACGGCTTTATTATGGCTGAGGGTGGTGGATGGTGTGAAACTCAGCCTGTATGACTGGACGGGGGCCGCCATCGCACTTTGCGGCATGCTGATTATCGTTGCCGGGTGGGGGCGCGCGTAAGCGCCCGTTTTTTGTGATCGCTCGCAGCTTTTTTGATCGTTATACTTGTATGGTAGTAGTTCAGTTGCGTAAATTCCCTTCATCGCAATAAAAGATGTAAGGAATTTACGTATGAAAAGTGTGGTTATCAGAGAGCCAAATAACCTGGTCATTGAACAGCGTCCATTGCCTGTACCTGCAGCAGGCGAAGTCAGGGTAAAGGTGAAACTTGCCGGGATTTGTGGTTCAGACAGCCATATTTATCGTGGCCATAATCCCTTTGCAAAATACCCGCGCGTTATTGGTCATGAGTTCTTCGGCATTATCGACGCGGTGGGTGATGGGGTTGATAAAAAACGTATTGGTGAGCGTGTTTCGGTTGATCCGGTTATTAGTTGCGGTGAGTGCTATCCCTGTTCAATTGGTAAACCGAATGTTTGTACTTCACTGGTCGTATTAGGGGTGCATCGCGACGGTGGGTTTAGCCAATATGCGACAGTACCGGCTAAGAATGCGTTCACTATTCCGGATGCCATCTCCGATAAACATGCCGTGATGATTGAGCCCTTCACCATCGCTGCGAATGTCACCGGTCAGGCCGCCCCCAGAGAAAATGACGTTGCGCTAATTTACGGTGCAGGTCCAATGGGGTTAACAACCGTTCAGGCGCTGAAAGGCGTTTATAACGTGAAGCAAATTATTGTGGCCGACCGTATCGATGAACGTCTTGCCATGGCAAAAAACTGCGGTGCCGACTGGGTCATTAATAACGGGCAGCAATCCCTGCAAGACTTTTTAGTGGAGAAGGGGCTTAAACCCACGCTGATTGTTGATGCTGCCTGCCACCCGTCAATTCTGCAGGAGGCCATTGGCCTGGCTTCACCGGCTGCGCGTATTGTTCTGATGGGCTTCTCCAGCGATCCTTGCCAGATTATTCAGCAAGGTATTACAGGTAAAGAGCTCTCTATTTTTTCTTCTCGCCTGAACGCGAATAAATTCCCCACGGTTATCGAGTGGTTGCAAAAAGGATTAATCGACCCGGATAAACTGATTACTCATGCTTTTGATTATCAGCACGTTATCGACGCAATAGAAGTATTTGAGAAGGACCAGCGTAAGTGCTGCAAGGTATTACTGACTTTTTCCGATGAACAATAAAGACATTTTTATCTTCGCAGAATTATTCATGTTGCATCGAGGCGGCAAATAAATGACATCTCAGACGCATAAGCGTTGTACGTAACTGGGATAAATGAGTGCAGCCAATAAAGAGGCAGCCTGAAGGATTAGGCGTATACGCATCTACCTCTTAGAGATAGCCATTATGACAGAAACAACACATGAGCGAAGCACAAAAGACCTGGTAAGAGCGGCAGTATCCGGCTGGCTGGGCACCGCGTTGGAATTTATGGATTTCCAGCTCTATTCATTAGGCGCAGCACTGGTTTTTCATGAAATATTCTTCCCTGAACAATCCGCAGCGATGGCGCTTATTCTTGCGATGGGGACATACGGTGCAGGCTATATCGCCCGTATTGTCGGTGCGTTTATTTTCGGCAAAATGGGCGACAGTATTGGTCGCAAAAAAGTGCTGTTTATTACCATCACCATGATGGGGATCTGCACGACATTAATTGGCGTACTGCCAACCTATGCGCAAATTGGCATATTTGCCCCTGTGTTGCTGGTGACGTTACGTATTATTCAGGGGCTGGGTGCCGGTGCGGAAATTTCCGGGGCGGGGACCATGCTGGCGGAATATGCGCCAAAAGGGAAGCGAGGCATTATCTCTTCGCTGGTGGCGATGGGCACTAACTGCGGTACGCTGAGCGCAACGGCTATCTGGGCGGTGATGTTCTTTGCTCTCGACAGAGAAGAACTGCTGGCATGGGGATGGCGTATTCCGTTCCTGGCGAGTGTTGTGGTCATGATCTTTGCTATCTGGCTGCGAATGAACCTCAAAGAAAGCCCGGTGTTTGAGAAAGTTAACGAAGGCGAACACGCACCTGCACAGAGTAAGTCATCAGAAAGTTCGCTGGGGGCGATGTTTACGAGCAAATCGTTTTGGCTGGCGACCGGCTTACGTTTCGGCCAGGCTGGTAACTCGGGTCTGATTCAAACTTTCCTTGCCGGGTATCTGGTGCAGACGCTGATGTTCAATAAATCTATCCCTACGGATGCGTTGATGATCAGCTCCATCATTGGTTTTGTCACCATTCCGTTGCTGGGCTGGCTGTCGGACAAATTTGGTCGCCGTTTGCCTTACATTCTGTTGAATATCTCGGCGATCATTCTGGCGTACCCGATGCTGTCGATTGTCGTGGATAAGAGCTACAGTCCGGGCGTTATCATGACGGCGTTGATTGTTATTCATAACTTTGCCGTACTGGGGCTGTTCGCACTGGAAAATATCACCATGGCTGAAATCTTCGGTTCGCGTAATCGCTTTACCCGGATGGCGATATCCAAAGAGGCGGGTGGTCTGGTGGCCGTAGGCTTTGGCCCGGTTCTGGCGGGGATCTTCTGCAACATGACCGGTTCATGGCTGCCGATTCTGGCGATGGTCATTGTCTATTCACTGATTGGCCTGGTGTCGGCGATTCTGATGCCGGAAGTCAAAGACCGCGATCTTAGCATTCTGGAAGATGCTGCCGAAGCGCAGGGGCGGAATCGGGCGGTTAGTTCCATTCATCAGGCGAATTAATGTGCCTGCCCGGTAGTCATAGTTGCCGCTTAGGCGGCGACAGGCAAAACGTCATGTCGTTAAGAGACATGTATCGGGTTTAAGGGTTACCAGGGCCGCACCAGTGAGAGCTGGCGCGGCCCTGTGTCGTTTGGTGCGCGTAAAATCCAGGCGCTTTTTTTGTGATCACGGATCGGTTTTTTGTCTTTTATACTTGTATGGTAGTATGCGTAAAGATAAATTTCTTGCATCACAGCGAAGGTGTAAGGAACGAAAAATGAAGATTGTTGGGGCCGAGGTTTTTGTCACCTGTCCGGGGCGTAACTTCGTTACATTAAAAATCACCACCGATGAAGGCATTGTTGGACTCGGCGATGCCACCCTCAATGGTCGCGAGCTCTCCGTGGCCTCATACCTGAAAGACCATCTTTGCCCACAGTTAATCGGGCGCGATGCACACCGCATTGAAGATATCTGGCAGTTTTTCTATAAAGGCGCGTACTGGCGCCGTGGCCCGGTCACGATGTCGGCGATATCCGCTATAGATATGGCGCTGTGGGACATCAAGGCTAAAGCCGCCAACATGCCGTTGTATCAGTTGTTGGGCGGCGCTTCCCGCGATGGGGTGATGGTCTATTGCCACACAACGGGTCACACCATTGATGATGTGCTGGAAGATTACGCGCGGCACAAAGAGATGGGCTTTAAAGCGATTCGCGTGCAGTGCGGCGTACCGGGAATGAAAACCACCTACGGCATGGCGAAAGGTAAAGGGCTCGCCTACGAACCGGCAACCAAAGGGGTGTGGCCGGAAGAGCAACTGTGGTCCACCGAGAAATACCTCGATTTTACCCCCAAACTGTTCGACGCCGTGCGCAGCAAATTCGGTTTCCACGAACACCTGCTGCATGACATGCATCACCGTCTGACGCCAATTGAGGCCGCGCGCTTTGGTAAAAGCATTGAAGCGTTCCGCATGTTCTGGATGGAAGACCCGACGCCGGCTGAAAACCAGGCGTGCTTCCGTCTGATTCGCCAGCATACCGTCACGCCGATTGCGGTGGGTGAGGTGTTTAACAGTATCTGGGACTGCAAGCAACTTATTGAAGAGCAGCTTATCGACTATATCCGTACCACGATTACCCATGCGGGTGGGATAACGGGTATGCGCCGTATCGCTGACTTCGCTTCACTCTACCAGGTCCGTACCGGTTCGCACGGTCCGTCCGATCTCTCGCCGATCTGCCATGCTGCGGCGCTGCATTTTGACCTGTGGGTACCGAATTTCGGTGTCCAGGAGTACATGGGATATTCAGAGCAAATGCTCGAAGTTTTCCCACATAGCTGGCGCTTTGATAATGGCTATATGCATCCAGGCGACAAACCAGGCCTTGGCATCGAGTTTGATGAAAAACTGGCGGCAAAATACCCCTACGATCCAGCGTGTCTGCCGGTCGCCCGGCTGGAGGATGGCACGTTGTGGAATTGGTAGTTAACACGTTGATAAGGATGTTGCCCAAATAACAAGCTTCTTACTCGGGAATACGATTATGGTAAGTTCAGTGGATATCAAAAACGCAACAGATAACACACCTGTTATCAAACGTGTCGCCACCGCGTCGGCCATCGGTACCGCGGCGGAATATTATGATTTCTTCGCTTACGGTACGGCCGCTGTTCTGTTTTTTGGTCACCTTTTTTTCCCCAGTACCGATCCTCTTATCAGTACCCTGGCCGCATTTGCCACCTATGCGGTGGGCTTTTTAGCCCGTCCGTTAGGCGGCATTGTCTTTGGTCATATCGGCGATAAAGTCGGGCGTAAAAAAGCACTGGTTATCACAATCTTAATCGTCGGGCTGGGAACGTTCTGCATCGGCTTATTACCAACCTATGAAAAAATCGGTATCTGGGCGCCGGTATTACTCATTCTGATCCGCGTTTTACAAGGTTTTGGCGTCGGAGGTGAGCAGGCGGGGGCGGTATTAATGACCGCCGAATACTCTGTGCCGGCGCGCAGGGGCTTCTTTGCGAGCTGGGTACAAATTGGTGCACCGGCTGGCTTCCTGTTGCCAATGGCCCTCTTTGCCTTACTCAACGGCGTTCTCTCACCAGAGGCGATGATGGATTACGGCTGGCGTATTCCCTTTCTGCTGAGCGCACTGTTGGTCATCGTTGGCCTGTTTATTCGCTTACGTATTGATGAGTCGCCGGTGTTTGCCAAAATCCGCGAAACCAAAGCGGTTGAATCCCGCCCGGTTGTCGAGGTTATCCGCCATTATCCGGGGATTGTGGTGAAAGGGGTGTGCGCGAAATTAATCGAAGCCTGTACCTTCGCCATGTTTACCGTGATTGTGCTGGCCTACGGTAAAGCAAATAACTTAAGCGCCAATATCCTGATGGATGCCATGATCGTCGCCGTACTGTTGGAAATTATTGCCATCCCGGCGATGGGGGCATTAAGCGACAAAATTGGCCGTAAACCGGTTTATATCGCCGGGGCTTTATTGCAGGTGCTTGCCATTATTCCGTTCTTCCTCGCCATCAATCAGGACAGTTACTGGCTGACGCAGATTGCGATGGTCATGGTTATTACCTTTGGCCACAGCATGTGTTACGCACCCCAGGCATCGTTCTTCCCGGAATTATTCCCGACGCATATCCGCTGCAGCGGTATCGCCCTGATCTGGCAGGTCGGCTCGCTGATTGGTAGCGGTGTTCTGGGGCTGGTGGCGGTGAAAATCCTGCAGATGACCGGTGGGCATTATTACGGTATGGCGGCGTATGTCATCGTATTAGGTGTGATTTCGGTGATTGGCCTGGCGCTAATGCCTGAAACCGCGCCGCGCCGACGCCAGGGCGAATACCAACAGTGGGGACAACACTGATAATAAAACCAGACTTACAGCTCTTTTGTTGCCCCCTCTCTGGGAGGGGGAATGAATTCAGTAAAAACAAGCTGCAAAACCTCATCCTTCTTGTATGGTAGTTGACTTGAATCAAAGATGTCATACCAATCAAATGAGATGGTTTACAGCATGATGATGTCACTCACCGCAATGAAGCGATTTTTAACTATCAAATGAGTAAAACCATGGAAAATCAGCTGTTAAAGGCGAATGCCGCTGTTCCGGCATACGACCGTCAACGTCTTGTCCCGCGCATTGTGCATCTGGGATTCGGTGCGTTCCATCGCGCACATCAATCTGTCTATGCTGATATTCTGGCAACAGAGCATGGCAGCGACTGGGGCTACTGTGAGGTCAATCTGATTGGCGGCGAACAGCAAATTGCTGATCTGAAAGCGCAGGATAATCTCTATACCGTGGCGGAAATGTCTGCTGATGCGTGGACTGCGCGTGTTGTCGGTGTCGCCAAACGCGCACTGCATGCCGGGGTTGATGGTCTGGAAGCGGTTCTTGCGGCGATGTGCGAACCGCAGGTGGCGATTGTGTCACTGACGATTACGGAAAAAGGTTATTGCCACTCTCCGGCTACCGGGCAATTGATGCTCGATCACCCGTTTATTGCCACCGATTTACAAAATCCGCAGCAGCCGAAATCTGCCGCCGGGGTGATTGTTGAAGCGCTGGCGCGTCGTAAGGCTAAAGGGCTGGCGGCCTTCACGGTGATGTCCTGCGACAACATGCCGGAAAACGGCCATGTCACACGTAACGTTATTTGCGCTTATGCCCGTGCGGTTAATGCAGAACTGGCCGACTGGATTGACGCGAACGTGACCTTCCCGTCAACAATGGTTGACCGTATTGTTCCCGCCGTAACAGCCGATACGCTGGATAAAATTGAACAACTGACCGGTGTGCGCGACCCGGCGGGCGTGGCCTGTGAACCGTTCCGTCAGTGGGTTATCGAAGATAACTTTGTGGCAGGTCGCCCGGAATGGGAAAAAGCCGGGGCTGAACTCGTCGCTGACGTGGTGCCATTTGAAGAGATGAAACTGCGCATGCTCAACGGCAGTCACTCTTTCCTCGCCTATCTGGGCTATCTGGCCGGTTACCAGCACATCAATGAGTGCATGGAAGACGACAACTATCGTCGCGCTGCCCATGCCCTGATGTTGCAGGAGCAGGCACCGACGCTGAAAGTGAAAGGGGTCGATCTGGCGCATTACGCGGACTTGCTGATTGCGCGTTACAGCAACCCGGCGCTGCGTCACCGTACCTGGCAGATTGCGATGGATGGCAGCCAGAAACTGCCTCAACGTATGCTGGATTCCGTGCGCTGGCACCGTGTCCATCAGCATGCCTTTGATCTGCTGGCGCTGGGGGTTGCAGGCTGGATGCGCTATGTGGGCGGTGTTGATGAGCAGGGCAATGCGATCGAAGTGAGCGATCCGCTGCTGGCTGTGATTCAGCAGGCTGTAGCAGGCAGTGCAGAAGGGGAAGCACGCGTTAACGCATTGCTGGGTATTGAGGCGATTTTTGGCACTGAACTGCCGAAAGATGCGATCTTTGTTGAACAGGTAACGCGTGCCTATCAGGCATTGCTGGCGAACGGCGCGAAAGCCACGGTTGCACAGTACGCGGCGAAATTCTGATCTAAATGCCGCCTTCAGGCGGCATCACACCATTAGTGCAGGCCAAGGCGAATCAGTTCAACAGGTTCAAACTGGCCTTCACAACCTTCCACTTCTACCGTTTTGCTACGACGCAACTGAGCTGGCGTCATTCCATTGGCATGGATAGCGATAATTTTCCCGGTACGACCTGTGCCATTAATCATGACGCGGCTGCCGGTGGTGATTGCATTACGGTTACGATCATAAGTCATCATGGTGGTTTCTCCTTTTTTCATCCGCAAAACATGCCGGGGCATAAGGCGTCCCCGTCACGGACGCCTTATGAAAACGCTTTTGCTAAGATGATTTTTTGTTTTTGATCAACGTCACACTTTTTAGCGCACAAAAACAGCACAACGTTTCAAAAACAAATAGGAGGAGGGGAGTTACTCTTCGCTAAACCAGTCGCGATTTTCCTGGCTGATGAGTTTCACAGAACCGCTGATTTCCTGCAGATGGTGGGTCATCGCTTGATCCACCGCATCGGCGTCTCTTTTTTCCAGCGCATCAAAAATATCCTGATGCTGGCGCAGCAGCATTTCCGGAGGTGACACGTGGTCAAGGCTCATATAGCGCACACGGTCCATGGTCGCTTTGAGGTTTTCAATGGTATCCCAGGCAAGTTGACAGTCGGCAATTTGCGCGAGTTTCTGGTGAAACTCATCATCCAACTGGAAAAAATCATTCAACTGCTTGCGTTCAATGGCAGTGCGTTGCTGATTGAGATTCTGCTCAAGCTGATAACAATAGCTGTCCGTCATCATCCCGGCGGCACGACGGGCGACCGCACACTCAATGGCCTGACGCACGAAGCAGCCGTTACGGACCTGAGCCAGGGAGATTTTATTCACATAGCTGCCGCGCTGGGGGCGGATTTGAATCAGACCGTTTTCCGCCAGCTTGATAAAGGCTTCACGCACAGGTTGACGTGAAACGTCAAAACGGATCGACACTTCTTTTTCAGAAAGCGGGGTTCCCGGCGGAATCAGGCAATGAACAATATCCCGACGGAGAATACGGTAAATTTGCTGGTTGACGGGTTGCGTCGGGTTGAGCTGGGTTTCAACGATCATTCGCACTTACTTTTTAAGAGGTTAACCCAGCTACCATACCATTAAATAGACGCCGTTCCCATACCCGGCCCGCAGGCCGGGGCGGGAAAATTAGCCTGCGCGATGTACGCTCAGACCCGCATAGGTCTGGCTTACTGGCATCATCTCCAGGGTATTGATATTGACGTGTTTTGGCAGCGTCGCCACCCACCAGACCGCCTCGGTCACATCTTCCGGTGTCAGGGCGTTGGTATTTTCATAGGTTTTTTCGGCTTTCGCGTCATCGCCTTTAAAACGCACATTCGAAAACTCCGTACCGCCCACCAGGCCCGGCTCGATATTGGTTACGCGAACGGCGGTGCCGTTAAGGTCGGTGCGCAGGTTCAGACTGAACTGACGCACAAACGCTTTGGTGGCGCCATAGACGTTACCACCAGCATACGGCCAGCTCCCTGCGGTCGAACCAATGTTGATGATATGACCGCGATTGCGTTCCACCATGCTCGGCAGCACCGCCCGGGTCATATAGACCAGGCCTTTGTTGTTGGTGTCGATCATGGTTTCCCAGTCATCCACATTGGCTTTATGCGCAGGCTCGAGTCCCAGGGCTAACCCGGCGTTATTCACCAACACGTCAATCTCTTTCCATTCAGCAGGCAGATTTGCCAGCATCTCTTCAATGGCTGCGCGGTTACGCACATCAACTTGCGCGGTAAACAGATTGTCGCCCAGTTCGTCTTTCAGCTCTTGCAGGCGCTCCTGACGGCGGCCTGTGGCAATGACTTTGTGTCCATTTTCAATAAAACGACGTGTGATACTCTCACCAAAACCCGCTGTTGCCCCGGTAACCAAAATTATCATCTTGCTGTTCCTCAACGCTTTTTGTGGTGTATTACCATAGCACGCACCGCTCGGTGGCGGTAACCTAAGTTAAGCCTGGCAAAAAATCTTCACTTTGTGCTACTGATAGATCATCACAGCCAATACCATGGATGTCTGGTCTGGGGTAACTAACCGCATTCAGGAGTAAATTATGTCGGTAACGAATCCTTTCTTCGATGTCAGCACGCTGCCGTATCAGGCACCGCGCTTCGATCTTATCCATCAGGATCACTATCGCCCCGCATTCGACCGTGGGGTTGAGGAAAAACGCGCCGAGGTGTCCGCCATTGCGCAAAACCTGGCTCCCGCCACGTTTGATAATACCCTGTTGCCGCTGGAGTGCAGCGGTGAGTTGTTGACGCGAGTGACCAGTGTCTTTTTCGCGATGACCTCCGCGCATACCAACGATTTTTTACAGCAACTCGACGAAGCGTTCTCCGCTGAACTGGCGCAACTGGCGAATGATATTTATCTCAATGACGCCCTGTTTGCGCGCGTTGAATCCGTCTGGCGAAATCGGGAATCAGCCGGTCTGGATGATGAGTCTTTACGGCTGGTCGAGGTGATGTATCAGCGCTTTATACTGGCTGGTGCGACGCTTTCCGCTGACGATAAAGCGGTACTGAGAGCATTAAATACCGAGGCGGCTACGCTCACCAGCCAGTTTAATCAGCGCCTGCTGGCGGCAGACAAAGCCGGTGGTCTGGTGGTGGATTATCTCCATCAACTCGACGGACTGAGCGATGACGCTATCGCCGCCGCAGCCGATGCGGCGCGAGAAAAAGGGCTGACCGATCGCTGGTTGCTTTCACTATTAAACACCACACAGCAACCGGCGCTGGCCGCGCTGCGGGACCGTCAGACGCGCGAAAACCTGTTTACTGCCAGTTGGTCACGGACTTCGCGCGGGGATGCCAATGACACGCGCGCTATCGTATTGCGTCTGGCGCAATTAAGGGCGCAACAGGCGTCATTGCTCGGCTTCCCGGATTACGCCAGTTGGAAAATGGCCGACCAGATGGCAGGCAATCCACAGGCCGCGTTTGATTTTATGCGCGGTATTGCCCCGGCGGCACGTGCCCGCGCTGAACGTGAACTGGCGGATATTCAGCAGGTCATTGATGAACAGCAGGGGGGCTTCACCGCCCAGGCCTGGGACTGGCCGTGGTATGCCGAACAGGTCCGACGCGCGAAATACGACCTCGACGAATCACAGGTCACCCCTTATTTTGCGCTCAACACGGTGCTGAGCGAAGGGGTGTTCTATGCAGCGAGCCAACTCTTTGGCATTCGTTTCGCAGAACGTACCGATATTCCTGTTTACCACCCGGATGTGCGAGTCTGGGAAATATTCGACCAGAATGATGAAGGGCTGGCGCTGTTTTATGGCGATTTCTTTGCCCGCGATTCAAAGAGCGGCGGCGCATGGATGGGGAATTTCATCGAGCAATCGACGCTGCTTTCCACCAAACCGGTTATTTACAATGTCTGCAACTACCAGAAACCGGCCGCCGGGCAGACGGCGCTCTTATCGTGGGACGATGTCATCACCCTGTTTCACGAGTTTGGCCATACGCTGCATGGTTTGTTCGCCCGCCAGCGCTATGCCAGCCTGTCGGGGACCAATACGCCGCGTGATTTCGTTGAGTTCCCGTCACAGATTAACGAGCACTGGGCCAGCCATCCTGAGGTGTTCACGCGTTATGCGCGCCATTATCAAACCGATGAGCCAATGCCGGAAGCGCTACGCAATAAAATGTTGCGCAGTACCCAGTTCAATAAAGGCTATGACATGACGGAGTTGCTGAGTGCGGCTTTGTTGGACATGAACTGGCACAGTCTGGATGGCGTGACTCAGGTCAGCGATGTCGATGCCTTTGAAGCGCAGGCGATTCGCCGCGAAGGGCTTGATATCGCTGCGGTACCGCCCCGTTATCGCAGCAGCTACTTCGCCCATATCTTCGGCGGTGGTTACGCAGCGGGTTATTACGCCTATTTGTGGACGCAAATGCTGGCGGATGACGGCTTCCAGTGGTTTGTGGAGCAGGGCGGTTTATCCCGCGAAAACGGGCAAAGATTCCGCGAAGCGATTTTGTCGCGTGGCAATGGTACTGATTTAGCTGAACTTTATCGCCAGTGGCGCGGTCATGATCCGCAGATTGAACCGATGCTGAAAAACCGAGGCCTGAGCGAGTAGGGCCAGAAATAGCATAAAAAACCGGGCTGATGCCCGGTTTTTTATGCGTGATAATTAAATGCTACGCAAATGTTAAATTAACGTGCTAACCGAAGCGGCGCAATGTGATTCAAGCGACATAGTTGATAATGAAATAATTTATCGATGTAATAATTCATTAAGTATGTCTACCTTTAATCGATGGTCTCGTGACGTTAGACTATTTTTTAATGTCGCCTGATCTCCATAGTATGTTTTGTTTTTTTCGGCTGTAAGGGAGGGATAAAATAAATCCGGAAAGCACGACGCTTTGATGAGTGTTATGTGCTCTCAGATTATTCCTGAAATTAAGATGCCAGCCAGGGTGATGTAATAATTACATTCCACTCAGGTATCTGTTGATTAATGTGAATGAAAAATGAGGAAAGTCCTTTTATTTATCAAAGATAAACCTGCTGAATTAATCGATGTCAGACCGTATGAACGTAAGATTAATTGTATCTATCCCGGCGCGGTTGTAAAAAGCCTGGCGATAGAGATTAGCTTTGTGACGTTTAGCAATGGTAAATGTGGCGCCATCTCTTTTGTGGCCGACCGTTATGTTTCTCAGACGCAACTATTAGAGGCCTATAATAAGCTGGTACTCAACGGCGAGTAATTATGTTCCGTGGGCCTGCATGACGACAGCAGGCCGCATAATTTGCCAAAAGGGTGTGCCAGAGTGCCGCAGAATCTGCCTAAGCGCCTCGTACATGTGGCGACATTTTGCGCCATGAGGAAAAAAGATTCAGTGTCCCACCCCAGAATAACCCATCAACAAGTCCGGTAATAACGCCGAACAGGGCGCTGAATTGTACGGCATAGTGTGCTTCCGGATGCAACGACAACCAAACCAGCAAACAATATTTCGAGCCAAAGCCCATGATAATAAAAATCAGTGTCAGAGGCGTGCCCGCGCGAATAATTCTGTCGCTATGCGGTTTGTTTTTTAAACGAGGCTGGTTTTTCCATAACCGCCACCCGGCCACAATACCCAACGCAAGTCCGCTAAACATGCCCACTAATGAGGCAACATTAAAATTAAACTCTTCCTTTAAACCCCATACTCCCCAAATCAGAAAGAGTAGCGGTAAAATAAACAACTGACTGATATTCATTTCGCGCTCTGAGAGAGCGGCATAACCCCGCATTATAAGAAAAGCAAAAAGTATCCATACCCACAGCGGGGTATGACTGAGGATGGTGAAAATAGTCATGGTTATTCTCCTGGCTGAATGTTTACCCGGCAGAAGTATGTCTGGGGCCAGATAAGAGCAACACGACACCCACACGACAGCGGGCTGACAGCAACACGACAGGGCGTTATTCCGCGCGAAAGGACCTGTTGCAAGGGAAGTGATACGTCCTGTAACGACATCGTTTTTGTTTAGTCGGCATAAGGTGCGTTAAACTCTCCTCCCTTGTTGGTAGATGACATTGCAAAAAATGATTGTTCCTGGTTCATCAGATGTGCAAGTTCCAGAAACGGAACTGGCACGCAAAAGCATGTTCAAAGCGTTGCTGTACCGTGACCGGACGCCCGTCGCCGTATTAATTTGTGCTGCTATTGTTGGCACGCTCGTAGGGTTTGCTGGCGTCGCATTCTTTCGCGCCGTCAATGCCGTGCAGCACTGGCGAATAAGTTTTCTGCAGCAGGCTGACTTAAGCGGGTGGGCGCTATGGATTATGGCTTTTATTATCTCCGGGCTGCTGGCGGTGATGGGCTATTTTCTCGTCAGGCGTTTTGCGCCTGAGGCATCGGGCTCCGGTATTCCTGAAATTGAAGGCGCGCTGGAAGAGTTACGCCCTGTACGCTGGTGGCGTGTCATACCGGTGAAGTTTTTTGGCGGTATGGGAACGCTCGGCGCAGGCATGGTGCTCGGGAGAGAAGGGCCAACCGTTCAGCTCGGTGGTAATATTGGCCGAATGGTCTCTGACCTGTTGCGGATAAAACATGGTGAGGCGCGCCATTCATTGCTGGCAACGGGGGCGGCTGCCGGTCTGGCGGCAGCGTTTAACGCACCGCTGGCGGGTATTCTCTTTATTCTCGAAGAGATGAGGCCGCAATTTCGCTATAACCTTATCTCCATCAAAGCCGTTTTTATTGGCGTGATCATGGCAAGCATCGTATTTCGCACATTTAATGGCGAAAGCCCGGTCATCGCCGTAGGGCAGTTATCCAATGCGCCAGTCAATACGCTGTGGCTCTATCTCGTGTTGGGGATGTTATTTGGCCTCGTCGGCGTATTATTTAATCGCCTCGTCTTTCTTTTTCAGGATGGTTTTCAGCATATCTATGGCGGGCGAACATGGCGAACCCTGGTGGTAGGGGGATGTATAGGCGGCGGATGTGGCATCCTTGCGCTACTTTATGCGCCAGGGGCCGGAGGCGGCTTTGAATTGATCCCCGATGCGGCCAGCGGCGGCTTTACGTTTTATGCATTAATCGTGATGTTTCTGGTCCGTCTGCTTACAACGCTGCTCTGTTTTTGCTCCGGGGCGCCTGGCGGAATTTTCGCGCCAATGTTGGCGTTAGGTACCGTGCTCGGCACCGCCTATGGTGTGGGTGTCGCGGAGTTGTTCCCGGCCTATGGGCTTCAAGCCGGTACGTTTGCCATTGCCGGGATGGGGGCGTTATTTGCTGCGTCCGTTCGTGCTCCGCTAACGGGGATCGTCCTGGTACTGGAAATGACAGATAATTATCAGCTCATACTGCCGATGATTATTACCTGCCTCGGTGCGACGTTACTCGCACAATTTCTTGGTGGGAAACCGTTATATTCTTCGATTCTGGCGCGTACTTTGGCAAAACAGACGGCGCCAGAAGGCTCGGTGCCCTCATAACCTGCTCTCCGCACTGGTTCGACGGCCATTCTTTTGTGTCGTCGAACCTGGTTGCTGTTTGTCTCTGACATCAAAACGGGCAGTACACTGTGATTTTCTGAATCTGGATCTTCTTCCCGATAAGTAATTCTTGTTAATCAGCGTCATACTGTGCCGATAATAGCAATGCAACGTTATTGCCAGACTATATATTAAAAGTAATTTAATAGAAGTAATCCGTACTAAAACCCGTTCAAGAGAGGGAGTGCGCGATGGACTATTTTTTCTTGATTATAAACAGCGTAATGGCCGGTGCGCCTGGGTACTTCCCAGATGCGATCAGGGTGATATCTGAACGGTCAGGCGAAAAATTAATAACGCTCTCCGCTATCCTCCTCCAGCCTGTTGTCGCGCAAAAACTGACGGATGTACACCGACAGCAAATAAATAATATTCGCGGAAATATCATATTACTTGCGGAGCAAGACGACCTGGAAACATTCAAAATGAAAGTTAAGGCGTTTTCCAGACAAAATGGTTTAGTCAGTTAAATATTCAACAGGAATGATGATATATTCAATTGTCCATTCATAAGAATCAGGATTTTCTATGTATGGCAAAAAATTAATTAATCAGACAGCAAAAGAGGAAATGCATAAATCATCGTTAAAAGCGTCGCCGCAGGACCTGAAAGCGACGCTTTTATTACCCGTACTCAGACGTTTATTTGACGCTTTCATCCATGGTCACATTCATTGTGATGCCGCCTTTGTTATTCGGATCGTCAGTATAGGTAATCAGCACATCTTTGCTGGCGACACATAATCCCTCCTCGTTTGGTGTAGAAGAGACGTATCCCCCGTTATTAAACTCGACGGTGGTTGTCGTTACGCCGCCGTTTTCGGTCTCAGTAATGAAGAGGGAACCGCCATGCGTGACATTGACGGTTGTGATCACACCAATGACCTTATGTTCACCGGACTCAGGATCAAAAGAAATTTTCGGCATTTTTCTCTCCTCGCGCAGACAGGCTATCTGCATTCACTTTTTATCCCATATTTATATTAACGGCCTGATGGGAAAGAAGTTGAGTTTTTTCGCTATCTATTTTCGATGTGGTAGTTAAGAATGTGTTTACTTTGCATTAATTCGTTATGGCGCACATACGCGGCGGGCCAGGCTGGTGAAACGTACCTTTTGCGGCTAAACTTAAACGGTTCGGTATGGCAAGCCGACAAACAATCGTTCTGACGTGATGAATCCCCCTCAGCGGTGGGGCTGGTCTTCATACCATGCAAGTCGCGAATAGCGAATGCGTTTCTGACTGACCGTCAGGAACACCGGGAGGCACCCGGCATCACGGTTTCCACATCCTGAATGACTCAATTCTCCTGTTGGGTCTTTATCTTTTGCCGCGTATTTTGAGTGACCTTGCATAGCACTCATTCCGGCGAGTAACTCGCAGAGTGTACCCATGAAAGAGGGTTATTACTGGATCCAGCACCAGGGTATTGTGCAGGTGGCTTACTATACCCATGATAAAGTTGAGAATATGGATACAGGAAAAATAATGACCGGTGTCTGGCGCCTTACGGAAGGGTTTGAGATCTGTCATGACGTTGAAATAGAGATCGTTGGTGGACCGCTTGCGTCCCCAATGAAAGGGTAAATTTATTTGACCATGGCCTGCCTGGATAAGCGGGCCTGTCAATTTGGGCTGTGTCTACGTTTGGCAGAAATGTATTATCACCAGGAAGACGTAAATACGAATCTAAGAAATGTGAACGCTACTATTTCACTCCTCATTTAAGCGGATATACTTCTGATAAGTCGCGTATAAAAGGAGTAAGCCAATGATTTACTCATCCATAAAAACGCACTATCTGTCAGCCGAATCCGGCGATCGCCTTGTTCGTTATGATGTTATTACGACAGATGCTGATACGTATTTAGTGAAGGTCATCGACGAGCAAAAAAGCACGCTGTCTGATCCTAAACCGCTAATCCTCATCGACCAGTTTCGTGTAACCCGTAGTGATTATTTTGAACACTACGGTATTCACGTGGTGCAACAGGCGATAACGTTCAATTTACCCCCCTCATTTGAAGATTATCTTCTGCTTTACTGCCAGCGACACCGAAACAAGTACGAATAGCACCAGGCCGATAAAAGGCGGCTGCTTCGTTAAAAGGAGCCACTGCCGTTATACTTACCTGTAGTCTTTTGACGCAAAGCTGGCTTGTTTAACCCAAAGGAGGGTGATGATGAGACCGAAAATCACGCCGGAAGAGATCGCATTACTGGTAGAGGATTTAGATATGCTGGGTGAACAAAACCTTGTGGGTATTGAAGCCTATGAAGCGCTCTATCTGCTGGAGATGCGCCGCCAGACAGCAAAACTTAATGATATCAAGCGGGCACTGGAAGCCGAAGAGGAGTGAATTTCCGGACTCATGGACGCCCCCGGTTATTGGTGGGGAGGCCGCACTGTTTATCAACATCATCTGGCCTCTCTGACGCCAGATGATGTTTTTACTTTTTACTCACCGGACAGAACAACTCACGGATAATCGCTATCTTCTGCTGCGGTGACAGCCAGAGGCATTGTGGCATCCATGCAAGTTTTTGTTGTTCGGTGAACGCGTTAAGCAGTTGATTGAGCCAGCTATCGATATTCATACGTACCTCCTTAATGGTTAACGTGAGTGTACGCAACAATTACGGAACAAAAACTGAGCTTATTAAATTTACTGTTCCGCATTTAATTCGCTGAATGTGCCGACCGACATTGTCCAACCCACAGGCGCAATAAGCTGACACAAAGATATGGTAAATTACCGCCTCCACTAACAACGGAGTGTTGTAATGAAAGCGATTGGTATCTTTTGTGGTTCATCTTCCGGGGAAAATCCGCTGTATATCGAAACGGCGCGCTATGTGGGCAAAACCCTCGCGGCGGCCGACATTTCTCTTGTCTACGGTGGCGGTAAGGTTGGCCTGATGGGCGCCGTTGCCGATGCCTGCCTGGCGCACGGCGGCCACGTGGTGGGGGTTATGCCGCGTGGTCTGTTTGAAAAGGAGATCGCGCACCAGGGGCTGAGTGAACTTCACGTCGTGGAAAATATGCACGAGCGAAAAACCAAAATGGCGGCGCTATCGGATGGCTTTATCGCACTGCCTGGTGGTGCGGGTACGCTGGAAGAGATTTTCGAGCAGTGGACCTGGGCACAACTCGGTATTCACCACAAACCCTGCGCATTCCTGAATATCAACGGTTATTACGATCCGCTACAGGCGATGGTGGAGAAAATGGTTACCGAGGGATTCATGCATGCCCGTTACGCCGATATGCTGCCGTTTTCCACGGATGTCGAAAGTGTCGTGGCGTATTTTCGCAACTATCAGGCGCCTGCGAGTAAGTGGGTGAAAAATTAATCGTATTTAAGGGCGCTGCGCCGGGCGCTCCCGGCCAGTGCGCGCAGGAAAGCGTATCATGCCACACACCATACATCCCGTTGCCGCCGTACTGGGGGTGATCGTCCATGAATCTCGTGTACTGCTTGTACGTCGCTCTAACCCACCTGACGCAGGTTTTTGGGGTTTTCCGGGTGGAAAAATCGAGGCAGGTGAAACCATAGAACAGGCCGCGTTGCGTGAAGTAAACGAAGAGACCGGGCTGAGGGTTATTTACCAGTCGACGGATGTGCCCCTGGAAGCATTCGATTACAACGCCGCCGGCGAGCTTCTTTACCATTATCTGCTGATCCCGGTCGTTTGTGCCTGGCAGGGGGGAGAACCGACTGCCGCGTCGGATGTCTTTGAAGCGCGCTGGTTTGACGCTGCGGCGTTACTGAGCGGTGATTTTGATTTCAGTAAAGATGTCGTGGAACTGGCGATAAAACAGATAAACCCTGCTCACGCGTGAATGGGGATGTTGTCGCAGTGACGATTATCACCGCTGGCGGGCTGCAACGTTCAGGGCTGCGGCCCGTCAATCCGGTGCCCCTTCATGTAAGGGCGTTATGTTTTGCTTGCGTCTTTCTTCTTTTTGAAAAGAGACGTTGCCACCGCCGTCATAACGCCTATCAGCGGCATAGCAATAGCGCCTGCCAGGAAGTTATGCTGATCGATTTCCTTTTCCCGGCGAATATCAGCAAAACGGGCAAGCGCCTGTTTTTCATTCGCGGCGATGACCTCTTCAAACTGCTTTTCATAACCCTGCTCAGTCAACTGAAATGCGCGTTGTTCATCTGATTTTTTCAGAGCAACGGTATGCTTACCCTTTTTAAAAAAACAGTACTCTGGCATGGGTGCTCCTTAAGGAGAGAGGTGATTAAGCACAACCAGAATAACAATTTTAAATACGCCTGGCACCTGCGGGTGAATAATTTTTAAATCTATTTAACTCATCGTGTGCCGACAAATTCGCGCGCAGAATTTAAAAACGCTTAAGAAAGAGCGTAAAAGGACGCTGAATTTTTCCTCCGGAATATATCTTATTTTCCACGCGCACCGAATGTTATTGTGACGGGACGCGAGAAACGTCATTCCGACCGCCACAAGAGACAACCGGCGCGGTGCTATCCACGCCGTAAGGGGAATGATTTGGATAACTGCCACAACCAGTGTGGCCTAAGGTGCGATGGAGATACTTGCCGACAAGCCTGCCACTAATTCGACCCCTTGCGGCAAGTTATCGATGTGAATACGCACCGGGATGCGCTGGGCAAGACGTACCCAGTTAAAAGTCGGCTCAACCTGTGGCAGGCCAAGACCGCCCGTGTCGTCATTATTATCACCAATCCCATGCCCGATACTTTCAACGTGGCCGGTCAGGACGGGCTCGAAGCCCATCAGCGCAATGTGCGCGGTATTTCCCACGCGAATGTGGCGCAGTTTGGTTTCCTCAAAATAACCCACCACCCAGAAACTTTGCGCGTCGACGATGGCTACCTTTGTTTCTCCGGCAGTTGCGTAGTCGCCGGGGCGAAGCCGCAGATGCGTGACATAACCGGCAACCGGCGCCCGCACGGTGGCATGGGATAAATTGAGTTCAGCCAGTTCCAGCGCAGCCAGCGCACCATGGTAATTGGCCGTTGCGATATTCGCCGCGCTGCTTGTTTGCTGCAAATCTTCACCGGAAATCATGCCTTTTATCTGCACACGTCGTCTGGCGGCATCCTGGCGCATCAGCATTTCATGACGTTTAGCATCGACATCAGCCTGCGCGCTGAGCAACGCCAGCGTTAACCAGTGCGGATCGATGGAATAGAGAACATCGCCACGATTCACCCACTGATTGTCTCTGACAGCCACGCTGATAACCGGCCCTGAGACATCCGGCGCAATTTGCACTACATCCGCACGAACCCGGCCATCGCGGGTCCAGGGCGTCTGCGCATAATGCTTCCACATCATGAAAGCCAGAATAGCTGACACGGCGGCTGCGCTTAGCGTCAGCGCATAGCGGGTCAATAAAGAGAGAAACGATTTCATGCAAATAACCCCAGCGCGTTAGCGTCCTGCAGGAACAGGAAAAAAGTGACGATATACAGTGAGAAACCAATCAGCGGGCGGCAAGGCAAACGGCAATAAAACCTGCTGAAAGAGAACAGCGGCACGAGTAACAGCGTGCAGGCCAGGCTAATAAGCGCAATGACCAGAAGACCGGGGAGAAATACCCCCCCAATATTGATGTCATTCAGCATTTTCTTGCTCCTTCTTGCTACTTCGCAGTGCGCAGTGCAGGTCAACAAGCCTGTCGACAACCTGGCGCGATTGTTCATCTGGCGCAGGCAGAGAGAGGCAAATCATTGACGCAATGCGCTCGCGTACGGCGGGTATGTCTTTCGTGTGAATAAGCTGGTAAAGCAGGTCATTGATCTCCCGGGCTGTTTTTCTTTCCGCCCGCGAATAACAGTGGCGTAAATGCATGACAGAGAGGCCAATACGCAGATAGTGCAACATATGCTCAAGCACCTGTTCTGAGGCGTGCTCACTGCGTTGCAAACGCGGCAGTAAAAGGGCTGTTCTGTCTATCATCAGATTGGTCCAGTGCGTCTCATCGGGTTTAAAAACACCTTTCACGCTGCGCCGGATATCGCGTCGACAGAGTTTCAGCAGACGGTTAATGGCCGCGTCTGCCTGCACCGTTTGCAACAAACTCATGCTGACCACGGCATAGCCGATGGCGGCAAACAAGGCAATAGAGGTATTGATGGCTACAGCGAAGTCCCCGCTGTAATGCGCGCCTAATTCGCAAAGGATTGGCAGGGTGAGGGTGATCCCCATGGCCATAAATGTGGTGGGCGGGCGTGCCTGGAGCGATCCGGCCAGCAAATAGGCGGGTGCAAGTGCCGCAACCAATACCGCGAAGTCGGTCACTTGTGGAAGAAGGACAAAGCTATAGAACAGGCTTATCAGTGCCCCCCAGACGGAACCCATAATATATTTCACAAGGTGGGGGGCTGGCGTGTCGAAACTGGCAAACAGCGTACAGCAGACCCCAAGAATAGAGACCGCCGTGGCGCCATCAGGCCAGGCTGAGTAAATCCAAATCAGGCAGCCGCTTAAGATTATCGAGAAAGCCCCCAGCGCTGTGCGTGCAGCGCTAAGGTGATCCCGGTGGAATACGTAGCCTTTTGCAGCCTTGACCTCCATCAGCGCAGAGGTGTTTTTCGCGTGGCGAACCGCATCAGAAAGGCGTTCGCATTGCTGTAAAAGCACGATGGCCTCTGTCAGGTGGCGCGTAAAACTGGCCCGTATCGCATCTGTCATTGTCGGTGACTGCGAAGCGTATAACGCCGTTAACTGTTCACTGCGTTTTTTTAGCGCCTCTGCGCTGATTGTCTGCTCGCTTTCTCCCTCATGAGTAAGCCAGGCCTGGACATCCTTTAGCAACAACCGCAGCTCGACGGGTATCTGCTCTGGCGTCGGTAAGCGATCGCGTAATTCACAATTCACAATTAACAGACGTGCCAGACGGTCATGGATGGCTTTTCGTGCCTGGCGGACCGGCGCTGAAAGGGCAAAGTCATAAGGAATATGGTGGCTGATGCCCTGCAAAAACTGCAGTGCCAGCGCCAGATGAAGGCTATCGGAATGCTCATCGGGTTTGCCTGCTAAGGTGTCGGCAATTTTCAGCCGGGCCGAGCGTAATGTCTGCGCTAATTTGTTGTTGAACACCCCTGAAATACGCGCGGGCAATACGTATCTGTGAATAAGTGCGGCGCAGAAAATACCAATCATGATCTCCTGCACGCGGAGAATGGCGATATTAAAAATAGTGCCGGGATCAAACACCGCAGGAAAACCAATCAGGCTCGCGGTGTAACCGGCTAATACAAAAGCATACGCACGTGAAGTGCGTACAAGGAGGGATAAATAGAGACAGAAGGTTATCCAGCCTGTGAGCATCACGCTGCAAAGCACCGGCATGTTCACGAAAGTGGGCACGATCAAAACGGTCGCTCCGGCGCCGATGACTGTGCCTGCCAGGCGATAGAGGCTTCTGCTCAGTGACGCGCTCACCGAGGTTTGCGAGACAATATATACGGTAATGATGGCCCACGACGGGCGCTCAAGACCTATCGACAACGCAATAAAATAGGCGAGCATCGCGGCGGTAAAAGTCTTTGCAGAATAGAGCAACGCGTTAGCATCGTTCAGCAGTGCGGGAGAAGCCACACGGCGTAATAGCTTGCTGGCAGCGCGTAAAAAATGACTGTGAAAGAGAGCGAATGTGTTCATGCCGGGGATTATTACCGGCTTGCGTATGCCATTAAATACTCTATTCTGTCAAAAAATACCTAAATGTTGCCAATCACATGAAGCCCCAATTCGTTACAACATTATTTGATCCTGATGCCACCTCGTGCCCGGCAGTGGCGCGGTATCTTGATTTTATTGATTACGAGGCCGAAGTGCCGGTACATACACATCGCAAAGGGCAATTGATCATTGCGCTGTATGGCGCGGTAATCTGTCGCGCCGAAAATGACATATGGATAGTGCCGCCAAATTGCGCAGTCTGGATACCGAGCGGTGTTCCTCACAGCGCTAAAGCGACCTGGAACGCCCATCTCAATTATCTGTTTATTGAACCCGGCGCCACTGCGCTTCCGGAAAAATGTTGCACGCTGGCGATTTCACCCCTGATTAAAGAGTTGGTGGACCGCTTAACGCGTGAGGGCATCGATTACCCACCCGATAGCCATGTCGCAAGACTGACCAGAGTGACGCTTGACGAATTAGCCACCATGCCGCAGCAGAAATTGAGTCTGCCCGTTTCGGCCCATCCCAAAATACGCGCCATGGCAGATGCGCTGGTCAGTAACCCGGAGGATCGCAGCACCTTTAAAGCGTGGGCTAAACGGCTGGCGCTCAGCGAGCGCTCGCTGGCACGCTTGATGCTACGCGAGACAGGGCTAACCTTCGGACGATGGCGTCAGCAGCTCCATCTGATCCTTGCGCTCCAGGCGCTGGCAAGCGGCGTCTCGGTACAAAATGTGGCGGCAAACCTGGGGTATGAATCGGTGAATGCCTTCATCACCATGTTCAAAAAAACGATGGGCAGCACCCCTGCGCACTATTTTGCCGAACGAAAAACAGACGTACGTTAATTAGCCGGGTTTTGGATGAAAGGGTAACAAAAGTGATCCAGACGGCGGCCTGAAAAGAAAGTTCACGTGCGTCTTTGAAGAGAAATGCCATGCATGTATAACTAATTAAGACAGGCATTCATAAGTAGCCTGGTGGCAGCTTTTATGACTCCCCAACTGTTGAATCCAGACGAGCATCTTTTTGAGCATGTACTGTTTAAAATAAACACTATCGCTTTTCTCAGCCGGAGAATATGCCGTGAATGTCAAACTAAAATATGCAAGTAGTGAATTACGCGATCCTGTCCAGGCTGTAGCTGAATTTGCCAATAAGATTGGTCATGAGGATATTGAAACCATCTTATTTTTTTGCTCTCCGGATTATGATCTTGAAATATTAGGCAGCGAATTAAAAAAAACCTTTTCATGCACGCTTATAGGATGTACCTCCTCCGGGCAAATTGGCCTGGATGGTTTTCAGCACTCCGGGATGCTCGGCCTGGGCTTAGGGAGCGAATTTCGGGCCTCCGCTTTTATGATTCATCCTTTAGTTGAATACTCTGCCGTTATTGCAGACATGGCTGAAAAAATCCGTCTCGACAGCGAGGCAAGGCCGAATATTAATCGCTTCGGTCTGTTGCTTGTCGATGGGCTTTCGATGGCAGAAGAGCGACTTGTGGCTAATCTTTATCAGCAGATAGGGAATGTGCCTATCATCGGGGGATCGGCGGGGGATGACCTGCGCTTTGAACAAAGCTTCATTTACGATGGCAATGGTAAATTTGTATCAGACGCAGCGGTTTTTGCGGTCATTGAGACCCACTCTCCTCTTGCGACGTTTAAAATTCAACACTTTGTTCCCAGCGACGTGGAACTGGTGATTACCGAAGCCGATCCGGAGAAACGGATCATTTTTGAAATTAACGGCGAACCTGCTGCACAAGTCTACGCCGAATCTCTCGGCCTGAGCGTGGACGAGTTAACGCCCACGATATTTTCTCGCAATCCGCTGGTGCTCTCGCTTGGCGATGAACCTTATGTACGCTCCATTCAGAAATGGAACGCCGATTTTTCGTTAACCTGCTATTGCGCGATTGAAGAGGGGTTGATTATTTCGATTGGCAGAGCAGAAGACCCCATCGAGACCTTCAGGCAATCGTTTGAAAAAGTTCATGAAATAATTCCTGACCCGCGTGTCATCATCGGTTGCGATTGTATTCTTCGCCGCCTCCAGTTTGAAGAAGAAGGGCTTGAAGAACCGATTAGCGACATTATGCGCCAGAACAATGTGATCGGTTTTTCTACCTACGGCGAGCAGTACAACGGGCTGCACGTAAACCAGACATTCACAGGCGTCGCTATCGGAGGCTAAATTATGTCTTCTTTTACCCACGAACCCAATGCGGGCCTGTCACTTGCCGATTATGAGCGCAAACTTCTCGCCCGCGATAAAACAATCGATGTCCTGAAACGCCGTATTGCGCAAGAGGCCAGGCATAGCCATACAACGCCTTTTGCGATTCTGGAACAGAATATTGGTCTGGAGAAAGTCGTTGCTCGTAAGACGATGGAACTCGAGAACGAGCGGCGCGAGCTTGAAAAAGCATTATCGGAATTACGGTTAGCGCAGGCCCAACTGTTGCAAGCGCAGAAAATGGAGTCTATTGGTCAGCTTGCCGCAGGTATTGCGCATGAGATTAACACCCCGACTCAGTATGTTTCTGACAATGTCGGTTTTGTGAAAACCGCCCATGCAACGCTGACAAAGGTACTTGATGCTGCGCTTGCGGTGGTCGACGTTGCGCGTGAGAAACTGGACAATGAGCCGACGATAGAGGCATTCGACACGGTTTTAAAACGTGCCCGGATTGATTTTTTGCGCAGCCAGATTCCCTCAGCGTTAGATGAGTCCCTGGAAGGCCTTGAGCACATTGCGAAAATTGTCGCTGCCATGAAGGAGTTTTCTCACCCATCGCAAAATGAGAAAGAATCTGTCGATATCCGTGAGGTCATTCGTACAACCGTGACGGTCGCGCGCAACGAGTGGAAATATGTCGCTGATCTGGAAACCCATTTTGGCGACGATTTGCCCTTGCTGCCATGCCTGCGCGATATGGTCGGTCAGGCCATACTTAATTTAGTGGTCAACGCCGCCCATGCGATTGCTGATACCCTGCAGAAAGGCGTTAAGGAAAAAGGCCGTATTGTCATTTCCGCTAAGCAAAACGGCGACTTTATGGAAATACGGGTGCAGGACGATGGTAGCGGCATACCCGCTGGTATCCTGGATCGTATTTTCGATCCCTTCTTCACGACCAAAGCCGTCGGTAAGGGGACGGGGCAGGGGCTTGCCATTGTCTACTCGACGGTCATCGACAAACACATGGGACATATCCGCTGCGAGTCTGAGGAAGGGGTGGGGTCAACGTTCATATTGCAATTTCCGCTTCATAGTCGCAAAGAGGGATGAACGGCATGCAGGTGATGTTTGTTGACGATGAAAACCGCATACTCTCGGGCATTGAGAGAGCGGTCATGATGTATAACCCTGATTGGGAATGCCGCTTTGCAAGTAGTGGTCCTGATGCGCTGGCGATGCTTGAACAGACTCCGGCAGATGTTGTGGTATCGGACATGCGCATGCCTTTTATGGATGGGGCTGAGTTGCTCACCCAGGTTCGCGCCCGCTGGCCGGGTACGGTACGGATCATCCTTTCTGGCTATTCAGAGCCCACATCAACCCAGCGAATGCTCCAGGTCGCGCACCGGTTTGTGTCTAAGCCGTGTGACAGTACGGCCCTGATCGAGATGATCGAAAATACGCTCGCGCTACGTCAGACCATTGACGATCCGGAGCTCATTGATTTAACGGGGCATATTAGCCACCTGCCTGCCACACCTGAGATATTCGCCGAACTGAGACAATGCCTTTCCGGGACTGCCTGTGATATCCCGTGTATTACTGATCTCATCAGGCGCGATCCCGCGCTGACGGCCAGATTTTTGCAGATTGCGAATTCGGCCTGGTTCACACGAGGGGCACGAATTCATGATATCGGCAGTGCCATCACCCACCTGGGGCTGGAGCAGATAACGTCATTGATCCAGACCCCTGAATTTTTTACCGAAGCGAACAGTGATCCTGTTGTCAGTGAGTTACAACGTAAGGCCTTTCTCGCCTCGCAACTCGCCGCCCGCATGTGTGGCCACGAGGGGCTGGAGTCGACCGCCGCATTGCTCGCCAATATTGCTCTGCTGCTTCCCGATATTAAAGACCATTCCCCCAGGAGCCACGCCGCTCTGGGCGCCTGGATGCTGGCGTTGTGGGGATTGCCCGGCGATCTTGTCGAGATCGTTGCCCGACAAGCCCAGCCTTCACGCCTTACGAATAATAGCTTCGGTGCGATCGGTACCGTACATGTTGCGGTCGCGCTGGCGAACAATAACGTACCCGATAACGATTATCTCGAACAAACAGGCATGCTGAACCAGCTCCCTCTGTGGCAGCAAATGCTTGCTCATATAAAGGAGACCCATCATGACTGATACTGCCCTCGCTCGGGTACTGTGCGTGGATGATGAACCCAATGTGCTCGCCGCCATTGAACGCAATCTTTTTGGGGAATTTGATGTAGTGGTCGCAAAGAGCGGCGAGGCCGGGCTTGACGCCGTTCGCTGGGGCGAAAAGTTTGCCGTCATCGTATCCGATATGCGTATGCCTGGCATGGACGGGGCGACTTTCCTGGCGAAAGCGCGGGAAATCTCTCCTGACAGTGTTCGCATTCTGCTGACCGGTCAGGCCGATGTGCAATCTTCAATTGCGGCTATCAATAAAGGGGCCATTTTTCGCTATCTGTGTAAGCCTTGTCCAAAAGACGAACTGATTGCCACGCTGAATGAGGCGGTGCGCCAGTATCGCCTTATTTGTGCCGAAAAAGAGTTGCTTGCCACCACGCTTACCGCTTCGGTGAAAACGCTGACCGAAGTGCTCGCGATGGTCGCGCCATGGGCTTTTCAGCGCTCCGCGTTCGCGCAGTCATGTGTGAATCATGCGTTGCCAAAACTGGAGTGGCCCGATGAATGGATTTACACCATCGCGGCGTCACTAAGCCAGATAGGCTGTGTTGGTATTCCTGCGGATATCGTCCAGGCCGATGCGGCCCAGCGTAAACTGACGGATGAAGAGAAAAAACTGCTGCTTGGTCATCCGGAGGTAGCCGGGCGGTTGGTTGAGAACATTCCTCGCCTCGAACTGGTCGCGGGAATTATACGTCACCAGGCGAAAGAGCCGGCGCCGAATGTCCCTCTGGAGGTTCTGCGAGGCGCGCATTTGCTGCGTGCCGCGCTCGAACTGGAAAAACATGCTGTCCGTGGCTGGAGCCTGGAGCGGCCATGGGAAATTCTGCGTGCGGCCACGCCACCACTGCCCGACTACATCATTAAGGCGTTGTCAGATTTCCGCGCAAACGTGAGTGGCGTTCGTTCTGCTCATATTCGCGAATTGCTGCCCGGATGGGTGGTTGAGGAAGATATCCTGACATCGAATGGACTGATGGTCTTGACCAAAGGGCATGAACTTACTGACACCGCTATTAATGCGCTCCAGCGGTTGTTGTCCGTCAATGCCATCAAAGAGCCTATTCGGGTACGGGGAACGTCCATCTGAGAAAATACAGATAACCCTCTGCCGTTAAAGGGCTGCAAGGGCAGAGGGTGAATTACCCTGGGGCAAGTCAGGCACTGGCTGTTTAATAGCCGGTCCGCTAACCGGAAATAATAAAAGCGAGCCGCTGGCTGAATGTAAGGCAATAAAAAACCCGCACTCGGCGGGTTTATTTTTATCAGTAGATTTTATCTGCTCAGACTATTGTCTTCATCGCTGTTGTAAACATCACTGATAATGAGCGCGACTTACAGCGCGGTAACGTTACCGGCCGCAGGGCCTTTAGCGCCACTTTCGATAGTGAAGGATACTTTCTGGCCTTCATCAAGCGTTTTGTAGCTGTCGCTCTGGATTGCAGAGAAATGTACGAATACATCTTTGCTGCCATCGTCAGGAGTGATAAAGCCAAAACCTTTATCGGAGTTAAACCATTTTACTAAACCAGTCATTTTATTAGACATAGATACTTCCTTAATTTTATGGGCCACGCAGAGTGGCAATAATGGCCTGTAATGTTAGAGTGACTTATTTGGCACTTAGGAGGAGGCTCTCGAAGAAGGATATCTATGGATAACACTTGAACTGAGGACTGCTTTACTAAAACTGCTTTCATAAGGTCTGTATTCCAAACCGATGGCGCTATTAAGACATAGCGAAATTAATTAAGCAACGTTTATATTTTTTTATTTTAACCGCTTACACGCCCGGACGGCTATCTGGCGCATCAGTACCAGATAGCCTGCCGTCGCGTTTTTGGGATGACCTGGCCACCCCTTGCGTGGCGTGGTATCACGCGGCGCTGTTATATCCTGGTTCCGGCAGCAGCGTTTTACCGCCTTTCAGGGTAAACAGCGACATGACGGTAAAAGTCAGGGTAATACAGCCCAGAATGAGGTACGCCTGATGGAAGCCAACCGTGTCGTACATCCGTCCCACCCACGCCGACAGCACCACCCCCGAAAGCTGTTTCGATAAGTTAAAGCCAATCAGGAACAGCGTGGCCGACAGTTTTGGATTAAAGGCCGAGGAGATGTATTTAAAGGTGCCGACCAGCAGGAACGGCAACTCAAACATATGCAGCATTTTTAAGATAACCACTTCAAGCGCAGACGACGCGAAAGAGGACCCTAAAATACGTGCTGACATAATAACTCCGGCGGCCAGCAGTGCGTTTTTTGCCCCGATGCGGTTCACGATGGCGGGTGCGAAGAACATAATCGTGGCGTTGAGAAGTTCCCCGCCGGTGGTGACGAAGCCAAAGACTTCTGTCCCGCGCTGCGGACTGGAGAAAAAGCCTTTAAAGAAGTTGGCAAATTGTTGGTCGAAGACGTCATAGACGCTGGCGACACCAACCACGTAAACAATAAAGCCCCAGAAACGCGGCATCCGCAGCAGTTCGGCGGCGGTTCGCATTGAGAATGCCTGACGATTGGCGCCCAGCGCGTCGATGACCAACTCGCTGTTACTGCCTTCGGGTTTGGACATCCACAACAGTACGCCGAGCACCAGAGCAAAACCGGAGGCGATCCAGAATGTAATGTTAGGGTCGATACCAAACAAAATACCGGTTATCGATGCGCACAATGCCCAGCCAATACAACCGGAAACGCGAACTTTACCGTATTCAAAACGGTTCGCGCGACTGACGCGTTCAATATAGGCTTCGACAGCACCAGAACCGCTGGAGAAGACGATCCCTAAATAGATCCCACCTGCCAGCGCACCGGCGAAAATATTCATTTGTAGCAGAGGTGAGAGCACAAAAATAAAGAACGGGGCAAACAGGATCAGCAAGACCGTAATGGTCCACAGCAGGTGTTTGCGTAACCCCAGCTTATCGGAAATCAGGCCAAACACCGGCTGGAAAATAATCGCAAACAGCGAGATAGACGAGAAGACAATCCCCGTTTCGGTTTTGGTTAAATGGTTAACTTCCGCCAGCCAGACCGGGAAAAAAGGGAAATAAGCCGACATAATGAAGTAGTAAAAGAAAAAGAACAGCATAAAGTAGATAAAATTATGTCGTTCTCTTGGTGCGAGTTGAGAGAGTTTCATTGTGACTGTTCCATCTTGTTATGCCTGTATGCCAGGGGGCTTAACGCCCCCCGATTATTATTGGAAGTGGATCGTTAACTGATATTGCCATCGTGTCTCAAGCAGCAACCATTGCCGCAGTACGCTGGGTGTCCAGGAGTCATCACCGCCGATACCCATATGCTGGCCATCGAGGGTTATCCAGACGCCATTTTCCGGCTGCATCCTGTGCCAGTGGTCGGTCTCCATTAATTGCGCGGTACTGTAGGGCTGCACAGAGAAATGAAAATCTCCCGCGACGTGCCAGTGCCCCCAGTCCAGTGCTTTGTTATCGCAACGCAGGCCGTTTTCACCGGGGAAAATATAGGGCGTTGTCATCTCATCGAGCGGTAACGCCCAGCGGGAAAAGCAGGCACTGGTGCGCCGATCCGGGTAGTTTTCATGCGGGCCGAAGCCCAGCCAGGAGACCGGCTGGTACTGATCCGGCACCTGGAAATTCAGCCCGACACGCGGCAGCGGCGGTAAAGTGCCTGCGCGTTCGCCATCGACCGCCAGATGCAGCTTGCCTTCGGCATCAAAGGTCATTCGCCAGTGGCTGACAATTACCACGGCATCACCGCTCAGGTAGTGCCAGCGGCTGTCTATCACCACCTCATGGGCCAGACGTTGCGCCTCACACTGTACACAGCGCGCGGCGAGGTTATACAACCCCGCGCTCTTCCAGCGCTCGACCCAGGCGTTGGGATCGATGCGTTCTACCTCGCTGACACCAATGTCATTGTCCAGCGGGGCACGCACGAACTGATCGCGCAGTGGTGTCAGTAACTGTTCCACGCCGTCGACCTGCCAGTGGGTAAGCAGCCCGCTTTGTCTGTCAATAATCCACTGTTGGCTACCGCAGCGTATCGTCCAGGCACTGTCGCTGCCCTCAAGCTCCGGTGCATTCGCCGGGCGTACAGGCGTTCGCAGCACCAGCGGGGCGGCGAGAGCGAACTGCTGCCAGGCGACACGATGCCCGGCTTCTGACCAGGCCGTGGCCTGCGGCTGGATAACCTCCAGCGTCAGCCACACCTCTTCGGCACCGGTGGGCAGCGTCAATGTCTCCGCGAGCGTCAATGCGTTGTGCCCCTCCGGCGAGATATCCAGAGCTGCACTGCCATGGGCAACGGTTTCACCTGCGGCCTGAACCTGCCAGTGCAGTGTTTCGTTGTCCGTCGCGCGGAACAGATATTCGCTGGTAATACTGATGCGCAACGGGTTTTGAGACAGCAGCGTAAACTGGAAAAATTGCTGGGCATGTTTGGCCTCACTAAGTGAAGGGTGAGGGCGACGGTCGGGGAACACCAGACCGTTCATACAGAACTGCCTGTCATTGGGTTTATCGCCAAAATCGCCGCCGTAGGCCCAGCCGACGCTGCCATCGTCAAAGGTTTTGGTGATCGCCTGATCGGCCCAGTCCCAAATAAAGCCACCCTGCAGGCGCGGATAATCACGAAATGCCCGCCAGTAATCCGCAAAGTTTCCCAGGCTATTGCCCATCGCGTGCGCGTATTCGCACAGGATGAGCGGGCGCTGCTCGCCCGGCAGGCTGATCCACTTTTTGATCCCCCATTTCGGTACCGCCGGTATCAGCAGATCGCTCTCCACGCGGGCATACATCGGGCACAGAATGTCGGTTGTCGTGCTGTTTGCTCCGCCGCCTTCGTACTGCACCGGACGTGACGGGTCGTTACGCTTAAGCCAGTGGTACATGGCTTCGTGATTGCCGCCACCGCCGGATTCGTTGCCCAGCGACCAGATAATAATCGACGGGTGGTTGCGGTTGTTTTGCACCATCCGTGTGACGCGAGCGCTGTATGCCGGGAGCCATGACGGATCGTCAGAGAGACGACTCATGGGCACCAGACCGTGGGTTTCAATATTGGCCTCGTCGACGACGTACAGACCATAGCGGTTGCAGAGTTCATACCAGCGCGGGGCGTTGGGGTAGTGGGAGCAGCGCACGGCGTTAAAATTATTCTGCTTCATCAGCCGAATGTCCTGCACCATATCCTCTTCGCTGACAACCTGGCCGCGCTGGTGGTGATGTTCATGGCGGTTGACGCCGCGGATCAGCAGCGGTTTGCCGTTGAGCTTCAACAGGCCATTGTCAATTTCAACCTTACGAAAACCGATGTCCCAGGCTTCGGCTTCGATCAGCTCATCGCCGCGCCACAGGGAGACCACAGCGCGGTAGCAGTTCGGTGTCTCCGCACTCCACAGCGCCGGGCGTTCGACCGGCAGGCGCATCACCGCGCGTTCGCCATAGTTGCCGCGCTCATCAATCACCGGCGAGCCGGGCGGTTGCTGATGATTGACGATGCGCTGTGTGTCGTTCCACAACTCGACATTGACCGTCAGGTGCTCCAGCATCTGCGTCGGGGCGGCGACGGTGACGTTAACCACCAGTTCAGCGTCGCGATACAGCGCATCGAGCTGTGGGGTGAGCTGGACATCGCTCAGGTGCAGCGCAGGTTTGTGCAGTAGCCAGACCGAACGGAAGATCCCGCTCATCCGCCACATATCCTGATCTTCAAGCCAGGTCCCTGCGCTCCAGCGCATCACCATCACGCAAAGGCGATTCTCGCCGGTATGAAGATAAGGGCTCAGATCGAAGGCTGCAGGCAGGCGGCTGTCCTGCGAGTAACCAACCCATTCACCGTTACACCACAGATGAAAGGCAGAATTAACGCCATCAAAGATAACCTGCGTTTGCCCTTCATCCAGCCAGTGCGCGTCGACGTTAAACAGCAGCGAGTAGCAGCCGGTTGGGTTCTCTTCCGGCACGCGCGGCGGGGTGGTTGCAATGGGGTAACGCACGTTGCTGTAAATAGGTATGTCATAGCCTTCCATTTGCCAGTTCGAAGGAACTGGCGTGCTGCGGCTACCGGGCAGATCGCTTTCCAGCCAGGAGGCATCCACCTCAAACGGGCTGCGCGCCAGGGCAAACTGCCACTGTCCGTCCAGCAGACGACGGTGCGTTGAGGGCTGATTTTCCTTTGCGGCGTGAACGTCTCGCCAACTGGCAAACGTCGGGTGAGCCGCTAAGCGGTTAAGGTGCGTAATGGTCTGATTTTGCCAGTCTTCACGGGCAAGTACATCGTGGAACCGGGGGCCACGACGCGCGTGGGAATCGTAATGTTGCATCGCTATACCTGATAATAAAATGAAATGTCATTCGCTCGACAAGATGGATGAGTTATCAGATATTTTGTTTGGTGCCACAATATTTGGGAAAGTGAAACCCATTAACGATCACGAAACCGTGCGAAAGACGCCGTTTTTTGTCGTCTTTTCGACATATAATGTTAGCGAGCGACATTGTTATCACAAGGTTAAGGAGAAGGCGATGCAACGCCGTACGGCAACCCTGGAAGATGTGGCGCGTGAGGCGGGTGTCTCAGAGCAAACCGTGTCACGCGTGCTGAATAAACCCGAGGTGGTGGCTGAACGTACCCGCGATAAAGTCATCCGTGCGATGCAGGCGTTGCACTATGTGCCGAACCGCTCGGCACAATTACTGGCCGGGAAATCGGCGCCGTCGATTGGCCTGATTACCGCGTCGTTAACGCTGCATGCCCCTTCGCAAATAGCCGCCGCGATCAAAAGTCACGCCAGCGCCCACGAGCTGGAGGTGGCGATCGCGATGCCCGCGACAGCCGATTACCCCTCGTTACAGGCGCGGCTGAATGAGTTTCGCGCACAGAACATCCGCGGCGCGATTATTAATCTGCCGTTGGAAGGGAGCATTGCCGAAAAACTGGTGAGTGAGAACCCGGATATCTGCTGTCTGTTTCTGGATATCTCGCCGGATACCGATGTCTGCTGTGTGCGCTTTGATCACATGGAGGGCTGCGGTGCCTGCGTCACGCATCTGTGGGAATTAGGGCATCGGGAGTTTGGCTTACTGGCGGGGCCGGAAAGTTCAGTCTCCGCGCGGATGCGGCTCAGTAGCTGGCGTGAAGCATTGCATCGTCACGGTGTACGTAATGCGGTGACGGTCTTCGGCGACTGGAGCGCGGCCAGCGGCTGGCACAAAGCTTTTGAACTGTTACATCAGTATCCGAAGATCAGCGCCATTGTCGTGGCAAACGATCAGATGGCGCTGGGGGTGTTGAGCGCGCTGGCACAGCTCAATCGTACTGGCCGCAGGGCGGTATCTGTCACCGGCTATGACGACACGGCGGACAGCCTCTATTTCCAGCCGCCTCTGACTACCGTCGCGCAGGATTTCAACAAGCTCGGGAAGCGCGCCGTGGAGTTGTTGATTCAGCAGATGGCCGCCCCGCAGATGCGGATCCGTGAGCTGTTGCCGACGCGTCTGGTTATTCGCCAGTCTACCTGGCCGTACGGAGGCAGCGATGAAGATGAAAAAGACGATTTACTCAGGCAATTAAAAACGCTGGTGGAAAAATTGTAGCGCGTCAGGCCGTGCCTGCCCGTGAGAACGGCGGGGCGGGTAATGATGTGCAAAGGAACCCGTCACCGCCATGATAGAAATCTTAATGTCCGAGTGTGTTTAGTTTACGGGTGGAAAATCCACCACGGTATTGTTGACGCGGTTGACCATGTTGGTAAACAGAATCGCGCTGATCGCACTGATGATTTCTATAACCTGACGGTCGTTAAAGCCTGCCGCCAGGAAGCGGGTTACCGTCTCTTCCGCCAGCGTACCGCGGGTTGAGACCACGTTTGCGACGAATTTCACCAGCGCATCAATACGGGCATCATCCGGATATTCGCCCCGGCGCAGTGCCTGTGTTTGCGTGAGGCTGTAACCGGCCATTTTGCCCGTTAATGTATGCGCGGCCAGGCAGTAATCGCAGCCGGAGAGTTCACTCACGACCAGGTTAATGGCTTCCAGCTCCTGTTTACTCAGCGTACTTTTTGCCAGCGTGGCATTGTGTTGCAGCGCCTGGCCCAGGATCTCGGGCGCGATACCTATCGTCTGATACGCGTTTGGCACTTTACCCATTGCGCGTTTGATCATTGTGAAAAGATCGGCAGTTTTGCCTGTGGCATTTTCGACCTGAATTGCGGTTAAACGGCTCATAGTGTTCTCCTGTCAGTTAATGTGCGCCACCGTATTGGCGATGGACACATCATAGGGCGCAGGCCATGCTATTATTGCCCCCAAATCCTCTATTTTTTGTCTTATCGTCTCAGGAGTGCGCGTGGATAACCTCAGTTCATTACTGGCTGTGCTGGCACCGCAATGCGTGGTGAATCTTCATTGTCGGTTTAACGGGCGATGGGCTGCTGACCATCAGCAACTGCCAGCCGGGATTGTGCCATGGCATGTCATTATGCGGGGGGAGGCGCGCCTGCACATTGCAGGTAAAACCCTTAACGTGCGTGCCGGAGATATTCTGCTGCTTCCTCAGGGTTCGCCCCATATCCTTGAAAGCCTGGTGGACTGGGGACAAGTGGTACCCGCGCAGGGGCATCATAATGGCATTTTGACGCAGGTACGCACGGAAGGTTCGGGACCGTCCGTTGAGGTATTGTGCGGGGAGTTTTATTTTGGGGCGGACTGCACCTGGCTGTTCGCCGAAGAGAGCGAGCTTATCCATCTTCAGCCTGCGGAGCGCAAAAGCTTTCCAGAGCTGGAAATGTTGCTGACGATGTTAGTCCGTGAAAGCCAGAACAGTTTACCAGGCAGTATGGCGATGGTTAAAGGGCTGGCAAATACGCTGCTGGCGATGATGCTGCGGATTTTACTTTCGCTGCGAGAACCGCCTCCGGGTATGCTGCGGCTGATGAGTGATAAGCGTCTGACGCCTGCGTTATTAGCAGTGTTCGCGGATCCGGCGTACCCGTGGACCCTTGAGTTAATGGCTGAGCGCTGTTTTTTATCGCGCGCAACCTTTGCCCGGTATTTTGCGCACAGTTATCACCAGACGCCACAATCGTGGCTGACACATTTGCGCATGGCGCTGGCCTCGCGGTTACTGATTGATGAAAGGGTTCTGGCGGTGGATATCATTGCCGAAAAATGTGGTTTTTTGTCGCTGTCATCATTCACCAAAGCCTTTAAAAAACGCTATGGCATCACCCCGGCCGTCTACCGAAAAGCGAGCCTGCAAAAAACGGGGACGCGGGCAGACTCGCACCTTACTGCTTAATGCTACCTGCCCGTACGGAGTGACTGCGGCGGAATACCATAGCCGCGAATAAAAACCTCCCGCATATGACGCCTGTCGCGAAAACCGGCTTCACGGGCAATGGTATCCAGGGAGAGGCGGCTTTGTTCAATCATCAATCTTGCCGCTTCCAGCCGTAATCCTTCGATAGCTTTCGCCGGAGATTTCCCCGTTTCCTGACGAAACAGGCGGCTGAGCTGGCGGGCGCTGACATGCACGGCATCGGCCAGCAGTTCCACCGTCAGCGTTTTATGCAGGTTGTTGCGGGCATATTCGAGCGCGCTTTGCAGGCGATCTGAGCGAGGCGCCAGCGCCAGCATTTCGGAATGCTGTGTCTGGCCGCCTGAACGGCGCTGATTCATGACCAGGCGATGCGCCACAATACGGGCAATCTCCGCGCCCAGATCTTTTTCCACCATACCGAGCGCCATATCCAGCCCGGCGGTCATCCCTGCCGAAGTCCAGATGGTGTCATCGATAATAAAGATACGGTCATCTTCAAGCTGAACGCCGGGATGCAGCGTGGTGAAACTGCGGGAGTGCGCCCAGTGCGTGGTGGCCCGTTTTTGCGCCAGAAGCCCGGCCTGTGCCAGCACAAAGGCGCCGGTGCAGATGCCCGCGATACGGCGTGCTTTTCGGGCAGAGGTTTGCAGAAAATGAATCACCGCCGGGCTTGCGGGCTCCTCTACCGGGGAAAGCACCCCCGCCACCAGCCAGGAATCAACCAGGGTTTCGTCGCTCAACTGTTCGGAATCCACGCCAATACCAGAGGAGGAACGCACCTTGCCACCGGATTCGGAATAGACCGTCAACTGGTAAAAAGGCTTTTCAGCCACGAAGTTGGCAAACTCAAATACCGTCAGCGTCGACAATGCCAGCATCTGAAAATGGTCAGAAATAATCAATCCTATCCGGTGCATCGCAACCTCTTTATGGCAATTCAACATTTACCCATTGCGCAGAACGGGCGCGTAGCCGCTCCGATATACCCAGGCTGGCCAATGCCAGCAACAAAAACAGCATCGAGCTTATCATCACACCGTAAAAACCGCTCAGAGGATAAAGCCAGGACGCGACCGCTGAGCCAAAACCAATACCGCAGAACATAAAGGCGCTGGTTAAAGCCAGCGAAATCCCCCGCGTTTCTGCTGAGGAGATTTCCACGATGCGCCGCTGCTGCGTTGGCCATAGCAGGTCCGTTGAAAAGGCCCACACCACCAGCAGGATAAACAACCACGCCAGTTGAGCGGGTAGCAGCGTTATCAGCAGCATATCTGCGACCAGCAAGGTCATACCGATGATCAGTAAACGCTCCGCACTGTAAACGCGTGCAGCACGACTGACAAAAAGGTTGCCCAGTATGCCTGCCACGCCAATAACCGTTAACGCGATAGAGACATCGGTGGCCGCACCGTGCCAGCGGTCGCGGATCATCGGCGAGATAAACGCATACATATCGTATACCCCGGAGGTGATAAAAAAGACCACCAAAAACGCGGACAGCGATTTACCGTCGGTCAGCACCTGGCCGACATGGCGCAAACGGATATCGACGCCTTTAACCTCATTCGGCACCAGCAGCCACACACCTGTAGCGGTTATCAGACTTACCAGCGCGACAAGGGTAAACAAGCACCGCGCCCCCCAGGCATTGGCTATCCACGCGGCCAGCGGAATACCCACCATACTTGCCATCGACACGCCCAGTAAAATCATGGCAATGGCGCTGCCACGCTCCCTTGGGGACACTAACTCAGCGCCCAACGCCACCAGCACCGGACCTATCAGCGACGCACCCAGCCCCATCACAATACGCGATATGACCAGCAATGCGTAATTCGGCGCGACGGCAAAAATAGCGCCCCCCAGCGCGAACACCAGCATGCCTGCCAGGACCTGGGTTCTGCGCATCATCATGCCAAACATCACTTGCGCCAGCGGCGCACCCAGGGCAAACGTCAGGCCGAAAATAGAGAGCAAACGGGCGCTTTGCGCATCGCTCAGTCCCCATTCATGGGAAATGGGCGCCAGGCTACCGGCAACGGAAAGGGAACCTGTTGCCTGAATAAAATAAGCAATACTCAGCGCCCAGAGCGCGCGGCGTTGCGGCGTGGAAATGTGGTTTTGCATCATAAACTCCAGCGAAGGGCAGTTGCCTGCCCGACATCCGATCACGCAACCGGGATTGGGTTTTCAACCATCGCCTGATTAAACGCGTCCACCATTGCGTGTTCATTCGCACCGGGGTTGGCGCGGGCAGGGAGCACGCTATCGACAATGGCTTCGGGGTTATCCGTAGCCAGTTTCTCGAAGGTCTGTTCGATAAAGTCTGCTAAGGGCATCGCCCGTGCATCGCCACTTTTGTAGATCAGATCGGTGTCCACCCACGGCGGCGCAATCTCTATCACGCTCACTCCCGCGTCGCGGAGCAAAAAGCGCTGGGAAAGGGTATAAGAGTGGATCGCGGCTTTGGTTGCGGAATAGAGCGCGTTAGTGACCAGTGGCAAAAAGGCCAGTATGGAACTGTTGTTGATCAGTACCGCATCATCTTGCTGTTTCAGATGCTCAACAAACGCGGCGCTCACCCGAACGGTGCCCAGCAGATTGGTATCCAGCAGCGTGGTGGCCATCTCGTCATCCAGTTCCGCGGCGGGATTATCAAACGGCATAATCCCTGCGTTATTTATCACTACGTTCAGCGCCGGATAGCGGGACAGTACTTGCTGTGCCGCGTTTTTAATATCTGAAGCACTGGTGACATCGAGGACCACGTAATCCATACCCGGATTGGCGGCAGTCACGCTCTCCAGTAGCGCCTTACGACGACCAGAGATGATCACCTGATTGCCAAGCTGGTGAAATTTTTCGGCGATGGCGCGACCAATGCCTGAGGTGCCGCCCGTAATAAAAAGAGTGTTTCCGGTGAGTTTCATCATGTCATTCCTGTTGGATAAAAGGGTTAGCGGCCAGCGCTGTCGCGGTAGCGTTCAGCAGGGGTATTGCTCGAAAGATGTTGGATCATGGCCTTGCGGCTGTTTTCCATCGCCAGCCACTCGGCTTCGTTGTGCAAAGAAGGGATGGTGACAAGTTCACCGCGCAAAAAGCCTGTCAGCGCGGCATCCACCAGGTCATAAGGGCTCATAACTATCGCTTTATCGAGCTGCTCCAGCGGGAGTCCGCCGTTATCCCAGAACGGCGTTGCCGTTGCGCCTGGTAATACGGCTTGGATCTGTATTCCTTTGTCGGCCAGCTCGTGGTGCAAGGAGTGACTAAAGGCCAGCACAAACGCTTTTGTTCCGCCGTAAACACCGTTTAACAATTCCGGTGCGATGCTGACGATGGAAGAGATATTGATGATGGCGCCGTTGCCACGCGCGACGAATCCGGGAACAACGGCATATGTCAGGCGAGTCAGCGCAACCACGTTCAGGTTAATCATCGCCTGCATCTGGTCGACATCGCTGGATAACAGCGGCGTGTGTGTGCCCGTGCCCGCATTGTTGACCAGTAAAGTGATGCTGGCATCGTCGCGCAGTTTTTTCTCGAGGGCGTTAAGTTGTTCGGCATCGCCAAGATCGGCCGCCACCACCTCAACATTACGGGCCGTATCGGCGGTGATATGGCTTGCCATCTGATTCAGGCGGTTGTGATTGCGGGCAACAATAATCAGGTCGTAACCCATGCGTGCCAGGCGATTGGCGTAAATAGCACCGATGCCGGTTGATGCACCGGTGATCACGGCTGTGCCTTTACTGGGATGTGTAGCGATGTTCATAGCAGGTTCCTTTCAGTCACCATTGATTCGATGGAAGAATCATAAGGAAGAAAGGAATGTCTTAAATGACGATAATGGTCGTTATTTAGGACATTCTGGATGCACCAGTGCGGTGACAGGTGATGTCGCAGCTTTACTGTTCGGACTTGCGAAGATGGCCTACTTAAACGAAGCGATGCACAGTTATGCAATAAAATGCTGAAAAAATAATGGATAAGGCGTTTACTGGCACCGCCACCGTAGTGTTAATCCGATACCAAATCAGGAAGGAAAAAGGGAATGAAGGGTTTTCTTAAAGCATTAAGTGCAGTTTTTATGATTTCAGCCAGTTCTGCAGCGCTGGCGTCGTCTGTCCCCGCCACCGATACCACGCCGCAGATGGCCTATGAAGATATCTCACACTCTTTACCTGCGCTTGAACCTATTACCTTTCAGGCCAGTCCGGAAAAACACAAGTTGTTAGTCTTTGTAGATAATCAGTGCGTCTATTGCAGCTTCGTCGTCAAAAATATAAAGAAATATACGGATGCAGGTTTGACCATGTCGTTTCTGACTGTTGTTCCGTCATCAATAAAAGATTCGGTTATCGAAGATATGGCCAGAGTATGGTGTGCGTCAGATCGCCCGAAAAGCCTGCAAAATGCGATGGCGGGATTTTTACCGGCAAATGACAGCACGGAAAAATGTAAAAATCTGATCATTCAACAATCTGCACTTGCAGACCGGCTGGGCGTAGAGGTAACGCCCGCGATGGTTGTGCTCGATAGCTCCGCCCATACTTTCCTGGGCAGCGTATCGCCGGACAGAATTCTCTCTGAATTACACTAATATATTGCACAGGCGGCCAGTCGCGACGTGTTTCATCGCCAGAACGGGCCGCTGCTTTGGCGATGTGGATACTAGATGATCGTGACACTGGGCTGTGGAAATTGCACCGCAGCGACATGAACAAGCTCGCCAATAAAGGCAATTTTTACCCCTTTATTTTCCAGAACATAAAAGGGTTTGATTAAAGGCCGCATAGCGGCCTCTTTACAGCACGGTCTTTATTACACCTGGGTCAGCCCGCCATCGACGCAAATTTCCGCACCGGCGATATAGCGACTGTCATCACTGGCAAGGAACAGCGCGGCGCTGGCAATTTCCTCCGGCGTGCCCATTCTGCCTAACGGAATGGCGCTAATGATCCCCTGACGGAACGCCTCCGATGCGGCGGCCATCATCTCCGTGTCCACCGGACCAGGTGCGACGACATTCACCCTAATACCGCGAGGGGCGAGTTCACGTGTCCAGGTACGTGCAAAAGATCGCAGTGCGGCTTTGCTGGCGCTGTAGACCCCATAACCTTCCGAGCCAATAACGTCGGCTATCGAACCAATTAACACCACGCTGGCGCCGGGTTTCAGCAGGGGCAGGGCCGCCTGCAACGCAAACACCGGAGAGCGGACATTCAGCCCAAAAATCTGCTCAAAATGATCGGCGGAAATCTGTTCCAGCGTCGCATGTTCCGACATACCGGCGTTAATCACCAGCACGTCAATATGACCGGATTCGGCCTGCACTTTTTCCATAATTCGGATGAGCTCGCTTTGTTGGCTGACATCGGCGCGCAATGGCAGGGCATTGTTTCCGATGGTGGCAGCGGCGGCCTGCAACTCTTCATCCCGACGAGACGTAAACCAGGTGGCGGCACCTTCGTGGGCGAAACGTTGGCTAATCGCCAGACCGATGCCTTTGGCTCCGCCCAGTACGACGGACACTTTATTATTGAGTCTGTTCATCATTGCTCTCCTCAGTGAGTGGAAAACAGATGATATAAGTTTTATATTTAGTATCAATTACGCACTTTGTTTATACCAGATATCAATGGATATACCGACATGACAAAAATTGATTGCAACAGCCTGAGAGAAGTAGGAAAAACGCGTCCGGTGCTTGAGCACATCACCAACAAATGGTCGATTCTGATCCTGACCGTACTGTGCACGGAACCTTCGCGCTTCAATGAGATACGCCGCCGCCTGGATGGCATTACCCACAAGGCGCTTGCTGATGCTCTCAAGCGCCTTGAACGCAACGGTTTGATATACCGAAAAGTGCTGCCCACCATGCCGGTTGGGGTGGAATACAGTATTACCCCTTTAGGACATTCGCTGCGTGAACCTTTCGAGGCGCTTTACCACTGGGCGCTGGAACATGGTCCGACTCTGGAGGCTGCGCAAAAAGAGTATGACAAACAGCGACATGAAGAAGAGTCCGTCGTCTGACAGAACGTTTTGCTGCTAAAAGAGATATCCCGTGGGTTATTTTTAAGCGGGATACTGAGCGTCAGTGCGTATTTCTGAAACAGGCTGGTAAAATAGCCGCGTGTTTGCGCAAAACGTTATTTATTTTAAATGCAACTTTCATATGAAGGGTGGCTGAATATCTTTTGTACGTTTGCTTGTATATCAGATACGCAAATCCAGACGTATTGTGTTAACATTTGTGCCACTACAATCTGTATCCCGTTAGTTTTTTTCATAAAACAAAATAAATAGATGATCTTTATCATTACGCTCAAGATTTACCCTGACTACAATAAAATAAAGCAAGAATGAATTGCGCTGTAGAGGTAGGGGATAAATATGAAATGGATCCGTTATAAAAAAAGATTGCATCGGCTAACTACCATTATCCCCGGCTGCGAATATCGGCTGGCCATTCCCGAAGAACGGGCGGCAGTGACCGTTGATCGCGTCGCACTGGAAAAGGTCGTCCGCGAACATTATGGGCTGAAGTGGCACTGAATAATAATGCAAGATTAGCTGCATAATAAACGCCCTGGCGAAGGCCGGGGTGTAAATTTTATCCTCTCTTATACCCCTATTTGTTTATCGTCTTCTTGCCTGCGTATTTTTACTCTTATGTTCCGTTAAAAATGACACCAGCCTCGCTTATCAAAAATTGCACTTTTACCTGTCATGATCTGCAACCAGACGATGCTTGTTTTATTGCGCACGGAGGTTGAGCAATTGCGGCCCGTTGGGGGAGAGAACGGCGTCACAAGAAAGCAATGGGTACGTTGCATAACGCGCTTACCACTCACCTTTTAGTCGCAGAATGTCAGGTTTCGTTACATTTTTTTTGGCCTGCGGGTCAGAGTGAGTCACGAAGCGCCATCCTGCCGACATGGCATTTTTGCGTACTGAAAAATCAGTTGATTAGCCCGAATTAATGTCTCTCGGCTCTATTATCAGGATACGCAATACCGTTTCGCCTCATCTAAAAACCCTGCATTCAGTAAGATTTTTATCGCTTTTTAGCCTCGAGGAATGGCGGCCTGTAAACCCTATGCTAAATTTTTCCTGACCCAACAAAGAGGTCGAACAGAGAGGAAACGGTATGAAATTCAATGACGAGCGTACGGGACTCATTGGATTAGCCATTGGGGCCGCCGTTATTGGGCTGATTTCGGGCGGTAAGGTTATTAATCGGGACAATATCATTGAAGAGATAGAGCGTCAGGGCAGAAACAGGGGCGACGGGGTGGAGGATGCCATTTTTACGCAGGCGGCGAGTCTGGTAATGAAAGGGAAATAAAGGCCCACTATTTTGCGTGGCGTCACATTAAGGCCATGACAAATGTGATTCCGGGGCTTAGTTTGCCATCGTTTAGTCTTTATTTAGGAAACGATGGGTAGATTAAACGTGATCCGTTAATCCTGTGGCTACAGGGTAGCGTATAGACCAAAACACAAATCTATCCATGCAAGCATTTTACCGTCAGTGTGAACTGGCGGTTTTTTTTGCCTGCATTACGACAAAAAAGAAGGCCCCTCGCGGCGTATCGGCGCGAGGGGCCTGTTTAGTGGGGGATTATCTCCGTTCATTAGTCGTCCCATTTATGGCTAAAATAAGCAGCAAGAAAACCAGAAAATAAAATGATTCCCAGCACTGCAATAAAAACATGCATATTTCCTAACATGGTTACTCTCCTTTTATCGAATAATACTAACCTCACTTACCTTTCGTTATTTGCCGCGTTGAATGGAATACTACCTCATTGAATCTAAACAATAGCTTAATTATGTGAACTATTTATTCACCAGCGTAAATTTTTTGCGAAATTGTCCTGGGGTGAGTGCGTAATGTTGCTGAAAATGATGGCGCAGGGCGGCACCATTGCTAAAACCGATTTGTTCGGCAATCACGTCGATATTCATTCGTGACTGGGTTAGCAACTCTTCGGCCCGCCGCAGACGGGCCTGCAAAATCCAGCGGGCGGGTGTAGTGCCCGTGGATTCCGCAAACCGGCGTAAAAACGTGCGCGGGCTCATGCCGACATGACGGGCCAGCGACTCAACGGTATGGCTTGCGGCGAGTTGCTGGTGCACAAAATCAAACAGTTTCCCCAGCGACTGACTCTCCCGCGAACGGGCCACCGGTGCCGTCACTTTTTGCGTCTGGGTCCCGTCGCGGTGGGGCTGAACCACCAGACGCTGGGCAACATTATTGGCGATGTCGCGACCGAAATCGGTGCGGACAACATGCAGACACAGATCGATGCCTGCCGCGCTACCCGCAGAGGTCATCACGCGGCCCTCATCATAGTAGAGCGCATCTTCCAGCACCTCGATTGCCGGATAGCGCTGACGCAGCAGATCAGTGTAGCGCCAGTGGGTTGTCGCTTTTCGTCCGTTGAGGAGCCCGGCCGCGGCAAGCACGAAAACCCCGGAGCAAATAGACATTATCCGGCATCCGCGCTGATGGGCCTGGCGAAGTGCCTGGCAAAGCGTCTCCGGTACCGGCATTTGCGCGCCGCGCCAGCCTGGAACAATGATTGTATCGGCCTGTTCGAGCAGTTCCACGCCGCCTTCGGTCACAATGCGGATACCGCCGGTCGCACGCAGTTCCCCTTCATCCACCGCCGCAACGGCGAAGCGATACCAGTTCTCGCCCAGTTCGGGGCGTGGCAGACCAAAAATTTCCACGGCGACGCCAAACTCAAAAGTACATAAACCGTCATAAGCGAGAGCGACGACCAGGTGTTGATGTTCGTGGGGCAGTGAAATTGTCATGTTTTTGCGGTTATCTGGCATAAAGCTATACAGTCGCTGTGTCCTGTTTTCGTTACATTAGTGTTAACACAAACCTGGAGAAAGCACTATGAGCTATGTATCGGAAGTTCCTGCCGCCTCGCCTGAGATTACCGCCAGCCACTTTTTGCGCCGCCTGAGCGTCGAGACAGATTGCGCCGACGTTCACCACGCGTTAAACCACGAAGAGCAAGATTTTGTGTTGTTACATGTGGTGGGCAGCCCGGAGACCTTCGCCAGGCGCCATATTCCCGGCGCGATCCATCTGCCGCATTCGCAAATGACACCAGAACGCATGGCGCAATGGCCCCAGGATACCCTCTTTGTTGTCTATTGCGCAGGCCCCCATTGTAATGGGGCAGACCGTGCGGCGCTCAAACTGGCGCGGTTGGGGCTGGCGGTGAAAATTATGATCGGCGGGATAACCGGCTGGGAAGATGAAGGGTACAGTTTCGCGGCAAGATGAATTTTTTTCATGTGTGATGAGAAAATCTCGTTTGCCACACAGACGCTGCGTATGACATTTTATTTGGACGTTTAGCCATCCAGAAGGCTAAAAATTCAAATAATGAACTATCACGCCGGGAAACTATCTGGCCCGGCGTGCAAGGAGATCACCATGCAGCAGCGTCATCAGGCCCCGTTCCGCGCAGACGTAGTAGGCAGCTTCCTGCGTCCGGATGCCATTAAACAGGCTCGTCAACAATTTGCGCAGGGCACAATCAGCGCACAGCAACTGCGTACCGTGGAAAACGAGGCTATCCGTCAGGTGGTTCAGCAGCAGTGTGACTGCGGCTTGCATGTGGTGACCGACGGGGAGTTCCGCCGCGCCTGGTGGCATTTCGATTTCTTTGATGGTCTGCAGGGCGTTGAGCGCTATGACGCGGATAAAGGCATCCAGTTCAATGGCGTGCAGACCAAAGCACACGGCGTGCGGGTGACCGGGAAACTCGGTTTTGGCGATCACCCAATGCTGGAAGACTTTGTTTACCTGAAAAGCATCAGCGGTAATGCCCAGCCGAAGATGACCATTCCAAGCCCGAGCGTGCTGCATTTCCGTGGTGGCCGTAAAGATATCGACGCCACCGTCTACCCGGACCTGGCAGACTATTTTGACGATCTTGCGACCACCTGGCGTGACGCGATCCATGCGTTCTACGCCGCAGGTTGTCGATATCTGCAACTGGACGATACCGTCTGGGCCTACCTGTGCTCTGACGATCAGCGCCGTCAGATAGTCGAGCGAGGTGAAGACCCTGATGAGCTGGCGCGAATCTATGCCCGCGTACTGAACAAAGCGCTGGAAGGCAAACCGGCGGACTTAACGATTGGTCTGCACGTCTGTCGCGGCAATTTCCGCTCTACCTGGATTTCCGAAGGCGGCTATGAGCCGGTGGCGGAAGTATTGTTTGGCAGCGTGAATGTCGATGCGTTCTACCTTGAGTATGACAATGACCGCTCCGGTGATTTTGCGCCGCTGCGCTTTATTCGCCCAGGCAAACAGCAGGTGGTGCTGGGGCTGATTACCACCAAAAATGGGGAACTGGAGAACCCTGAAGGCATCAAAGCGCGCTTACAGGAGGCGGCGAAATATGTCAGCCTGAACCAGCTTTGCCTGAGCCCGCAGTGTGGTTTTGCCTCAACGGAGGAGGGGAACACGCTGACAGCAGAGCAACAATGGGATAAAGTGCGCCTGGTTACGCAGATAGCGGAAGAGGTGTGGTAATCCGCCAGTCATAACGACAAACAGAATACTTTGGACATGCGGGTCACCCTGCATGTCCTTTCTTTATTTATTCGGGCAGGCCAGAACCAGACACAAGGGAGCCATTAATGGCGACAAAAAGGGATAAATCGGAGCAGATTTGTGGACACTGAGGTGATGGCGTCGCGCGGCCAACGGGCCTTTCACTCTTCTTCTTTTCGCTACCTGTTCTTTGGCCGCCTGCTGACCGTGCTGGGAAACGGCATTGCCCCGATTGCGCTGGCGTTTGCGGTGCTGGATATCGGCGGCTCCGCGACGGACTTAGGGCTGGTTGTGGCGGCACGTTCACTCTTCAACGTTATCTTCTTGCTGCTCGGCGGTGTGCTGGCGGACCGCTATTCACGAAGCCTGGTGCTGGTCTCCTCTTCGCTGGTAGCGGCAGTGGCCCAGGGGATGGTGGCCTGGCTGGTGCTCGACGGCAGCGCAACCATTATGCTGCTGGCTGTGCTCGGCGCGCTTAACGGCGCGGCGGCAGGCATCGCGTTGCCTGCCTCTTCGGCGATGGTGCCGCAGACGGTGCCCCTGCGTACCCTGCGGGAAGCGAATGCTCTTATCCAGCTTGGCGTGTATGGCGGTACGGTGATTGGTGCGTCGCTTGGCGGTATGCTCACCAGCACTATCGGTCCTGGATGGGGGCTGGCGATTGATGCGCTTGGCTTTGCGGCCTCGGCTCCGCTCTACTTACTGATTCGTGTTGGGGCAATCGCATCACATGAAACGCAATCAAATATCCTGCAGGATTTGCGCGATGGCTGGAAAGAGTTTATCGCCCGTACCTGGGTCTGGGCGATTGTGGTGCAGTTTACTATTGTCAATGCAGCCTTTAGTGGGATGGCGATGGTACTCGGCCCCATCGTGGCGGATGAAACCTTTGGCCGTACCGGCTGGGGGCTCGGCGTGGCGGCGCAGAGCATTGGCCTGATTGCCGGTTCGCTGATTGCGCTGCGCTGGCGTCCCCGACGCGATCTGTTTATTGGTGTGATACTGGTTAACTTTTGCGCGTTGCCGTTGCTGGCTTTGGGAATCTATCCCACGACGACCGCATTGATGGCTGGTTTCTTCCTGGCCGGCGTGAGCTTTGGTCTGTTTGGCGTGGTCTGGGCGCAGTCACTGCAAACCCATATCCCGCCTGAAAAACTGGCGCGGGTGTATGCCTATGATGCCCTGGGCTCGTTTGTTGCGATCCCGGTTGGTGAAATTGCCGCCGGTCCGCTGGCGCAGCACTATGGCAGCACGCCTGTCCTGTTGGCCTGCGCGCTGGCGGTGGTGCTGGCGACGGTGGCGGCCTGCTTTGTTCCCGCCATTCGTTTGCTCGACAACTCGCCGCAGATCCGCCCGAACCGCTAAAGCACAGACGGGCGTTAGCTTGTCTGCAACGCACCCAGTGGTTTTGCCTGCATCCCCCGCAGCATCATCAGCCATGCCAGCACGATGGTGACCATCATAATGACAAAGAGCGTCCATGCCGGCAGGGTGGTCAGGATAATCCCGGTTAACAGCGGGTTCATTGCCGCGCCCAGCCAGCCCAGCGCCTGGGCTGAGAAGTAGCTCGCTTTCATCCCCGGCGGGGCAATGTTATCGATCAGCATGTACTCGCCGGGGGCATAAATCACTTCGCCAAGGGTAAAGACGGCGGCCGACACGCCCCAGAACCAGAGATTGTCCCCTGAGAACATAAACCCGCCCAGCCCCAGCACAAAGCAGACGGTGCCGAAGGCCATTAACGGGCGCAGGTTGTTTGCCGTCAGCTTACTGCCCAGCCCATATTGCAACGTCACTACTACTGCGGCATTCACCGGCAGTACTACGGCAACGACCTTCTCGGCAAAGTCGCCGTCGGCGATCGACATGACATACTGCGCGATACAAGACGCAAACGACCCGGCAACAAAAGAGGCCAGCAGGCCGGATAAGGTAAACCAGCGTAGCGCGCGGTCACGCAATAACACCGATGGCGACCAGGCCACGCTGTTTTCGCTGCTCTGCGCCACGCGCACGCGGCGAACAAATAGCTGAATAAACACCAAGGGTATCGCGGAACAGAAGGCCGCGAGCCAGAAAGGCAGATTGATGCTGTACATGACCAGCATCGTGCCGATCGGCGGCCCGACGGTCCAGCCGATATTAATAAACGTATAGTTGAGCGAAAAAATCCGCGCTTTCGCCGCCGCGCCCAGCGTATCGGAAAAATAGGCTTTCAGAACGGTCGAAAATACCGAATAGGCGCAGTTAATGAGCGAGAAAAATAACACCACCAGACCGGCATGGCTGACCAGTGGAATAGCGCTAAAACCAAGCAGGAAGACGGCGATGGCCAGCAACATATAGCGCTTTTTATCGAATTTATCCGCCAGGATACCGAAGCCAAGACTAAAGACCACGCCAATGGTCAACGCCGTCGTCATTGCGTAACCCACCTGGTCAACGGACATGGCGTACTGGCGATTGAGATAGATAGTCATGAATGGCAGCGTTGCGCCGCGGCCAATGGTTAACAGCAACGACGACGCCAGTAGCGCGGCGGTAGAGCGCTTTTGTGTTGAGATCATTTTCCTGCCCGACAATGCCTGTTGTTATAGTTTTTTGTGATGTCTAACAGCAATAACATGCATAAAGCGTGATGTACATCGGTTGATTTATCCGTGGATGCCAAAACTGACCTGCCAAAAATAATGATCTGTCTCTGGACTGTTTTTTGCGTTAACGTAAATTTTTACAAAAGTTTAAAAATCAGAGGCGAAGAATGACGCGTAAAGATGGACTGCTGGCGCTGTTGGTTGTGGTGGTATGGGGCCTGAATTTTGTAGTGATCAAAGTCGGGCTGCACAACATGCCTCCACTTATGCTGGCGGGTTTACGCTTCGTTCTGGTGGCCTTTCCGGCACTGCTGTTTATTGCGCGCCCTAAAGTGCCTCTGCGCTTACTGTTGGGCTACGGTCTGACCATCAGTTTCGGGCAGTTTGCGTTCTTATTTTGCGCCATCAAGTTCGGCATGCCTGCGGGCCTTGCGTCACTGGTTCTGCAGGCGCAGGCGTTTTTCACCATCATCCTTGGCGCAGGCGTGTTCGGCGAACGTCTGCAGGGGAAACAACTGGCGGGCATTGCGCTGGCGGTCTTCGGCGTGCTGGTGCTGATTGAGGCCAGCCTGAGCGGGCAACACATCCCGATGATCGGTTTTGCCCTTACCCTCGCGGCGGCGTTCAGTTGGGCCTGCGGCAATATCTTCAATAAAAAAATCATGAGCCACAGCTCACGCCCGCCGGTCATGTCGCTGGTGGTCTGGAGCGCCTTGATTCCGATTATTCCCTTTATGGTGGCATCGCTGGTCTTTGAAGGCCCGGCGTTGATGCGACAAAGCCTGGTCAGTATTGACCTGACGACCATTCTGTCGCTGGTTTATCTGGCGTTTGTGGCGACGATTGTCGGCTATGGCATCTGGGGTTCGCTGCTTGGGCGTTATGAAACCTGGCGCGTGGCGCCGCTGTCGCTGCTGGTGCCGGTGGTCGGGATGGCCAGTGCCGCGCTACTGCTGGGTGAGTCGTTGTCCCTGTTGCAACTGGGCGGGGCGGTGCTGATTATGGCGGGGCTGTACATCAATGTGTTTGGTTTTCGCTTACGTCGGGCAGTTCAGGCGTAAGAGATAAAAAAAGCCCCGCCGAAGGCGGGGCAAAACGATTAGGTGCGCTCGTTGTAATAAGGCACGCCCAATTCGTCGGATTTATCACTCCCGGCTCCCATGTGGTTAAAGTCGAAAGGCGACTGTTCATGGGAGGTGGGCATTACCATTGTGTCACGTGGGTTCTGTTTCGCAGGGTGTGCGAATTGTTCCGCATAACTCTGGCCGGTCAGTAACACCATCACGGTGAGGGCGGCACAGGCAATACGTTTCATGATTTCCTCGATACGTCTTTAAAACAGGCGATTAGCAATTACAGTGGTTTAACGGAAATAGATAGCGAGACTCTCCGGGTATTTCTGTCACACGATACTTGTGTGGCGGCACGTCAAAGTAGTTTTTGAACGTGCGCGTCAGGGTTTGTTGCGATTCAAACCCATAGCGCTCCGCGAGATACAGGATCGGTTCATTACTGCCTTTCAGCTTCTGTGCGATTTCAGTCAGCTTACGGCTGCGAATGTACTGTCCCAGGGAGTGCCCCGTCTCTTTTTTAAACATCCGTTGCAGGTGCCATTTGGAGTAACCCGAACGCTCTGACACTTTTTCCAGTGAGAGCGGCGATTCCAGGTTATCTTCAATCCAGTCCAAAATGCTATGAATAGTGATGGCGTCAGTATTGCGTCTGGACATCGTCATACCTCTTTTTCGTTACGGCAAGATCTTCTTGAGCAAGTGCTCCAGAGTTGCCACTTCTTCTGCCGTTAAGTTTTTTGTTAATTCCTGATGCAGGTTTTGCCCTACTAATTGATGACATTGCTCACACAACGCGGCGCCGTCGGTGGTTAATTGCACCAGCACGCCGCGCTTGTCATGCGGATTAGGATTTCTTTCGATCCAGCCTTTGCAGACCAGTCGGTCAAGCATGCGCGTCAGCGCACCAAGGTCGACAGAGAGGATCTTTTTTAATTCAACCGGGGTGATACATCCCTGGCAGCGGATAGAACAGAGCACCTTAAACTGCGTGGCGGTGACATCCAGCGGCGCGAGATAGTCGTTAAGTAAGCGATCTTTCTTTTGGTTAACCATATGGATCAAGCGACCAAGTGGAATGATTTCGTTAAACAGATCACTTGTGCTTTTCACAGTGGTTGCCCCGGCAAGTATATTAGTCACGGCAGATATTATTGCTCAGGCAAGTATAAGTCAACTGAATGAATTAGCTTATGCCACGATTTGCTAAAGCCGCGTTATGTTTGCTTTTTTTGTTAGCTATGTCTTTGTTTTTTCTTAATTAATAAAGAGATAAGCAAAGCCACTGCCGGGCAGGTCGCGATGAAGATATACTCTCCGGTACGTTTGTTGGCCCTGGAGAGCCTTATTAGATGATGGATTTATTGAAAGTAATTGGCCTTGGACTGGTGGTGATACTGCCTTTGGCAAACCCGCTCACCACCGTTGCGCTCTTTTTAGGGCTCGCGGGCAATATGAACAGCGCCCAGCGCAATCACCAGTCGCTGATGGCCTCTGTCTATGTCTTTGCCATCATGATGGTGGCCTATTATGCCGGGCAAGTGGTGATGAACACCTTCGGGATTTCAATTCCGGGGTTGCGTATCGCCGGTGGGCTTATTGTGGCCTTTATCGGCTTTCGTATGCTTTTCCCGCCGCAGAAAATGCATGAAGCGCCGGAGATCAAAACCAAATCGGAAGAGCTGGAAGACGAACCGACGGCCAATATCGCTTTCGTGCCCTTAGCGATGCCGAGTACTGCCGGGCCGGGGACGATTGCGATGATCATCAGTTCCGCGTCGACCGTGCGCGAAAGCAGCGCCTTCCCTGAATGGGTGTTGTGGATTGCGCCACCGCTGATTTTCGCCACCGTGGCGGTGATCCTGTGGGGATGTCTGCGCAGTTCCGGGGCGATAATGCGGCTGGTAGGAAAGGGTGGAATTGAGGCTATTTCTCGTCTGATGGGCTTTTTGCTGGTCTGTATGGGGGTGCAATTTATCATTAATGGCGTGCTGGAAATCATTACGACCTACCACGCCGCTGCCTGATGTGACAGACGTTACGCTGATGGCCGCCAGAGCCAGATGCGGGGAGATAAATACCGTCAGCGGTAGCGCAACTGCGACCCGCTGACGGTGAGGCATTACATATGGTGCGGTTGCTGTCTTTCTTCAAGCGATACCGGCCAGCGACGGAAAATCACGACCGACCAGACCAGCGCGGCCAGCGCCGGAATGGCGCCCGCATAGCCAATGGCTGACATCGACCATTGCAGGCTGACTTGGTTACCGACCAGCGCGCCCGCGCCAATCCCGATATTGAAAATGCCCGAAAACAGTGACATGGCGACATCGGTCGCGTCCGGTGCCAGCGCCAGGACTTTCACCTGCATACCGAGGCCGATAATCATAATCGCGATACCCCAGAAGACGCTCAACACGGCAAGGTTCATCTCACTGCCTGCCGCAGGGCGCAGCAGCAACAGCGAAATGAGCAGCAGGCCAATTGCGCCGCTAATAAGACCGGAGGCATGTTTATTGCCCAGCTTGCCAAACAGCACGCTGCCAAAGATCCCCGCACCGCCGAGAATCAGCAGCAGTAAGGTAGCGAAATTACCGCTAAAGCCCGCCACATTCTGCACGAACGGCTCAATATAGCTGTAGGCGGTGTAATGGGCGGTAACCACCACGACCGTCAGCAAATAAATCGACAACAGGGCCGGGCGACGGAACAGTTCCGGCAGGCTACGCAGCGAACCGGAGTGCTCGCTGGGCAGTTTCGGCAACAGTTTGATCAGACACAGCAGGGTGACCAGCGCACCAAAACCGATGGCGAAGAAGGTGGTACGCCAGCCAAAATATTGCCCGACGACGCGACCAATCGGAATACCCAGCACCATAGCCAGCGCCGTACCGGTAGCAATAAGACTCAGCGCCTGCGCGCGTTTGCCTGCCGGGGCGAGGCGAATGGCCAGGGAGGCGGTAATAGACCAGAAAATAGCATGGGCGAAAGCGATACCGATGCGGCTTATCACCAGCACATGGAAATTCCACGCCAGGAAGGAGAGAACATGGCTCCCAATAAACAGCACGAACAGGCCAATCAGCAGCTTACGGCGCTCCACCTGGCTGGTCAGTAGCATAAACGGCAGCGACATCAGCGCCACAACCCAGGCGTAGATCGTCAGCATAATACCGACCTGCGGTGTTTCCATGTCAAAGCTTTGCGCGATGTCCGACAGCAGCCCCACGGGCACGAACTCAGTGGTATTAAAAATGAACGCAGCAACGGCAAGCGTCACCACCCGGAGCCACGCGACTTTTCGTGAAACCATTTGTGTTGTCATATATTTTGGGATCGGTAGCAGGAGAAGAAGATGTGCAGATCTTAGATCTAATTCTGCTCAAAATACAAACTTTTTGTGATCAATGTCTCATTTTTCGGTGGGGCACAACGATGCCAGTTGAAACAAAAAGCAATACAAGGGAAAAACGAACTAAAACAAAAAGGAAAACAAGAGGAAAGGCTATGCATACAATCGACTTCTACATGGTGGACGCGTTCAGCGACCGTACGTTTGGCGGCAACGCCGCCGCCGTTTGTCCACTAACAGAATGGTTACCTGATGACGTGCTGTTGAAAATGGCGCAACAACATAATCAGTCGGAAACCGCCTTCTTTGTTCGTAACGACGACGGTTTCGAGCTGCGCTGGTTTACCACGCAGTATGAAATCAACCTTTGTGGTCACGCCACGCTTGCCGCAGCCCATGTGATTTTCGAATATCTGGACTACCCCGAGACGCAGATTAACTTTACTACCCGCTTTGTTGGCCCGCTTACCGTAAGTCGCAAAGGCGACTGGCTGACGCTGGACTTCCCGGCCTGGCAAACAGAAAAGGTGGAAACGCCGCCTGCGTTGCTGTTTGAAACGCTCGGTATCACCCAGGCCAAAGAGGTGCGTGTGGCACGCGATTACATGGTGGTGCTGGATAATCAACAGCAGGTTGAAGCCGTTACCCCGGATATCGCCGCGATGATCCCCTTAAACAAAATGGTCTGTATTACCGCACCGGGCGACGAGCATGATTTTGTCAGTCGCTTTTTCTGTCCGGGTGAATCAGTGCCGGAAGATCCGGTAACCGGTTCGACTCATAGCATGTTGATTCCGTACTGGGCGGATAAGCTCGGTAAGACCGTTTTGCAGGCCCGCCAGCTCTCAGCCCGTGGCGGAGAACTGCGCTGCGAAGCGCGTGGCGAAAGGGTATTGATTGGCGGCCAGGCCACCATTTATCTGATTGGCAAAGTCTATTTACGTGGTTAAAAATAAGCACCGTTGAGAAAGTTAAAGGGGTGACAGTGTCACCCCTTTTTCGTTACTTAAGCGATGCGCCGCCGCATATCACCAGCTCCTGACCGGTCATGGCCGCCGCGTCCGGTGACAGAACGAATCCCACCAGCGCGGCCACTTCTTCCGGTTTAATCAACCGTCCGATGGGCGGCATATTGGGTGGCGAGCTTTCGCGTCCGGGCGCACTGAGCATCGGCGTTTGCGTCGCACCCGGCGCCACCACGTTTGCCGTGATACCGCGCGGCGCAAGCTCCGCTGCCCAACTGCGCACCATTCCCACCAGCGCCGCTTTGGTGGCAACATACTGCGATCGTCCCGCCGCGCCGCGCGACGTCCGGCTACCGATGACCACGATCCTGCCCCCGGAGGTCATCTGTGGAGCGAAGTGGTTCACCAGCGTTTCCGCCGCCAGCACATGCAATTGCCACAACCGCTGACTGACCTCAGGCGTTATTTCACCAAGCGGTGCAGCGGCCATCATTCCGGCGGCATGAATGAGCGCATGGGGCACAGGCAGGGTATTGAGCACATCACGCAGCGCCGCGCTGTCGCTGAGATCGACACAGACACTGTTAAAGTGTGTGTTGTCGCGCGTGACCCTTGAACGGCTAAGCCCGGTGACATTCCACCCCTGCTCAAGCAGGCGGCTGACAATGGCCTCGCCAATCCCGGAACTTGCCCCCGTTACAATCGCATGTGGCATGTTTACACCCCCAGCAGTGAGCGCGGCACTTTGAACACCGCTTTGCGAACGGTCATGGGTTCCGCCGCCGCGCACAGTGCCTGATGCGGTTCGCCGGGTAAGAACACGGCAAAATCACCCGCTTGCAGTAGCATACTGACCGGCAGTTCTGCGGTTGTGGTGATAAACAGATCCGGTTTACGTTCCTCATCCGTTGCCAGCGGCGTATTTTGCGTACCGGCGCAGATAATTTCTTCCCCCGTCAGCAGTACCTGAATATCCGCCCACTGGTGGTGATATTCCGTATGGCGGTCTTCACGCCGTTGCGTGTTGGCCGGGCCAACGGTACAGAACCATTCTGCGCTCGGTAACTGAAAACGTCCGTCATCGCGCGTCTGCAGTGCAGCGAGCGAACACTGGGGAAGCGCAAGAATATCGCGCAACACCGCAGGTAACCCTGCCTGCGGCAGGGCGTTAAGATTGCCAAAAATCACACTGACTCCTTAACCCATTCCGGTGATACGCGCACGTATTTAATCGCCTGGCGGAAATACGTGTAAGCAATATGCAAACTGCCGTCCGCGCCCTGTTTGATGCTCGGGTAGGAGAACTCACGGTTCAGTTTTTCCTGGGAGTTATTGGTCATGCAATAGCCGTCGCCTTCATCAAGATGACGCTGCCACGGCCAGCTTTTCCCGCCGTCAGGCGATATCGCCACGGTCATCGGCGCGCGCGGCGCCCCCCAGAACGCGCTTCGCCCTTCGGTCACTTCCGGCTCTTTACGTCCGTCGCCATCATCAATCTCATCGTATAAGGAGGCGCGACGTTCCAGCGCACCTGCGGCACTCATGTGGTTAAAGACCAGCGCCAGATTACCGTCCGCCAGCGTCGTGACCTGAATAGACGAGTTGTTGTTAGGCAGCGTTGTCGGTTCCGGTACGGACCAGCTTTCACCGCCATCAGTGGACTGGCTGTAATAGATGTTATCCGCCCAGCGGCTGCGAAAGAGCGCGACCAGCGTGCCGTTGTGTAGCACGGTGATGTTCATATGCACGCAGCCGAGACTTTGCGGAACGTCAACATCACGCCAGGTTTTCCCCTGGTCGGCGGAGATTTTCACCGCGCTGACATCATCATTACCCACCCATTTTTCGCCCGGTTTTGTGCGGCAATAGAAGACCGGCAGCAGCCAGTTGCCGTTCTCCAGTACGGTGATCGGCTGGCGAATAAAGGTGCCAGGTTTATCAAGCAGCGTGGCAATCTCACCCCAACTGACACCCAGATCGGTCGACTGGCGATAGCGGACAATTGCCGTGTCCTGGTTGCCGGAGATCTGTGCGGTCCACATCAGCCACAGTACGTTATCCGGGGCCAGAAAAAGGACAGGGTTCTGTTCAGAGCGGGTGGCATCGTCAGACAGCTTCACCGCGTCACTCCAGCGTTCGCTGCCCGGTGCGAGGCGTGAGCCCCACACGGAAATATCCGCTACCCCTTCCTGGGTGCCACCAAACCAGACACACATCAGTGTGCCATCAGGTAGCGGCAGGATGTTGGCCGCGTGGTTTTGCGGGCAGGGCGAGGGCAGCATTGCACTCAGTACCTGTGCGTCTTCCTGTTGACGAATTACACCATCACGATTAACGGTTACGGACATATCAAACTCCACTATTTTGAACGGGTGTTGGCGCTTTTGGGTGTTCTTTATTCGGGATCAGACGGTCAAGAACCATAATCACCGCAGGGGTAATCAGCGCAATATACATATTGTTAATACCAAAGGGGTCGCCCAGCACGTACCAGACAGACGTGACGACACAGGCGCCAATCAGGCCAGCATTCGCACCACGGGTGCTTTTAAAGAAGGGCGCATAGAAGGCAATCACAGCGACCACGGTGATGGACAACCGAATAGCACGGGTAAAGAACGACAGTTTCAGTACTTCCGGGACCAGCAGCACGAAAATCAGCGGCAGGAAGCCAATAAACAGAGACAGCCAGCGCGTCGCTTTAAATTCCTGCTCCGGCGTTGGATTGCGGTAAGGCACGTAGAAATCTTTGACGACCAGCGAGGCGATAGCCAGCGCCACGGTACTCACACTCACGAAAATGGAGGCAACAAGTGACGTTGTCACGAGTCCGGCAATCCACGGATTCATATCCTGCAGGAAGATAGGCATCGCGTACAGGCTGCTGATTTCCGGATGCAGATATTTGGCTGCCACACCGATCACCGCAATCGCCAGGGAAATAGGCAGACAGAACCAGAAGGCAATCCAGGTGGAACGTTTGGCGGATTTCACGTCTTTGGTAGAACAGATGGCCTGAATCACGAACTGGGTACAGAAAATAGAACCAATGGTGCCAATCAACCACGCGAAAATCGTGCTTGGACCAAAGTTACCGTCCCAGGTCCAGTAGAAGTGCGGCATCTCTCTGATCATAGGGGTGAAACCACCGGTTTTGTACAGCGCGAAGCCCATGATCACCAGGATACCAAAATATTTCAGTGCGCTGTGCAGCAGGGTAACCCAGGCGACCCCTTTCATCCCGCCGTAAGCGAAGTAGAACGTACTGACAATCGCAGTAATAAAGGCTGCCACCGGCAGACTCACTTTCAACACGGTTGCGATAGCCGCCGCGCCGCTGACGTAGTTACCGACGTTTACCAGCAACAACGCGTAGATCATGATGATAGAAATGATGTTCTTAGTGCTGTTGCCGTATTTCTCCGCAATCGCGCCGGAGATGGTGATTTTACCGGTGTTATAAATACGTTTTACCAGCAGCAGACCAAACAACGGGAAACCGATAGCCGCGCCCAGAACGGACCAGGAGGCGGCAATCCCACCTTCAAACGCGGCCTGTGCGGTACCGATAGTGGATTTTGCGCCGATGTATTCAGACATCAATAAGATGCCTACCAGAAAAGCCGGCATTGCGCGCGAGCCTTCCATAAAATCGCCGGAGTTTTTACTGCGTAAACGGAAGGTAAGCCAGGTGGTAAAGACGATATAGGCAATGACTATACCGACAATGATCAGGGTATCTTGTGAAGTAAACGTGTTCATCTTTGCCTCTCTTTGGGGCGAGTGAAGCCAGGGCACCTGAGGTGCCCAATATTCTAATGACGAATGAAAAACGCCTTAACGCACGTACTGCGTCACTATCTGGCGAATTTGCAGTTGTTGTTCTTCGGTGAATGAAACGGCATAACGACTTTCGCCGACGTTATAGCCCATCAGTTGTACTGCTTTTTTAACCGCCGCCGGAGAGAACCCTACGCTATAGAGATCGGTGCGCAGGCCGGTGACATTTTCTTGCGCCTGACGAGAACCTTCCACGTCGCCAGCCCTGAAATGCGACCAGATCGCATTAATTTCATTCGGGGCGACGTTCGCAAGGCCAGAGATACAGGCTGAACACCCTTCCACGAATCCCCGGTGAATCAGGGAGTCCGGTCCGTTAAGGACATCGAAATTATCGATATCTTTTACGGCGTTCAGAAATCCGCTCAGGCTTTCATAGCTGCCTGCGCTGTCTTTAATGCCAATAATGTTTGGATGTTCCGCCAACACGCGAACGGTTTGCGGTTCAAGAGTATTCCCGGTGCGGGCAGGGATGTTATAGAGAAATACCGGGACGCTAAGGGCATCAGCGACAGCGGTATAATGGTTAATTAATTCGTTTTGTTTTAAGGGCACAAAATAGGGGGTGATCACGGAGACCGCGTCGACGCCCAGTTTTTCAATCTGTTTACCCAGACGAATCGTTTCGCGGGTAGCGATCTCACCAATATGAGCCACCACATTGGCGCGACCGGCCACTTCCTCAACGCAGGCTGCGGTGACGGTGATTTTTTCCTGCTCATTCAGCACAAAAAATTCACCGTTTGTGCCGCCGCAGAAAATACCGTTTCCGGCAGCCAGTTGGCGATTGACCTGTTCTTTTAGTGACTGAACGTTCAATCCGCCTTCTTCATCAAAAGGCGTGACGATCGCCGTCAGCACGCCTTCAATTTTCTTACTCATTGCACATCTCTCCATGAAAAATCAGTGAAACAATGTCTGGTAAATCGCTTGCACGGCGGCGTGATCAACAGTGCAAGGGGCATTATTCATCAAGCGCTTAACGTTCAGGGCGGCATCGGCCAGCGACGGAATATCCGCGCGCGGCACCCCCAGCGCTTCCAGGTTGTCCGGCAGGTTGAGGCGTTTTACCAGCGCGGCAAAGTAATCCACCAGCGCGTGGGATTTATCCTCATCGCTGAGCGTGGTATCCGCGCCCGGAACCAGATCCCACACCTGCGCAAATTTTTCGACGGCATACGGGCGCACCACTTTCATGCAGGGGGCCAGCAGAATGGCATTGGCGACACCGTGCGGCAGGTGGTAAGTGCCACCCAGCGGATAGGAGAGCGCATGCACCAGGTGGGTACCCGCATGTGTGATCGCCGCCCCACCGTAATAAGAGGCCCACAACATTTCGAGGCGCGCGGTCAGGTTGTGTGGCTCACTGACGGCGGTTTCGATGTTGTGCAGAAGCTTACGAAGACCGGTCAGGGCGACGTTGTCGCTTACCGGGTTGGCGATCGTGGCGGTAAAGCACTCGATCAGGTGGCACAGGGCATCAATACCGGTAGAAGAGGCGATATGCGCAGGCATGCTGGTGGTCAGTTCCGGCAGCAGGGCGACATAATCCGGCAGCAGCACCGGAGAGATGATCCCCACTTTGGTGTTCTGTTCCGGGATCGCCAGAATCGCATTCGGCGTGGCTTCGGAGCCGGTCCCGGCGGTGGCCGGAATCAATAAAGACGGTACGCGTGCGGTCGGCTTTTCCCCGGCCAGCAGGGCGTCAAGGCCCGGAGAGCTCGGGTGATAAAGTACCGATAACAGTTTGCTGACGTCGAGAACGCTGCCGCCGCCGATACCGACGACCAGATCAAATGCCGCGTCTGGCGCATCGGCGAGAATACGGGCGACATCATGCTGGCTGGGTTCCGGCGGTACGTTGTCAATAATCTGTACCAGTCGGCCTTCTGCCTGCAGCAGCGTCAGAATTTGCTGCGTTGCGGCAAGTTTGATGACGTTGCCATCGCTGACCAGTAAGAGTTTCTTTTTACCTGTAAGCAAAGGCGCGATAGCGGGGATGGCCCCTGCGCCGCTTATCAGGGTGCTGTTTATTGTTACCACAACGTTCTCCTGTCTGTCTTTGTGGTGATTGAACTCAATCATCTTTTTTCAATCACGGTCACTGTATGGCATAAATTTATAATTTATTCGCAAATTAAATAAGTTGATCTTGCTCACATATAATCAATTATGATTGAATATAATCATACCCAGAACGTAACGACGCGGAGTAGGGATGAACAAACAAAGCGCGGTCCAGCAAGTGGTGATTCTGGCCGATGACTTCACAGGCGCAAACGATGCGGGCGTAAGCCTGGCACAGGCAGGGATGCGTGTAGAAGTGGCACTGGAAGCGACATATCAAAGTGATGCGCAGGCGCTCATTTATAACAGCGACAGCCGGGCGATGACGGCGACGGCGGCGTACGAGAAGGTCGCTGCATTGACCGAAAGCGTACTGCGTCTCTCTTCACCCGCGTGGCTGGTGAAAAAGATAGATTCCACGTTGCGCGGTAATCCGGGGGCGGAAGTGATGGCCATGCAGCGAATTACGGGGGCAAAGGCAGTGATTATCGCCCCGGCATTTCCGGCTGCAGGGCGCATTACCCGCGAGGGGAAATGCCTGGTCAATGGCGTGCTGCTTACCGACACCGAGTTTGCCAGCGATCCGAAAACGCCGATTACCCGTGCGGACGTGGGCGCGCTCTTTAGCGGACATAGCCAGAACATCACACCCTCGCAGTTGCCCGTCGCACTCTTGAGTGGCAGTGCGCAAGCCCCTGCGCTGCTGGTGGTGGATGCGCAAACGGACGCCGATCTGGATGACATCATCACCCATGCCATGCAGGCGAGTGAAAGGCCGCTGCTGGTCGGTTCCGCCGGGTTGTGTGATGCCCTGTCACGCCGTCTGGCGCCGCAAAAACAGCCGGTAGTCCTGGCGGTTGTCGGCTCAATGAGTGAAATCGCTCAAAAACAGGTGAGCATAGCCGCGCAGCATCCACGCTGCGAACACATCTTTGTTGACATTAATGACGTCTTTCAGTCGTCAGCCACCGATTATCGCGCCGCGATTGTCGCCGCGCTTAACGGTGGACGCCATTGCCTGGTCCATACCTGCCCGGATGAACAGGCGCGCCATCAGGTGGCGGCGCTGTGCGAGCGCTGGGGAGTGAGCCGTGCTGAGTGCGGCGAGCGTATTTGTGATTATTTAGGCGCACTTACCCGCGATGTGCTGCAACACAGTACGCCTGACGGTCTCTATCTCTCGGGGGGTGATGTGGCGATAGCGGTCGCCAGGGCGCTCGGGGCAAAAGGGTTTCAGATTCGTGGGCGCGCCGCAGGTTGCGTGCCCTGGGGATATTTTTCAGGTTGCGAATGGCAACGACCAGTGATGACCAAAGCGGGCGGTTTCGGCGACGAAACCACGTTGCGCAAGGTTTTGCATTTTATTGAGGAGAAGTCGAGTGACTAACATTATTGCCGTAACCATGGGCGATCCTGCGGGGATTGGTCCGGAGATTATTATTAAATCGCTGGTCGAAGGGGAACTGTCCGGGGCGCCGGTTGTGGTTGTGGGCTGTGCCCAAACGTTTAACCGTATTCTGGCGCTGAACATCACGCCGCATGCGGAACTGCGCATTATTAACCAGGTCAGTGAGGCCCATTTTGCCCCTGGCGTGATTAACGTACTGGATGAACCGCTGGCGGACCCGCAGGCATTGGAACCCGGTAAAGTACAAGCCCAGGCAGGCGATCTGGCCTACCGCTGCGTACGTCGTGCGACCGAACTGGCGATGGCCGGCGACGTGAAGGCCATTGCCACCGCACCGCTGAACAAAGAAGCACTGCACTTAGGCGGCCACCACTACCCGGGGCATACTGAGCTGTTGGCGAAACTGACCAACATTAATGACTACGCGATGGTGCTCTATACCGACAAACTCAAAGTGATTCACGTCACTACGCATATCGCGCTGCGTAAATTCCTCGATACCCTGAATCAGGATCGCATCAAGACGGTGATTCGTGTGGCGGACAGGTTCCTCAAACGCGTTGGCTTTGCAAATCCGCGTATCGCGGTGGCCGGGGTGAACCCGCATGCCGGAGAAAATGGTCTGTTTGGCGATGAAGAGATCACCACCGTAGGTCCGGCGGTTGAGGCCATGAAAGCCGAAGGAATCAATGTTTACGGCCCGTGCCCGCCAGATACGGTGTTTATGCAGTGCAACGAAGGGATGTACGACATGGTGGTGGCGATGTACCACGATCAGGGACATATTCCGTTAAAATTGCTGGGCTTTTACGATGGGGTTAATATCACAGCTGGTTTGCCGTTTATCCGTACCTCTGCGGATCATGGCACCGCTTTTGATATCGCCTGGACCGGAAAAGCGAAACCGGAGAGCATGGCGGTTTCCATCCAGTTAGCTATGCAAATCACACGAGAATAATATGAAGGGATATAACCGGTTAGAACAGATTATGGATTATCTGAAAGGCCATAATCTGGTAACGGTAGACCAACTGGTGACCATCACCAATGCGTCTCCTGCCACCATTCGCCGCGATTTGATCAAACTCGATCAGGAAGGGGTGATAAGCCGTTCGCACGGCGGCGTTACCCTTAACCGGTTTATCCCCTCGCAGCCGACGACGCATGAGAAAATGCAGCGTAACCTGTCGGAAAAACATGCCATCGCCTGTGCGGCCGCGTCGCTGGTGAAAGCCGGTGATGCGATTGTCCTTGATGCCGGTACCACCATGATTGAACTTGCTCGTCAGTTGACGCATCTGCCGCTGCGGGTGATCACCAGCGATTTGCACATTGCGCTGTTCCTCTCCGAGTTTAAGCAGATCGAAGTGACAATTATTGGTGGGCGTATTGATGACACCAGCCAGTCCTGCATCGGCGATCATGGCCGTAAACTGTTGCAGGGGATTTGGCCGGATCTGGCATTCGTAAGCTGCAACGGTTGGGATTTGGAAAAAGGCATCACCTCGCCAACCGAAGAGAAGGCGGCGCTGAAACGGGCATTGATTGATAATGCGCAGCGCCGGGTGTTGCTGGCCGACAGCAGTAAATACGGAGCGTGGTCGCTGTTTAACGTCGCCCGTCTTGATTCACTGACGGACATTGTCACCGACAGTCACCTGGGTGACGATATCCGTCAGAAACTTGCCGTATTACCTGCCCGGTTAACCATCGCGGAATAACCGGGCCACGCCCTCAGGGCAGGCGCGCGATATTGGCTTTTATTACCGATACGGAGTGGTTGAATTTTGCCACTTCGTCTTCTTCAAGCTGTAACTCAATAATCTGCTGTACGCCGCTCTGGGTCAGGACCGCCGGGACACCGATAGCAACGTCGCTTACGCCATACTCACCGTCAAGTACGCAGGAGATCGCCAGCGCGCGGTGGCTTCCGGTAAAGATATTGCGGCAGATTTCCGCGATGGTTCCGGCAATACCGTACTCGGTGCAGCCTTTACGGGCATAAATTTCAAAACCGTGCTTGCGCACGCTCTCCGCCAGTCCGTCAAAATCGATCGTCTGCCCGGTACGGCGCTTCCAGACATCGGCAATCGGCGAACCGTAGACCGACGAGTGCGACCACACCGGAAACTGGGTGTCGCCATGCTCGCCAAGGATAAAAGCATCGATACTCTGCGCGCCGATATCCAGCGTCTGCGCCAGCGCGCGCCGCAACCGGGTGGTATCCAGCCACACGCCGGTACCAATGACCTGGCTGCGCGGCAGGCCAGAGAGTTTCCACACCTGCCAGGTGATGATGTCGCAGGGGTTGGTGGCAATCAGAAAGATGCCGTTAAAGCCGTTTTCCATCATCTGCGGCACAATGTTTTTAACGATACGCGCGGTGTTTTGTAGCTCGTCCAGGCGGGTCTGCCCCGGTTTAAGCGGGCCGCCGGAGACAGTGACGACCGCAATGTCCACATCGGCACAGTCGGCGGCGTCGCGGTGGGTGATATGCATCATGCCCGGCATATACGCGGCGGCATCCGCCAGATCCTGCACATGGCCTTCAACGCGATCGCGGTTCAAATCAACAAGGATCAACTCTTCGGCAATGTTCTGATTCAGCAGGGCGTAAGCCGCCGATGCGCCAACATTGCCAGTACCGATGATCATCACTTTGCGGGCTCTGGTATTCATTTCTCTTCCGTTATCACGATTACGCGTGAGCGTAAATTACCGCCGCAGGCGCGATTTATGCAATCCGGACAGGGATATATAAGTTAATTGTATGGCGAAGTGAGCAGGGTTTGCGCGTAATTTAACAGAACCATAACAGGAGAGCCCATGTATACCTTTATCCCCGCCTCGGCGAGCCAGCCGGGCATTCGTACTCTGATTGCCGCCCTGGATGCTTATCAAACCCAACTCTATCCGGCGGAGAGTAATCACCTGCTGGATCTGGCAACCCTGCCACCTGAGAGCGTAATCATGCAAGCCATCGTACATACGTCCGGAGAGATGGTCGGCTGCGGTGCCATTGTGCTTAACGACGATGGTACCGGTGAGATGAAGCGGGTCTATATCGATGCGCGCCACCGGGGTCAGCAACTGGGGGATAAGCTGCTGAATGCCCTGGAGGCGGCGGCCGTTGCGCGCGAGTGCTATACGCTGCGCCTGGAGACGGGCATTAAACAGCAGTCGGCAGTTCGTCTTTATACACGCTGCGGATACCAGCAGCGGGAGGCTTTTGCCCCTTACGCAGAAGATCCGCTCAGTATTTTTATGGAAAAACGGCTGACTGCGGATCGGCTTTCAGCACTTCAATAAAGGCATCCAGGTGGCGGGTTTTCGCACCACGCCGCCACACCAGCCAGGTGTTCAGCCAGCGCCAGTTTTCCGCCAGCGGCCAGGCGCCGACCTGGTGGTGACCGGGCATACTTTCCAGCATGCTGAGCGGAATAAGCGCCAGTCCGGCACCGGCAATCACGCAGGCCAGCATGCCGTGATAGGACTCCATTTCGTGGATTTTCCCGGGGGTAGCCTGATCGGCGTGAAACCAGCTCTCAAAATGGCGACGATAGGAACAGTTGGCGCGAAACGCATAAATACTGGAACCATTCACCTGGGCGGCCCGGGTGATGGGCTCGTGGCCGTGCGGGGCGACAATCATCATCTCTTCACGGTAAACCGGAATGCCTTCCAGGCCGGGATGCATCACCGGTCCATCGACAAAGGCGGCGCTCAGCGTGCCATCGAGAATACCGTCAATCATCGTGCCGGAAGGCCCGGTTGCCAGATCGAACTGAATGCGCGGATAGCGCTGATTATATTTCGCCAGTGTGGCCGGGATACGCACTGCTGCGGTGCTCTCCAGCGAACCGAGCGAAAACAACCCCTGTGGCTCGTCCCCGGCCACAACCATCCGCGCTTCATCAACCAGCGCGAGGATCTGCTGGCTGTAGCGCAAAAAGCTGTGCCCGGCGGGAGAAAGACGCAGCCGCTGGTTTTCACGAATAAAGAGATCCACCCCCAGGTCGGCCTCAAGCTGGCGAATGCGGGTGGTCAGGTTCGACGGCACACGATGCACTTTTTGCGCGGCCTGGGTAATGCTGCCGGTCTGCGCCACGGCGTTAAACATCTCAAGCTGCGTTAAATCCATGGCGTTCTCCATTCGTGAATAGGTAAGTTAATATTATTCAGTTTTCAGGAATAACAAATTCAGCGACGATAGCGCAATACCTGAACAGCGAAAGCGAGAGAATTATGTCAATTTCATCTGCCACCCATGCCATTTCCGTGAATCCGGCGACCGGGGAAACCCTGTCGGCTACCCCCTGGGCCAGCCGTGAAGACGTCGACGCTGCCCTGGAACTTGCTGCCAGAGGCTATCGCCAGTGGCGGCAAAAAAGTGTCAATGAGCGTGCGCAGGTTTTGCGTGCGGTCGGTGAGGTATTGCGCCGTCACGGCGAAGCGATGGCGCAGTTGATTTCACAAGAGATGGGCAAACCGATAGCCCAGGCGCGCGGCGAAGTCGCTAAATCCGCCAACCTGTGCGACTGGTACGCCGAACACGGCCCGGCGATGCTGGGTTCAGAAGCCACCCAGGTTGAAAACAACCGGGCGACTATTGAATACCGTCCTATGGGGCCGATTCTGGCGGTGATGCCGTGGAACTTTCCGCTGTGGCAGGTGCTGCGCGGTGCGGTGCCGATTCTGCTGGCGGGCAACAGCTATCTGCTTAAGCATGCGCCGAATGTGCTGGGTTGTGCGGCGCTGACAGGCAAAATCTTTGCCGAAGCCGGGGTGCCGCAGGGCGTCTTTGGCTGGGTGAATGCCACCAACGACGGCGTGAGCCAGGCGATTAACGATCCGCGCATTGCGGCAATAACCGTTACCGGCAGCGTGCGTGCCGGAGCGGCGATTGGCGCTCAGGCCGGCGCCGCGCTGAAAAAATGTGTGCTCGAACTGGGCGGGTCCGACCCGTTTATTGTCCTTGGTGATGCGGATCTCGATCTGGCCGTGAAAGCAGCAGTGGCCGGACGTTATCAGAACACCGGGCAGGTTTGCGCGGCGGCTAAACGTTTTATTGTTGAAGCCAGCATTGCCGATGCCTTCACGGAGAAATTTATCGCGGCGGCGGCGGCCTTACCCCAGGGTGAACCGCAGGCTGAGTCAACCTACCTTGGCCCAATGGCGCGTTATGACCTGCGTGATGAACTGCACGCTCAGGTACTGGCGACGGTCAGCGAAGGGGCAACCCTGGCCCTCGGCGGTGAAAAACCCTCCGGGGCAGGGAACTACTACCCGGCAACTGTGCTGACCCATGTGACGCCAGAGATGACCGCTTTCCGTCAGGAGATGTTCGGCCCGGTGGCAGCCATCACCATAGCGCGCGATGCGGAACATGCGCTGGAACTGGCCAATGACAGTGATTTCGGTCTGTCTGCGACGGTGTTTACCGCCGATATGGCGCTGGCAGAGGATTTTGCCGCCCGCCTGGAGTGCGGTGGCGTCTTTATTAACGGTTACAGCGCCAGCGATGCCCGCGTGGCGTTCGGTGGTGTGAAAAAAAGCGGATTTGGGCGTGAGTTGTCGCATTTTGGCCTGCACGAGTTTTGTAACGTGCAAACCGTATGGAAAGATCGCCTGTGATCTCATGCGCGCCCTTGCGGGGGCGCGCCGTCTGCGGATGTCATGGTTTCGTCATACTTCTTTCGTAAACTCGCGGGCATCGTGAGGTTATAGAAGAATATCATGAACTTAAAGCAAATTTTCCGCCGAATTTTTCGGCAATTGACACCACGGCAGTTTGGCTTACTGGCAGGTATCTTCTGGATAATAGGGCTTTTTTCCGCACTCCAGATTGCCTCCTCCTTCGTTCTCACCCTGTCGTTGCGCGATGCGCAACACAACGAACAGCTCAATCAACAAACCCACCTGCAACAGGTAAAAGTCGATGAAGCCCGCGTGGCGTTACTGGCGGCAAGCGATCTGCTTAACCGCGCAGGCGTCTATTTTATGCAGGATAAAGAGACCGGTTCTGACGGTAGCTGGCATAGCCTGATGGATGAGGCGCAGGCTGCGCTTGCGACGTCGCAGAAATCCTGGCAGGCCTGGCTTGCGATGAATCCACCGAAAGATGACGGGCTGATCAACAGTTACCAGCTTTTCTACGGGGCGATCAAAGAACAGGCCGACGGGCTGGTGAAAACCAATTCTATCGATGCGTTCTTTGCCGTTCCGGCCCAGGCGTTTCAGGCCGATTTTAACGACAACTATGCGCGTTTTCAGCAGGCCAGTGAAAAGCGGGCCGATGAAGGTCGCCTGACCTTAATGGGCGGGTTAGCTCGCCTGCAACAGGTGTTTGTGCTGGTGCCCGTGCTGTTGGTGGTTATTGCCATTGCAGTCTGGTTTGGCATGTCACGCTGGGTAATTTCACCGCTGCGTCGGCTTATTGCCCATATCAATACTCTGGCCGCCGGTGACCTTTCCACGCCATTGCCGGAGGTCAAACGCTTCAACCGTGAAGTTGATCAGATTGTCCTGAGCGTCGACACCATGCAACACGGGTTACAGCAACTGGTCAGCCAGGTGAGTCACGCCACCCGTTCGATGGTGAACAATATTGATAGCCTGGCGCAGGGTAACCAGAAGCTGTATCAGCAATCGACCCGCCAGGCACAAGAGCTTGAGGACGTGACGGCCCATATCGCGACCCTTGAATCCCATGTTGAAGGCAATAGCGGCTATGCCCAGCTTGCCAGTGAACGTGCTGATGAAGCGCGTAAAGTCGCGGCGGGGGGCGACAGCATGATGGAGACGGTAAACCAGTCGATGCAGGCGATTGTGGGCCGGGCGTCTGAAATGCGCGGTATCGTCGAATTGATTGAAGGGGTGGCGTTCCAGACCAATATTCTGGCGCTCAATGCCGCCATCGAGGCGGCGCACGCGGGTAACCACGGGCGCGGCTTTGCGGTGGTGGCCAAAGAGGTGGGGCTGCTGGCGCGTAAAAGCAGCCATTCGACGCAAACCATCCAGCAACTGATCAACCACTCTTTGCAGGGCATTAACGACGGTACTCACGCGGTCAGTAAGCTGGAAGATAACCTGCAACAGGTCACCGGCCTGGTCGGGCATCTTAGCGGATTACTGAACGATATCTCCACGGCGACCCTAAGCCAGGGGGAGAGCATTCATCATATGACCCGTCGTTTGCATTCGCTCAATAAGGTGGCGCGCCGCACCGGGGAACTGGTCACGGATGCCACCGAAGCGTCCGTGCAACTGCATAATGATTCTCACGCGCTGATGCAGGCCGTTTCCCGCTTTCGTCTCCCGGCCTGATTTTTGCTATACTCGCAGCCCATTTTACGGCTGCGAGTAAGGATCGGGTGTGGCGACAGTCATGGATAACAGCGTACTTGAGGCATTGCTTGAGCAAGTACGCCCGCTGAAAGGTCTGGGAAAAGTGGCAGACTATATTCCCGCGTTGGCGACCGTCAGCGGGGACAAATTGGGCATCGCCATTTGTACCGTCGACGGTGAACATTTCCAGGCAGGTGATGCCGACGAGCGTTTTTCCATTCAGTCACTTTCAAAAGTCCTCAGCCTTGTGGTGGCGATGAACCATTACGAGGAGGATGAAATCTGGACGCGTGTCGGTAAAGACCCGTCCGGTCAGCCGTTTAATTCTCTATTGCAACTTGAAATAGAGCAGGGCAAACCGCGTAATCCGTTTATCAATGCGGGCGCGCTGGTGGTCTGCGATATGTTGCAAAGCCGCCTGAGCGCCCCGCGCCAGCGGATGCTGGAAATCGTGCGCAAACTGTCCGCCACGCCGGATATCGCGTTCGACAGCGTGGTGGCCCGCTCCGAGTTTGAACACTCCGCGCGTAACGCGGCGATTGCCTGGTTGATGAAATCCTTTGGTAACTTCAATAATGATGTTGCCACGGTACTGCAAAACTACTTTCACTACTGCGCGCTGAAAATGAGCTGTGTCGAGCTGGCGCGGACCTTTCTCTTTTTGGCCGATAAAGGCACGGCACCGCACCTTGCGCAACCGGTGTTAACGCCGCAACAAACACGCCAGGTCAACGCGCTGATGGCAACCAGCGGCATGTATCAAAATGCCGGTGAGTTTGCCTGGCGTGTCGGGTTACCGGCAAAATCGGGCGTGGGCGGCGGCATTGTCGCGATTGTGCCGCAAGAGATGGCCATTGCGGTCTGGAGCCCGGAACTGGACGAGGCCGGCAATTCACTGGCGGGGATTGCCCTACTGGAGGCGCTGACCCAAAAACTGGGGCGTTCGGTGTATTGATGTCTGACTACGACGCTTTGTTTGCGCGGCTTGCCCGCTCCACTTTTCGTTCCCGCTTTCAGCTGGGGGCGAAAGAGCGCCAGTACTGCGTGGATAAGGGCGCAGAGGTTATCGCAGCACACGCGGCTGATTTTGTTGCCCGGCGCCTGGCCCCCGCGCTACCGCAGAATGACGGCAAACAGACGCCGATGCGCGGTCATCCGGTCTTTATTGCCCAGCATGCCACGGCCACTTGCTGTCGGGGGTGTCTGGCAAAATGGCACGCTATTCCTGCAGGCGCTGAACTTACAGAGGTACAGCAGCGCTATATCGTCGGGGTGATTTATCACTGGCTGGTCCTGCAAATGAATTCATAACACTAATGAATTAAACGGCAAACACATGTTAAAAGCCTGTTATACCGACATTACATGTTAAGCTATACGCCGTTTTTGTCGCGTCGAAATGACCTGCAACATCCTTACCTGGGATTGATAAGTAATGCGCGCTCTTTTTTCGCCCACATTTCGCCTGCTGCGAAATGATCAGCCGTTCATCAATGCGACGGTGATTTTTCTGATCACCACGCTTTTTTATTTTGTTGGGGCGATGCTGCGTCTGGTCGAGGCGCTTTCGCTCTTCTGGCCGCTAAATGCAGTAATGGCAGGGATCTTTGCCCGTTACGCTTTCTTACAGCGCTGGCCTTACTATCTGATGAGCTTTGTGGCGATGCTTATCTATGACGGCGTCACCACCTCGTGGGGCTGGTCATCGGTGGTGATTAACTTTTCTAACATGGTTTTTATCATAACCATGGCGCAACTGGTGCAACGCGAGCAGCGGCTTATGCGTCATGCGCCGCAACCCATAAACGCCCTTAATCTTTTTGGCTACTGTCTGGTGTCGGCAATGCTCTGCTCGCTTTTCGGTGCCTTTGGCTCGATGGGGGTAGTCATCAACCAGGATTTCCTGATGCTCTTTGGTGACTGGTTCAGCGAGCAGTTCTCGACGGGTGTGCTGATCCTGCCCTGCATCCTGACCGCTGTCTGGCCGGATACGCGGCTGGCTTTAAATAGCAAAACGTTGCTGCCAGTACTGGCGCTGATTGTCTCCGTACTGGCCTCGGTGTGGGTAGGGGGAGCGGGCAGTCTGGCATTCCCGCTGCCGGCGCTTATCTGGTGCGCCGTCACTTTCTCCTTGCCGTTGACCTGCCTGCTGACATTGATAACCGGCGGGCTGGAGATCATCCTGGTGGCCAACGGGTTGATCAATATTTTTGTCGCCTCGCCGTTACAGATGTCGCGCATGTTTTCTGCCCGACTGGGCATTGCCACAATGGCAATTTGCCCGGTCATCGTTTCTGTTAGCGTAGAAACCATCAACCGTCTGATGCGCCATGTATCTTTGCGCGCGGACTACGATTTTCTGACCCGCGTCTACTCCCGTTCCGGTCTGTATGAAGCGCTCAACCATGACAGTAATGGCTTTGCCAACCAACATCTGACGGTCATGCTGCTGGATATCGATTACTTCAAAAGCGTTAATGATAACTACGGGCACGAGTGCGGCGACCGGATACTCACCTCGTTTGCGCAGAAGGTTCGTCAGGAACTGGGGGAGCAGGGCATTATTGCCCGGATGGGCGGTGAAGAGTTCGCGGTAATAGCCGCTACGCCCGGTCCACAGCAGGGTTTTCTGTTGGCTGAACGGCTGCGTAAGTCGGTTGAGGGGCAACTTTTTCACTGGCATGACCAGACGCTGCGTCTGACGGTCAGTATTGGCGTCAGCAACGGACAGGTTCTTTCCGGCTCGTTGACGGAGGCTTTTAATAAATTACTCGCTGAGGCGGATGAGTATCTTTATCGTTCCAAAAAGGCGGGGCGAAATTGCACCAGTATGCGTCAGTCGCCACTGGAAGAAACATTAAAGCCTTCGGTCAGTTTCTGAGCCCGAACGGTTTCTCAATCTCCTGTTTCGACAGCGCGCATCTGCAATGTTATAAGGCAAAACGATAGCGATAAGTTATTAAATTACTTGCTACAAATTTTCATCGTCAATACTATAACCGAGTATATGTATCGGAAAAAATTTGCGCCATGAATGGATCTGATAATTTGAAGAAAAGCGAGCGGATCACTGGCGGCAGGTTCGTCAGGCGCATGTACCTGATGCGTATTCTTGGGACCTTTCTCTGTTTTTTCCCCATCCTCTCCGTATTGTTGGAACTCCATCGTCCCCTGTGGCTGATACTCTTACTGGGCGCTAATGCCTTTATCTGGCCGACACTGGCGTTTATGCGCGCCCGCTGCTCCGACATCCCCCTGACGCTGGAACATCAAAACCTGATCTTAGATGCCGGTGCCGGTGGCTTCTGGATAGCCATGATGTCGGTTAACCCCCTGCCATCGGTGGTCATTGCCACGATCCTGCTCGCCGATCGCCTCTCGGCGGGTGGCGTTGAGCTGATGCGCAAAGCGGGGATGTTAATGCTGGCCGCTTTTGCGGCGGCATGGGTGGCGCAGGGTATGGATTTTTATGTTGAGGTGTCTCAGCGCACCATGTTCACGACGCTGCCCCTGATTGCCATCTATATGCTGGCGCTCAGCGTACTGACCGACAATATTGCCGTAAAGCTGCGAAATAAAAGCCGCGAGCTGGAACGCATTGCGATGATGGACCCGCTGCTGGATATTGCCAACCGTCGCCTGCTGGAAAAACGTATCCAGTATGAGTTGGATAAACTGCGTGAACTGCCGCGCAATTCAATGCTGATGTTCATCGATATCGATAATTTCAAAGAAGTTAACGATCGGTTTGGTCACAAAGTGGGCGACGCGCTGCTGGTCACAGTGTCGAAGATCCTGCATGCCGCGACGCGAAAAACGGATACCCCGGCGCGGCTGGGTGGGGATGAATTCGTGATTTTGCTTCCGGATACTACCCAGGAAGAGGCGCTTGCTGTTGCCGGGCGAATTATGGATTCCGCTGCCGTGATGAGCGTAACTCAGGAATATGCCTTCCACTGTACACTGAGTATTGGCATTGCCAGTGCGACCCAGGGGATGCAAAACGTCACCGACTGGCTGAAAGCGGCGGATGACGCCCTCTATAAAGCAAAACGCCGCGGCAAAAATCAAATCTACTCACACTGACAAACGTGCTGAATACGCTAAGCTTTATCCTGTACACCGCGAATCGGTCGCTCGATCACGTCTTATAATCGCGGACACCTGCCGATACTGACTAGCGAGATAGGCACTTTATGAAAACTCCTGCAATTCCCTTTGATGAGGAAAAACGCCTGGCGTCGTTGCGCGAATCCGGGTTGCTTGATACAGGAACTAATGAACGTTTTGACCGCCTGACAAGGCTGGCAAAGCGGTTGTTCAATGTTCCTATCGCGCTGGTGACCCTGGTGGGTGAAAAGACTCTGCATTTTAAAACCAGTGACGGCACCGCCCACGAAAGCCTGCCGCGTCATCTCTCCTTTTGTGGACACACCATCCTCAGCGCAACGCCGCTTATCGTCAACGATGCCGGTAGCGACGAACGTTTTTGTGATAACCCACTGGTAACCGGCGAATCCCATCTGCGCTTTTATGCAGGCTATCCGCTGCGTCTGCCCGATGGGGCGCTGGTCGGCTCATTTTGTCTGCTCGATCGCAGCCCGCGCGCTTTCTCATCCGCCGAGGTGGATATTCTGAAAGATTTTGCGCTGATCGTGGAAAATGAGTTTGCGGTGATGAGCGCCGCGACCACCGATGAACTCACCGGGCTGTTTAACCGCCGTGCGTTTGATAACCTGGTGAAATTTGCGATAAACAGCGCCCGTCGTCGCGCTGAACCGCTAGCGCTGGCGTGGGTGGATCTCGACGGTTTCAAACAGATCAACGACACCTGGGGGCACAGCGAGGGCGATGAGGCGCTGCGCTCAATGGCAAAAGTGATGCGCGCAAGCTTCCGGGAAGCGGATCTGTTAGTGCGCTATGGTGGGGATGAGTTCGCAGTCCTTTTTTCCGACACCCATGAGCAGGGGGCGTGGATTGCCCTGGAGTATCTGGTGGAGCAGACTCAGGCCTGGAACTTGTCCTCTGGCAAACCCTGGAAGCTTGCCTTTTCCTGGGGGGTAAGTGAGTTCGATCATAACGGTAACGGCGATATAAAAGCCTGGCTGGAAGATGCGGATGCCAAGATGTACGCCATGAAGACGAAAAACCATCGCGAACGCTAATGACATAATAAAAACCTATGACACGGGATATTGTGTTAACAATATGTAAAATGCATAGTGGTTATTTTTAAGGAACAAAAATGACCACCACCTCTTTAGTTCGCCTCCTTGATGCCAGCGAAATCCGTGCCCGTATCGATGAACTCTGTGACGTATTAGAAAACTGCGTGCAGGGCGGGGCGTCCGTCAGTTTTATGTTGCCTTTTGGGCGGGAAAAATCTCGCGCCTTCTGGCAGGGTGTGGCTGACAGCGCAGGGCGTAATGAACGCGTCGTACTGGTAGATGAAAATAGTGAAGGCCTTATAAACGGCACCGTTCAGCTTATTGTCAACCAGCCCGAAAACCAGCCGCATCGTGCCGATGTCGCCAAACTCCTGGTACATGAACGTGCCCGACGTCAGGGTATCGCCGGTAAGTTAATGGCACACCTTGAAATCGTTGCCCGTGAGCAGGGAAAAACGGTACTGGTACTGGACACCAGTACCGGGAGCGGGGCGGAATCTTTCTATACCCGGTGCGGCTGGCAAAAAGTCGGTGAGATCCCGCGCTATGCCCTAATGCCAGATGGGGCGATGACCGCGACGAGCGTCTTTTATAAGTTTTTGTGACGGGTGTTGTATTTTTGTGATTGCCGTTGGAAATGTTGTCTCGCTTTGATCAAAACAGGGGTTCATGGTCGAAAAGTTTGATAAGTTATTAGACCAATCTTCCTAGGTTGTATGACTAATCAAAAAAGGAACCCATTGTGAACACAGTTAACCGTCGCGATTTCCCCGGCGCTTCTTACCCAGAGCGTGTGATTCAGTTTGGCGAAGGCAACTTTCTGCGTGCCTTCGTCGACTGGCAGATCGATTTATTGAACGAGCACACTGACCTCAATGCCGGGGTGGTGATTGTTCGTCCAATCGACAGCGACTTCCCGCCCTCTCTGAGCACCCAGGACGGCTTGTATACCACTATCATTCGTGGCCTGAATGAGCAGGGCGAAGCGGTTAGCGACTCACGCCTGATCCGTTCCGTGAATCGTGAAATCAGTGTTTACGGGCAGTACGATGAGTTCCTGAAACTTGCGCATAACCCGGAGATGCGTTTCGTCTTCTCCAACACTACCGAAGCCGGTATCAGCTATCACGCTGGCGACAAATTCGATGACGCACCTGCGGTGAGCTATCCGGCGAAACTGACCCGTCTGCTGTTCGAACGCTTTAGCCACTTTAACGGCGCGGCAGATAAAGGTTGGGTCATCATCCCGTGTGAACTGATTGACTACAACGGTGACGCGCTGCGTGAACTGGTGCTGCGCTATGCGCAGGACTGGGCGCTGGGCGATGCGTTCGTGGCATGGCTCGATTCTGCTAACACCTTCTGCTCAACGCTGGTTGACCGTATCGTAACGGGCTATCCGCGCGATGAAGTGGCAAAAATTGAAGCGGAACTGGGTTACCATGACAACTTCCTCGACACCGCAGAACACTTCTATCTGTTTGTGATCCAGGGGCCGCAGTCACTGGCCGCCGAACTACGTCTGGACAAATATCCGCTGAACGTGCTGATTGTCGACGACATCAAACCCTATAAAGAACGCAAAGTCGCTATTCTGAACGGTGCGCATACCGCACTGGTTCCGGTTGCCTTCCAGGCGGGTCTTGATACCGTGGGCGAGGCCATGAACGATACCGAAATCTGTGCCTTTGTTGAGAAAGCGATTTATGAAGAGATTATCCCGGTGCTCGACCTGCCGCGTGATGAGCTGGAATCCTTTGCCAGCGCGGTGACCGGGCGTTTCCGTAACCCGTATATCAAACATCAGTTGCTCTCTATCGCCCTGAACGGCATGACCAAATTCCGTACCCGCATTCTTCCGCAACTGCTGGCAGGGCAGAAAGCTAGCGGTAAACTGCCTGCGCGCCTGACTTTTGCGCTGGCCGCGTTGATAGCTTTCTACCGTGCAGACCGCAATGGCGAAGCCTATCCGGTGCAGGATGACGCCCACTGGATCACCCGTTACCAGCAACTGTGGGGCCAACATGGTGATCATCAGATCAGCACCAGCGATCTGGTAAAAGCGGTATTGTCGGTCAGCGAACACTGGGAGCAGGACCTGACTCAAGTCAGTGGACTGGTAGAACAAGTTTCTCTGGATCTCGACGCTATCCTGCTGCAGGGCATGCGTCAGGCTGTGAAACCGCTGTGCTAATGGCCTTCTGTTAAGCGTGTAACGAACCCGGCTTGCGCCGGGTTTTCTTTTTCCTGTCTTTAGTTACAACATACTAATAAAGAGAATTAAAGCACACACATCAGAATCGGCGGAAAAATGTGAAAAGGTCTGTCAGGACGGAAGATCTTTTCTATACTTTACTTTGCCACACCAGTGCCGATACGTTCGGCCAGGGAAATCCGTTGTTGCCGCAGCCTGGCGCAACAAGAACGAAAGAGAGGGACAAGCAATGGAAAAGCTGGAAAGAGCGGTGCCTGTTGTTATGGGTCTGGTCGTCAGTATTTCGCTTATTGCCACGGCATGGGATATCTCATTCGTCAGTACTTTGCCCTGAGTAGTTGCCTGAAAGGGGACGTGTTCCCCTTTCAGGCCTTAAACCATTCCCGTGTTTCTTTCGCCACTCGTTGTAATAACGCCACCGCCTCTTCGCTGCTATGAATATTGGTGTAACCCATGATTAACCCGTAGCGTTTTTCAGGGCTGTTATACCACTCTGAAAGTGGACTGACCTTTAGCTGCGCGTTTTGCCAGATTTTTGCCAGATGTACATCTTCTGTGCCATGGCGCAAAAAAGCGATAATGTGCATGCCGCCATCGTTAACCTCAACATCAAACAGATCCGGAAAAACCAGGCTTAGCGCATCGAGTGCCATCTGGCGACGTTGCTGATAAAGCGTGCGCATCTTCTTTAAATGGCGAAAGAAATGTCCTTCTGCAAGGAAGTTCGCAACGATTTTTTGTGTCAGCACCGGTTGTGCGCTTTCAGTGATTTCACCGGCCTCATGAAAGGCGTTAAGGGTGGTGCGCGGCATAACCAGATAGCTGATACGCAGGGCAGGCATCACCGTTTTACTGAATGTGCCCATATAAATGACCCGATCCTCATTATCAATACTCTTGAGGGCAGGCAGTACCTTGCGGGTGTAATGGAATTCGCCATCATAATCATCTTCTATGATCCACGCGTTGTTAGCATTGGCCCACTCCAGTAACTGGCGTTTACGCGGCAGGGAAAGGGTGACCGCCAGCGGGCTATGGTGTGAGGGAGTTATGCAGACAAAGCGGGCATCCGAATGGTATTTCAGCAGATAATCAACGTTAAGCCCCTGCTTGTCGACTGGCGCGTAATGAAGGTTTTCGACCTTCTTTCTCAGTAATTGCTGACCAAAGATATAGCCCGGATTTTCAATAACGACTTTATCGCCGCGCGTCGCCAGCGCATCGAGGATAAGCGTAAGATTATTACGATAACCTCCAGTGATATAAATCTGCTCCGCCGTGCAGGTCAGCCCACGAGAAACACTCAGATAACGGGCAATGGCCTCACGTAGCGGCGGATAGCCCATCAGTGGGGGATTGGTCATCTCTTTGGATGACATAGCGCGCACGGCTTTGCCGGACAGAAGCAGCCATTTCTTGTAAGGAAAGGCATCCAGTGCGGGGATGCCCAGACGGAAATAGCCCTCCCTGTCGCGAACATCTACCATTGATCTGAGCTGTGTGTCAGCGGTCCAGGCCTGAACGGGGCATTCTGCCTTTTTGGGGACCAGCAGGTCCGGGTTTACCCGTGTGCCTTTCGCACCCTGGCTGACCAGATAGCCTTCGCCTACCAGAATGGCATACGCCGTTTCCACGGTTTTTCGCGCCACCTCAAGTTCGTCAGCCAGCACGCGCACCGAAGGGACTTTGTCTCCGGGTCTTAACAACCCGCTGAGAATGTTGTGCCGATAGCGTTCGTAAATGTCACGATAGCCTAACCTCATGTCCTACCTCATTTGTCTGTTTTTGTACCTTTTTAGTACGTCATAAATCTCTAATATAGCGGCTGTCAAATCAATTCATGAGGAAAATGACAATGACCACTCGCGCTAACCACTTCCAGACCGTACCTGTACTTATCAACACGCTGGTTGAAGCCAGCATGGCATCACATAAAAGTTCACTGGATGGAGCAATCAAAAACCTGGTGGATATTCGCGCTTCTCAACTTAACGGCTGCGCGTTTTGTCTGGATATGCATGTGAAGCAGGGCAAACTGCGCGGCGAACGCGAACTGCGTCTTTACCATGTGGCTATCTGGCGGGAATCACCCTTGTTTAGCGCCAAAGAAAAAGCGGCGCTGGCGTTAACCGAAGCCTTAACACATCTCGGTCCGCAAGGGGTGACGGATGAGGTTTATCGCCACGTGCGGGATCATTTTAGCGAGGTAGAAATTTCCGAACTGGCGTTTGCCATTGCCACCATCAACGCCTGGAACCGCCTGCAGATTCTCGCGCAAATAGCACCCGGCTCGCAGGATGTGGCCTATGGTCTGGATCGCGCCGGGTTACAGTGAGTGCTGCCTGTACTCGCGGATAAAGGCGATAAACGTCTGCAAACCGGCAGGGATATGACGATGACCGGGGTAATACAAACACAGCCCTTTAAAGGGCTGTGTCCACTCATTGAGCACACTGACCAGCCGGCCTGAACGTAAATCATCTGCAATATACAATTCCGGTAAAAAACCGATGCCAAGCCCGGCGCGTACCGCGGCAATGGATGTAAACAGGTCGGTGGTGGCAAGTCTCGGCGGCACGGCAATGGCAAATTGTTCGCCGTGACGCGCAAACTCCCAGCGATAAATACCCCCGTGCGACATTCGCATGCAGATACCTTGCTGCCGGGTGAGGGCTTCCGGGGTGAGCGGCGTGCCGTGTTCAGCAAACCATTGTGGCGTGGCGACCACCCGCATATGAATATCCGGCGTCAGCGGCACGGCAATCATATCCTGTGGAACCGCTTCCGCCAGACGAACCCCGGCGTCGTACCCCTCGGCGACAATATCGATCATGCGGGCATCACTGGCGGTTTCCATGCGCATTTGCGGATAGCGCGCCAGAAAAGCAATCACCAGTTCATCGAAAAATAGCTGCCCGATAGCCTGCGGTACATTAATGCGTAAGGTACCAGAAGGCTCATCAGGCTGGCTGTGAATTTCGTCCGCGGCCTGCTGGATCTCTTGCAATGCCGGACCGATGCGGGCGACAAAACGCTGTCCGGCTTCGGTGAGCGCGACACTGCGAGTCGTGCGGTTAAAAAGTCTGGCGTCAAGACGCGTTTCCAGCCCGGCGATGGCATTACTGACCGCCGTTGCCGACATCCCCAGCTCCTGGGCTGCGGCACGAAAGCTTCCCCGACGCAGCACCGCCATCACCACTTCCAGTTCAATCAAACCTGAACGATGCATAGATTATCCTGATAATCGAAACAACCCTTGCAGGATAACCCGGATTATCGGCGCGATAAAGCTGTGCCAGACTGGCTGCATTAACCGTGGAGGACACTATGCGACAGCTTGAACATCTCTGGATCAATGGCGAATTTACCCGGCCCCAGGGCGAGGACTATTTTGATCTATATAACCCCTCTACCGCCGAGGTAACAGGGCGGATACGTATGGCAAATGCCGATGACGCCGCGCGGGCAATTGCATCGGCAAAAGCGGCCTTTGTTCACTGGTCGCACACAAGTGTTGAAGAGCGGCTGGCAGTTTTACAGCGAATGCGTGATGCCATGGCCGCCTGTCAGGATGAACTGCTGCATGCCATTATCGAGGAGTACGGTGCCCCGGCGTCACGTTCCGCGTGGATGGCCAGTTATCCGGTGGCGGTGATTGATCAGGTCATACATGATTTACGGCAATTTGAATTTTCCACTGCGGTTGGCAAAGCCCAGGTGAAGATGACACCGCTCGGGGTGGCCGGGCTTATTACACCGTGGAACAGTAACGCCGGGTTTATCTGCGGCAAACTCGCCGCGGCGCTGGCGGCTGGTTGTACGGCGGTGATCAAACCAAGCGAGATGAGCGGGTTACAAACCCATGTGGTGATGAAAGCGCTGCATACGGCCGCGCTACCACCGGGTGTTTGCAATATCGTTACCGGCTTTGGCGCGGTGGTGGGTGAGGCCATAAGCCGTCATCCGGACGTTGCCAAAATTTCGTTTACCGGCTCGACGCAGACCGGTAAGGCGATTTTGCGTAATGCCGCCGAAAGTTTTAAACGTGTGACACTGGAGCTTGGCGGTAAATCTCCAACCTTGATTCTGGACGATGCCGATCTGGCGACAGCGGTACCGCTTGCCATCCAGGCCGGTTTTATGAACAGCGGTCAGGCGTGTATCGCCGGTACGCGAATTCTGGTGCCACAATCGCGCAAAGCCGAGTGTGAAGAGGCGCTGCGCAAAGCGGTTGCGGCGGTGAAATCCGGTGACCCGCTCGACCCGCAAACGGACATTGGCCCGATGGTCAGCGAAAAACAGTGGCAGCGGGTACAGGGATATATACACCTTGGCCTGCAAGAGGGCGCGCGTCTGCTGGCTGGCGGAGAAGGGCGTCCGGAAAACAGCGGGAAGGGGTGGTTTGTGAAACCGACACTTTTTACCGATGTGGACAACAGTATGCGCATCGCCCGTGAGGAGATTTTTGGCCCGGTATTGTCGATTATTCCCTATCGAGACGATGACGACGCCGTAGCAATCGCTAACGACACGGATTACGGTCTTAGCGCGTTGGTTTTGGGCGCAGATGTGCAGCGCGCACAGCGTATCGCCGGGCGTATCATCTCCGGTCGGGTGCAAATCAATACGCTGGCACACGAAGCCGGGGCACCGTTTGGCGGTTTTAAACACTCAGGGATCGGTCGCGAAATGGGGCACTGGGGGATAGCGGCGTTTATGGAGCCAAAGGCGGTGGTCAGGTAGCCCAGTAAAAAATGGTTTTTCGCAAGACCGATTCATGAACTGAAAACAAAAAGGATCAGCCAGGGATCCTTTTTGCCAGGATCACCAGCGACCGTAGGGGTAGGTTTTATCTTTGATGAAATCTTTTACGTACTGGTCATATCCATCAGGAATACTGTAATTAAAATCAATCAGTGTAGGCACCTCTTTACATGCATCAAGACCTTCCCCGGACAGGGTGGTGAGTCTTCGTGGCTGAACAGGAAGGTTATCGCCCGCTGCACTACTTCGCAGCCATATCCGGACTTTCCCTTCCGGTGCCAGACCAATCAGCAGGGTTTTGTACCAGGCCGTGTTGCCTAACCGATCTTTCCCGCTTGGCGTCATCATGGCGTCGTAGATGGAGCGGTGAAACACAATCCGTGTCTCGTACGTTTTTTTGTCGATCACCGAGTCCCAGCAGAACAACATCATGGCCGGTGGATGGCGCGCTTTGTTGAAGCGAATACTCCTGCTGCCCGTTCGGTTATTCCAGGTACCGACAACAGCAGGATCGGACTCGGTGTAGTCGAGTGTACTGAACGTGTAAACGACATCTTCGCTGTCAATAATTAACGCACGTGTGGCAAAAGCGGGTAGGGCATGGGGGGTAAAAAAGTCGAACTGCCATTTGCCGTAAGGCATTTCGCCGGTGTCTTCCGGGGTCTGCGGCGAATGTGCCTGACAGCCGTTTAAAGTCATCAGCAGTATCAGGGCTGCGGGGGTTTTACGTGTCATAGATTTCTCCGTCCATGGAACAGTCCGTTATTTCAGCCAGGATCACCAGCGACCGTAGGGGTAGGTTTTATCCTTGATAAACTCGCGGGTTGTTTTGGTGTAACCATAACCCTGAGAATGGTTAGTTATTCCTTTGCAGGCATCCAGTTTATCCCCGGACAGGGTGGTGAGCCTTCGTGGCTCAACGGGAAGATTATCGCCTGCTGCACTACTTCGCAGCCATATCCGGACTTTCCCTTCCGGTGCCAGACCAATCAGCAGGGTTTTGTACCAGGCCGTGTTGCCTAATCGATCTTTCCCGGTTGGCGTCATCATGGTGTCATGGATGGAGCGGTGAAACACAATCCGCGTCTCGTACGTTTTTTTATCAATCACCGAGTCCCAGCAGAACAACATCATGGCCGGAGGATGGCGCGCTTTGTTGAAATGTGCATGCATCCTGACCCGGTTATTCCAGGTTCCTATGGTCCCGGGATAGCCGGGTACTCTATCAAGCGTGCCGAAGGTATAAACGACATCTTCACTGTCGATAATCAACGCACGTGTGACATCTGCGGGCAAGGCGTGAGGGGTAAAAAAGGCGAACTGCCATTTGCCGTAAGGCATTTCGCCGGTGTCTTCCGGGGTCTGCGGCGAATGTGCCTGACAGCCGTTTAAAGTCATCAGCAGTATCAGGGCTGCGGGGGTTTTACGTGTCATAGATTTCTCCGTCCATGGAACAGTCCGTTATTTCAGCCAGGATCACCAGCGACCGTAGGGGTAGGTTTTATCCTTGATAAACTCGCGGGTTGTTTTGGTGTAACCATAACCCTGAGAATGGTTAGTTATTCCTTTGCAGGCATCCAGTTTATCCCCGGACAGGGTGGTGAGCCTTCGTGGCTCAACGGGAAGATTATCGCCTGCTGCACTACTTCGCAGCCATATCCGGACTTTCCCTTCCGGTGCCAGACCAATCAGCAGGGTTTTGTACCAGGCCGTGTTGCCTAATCGATCTTTCCCGGTTGGCGTCATCATGGTGTCATGGATGGAGCGGTGAAACACAATCCGCGTCTCGTACGTTTTTTTATCAATCACCGAGTCCCAGCAGAACAACATCATGGCCGGAGGATGGCGCGCTTTGTTGAAATGTGCATGCATCCTGACCCGGTTATTCCAGGTTCCTATGGTCCCGGGATAGCCGGGTACTCTATCAAGCGTGCCGAAGGTATAAACGACATCTTCACTGTCGATAATCAACGCACGTGTGACATCTGCGGGCAAGGCGTGAGGGGTAAAAAAGGCGAACTGCCATTTGCCGTAAGGCATTTCGCCGGTGTCTTCCGGGGTCTGCGGCGAATGTGCCTGACAGCCGTTTAAAGTCATCAGCAGTATCAGGGCTGCGGGGGTTTTACGTGTCATAGATTTCTCCGTCCATGGAACAGTCCGTTATTTCAGCCAGGATCACCAGCGACCGTAGGGGTAGGTTTTATCCTTGATAAACTCGCGGGTTGTTTTGGTGTAACCATAACCCTGAGAATGGTTAGTTATTCCTTTGCAGGCATCCAGTTTATCCCCGGACAGGGTGGTGAGCCTTCGTGGCTCAACGGGAAGATTATCGCCTGCTGCACTACTTCGCAGCCATATCCGGACTTTCCCTTCCGGTGCCAGACCAATCAGCAGGGTTTTGTACCAGGCCGTGTTGCCTAATCGATCTTTCCCGGTTGGCGTCATCATGGTGTCATGGATGGAGCGGTGAAACACAATCCGCGTCTCGTACGTTTTTTTATCAATCACCGAGTCCCAGCAGAACAACATCATGGCTGGAGGATGGCGCGCTTTGTTGAAGCGAATACTTCTGCTGCCCGTTCGGTTATTCCAGGTCCCGACAACAGCAGGATCGGACTCGGTGTAGTCGAGCGTACTGAATGTATAAACGACATCTTCGCTGTCAATAATCAACGCACGCGTGACATCAGCGGGTAGGGCATGGGGGGTAAAAAAGTCGAACTGCCATTTGCCGTAAGGCATTTCGCCGGTGTCTTCCGGGGTCTGCGGCGAATGTGCCTGACAGCCGTTTAAAGTCATCAGCAGTATCAGGGCTGCGGGGGTTTTACGTGTCATAGATTTCTCCGTCCATGGAACAGTCCGTTATTTCAGCCAGGATCACCAGCGACCGTAGGGGTAGGTTTTATCCTTGATGAAATCTTTTACGTACTGGTCATATCCATCAGGAATACTGTAATTAAAATCAATCAGTGTAGGCACCTCTTTACATGCATCAAGACCTTCCCCGGACAGGGTGGTGAGTCTTCGTGGCTGAACAGGAAGGTTATCGCCCGCTGCACTACTTCGCAGCCATATCCGGACTTTCCCTTCCGGTGCCAGACCAATCAGCAGGGTTTTGTACCAGGCCGTGTTGCCTAATCGATCTTTCCCGGTTGGCGTCATCATGGTGTCATGGATGGAGCGGTGAAACACAATCCGCGTCTCGTACGTTTTTTTATCAATCACCGAGTCCCAGCAGAACAACATCATGGCCGGAGGATGGCGCGCTTTGTTGAAATGTGCATGCATCCTGACCCGGTTATTCCAGGTTCCTATGGTCCCGGGATAGCCGGGTACTCTATCAAGCGTGCCGAAGGTATAAACGACATCTTCACTGTCGATAATCAACGCACGTGTGACATCTGCGGGCAAGGCGTGAGGGGTAAAAAAGGCGAACTGCCATTTGCCGTAAGGCATTTCGCCGGTGTCTTCCGGGGTCTGCGGCGAATGTGCCTGGCAGCCGTTTAAAGCCATCAACAAAATCAGGGCTGCGGGGATTTTTGACATCATGCCTTTTTCCCGTCCATGTTATAAATCGTTCGAATCCAATTTTCATCTGGCCGGTTAACAAAACCAATCAGCTCGGCAGGGGAAGCGCCACCACGAATAACGCCGCTCGAATCAGTGAGAATGGCATTCCAGTGCGCCGAGCAGTGAATATAGTTCGTGGCGATTATATTCAATTCTTTTTCGCTAAATTTTTCCGGCGGTTGGCCGGATCGCACGGCTTTTCCTATTGCGATCGCTTTTTCGCAGAGGGGAATCAGCTCAGGAGGAAGATTCAAATTATCGTTTTCTTGAATATCCTCAAATAACACCCCCGCATCCTGCGCTGCATCGAGCATCACTCGTAGCACTACTTTCGACCAGTCGTTTTTGACATTTCGGTGTCGCAACGTTAATGCAGCATAGCTGCGCTTTTGTGGCTCTCCGTAGCGATCAGACGGCATGCGGTCGTCAAACCAGGTCTCTGCAGAAATCTCGCTGGTACGCATGATCGGGGCGATGCAAGGGTAATTATCGAGGATTGCCATTTGTTTTAGGGTTTGATAGTAACCTCTGGTCTCTTCTCCGGGTTGCCGGAGCGGCACGGTATCCGTTTGCGGGCGCGTCAAAAAAAGATTTTCCTCCAGTAATGGCAGGTACCCTCCGCCAATGTCCGAGTGTACGCCTGGCAATGCCAGCTCCGGCCATGCGGGTTTTACGCTATTTAGCGCGAAATTGAACCGGCATTCATGTGCCGCCGTGATGTGAAAGACTTTTTCTGCCACGCCGGGACGAAGCGCAATATTTACTGCTCCTGTGTCGGCGTTATGTGGATTGAACCCATTTGTCGGAGTGCCAATTGCAGCCACAGTGTCAAAAATGCCAATAAAACGGGTCTTTCCGGCGGGCAGCCCCGTAAAGGACATACCTTGCATGCCATCCTGGATAGCGCTGATGATGGTCGGGTCTCGCGCATATACCCGGTTGGCAAAATGTCTGGCTGCTGCCGCGCCACGACTGAAACCAAAGATATCGAACTGGAGGGACTGGATGATGAGTTTTTGGTTTGGTAGTTTACTGACAATTTCCTCAATGATTTCCGCAAGTAATCCGCTGATCTTACTAATAGCGTTTTCTGCTTTAGCTAAAACGCCAGTATCAGAACAGCCCAGTGCTTGCGCAAGCATACTATCTGGTTCTCCGGCTTTGGTTCCAATACCGTCGATATATAGTTCTTTTTGAAAGTTAGTATCATTGACAGATCCCATTGTTTTATACAACGTCGCCAACCAGTGCACGTTGGTGTAATACCCCAAATAACTGGTCGCGCCGATACCTGAAACACCGAATTTATCTCGTGCACATTTACCCAGAAGCGTTTCGGCTTCCCTGCCTGAAATGTGGTAGTGTTCGGCTGTACATGCTTTCATCATGTTTGCGGCATTGACGGCGTTATTGCCTGTACCATCAAAGAAAATGCCAATCGTAAGCGTCACTTCACGCTTTTCTTCCTGTTTTTCCTGTTCAGGAGCAGGTGCGGCCAAATTTGGCTTATGGGCAGATTGCGCGTGCTGTGTTGGCTCTCGGCCACCTCCGCCTGTTTCATATGTATCGTTGAGCTGAGATGCGATAAATCGAGAACGGCATGGGCAGCTACTCATGCTGTGCAGCGTCCCTGCCATCATTTTGTTGTGAAGAAATGTCTGGGGAACACCCCCTATTATTTTATAAACGCCAGAATATCTGCCGCAGGTTACGCTATCGAACTCTCGTGCCTGCGGTATTCCCATGATGGTATGATCATCTGCCCCCTCAATAATGACGCCGCCACAGGTGGTTTTGTCGCCTCTGACTAAAAAATATCCTATTGCCATCATTATCCTCCCTGATGTTTGATTCCGCCCCTTCGGCAACGCCTGTCAGTAGATTTTCAAATCTGGAAACGTTTCAAAGACGTTGTGCGTATGGTAACCAGGTCTTTGTACTAAACCTAAATTCCAGCCGTATTCCAGGATGATGCTAAGGGTTTTTCTGGGTTGTAGTATCAGGGATGTCAGAAGAGAGTTGCGAAGGAATGAAGAGGGGGGACGATGATTGAGAGACGCCGGTTTCCCGGCGTCACGTTTTCTTAGCGTGGATCTTGCATTTTTAACTGGAAGAAACGCACGGAGTTACGCAATTGTTCGCTTTGCTCAGACATGGAGTGAGCAGCGACAGCGGCTTGTTCCACCAGCGTGGCGTTCTGCTGGGTAACCTGATCCATCTGGTCGATGGCGACGCTGATTTCACGAATCCCCTGATGCTGCTCGGTCGAGGCAGCGGAAATCTCCGCGACAATATCGGTCACTTTATTAACAGAAGTGACGATCTGCTCCATCGCCCGGCTGGCGGTGTCTGCATAACGAGAGCCGTCGGTAATTTTGTGGACGGTCCCTTCGATAAGTTGCTTAATTTCTTTCGCGGCGTTGGCACTTTTTTGCGCCAGAGTACGCACTTCACCGGCGACCACGGCAAAACCTTTACCCTGTTCACCGGCGCGGGCGGCTTCAACGGCGGCGTTGAGCGCCAGGATGTTGGTCTGGAAAGCAATCCCTTCAATCACAGAAATGATATCGACGATTTTCTGCGAGCTGTCGGAGATTTCATGCATCCGCTTGAGCATATCGTCCACTTCTTTTCCGCCTTTTACGGCGGTCTGTGACGTTTCGCGCGCCAGTTCGCTGGCCCGGCGGGCGTTGCCGGCGTTGCTTTTTACGTTTTCCGTAATCTGCTGCATGTTAGACGAAGTCTGCACCAGTGAGGCGGCCTGTTCCTCAGTGCGTTGAGACAGGTCGTTGTTGCCCTGAGAAATTTCACTGGCGGCAAGGGAGATAGCTTCGCTGCCATGAATGATGCCATCGATAATATCGGCCAGTTTGCTATTCATAAACTTGATGGTTGCCAGCAGACTCTGGGTGTCGTTGTCTTTCAGTTTGACGTCGGCTTTCAGATTACCCGAGGCAATTTCATTCATGATCTCCACGGCGTACGCAGGCTCGCCGCCCAACTGGCGAGAGAGGCTACGGGAGATAACCAGGGCGATGAACCCGGTGGCAATCAGTGCCAGTAGCAACAACCCACAGAAAGTGTAGAGCGCTTTGTCGTAGCCGGACTGCGCAATCGCACCCGCTTCTTCACCGCTGGCCACTTCTTTGTCCACCAGGGTAGCAAGGTCTTTCATCAACTGGGTACGGTATTTGGACGACACCGCGCCGCTGATTTTGGATGCTTCCTCAAGTCTGCCCGCGCTAACAGCCTCGATAACTTTGGCGTTAACGTCGACGAAATTACGGAAGTTGTCGACAACGGTATTAAACAGTGTGCGGGTATCTTCCGGTGCGTCGGCGGAAATTTTAGCAAACTGGCGCTGGGCATTTAAAAATGTCGCCTGGTTTTGCAGCAGTTCGCCACGATGTTGCTCCCGCTCGGCAGGTGTGACGGAACCGATATACTGAATTTGCTGTAAGCGCATTTCTGATAATACGCCACGCATTTCCAGGGTATATCTGACGCCCGGCATGCGATTATCGCGGAATTTATCAATATGGGATTTACTGATGTGCAACTGATAAATGGAGACAATACCAAGTACTAACATCATCGCTATAAGAATGGAAAAGCCAGTGAGCAATTTTGCTAATACAGATGCCTGAGAAAATTTTTTCATAGTGATCATTTTTTTAATGAAAAGGTTTTACCTATATCGGTAATAAACGCGAAAATATTGATTATTTTTAATTGATCTTAATCACATATTTTTATTTTATTGCAGTGAAAACTGTGATGGTTAAAAAACAGGCTCTGGTCGAAACAGTATGGATGTTAAAAATGTAAATAAAATGAAAAGAATATGTTTATTTAAAAACTGAAATAATGTTTCACCCATAAATAATTTAGCAGTGAAAATAACCACCGAAGGAATGGTTTCAGTTATTTATTTTGCAAAACTCACCGGTAACTCATCGGCCCATTTTGTCGCTTTATTCATCATCTCGGTCACTGCTGCTTCTGGTAGCCCTATATCCTGCGCCATATCGCTGGCTTCTTCCCACATGCGTTGCTCGTAGAGCATAGCAAGGCAAACATACTGATAAAGCACGCCGTTTTGGTGCTGCAGAGCCATGATCACCTCTTGTGAAACCGCAATTTGCGCCATGAGATCTTCCAGCGGCATTTCGAGGATCACATCCAGTAACGAAAATAGCCCAACCATAAAGGCTTCGTTGGATAACGGGTGAGAGGGGGTTCGGGCCGCAGCCAGTTCGCAGAATTTGGCGCGAATCAGACTTAAATAATAGATTTCGGTAGTCTTGACGGTTTCGAATGAAGTTAAACAGGCGACCAGTACAAAGCGACGCAGTTCATTAATCCCGAGATAAAGCACAATATCTTTCAACGACTGGTTGCGTAAACCTGAAATACCCCTTTTGTTATAAAGGATATTTTGTGCGTAACGCATAATTTTGAAAGACAACGACACATCGCGTTTAAGTAGATCTTCGATGCGATTCAAATCTGGCGATTCGACGTTGACTTCGTGCATGAGCTTTAAGGCAAATGCGCGGTTGTGTAACAATTTGTTTCTTTTATGTACTACGGGTTTGCTGAAAAAATAGCCCTGAAAGAGGTGGAAACCCATTTTTTTATAGGCTTCAAACTCGTCATAACTTTCTACCTTTTCAGCAAGAAAAACCGCATGATGTAGCATCTCGCGCTTATTGCCTATATAAGCAGCAATTTCTTCACGCGTATTTTTCTGAATATCGAATTTAATAATATTAATATAGGGAATAAACGCATCCCATTCGCTACTCAGCGAAAAATCATCCAGGGCAATACGAAAACCCTGGGTTTGCATCCGTTTTACGGTTTCAAGCAAGCGATGGTCGGGGCTGGCGGTTTCGAGAATTTCAATGATGACACGGTCTTTAGGCAGAGTTTCGGCGAGGCCATCCACCAATAATTGATGGGGAAAATTAACGTAAACGGAATTGTTCTCATCTTTGCGGCCCACTGGCGCGCCAAAAAACTGTTCTTCAATCAGTTGCGTGGTTGCCTGTTCCGATGAAACATCAGGGAAACGGTTTACCATGCTATCCCTGAAAAGCAGTTCATAACCGACAGTGTTTAATTTGTTATCAAAAATTGCCTGTCTGGCCACAAAAGAAAACATTCATTACCTCACAAATCCGTACGCCTCACATCATTCTCGATAATACAAGGTACATTAACGCCGCAGGTAAATGAACACGCTTGCTTAGCAAAAACTCCCTTATGATTATTAAAAATATAGGCATAAGTACGTGATTTAACAATTTGTGAAAGGTAAAGAATTGAGGCCCTGCATGGGGGCAGGGCCAGAAGGGTTAATACGTATCGAAACAGAGCTGCCGTTCGCAACAGGCGTCGCAACTGGGCGAGCGACAAATGAGCTCTCCTTCTGTCTGTAAACAGCGCTGACGATAGAAGAACTTCTTCCAGCGCATATTTTCACTGTTCATCTCCACCAGTTGCGGAAAGCAGTCGGTCATAAGTTCGCGCAATTCCTCACGCGAACTTAGCCCGAGATCCTGCCACAGATGGTTGAATGCCAGCGACACACTGGCAATGATCTGATGCATCGGCTCTGCTCCCGGCAACATATGGCATGCCAGCCAGTCGGCCAGTTGCGTTCGTTCCTCTTTACGGCTGGCGATCAGCTCCGACATCAACGTACGCCGCAAAACCACATCCGACGGCGCGGTGTTGTGCGCACTGAGCGCCAGCCAGTGATCGTCGGAAAGTCCCATCTGCAAGGGGTAACAACCTTCACCCTGCGCATAGAGCTGTACCAGGCGATCAAGCCAGTAGTGCCGCGCGATGGGGGTCATGCCACCCCCTTGTGACAATCGGCTTGTTGCCACTGTTGACGCGCCTTTTCCCACCAGCGCGCAAGCGTCGGGAGGACCGGTTGCCACGCGTCATCAACGCAAGGCTCAATACCCTGTGCCTCCAGTTGCTGCCAGGGACCGTAGCCAATACGTGAGCAAAAAACGGCTTTTACATCCGCCAGCAGCGCCATGATCGCCGCCATACGTGCTTCACTGTCCTGGGGTTCACATTCGTCTCTTCCCTGGCAGTATTTGGGGGTAAAACGCTCATTCACCAGAACAACGCCCGCAGCGGAAAGACTGTAGATACGAAAACGATCCGCATGACCAAAATGACAGTCAATCACGTCTCCCCGCGTGGAGGCGACCGCGACCAGACAGGCATCCGCTTCGTCTGACTCGCCCTGCGTGGCGATACTGGCGTGTAGCCTGGCGCGTTTTTGTAATGTCGGCAGCCAGGGTTGGGGCGCCGTTTCTGTCGGGGTAAACAGAAATTGCTGGCTGCGATCTTCGCCCAGCATACCTATCGCATCCGCGCGGCACTGCTGGCAGTGGGTCATTTGCGGCATCACCTCGCCACACTGCTCGCGAGTGGCGGCAAGCATCGCCGCATCCGGCTCAGGTTGACCGTTGAGGCCAAAAACGGTGCCATGCTCTGGTCGGGCAATCAGCGGCATAATGTTATGAATAAAGGCGCCGTATTGCTGCAATGTCCGGCTGACTTCCACCAGAGAATGATCGTTGATACCGGGTATCAGCACCGAGTTGATCTTCACGAGCACACCTTTTTCCGTCAGTCTGCGCACCCCTTCAAGCTGGCGGGCCACGAGGATCTTTCCGGCTTCGCGACCGCTGTAGCGCTCACCGTCCAGCCACAGCCAGGCATAGATTTGCGCGGCGATATCAGGATCGAGGGTGTTAATTGTCACGGTGACGTGGTCAACGCCGACCTCCAGCAACCGGTCAACGGCATCGGGCAGCATCAGGCCGTTCGTCGACAGACACAGCTTCAAATCCGGTAGCTGTTCGCGGATCAGTTCCAGTGTTTTGAAGGAGCGACCAATGTTCGCCAGCGGGTCACCGGGACCGGCGATCCCCACCACCGACAGTTGAGGAATTGCCGTCGCGACCTGGCGTACTTTCGCCACTGCCTGTTCGGGGGTCAGCAACGACGAGGAGACGCCGGGGCGGGATTCATTACTGCAATCGAATTTTCGGTTGCAGTAGTTACACTGCAAATTGCAGGCAGGGGCGACCGGCAGGTGCATGCGGGCGAAACGGTGATGACCGCTACGAGAGTAGCAGGGGTGTGATGCCACTTTGTTGGCGATAAAATCAGTTAAGGGTTCACCAGGCGCCTGGCAACCCATGCCAGTAGCGGAAGAGCAGGAAGTCATGATCGCTCCTTAATTTGCGTAGTCATGTCTTCCTGCTGCAAAACCCGTACCGCTCACATAAAATGTAATTACTTGAAAAATATGACGTTATAAAAGCGTTGTTCGTCGTTGTTTGTCGTAAATGTGGCGTTTGGCTGACAATGTGCTGAATGTCACAAAGTGAGCCGTCACATCCTGGGCATGCTGATATCCATAATTTGGATCCGATAGGCGACCTGACGGGGCGTCATACCCAGCAGACGCGCCGCTTTGGCCTGCACCCACCCGGCTTTTTCCAGCGCGGCAATCAGCCGTTGACGTTCATCCAGCGTTTGATCAAGCCAGCTATCCTCTTTTGGCGCGGCGGCGATAGCGAGTTTTGGCGTGTTCTCACGGTGGTTAAAGAGCACCACATCGCGGTCGATCAGGCCGTTTTCTGACATCACTGCCGAACGTTCCAGGCAATTTTCCAGCTCACGCACGTTACCGGGCCAGTTGTAACCCATCAGCAGACGGATGGCGCCATCACTGATGCGCAGCGTACGCCCCTGGTTATGGGCGATTTTACGCACCAGAAAGTGCGCCAGCTCGGCAATGTCCTCCTGACGTTCACGCAGCGGGGGCAGGGAGATGGGCATTACGTTGAGGCGATAATAGAGATCCTCGCGGAAATTGCCCATCCGTACCTCTTCTTCCAGATTCCGGTTGGTGGCGGCGATGATACGCACATTGACGCGCAGGGTTTCGTCGCCACCAACGCGCTCCATTTCACCCTCCTGCAAAATACGCAGCAGTTTGGCCTGGAACGAGGCGCTGCTTTCGCCAATTTCATCAAGAAACAGTGTGCCGCCATCGGCCAGTTCAAAACGTCCTTTACGCTGGCGAACCGCGCCGGTGAACGCCCCTTTTTCATGGCCGAACAATTCGCTCTCCAGTAGCGTATCCGGTAGCGCCGCGCAGTTAAATTTCACAAAGGGCGCGGCGGCGCGAGGGGAGTTGTGATGAATAGCATTGGCGATAAGTTCTTTACCGGTGCCGCTTTCGCCGCGCACCAGTACCGTGGTATCCCAGCGCGAAACCTGGCGGATAATGTCCATTGTCTGCTGCATGGCCGGGCTTTTGCCTACCATATTCTCAAAACCGAAGGGGCGAGGAGTGCCACAGTTGCGCTGGCGTTCGGTCTGGGCAATCGCGGCGCGCGGTGTGGGGGCGGCAGGCGGGGTCATCAGCCGGACTGTCTGTGCGACCAGATTGGCGACGGTTTCCAGAAAGCGCGTACAGGAAGGAAGCCGCTCCTCCAGACGCGCCATCGGCTGCGCGGCGAGCACGCCAATCGTCTGCGCGCCCGGCCCCATTAAGGGGACGGCGATAAACGGCAGGTTGTAATCATAGATGCCAAGCCTGTCGAGAAAGCGTTGATCGTCGGCGACACGCGGCAGCACAAGAGATTGTCCCTGGGACAGCACGGCGCCTACCAGCCCTTCGCCAGGGCGATAGCGAATTTGCGAGCTGCCGGGGATCAGATGTTGGTCTGCCTCCTGCAAGGCTTCAATACTCAGAATTTCCTGCTGGTTGTCATACAGACACAGCATGCCGTGTTGCATAAATGCGTCATTATGCAGAACACACAGCACCTCCTGCAGCGTCTGGCTTATCTCGGTTGCGCGACTCAACACCACGCTGATGCGCTGCATGGCGGTAAATTGCTGTGAGAGATCAAAACGCCAGACGGTGGTGCCCGACTCGGGTCGCTGGGTCATCGTGGGCCTCCGGTCAGTGAATGAAATAACGGGAATCGCAGGGTCAGGCAGGTACCGCCTTCAGGACGGGTAGTCAGTTCTATTGCGCCGCGATGATGGGCAACCAGGGTTTGAATCAACCGTAGCTCCATCCCTTTGCCGGGGGCGTTCAGGGCATCGGGGGAGTGGGCGTATCGCACATGGATGAGCGGCACATTATCTGTCAGCCAAATGGACAGCCAGCCATCCTCTTCACGGGCGTAAAGCTGGGTATGCAGCGCTCTGTCCGATAGCGCGGCGGCGAGGGCCAGCGTACGGTCCAGCCACAAACTGAGACAGGCAAGGATCTGCGTGCGCTGACCAAACCCCGCCAGATGCGGAGAGGCCATTTCAACGTGCAGATTTTCGCCATTGTTATAGCGGGTATGGTAAAGGGCGCGCAGGTCGTCAAACAGCGGTTGCAGAGGCCACAGCGCGCTCTCTTCCAGATCGAGAGAAGGGCGGCAGCGTTGCAGGCGGGCCAGCGCCTCTTCCCCCTCGCGCCACGCGGCATCCAGCGCCACGTTATGGTTATCTTCACCGTTGAGACGTCGCGCCGCCGCCAGCATATTGATGGGGCAGTTTAGCTGAACCAGCGCGGCATCCAGCGATTCACGGATCGCGGCCAGCAGCTTCCCGGTGGTCATCTCCTGTTTGAGACGATCGAGACGGCCCTGTTCGGCCTGTTGCTGTTGCTGGGTGCAGTCGGTGATCACCACCAGGGTGCGGGGCAGCGCGGTATCAATAAAGTAGCGGCTGGCTTCTTCGCTCACCCCCGGCAAGGTCCAGCAGGTGACAGAGAGCCAGCGCACGGCACCGCGCAGCACCACAGGCAGTATTTGCCCGGCATAGAGATCGCTTTTGCGCCGGGAGAAATCCAGTTCGGTGAGCAGCTCCTTGCCACCGCAGTCGGCACAGAAGGTTTTGTAGGCGAGGTTGTCCATGACCACCTGGTCCTGCTCGTTGACCACCACCACGGCGGCAGGAATGTTGTTCAGCACCGCCTCGCTCATGGTGGTGTGATTGCGCAATCGCTGTTCGAGCGCATAGCTGGCGCTGATATCACGTTGCATGGCGAGGTAGTGTTCCAGTTCGCCCTGTTTGTTGACGACCGGGGTGATATCGACCTCAGCCAGATAAAGGCTGCCATCCCGACGGCGATTGATGAGCTGACCGCGCCAGGGCATCTGTTGCAGCAGCGTTTGCCACAGTTCCTGATAAATGCTGCGCGGCGTCTGTTGGCTTGCCAGTATGCGATGGTTCTGGTTGAGCAGCTCTTCCAGGCTATAACCGGTCTGGCGACAAAAGGCCGGATTAGCGTACAGAATCCTCGCGTCCGGGTCGGTCAGCGAAATCGCGATCGGAGCCTGTTCAACCATCGTGGAAAACAGTCCGGGATGTTGAAGTGAGAGGTCGCCCGCAATGTGCTGCGGTGCGCTGGTCTCCAGCATCATATTAAAGGTCATCACACGCTCCTGGTTTCAGGCCCGGCTGTGTCGCATTTACAACATTTTGTGTTGTGAAACGCCCGACATCCGCAGCCCTGATTGGGTGTGATTAACCATGCAAAGAGTGCACCTTTCGAACAGGTAACGCGCCGAAACATTGATCCTGATTCGTGTTTTGGCCCTGATTTGGCCCTCACAGGCCTTCAAAGCAGGTCTGGATAGCGGAGAGAGGACGGTGCCTGCACAAAAAAGAGTCATTTTTTCACCCATTTCAGTGCACAGAAGGCCTTAAAAAAACCTGGCACAGCCTTCGCAACAGGAGAAGGGATATCCGCCGTTTGCAGGCGGCCTTATTCTTTCTCAACAGGAGCGCGACATGGCTAACATTGGTATTTTTTTTGGCAGTGATACGGGAAAAACCCGCAAAATCGCCAAACTGATCCAGCAAAAACTGGGGGATGTGGCGGATGCGCCGGTCAATATTAACCGCACGTCGCTGGAGACGTTTTTGTCGTACCCGGTGCTGGTTCTCGGTACGCCAACGCTGGGGGACGGGCAGTTGCCGGGGCTTGCCGCCGGGTGTGAAAATGAATCCTGGGGGGAGTTTATCGATCAACTGGCTGATGCCAATCTGAGCGGTAAAATTGTTGCCTTATTTGGGCTTGGCGATCAGCAGGGATATCCGGATAACTTTGCCAGCGCGTTGCGCCCCCTCTATGACGCGGTGGTGGGCAGTGGCGCGCAGGTTGTCGGTGAGTGGCCAGGCGACGGGTATGATTTTTCCTTTTCCGCCGCACTTGAGGCCGGGAAGTTTGTCGGGCTGGTGCTGGATCAGGATAATCAGTTTGATTTAACAGAAGAGCGGGTAGCGTCGTGGCTGGAGCAGATTAAGCCGCAGATCCTGTAAGCGGTTTTCTCCCGGATGCGGCACCTGGCGTGCCTTAGCCGGGCTACGAATTGACCCTCTCCATATGGGCTGAAGAATCCCCACAAAAATGCGAGCACGAACGGTCCCCTCTCCTCTTTGGGGAGAGGGCCAGGGTGAGGGGGAAAATGAGGCTCGGGAGGTGGGTTCCGATCACCGTATGTTCATGGCGAAATGGACCTCCCGACACGTGAACGGGTAAAGGGGAACACCGCGTTCCCCTTTACAATCCCCGCGGCCCCGCAAAGAAATCGGTGCTTCGCACTGCGTTCACGCTCTGTGCCAGGGGCACAAAGATGTCGCTATGGTTGCTATGCGGGAAAACGAGTCAGCCGTGGCTAAAAAGGTTGAAGACGTTCTCAGTATCTACGGGGTTCTTAAAAACGCGTAAACTCAGAAACCAGCGCACTCAATCCGCCATCCCGGCCATCAACTGCTTTAACCAGGTCTGTTGCCGCTGCTGCTGATGCTGGCGCCATAAAAACGCCCGTGCTTTTTCCAGCGCCTCTGTCTGTGGCAACGCCTGAGGCTCGCGAATACGTTCACACCAGACAAGATGCCAGCCCAGCTCCGTTTCCACCGGCGCGGCGATACCGTTTTCCGGCAAGGCAAACAGGGCGGATTCAAGCGCGGGATACAGCAAACCGCGGCTGATCCAGCCTAACCGCCCACCTTCTAAGGCACTCGGACAGTGGGAGTAGCGTTTTGCCAGGCGGGGGAATACCTCACGTGCGGCCTGAATGTCCCGGTAAAACTGCATCGCCTGGCGGCGCACACTCTCGCTATCGTCATCAACGGTGAGCAGCAGATGGTGGGTTAACCGCTGCTCCGGGCGCCTGAATTTTTCCTGATTACGCTGATACCAGGCGAGCACGGCCAGGTCATCAGGTTTAGGTGCCTGCCGGGTGATCCGCGCAAATTGCAGCTCCATCAGCGCATGATGACGCACCACCGCCAGGCGCTCTTCACCGCTAAGCGCACTCTCAGCGAGTAACTCTGCCAGCGATGATCCAATGCGCTGTAACAGGTCGTCGGTGACCGGTAAATCACGGGCCTGCTGAACGACACTCTGTTCCAGAAAACGCTGTCGACGCCACGCCTGTTCAAAGGCCGCTTTTTCACCGGCGGGAATTTCCTGCGGCTCGCACTTCCAGCGGCTCTTCGCCAGACGCCACCGGCCGAATTGCTCCCAGGCTGTACTCATGCAATCTCCTCCGCTAAGCGCAGGGCGCTGGCGGGAACCTGAAACCAGCGTCCGGAAAAGGTGACAGTGTAACTGTTGCCGTCATGCCCCTGATCGGTAGCTTCGATTTGACCCGTTGCGCCAGCGCTGACTACCACCGCGCCATTGATCGAAAGGGGCTGTAAGGCGGTGACAGGATCGCCGAATTGCAGCATCCCGGCATCCCAGGGCTGGCCTGCCGGGATCAGCTCCTGCGCACGGCAGCCAACCATGATGTCACCGTCGAGAAAGTGGATCTGGTAGATAATCTGATCCTGCAAAAACACGCCCCATTCCCGAACAAACCCGGTACTACCACGCCGAACCAGCAACTGGCCGCGTGTATAGCCGGGCATGGTGCCGTCATTACGAATGGCCCGCGTCACACGCACCTCATCGCCAAAGGTAAAGATCGGAGTCATTGCCCACCTCCGCTAATCTGTTGCTGGTAGCTCTCTGCCAGCAGCCGCCGGGCCAGCAGCCACGGCGCGCGTGTGTCCTCTTCCAGCAGATTATGCAGCGGGACGTTGTCGCGCAGTTTATGGTGAAAGGCTTTCAGCACGAGCAGGCAGCGGCTTCGCAACACGGCGGGCTCATACGGGACGGAAAAAAAAGCAAAGAAGGATTCAGCGCTCTCCAGCTCATCGACACCGGGAATCTGATAAAACCACTGCATATTCATCCTCCTACCTGGCGTATCGGCTCACCGCATAACTCATCGTAAATGGCGATCAGTTCATAATCTTTCGGGGTACGCTTCCAGCTCTCCGCAAAGCGGCGAATGGCCGGAAGCAGTACGTCGATTTGCAGCGCATTAAGGGGATACCCCATACGCGCAAAGACGCCGTCCACCGCCTGGCGGCCAGAGTGTTTTCCCAGTACCAGGCGATATTCCCGGCCCATCAGTGCCGGATCAATCGCCTGATAACTCTCTCTGTCCTGCAACAAGGCGGCGACATGCACCCCGGATTCATGGGTAAAGACCTGTTCGCCAACCAGCGGTTGTTGCGCGTCGATAGGGCGCTGGGCGGCCTCGGCGACCTTCTGGCAGAGGGTGGGCAACTGGCTAAAATCGACGCCACTCTCAAGCGTCAGGCAACGGTGCACACCGAGGGCGACCGTCTCCAGTGCGGCATTCCCCGCGCGCTCGCCCAGCCCCAGCACGGTGGTATTCACGCTGGTTGCCCCGGCGCGGATGGCCGCCAGCGTATTGGCGGTGGCCAGCCCCAGGTCGTTATGGGCGTGCATCTCAATGTCACCGTTCCAGTAGCTCCGTAGCGAACGGATAGACGCGTCCGTCGCGAACGGGTCCAGCAGCCCCAGCGTATCGGCAAAACGTAAACGCAGCGCGCCTGCCCGCTGTGCGACACTTGCTATCTGGCGAAGCGTGTCGTCATCCGCGCGCGACGCATCTTCACAGCCGACGCAGACCGCCAGCCCCAGCGTGCGCGCCATACCGATAAAACTCTCCAGCCGGTCAAGCAGCACCGCCAGCGGTTCACGTAATTTGTACTGACGCAGTTTGTCGGACGCCGGAATCGAAATATCCACCCAGTCCATGCCCAGATCGGCGCTCTGGCGGATGTCCCCGGCATTCATGCGACACCAGGACATCAGTATCGCATCCGGTAAATGGCGCCGGACAAGCTGGATACGGGTACGCTCTTCGTCACCCATTGCCGGTGTTCCCACCTCAAGCGCCGTAACGCCTGCGGCAAACAGCGCCTCGGCGATGGCGACTTTCTCACTGGCGCGAAATGCCACCCCAGGACTTTGTTCGCCGTCGCGCAGCGTTGTGTCGTTAATCAGCACACTGGCCATAGCCGCCTCCGTTTAGCCGTAAACCGGCGCAAATGAGGACGTCGCCGGGAGCGGTTTACCGTCCTGCCAGTAAGGGGAGAGCATCCGCAGCCGGGCGATAATCGGCGGCAAAGTGGCGATGACATAATCAATCTCTTTTTCCCGCGTGTAGCGTGACAGGGAGAAGCGAATGCTGCCATGAGCGGCGGTATAGGGAATATTCATCGCGCGCATCACATGCGACGGTTCAAGAGAGCCTGACGTGCAGGCGCTGCCGCTGGACGCGGCGATCCCCGCCTGGTTGAGCAGTAACAAAATGGCTTCGCCTTCAATAAACTCGAACGCCAGATTCGCGGTCCCCGGCACCCGTGGCTGTTTGCCGCCCATGACCATCACCGACGGCACGCTATTGACCAGCTCGTCCTGCAAATAGTCGCGGAGCCGGGCAATTTCGCCCATACCGGGCAGATGAACCTGTGCCAGTTCACACGCACTGCCCATGCCGACAATCCCGGCAATATTTTCCGTACCGGCGCGCCGTCCACGCTCCTGATGGCCGCCACGCAGCAGCGGACGAAAACGCGTGCCGCGACGCAAATAGAGGCAGCCGACGCCTTTCGGGCCGTGCAGTTTATGCGCGGAACAGGAGAGCATGTCGATAGCGGTTTTACCGACCGCCAGCGGAATTTTACCTACCGCCTGAACCGCGTCACAGTGGAACAGCGCGCCGTATTCATGGGCCAGCTCCGCCATCTCTGCCACCGGGAAAATCACCCCGGTTTCGTTGTTGGCCCACATCACGCTGACCACCGCCACCCGGTGGCTGAGCGCCTGGCGGTACTGCGTCATATCGAGCGCACCCTCGGCATTGACCGCAATACGGTGGATCAGATAACCCTGGCGCTCCAGATGTTCGCAGACCGCCAGTGTCGCCGGGTGTTCCACCGTGGTGGTAATGATTTCACGGCGTTCCGGCAGCAGTTCAATGCAGGCATGCAGCGCCGTCGAGGTCGCTTCCGTGGCGCAGGAGGTAAAAATGATTTCACTGGCGTGATCGGCGCCAAGCAGGGCGGCGACCTGTTGATGCGCACGCTCCAGCGCCCCGCGCGAGGGCAGACCAAAGTCATGAATCGAAGAAGGGTTGCCGTAGTGTTCGGTCAAAAACGGCATCATCGCCTCCAGCACCATCGGGTCGATACGGGTGGTGGCGTTATTATCCAGATAAACCTGTTTCATCTTTATTCCCCCATAACGGATAGTGAGGTGTGGCTTACGCCGCTACGACTTCCATAAAACAGCCGGTACGTTCCATTAATTTCTGCTGTAGCCAGGCCAGCGTCATATCGGTCATCATGCAGCCGCTACAGCTACCGGAAAGGCTGACGGTCACTTTATGATTCGCGACATTAATCAGCGACATATCCCCGCCGTCGGCCTGGATGTGCGGTCGCAGTTCGGTAATGGCGTCGATCACCTCTTGCCAGTGCGGATCTTTTGTCGCCTCCACCGCGACAGCCGGAGCCGCCTGCTGCTCGGCCAGGATATCTGCCAGCGCCAGTTCGATACTTTCGTGGCAGGACGTGCAGCCGCCGCCCGCTTTGGTGTAGTTGATCACCTCTTCAAGGGTGGTCAGCCCGTTGGTCAATACCGCGCGGCGAATCTGGCCTTCGTCTACGCCAAAGCATTTGCAGATAAGTTTGCCTTCTTCATGATCGTCATCGAGGGTTTCGCCCCGGTAGTTGGCGATTGCCGCACGCAACGCTTCCTGGCCCATCACTGAGCAGTGCATTTTTTGCGGCGGCAGCCCGTCGAGATAATCGGCGATTTGCTGGTTGGTGACCTGTTCCGCTTCTTGCAGCGTGCGGCCAATGATCAGTTCCGTTAATGCCGACGAGGAGGCGATGGCGCTACCGCAGCCAAAGGTCTGAAAACCGGCCTCCAGAATGGTTTCGCTTTGCGGATCGACCCGCAGCATCAGGCGCAGGGCGTCGCCACAGCTTATCGAACCTACATCGCCAATCGCATTGGCCTCTGCCACCACCCTGGCATTACGGGGATTAAAAAAATGATCTTTCACTTTCTCGGAATAGTTCCACATGCTCTCAGCTCCCAGGATTATGACGGACAGCGCAGGGCGCAATTCACCGCGTTAATCAACAGCGGGTATGAAGATTAAGCAAAAGCAGTACCAGAGCGTAAAAATGATGTTTTTCAGTGGGTTAATAATTTTCCCTCACATAAGCCCACGCGCAATGTCGTGGTTTATGTGAGGTTTGTCGCAGAAACGACACAATCTTTAGCGTTCATCGTCGTCCTGCCACTGACTTTCCAGCAGCAGTTGCGAAAAGCGATTGGGATCGCGAAGCCGCGTGCTTTTGCGCTGTTCTTTGTCATACCAGTAGTGCTGAATTTCCTGTAGCAGGCCGATAATCGGCGTGTCTTCGGGCACGCGGACGGCGCGCACGCCTATTTGCAGCAGTTGCCGAAATACCGTTTCACCAATCGCCACACAGTAAAGGGTGACGCAATCTTCCAGCGCGCTGATGCGGCTGGTTATCTTCTCGGTTTGATGGCCAGCCAGTACGGTAAAGTCCACGACCCGCAGCAAGGTGACATCATCTTCTTTGACGCCATACACCACCAGGCGTGGCGTAGCGCCAAAGTGCTGATCCACGTGATGGTAATCGGAACTGGCGAAGGCGACTTTCATCGACCATTCACCGGAACAGATAGTGCTGAACTGGCGATTAACATGTTGCATAGCGACCTCCGTCAGCGTCCTGGGCAAATTGCTGGCGCAGGGGGGAGCGGTAGACGGGCAGGTGGTGATGACGTTCGCGCATCAGGTTCGCCAGTTCGAACAGTGTGTCGCGAATGCCGGGGTATCCCTGACGCACGCGACGAAATTCCCCAAGCCTGTCGAAGATAGGGAACCCGGCGCGGATCAGCGGGATGGAGAATTGTTCGGCCAGGTCTGCGGCATGAGAGTTGGCGACCAGCAGGTCAGCAGGCATAGCGCAGAGTAAATCCTGCATGTCTTCCAGATCGCCAATGACCACTTTCTCCACGGGAAGCTGTTGCAGGCCCGGCTGGCTGACCGGCGCCACAACGGGGCCGGGGAGCATGCCCTGGCTACGGGCGAAATCACACCAGCCCGCCAACAGATCGCCCTCGGCGGCCAGTGCGAGCCGGGCATCCTGCAACCACATATGACAATCGATCATCGCATCCTGCAATTGTCCGCGCTGGCGCTCAATCCAGGCGGGAACCTCGCGCCCGGAAATGATCTTCAGTTGATGAATAAAACGGTCGCAATGTTCCATGGTCATCAGATGGGGAAGCACGATCACCTCGCCACGGCTACGCTGTGCCAGCAGCGATGCCGCACGGGACAGCGACACGCCAATAGCAAACGTGCACAGGCTCTGTCCCATCTGTTCGATAACACGCAGGGGCGTCCCCCCCTGGGTGACCGGCGAAAAATCGCCGCTTGCCAGGTGACCATCGAGCGACTGCGAAAGATCTGGCACGATCACCGGTTGCAGGCCAAAAGCCTCCACGTAGCTGCGCAGTAATTCAACATCACCGGGCGTCAGCAGGTGACTTAACAACAAGTTGACCCGCCGGTTACGCAGGCCGTGCTGAGGCTTTTCCGGCACCCACTGTTCGATGACGCTTTCCACCACTGCACTAAAGCCGTTCTCCAGCGTGCCGTAAAAATCCGGGGTGTTGACCGTCAGGAGGGAGATATTTTTGTGGCGGGGAAAATCCTCACGGAACTGACGTACCACGCGGCTGATATCGCTGCCCTGCGCTTCAGACAGGCCGGTACTCAACAGGACGATGGCTTTCGGGGTGTTGCGCTGGCACAGCGTATTGAGCGCGGTAAGGATATTGCCGTCCGCCCCCATGACCGTTGAGGTGGGGTCCATCGCCGTGGATTGCAGCGGAATAGGGTCATGAAAATGTTGGATAAAAAACACTTTGGCGAACGCGCTGCATCCCTGCGCACCGTGCACCAGTGGAATACTGTGCTCAAAGCCGAGGCTCGCCAGAATGGCGCCTAACGGCTGGCCGCTTTTTACCGGGCTTACCGCCAGCGGTTTCTGATTACGGATGATATCTGCCATCTTTCACTCCTTATTGCCACGGCGCGCGGGCGTGTGTTTGCGGCCAGACGGGGCTTTCAATAGTCTGGCAAAGCTGTTGGGCGAGGGTGACGATGCCGCGATAACCCGCAAAGGCGTGTTCGCGCTCCTGGTTGATATCCAGAAACGGCAGCCGCGCTTTGTACGCGGTATACATGTTACGCCCCCCGGCGATCATCAAATCGGCCTGGTAGCGGTACACCACATCCAGCAGGGTGCGGGCATTGCCTTCTTCCAGCATTAGCGCGTCATCGCCCATTAATTCGCGAATACGCTGCTTATCTTCTTCGGTAGATTTGCGGGTGCCAGTCGCCACGACGGTCATCCCTAAATCCTGCAATGCGGAGACCACCGACCAGGATTTCACCCCACCGGTATAGAGCAGCACTTTGCGACCCTGTAGCCGTTCGCGCCACGGGGCCAGCGCCTGATTTGCCGTGGCTTCTTCGCGGGCAATAACGGCTTCGGTGCGGGCAATCAGATCGCTGTCGCCAAGCAGGGATGCCAGTTGACGTAGGGCATCGGAGGTGGCGCGCACGCCGTAAAAACTGCCCTCAAACCAGGGGGTGCCATAGCGCTGTTCCAGGGTGCGGGCAACATTGATCAGCGCTCTTGAGCAGACCAGCATATTGACCTGCGCGTGGTGCAGGGTCTGGATTTCACTAAAACGGCCATCCCCGGAAAGGCTGCCCAGCACGCGAATACCCAGCTCATCGAGCAGCGGCTGAACGTGCCAGAACTCCCCGGCGATATTAAATTCGCCAATCAGGCCGATATCGTGGCGGTGTTCCGGCGCAAAGGGGGTACTGTCCGGCCAGGGGGCAGGCGCGCGCCGTCCAATGACCTTGTTAACCATCACTTCACCCGCGAGACGGTTGCCAAGGTTTTTGCTGCCATAGAACCCGGCGGCATCAACGGCAATCACTGGCACGCCGGTGGCGGTTTCCGCCGCCTGACAGACGGCGTCAATATCATCACCCTCCATCGCCGGAACGCAGGTGTTATAGATAAACACGGCGGCAGGGTGATAGCGGTTGACGATGTGGCGCACCGCGTGGAAAAGCCGCCGTTCGCCGCGCCCCATAATGACATCCTGTTCGTTCAGGTCGGTGGTAAAGCCGAGTCGGTTGAGACTGGGGCCGGAGCTCATACTGCCCCGGTTATCCCAGGAGCTTCCCGTGCAGCCAATCGGTCCGTGGACCAGGTGCGCCACATCCGACAGCGGCAGCAGGGTGATTTGCGCGCCGTCGAACGCGCAACCGCCCGCCGTTGCACCGGGTTTAGGGGCGCTACAGCCGGATTTCTGTTTGTGATTGTGTTCGCAGGCGGGTTCATCCAGCAGCGCGAGAATGTCATTTCCCTTCATAGTGACCTCATTGACTTGGTGGGCTGTGCCCAATGTTGCAATTCGCAAGCCAGGAATGAGTTATTGATTTTTAAAGGGAATGCTCTGTCAGGTTTACGACAAAGCAGACAATTGGCGTATTGAGGACAACGGGGAAAGGCCCCCTGCATCCGCAGGTCAGACGCAGGGGATCGCCGATTAAAATACCCGCTCTTCCAGCGGGTTGGCTTTCTCAAGACGTTTTGCCAGCCACGGTGGCAGACGTCCGCTCAGCAGTGCGGTAATGGCATCACACTGGGCGGCAATGGACATCCCTGGCGACACTTTCATCGGGTGGATATTGTGACGAATCAGCCGGGCCGCCGCAGGGCCGCCAATGGCTTCACAAAACAGCAGGTGGCAATCACTCAGGAGCTGCGCGCGAACTTCATTCGGCTCCTGGGTTTGCGGAGCCGAGGGAAGACGGCGTAACGCGTGCAGCCATCCGCCCTGTTCATCAAAGGCGTAGATAAAAAACAGCCGCCCTTGACCAAAATGACCATTGACCAGCAATCCATCCTGTGAACAAAAGGCTACCCGTAATTGCTCCTGACGAGCGGTGCTTTTTACCTGCAGGTGCGCGGGCAGCGTACCGTGCAGGCACGCGTTAACGCGGCTCCAGCGTGCGGGCGACATCATCGCCGTTTCAGACGGGAAGGTCGCTTCCAGTTCGCGGGTATTAAGCTTATCGAGGTACGCCGGGGTTAAGGCGTCGTCGCGTTCTCCTGTCAGCCAGGCCAGGATCTGCGCGGGTTGCAGTTCCGGCAGACACTGAAATAGCGCCAGCATGCGCCAGAAAAGGACATCGTTATCGTTCATCTGACCTCCTTCACAAAAGTGCGCCGCGCGTGGCGCGCAGGCTGATGGGGAAGGTGGGGCGTCCAGGTTGCAGGCTGACGATATACTGGCGTCCCCCCTCCAGAGAAATAGCGCCACCCCAGTTATCCGGGGTGTCATGTTCAATCGCGATGACTTTTGCCTCAAGATCCTGTTTGGCGATGTAACACCACAGATCCGGCCCGCGCTCACGAAATATCACTATTGGCATCGTTTCCCCCTTGCTGCCCCGCACAAGGCGGGGCGCATTATGGTTAGCGGACAAGGTCGAAGCTGTAGTCCGTTTTGCCCAGTTTGATGGTATCGCGGTCGACTTTTTCCAGCACGGCGTTGACCAGGGTGGTGACGATATTCATCGCCCCTTCATAACCCCATGTGGTCTGGCGATGCAGGTGGTGGCGGTCGAACAACGGAAAGCCGAGACGGATCAGCGGAACTTCAAACTGTTCGCCTTTCGCCAGCGTGTCACGCTGGATGAATTTGGCATACGAGTTGCCGATCATAAAGTCCGGTTTGCGGGTAAACATCAGCGAGCGGAAATGCCACAGATCGCAGTTGATGAACACTTCGCTCTCCTGACCGTAGGGCGATGCTTCAAGCATTTTCTTCATCGCTTTCTGCCAGCGCTTGCTGCCGTTATGACAGAGGATAACCGTCGGTTCGCAGCCCAGTTCCAGCAGGAAACGCGCCAGCCCCATCACAAAATCCGGATCGCCGTAGAGACCGAATTTCTTACCGTGCAGCCAGGTGTGTGAATCGAGAATCATGTCCACCAGGCGCCCACGCTCCAGCGTCAGCTCATCGGCCACCGGTTTGCCGGTTAACTGACTGACCGCCATCAGCAGTTCGTCGGTCCCGGTCAGTCCCATTGGGATGGACACTTCTGTGGCGGGCTGGCCCCAGGACTCCTGCACCACTTTTTTGCTCTTCACCAGATGCCAGGGTTGCAGCAGCAGGGTGTCGATAGCATCGGGGGCGTCGCGCATCTCTTGTTGCGTTGTGCCGCCCGCATACATGCGATAGTGGCCGTCGGCTGGCGTATCTAACACCTCTGACGGGTCAGACAGCAGGCTACAGGGCACCTCCATCTGGGCCATCATGCGTTTGAGCACGCGGTAATTGCCAAGATAGGTTTCAAAACCGGTCACCAGGTTTAGCTTCGCCAGTTTGCCCGGTTGCGCCACGTGATCGGCGGTAAATGCCCGGGCGAAACCTTCAAACATGTTGTCCCAGCCGGTGATGTGGCTACCGATAAAACTTGGCGTATGGGCGTAGGGCACCGGAATGGCGGCATCGATAAACCCGTCCTTTTTGGCGTTGGCGATAAAGGCCTGCAGGTCATCGCCGATGACCTCCGCCATACAGGTAGTGGAGACGGCGACAATTTCCGGTTTGTACAGGGCGCTGGCATTTTGCAACCCGGTGTTAAGGTTGTTGTTGCCGCCGAAGACCGCCGCATCCTCTGTCATAGAGTCGGAAACGCAAGCGATCGGCTCTTTGAAATGACGGTTAAAATAGGTGCGGAAATAGGCCACACAGCCCTGGGAACCGTGCACATAAGGCAGCGTATTGGCAAAACCCAGCGAGCAGAGTACCGATCCTAAAGGCTGGCAGGCCTTTGCCGGATCGACGGTTAACGCTTCACGCTTAAAGTTCAGCGCTTCGTACTCCGCCGTGGTGGTCCATTCAAAAACCTCTTGCACGCGCTGCGGGTCGTGCGCCTCTTCCAGACCGCGCTTATTGCGAAACAGCGTCTGGTATTCGTCCTGTTCAAACAGCGGATGACAGGTGACAATTTTCTCAGCAGTTTGGCTCATGATGTTCTCCTCCCGCGCCACAAATCGGTGAACAAACGGGATGTCAGGATAGTATTCAGGCTGATTTCAGCCAGGGTGCGGTCAACTCGCCCCAGGCGGGATTGTTGAGCGTCATGTCCATATCGCGGGCAAAGATGGCAAAGCCGTCATAGCCGTGATACGGGCCGGAGTAATCCCAGGAGTGCATCTGGCGAAACGGTACCCCCATTTTCTGGAAAATGTATTTTTCCTTGATGCCTGAGCCAATGAGGTCCGGCTTAATCGCCTTCACGAAGGCTTCCAGTTCATAACTGCTGGCATCGTCGAACAACAGCGTGCCCTCTTTGAGGTCCGGCAGGGTGCGGTCGTAATCGTCGTTATGGGCAAATTCATACCCGGCGGCGACAATCTCCATGCCCAAATCCTCATACGCGCCAATCACGTGGCGAGGACGCAGGCCACCCATATAGAGCAGCACCTTGCGGCCTTCGAGACGCGGGCGGTATTTAGCGATAATCGCGTCGTTCTGTGCCTGATATTTGGCGATCACCGCTTCCGCATTGGCGCGGATGGTGTCGTCAAATTGATCGGCGATCTTACGCAGCGATTCGGCGATTTTGGTCGGGCCGAAGAAGTTGTACTCCATCCACGGGATACCGTGTTTCTCTTCCATATGGCGAGAGATGTAGTTCATAGAGCGGTAGCAGTGCACCAGGTTCAGCTTGACGAACGGGGTGTTTTCCATCTCTACCAGCGTGCCGTCACCGGACCACTGCGCCACCACGCGTAATCCCATCTCTTCAAGCAGAATGCGCGACGCCCAGGCATCCCCCCCGATGTTGTAATCGCCGATGATGGCCACGTCATAGGGGGTAGATTCGAAAGGCTTCCCTTCGCGGTTATCCAGCACCCAGTCGCGGATCACGTCGTTGGCGATATGGTGACCGAGCGACTGCGACACGCCGCGAAAGCCTTCGCAACGCACCGGGATCACCGGCTTGTTGAGCGCTTTTTTACTGGCATTCGCCACCGCTTCGATATCGTCACCGATTAAACCAACCGGGCACTCCGACTGAATGGAGATGCCTTTGGTCAGCGGGAACAGTTCCTCCATCTCCTCAATCAGTTTGGTGAGCTTTTTATCGCCGCCGAAGACGATATCGCGCTCCTGAAAATCAGATGTAAAGTTCAGCGTCCCGAAGGAATCAACGCCGCTGACCCCGGTATAGTAGTTGCGCCGCCCGGCACGGGAGTACTGCCCACAGCCGATCGGGCCGTGGGAGATGTGGGCCATATCTTTAATCGGCCCAAAAACCACGCCTTTCGATCCGGCGTAGGAGCAGCCGCGGACGGTCATCACACCCGGCTGCGATTTGCGGTTAGAGATGATGCATTTCCCGACGCTTTCCATCTCCGGGTCGGTCACCATCATGTGCTTTCTGCGTTCTTTGCGCGTTTTTTCGGGAAAGATCTCCAGCACTTCCTGGATAATTTCCAGATTACGTTCGCCTGTTGCATTGCTCATAACTGTGTTCCTGTTACAAGGCGGCTCAGGCCGCGTTTTCTTCGGCGGCGGTTTTACCGATGATGCTGGCGTCTTCCACATCCATAATGCCGAATTCCATCAGCAGCTCTTCCAGTTCATCCATGGTGCAAGGGGTCGGGACGACCATCAGGGTGTTGTTGACGATCTTGTTCGCCAGCGCGCGGTATTCGTCGGCCTGGTTGCATTTCGGGTCATATTCGATAACCGTCATACGGCGAATTTCCGCGCGCTGGACGATGTTGTCGCGTGGCACAAAGTGAATCATCTGGGTGCCCAGTTTTTCTGCCAGCGCGATGATCAGTTCATCTTCGCGGTCGGTCTGACGGGAGTTACAAATCAGCCCGCCCAGGCGTACCTTGCCGGATTTAGCGTATTTCACGATGCCTTTGGAGATGTTGTTAGCGGCATACATCGCCATCATTTCCCCGGAGCAGACGATATAGATCTCTTGCGCTTTGTTTTCACGAATCGGCATGGCGAACCCGCCGCAGACCACGTCACCGAGGACGTCATAGAAGACAAAGTCGAGGTCGCTGACATAGGCGCCTTCTTCTTCAAGGAAGTTAATGGCGGTAATAACGCCGCGACCTGCACAACCCACGCCTGGCTCCGGGCCGCCGGATTCTGCACAACGCACGCCGCCGTAACCGATTTGCAGCACATCTTCCAGTTCAAGGTCTTCCACTGAACCCACTTCGGCGGCCATCTCCATAATGGTGTTCTGCGCTTTCGCATGCAGGATCAGACGGGTGGAGTCCGCTTTCGGGTCGCAGCCGACGATCATCACTTTTTTACCCATTTCCGCGAGAGCGGCGACGAGGTTTTGCGTGGTGGTGGATTTGCCGATCCCACCTTTGCCATAAATGGCGCATTGACGCATGGTCATGGTGTGTTCTCCTGTTTGTGTGTTTGCCCATTAACCAGTGCAGGGAACATACCAGCTGTGCCATAACCTATAATTTATTGTATTTATTGATTTTTATATTTATCGCCTCTGTGGGTGGCAAAACAAACACTGAACAATATGCAGACCAATTGTTGGAAACAGGACAATTCGCCGCCACACCCGCCGCTGCCGTGGCGGCGCTGACACTTTGTTAGCTGTTCAACAGGATGTCGGACTGCCTGTCTTATTCCGCGCAATGTTGGAAGACTCACAAGTCAGGACTTTTAGTTAATACCTTGAATTTGAACGCAGATATTACGTTTTCCCGATATGGCACAGGCTGTGCAATGCAGGGGTACTACGGTTTGCCGTCAGCGGGCGGCGACTTTGCCTCTCACATTCGAGGAACGAGAAATGTCCGGAAAGATGAAAACGATGGATGGCAACGCTGCGGCGGCCTGGATCTCCTATGCCTTTACTGATGTTGCGGCGATTTATCCCATCACCCCCTCAACACCGATGGCGGAAAACGTCGACGAATGGACGGCACAGGGTAAGAAAAACCTGTTTGGTCAACCGGTGCGTCTGATGGAGATGCAGTCAGAAGCCGGTGCGGCAGGGGCCGTACACGGCGCATTGCAGGCGGGAGCGCTGACCACAACCTATACCGCGTCACAGGGATTGCTGTTGATGATCCCCAATCTGTACAAGATTGCGGGCGAGCTGTTGCCGGGGGTGTTTCATGTCAGCGCCAGGGCGCTGGCGACCAACTCGCTGAATATCTTTGGCGATCACCAGGATGTCATGGCCGTGCGCCAGACGGGGTGCGCGATGCTGGCGGAAAACAATGTCCAGCAGGTGATGGATCTGTCGGCGGTGGCGCACCTCGCCGCGATTAAAGGCCGCGTGCCCTTTATCAACTTCTTTGACGGCTTTCGTACCTCGCATGAAATCCAGAAAATTGAGGTGCTGGAACATGAAGAGCTGGCGCCGTTATTGGATCAGGAGGCGCTCAACCAGTTTCGCCGTAATGCCTTAAACCCGGATCACCCGGTCATTCGCGGCACGGCGCAGAACCCGGACATCTACTTTCAGGAACGCGAGGCCTCCAACCGCTTTTATCAGGCGCTGCCGGAGATTGTCGAAGGGTATATGGCGGAGATTTACCGTATCACCAGGCGCGAATACCACCTGTTTGATTACTACGGTTCGCCGGATGCTGAGCAAATCATTATTGCGATGGGGTCAGTGTGCGACACCATCCAGGAGGTGGTGGATGCGATGATCGACAGCGGTGAAAAAGTCGGCCTGGTTTCCGTGCATCTGTTCCGGCCTTTCTCGCTGGCCCATTTTATGGCGAAGATCCCCGCCAGCGTGAAGCGCATTGCCGTGCTCGACCGCACCAAAGAGCCGGGCGCCCAGGCGGAACCGCTATGTCTGGATGTCAAAAATGCCTTTTATCATCACGAAAACCCACCGCTGATTGTTGGTGGCCGCTATGCGCTGGGGGGTAAAGATGTTCTGCCAGGCCACATTGTTTCTGTGTTCGAAAACCTGAAAAAACCGCTGCCGATGGATGGTTTTACGGTGGGGATTTTTGACGATGTTACCCACACCTCGCTGCCGGTACCGGTTTATGACATTCACGTCTCCCGTGAAGGTATCACCGCCTGTAAATTCTGGGGGCTGGGTTCCGATGGCACGGTCAGCGCCAATAAGAATGCCATCAAAATTATCGGTGATAACACGCCGATGTTCGCGCAGGCCTATTTTGCCTACGATTCGAAAAAATCCGGTGGGATAACCCTGTCGCATCTGCGCTTTGGTAAGCGCCCGATCACTTCGCCGTATCTGATTCATAACGCCGATTTTATTGCCTGTTCACAGCAATCTTATGTCGATAAATATGATCTTCTTGATGGCATCAATCCGGGCGGGATTTTCCTGCTCAACTGCACCTGGTTTGGCGAAGAGGTGGAGCGCCATCTGCCCAATAAAATGAAGCGCATTATTGCCCGCCAGGGGGTGCGGTTTTACACCCTGAACGCGGTTGATATCGCACGTAAACTCGGCCTCGGCGGGCGTTTTAATATGCTGATGCAGGCGGCCTTTTTTAAACTGACCGACATTATTGATGCCAAAACCGCCTCGGCGCACCTTAAGAAAGCGGTGGCAAAATCCTATGGCAGCAAAGGGCAGAACGTGGTGGATATGAACAATGCCGCTATCGATCTGGGGATGGATGCGCTGCAGGAGATTATCGTTCCCGACCACTGGGCGTATGCAGAAGAGGAGGAGAAAGAGGACGGCAAACTGATGCCGGACTTTATTCGCAATATCCTTGAGCCGATGAACCGCCAGAACGGCGACAGACTGCCCGTCAGCGCTTTTCTGGGTATGGAAGACGGGACATTCCCGCCCGGCACCGCCGCCTGGGAGAAGCGCGGTATCGCCATGCAGGTGCCGGTCTGGCAGCCTGAAGGCTGTACCCAGTGTAACCAGTGCGCCTTTATCTGCCCGCACGCGGCCATTCGCCCGGCGCTGTTGAGCAGTGAAGAGCGCGAAGTGGCCCCTGCTGCGTTACTGAGCAAGCCCGCGCAGGGGGCCAAACACTATGAATATCATCTGGCTATCTCGCCGCTCGACTGCTCTGGCTGCGGTAACTGCGTGGATATTTGCCCGTCGAAAGGCAAAGCCCTGGCGATGCAACCCCTCGACAGCCAGCGTCCGATGATCCCGGTGTGGGATCACGCGCTGGCCTTGACGCCCAAAGAGAACCCATTCAGCAAAGCTACGGTCAAAGGCTGTCAGTTTGAAACCCCGTTACTGGAGTTCTCCGGCGCCTGCGCAGGGTGCGGCGAAACCCCGTACGCGCGCCTGATTACTCAGCTTTTCGGCGACCGGATGATGATTGCCAACGCCACGGGCTGTTCGTCTATCTGGGGGGCCAGCGCACCGTCCATCCCGTGGACGACAAACCACAAAGGCCAGGGGCCGGCCTGGGCGAATTCGTTGTTTGAAGATAACGCCGAGTTTGGTCTGGGGATGATGTTGGGAGGCCGCGCCATCCGTGAACAACTGGCCAGTGATGTGGCCAGCGTGCTGGAAAAACCGCTGCATCCTGATTTGCAGCAGGCGCTGCGCGACTGGCTGGAGAACAAAGATCTCGGTGAAGGTACCCGCGCGCGGGCGGAAAAACTGAGCGCGCTGCTGGCGGCTGAAAAGGGCGACGATGACCTGCTTAATCGCCTGTATCAAAATCAGGACTACTTCACCAAGCGCTCGCAGTGGATTTTTGGTGGGGACGGCTGGGCCTATGACATTGGCTTTGGCGGCCTCGACCATGTGCTGGCCTCCGGTGAGGATGTGAATATTCTGGTGTTTGATACCGAGGTCTATTCCAATACTGGCGGCCAGTCATCGAAATCCACACCGGTGGCTGCCATTGCCAAGTTCGCCGCCGAAGGCAAACGGACGCGCAAAAAAGATCTGGGAATGATGGCCGTCAGTTATGGCAATGTGTATGTCGCCCAGGTGGCGATGGGGGCCGATAAAGCCCAGACGCTCCGCGCCATTGCCGAAGCCGAAGCCTGGCCGGGACCGTCGCTGGTGATTGCCTACGCGGCCTGTATTAACCATGGGCTGAAAGCGGGGATGGGGCGCAGTATCAGCGAGGCAAAGCGCGCGGTAGAGGCTGGATACTGGCACCTCTGGCGCTATAACCCGCAACTGCTGGCGAAAGGGAAAAACCCGTTTATTCTCGATTCGGAAGAGCCGGAAGAGAGTTTCCGTGACTTCCTGATGGGGGAAGTGCGTTATGCTTCGCTGGGACGTACTTCGCCGGAGGTGGCCGATACGCTGTTTGCCCAGACCGAGCAGGATGCCAAAGACCGCTACGCCCAGTACAAGCGGCTGGCCGGAGAGTAAGAGAAGCGGCCCGGTGTTTGCCGGGCAGAAACAAAAAAGGCCGGAGTGGCAGTGATGCGCTCCGGCCTTTTCTTTGCCTGCAATAGATTAGCGGGTGACATGCACCTGCGGCGTGGTGTTGCTGATAAATCGCCCGCCGGAGGCGCGCTCAAGCTGGGCCGCCAGTTGCAGCAGCAGCCCGTCGTTACCCTGGCGCGTCTGGAAATGCATGCCGAGCGGCAAGCCGGATTGTTGCCAGGCCAGCGGCAACGAAATACCGGGCGTGCCGGTTAAACTGGCAAGCGGGGTGTAGGAGAAGATATCCCACAGGGAATAGAACCAGTCCATCACGTCCGGGTTATCGCTGAGCGTCAGGTACTTTTTCTCGCCGAGCAGCGGCGTCGGTTTGGAAAATGTCGGTGTCAGGATCACATCCCACGTCTGGAAAAATGCCCCCAGCTTGCGGGAGATCTGGTTAAACGCATCCTGCATTTTCCAGCGCTCGCTGTAGGACATACCAATCCCTTTTTGCCAGATGCGGATATTCATCGGCTCGATTTTATCCTCCGGCGGGACGCTAAGATCGTTTTTCTCCAGCAGCCGCTGAATAAACTGCGCAAAATTGCTGATATAGCAGGCGGTCTGTGCGGCAAAGGCCTCTTCGAAGGGGATATCTGGCGTCACCCATTCCACCTGATGGCCCAGCTCCTCAAGCAGGCGCGTCGTTTTCTCCAGTTCTTCGACAAAATGCGGCGTTGCGCGGTAATTTCCCCATTCGTGGGACACGGCAATACGCAGCGGCGCAGGATCGCGGGTGATCATCTCGCTATAGGGCTGCGGGGGCTGCCAGTAAGGCATAAACTCGCCCGGTGCGCCGCCCCGGCAGCTATCGACAAAGCGTGCCGTGTCGCGCACGCTGCGACTCACACAGCCTTGCGTTGAGACATACCCGGTGATATCCGAGAGTGCCGGGCCAATTGAAAAGACGCCCCGACTACTTTTCAGGCCAACAAGCCCATTGGCCCCCGCCGGTATGCGAATGGAGCCACCGCCATCGGTGGCATGGGCGAGGGGAATAACCCCGGCGGCCACCGACGCGCATGCCCCGGCAGAGGAGCCAAAGGTGGTGTATTGCGGGTTCCACGGGCTGCGCGTTACGTAAATCGCCGGGTTTTCCGCCGATCCGCAGACGCCAAACTCCGGCGTGGCGCTGCGGCCAATAATATTAAGCCCGGCATGGCGAATTTTCGTGGTCAAAAAGGCGTCTTCATCCGGACGATTGCCACGCATAAACGCGGAGCCTTGCTCCTGCAAACGCCCCTTTACCCCCGGCCCTAAGTCTTTCATCAGGAAGGGAACCCCTTTAAACTCTCCCTCCAGACAGGTGCCGTCGGTTTCCGGTTGGTGGATGGCATCATCAAACAGTTCCACGACAGCATTGATTTGCGGGTTAACCCGCAGCGTCGCGGCCTGTGCCTGTAGCGCCAGTTCACGGGCGCTAACGTCGCCGCGCTCGACCAGTTCAGCCAGCGCGGTGGCATCGCAGGCGGCCCACTCATCCCAGCTCAGTGCGGTGTTCATTGTGATTTCTCCTTCGCAAACTGGATCTTGCCCTGCGGCGCTTTCAGGCGGCGGGTGGCCTTATGAGGGGCACGTTCTTTGAGCATCAGTGTCGCCACCAGGCAGAGGATATTGGCGGCGATGAGGTAGTAGCCTGGAGAAACCGGGTCGCCAGTCCATTTAATCAGCCACGAGAAGACAATTTGCGCCGTCCCGCCAAACAGGGTGATGCCAAAGGCAAAGGCGATGGAAAAACCGGTTGAGCGGATATAGCGCGGGAAGTTTTCGCACAGCACCACCAGCACGCCAGCGCCGCTGATACATTGCAGTGCGGCAAAGAGGGTGATGATGGCAAAGAAAACGCCTTCACTGCGCCAGGCATTGATCATCTCAAGGCCCGGTAGCAGCAAGAGCAGTAGAATCAGGCGCGGCGCGATAATGGTCATCTTGCGCCCGAAGCGGTCCGCCATCCAGCCACCCACCAGGGAAAATATCACCACGCACACGCCGATAAGAATGGTCGACGCCATGGCCGTACCTGGCGCAAAAGCCAGCTCTTTCAGGGCATAGGTGGTCATGTAATTGAGGAAATATTGCGTAATGGTACTGCCTGAAAGAATAAAAATACCCACCAGAATCAGGCCACGGTAGTTACGCATCACCTCACCGAGCAGACTGCCGGTGGACTTGCTGGCGGCGCTGTTCTCAGTAGTGAAGGTCTCGTTAAGGTTACGGCGCAGGTAGATGGCAATGGGCAGGATGATCAGTCCAAAAGCAAAAGGCACGCGCCAGCCCCAGGCCGACAGTTGCTCCGGCGTCAGGATGACCGTCAGCGTATAACCAATCACCCCGGCGCTGATACCTGCAAGCCCCTGGGCGACAATTTGCCAACTGGTGTAGAAGGCCCGTTTGCCTTCTGGCGCCGCCTCCATAATAAAGGTCGTCGCGGGGCCAGCTTCACCACCCCAGGCCAGCCCTTGCAGCATGCGGACAATCACCAGCAGGATAGGGGCCGCCATGCCAATCGTTTCATAACCGGGCAGAAAGACCAACCCGCCGGTGCCGATGGTCATAAAAACCATGGTGAGCAGCATCGCCGGTTTACGTCCTACACGGTCGGCATAACTGCCAATAAATATGGCGCCAAGCGGGCGGACAATAAAGCCGATACCAAACACAGAGACCGACAATAAAAGACTGGTGAAGGGGTTATCAGAGGGGAAGAAAATATTGCCGATCATCACGGCAAAGGTGGCATAAGCACTGAAATCGAAAAATTCAACCGCAGCGCCAAGCACAACAGCCACCACTTCTTTGCGTGATGCTTTGGGTTTTATCGCGCTATGACTTATTTCGTTTGTCATCGTATGGCCTTCCTCAATGTGTTCAGGCGAAGTGAAACGTGAAAAGACATAGCAGACATATAACAGGGCTCAGATCCGCTCACTATCACAATTAGGCGAAGGCAGTGTTTAAAAAATGTATGCACTCATGGCAGGCTAAACGAATAAGAAAATAATATGATTAAATTTAATTATCTGTTTTTATTATATAATTTGTTTTTCGTTTGAGATGAGATTTCCCTGCGGTAAATATTCACTTCGTCGAGTGCACTTAAAATGTGCCTGGTTCGTAAACCCGATTACCGAATGGGGCAGCGATAAATAAGCGGTCATGCCGCATATTCAGGCCATTGTGGCGTAATGACGATTTGAATAGCTCAGTGAATGCACAAAAATGGCGCTCCGTGCTTACTAAAAGTGCAATGTGGCGCTAATTATGTCGATGTTTGCCAATATTTCGCCAGCGTAATAAGGTCGCTTCAATGGATTCATCCAACGGGAGAGACAATGCAATTACGGGCGCTGAAATATTTTAGTCAGGTCGCAAAGTCTGCTTCTTTTCGGGAGGCTGCCGATAAATTGTTTGTTGCGCCAGGGGCAGTGACGCGACAAATCGATATTCTGGAACACTATTATGGCGCGGCATTGATTGAACGAGGCCCGAGGGGGATTAAACTGACCCGTGAAGGGGAGCTTCTGGCGCAGGCGGTGGACGCCACATTGCGTGAGCTGGAGTCGGTGAAGGCGCGCATTACCTCAAGGCGCAGCGTGGTGTCCGGTACGGTAAAAATCTGCGCCGCCGAGAGCCTGGTCGCGCTGTTTATCGCGCCCGTCATTGAGGCATTTGGTCAGCACAACCCGGAGGTGTCGTTCGAAATTGACACCGGCAGCGCCCCGTACATTGCCGAACAGCTTATTCGCGGACATGCGGATGTGGCGCTGGCCTTTTATACCCCGGTCAGCGCGGAGATTCAGGTGACGCATTGCTGTCATCTGGAACACAAGGTTCTGATGGCCGCCCACCATCCGCTGGCGACGAAGCCGCGTTTGACCCTCAAAGAGATTGCCGCCCATCCGATTGCCATTCCTCCCGCCAACTATGCGGTGCGCCAGTTACTGGAATCCGCCGCCCGGCGCGAAGCTGTTCACTTCGATATGCGCTTTATTACCAGTTCGATGGAGGTGCAAAAGACCCTGGCGCTGCAGGGCAGGACGCTACTTATTTTGCCCCAGCTACATCATCAGGAGCCGGACGCGCAGGCAATGTTTGTGGCGGTACCGCTGGCCGATCCCCTGATGGGAAAAGTGAAGGTCGATCTCTGTTTACCCCGTCAACGGACGTTATCCATGGCGACCCGTCTGTTCCATGATATGTTGTCGCAACGTATTGATGGTCAGAATGCTCTGGTCAACACAACGGCGTAGAGCAATCAGGATCTTTTCCCGCCGCATAAGGAATGACGCCATGACAACGGTTCCGCGCTATCACGTACAGACGATACCCGCGCCGCAAACCTACCCGGATATTGCTTACCCCGTCCTTTCTGACGACACCATGAAACAGCGCTTGCGTAATGTCCTGCTGGCGATGCAGGCCAGTGGTTTTACCCATCTGGTTATCTATGCCGACAAAGAGCACGGCGCCAATTTTGAGTATCTTGCCGGGTTTATTCCCCGTTTCGAGGAAGCATTGCTGGTCGTTAATGCCGATGGCGAGCTGAGCTACATCATGGGCAATGAAAACCTCAAACTGGTGCCCTTTGCGCGTAACGGCGGCAAATGCCTGCACACGCCGCTATTCTCATTACCCAACCAGCCGATGGACGGGGATGTTCCGTTGGCCGGGTTGCTCTCCTCGTGCGGCATCACGGTTGCTGCCAGGGTGGGTGTCGTGGGCTGGAAATTATTCACCGGTGATTCAGCGCTGTTTGATGTTCCGGCGTTTATTCTCGATGCGGTGTTCAGCGCGGCAGGCGGGCGGGACAATGTGCGCAATGCCACCGGGCTGTTTATCTCCCCGGAGCGGGGCGTACGGCGGCTGAACAGCGCCTGCGAAATTGCGTTTTATGAGTACGGCGCAAACCTCGCCTCCACGCAGGTGCTGACGGCGCTCAATGCCGTTGAGCCAGGGCGGCGTGAAAAAGAGATAGGGCACCTTCTGGCCGGTTGGGGACAGCCCAACAATGTGGTGATGATTGCCGCCACCGGCGACCGATTTACCAATGCCTGTCTCTACCCAACGGACAAGATTATCGCTCGCGGCGATAAATTTTCTCTGACCGTCGGTTATAAAGGCGGGTTAACCAGCCGTGCAGCCTGGGTTGTCGCCAGTGAAAATGAGCTGGCGGAGCCGGTTGCAGATTATCTGACCCGTGTGGCCATTCCCTATTATCACACCGTGGTCCAGTGGCTTGAGTTTATCCGCCCAGGCGTGACGGGCGCAGAAGTCTACCGCCTGGTGGAGTCGGTGTTACCTAAAGATCGCTGGCACTGGCATCTCAATCCTGGCCACCTGGTTGCCGATGAAGAGTGGTTAAGTTCGCCGATTTACCCCGGTTCAACAGCCCGCCTGGAAAGCGGCATGCTGCTGCAAATCGATATTATTCCCTCGGTGCCGGGTTATGGCGGCTGTAGCATTGAAGATACCGTTGGCCTGGCCGATGAGGCGCTGCGCGATGAACTGGCGCAGGATTACCCGCAGGTGTGGGCGCGTATGCAGGCGCGTCGCAACTATGTCACTGATGTACTGAAAATAGACCTGCCTGAGGAGGTTATTTTGTTATCCAACACGGTAGGGTATTTGCGACCTTTTTTACTGGATAAAAATAAAGCGGTGGTGAAGGTATAATATCAGCAACGTCATGCCTGCGTTCTGGCTGTAATGCATGACGTTGTAAATAATAACACTGCAAATAATCTCAAGGTGACAAGCTGCGGGCAATTAGCCTGGGTTTTCATGTAAAGATACGGCACTATATTACAAAGAAAAAGACAACGGAAGCATATTATTTTGCGTGATAGAATATCCTTTACACTCAGAATGACACCTGTCCCTTTCTCTCTGCGTGTGATTAGCGCGCATACCCTTCGCTATTTCTAGCCTCGCTGCTGCCTGTAAAGCTGAATATATTCTTAACAGTTGTTCTGAGCATTTGTACCGTGTCAGAGTAATATCTGGTCTGACATGTAATGAAAAGATAATACCCGGCAAGGTTATTAATCTTATGGTTTCAGAATGGTTTTACTACGACTAAACACTTCGTAAGCAAAAAAGAAATGGCGAGTTAAAATCACTTATCTTAAATTCTTAACGCCCGTTTTTTTGTAAATTTTACCGGCGCTTTTCATAACATCATTTTTGACATATTTTCTGCCCTGTATGGCGCGCTACGCCTGTATTTCCGTTGCTGACGTGATGCCTGGTGCGTGAAGTGGAAGGGGATATCTTAAAGCACTATCTATTTGAAAAGTAGCAAATTTTAAAATGATGGTGTTTTTTTAATAATTTTATAGAATTTTCTGATTTCCCGCTTATACTGAAAAAACATCGTTGCATGTGAACCATGCCGATATGCCACTTACTTTAGCTTTTCACTATAAATAAAAAACGATAAGAGCGCATTTCTTATTGTATGGGAGGTATTGCCCATTGAATATGCATACAGCACATCACGGTTAGCGATAAAATAATTTTCTCTGTCTCTTTTTTGACAGAGCACCACTCTTGCCTTTAAAAATTAAAGGCGCTGGATCCTGTTGTCTTTATTTTTTATGGGCTTTGTGTTGCCCGAATGTAATGTTTGTCCACAAACATTATACAGTCTCAGATTAGCGCTTTGGTGTGTGGCGACTTGCAACTCCCTCATTAAGGACGTGACATGATTGATGAAGCATTGAGTTATCTTAAAGACATTCTTGATCAGCAATTACGCAACCAATTCGATATTGCAGGAAATATGGTTGTTTTAAATAATCTGGTCGATTCGAGCGGCGGCTTGCCTTTAAAAAATCAAAATAAATTAGTGCTGACGCTTATCAATCTGGAGCATGAAACCAGCAAGCCCTTTTATGGTACTCGTACCACACCCGATACGAAAAATAATATCGTCAGGCAGATGATGCCGACGGTGAGATTTAATCTGGATGTCTTGCTTACCGCCAGCTTTGATGACTATAGCGAATCGTTGCGCTTTCTCTCTGCGGTTATCGCGTTTTTTCAGGCGAATCCCATCATCAAGCGGCAGAATTTTCCTGATATCCCGGCCGGTATTGAGCAGTTGCAGTTTGAAATTGAAAATTCACCTTACGAAAACACCCACAACCTCTGGAGTGCGCTGGGGGCGCGGTATCAACCTTCGATTATCTACAAAATTCGTCATATCGCGATTCAGGCGAATCAGGTAAGCGGGGAATCGCCCATTCTCGAACAGGTCGGCAGCCAGGCTCAGGCCAGACGCTGATGTTTGTGATAGCGGAAATTACCTTACAGCATCAGTTTTATCCAGACAGCGTCTGGCGTGACGCCACACTCGTGCCGGATCAAAACACCCATGCACTCATGCGTCGTCTGGGGTTGAGCCTGGTGGCAGCAGGCAATATATGGCGCATTTATGGCTATGCCCCGACGGGCAGAACGGCATTTTTGCAGTATTGCGTGTCCCAGGATGCACGCAACCCATTGCGTTTCTGGCTGGTGCAGCCCAATGCCTGGCTGCTTGCGGTCACGGCACTCCCCGGGGAGTGGAAAGGGGGGCTGGGATTCAGTAGTGAGCGTATTACTGCTGATGGGCAGAGGCCGGGCGCCATGATCATGGGCGCTGCGCAAGCGCAAAGCGCGCCCGCTATTGCGACAGGTGAAATCTGTCTCTATCCGGCGGATTTGCTCCCCCGGCAGGCTTTTACGGTGACGCTCCAGGCGCGCGCCACCGTCTGGGAATATCGCTTGATCCCGCGCGGACAGCGGCGCTTACAAAACCCAGAGATAGTGGACGCATCAGGGCAGGTTACGTTCAACCCTGCCAGCGTTCGCAGTGGGGATGTCGATGGACAAAATGGCTGGGTAACCCGCAGCACCTCAACCATTACCCTGCAACAGGCGCCACCACAGCGCTTTGCGTTGATGGATATCCCGCGAACCCAGACGCAGAGCGGGCGTACCCGACAGCAGACGGTGATGTCTGTGCTGCCAACGCCTGCGGCAGATCGTTTATTTACCGCGTATTCCGCGGATCAGCAGCCCGTGTCGGTTATGTATGTGTATGTCTGATGAAAGGGGCGCAACACGCATCACCCGCAGGCGAACAGGGGTCGGATTCTGATGTTTTTGGGCTAATGCCTTTTCAGGCTAACGACTCGCAGTACAGGAATTTCACTCAGTGAACCAAAGGAAAACCACGACATGCTAGCATCCAATATCAAAACTCCGGGTGTGTATATCAACGAGTTGAATGCCTTTCCGAACTCGGTGGTCCCTGTCGCCACCGCGGTTCCGGCCTTTATCGGCTATACACCCAACGCGCAGTATCAGGGCAAGTCCTACTACAACAAGGCACAGAAGATCACCTCTTTTGCCGAATTTCAGGCCATCTACATGAATGCGAATCCGCAGCCACCGGCGGATCCCGCGTCGCAGTACAACCCTGAGTACTATCTGGTGGCGCAAAAAACGCAGCCGGAAAAGGGGGAGTATCTGTTATTGAACGGCACTTATTATTCGATAGTGCCTGACCCGAATACCATCTACTACCTCTATAACAGCATTCGCCTGTTCTATCTCAACGGCGGCGGCGATGCTTACATTGTTTCGGTCGGCAGCTATGGGGAGTCCAGCGGTAAACCCGGCGATGTAGGGGCGCAAATCGTTAACCCGAACGTGAAACTCGCCGATCTGCAAGGTGGTCTGGCGCTGCTGGAAAACGAACAGGAACCCACCATGTACATCTGCCCGGAAGCCACGCTGCTTTCCCCGGCGGATAACGGCACCCTGATGCAGAGTATGTTGCTGCAGGCGGCGGAGTTGCAGACCGCAGTCTGCCTGTTCGATATTATCGGCGGCGATACGCCTGACCCGATCATGTACACCAATGATATTGAGGCGTTTCGCAATAGTACCGGCTCAAACGGGCTAAATTACGGCGTTGCTTATTATCCCTTTATCGGTACGACCATCATGCAGGGCAGTGATATCAATTTCACGAACCTGTTTGGTGGCGACATTAAACAGTTGGGGGCGGTGATTAACCCGCCGTCGGCGCAGGACCCGGTGGTCGCGAAGATCCTCGCAATGATTGAAACACCGCCGCAAACTAACCCGATGAGCAATTCGCAACTCAATGCCGCGCTGCTCAACGCCTCAAAAACCTATTCGCAAATCATCAATAACGTTCTGACCTGCTCTAACCTGCTGCCGCCAAGCGGCGCGATGGCCGGGGTATATACCGTGAATGACAACCTGAACGGCGTCTGGAATGCCCCCGCCAATACCAGCATTGTCGGCGCGGCGCGGTTACCCATCCGCTTAACCGATGCCCAACAGGCGGATCTCAATGTTGACGCGGTATCGGGTAAGTCCATCAATGCTATCCGTTTTTTCAATGGGCAGGGCATCCTGATTTGGGGGGCGAGAACCCTGGATGGCAACAGCCAGGACTGGCGCTACATCTCGGTTCGCCGCACCATGACCTTCCTCGAACAGTCCGTGAAACTGGCGGCGCGCGCGTATGTGTTCGAACCGAACACGGCGAATACCTGGGCGGCGGTGCGCAGCGAAATCTCCAGTTTCCTGACCGATATCTGGAAAGAAGGTGGGTTACAGGGGGCCACGGCAAATGATGCGTTTCAGGTCTTTTGCGGCCTGGGTTCCACCATGACGGGCGACGATATCCTGAACGGTTTTCTTAATGTCACCGTGAAGGTCGCCATCGTGCGTCCGGCTGAATTCCTCGTCATCACCTTTGAGCAGGAAATGGCGAAATCAGGCTGAGTGATGCGGTAAGGCCTGTTCACACATCAATGAGTCAATTTACTGATTAGCGACTGTTAAGGAGCATGCTCATGGCAGATGACGGCAGCAAAGAAGGCACTACATGGCCTATGCCCAAGTTCCGGTTTGAGGTTGATCTGGGCTCGGAACTCAAAGGGGTAGCGTTTCAGGAAGTTTCGGGGATGGACAAAGAGGTGCAGGTGATTGAGTACCGGCACAGTAATAGCACGCTGTTCTCGACCATCAAAATGCCCGGAATTGCGAAGTACGGCAACATCACAATGAAGCGTGGCGTGTTCGTCAACGACAACAACTTCTGGGCGTGGATGGATGAAATCAAGATGAACACCGTTAAACGCAGAACGGTACTCATTAAGCTGCTTGATGAAAATGGCGCGGTCACCATGCAGTGGCAACTGAACAATGCGTGGCCGACCAAAATCACCGGCACAGATTTGAAATCCGATGCCAATGAAGTGGCCGTGGATACGCTGGAAATCGCTCACGAACAGCTTGTTGTGACCAATGGATCATAACCTGCAAACCAGCTTTTATTTCAGCGTCTCAATCACCGGGATGGGCGGCAGTGATGCCGCCTTCCAGGAGGTAAGCGGCCTGAGCAAGGAGTTGGGTATCGAAGAGGTGGTGTGCGGCGGGGAAAATCGGTTCAAGTACCGCCTTCCAGCCCAGACATCGTTTCAGAACCTGGTGCTGCGACGCGGGGTAGTCAATGCGGAGTCCGCGCTGATCGGCTGGGTGAAAGATACGCTGGATAATGGGCTGTCCGCCCCTATCAAAACCCGCGATATCAAGGTCTGGCTCCTTGATGAAAATGGTCACATCAGCATGGACTGGAATTTTATTGCCGCCTGGCCGGTGAAGTGGTCAGCCAGCAACTTACGTTCGCAGGAGAGTGAAATTTTCATCGAAACACTGGAGTTTGCTTATCAGTACTTCGACATGCCCAACTTTGATACTTACTAACGTCGCAAGAGGTCGCTATGCCCGTTGAGATACGTGAACTGGTCATCAAAACCGCGATTCAGAGTCAACCCGAACCAACGCAGACGCAGTTAGACCCACAACAGCTACAGACGCTCAGGCAGCAGGTGATTCAGGCTTGTCTGCGCCAACTCAAAAAGAGCGACAGAAAAAATCCGCTGGAGCGTTAAGTCATACGGTCTTCCGGCACATCCCATCGAAACGTTACTGATTCAGGAAGGGCCAATGGGTGGAATAAAGAAAATGCGGATGGTGGCCTACAGTGATGAAAAATTCACCAGCAAGGTCAGAGGCGGCGAATATGTCGTGATCCTCAATCCCGAGCAAATGCGCATTAATCGCAGCGTCAGTTACAACGAAGAACAGGCTCCCGGCAGCGGCAAACTGTCGTCCAAATATCGGGCGACGCCGGGGGAACAACTGAGTTTTGACCTGGTGATTGACTGTACCGGCGTGGTTGACAGCACCCGTACCGATCTGACGCAGGAGATAAACCAGCTCAAAAAGACCGTCTACGACTATAACGGCAATATTCACCGCCCAAACTATGTGATCCTCTACTGGGGACAAGGCCTCTCGTTTAAGGGCGTGTTGCAGACCTTTGATACCACCTATACCTTTTTTCGCCCCGATGGCACCGCACTACGCGCCAAAGTCGCGTTGCAATTTACCTCGTACCTTGACCCGTCAACGGCGGCCAAAGAAGAGGATCGTAAATCACCGGATTTGACCCATCGCATCACCATCGTGGATGGCGACAGCCTGCCGCAGATAAGCCAGGCGATTTATCGCGACCCGACGTTCTATGTTCAACTGGCGGCCTTTAACCGGCTCGATAAATTTCGCCATTTGACGTCGGGTACCACGCTACAGGTTCCCCCGTTAACCCAGGGAGGTGACGCATGAGCGGCAACCCTCCGTCTGGCGGCCTGGCAAGCTATACCATTACGGCTAATGGCCGTGCTATCCCCGGTGATTATCAGATTTTGCGTATTCAGGTTGATCAGCGGATTAACCGTATTGGCCGCGCCACGCTTGAGATTCTCGATGGCTCCGCCGATGCGGAAAACTTTACAGTTAGCGCCTCGTCAACCTTTGTGCCCGGTGCGGAAATCGTTATCTCGCTGGGCTACGACGCAGAGAATAAAAGCGTTTTTTCCGGCATCGTTACGCGCCAGTCGGTACAGGTGGAGGGCAATATTGGCCCCATTTTGTCGATAGAGTGCCGCGATAAAGCCATCAAAATGAGCGTTGGTCGCCGCAGCACGGTTTATCAGAACCAAACCGACAGCGGTGTGATAAGCGCGCTGATCAGTCAGTCCGGGCTTAGTAGCGACGTCGCCAGCACGTCGCTGACCCTGGCGGAACTGGTGCAGTATTACTGCAGCGACTGGGATTTTATGCTCAGCCGCGCCGATATCAATGGCCTGGTGGTCAGCACGCTGAACGGCAAAGTGTCCGTGTTTTCGCCCACTCAAAACACCACGTCGGTACTGACGGTGACCTACGGCGAGAATCTTTATCAATTCAGCGCGGATATGGACGCCGTCACCCAACTCAGCGAGGTAAAAGCCAGCGCCTGGGACTACGCTACCCAGAAGTGTATCTCCGCCACGGCCAAAAATACGCTCAGTGGACCGGGTAACATCAGCAGCAAAAAACTTTCGGCAGTAGTGGGGCTACCCACCTTTACTCTCCAGTCTACCGCCACGCTCAACAATGGCGCGCTGACCCAATGGTCACAGGCGCAAATGCAGAAAAGCGAACTGGCAAAAATCACCGGTGAGGTGCGTGTGGCGGGTAACGCGGCGGTGTTGCCGGGCGTCTGGCTGACGCTGGCAGGCGTCGGCGATCGTTTTGATGGCGACTATTTTGTCTCTGGTGTTGAGCATGAATTCGCCGATGGTAACTGGTTTACCAGAGCCTCGCTGGGTCTCTCTTCCCTGTGGTTTGTTCAGCAACATGAGGTGATGGCGCCTGCGGCAGCCGGGGTGCTGCCCGGCGTGGAGGGGTTATTTAACGCCACGGTGCAGAAAATCGATCAGGACCCGAACAATGCGTACCGGATTCTGGTCACGCTGCCGCTCTTTGATACCGAAGGGCACGGCGTCTGGGCGAGGATGGCCAACTTTTATTCCAGCAGCGGCGTGGGCGCTTTTTTCCTGCCGGAAGTGGGAGATGAAGTGATCGTCGGCTTCCTCAATCTTGACCCCTGTTTTCCGGTGATCCTCGGTAGCGTTTACAGCGGTAAGCGAGCCCCTTTCAGCGATCTGAAACCCGATGCGGATAACAGCAAGAAGGCCATCGTCACGCACAGTGAAATGCGTATCGTCTTTGACGATAAGGACAGCATTATGACCATCACCACCAAAGCAAAAAATGTCATCGTGCTGGACGATAAAAAGCAGCAAATCACTATCACCGATCAACACAACAATGCCATCACGATGTCGTCGTCCGGCATTGAACTCAAAAGTCCCGCATCTATCACCATTCAGGCCGATCAGAAGGTCAATATCACCGGGAAAATGGGGGTCAGTCTCCAGGCGTCATCCGGCGACGTCGCGATTTCCGGCATGAATGTGAATGCCAAAGCCGACATTGCCCTGAGTGCGAAGGGCAATGCCAGCGCGCAGGTGCAGGGCGGTGCGGAACTGACCCTCAAGGGTGCAATTGTGATGATCAATTAAGAGGAGGGGCAACGATGCCGCCAGCCGCAAGACTGACCGATTTTCATCAGTGTCCGATGGTGACGCCAGGGCTTCCGCCGATCCCCCATGTGGGCGGCCCCATTATTCAGGTGGGGTGTCCGACAGTGCTGATTGGCAAACTTCCTGCCGCCCGACTCGGCGACATGCTGGTCTGCGTCGGGCCGCCGGACACCATTATCAAAGGGTCTGCAACGGTTTTCATTGGCGGTTTACCGGCGGCCAGAGTAGGGGATCAGACCGCGCACGGGGGCTCAATTGTGATGGGTGAATTTACGGTCATTATCGGAGGCTAGGGGATGAGTGAGAGTGATTTTCTTGGTCGCGGCTGGCAATTTCCCCCCGCGTTTTCAGGGGCCATCCGGCAAGTGTCGATGAACAGCGCGCAGGATAATATCAATCAGTCGATCGATTTGGTGCTGCGTACCGCGCGCGGCGAACGCTGCCTGCTGCCCTATTTCGGCAGTGAGTTACGCAGTTTTTTGTTCCGTCAGCCGGATGCGACCCTTAAAGACGAAATCATCCAGTCCGTGCGCCTCACGCTGCTTAATGACGAGCCGCGCATCACCGTTGAATCCATTGATGTCTCTTTTACGCCAGAGCCTGCCATGGTGGTGATCCATATCGGTTATCTGATAAGGCAAACCAACTCGCGGCATAACCATGTCTTCCCGTTCTCTCTGCTGGAAGGGACTAATCTGACCGTGGAGCAGCAGGGTGCGCATCAACGTTGACATCGATGCCCTGGCGGGCGACATCAACCGGCGACTGGATCCCGAGAGCATTGCCATTGATGGCCGTGATATGCGCGATCGTCTGGCATTTGTCGCCGCTATCGCGGATCTGATTGTCTTTTACGATGAGCACAACCAGGCGGCGGGAAACTGGCGCGCGCTGGTGTTAAAAGAGCCCGCGATTCTGCTGGCAGTGATCGGTAAAACGCCGTATCAACCCCTGCATTTTCGTTTTAACCAATTGCAGGAACGGCTAAAACAGTTTCAGGCGCTGCCTGCCGCCGCCACCCCGAATACCGAAGATAAACAGGCGGCTGCGCACCTGTTTTCTCTTCTGGACAGCATGTTCGGGCAGATCAATACCTGGCATCACTATTTGCCGCAGAGCGCCGTGACCTTTCCGTTGCAGAAATTCGTTAGCGAGGAGGTCAACGCGACCCTCTCGCCGTGCCTGTGGCGGCGGGTGGATATGCAGATTTGGCTGGCGCAAGCCTGGCCTGATTGCACCTTGCCGGGCCTGGATCTCAGTGCGTTTGGCGATGCGTGGCAATTTCGCGGCGCGCAGTTTTCCTATCCGCGTTCGCCGCAAGAGGTCATGAGTACGCTTGAAAGACTCTATCAGCAGGTCTTTTCGTTCTTCGTTCAGGTGATAACCCATGCCAACAAGGCTTTCGATGCATTAAGCGAAGAGCAGAACGGTTTCCCCGATACGGCGTTGATCATTGCCTTTAACCGGCTGCTGGAATTTTCCCGGACGGGCCTGAACACCTTTAGCGGCCGTCATCTCGACTTTTACTATCAGCAGCTTTTGCACCAGCAACAACGCACGGCGCAACCGGATCATACGGTGATCTGTCTGACGCCGGTTGAGGGGATATCCCCGGTGATACTGCCTGCCGGTACGCCATTTCTGGCAGGCCAGGACCCGCAAAAACAGCCGATTATCTTTGCAAGTCAACAGCCGATAGAGATCAACACCGCCCGCCCCGGACCGGTAATCAGTTGCCGCTACGCAGAGGATGACAATGGCGACTGGCAGCAGTATGTGAACACGCTGGCTCCGTCGAATCAGGTCCGTCGGGGCGCTGATAATACGGTCCTTGCCAGCGACTGGTTTGGGAACCGCGCGCCACAGACACAAACCCAGGGGTTTGCTTTTGCCAGCCCGATGTTATGGCTGGCGGGCGGTGCACGCGAAGTGTCGCTGACCTTTACCTTCGCGCAGACGGTCGATCCCAAAGCCTGGCAGGGTGCGGCAATTGCCTTAAGCGGCGCACAACAGTGGCTGGATGCCACAGCCTGTGGCGTGTGGCAGCGGGGCGATAAACCGCAACAACTGGTGCTGACAGTGAACCTGAACAGCGCCTTTCCACCGGTTTCGGCCTTCACTGCCGTGCCCCCCGCGCCCTTTGATATGACCGCCCCCTGGTGCCGGATTACCATGCCTGCGAAGGTCGATTTGCGCCAGCCGCCGCGGCTGCTCAGCCTGACCATAGCGGTCAACGTGACCCAGAGCGAGGCGTTAAGCCTCAGTAACGACAACGGGCCGCTGGTGGCTGACAAAGTCATGCCTGTGTTTGGCCCTATCCCGGAGGTGGGGCATCACTGCTACCTCAACGCGCCGGAGTTGTTCGGCAAGCCCCTCACCACGCTGAGTCTGCAACTGTTCTGGGATAACCAGCCGCCCGACTTTGCCCGCTATTACGCCACCTGGAACCACTGGGCGGATGAAGACGACGAAGAGGCGAAAACCTGGAGTAACAGCGCGTTTCGCGTGACCTGGCAGGCAAACAGCGCCATGGGCTGGCAGATATTACCGGCGATGCTAACGATTGTGCCGCCTTCTGATGACGCGCCGCCACCGCCAGAATCGGCTGCACGCCGTTCGTGGTGGCAGCGGATCTGGCAGCGGCTACACAGCACTCCACACACTTTTTCCCCGACAGAACCGCAGCTTCCGGGCGGACTGTTTGCCCAACAGGAGACGGGTAAAACCTGCCTCAATGCGCCTTCCAGTACCTGGACATTCCGCTTCCCGACGGCCCTGGCCTGGAATATGGAGAGCGCATCGACCGGGCCGGGTATGCGGATGACCCTGATTGCGCCAGGGCCGGGGTTTGGTTTTAACCTCTACCCGCAACTGGTGGCGGATATCAGCCTGGAGAATGCCAAAGCGCTGATGTCGCTGTTTGGCAAAAGCGACACCACGCCGATGCCAAACCTGCCCTGGGTGCCAAAAGCCAATCGGGCGCTGGTCAATTATCAGGCGAGCCAATATCTCGATTTCACCCGGCCGCTGGCTGCAAACAACGCATTCACGCTTATTCATCAGGGGACGCTAACGGACTACTGCTATTTCCGTAAGGCTGCCGGGGAAGAGGCTGCACAGATCTCGCTGGCGACGATGGCATTACAGCCAGATGCGGCTAACACTGCCGGGCTGGCGCTTTTCCAGGGCGTTAATCAGGCAGCAGGTTCACTCTTTTTCTCTCTCGCACAGGTGGTGGTGCCGTGCCGTCTGAGTCTGTTTATTGAACTGACGCAGGAGGCCGACCCGGATGGTGCGACGGCTGAGATCCAACTCTTTTACTGGAGTGTTCACGGCTGGCAACCTCTCAGTGTAGTGAGTGATGAGACGGGGGGGCTACGCCGTTCCGGCATTATGGTGCTTGACCTGCCACAGGATATGGCGCTGGACTCTGCGGTGTTAAGCGCGACCGTGACGCCAGGGCAGCCGTGTGGCTGGCTGCTGATGACGCAAAATGTCGCGCAGCGGGTGCAAGTGGTGTACTGCAATACGCTGGCGGCGCGGGTACAACGCCAGCTTAACGTGACGTTGTCACCTGGCGAGCAACCAAAATTACCGGCAGGCAGTATTGTCGCGCCGCTTATCACTCAGCCCGCCATTGCCGGGGTCATTCAGCCGTTTGATTCTATCGGCGGCAGCCCGGCGGAAGACCCTGTTATGTTTCGCCAACGCGTTAGCCAGCGGCTCAGGACAAAAGATCGGCTGAGCAGCCAGTGGGATAGCCTGACCCTGACGCGTGAGGTGTATCCCAACGCGTTTTATACCCGGATGTTGCCGACGACCCGGCCTGGCGATCTGTGCGTCGGTGTGATCCCACGGTATGACAACGCTGGCGCTATCGGTGCGCTCCGCCCGGCTGTGTCGCCGGATGGTTTGCAACTGATCCAGCAATACCTCTCCCGACGCTTATCGGCGATGGCGCAGGTGTCGGTCTGTAATTTGCAGTACGAACCCGTACAGGTGATAGCCACCCTGGTGATTGGTGCATGGGTCAATGCCAACGATTTGCTGCATGCCCTGAACCAGGGGATCACGTTGTTTCTTTCGCCGTGGATAGACGCGGCGCAGGTGCAATACTCCCTGTCGCTTGGGGTCAGCCATGCCGCGGTATTGAGCTTTTTAGCCAGCTTCGACGGGGTAGCCGCCGTACAGCGCCTGCAACTGTGCAAGTCAGATGCCGACAACGGCGAGGAAAAACCAGCCACAGACGGCCTGCTGGTCCCGTCCGACGCGCGCCGGGTTCTGGTGTCGGCCTTGACGCATCAACTGACGTTTATCCGCGCGAATAACGACGGGCCCGCGCGCGTCGCCAGCGCAACGTTGTCGATGCCGCAAAATACCTTATCGGAGGCCTGGTGATGAGCGAGATGATACCGGCTATCCCGCTGGCGCAGCAGGTGACGCAAAATAGCATTCAGTCCGGCCCGCTGCCTGCGGATCAAAACATCACCTTTCTCAAACAGGAAGGCATTCGCTACCTCAAAGCGATGGCGGGTCAGACGTGGAGTAATTACAACGACAGCGATCCGGGTGTGACGATCCTTGAGCAGCTTTGCTATGCCCTGACCGAACTGGGCTATGTGAACAGCTTCCCCATTGAAGATGTGCTCACCGGCCCCGATCAACGTATTGCCTGGGCGCAGCAATTCTTTGCTGCCGAAGAGATTCTGACCACTGGACCCATAACCGTTGAGGATTACCAGAGGCTGGTGCTGGATAACGTGCCGGAGGTCGATAACGTCTACCTGACGCCGCTGCTGCGCGGGCAGGCGCCGACCGGCTGGTATCAGGTGGCGGTAGATGTCGCAGACAAAGCGCTCCCGGTACAAGACGACGCCGTAAAGCGCCTGCTGGCGCGTATCGACAGGTTGCTTAACGGCCAGCGTAATCTCGGAGAAGGGTTCCTGGCACCGACGCTTCTGAAAGCACAGGTCATCAATGTCACCGCCACGTTGTTTATGGCGCCGGATGCCGATGCGCAGCAGGTATATGCGCAAATCAACCAGGCGCTGGCGGGCTATGTGGCGCCATTGGCCCCGCGCTGCGGCTATGGGGAGCTGCGGGCGCAGGGGCTGGATGCCTGCGCTATTTTCAACGGGCCGGCAATGCATAACGGCTGGATCCCGGATGGCACTGTTGCGGCGCAAAAACGCAGCGTTATCCGCCTGATGGATATTGTGGTCTGTCTCAGCGGCGTTGAGGGTGTGCAGGGAGTGGCGGGGTGCCGGTTTAGCGATACGGAAAACGACGACGCCGACAGCATTTCGCTACAGGAAGGCTGTGTCGCGCGTCTGTGTTTTACGCCGTCATCCGCGCAAACAGAGGGGGCCACTGCGGGGGCGACGGCACAGCATGCGGCACTGAACGCGCTGGCACAACTGCAGGCCCGGCACCAGAACAGCAGCATTGATGCGAAAATTGATGTCGCGCCCCCGTTGCCAGGTGGGCGTTATCGCAACATCGCGGCCTATTACTCGGTTCAGAATACCTTTCCGAATATTTATGCCATTGGGCCGAACTCATTGCAGGCCGATACGCCGGACTACCGGGTAGCGCAGGCGCGGCAGCTCAAAGGGTACCTGATGCTTTTCGACCAGGTGATGGCCAACCAGTTCGCACAACTGGCCAATCTGGGCAATCTGTTTTCGTTTGGCTTCACCCGAACGCCCGTCACCGGGCCAGAGGATGTCGGAAGCTTACTGACCCGGCCAGATCCGCTGCGTGGTATTCCCGACCAGCCTGCGATTCAGACCCTGTTTTGCCAGCCGTTATATAACGTGCCCGATGTCCAGGCGCTGCTGCTGGGCGGCGAGCGTTTTCAGTATATCGCGCCGGATGACCCCTCCGATGCCCGCCTGCAAACACAACTGGCGTGGCAACGTTTTCAGCGCGATCCCTTTAATGCGTATCACTATGGCCTGGTACAGGCGATGGAGAGTACCGAAAACGCGGAGCAGCGCCGTGATGAGATGCTCAGCCACCTTCTGGCGCGCCACGGTGAACCGGCTGACGTGTACAACGCCATTATCGATGCTCTGCAGTGGTCTGGCGGTAAGCTGAAAACCCGGATCGTGGTGAAAAGCACCTGGCTGCTGAATTTACAGGCGCTCTCCTCCCGCCGGGCGCAGGCGGGCGATAGCTGGCGCGCCACGCCCGTAACACCGCCGGGGCGCTATCACCTTTCACATGAGGCGTATCGCCAGTGGAAGATGGCCTGTCCGCCGCCGATGGTGCCGTTAATTGATGCCCTATATCTGAAAAGTTTCGACAGCCCGCAAGCCATCACCGCCGCGTGCGCCAGAACCACCCTCCCGGCCAGAGGCAACGATGACGTCCCTCTTACCCTGCAGGCGATACTCCAGTGGCGGCTGCGCCTGAAAGAGGCGATTGTGCGCGAAGACGGCAATGTTCGCATTATCGAACGGGTGCTCAATGAAGACGGGGTGTGTCAACGTGACGGACAATGGGATCTGGCCAGGCTGGAGCGTCAGAGCCATTTGCCGGAGCAGGCCTTTGCCGATTTCAGCACATTCGAACTGAAATGCGCCATTTTGTTGGGCCTGCCTGCACATTTGCGTCTGCTGGCCGCCACTCTGGGGCGCTTATTACAACAGCCGCTATTTGTTGAGTGGTTGTCGGCAGGCAGCGCGTCACCGTTCCGGCAACCCGAACGAGATGACCCGATCACCGGTGATGTGTCGCTGGAAAAAAACGCCGCGGGTTTAGCGGTATCCATCGGCAGCCGGTGCGTATTGCAACTGCCGGATACAGCGTCACTGACGGTCAGTGGCCTGCAGCAATATGTTGATCAACTGGCCTGGCTGGGGGGGGTACGCCAGGGCATGGTGCTGGTTGAACAGGGTTTACTGCAAACACACCCGTCTGCAATGCCGCCCGATGACGCGGCGCCGATGAATGGACTATCCGCCACGTTGGTGCTGCCGGATTATGTGATGCTAACCCGTGATCCTGCCTTTTTGCAGAGCCTGGATATGCTGCGGCAGTTGCACTGGCCGGGGCATATCGCTCTGGACGTTCGGCAGTGCAATCTTGGGCAAATGACGATGCTTATCAACGCCTGGTGTCAGTGGTACAACCTGCGTCTACCGGACGTGACACAATTCCCTCCAGCTTTTGCGCCACAGGCGACGGCGGCGCTTCTCAATGCCCTGCATACCGGGGACAACGGGAGGTCAGATGACGGTGCCTGAGCATATGATCGCCCGCTGTGAATGGCAGACGCGCTTCGATCACCCCACAAGCGGCGTCGCGTTGCAAAACGCAATCAGCCAGTGGAGCCAGCAGGTGATGCCCGCGATCCTGACGCGCTTTTTCGACCGCCACTGCCCGGCCACCGAGCGCTGGCGCATTGCGTCGCTTGAGCTGGATTTGGGGACCATCGATCTTAATACCCTGGACGAGACGTTAGCGCAGCGGTTTGAAGCCGCGCTGGAGGAGGCGCTAAGTCGGGCGTTTCACCGCCAGGAGGTGCGTTTTCTCCCGGCATCGGTATTGCCGGGGCACGCCGTGGCGGGTGAGATGACCGATTTGGACGCGTTGCGCTGGTTTTTACTGCACGGCACGTCGCCCTGGTGGCGCAGTGAGCGTCTCTCGTTGCTGCCACTGGTGGCGCAACTGTTACAAGGGGATGCGCAGCCCTTCACCCGGCTTATCCGCGACGTGGGACAGAGGGAGGTTGCGCGGCGGCGTATGGCCTGGCAATGGAGCGACAAACAGATCCGTCAGACCATCAGGCGGCTTGAGCCGTGGCATGCGGGGTTTATCTGCCACTATGCCGACAGGGTCATTGCCTGCCAGCAACAACAACGCATCGTACTACGCCAGGACAGCGGGTTTAGCGGACAGCTATGGTACTGGATCCTGACTCATCTGCTGGTTGAGCGTGGAAGCTTATTCAATACCCGCCAGTTTGTCCGCGCCACACTCTGGCAAATGGCGCAGCACTATCAACTGGATTTCCGCCAGCTTGTGGCAGGCCTGGCCCAGGCGGTTGAACGCTTGCAGATAAGCGGGCGTGTCGCACCGCTCTTTTTGCAGGTGCTGGCCGATCTACAACATGAAGAGACCCGCGAGCCCACGCCTGCGATAACGCAGCCGAATGACGATGACCTGTGGTTTCAGTTCCAGCGGCTGTTGCACCATCGCGCGGATAACTGGCGGCAAAATGGTGATGTGGTCCATCTGGCGGAACTGCTGGCGCAGCTTGCTGCGAAAGACCGGACGCGAACGGCGGGCATCCTGCGTGAGGAAGGGCGCGCGTCGCAGGTGCGTGATTACCTGTTACAGCGGTTAAGTACACCGCAACTGGCGCAACTGGTCGCCGTGCTGGAGCCGCGCGATCACCGCTTTATTATGACGCACATTACGCGCACCCAGGCGCTGTTGCGCCAGCGCCATCAGCCGCGACGGCTTATCTGGGAGGTGTTGCTGGCGTGGTTACTGGTCAATTCCGGTAGCCATTTCAGCCGCCGTCAGTTCGTGCAGGAAACCCTGATGGCTATCAGCGCCCGTACCGGCATGGACTATGTTCTGTTGTTGACGATGCTGATGCAGGCCGCCGTGCCTCAACCGCATCCTGGCCATTTTGAACTGCTGGTCATTTTGCACGAGCTGGTTCAGCAGCAGCGTAAGCGACACCATGCGGGCAGTCATCGCTGGCAACCGCTACGTGATTATCTGCGTTACGGGCGTTTTACCATGGGTGGACACCCCAGCCAGGATGTGACTCCCCGGACAGCGTTGATTGCGCTACGCGCATTGCTGCTGATGCCTTCACCGCCCGGTGCGCTGCTGGCGGTGATACGCCAGTCGCGTACCGGCAGCGTTGATGAACAGGTTCTGGCCCGTCGTCTGCTGGCCATTTTGACCGTGCAGGGTGAGGCCACGCTCTCTACGCTGCATCGGCTGATGCGGCTACTGTCACCAGACTTAAGCGCTCCGGCGCTGGCACTGCTGGATACGCTGCGCCGCTGGAACCGACAGGGACGGTTGACGCAGTCCGGGGTAACGGTGGCGGATAACATCCTCGTCATCACGCTATTCCAGGCGCTGTTCGGGCATGCGGGTGGCGCCCTGACGTCCAGACAGTGGCTATCGCGCGTGTGGACGCTCCTCGCTCGCCAGACGGCGACCACGATCCCGGAGATGGTCCGCCGCTGGCAGCAAAACGCCCGGACCGATCGGAGCGAGGGGAAATTAGATGCTGCACTCTATCCGCTGGCGCCGTCAGAGGTGCAACGTCCGGCAATGGACGAGCGCCTGCGTGGCGCAACACAAGTTCACCTGCCGCGCCGCCAGGTGGCGGATACGCTGGCGGTGCCGGATGCCGCGTCTTCTCCCGAACGGGAACGGGCAGATCAACCCGGCGAAGCAGACGAATTCCAGGATGCGCTAACGCGCTGGTTGATTTCCGGCGTGCTGCCCGCACGGGTGATGACGGCGTCAATGTCTGTCGACGCATGGTTGCATGGGTTAATACGGCATGACCTGAAGGGGTTTCGACGGGCGGTTGCACCATACTTTGACCAGCCGGCGGTGCGCTACCGGTTGCAAAACCAACTCTCGCTGGTGCAGTTGTGTGAGATTTTTACTTCTGCCGGTCAACGTGCGCCTGTCAGTGCCAGTGTGCTGCGCGAACTCTGTCTGCTTCTTCCCGCGCTGCCGTTGCCCTTTATCAGCCAGGCTGTCCGTCAGGCGTTGTTGCTGGCCGGTTTACTGGAAGGGTGGTTGACCCGCGCCGGGGAGGTCAACGTATCCTGGCTTATTAACCAGCTCTGCTGGCGGCTATTACGCCACGGGGATTGCACAGTGGCGCAGTTGCGCGATGCGCTCAGCGCGCCCGGTCTGCCCGCCAGCCATAGCCTGCGATATCACCTTGAATATGCAAGCCGGACGCTACCATTAGCGGTAGAAGAACAGACCGCGATCGCCCGCGAAACATTGGATGTGCCGGGCGTTTCATCACCGCAACCCAGGCCAGGTCCGATGGTTATCAATAACGCGGGCATTGTGCTGCTGCAAAGCTATATCAAGCCGCTATTTGAGCGCCTGAAACTCATTCATCACGACCAGTTTGTCAACGCCAGCGCACAGCGGGCGGCTACGCACTACCTGCAATACCTCATTTGCGGGCAATCCCATAGCGAAGAGCATCACCTGATGCTGAACAAAGTGTTGTGTGGGCTGCCACTCGCACAGCCGCTGGAAGGCGGTATCGAGATCAACAGCAACGAGACAGAGATCGTCCACAGCCTGATTCAGGCGGTGGCGCAGTACTGGCCCGCTATTGGCACAACATCCGTGGCGGGATTTCAGGGTAACTGGCTGGTCAGGGGCGGCACCCTGACAGAAAAAAGTGAGCACTGGGATCTGGTGGTAGAGCGACGCGCTTACGACATTCTCATCCGTCGTTCGTCGTTGTCATACACCATTGTGCGATTGCCGTGGATGGGCAAACCGATTTATGTCACCTGGCCGATTTGAGCGGCGCTGTGACGGGGTAAGCCGTGGAACGTTAATCAACGAACGAAGGGGAAGGTGAAACGATGAACTCGTACCGGGAAAACGTGCAGAGCGCCGCTGGAAATACCCTTGCGGGCCTGTACGCGCAGCAGCAACAACTGCAATCGCAGAACTGCAGCGCGCAATACAGTTTGTACTATGCACAGGGCGCACAGCTCAACGCCTATGAGGGCCTGACGGAGGTGAAACAACAACTGCTGGCCAGCCGTTTGATAAGCGAGCAGGGGGTGGAGTGCGATAACCTGGCGACCAATCTGGACGCATCGGCAAAGCTGGTGCAACAGGCCACCGCGACCACCGTCACCAATAGCGCCGCTACGGCGGCGGGCATTCAGGCAGCGGCGAAGGCGATTTCGACGCTGGCGGCGGAACTGGGCAGTGCGTTAAACATTGCCGCAGCCGCCTGTTACGGCACGGATATCTACCGAAAGACGCTCGAAGCCAATAGCTTTATCCGCACGACCGCCAATCATGCGGAGTATATCACCCGGCTGGCAATGGACGCCGCCGCGGCAAGCTCCGAAGTGATTGCCACCGATCTGGTGAATCAATCCGCGCTGGCCCGTGCGGCACTGAAAACGGTGCAGGGGGCGGCCAACGCTCAGTTTAGCGCACTTTCCCAGCAGGTCGTTGCCGGGCAAACCACGCTCGCAACGGCCAGCAATGCTGAGAAGCTGGCCGAAGGGGCTCTGGAGGATACCGGGCGCGAAATGCGCGCCATTAACAGCGCGGTGGAGGACTGCAATCGGGCGCTTAACTTCAATCTCATCGCCAGCGTCACCGGCACATTTGACGGTATTGCCGTGAGTCTGGATCCGTATCAGCAACCTTTTACCACCTGGCCGGAAGGTGCGGGGATCCACCTGGCAAGCGATATCACTATCCCTGCCGCGAATCCTGAACATTATGTCTTTATCGCGAAAGCGGAAAATGCCGGGAGCGTGAAACTCGAGCAGATAGAGGCGCTGTTTAATACCGAGCAGACGAAATATTTCCATCCGGTGACCGCAGATGACGGCTGGCAGGTAGTGCTGCCGGTGAGCGCATCAGGGTCAGCGGTCGCGGATATTGACGGTGATTCATTGGCCGCAGGCGTCAGTTACGTGGCAGGCGTATATGTCGTGCTGAGCCTGCCTTATCAGAAATATATCAATTCTTTCAATAACATCCTCTCCAGTGTTTCGCTCCCCGTCACCCTGCAGGCCCCGCTTGGCCAGGCAAAAGGCATTGCCTTTAGCCCGGACAAAAAATCGGTGCTGTTCACGCTACCGCCGCTGAGTGAAGACATCACCCAACAGGAGTTTCGCGTCATGTTATTGCACTCAGGGCAGCCGTTGACCGGAGGCTTTATGACGAGTGAGGACACCGATGCACAAAGTGGCGATGCGGCGATCGGTTTTTACTTCAATAAAGCGATTGCCGAACAGGTGCCGGGCGCCAATTACCGTGTGGCGCATTGCAGCAGTACGCAACTGGTTGCGGGAGGACTCGAGCGCAGCATGAAAGCGGTTATCCCGGACGACATGACCGACAACTTTGGCGCGCTGTTGGTCCCCGGTATCGAATATCTGCCGGTGGTGCTGGCGGTGCCGTCAGCCATCAACATCAACGCGAATGCATGGAGTAGCACATTGGCGTTCGGCGCGAAGGCGGAAACGCTGATTCCGCTGGCGGGCAGTCGTGAGGATGCGCCCGTTGTCGCGAAAGCCGCCGCCACCCCCAGCGCCAGTGGCGATAACAACGAACACCCCACCGAAAGTTAACCCATAAGGAGCGCAGAGGATGAAAAGCATGAAAAATGGCATTGCCGAACAGAAGAATGCCGAGATTGACGCGCTGACAAGCCAGGTGAATAAAGCGCAATTTCGGGTTAATCAACTGACGACTGTGGTGACGTCTCTGACGGCGAAACAGGCCAATTTCGCTGCACTGTTGACCGATGCCGACAGTAAAAAAGACGCGGCGCTGGCGAACCTGAATCAGGCTAAAACCCTGGTGGCTAACGTCGAGACGCTGCAGCGTTACTCCATTCTGGTCAGCCAGCAGACGGACAAGAGCCTGAGAAACGTCAGGGAGACGAGCAACCACATGGCGGAACTGATCGAACAGTTGATCTTTTCCGCAGACGTGGTGGAGAAACTCTCGGGATTTGTTAATCGCCAGAAGGCGGCGAACAACGTGATTCCCGATGCGCTGGTCGCCGTATTAAACCAGGCCACAAGCGATGCCAATAACGCCGTCGCATTAACCCTGACGGCGCTACAAAGCAGCTATGCCAGCGCAGCCTCGGTGGACCAGGCAGGCAGCGTGTCGGCACTGGAAGCCAGACAGGCGCAGCAGTGGCTAACCCTGTTGACGGGAACCTCTGCGGATGTTCAGGAGAGCCTCGCGCAGAAACGGGTGAATGCGGTTATCAAAAGTGTTGAGAAGGTGCTCAAAGCGCTGGGTAAAGCACAGCGGGAGAACCAAAACCTGATGTCCCAGCAAAATGAGAAGACCCAGAAATATGAAGCGCAACTGGGGCAGCTCAACAGGCCTGTCACCCTTGAGGCGTCCGCCAGCGCTGTGTCTGCGGATAATGCGTCAGGTGACAGTGTCACCTCAAATGACACGGAGAGTGTCTCAGCGCAGAGCAGGAACGAAGAACTGTCCGAGCGTGTACTGAGCCTGCAACAGGAGGCTATCCAGGCCCGGCTGGCGATGGATACCGCGCGTCAGGAGTATCGCGACTCCAGCGAAACACTGAACAATCTGACCCGCCAGGCGGATTTCTATATCGCCCAACTCAACATTGTCATTCGCAGCCAGCAGGACAACGCGCTCTATACCCTGATTCAACGCGGTTATCAGCGCGCCGTTGAACGTTATCAGTCGGCCCTGGCGGCCAGCAATATGGCAAATACCCAACTGGAGTCTGCAAAATCCGAGCTGGCCCGCGCCACGGCGTCACTCAATTCGTTAAATGCCGGACTGGGGGCGGCAAAAGCGGCAGCCTTTGCCGCGTAACGATTCGGCAGGGGTCGCGTTTATCTGCCGGGCCGGTCTTAGGATCGCGCCCCGGCCGTGACGCGGCGTCAACGGGCCAGACGACAGATTAACGAGGTACAGAGAACATGACGTCAACCAGGCATCGCGTGATTGCCCCGGAGCACAATATTGCTGCGCTTTATCGTGAAACGGGCTGGCTAGCACAAGTCATTGAACAGGTCATTCGCTGTTATCTGCGCCAGCCAGGGCATGAAAACCACTGGCTGGAAATAGCCCCTCCGGTGCTTGAACGGCACAGCAGCGTCTACGCTGATTTAGTGCTGCACTGGGAGCTGAATGTTTTCGAGCGGCTGGCGCTGGCGCTGACACTGGCACCCGCTATTCGCCCCGACGCGCTGGACCGGCTGTTTGGGCTTAATCAGCATACCGATCGCGGGTTCAGTGAATTTGGCGGGGTGACGGATAAAGCGTTCAGCGGGTTTGTGCCTACCGGGCAGACGCTTAACTTTTTGTTAGCGGGAAACGACCCGGCCTGGCGGCTTGAGACCATGCATATTCTCTCGCCCCGACACCGTTTTATGGCCGAGCAGGTCACGACACTGATGCCTGCCGACCCGGCGTTACCCGCGTGGGCCGGGGTCTATCGCCTGAATGAACCGTGGCTGGCATTTCTCATCACCGGCCAGCATCCGCGCCCGGAGATGAGCATGGACTTTCCCGCTCACCCTCTGGAGACGCCGCTACAGTGGAATGAGCTGGTGTTAGATGATCGGGTGATGGCGAAAGTCGACGAGATCCGCGCCTGGCTTACCTACGGCGATACCCTGATGCAAGACTGGCAACTGGATCGGAAAGTGAAACCGGGCTATCGCGCGCTCTTCTATGGCCCACCAGGGACCGGGAAAACGCTCACTGCCGCATTGCTGGCAAAGGTGAGTGAACGCGAGGTCTACCGGGTGGATTTGGCGATGGTGGTCTCAAAGTACATTGGCGAAACGGAGAAAAACCTGTCTCGTGTCTTTGACGCCGCGAGCTATAAAGACTGGATCCTCTTTTTTGATGAGGCAGACGCCCTGTTCGGCAAGCGTACCGCCACGCAATCCTCAAACGACCGCCATGCCAACCAGCTAACAGGTTATCTGTTGCAGCGCATCGAAGATTTCCCCGGCACGGTGATTCTGGCCACCAACCTTAAAGCCAATATGGATGAGGCCTTTACCCGCCGCTTCCAAAACATGGTCGAGTTTACCTTACCCGGCCCCGATGAACGTTTACTGCTCTGGCAGCAGGCGTTTGAGGATGTGTGTGAATTAGGCGACGACATTGATTTGGTGCAAATTGCCGATGATTTTGAACTCTCCGGGGGGCAAATCATCAACGTCTTGCGCCAGTGCGCGCTACAGGCCATCAGCCATGACCAGCGTGTGGTGTACCGCGATGAATTGATCGGCGGTATTCGTCAGGAGTTTCACAAAGAGAACAAAACGATGCGTTTTTCGTCTTCTGGCGCATCGCCGTTTTCGCCGCCGCAAGAGCCCTAAACCATGGCAAAGTACACGCAACGTCGCGCAGACGCCTCGGGAAAGCCGCACCAACTGGCGGCGCAACATCCGGTGCGCCCCGTGTTACAGGATAATCGTTCATCGGCAAAAACGGGCATCCCCGGCAAATTGAAAACCGGCATGGAGGGGGTATCCGGCATGTCGCTGGACCATGTACGGGTGCATTACAACTCGGCCAAACCCGAGCAGTATGGCGCCCACGCCTATGCGCAGGGGAGCGATGTTCACCTGGCGCCGGGTCAGGAACACCATCTACCCCATGAACTGGGGCATGTTGTGCAGCAGGCGCAAGGACGGGTGAGTGCGACACGCCAGATGAAGGGCGCGGCGCTAAATGACGATCCAGGGCTGGAGGCCGAGGCAACACAACTGGGTAAACAGGCACAGGCTTCCGGCAGCGTCCGTCATCTCGCTGACAACCGGACGCCTGCGGGCTCCGGCACGATACAGCGTTATGCGTGGCAGGGCGAGAACGCCGTGATGCAGCGCAGCGTGGTGTCCGATTTTACGTGGTCGCTTCTGAATTCACAGTTCAAAACGCTTGGGCTTAATGGTCTGTTGACGCTTGCCGATACGGGAACACTCTATCTATTGACCCGTCTTGAAACCTTTACCCAAATTGTGGGCAAAGTGACGACGTTCGCCAATGCGTTGACTATCGCTATCAATATCTGGGATGCCATTCCCGCGCCCGTCAAAACCGGGATTTTGTTTCTCACCGGGAAAGTGGCGACCTATTTACCGAACGAGACGATAGTGAATTACAGCCACACGCTACTGGTCGCCGCCGATGGCGACGGAGCCGTGGGGCGGTTGCGTACGGTACTGGACTATCTGCAAATGATTATTCAGGCAGTTAAAAACCCGGTCACCAGCGTTTTTAACTTAGGGAAACATATTTATTCCACGTGGTGGGGCGGCGAAAAGACAGAATCCACCCACGAAGACAAAAAAGCCGCCACCCCAGAGGAGCGCAAGAAAGATCTCGCCAGTATCGATTTGCATATCATCTGGCTGAAAGTGGGCTCGATTGGCCTGAAAAACACCCAGAAAAAAGAAGAGGATAAAGACGAACAAAAAGGCGGTTTGCATGCCACCTTCGCGCTGGGATATCGCCTGTTTGATTACCAGGGCAGCTATGGCGAGGACGGTAAGCTGACATTAATTCTGCCCTGGGAAGGCGGCGCGATTTTACAAGCCAGAGAACCGATTTCACTGGTTAATAAAATTGTATTTGGCGGTGATTTTTTTGTTGTACGTCAATTGCATATGACGTCGCTGAGCGTCAGTAATGAGGGTCTGGATGAACTGGCCTTTTCGTTGCAGGAATTTTCTCTTGGTAACGGTACCGTTTCCGCAACGAACGTTACGGCGGAATATAAAAAAGCACAGGGGGCGATTTTCGAGGCGCAAAAAGCCGGGCTTAAGATTTATGACTGGGAAGCGGATGCGCATCTTAAACTGAATCTGGCCGCCGATGGGACGTTTGAACAGGGGAGTATGACAAATTTTAAAGAGAGCGCAGGCCTGGTCACAATAGAAAAGGCGCAGTTGAGTAACAACGATGGCTTTATGCTGGAGAATGCCCAGCTCAATCTCGAAAAACTGACCCAACTGGATATCAAAGCAACAATCGCGCAGTTGCAGATCAAGGAAGGATTGGTAAAAGGCAGCGGAGATATTACGGGGCAAAATATTCGTCTGCTGGGTGAAAAGATCATACTTGAACACATAAAAGGCGAAGCCACAGCAGAGCCCGGTCATTGGTCTGCTAGTGTTGATGCGACGTTAAAAATGCTCTTCTCTGAGGTTAATGCACAGGGAAGCGCGAAAATAAGTTATGACAGCAAAGAGAAAATAACGCATATCGAAATTTATGATGGGCAGATTACGGCCAATTATGACGCGTTTAGCTTTGCCGCGACTGATTTAGGTTATAGCCACGATCAGAAACGTTTTTCGATGAAATCAGCAAAACTGCTTATTAAATCCATTGGTGTTGAAGGCAGCGTTAGCAATGTCACCATTGACGAAAATGGAATTAGCTTTGCCACCGCTATTGTGAAAGGACCGGATAAGATCACTTTATTCGACGGGTTTACGCTGGAGCAATTGCAACTACTGATTAAGCAAAACGGTGAATCCATGACGCTTTCCAGTAATGCAACGCTCGAGCGGGCAAAAGTCAAAGGGAAAGCGAAACAGTTAGAAATTGGTTTTGATGCTGACGGTTTTAAAGGATCGCTCGCATCGGCTGATGTCACAACGTCGCTATTTGGTCTGGATATTCAGAATGGGCAGGTCGATAAAGACGGGTTTTCCGTGGAGAGCGCAACACTTAAGCTACTACCTGCCAGCGAGAACAGTAATGGCAAGGAAATGACCGATTTTGTTCCCGATTTTAATAGTGGATTGATGGATTTTCTTCCCTTCGGCTCCGTGGCTTTCAAAGTGGAAGGGGTTAACCTGAATAAAACAGGCTTAACTATCAGATCATTCAAACCGAAGCTGGATGAGATACGGTTTTCCGCATTTGGGGCTAGCGCCCGGCTAAATCTTGAACAGATGTTTGGTGAGATTGGCTATAAAAAATCACTTTCGCTACAGGAACTCGCGGTCGGTTTGCCGCTGCATGTTTCCATGATATTCCCCGTATTCCCTGGCCTTGAGGTTTATGGCTCCCTGGGCGCAGATGCGAATCTGGACATTGATATTCTGCTCAATGCCAAAGGTCAGGAGGGGGTCTGGTCGGTAGGCGAGCATGCGAAATTTAGCAGCGCTATTTTGCTGCGCGCCGAGCTGGGGGCGAATATCGGCTCACAGGTTATCGCCGCGCTGAGTGCCGGTTTCTTTGCTCAAGGGAAGGCCATGTTACACAGTAACGCGGGTCTGCAGGGAGCCGCGAAATTTAATCGCAAAAAACGGACATTTGATGCCATTAAACCGTTAATTATTGACTATAGTTTTAAGCCGGAAGCCGTTGCCTCTATCGGCGTGGTTATTAAAGCCAAAGCACTTTATTTCATTAACAAAACCCTGTTTGAATATACGGCTGCCGAGTGGCGGATGGGGAATTACGAGTTGACAGGTAAAATTGGCGACAATAACGATAAGATGGTCCCCGAGACGCCGGAACATCTTGGTATTGAAGACAATAAACTCAATTCGCCAGACTATCGGGAAATCAAAGGTGAAGAGGAGCAATCCTTATTAAAAAGCAACCGCACAATAGGCGGTAGCGGCGATATCCGCAAAGCAATGCTCAATCGTGAAAGAGAAGAGGTGGAGCTGCTATTAAAAGCATTAAAGCAAGAGAGTGTTGTTGCCGCCAAAAAGCGCGAAGCCATCAAAGAAAAATATATCAAGTTAATGAGCCGGAAAGTTATCTATTTCAATACCATTCACCAAGGTATGAACAGTACAGATGTCAATCAACGGCTGTTGGAATTTAATGAAAAATTTGGCCTTGAATTATTAAAAGAGCAATATGAAGCCCTGGTATATAAAGAAGAACAATTAACAAAAGATATTCAAATTAATATCGGTAAAATGGAAAAACTGGCAAAGATAAATCCCGCTATCCTTGAAGAGAATGGACTGGCATTTCCACTGGCCAAAGTGCAGGAAAGTAAAAATCAGGCCCAAAAACTGCATTTTCCTGATACACAGGCTCTTGAACAATCACTTGAGATGGCCAGTGAGACGCTGGAGGCGGCAATTGAGCAAGACAATATCGTGATGGCGGGTCTTGCCGGGGTAATGAGCCCGGCTGACTTTATATCCTATTCAACCACCAGTGGATTATTTGGTAAGACCGTCCGTAAAAATATCCAAAGTGTCGATAACGCGCTTGCAGCCTTCCATAACGATAAATCCGAAGCGAACCTGAAATTACTGGCGCAGGCTATCAAAACCTATCTGACAACCAGCCCGGAAAGTGGCAGGGGGCCAGTGGTGAAAGTATTACAAGAACAGGTACGAGCGGCGCTTAAGACGTTCCATTGACATCATAAACGGGCAGACCGACGCGCAGGCCTGCCCGTAGAAAACGCTACACCAGGCCGGTGGACTTGAGGACCGCGTGCAGGTGCTCTTTGTCTTCGCCTGCCAGTGGGCGCAGAGGAAAAGGCAGACAGGAAGGGCCGACCACGCCCATGATTTCCGCCGCCGCCGCCATCACTCGCAGGCTGCGGTGAATACGAAACAGTTGCCACAGCGGTTCTAGCTGGTCGGACAGTTCGCCTGCAAGCCGATGATTCCCCGCCCGCGCGGCGCGGGTAAGGGCCAGGCTTACCTGTGGGAATAGCCCGCCAATCACCGAATACCAGACATCGCAGCCGGCCGCAAAGCCGGTTGCGGCCTGCCAGTCGCCGCTGATCCCAATGGTGACGGACGCAGGGATGCGTGCGCGTAAATCGTCAAGGCGTTCTTTGCCTTTCGTGGGATCGGTTGAGACCGCAGAAAGCTTGATTGAAGAGACGGCGGGAAGCGCGGCAATCTCAACGAGTAAGTCATCCGTAAAGGCAAAACCGGTGGTCGCCGGGTTATCGTAGAGACACAGCGGCACGGAAAGGTGGCGGGTGACGGTTTCGTAGAGTGTATAAACCTCTTCGGCAGTAAGCCGTTGATAGGAGACCGGGGCCATCATAACGGCCTTCACCCCGGCGCGCTGTGCGTCTTCGGCAATCGCCAGCACATCGTCCAGGCGGATCGCGCCGATGCTCACCAGCACCGGAATCCCTTCGGCGTGCTGGACGGCCAGCTCTGCTACGCGGCGACGCTCATCGCGTGTGAGGTAGGCATAGCTGCCTGTCGAGCCCACTGCGCCGATGGAGTCCACGCCCGCTGCGACAAGGTTAGTAATCAGATGAACAAACGCGGCTTCATCCACGTTGTTGTTGGTAATAGGGGTGAGTGGAAAGGCACTCAGACCTCTTAGCATACTGCTCCTCCTGCCGTGAAAAGGCACTTATACCAGGGCATAAGCGCTCAGATAAACCGATTAACGTGCAAACCTGCGTGATCCTGCCACGCAAACAATGACCCCCATAGTGACCAGGATCATCATGACGCTGACGGACTCTTGTAAAAACGTCGCTGCCAGCGCCAGTGCAAAAAAGGGTTGCAGGAGCTGTAGCTGCCCGACAGCCGCGATGCCCCCTTGCGCCAGCCCTTTATACCAGAACACAAAACCAATCAGCATGCTGAACAATGAGACATAACCCAATGAAAACCATGCGGGTTCGCTGATCCCTGAAAAGCTGGCCGGGCGGGTTAACACGGCAACGGTTAACATTAACGGCAGCGCAATGATGAGCGCCCAACTGATCACCTGCCAGCCGCCAAGTACTCGCGTTAAGCGGGCACCTTCAGCATAGCCCAGGCCGCAGACAACCACCGCCGCCAGCATCAGTAAATCGCCCACCGCCGAAACGGCAATGTCCTGACTTAAGGCAAACCCGGTCACCAGTAAACTGCCCAGACCTGAAAAAATCCAAAAGGCCGGACGTGGCCTTTCACCGCCGCGCAGGACGCCGAAAATGGCGGTAGCGAGCGGCAGCAGACCGAGAAACACGATGGAGTGCGCTGAGGTTACCTGTTGCAGGGCAAAGGCGGTAAGCAGAGGAAAGCCAACCACCACGCCAAGTGCGACCACCATCAGAGAGAGAACCTGGGCGCCGTTCGGGCGTTTTCCCCGCAGGGTGATGACCAGAAATAGGGCCAGCAGACCGGCGATAGAGGCGCGGGCGACGGTGAGAAACAGGGGATCGAAATCCAGCACCGCGGCGCGGGTGGCCGGAAGCGAACCGCTAAAAATGATCATACCGACAAAGCCATTTATCCAGCCGCTCAGGGGCGGGTTGTCTTGCTTCTCTTGCACAGTGCACCTCAATGTGTGGTTATTGTTATCTGAACTTGTTTGACAGCACTGAGCATACGGCTGAGAATTCATGACAATCAAATTATTGTCATGGATACAATCGTGAAAGCACGCTACAAAAGCCTCGTTGACGAGTTTGCCAGGGCCATCAAATCCGGTGAACTGGTAGCCGGAACACGGTTACCGACGCACCGCGTTTTGTCGGCGCAGCACCATATTTCGCTGGTCACGGCGACCCGTGTCTATGCGGAACTGGAGGCCATGGGGCTGGTTAGCGGTGAGACGGGGCGCGGGACGTTCGTCAGAGAGATTATGCTGCCGCGCGGGCAGGGTATCGATCGTCATGCGATCGCCTCCGATGTGATTGATTTGAGCTTTAACTACCCGGCGCTGCCCGAACAGGCGGAGTTACTGAGAACCGCGCTGCGCCAGCTTTCGGTCAGCGGTGATATTGAATCGCTGCTGCGCTATCAGCCGCACGGGGGAAAAACCAGCGAACGTAGCGTGTTTGCTGATTACCTGGCGCAATTCGGGGTAAAGACGGCCCCTGAGAATCTGATGATTGTCAACGGGACGCAGCACGGGCTGGCGGTCGCGGTGATGGGGTTGCTCAAACCCGGTGACGTGGTCGCGGTTGACGCGCTGACCTACCCCGGCTTTAAGGTGCTGGCCGAACAGTTTCATCTGGAACTGGTGGCGGTACCGGCCTGCGGGGAGGCGATGGATCCTGAGGCATTGCGTAAGCTGTGCAAAAAGCGTCGGGTGAAAGCCATTTACACCATGCCCACGCTGCATAATCCTCTGGGGTGGGTGGCAAATGATGCGTTTCGCCGCGAAATAGCCGCTATCGCCTGCGAACACGACCTGCTGATTATCGAAGATGCCACCTATGTCTGGCTGGTGGATAACCCGCCGCTGCCCATCCACCACTACGCACCTGAAAGAACCCTTTATCTGGCGGGCTTTTCGAAAAATGTGGCCTCCGGGCTGCGCGTGGGGATGGTGGTCGCCCCCGCGGATAAAAAGCAGGGTATTGAACGTGCCATAAGGGCAACCACATGGAATACGCCCGCCCTGATGACGGCGATTGTCTGCGGTTGGGTGCTGGATGGCACAGTGGCGCGGCTGGAGCAGTTAAAAAGGGAGGATGCCCGCTACCGGCAGGCCGTGGCGCGCGAGTATCTGGCGCCGCTACACTGCGTAAGCCATCCGTCTTCTTATTTTGTCTGGCTGCCGTTACAGGAAGAGGTGCGCGCGGATCGTGTGGTCAGCGCGTTACTTAAAGAGAACATTTCACTGACCACCGCAGAACCGTTCAGTACTTCCATTCACACACCGCACGCGCTGCGCATGGCTATTGGCTCGGTTGACATCGACACCCTGAAAAGTGCTGCCCGCAAAGTCAGAGAAACTATTGAGTATTTCAACGCCCGGTAGCCTCTTACGTCACGCTACGCCTTCGCGGAAAAAGCGAGCAGGGGTTTGCGCGTCCTGCCCGGCGTTTTATACAACGCGATGGCCTCTTGCCAGTGAGCCAGCGGAAAGAGGCTGGCGTCATTGAGCTGGCTTTGGCGCAGTAACGGCCAGAGTTCAGCAAACAGCGCCTGCCACTGCGCCGCTGAGACAGCATCCAGAACGTTGCGAATATGGAACCACTGGGTCGGTGGATGGTGGGGAAGAACGCGATAAGGCTGGCCGGAAAGCAGGCCATAGCTGACAAACAGCGCCGTTTTGCGCATGGATGAGAGCAGTAAGTCGGCAAGTTTTCCGCCGGTGGCGTCATACACAATATCTGTCGTTTGCGCCAGGGTCTCGATTTCCGCGGCGCGCGTCTCCTCAAGCGGGCGAATGCTGCATTCAGCCAGCTTTTGCCGATGAACGGGCGAGCGATGAACGCCCGTGACGCTCAGCGCACCACGCTTGAGCGCCCACTGGCCGAGCAGAGCGGCGCAATCCGACCCGGCGGCGGTAATGAGCACATGTTTTCCCGCTGGCGGGTAGAGATTAAGCATTAACAGCGCGGCAAGCGGGTTGATGTACGCCCTGGCCGCCAGCGTATCGCTGATATCGTCCGGTACCGGCACGGTAAAGGCCGCCGGGCAGTCAACCAGACATTGCCAGGTGCCCTGTCCGCGCAGCGGCAACACCCGTTTTCCCAGCAGATGGGCGGCCTGCGGTGGTGCCTGAATAACGGTGCCCACACCTTCATAACCGGCAATGGCGGGCAGGGTGATCCGGTGGCGATATGCGCCGGTGATGGGGATCAGATCGGAGGCATTGACCGGGGAAAGCGCCATTGCGACCCGCACCCTGTCAGTCGCCAATTCCTCTGCCTCTACCCTTTGCAGTGACAGCACTGATTCTGGCGCCCCAAAGGTGCGATAGATAAGGGCGGTGTTATCACTCATGGGTGTGGTTCGCGGATGATCAATTTGCCGCGTACCAGCAGCATAAAGGTTTTCACCATCAGTAGCCCAATCACCAGATTACAGGCGAAAAACAGCGGGAAGGCGATCCAGTGCAGTGCGCCGTCGGTAGAACCGTGCCCCAGTTTCAGGGTCGTGGTCGCCAGCGATGCCACGCCGAACGAGAAGCTCCAGAAAGAGGGATTAAACGGCTGCGCGCTGTACCAGGGGATGAGGCGAATCATATACAGCGTTTGCAGCAGACCATAACCAAAGAGCAGTTTGGCAAAGACATCCGCCTGACCGCCGTTCAGCATCAGCCAGGCACTACAGGCAACGAACGCCGGGGCCATCTGAATGCCGAGCGAGGTGCGAACCGCAGGCGACATCTCTTCCAGATTACGCATGCGACTCAGAATGGCCGGTTCGAGACTCAGCCAGGAGAAAACACCGGCGCCTAAAAAGAGCAGGCCGACATCGGTAAAGCCCAGTGCGCCACAGGCCATGGCGCTGATAAAATTGTTCGCCACGCCAGGCAGGTACAGCCCCGGCGTGGTGGCCTCTTTCGGGTGCGTGCCGCGCCATAATCCGGCGGTTTGCCAGGCGGAATAGGTCAGCTGGGCGGTAACGGCAACCAGAAACAGGATCAGGGCAAGCGTATAACACCAGGGTGTCAGGCCAATGGCGACCAGCATACTGGTGGCAGGCGCAAGGCTGACAAAACTGCTTTTCAGCGGATGGCCGATCTCCTCACGCAGGGTGCCTGTATGGCGTATCAGACGGGTGATGAACGCAAACATCAACAGCGCCCAGATAAGAATAGCGAGAATGACCAGCACATCGGCAGGCAGGGTGGTGACAGGCCAGATGGTGGCAGCAAATCGCCAGGAGAAACCCAGGCCGATAATGCCCAGTACCATGCCAAAATAACCGGCGGGAAGGTTAATACGCGTTTTGTTCATCTGTTTTTTGCTTGTATGGTCGTGCGAAGCTGGAAGTGTATAGAGTTGCAGGCAGGGCGTAAACGGCAGCAGGAAGCAGGCGGGCTAAAAGTGAGCAGGCGCGTGGCCTGCTCAGGGGAATGGCTTTTAACGTGACGGTGTCACGTCTTTTTACCCTAAACGAAGGTGTGTATCGCTATGGACGCCTGAACAGGACGATAGAGCGGCCCTCCAGTTCAAAATCCATCTCTTTGGTGATAACCAGCCCACGTTTGGCGTTTTCTGCGGTGGAAATCTCCAGTACCCAGCCACCTTCGCCAAACTGCGGAATACGAAACGGCACATTGCCTTCAAACGGGTTAATGAGCATCAGAACATCGTGCCAGATACCTTTTTCCGTTTGCAGGTCCGGGCGACCGATATAGACACCGAGCGTCGAACCCTCATCCCACTGTTCCGGTTGCTGGAAACCGCCCCCGGCGTTAAACCACTCGATCACCATGCCATCGCGCCAGTTTTCACGGCGCAGCAGCGGCTGGTCGGCGCGAAGTTTAATGACGTGGCGGGTAAACTCATGCAGTGTTCTGGCCGTTTCCGGCAGGTTATCCCAGTGCACCCATGAGATTTCACTGTCCTGACAGTAGCCGTTATTGTTCCCCAACTGGCTGCGACCAAACTCGTCGCCCGCAAGCAGCATGGGTGTGCCGTGTGAGAAGAACAGTGTGGCAAGGAAGTTACGTTTCTGCCGCTCGCGCACGGCGTTAATGCCTTCATCCTCTGTTGGACCTTCCGCGCCATAGTTGCAGGAGCGGTTATCGTTGTGGCCGTCTTTATTGTCTTCGCCGTTGGCTTCGTTGTGCTTGTCGTTGTATGACACCAGATCGTTAAGCGTGAAGCCGTCATGGGCGGTAATAAAGTTAACGCTGGCCCACGGGCGACGTCCGCGCAGATCGTACAGGTCGCCGGAGCCCAGCAGGCGGGCGGCGAAATCGCTGGAGACATTATCGCCATGCCAGTATTCACGCACCGTGTCGCGATATTTATCATTCCACTCGGCCCAGCCTGGCGGGAACCCACCTACCTGATAGCCGCCCGGACCGATATCCCAGGGTTCGCCAATCAATTTCAGTCGTGACAGCAAAGGGTCCTGCATCATGGCGTCAAAAAAGCCGCCGCGCTGGTCGAAGCCTTCCGGTTCACGTCCCAGAATGGTCCCCAGGTCAAAGCGAAAGCCGTCGATATGCATCGACTCTGCCCAGTAACGCAGCGAATCCATCACCATTTGTAGCACCCGTGGATGCGAGGTGTTCACCGTATTACCCGTACCGGTATCGTTAATGTAATAGCGATGCTGCTCAGGCAAGGTACGGTAGTAGGAGAAATTATCGATCCCCTTAAACGAGAGCGTTGGGCCCAGTTCGTTGCCTTCCGCCGTGTGGTTATAGACCACATCGAGGATCACTTCGATACCGGCATCATGAAAGGCGCGTACCATATCGCGCACGCCCTGAATGCCTTTCGGACCGTAATAACGCGAAGCCGGGGCAAAGAAGCCCAGGGTGTTATAGCCCCAGAAATTTTTCAGCCCCTTGTCCAGAAGGTGCTGATCATCCGGAAACCAGTGGATAGGCAGCAGTTCAACCGAGGTAATGCCGAGATTTTTGATGTAATCCACCGTCGCCTTGTGGCCCATGCCTTCAAAGGTGCCGCGCAGCTCCTGCGGCAAGGCGGAGTTGAGCTGGGTAAAGCCCTTCACGTGCGTTTCATAGATAACCGCACTGGACCAGGGAATGACCGGGCGATGTTGGTCCTGCCAGTCAAATTCATTCGGGTCGATCACCCGGCATTTGGGCATATAGGGGCCGCTGTCGCGGGTATCAAACGTCAGATCTTTATCTTCATGTAACAGGTCGTAGGCAAAGTGCGATTCATTCCACTCCACATTGCCAACCAGTTCGCGGGCGTACGGGTCAACCAGCAGTTTATGCGGGTTAAAACGGTGACCATTTTCCGGGTCGTAAGGCCCATGGACGCGAAACCCATACAGTGCGCCGGGTTTCAGTCCGGGAACGTAGCCGTGCCAGATTTCATGGGTGTACTCCGGCAGATCGAGCCTTGCAATCTCCTGTTTGCCGTCGGGAGCATAGAGACACAGCTCAACGCGCTGCGCGTGAGCGGAAAAGAGCGCGAAGTTGACGCCCTCACCATCGTAATTAGCACCGAGCTGGTGATAATTTCCTGCCGTAATGGTAAATGACTTTCCGTCTGACATTTTTTCCTTCTCCCGCGAATTAAGATTTTGCCATAAATACAAAAGGTTAAAATGAACTATACAAAACGCGTACGGGCAGACTGCCATCACCTGACGCCAGGTTAACGCCGTCGTTCAGGTCTTCTTCTTTTCCGGTAAACAGATCCCGATAGCGCCGTCCGGCAAGCGCATCCGGCAGCGTGACCGATGTCTCCAACCCTGGCGGGTAGAGCCGGTCGGGGTGAGCGGCCAGCGAATCGAAGACCAGGCGCGGGACAATAACAACCAGCGCCTCCTTGCCAGTGGTACGGGCAAAGGCGATAACATTTTTCGCCTGCGACCCTGACGCTGAAAGCGGCAGATAGTCACCGGTGCGAAACAGCAGCGGTTTTTGCTGGCGGAAACGGGCAAGGAGTGCGATGGCCTGCTGTTTCGTCCTGCCGCTAAACCAGGCGTCTTTGTCGATAGTGAGCGGCTTTTCCTCATCGTCAAGCGCGCTGGCCAGCGCAAAGAAATCCGGTTCGCGGCGATTATCGGGATCCACAAGGCTAAAGTTGAACGCCTCGCTCCCCTGATAAATATCCGGTACACCGGGCGCAGTAAGCTTAATTATTGCCTGGGTCAGGCTGTTCACCAGTCCGGCGCGAATAAAAGGTTGCAGGGAGCGGTGGAAATCGACCAGAAACGGCTGGTTTTCCGCCGAGAACAGATGAGTGACATAGCCGAGCACCGCCTGTTCGTAGGCGTCATTGGTGTCACCCCAGCTTGTACGCAGTTTCTCCTCGCGCAGCGCTTTTTCCACATAGGGGAGAAAGCGGGCTTCAAGGGCTTTGAGGCCTTTATGATCGTCCGGGCGTAACGTAACGGGCCAGGCGCCGGCCAGCGCCTGATAGATCATCCATTTGCTGCCGGAGCGCGGGGCGGCGCCGTCATCTATCAGCACCACTTTGGACTTATTCATTTCGCGCCAGCGAACAACGCACTGCGCCCAGTGTTCGGGCGCTTCGGTGAGGGTATAGAGCCGGGCGCGGGTATCCTCACCCCGTTTGGTGTCATGGGTGGAGGTGGTCGACAGGGCATCCGGCTGTCGCTCGCGGCGGGTTTGCATTGCCTCATGGAACGCGGCCAGCGCGTACGGTCGCGGTAGCGGTTCAGAGCCCACTTCATTGAGCGCCAGCGCCATGTGCTGACGGAAAAAGAGGGTATCTTCCACCGATTTCGCCATCAGCGGCCCGGTCAGTTGCTGAAAGCGGGTGCGGAAGGTGAGCACATTATGAGCGGTGCTCTCCTTCACCTCGCCAACAAGAATCCGTTGCAGGAAATCCAGCGCTTCAGGATCCGGCAGGGTACCAAGCGCTCTCACCGAATCGGCCACCTTTTGCAGCAGAGCACGGTCCGCCGGGGGCAGTCCACTGTCAGTGCCGTAGGTACGGTAGACGGGGAAGGCGACCAGCAATTCGCGCAGGGCCGTACTGAGGGCGGTTTCATCGAGCGCGACACCTTCCGCCGTGGCAATCTCCAGGCTGAGCCTGAGCAGGGTGTTGAATTCCCCTTCAAAATTGCGCCCCGACATCAGCAGCTTCGCGGCCCGCAACTCGTTTGCCATATCAACCGTTCTGCCCAGCACCTCTTCGTAGGTCTGGCTCAGGGTCTCCATATTGTCGCCATCGACCAGTGCGTCGGATAACGCGGCGATAAATTCATAACCGGTGGTCCCGGAGATGGGCCAGTCCTGGGGTAGCTGTTCGCCTTCACCCAGGATCTTCTCCACGGTGATATAGCAGTCCGGCCCGGCCTGTTGGCGCAAATGGTCAAGGTAGCCTTTCGGGTCTGCCAGCCCGTCAATATGGTCGACCCGCAGCCCATCAACAACGCCGCTATGCACCAGTTCGAGGATCAGCCGGTGGGTGTCATCAAAGACGGTTTTATCTTCAACGCGTACCCCCACCAGACCGGTTATCTCGAAAAAGCGGCGGTAGGAGAGCGAATGGGGCGCGTCACGCCAGCAGGTGAGTCGCCAGGGTTGCCGCTCATGCAACGCGCTGATGGCTGATTTATCCGTCAGGTTCAATATCGCGTCGGGGTCGTCCTGCCAGCTTTCCGGCGTCAATGGGTAAAAACTGTCGTAATAGGCAAAGGCGGGATGTCCGGTTTCCGGGTCCGGCTGCACGCGGATCTCATCACGCGCCAGCACATTTTCAAAGGTATCGCCCAGGAAAGGCAGTGTCAGCGGGCGCGTCCAGTCGATATCAAAATGGTGGGCGTAACGGCTCTGTGGACCGTGTTCGATAACATCGCGCCACCAGCGGTTTTCCAGCGATGCCGCCATATGGTTTGGCACAATGTCGAGGATCAGACCCAGCCCGGCCTCTTTGAGCGCGTTGACCATGCGATCAAACCCCTTGCGCCCGCCAATGGCCGGATCGATTTCATTGGCGTCTGTTACGTCATAACCGTGGGTGGACCCTGTGGTGGCGGTAAAAACCGGCGAGGCATACAGGTGGCTCATGCCGAGGCGTTTAAGATAGGGCACCAGCGCCGCGGCGCGATCAAAGGTCATGCCGTTACGAAACTGAATACGGTAGGTTGCCGTTGGAATGGTCATTGCGCATCTCCTGACGCGAGGCGAACCACAATCGAGTGTGGAGGCAGTTCGGTTGTCATAGCGGGGCGGGCAAACAGCGTTTTGCCAGGAAGCTCGGGAGCGGGCCGGGCCTGTTCGCCGAGATTAAGCGCCATCGATAACGTGCCGGCAGGGAACGTCCAGCGTACGGCGAGATAGCCGGGCGCGGTATCCACGACCGTACCGTTATGGCCCGTCGCGTGGGCGAGTAACGGCACAATGTACTGCTGGCGCAGCAACAGCAGTTCACGGATTAAAGACAACCATGCTTTGCCTTCCGCGCTTTGCTGCGCCCGCCAGTTGAGTTTCGACATCGTGAAGGTGCCTTCGTCATTGGGATCGGGGACATCGACACCGTCATAGCCGGAGTGGCCGGAAAATTCGTTTGCGCGGCCTTCGCGTACAGCGCGGGCGAGATCGCCATGGAAATCGGTAAAGAACAGGAAAGGCCGCGTCTCGCCATACTCTTCACCCATAAAGATCAGCGGAATATGCGGTGAGAGCAGCAGGGCAGCAAGCAGACACTGGCTGCGTTCCGGCCCGGCGAGGCTAATCAGTCGTTCACCTAAAGCGCGGTTACCCACCTGATCGTGGTTCTGGATAAAGTCGACAAAGGCGGTGGGGGGCTGGCTTCGGCTGTCCACACCGCGCGGTTCGCCGCTGTGCGGGGAGACTTCACCCTGATAGGCAAACCCTTCGGCGAGCGCCCTGGCAACCCATTGTTCAGGGGCGTTTGCGAAATCCTGGTAATACGCGTGGGTTTCGCCCGTTGCCAGCACATGCACGGCATTGTGGAGGTCGTCGTTCCATTCACCGGTAAAAAGCGGGACGGAACCGTCTTCATTGCGCGGGTGCAGGTCGGTGATGTTACGGCTGTCTTCTGTTGTGAGATGAACGGGACGGTCGGTTACCTGTTGACGAATGCGCTGCGCGATCTCAGTGAGAATGTGTTTTTCGGATTTATCCTTAATCTGATCGATGGCATCGAAGCGCAATCCATCAAGGCGAAACTCGGTCAACCAGTAGAGCGGCGCTTCCGCGATATAGCGACGGGCCGCATCCACATCATAAGCAATCCCCGCCCCCCAGGGGGTGGAACGGGAGGTATCGAAGAAGTCGGGTGACAGCAAGGCGAGATAATTGCCTTCCGGGCCAAAGTGGTTGAGCACAATATCAAGCACCACAGAAAGCCCAAGACCGTGGGCGGCGTCGACAAAAGCGCGGAAATCGTCCGGCGTGCCGTAAGCGGAATGCGGTGCGTAGAGCAGTACGCCATCGTAGCCCCATCCCCGGTTGCCGCCAAACTGCGACAGGGGCATTACTTCAATTTGGGTAATTCCCAGTTCGGCAAGATAAGGCAGTTTCCTGATGGCTGCCTGGAGGGTACCTTCCGGGGTAAATGTGCCGATATGTAGTTCGTATACAACGGTTTCTTCCCACGGACGCCCCTGCCACTGCGGGTGCTGCCAGCGGTACTGCGTGGGGTCAATGACCAGCGACGGACCATTGACATCCGCTTTTTGTGCGCGAGAAGCCGGGTCGGGAATCGTCATACCATCGTTAAGAACATACTGATATTCCGTACCGGGCGCGACGTTTTCAACGGTAAGTTCAAACCAGCCCTCGTCGCACGGACGCATCTCCAGGTCTTTACCTGCAAGCCGTAGGGTGATGCCGGGTTGACCGGATGCCCAGAGACGAAACTGGACGGTACCGTTCCCAAGCCATTCGGCACCCCAGCTTTTATGAAATAATGATGTTGACTCCATTCAGTTACCTCGTTTAATGCAAAAGCGATCAATGGCCAAAAAGTGCCTTAAGAACGCGACACCTCAATGCATACGAAGGTGATCATAGACGATAATGGGAAAAGTGATGTGACAGTGTCACGCAAAGGCGGGGCGGCAAAACAGCAGATATCGGCACACGGACCGATACCTGCGATCATCTTAAACGGCAGGAATGCTCTCCAGCGACGGGTAAATTGTCAGGCCGTGTTGTCTGGCGACCTCGATATCCATATCCGCCCCGCGGGATGCTCCGGCAATGCGATAGAGTGCGTCACAGCGGGTTATCAACCGATGCGCGACCGGATAGAGCATCGCCTCGCAGATTTCATCACCGTGCGATGTGGAACCCGCGGCTTTTGCCAGTGGCAGGGCCAGCCATTCACCAATCACCGGAATATGGCCGCGTTGCCAGACCGCCAGCGCGGCCTCTTCAAGTCTGGCAAGGTTCTGCGCGATTAAGTCAGCCTTGCCCTGTGTTCCACTGCGATAAGGGCCAGCGATAAGAATGATTTGTCGGTTCATGATGCCCTCACAGTATTTTTTTTAACGCGACATGGTAGAGCAGCATGATGGTCTTACCGTCGCAGATAAGGCCGCTGTCAATGGCCGCAAGGGCGTCATCCAGTGTCAGTTCCATGACTTCAATGTCTTCGCCTTCGGCTTCAATACCCCCGCCCTGGCTTATCTTGTCGCCCGATTGGTATTCTGCGGTGTAAAAGAACAGTTTTTCAGTGACAGAACCGGGGCTCATAAAGGCTTCGAAGACCTTTTGTACATTCGCCACGCGATAGCCGGTCTCTTCTTCGGCCTCTGCTTTAATGCGGTTTTCCGGATCCATGTTATCGAGCAGGCCAGCGGCGGCTTCAATCAGGTAACCGTCATGTCCGTTGATAAAGACCGGAAAACGAAACTGACGGGTCAGGATAACCGTCCGTTTCTGGCGGTTATACAGTAGGATCGTTGCGCCGTTGCCGCGGTCATACACTTCACGATTTTGTCGTTGCCACTCTCCGTCGCGGCGGCGCAGGTCAAAGGTATATTTGATGAGCGTATACCAGTCGTCGGACAGGATTTTGCTGTCCGCAATGCGTACTTCTGCACGTTTTGATTGCACAATACCACCTCCATACGTAGAGTAGGCATCATAAACAGCAATTTCGTGCATGATCAAGACAAATCGTGCAAAAACAGGAATAGCCTTATGCTTATCAGCCAACGCAAGCGTCTTATCCTCGAACAACTCGCCCGTGAAGGACAGGTGCTGTCGAAAGCACTCAGCACGCAATTTGCGGTATCGGAAGACACCATTCGCCGTGACCTGCGTGAACTGGCGGCAGAGGGGGAATTACAGCGCGTCCACGGCGGGGCGCTCCCCGCGTCGGGAGCGACAGCCACCTTCGCCGAGCGCAAATCCCTGCGCCTGGATTCGAAAAAGCGGGTGGCACAGAAGGGGGCTGAACTTATCCTGCCAGGTCAGGTAGTGATTATTGATGGCGGGACGACGACGGCGGAGCTGATCACCTTCTTGCCGCCGGATTTGCATATCACCGTCGTAACCCATAGCCCGAGCATTGCCCTCGCGCTGGTGGAACATCCGTGCATCGATGTCATTCTGATTGGTGGAAAGCTCTTTAAACACTCGGTTGTCACTACCGGAACTGCCGCTATCGAAGGGATTTCCGCCATCCATGCGGATCTGTTTTTTATGGGGGTAACGGGAATACATGCCGAGGCGGGGCTGACCACCGGCGATTACGAAGAAGCCAGCGTCAAACGGGCATTCTCCCGCCGTGCGGCAGAGACCGTCGTGCTGGCATCCGCAGAAAAAATAAATGCGGCCTCTTCTTATGTCATCGGTGAGTTAGCGATGGTGAATACGATGGTGGTGGAAGAAGAGGCCGATGCCGGGCTAATCGCCGCGCTTGAAAAGGCCGGTGTCGTGGTGGTGAAGGCAGACTGAAACAGGGTTCATCACCCTTCTGCGACAGAAAGTGATGAGCCCTGTTAGCCGATACTATTTCCGGTTAGCGCGTGGGTGCATAAAAGGCAGCATCCTCTCAAGGGTATTATCGCGAACAATATAGTGATGGAACAGCGCGGCGGCGGCATGCAGGCCCACCAGGAAATAACCGGCGTTGGCGATCAATTCATGGACCGATTTCAGGCTGTGCTGAAGCTCCGGGTTTTTCGCCGCGGCGATGGGCATTTGCAGGCCCAAAAATGACCACTCCACCTGCCCGACATAGAGTGAAAGCACACCGAGCAGCGGCAAACTTAAAAACATCAGATAAAGCAAACCGTGTACGGCTTTGGCGGAGATGGTCTGCCAGCGCGGCGGCTGCGGAATAATGTCCGGATCATGATGGGTGAGTTTCAGACCAACACGCACCACCATTAATATCAGCACGCTTATCCCCGCTGTGTAATGGGTGAGAACCAGCAACGCGCGCGGCGCGCTGCCCTTGGTGGTAAAGCCTTTTAATTCCATTGCCGCGTAGGCGATAACAATCATCAATAACACCAGCCAGTGCATGATGCGCTGGCTGCGAGCAAATGTATTTTTCACCGGAATGTCCCTCATAGATAACGGTGAACCAGATATAAATAAACAACCTTAAGCCGACATTAATGGCGCCGTCTCACAACAGACATTTCTTTCTTATCTTTCTGTTTTTAATTCGGTTTATTCAATTTTAGCCCTGCTGCTTTATCTGTAACAAAGCCCGACAATGGGGAGAATTGTGTATTTCATGGGTTGTTGAGGCAGCAGTGAGGGTGTTTTTGCTGGCCCAAAATGCCATTGAACAATATATAATTTAATAATATATTAAAAAGTATATTGTGTACGGTTGTAGATAAAGGTAAGTCACCCGTGAAGACACCCGATAAACAACACATGTACGCTGCTGCCGCCAAAGCGGCAGGGGTGCTGAAATCGATGGCCAATGAAGACCGCCTGCTGTTGCTGTGCCATCTCAGCCAGGGCGAAGCGTCCGTGGGCGAGATAGAACAGGCGCTGGGCATTACGCAGCCGACACTCTCGCAACAACTGGGGGTGCTGCGTCGCCAGCAACTGGTGGAAACCCGGCGCGAAGGAAAGCAGATCTTCTACCGGGTCGCGGCTCCGGATGTGCTGACATTGCTCAACACCCTTTACACACTCTATTGCCCGACACCGGAAAACGAGGAGGGGGAATGATGATTGACTGGACACATTTCACGCCGCTGGAAAGCGCCATCGGTGGGGTGGTGATTGGTGCGGCGGCATCAATGCTGATTCTGTTTTGCGGACGGGTCGCCGGGATCAGCGGCATCCTCGGCGGCGTGCTGTCGCGGGCAAATAACGACAAGGGCTGGCGAATAGCGTTTCTGCTCGGCATGGTGCTTTCCCCGGTGCTCTGGCGTCTGGTGGCGCCGCTGCCAGCGGTTAGCATCACGGCGCCCTGGCCGATGCTGGTCGTGGCCGGTCTTCTTGTCGGGGTGGGAACACGTTACGGTTCCGGCTGTACCAGCGGCCACGGTGTGTGCGGCCTGTCGCGTCTGTCGGTGCGTTCACTGGTCGCCACGCTGACCTTTATGGCCGCCGCGTTTATTACCGTGTGGCTGGTCGGTTTCTGGCGTGGCTGAGCGTAAAAGGAGTGCTCTGATGAACAAAGTTTTTGCCTTATTGTCGGGTCTGCTGTTTGGTATCGGGCTGATTGTCGGCGGTATGGCCAATCCGGCAAAAGTCATTGGTTTTCTGGATATCACCCGCGTGTGGGATCCCTCGCTGGCCTTTGTGATGGGTGGGGCCATTAGCGTTGGCTTCTTTGCCTTTCGCGCGGCGGCCAGACGCAAACGGCCACTCTGTGGCGATAAGATGCATCTGCCCACCTCCAGTCACATTGATAAACGTCTGGTGGGTGGGGCGTTGTTATTTGGCACTGGCTGGGGGCTGGCGGGTATCTGCCCCGGCCCCGGGCTGGTGCTGCTGGGGGCCGGTTTCACTCAGGGGCTAATCTTCGTGCTGGCCATGCTTGCCGGGATGCTGCTTTTTCAGGGGATTGAAGGGTACCGACACCGTTAGTCACAGGTTCGTCCCGCGCATCAGCGGGGACGAGCCTTTTCCGATCACTGAGCGACCCAACCGCCGTCCATATTCCATGCCGCGCCGCGAACCTGGGACGCGGCGTCACTGCATAAAAAGAGGGCCAGCGCGCCCAGTTGTTCCGGGGTGACAAACTCACCGGAGGGCTGCTTCTCGCCAAGCAGTGAATCGCGAGCCACGTCGGGGGCGATCCCGGAGGCAATGCGCTGGTCAATCTGCTGTTGTACGAGTGGTGTCAGCACCCAGCCGGGGCACAGGGCATTACAGGTGATGTTGGTCTGGGCATTTTCCAGGGCGATCACTTTCGTCAGGCCGACTACCGCGTGCTTGGCGGCGACATAGGCGGATTTCTCTTTCGAGGCCACCAGGCCATGCACCGAAGCAATATTGATAATGCGCCCCCAGTTGCGCTCTTTCATTCCAGGTAGCGCCAGGCGGCTGGTGTGAAAGACCGACGACAGATTGATCGCCAGGATAGCGTTCCACTTTTCGACCGGGAACTGTTCGACAGGAGCGACATGCTGGATCCCGGCGTTATTGACCAGAATATCCACGCCGCCATACTCCCTTTCCGCATACTGCATCATGGCTTCAATTTGCGCCGGGTCGCTAAGATCCGCGTCGTGATAACCGGGCCTTGCCCCATAGCGAGCGACTTTCTCTTTGGCGCGATCTACCTCGCCAAAACCGTTGAGAATAAGCTCTGCGCCCGCTTCTGCCAGCGCGCAGGCGATCCCCAGACCAATGCCGCTGGTGGAGCCCGTTACCAGCGCGACTTTACCGTTCAGATGCATCTTGTTCTCCTTAAACAATACCGGTCATGTAGAACACGCCGATCACAAACAGGACCGCCAGACTTTTAATCAGGGTGATGGCGAAAATGCCGCCATACGCCTGTCGGTGTGATAAACCCGTAATGGCGAGCAGGGTGATAACCGCGCCATTATGCGGAAGGGTATCCATACCGCCGCTGGCCATTGATGCCACGCGGTGCAATACCTCCAGTGGAATGTGGGCCGCATGAGCGGCGGCAACGAACGTATCGGCCATGGCCGCCAGCGCGATACTCATCCCCCCGGACGCGGAGCCGGTGATCCCGGCCAGCACCGTAACGCTGATGGCTTCGTTCAACAGCGGATTGGGGATCGCCGCCAGTCCTTTGGACAACACCAGAAAGCCTGGCAGAGCGGCGATGACTGCGCCAAATCCATATTCAGATGCAGTATTCATTGCCGCCAGAATGGCGCCACCCACGGCCGTTTTGCTGCCTTCTGCCAGCCGTCCGCGAATATTGCGAAAGCCACAGATCACCACCATTAAAATGCCTGCGCACAGGGCCGCTTCCACCGCCCAGATGGCGTTAATTTTACCCACCTCGGTGACAATAGGCTTCGCCAGACCGGGAAGCGTCAGTTCATGCGTGGCGCCATACCAGACCGGGATCCAGCGGGTAAACAGCAAATTGAAAACACCCACCAGGATCAACGGCGCAATGGCGATAATCGGGTTAGGCAGGTTGATGTTATCCGGCGTTTCCGGCTCATTTTGTAAGTCGGTGCCGTAACCTTCATTATTGGCCTGCGCTTTGCGTCGCTGACGTTCGAGATAAAAAAGGCCGACCACAATAATAAATAGCGAGCCGATCAAACCAAGCCAGGGAGCTGCCCATGCGTTGGTGCCGAAGAAACTGGTAGGGATGATGTTCTGAATCTGCGGCGTACCGGGCAGGGCATCCATCGTGAAGCTGAATGCGCCAAGTGCGATGGTGGCGGGGATAAGCCGTTTCGGAATGCCGCTCTGGCGGAACAGTTCAGCCGCAAATGGATAAACCGCAAACGCCACCACAAACAGGGAGACCCCACCATAGGTCAGGAGCGCACACACCAGCACAATCACCGGGATAGCGTGGCGACGGCCTAATAACTGGATTGCTGCGGCGACAATCGAACGTGAAAAACCCGAAAGCTCGATCAGCTTGCCAAACACCGCGCCGAGTAAAAAAACCGGGAAGTAGAGTTTAACGAACCCGACCATCTTCTCCATAAACAGGCCGGTAAAGGCCGGGCCAACCGCGCCGGGATCGGTCAGAAGCACGGCGCCTAACGCGGCAATCGGGGCGAACAAAATGACGCTGTAGCCGCGATAAGCCGCGACCATCAGCAAGGCCAGTGCAGCCAGGGCAATTATTACGCTCATCATGACTCCTGAATATTGTTTTTGTAGGGGACAGAACCGGTCATTAAGGCTTTAGGGCATGACGCAGTTGCCAGGCGCGTCGTTGTTGGATGCGTACGCGTCGCGCCTCATCCCAGTGATAAAATCCGTCTCCGCTACGCTCGCCGGTATCGCCGCGTTGCGTTTTTTCCTTGATCAGTTCGAGCATCGCATCGCCCTGGGCAAGCTCTGGTAGCAGGTGGCTATAGATGTCCAGTACGGTGTTAAGGCCGGTCATATCCGCCGCTTCCAGTGGGCCCACCATGGCATAGCGCCGACCAAGCGACGCACGCATCACCTGATCCACCACCCCGGCGCTGGCAATGCCGCTGTGGACGATGTGTAAGGCTTCCCGCAGCAGGGCAAACTGCAGGCGGTTGCCGATAAAACCGGGAGCGGCGCGGTCAAGCTTTACCGCCTCCAGTTCAAGGCGGCGTAAAAGCTGATACACCGTCTCAACGTACTGCGGGTCGGTCTGGCTGCCGGGAACCACTTCGACCAGCGGAATAAAGTGGGGCGGGTTCCAGAAATGGGCGATCAGCAGACGCGAGGGATGCGCCAGTTTTGCCGCCAGCGCATCCGGTGGCAGGCCGCTGGTATTACTGGCAATGATCGCATCGGAGGCAATGCGTTTTTCCAGCTCGGCATAAAGCGCGTGTTTAAGTTCCAGGCGTTCAGGAATTGCCTCGATAAGCAGGCGGGCATCCGCAAGATCGTCAAGTGACGTTGTCACGTGAAGACGCGCCAGCGTCGCCGGTTTGTCTGCGTCGCTGAATTGCCCGGCGTCCCGCAGTTCGCTGAGGATGGCGCTCGCGGCACCTGCCACTTCTGCCAGACGAGCCGGGTCGGTATCGTAGATCAGAACGTCCTGATGAAAGCGGGCGAAGTGGGTGGCAATGCCGATCCCCATGAGGCCTGCGCCGATGACCACGGTCTGCTGCATGCTGTTCTCCTTCATCGGGCCACCGCCAGCGCGACGCCCTGACCGCCGCCGACGCAAAGCGTCGCCAGCCCTTTATGTGCATCACGGCGCTGCATTTCATGCAGGAGCGTGACCAGAATGCGACAGCCCGACGCGCCAATCGGATGACCGAGGGCGATCGCGCCGCCATTCACATTGACGCGTTCGCTGTTCCAGCCCAGTTCGTCGCCGACGGCCAGCGCCTGGACGGCAAAAGCTTCGTTAGCTTCAATCAGATCAAGGTCGTTGATATCCCAGCCTGCGCGTTTCAGGGCCGCACGCGTTGCCGGAACCGGGCCAAGCCCCATTACCGCCGGATCAACGCCCGCCACCGCATAGCCGGCAATGTGGGCCATTGGAGTAAGGTTAAGCTCGCGGGCTTTCTCCGCACTCATCACCAGCACTGCCGCGGCACCGTCGTTGAGTGACGACGCGTTGCCCGCCGTCACCGTTCCGCCATCCGGACGAAACGCCGGGCGCAGACGGTTTAATAATTCCAGCGAGGTTTCCGGGCGCGGCGGCTCATCCTGGCTGACCACAAGCGGCTCTTTTTTGCCGCGCGGAACGCTAACGGGTGTGATTTCCGCGCTGAATCGCCCGGCCTCACGGGCTGCGACCGCTTTTTGCTGTGAGGTAAGGGCAAAGGCATCCTGACGCGCACGGTCAATCGCGTATTTTTCTGCGAGGTTTTCCGCCGTAATGCCCATGTGATAGTCGTTGAACGCATCCCACAAACCGTCGTGAATCACGCTATCAAGCATATTGCTGTGACCAAGGCGTAACCCGGCGCGCGCGCCGTCCAGCAGATAGGGCGCGTTACTCATACTTTCCTGACCGCCAGCGATCACAATGTTCGCATCGCCGCTGCGGATCGCCTGCACCGCCTGCAACACCGCTTTGAGCCCGGAGCCGCAAACCTGGTTGATGGTCACCGCAGGTGTGGTCACCGGGATCCCTGCATGCAACGCCGTCTGACGCGCCGGGTTTTGCCCGCAGCCCGCACTTAACACCTGGCCAAAAATCACCTCGTCTACCTGATCGGGACGAATTCCGCTCTTTTCCAGCAACGCTTTCACCACGACGACGCCAAGCTCAACCGCCGAGAGTGGGGCCAGCGCGCCATGAAAATTACCGATGGGTGTGCGGGTTGCTGCGACAATTACCACGTCCTGCATCTGTTCGCTCCTCATTGAAAACGCATCTCGGGGACCACATCAGGCACGATGAGGCGCCCGGCAGTTTTGCTGACGATCTCGTCAACGCTGACGCCCGGCGCGCGCTCTTTAAGCACGAACGCCCCATTTTCAATTTCCAGATAGGCCAGGTCAGTGAGAACGCGGCGAATGCAGTTCGCCCCGGTCAGCGGAAGGGTGCAGTGATCCAACAGTTTGGACTCACCACTTTTTGAGGCATGGGTCATCACCACGATAATGTTTTCCGCGCCCGCCACCAGATCCATCGCGCCGCCCATGCCTTTCACCATTTTGCCGGGGATCATCCACGAGGCGATATTGCCGTCGACATCCTCTTCAAAAGCGCCAAGAACGGTTAAATCCACGTGGCCGCCACGGATCATGGCGAAGGACTGCGCCGAGTCGAAAATGGCCGCGCCGGGTCTGGCGGTCACCGTCTGTTTTCCGGCATTGATCATGTCGGCATCTAACTCAGCTTCGGTGGGAAACGCCCCCATACCGAGCAAGCCGTTTTCGGATTGCAGCATCACATCAACGCCAGGCGGGACGAAGTTCGCTACCAGTGTTGGGATACCAATACCCAGATTGACGTAGTAGCCATCACGCAGTTCGCGCGCCACGCGCTGCGCCATCTGTTCACGTGTCAACATATCGGCTCCTTATGCGCGCAGCGTGCGCTGTTCAATACGTTTTTCGAATCGGCCCTGAATCAGGCGATCCACATAGATTCCGGGGGTGTGAATGGCGGCGGGGTCGAGTTCACCTGGCGGCACAATCTCTTCCACCTCCACTACGGTTATTTTTCCGGCGGTGGCCATCAGCGGGTTGAAATTTTGCGCCGTGTGGCGATAGATGACATTGCCGTACCAGTCGGCCTTCCAGCCTTTAACAATGGCGAAATCGCCGGTAATGGCCCCTTCCAGAATGTACGGGCGACCGGCGAATTCACGCACCTCTTTGCCCTCGGCGACAGGGGTGCCATAACCGGTGGCGGTGAAAAAGGCCGGAATACCGGCACCGCCAGCGCGGATCTTCTCGGCCAGGCTTCCCTGCGGCGTCAGTTCCACTTCAAGTTCCCCTTTGATCACCAGCTCTTCAAAAAGGGCGTTTTCGCCAACGTAAGAGGCGATGACTTTACGGACCTGGCGGCTTTCCAGCAGGACGCCAAGGCCAAAGCCATCGACACCGCAGTTATTGGAAACCACCGTCAGGCCGTGTACATCGCGGCGGCGGATTTCGGCGATGAGATTTTCCGGAATACCGCACAGGCCAAAGCCGCCTGCCAGTACCGTCATGTTGTTGCTAAGCCCCTCGAGCGCCTCTTGATAACTTGCGACGCGTTTATCCAGTCCAGCCATTCGCTTGCCCCTGTGTTGTCCTTTTGCGGCATCATCCGGGGCGCAAAATGATTTGTTAATTTTGATTTTGTGACGGATTGATTTGCTTTTCTTATTAATCTTTTGTTAATTAATCTTTTTCAATAAGTTAATGAAATGATAAATGAGAATGACCATCAAACAGTTACGCGCGTTTTTAGCGGTAGCTCACACTCTTAACTTCGCCCATGCGAGCGAAAAGCTGAATATGTCGCAACCGGCCCTGAGTCTGGCGATTCGCGGGCTGGAAGAGGTTCTGGGGGGCGCATTGCTGACGCGAACCACGCGGCGGGTCACCCTTACACCGGAAGGCGAGGCGCTTTTCCCGATGGCGCGCCAGCTTATTGCCGATTGCGATAACGCCGAAGAGGCGCTGCGTCAGCGTTTTACGTTACAGAGAGGCAAGGTGTCGGTTGCCGCGATGCCATCTTTCGCTGCCAATGCGCTCCCCCCTGTGCTTAAGGCGTTTCGCGATCGCTATGCGGGCATTAACGTGACGGTGCACGATGTCATTAACGAACAGGTTATCGAAATGATAAGCGACGGGCGGGTGGAGATGGGGATCGCCTTTGAACCGGAGCCCGCGTCCAGCCTGCACTTTACGCCGCTGGCCATGGATCGCTTTCTGGCCGTGGTGCCGCGCGACTGTCCGCTGGCACAAAAGGAGCAGGTTAGCTGGCGTGAACTGCTTAAGCTCGATTTTATTACGCTACAACGGCCTTCAGCGGTACGCATCATGCTCGAAGAGAGACTGGCCCGCAGTGGGCATAAGCTGGAAGTGGCCTTTGAAAGTCATCAACTGGTGACGGTCGGTCGTATGGTGGCTAGTGGTCTTGGCGCAAGCGCGGTGCCTGCGTTGTGCGAAAAACAGATGATCGAACTGGGGGCGGTGTGCGTACCCTTGATAAACCCGGTGATTGAACGGCGCGTGGGGATTCTTCGCCTCGACCATGCGCAGCTTTCCACGGCGGCGCAGGCGCTGCTTAATACGCTTCGCGCCGCTTACAACGTCATCTGATCAGCGGAATGTGCGGTGCGGCGTCGTCAGGTAGATGGCCTGTCAGGCGCGGGTCGGCCTGTACTTCAACCTGAAAAGCGTAGGGGACAAAGCCTGAGCGGATATAAAAATTGAGCGCCGACGGGTGGTCAAAGGTACAGGTGTGTACCCAGAAACGTTCGATGGGTTTCGCAAAGGCGCGTTCTGTCGCTCTGCTCATAATGGCGCGGCCCAGCCCTTTGCCGGTTGTGCCCTCTACCAGCCCCAAAAACACCAGTTCGCACTGGCCGGGTTCACTAAAATCCAGCTCAAGCATACCGATATCCTCTGCGCCATCGCGAATAACCCAGGCTTCAACGTTCGGGTCGTTCAGGATAGCGGTCAGTTTGTCATCGGCCATATAGAGACGGGAAAACCACAGCCATTTAGCGCCAATCTTGCGAAACAGCGCGCGGTAGGCGACCAAATCCACGTTAACCAGCGGCGCCAGGGTGATGCCCTCGGGCAGGGGTAAGGTTTCCTGCTGCGGTTTGGAACGCATTTCGAGACAGGTGACGACCGATGCCACATGTCCCGGCGGGACATCAGAATAGCCTAATGCGATGGAGGTGCTTGCAGTGCTCATTTATTTTCCTTAATTGCAGGTGCGTGCTCTCAGTTATTTCAAGACAGACTACATCTTTCATACGGATTTTAATATAATTGCATGAAATCGCGGCTTTTTATTTTAGTTAAGGTCAGGAATGAAACTCACAAGAGCAGTAATAATTGCTTTTAGTCTTCTCCTTTTGCAAGGTTGTGACACCCAGGAAACGAAAGTTAAAAAATTATTAAAGTGTGGTTTAGCCGTTGATGAATTAGGTAATGAACATGCACAGGATAATTATAAAAAGAACAGTATGCTGTTTTTCGGCACAACCCCGCCTGCACTAAGCCACAACGAGATGGTTAAAATTGGCGATAAGGCAAGAGAAGAGCTGTGGATGGATAGCAGAAACAGTCGCGGCACGGTACAAAAATTACTCGAAGTCTACGGCGAAAAATATTGCGTTGAGCTGCATCAGGAACCGAACGATAAGAATATCAAAATGCTAAGGCACCTGATGTGATGTGATGTGACATCGCTGGCGCGACACACAGGGTTTTGACGCGACAGAAACAAATATGCTCGCTGATGGTGCAAATTAGCTATGAAAAGGGGGGTTTTTCTCTACATGAGTTGTCGTCAGGGTTGGTATCGTTGAACGCTAATCTGAAGGCAATGAGCTGGTTATCGCGAGGGTGTATGATTATTAAAGGGCTGCAACAACGTTCGAAATGTAAGATATGTGACGGAAACGCTCAATTGCACGGTGTGCTTGATTTCAACACCTCTTGTTTGAGCACATTACCTGATCATGCCGTACTTCCGCTCACCGGCGTGCCCATTTATTACCATCGCTGCGAAAACTGCGGATTAATTTATACCCATGCTTTCGATGACTGGACATTTGATGATTTTAAAACGCATATCTATAACGATGAATATGTGCTGCATGATCCAGATTTTACAGGTGCCCGCTCGAAAAGTAATCTCGAATTAATTATGTCCAATTTTGAAGCGATTAAAGAGTGGCGTGTTCTGGATTACGGCGGTGGCGATGGGCAGCTTGCGCAATTGTTATGTGCAGAGGGTGTGGATGCTGTTGGCTGGGATCCGTTCCACCTTAATAACCATCTCCCGACAGGTAAATTTGAACTGATTGTTTGTTTTGAGGTGTTTGAACATACGCCCACGCCCGTTGAGACGCTTATGGCTGCCTGCGATTATTTGAAAGAAAACGAAGGGGCGATATTTTTCTCCACACTGGTCAATGACTCAACCACCCGTGAGGGGATGAACCACTGGTATATTGCGCCACGAAATGGACATATCACCATTCACACCAAGCAATCACTGGACATCTTATTCAGGAAAGTCGGGCTGGAGGTGATACATTTCAGCGACAGCTTTCATATGGGATATAATCCGGCAGGGATCGGCAATTAATATCCTGGCGGGTATGCAGTAATGGCACCCGCCAGAATGTGATTAATTACCCCAGCGGCGTTTCAGATAATTGACCGCCTGCTGGGTTTGCGGTTGGTTCAGATAATCCTCGCGGAACAGAATCGTGCCTTTTATTTGCGGCGTCGACTCATTCAAATCGAGCTGTTTTTTCAGTTCCGGCACGCCGCCATTGACCGTCCAGTCTGGCTCATTCTTTGATGGTTCGCCCACTTTATACAGCGCAACGCCAATATACAGGCGGGTTTTCGTCGGTTTTACAACGTCCGCCCACCATTTCGCCAGCACATCATAACGCGCCGCGTCACGGGCAAACGGCCAGTACAACTGCGGGGCGATGTAGTCCAGCAATCCTTGCTGTACCCAGCGGCGGGTATCAGCGAAAGACTCATCATAGGCAGCGGCGCCTCGCGTATCGGAACCTGCCGGGTCGAAAGAACGGTTACGCCATACCCCGGCAGGGCTGACGCCAAACTCAACATCCGGGTTAATCTGTTTGATGGTACGCGAAACCTGTTCAATCAACTGCTGCGTATTATGCCGTCGCCAGTCGGCCTTCGACGCAAATCCCTGACCATATTTTCTGAACGTCTCGCCGTCATTAAGCGCAGAACCCGCCGTCTCGGTATAGAAGTAGTCATCGAACTGCACGCCATCGACCGGATAACGGCTGACAACCTCCGCCACGATGCTGGTTATCCAGTCCCGCGCATCCGGAATACCAGGGTCCAGAACAAAGCGGTCACCCGCCGTACGCACCCAGTCGCGATGCAGGACAAATACGCTGGAGGGATGCAGCGGCAGGGTTGAATTCAGCGCTGCCACCGTAGAGGGTTTAATATTGGTGGATACACGGTAAGGGTTAAACCAGGCGTGTACCCGCATACCGCGCTTGTGTGCTTCATCGAGCATAAATTGCAGCGGATCGTAGCCAGGATCCTGACCAATTTTCCCCGTGAGGGTATCGGACCAGGGCAGAATTTTTGACGGCCACAGCGCCGTGCCATCCGGTTTTACCTGGAAAAAGACGGTATTAATGCCAAGGCTTTTGAGCTTATCCAGTTTTACCCGCATGGCTTGCTGCTGCTGACCAATACGGCTTTGCGCACTGCCTACGCCATTCACCGAGGCAAGCGGCGGCCAGTCAAGACGGGAAACCGTTGCCAGCCAGATCCCACGCACCGGCTCGTTGTTTTGCGAGGTTTTATCCGCGATGGGATGTTTAGCGACCGGCGGAAGCGGGGTAACGAGCGAGACGGGTGGCTTAGAGGCACAACTGGCGAGTAACAGCGCCGTTGCCATAAACACACTGGCTTTTTTGATTTTCGTTAATGGAAACAAACGACGTGAGCGGTTAATGGGATACTCCAGTATTTCAGGTTGTCGCCTGGAGGCACATTTTCGGCTTATTACGGGGTAAGTCAATGCGTTAAAGCGTATTGCGCACACGCGCAGAGCGGCTGACCAATGTTGCTCTGCCAGTGGTAACGACAACTTGCAGGGCTTAATGCATGACAGGATCGGGCAAATTCTGCCTTAATACGCAGAAAAATAGTCTTTTTTTGGAGCGCCTGTCGCTTTTAACGGCTTCGGTTATGCTTAGAAATGTATTCGTATCTTTCCTGGAAAAGCCCAAGGAAAAGCGCCAATGAAAACGCGAATAAGAAAACTAAAAAACCGATATCCGTTGCACATCCAGATAACCGTTCTTTTTACACTACTCATTGTTTCAATTGGCAGCATTATCATTCTTTTCAACCATAGCCGGCTGACAAAGCTTGCGGAAGTCAGCACACATCAACGCTACCAACAAACGGGTAAAGCGATGGCGGCGGAACTGAATTCGCTGACACGCACAATGGCGAGTTCAGTCAATATGCTGGCGAAGATGCCTGTCGCTGATGCCATGACAGAACCACAGCGCATGGCGCAGTTGAGTAGCTTCATCACGATCCTGCAACAGAATGATTACGCCAGCTCCGTCTACAGCGCTTGGGACAACGGAGACTTTTTTATTCTTCGTCGCTTAACGAACCAAAATCGGGCGTTATTTAAAAGCCCGGTTAATGCCCAATGGCTGGTACAAAATTACCGATTTGAGGCAAATCCTCCCGAGAAAAAAGCGTTTTATTTAGACAGTGCGCAAAACATTATTTCATCGGCCTCTGTGCCCTATGATAATTACGATCCCCGTACCCGGAAATGGTATACGCTCGCCCACGATGAAAAAGGACTGATTACCTCACCCAACTATATTTTTAAAGCCACAGGCGAAACCGGTTTTACCTACAGTCAACGGGCTGATAATCAGCATGCGGTGATTGGTCTCGATGTATCTCTCGCTTTACTTTCCGCCTTTTTGCAACAACAAGGGCTACCGCCTGGCAGCCAGGCCGCCATCTTGTCAGAGTCTGGTGAGATTATCGCCAGCCTGCCAACAGGTGAGGTTGGTAATAACGGCGGTATGAAAATGGATAATTTGCCGGTATTACAATCATTACTGGCACATGACGATGCCAGGCACAGTCGTATTTTCACTGTTGGAAACGAAGACTGGTATGGCTCGGTGGTTAACATTCACAGTTCGGGAAATGACTACCGACTGGTGATTGCCACCCCGGCGGCTTTTTTGACGGCCGATGCCAGTGCAATCAGCGATCGTTCTACGTTGATCGCTTTCCTGTTACTCCTCCTCAGCCTGCCGGTTATCTGGTATTTCTCGCGCAAAATCTCTCACCCGTTACTCAGACTGCGTGAAGATGCGGAGGAGATAAGCCAGTTAAATTTTGAGGCCGAAGAGCGTCCTGGTGGCCGCTCGATCATCGAAGAGATAGATGACTTGCATACTGCGATGGCAAAAATGAAACAGACGCTGATCAAATTTATTTCGATGGGCAGTATGCTGACCGTTAAGAATAATTTTACCCAGCAGATGCAGGGACTCCTGACCGAAACGACGGAAATCGCTGACATGACCGGCGGAATGGTTTTTCTTTCCAATCAGGATGCGAATGTGTTCACGCCCGCCGCATTTCGTTGGCGTGAGGAAAATATCGATTTCTCGGACATTCAACCGCTCGCCGTTGACCATGAACACTACGCCAGGTTCTGGCAATTACTACAGGGGCAGACGGTAAGCGGCATGTTGACCCGTGAAAATATCCCCCCGTCACTGCTGGCATTTCTTTTACCGCATCTCCCGGTGCGTTACGTCGCCGTACCGATGCAAACCCACGATAATCACCCCATGGGTTTCCTGCTGCTGTTTAATACCGATGTGCTGAGCGATAAACAGGAAAATGCAAAAATTCAGTTGATTAATTCGCTGGTCGGTATGCTTTCGGTGGCGATCGAAGCGCAACATCTTTTGGCAGAACAGAAGAAACTGCTCAATGCCTTCATTAAACTGATCGCCGGGGCGATTGATGAGAAAAGCCCCTATACAGGTGGTCATTGCCAGCGCGTCCCGGTTATCACAAAAATGCTGGCAAAAGCCGCCGTAGAAGCACAAGACGGGCCTTTCGCCAGCTTTACGCTTTCCGCAAATGAGTGGGACGAATTACATACCGCCTGCTGGCTGCATGATTGCGGGAAGATCACTACCCCGGAAGTTGTCGTGGATAAAGCCACCAAGCTTGAGCAGATCTACAACCGGATCCATGAAATCCGCATGCGCTTTGAACTGCTTAAACGGGAAAAAGAAATTGAGTTCTTGCGCCATCATCGGGAGAACGCGGATGCGCAGGCGCTGGACGCGACACTGCGCCAGCTTGATGACGATTTCTACTTTATTGCCCGCTGTAATATTGGCAGCGAGTTTCTCTCTGATGATGCACTGGCACGTATTAATAAGATTGCCAACTACCGCTGGACGCGCACACTCGACGATACGGTAGGCATTTCACAAGAGGAGTTGATGCGTAAACAACGTCAGCCCGCCGCGACGTTACCCGTACAGGAGCCGATGCTCGCAGATAAAGAAGAGCACATCGTCTACCGCACCGATGTCAGTAAAGAGGCTGACAGATATCACTTCAAACTGAAAAAACCGCTGCACCAGTATAACTATGGCGAAATTTATAATTTGCGTATCCGGCGTGGCACGTTGAATGAGGAAGAGCGCTACAAAATCAACGAACACATTATGCAGACCATTATCATGCTGGATAATCTGCCATTCCCACGCACAATAGCCAATGTGCCGACGATTGCGGGTGGACATCATGAACGGGTAGACGGCAAAGGCTATCCATATCAACTTAATGATTCGCAGATGAGTATGCAGGTCAAAATGCTGGCGATTGCCGATGTTTTCGAAGCATTAACGGCCATCGACCGACCGTATAAACCGGGGAAATTGCTTTCTGAAGCGCTGGGTATCATGGTCAGTATGGTCAATGAACATCACCTGGACCGGGAGCTATTTATCCTCTTTCTGCAATCGGGCGTCTGGCTTGATTATGCTCAAACCTATCTGGATCCCGAGAAAACGGACAACGTGAATGTTTCGGCGCTGGTGGCAAAAATTAAGCCGCAGCACGTTGAGGGGGTAACGCCAGAAACCAGCCCGGCTTAAATACCGTAGGTCGTTGACCCGAAGCGAGCAGGGCATCCGCTCGCTTCGGGTTGCGCAGTCTTATTCAAATAAACTGCGATGAAGCGCTTTTACCGCGCTGTCTGAGGAGGCGGCCGGCAGCAGGAAACAGAGCGTATGGTCGGACGCACCGTGGCAAATCATCCGCACGTGATGTTTTTCCAGCTCAGTGAACACATCTTTGCAGACACCTGACGCCTGAGTCAGGTCGTTACCGATGAGCGTCACCAGGTCCAGACCGGTTTCCAGCTCAACGCGACAGCGGGACGAGAGTTCGGTCAACAACGAGGTGGTCAATGAATCTGCATCACCGGAGGTTGCGCCCGATGCGTTGAGGATCAGCGCAATGCTGGTTTCTGAGGTGGTGACCAAATCAATCACCGTATTATGTCGCGACAGCACCGCAAACATCTCAGCTAAAAAAACGCAGGCCGGTTGGGTATTCAGACTGTGCAATTTCAGCAGCGTCTGTTTACGACGCACGGCCAGCGCCCGGTAGCGGGGTGGGTTATCCGCATGGCAACACACCAGAGTGCCGCCCGCCGACGGGTTTTTACTGGAGCCCACAAAGACCGGTATATTTTTGCGCATCGCAGGCAGCATAGTGGCCGGATGTAGCACTTTGGCGCCATAGGCCGCCATTTCGCTGGCCTCAGAAAATGAGACGTTATCCATGCGCTGCGCCTGGGGAACAATGCGGGGATCGGTGGTGTAAATCCCGGCAACATCGGTCCAGATATCCACACGTGCGGCGTGTAATGCCTCGCCAAACAGTGACGCGCTGTAATCGCTACCGCCGCGACCCAGCGTTGTCGTATGCCCCTTCGCATCACTGCCAATAAAGCCCTGAGTGATCACCAGCGCCTGTTCAAGACGCGGGCGTAGCTGTTTTTCCGCCAGTTCTGCGATTGCCCCAGGCACCGGTTCTGCACAGCCGAAACAGTCATTTGTGCGAATCACTTTGCGGGCATCGAACCACTGTGTTTCAACGCCGCGTTCGCGCAACACTTCAACAAACAGCAGGCTGGACATCAGCTCGCCGTGGCTGACTAACGCGTCGTTCAACGCCGTTGAACTGACGCTGGCCGCTTCTTCGGCAAGACGGCTGATGTTTTCGAGCAGATGATCGATTTCCTGACTGATAGCGGTTGGCTGGCTCAGGCGGGAAATAATGTTGTACTGGATGGCGCGTAGCGTTTCGATTTTGTCCGTGCGTTCACCACTCTCCAGGCCAGCGGAAAGCTCCACTAACAGATTGGTGACGCCAGCAGAGGCGGACAATACAACCAGACGAACATCTTGATCGGCAAGGACGATGGAGGCACTACGGTTCATCGCGTCAAAATCAGCAACACTGGTGCCGCCAAATTTCGCAACAACGATTTGTGGATAAATGCGAGTCATAACAATCTCATATCAGGGCGCCATATAAGGAATGGCATGAAAATTTTCATTCTCGGCATAAGGGAAGCGGGCTGCGTGAAGGGGAGATACCCGTTACGTCAGCGGCTTACGCCTTACGAAATGTCCGCCCGCGAACATTTCTGGTTACAACCCAGGATGTTGCTCCCGTTGTCGATAACATGTTTGCCTGTAACGCGTTACCGGGGTGTTACTTATTTATGACTTAAATTATTAATTCCTTTTGCAATACGCGTTTCTTCTTTGTCGCGCAGGGTAAGCTTGCGAGAAAACGTCACGTTTTCTCGTTAGTTTTAACAAACGAAATCGTCGCTTTTACCCGCTATCGCGACGTGCGGGATTTTTATCGCGGGCATAGTAAGTGATTTAACCCGCCGGATCGATAATTTCCTTACGCTTTATGGCAAAGAAGTAAAAAAAATAATAATGCACTCAACTGCTTCCATCATCATTAACTTTAAATGACAGTAAACCCAGAATAAATAACCATAATATAGGTTAAGGCGGCGTTGTTATCATGATGTTGTACATAAAACAGGCATTACTCACTAAGTAACAGAATTAGTTACAAATTATGATGCCTGCATTAAAGCCAGTTGCGTTGTTTCTCATTGATTTCAAATAAAAAAAGCTTAAACGGGTGTGGAAAATAAAATATTGAGTCCGTTGCTAAAAAAACATATATTAGCCGCGTTTTTTACACCCCCCCTTAAACATTAATTCAACCCGGCGTTAAACATACCCGCGGTTGTAGGAGTGATATGATGACGGATAAAGTCCGTATTGATACTTTGAGTGCTAATTCATTACCGCAAAGCAATGAAACCTTTTTAGCAAGACAAGCTGAGTTTGAATCCAATGTCCGCAGCTATCCGCGCAAATTGCCTTTAGCGATTGCCAAAGCACAGGGCGTTTGGATCACTGATGTGGAGGGCAATCAATATCTTGACTGCCTCGCAGGTGCCGGGACGATGGCGCTTGGTCATAACCATCCTGAAGTGCTTCAGAGCATCCAAAGTGTCATTACCAGTGGCTTACCGTTACATACGCTCGACCTGACCACGCCGTTGAAAGATGAGTTTTCATCTTATCTTCTGTCGCTGTTGCCGGGTCAGGGTAAAGAGTACTGCCTGCAATTTACCGGTCCTTCCGGCGCTGACGCCGTTGAAGCCGCACTGAAACTGGCGAAAAAGGTCACTGGCCGTTCTGGCGTGATCAGCTTCTCCGGTGGTTACCATGGCATGACCCATGGCGCGCTCTCCGTGACGGGTAACCTGTCACCGAAAGAAGCCGTCAACGGTATGATGCCAGAAGTCCAGTTTATGCCGTATCCGAACCAGTACCGCTGCCCGCTGGGTATCGGTGGTGAAGCCGGTGTCAAAGCGCTGACCTACTACTTCGATAACCTGATTAACGACGTCGAAAGCGGTGTGCGTAAGCCTGCTGCTGTGATCCTGGAAGCCGTACAAGGCGAGGGCGGTGTTAACCCGGCCCCGGCTGAGTGGCTGCAGCGGATCCGTAAAGTGACCCAGGAACACGGCATCATGCTGATTATCGACGAAGTGCAGGCTGGTTTTGCCCGTACCGGTAAGTTGTTCGCCTTTGAACACGCGGGCATTGAGCCTGACATTATTGTCATGTCCAAAGCTGTGGGTGGCGGTCTGCCGCTGGCTGTACTGGGTATCAAAAAACAGTTTGACGCATGGGCTCCGGGTCACCACACCGGGACGTTCCGTGGCAACCAGTTGGCAATGGCTACCGGCCTGACCACACTGAAAATCCTCAAAGACGATCGCATTGCCGATAAAGTCGCTGTGCAGGGCGAGTGGCTGAAAGGCAAACTGGCCGAGCTGCAGCAACGTTACCCGGTTATCGGTCACATTCGCGGTCTGGGTTTGATGATCGGTATCGAGATCGTGAAGCCGAACGAAGCGCAGGATCACATGGGTTGCTACCCGGCTGATGGCGAACTGTCTGCGCTGCTGCAGAAAGAGTGCTTCAAAGCGGGTCTGATTCTGGAGCGCGGTGGCCGTAACGGTTGTGTACTGCGTCTGCTGCCTTCGCTGCTGATCAGCAATGCAGAACTGGAAATCTTCCTGGATAAATTTGAAACCGCGTTGCTGAACGCTGGCGTTAAGCCTGTTTAATCGGAGTTGTCGATCGCATGTCTGATATTAATCCGATTCTGTCAGGTTCTGAGCAGAGCATTGCTGCCTATCAGGACGCCATTGAGCAAAGCACGAAAGCCGTTGTGCAATGGTTACAGCAACCTGAGATGTATCAGGGCAAGACCGTCGAGCAGCTCCGCGAGCGCATCAAGTTAGAGTTCAACTCTCAGGGCCTGGGTAACCAGGCCGCTATTGAGCGCGCCGTGGAGTACTTCCTCAAAGACAGTCTGTCCGTGCACCACCCGCAGTGCGTGGCGCATCTGCACTGCCCGAGTCTGGTGATTAGCCAGGCGGCGGAAGTGCTGATTAACGCCACCAACCAGAGTATGGACTCCTGGGATCAAAGCCCGTCAGCCACCATCATGGAAGTGAAGCTGGTTGAATGGCTGCGTGAGCAGGTCGGTTTCGGGGCGGGCGACGCGGGTGTGTTCACCAGCGGCGGGACGCAGAGTAACCTGATGGGCCTGATGCTGGCGCGTGATGCATTCTTCGCGCGTCAGGGTCACTCTGTTCAGCAGAACGGCTTAACGGGCGATCTCAGCAAGCTTAAAGTGTTCTGTTCTGAAAATGCGCACTTCTCTGTGCAGAAGAATATGGCGCTGATGGGGCTGGGCTACCGTTCTGTCACGCTGGTGAAAACGGACGAATTCTCACGCATGGACGTGAGCGATCTGTCTGAGAAACTGGCGCAGGCGAAAGCCAACGGTGAGCAGGTGATGGCGATTGTCGCAACCGCCGGCACCACCGATGCGGGCGCTATCGATCCGCTGGCCGATATCGCAGCACTGGCGGCAAAAGAAGGGATCTGGGTTCACGTCGATGCAGCCTGGGGCGGCGCACTGCTGCTGTCCGAGAAGTATCGTCATTACCTGAACGGTCTTGAGTTAGTGGATTCCGTGACACTGGACTTCCACAAACAGTTCTTCCAGACCATCAGTTGCGGCGCATTCTTGCTCAAAGATGCCCGTCATTATCAACTGATGCGTTACCAGGCGGCTTACCTGAACTCCGACTTTGACGAAGAGCACGGCGTTCCGAACCTGGTATCGAAGTCTTTACAGACCACCCGTCGTTTTGACGCCCTGAAATTGTGGATGGGCCTTGAAGCACTGGGTCAGAAGAAATATGCCGAAATCATCGATAACGGTGTAACGCTGGCGCAGGATGTGGCCGCCTGGGTTCTTGAACAGCCGCAACTGGAACTGGTCATGAAACCGCAACTGGCGAGCGTGTTGTTCCGCTTCCGTCCGGCGCAGGGTGATATGGCATTTGTTGCCCTGTTGAACCAGCGTATCGGCGATGCGCTTCTGGCTTCTGGCGCGGCGAACGTGGGTGTAACCGAAGCAGATGGCATCACCTGTCTGAAACTGACGTTGCTGAACCCGACCGTCAACCTGCAGGACGTTAAAGTGCTGCTGGAAAGCGTGAAAGCGTGCGGTCAGCAACTGCTGAACGCCTGATTTAGCCCCTGGGCCTGTAAAAACCGACAGCAGAAATGCTGTCGGTTTTTTTATGCCTGCTTAGTTGCGCCCGTTCCCCGGCAGATTCAGATCTGGCCCGATGTAGCGACCGCGCGGGCGAATCACCTTACAGGTGTTGATTTGCTCCATCGCATGCGCCAGCAACCCGACGCTGCGGGCGATGGAGAAAAGCGCAAAGGCCGCATCGCCCTGTAGCCGGTAACGTGTTACCAGAGCGGCCAGCACCGCATCAATGTTGGGATAAAGCCCGGTCAGGGTCGTGACCTTTTCGATAAATTTGGCGATCTCTTGCGGCGGCTCGAACTCTTCCAGCAGGGCAACCGCGCGCGGGTCGCCATCGGGATACAGATGGTGGCCGAAGCCCGGAATCGGCAGCGCCGAGGAGAGATAACGGTTAACCACCTGCTCGGCACTGGAACGCTCGACCTCATCTAACAGCGCTTTCACGCGCGGGGTGGCATCGCCATGCAGCGGGCCGGTAAAGGTCGCCAGCCCGGTCAGCAGACAGGCGGGTAACGATGCGCCGTTAGAGGCGGCAATACGCGTGGCGAACGCGGAGCTGGTCAGCTCATGATCGGCAAGCAGCACCATCGCTTTGCGCAGGAGATCCGCCACATCCTTTTCTTTTCCCCAGCCCTTTGCGAGACGCTGATGAATCAGCAAAGAGGGAGTATTTTCGGCACCAAATGTCGAGGCCAGATGGCCGACCAGGTTTGCCGCTTCTGCATGCAGTACGCGTGGCGTGCGCGCATGGGTGGAATGGCCCGTGGCGGTTGCCGTTGCCAGCGCGACAAACGCATGCGTGCGATCCGGCGGATAGGGCGGGTAATCACGCGCCTGAATGGAAAACGCGTCCAGGCTTTCTGCGTCCCATAGCAGGCGGGCGGTCTCTTCCAGCGTCGCCTCTTTAGCAAAGTTGATCACATCTTTTCCCCGGTAAAACAGACGACCACGGGCAAACGTCGAGATAGCTGTCGGAATACTGGGTTCGGTGCCAAAAAGGGTATTTGCGGCGAGCGTTTCCCGTTTCCGGCCTTGCTGCTTCTTCTGTTTCAGCTTCTGTATATTCTCGGCGCTGTACAGGCTGCGGCGTATGTTGTGTGGATCCGGATGGGAGGCAATCAATCCACGGCTAACGTATGCATAGATGGTTTGCGCACGCACGCCGAGAAAGTCCTGAACCTCCTCCAGCGTAAGCCATGGCGCTACTTTAGTCTTGGGTTCCATCATTGAGCCTGATCACCACTGAACCGAATCAATAAACTTTATATTTCAGTCGTTGTTCAATCAATGTTGATTAACATAATCAACTGATAGCCAGGTCGCAAAATGGTGAGATATTGGTGATGACGTGACATAAAGCGAGGAAATAAATACTCTGCCGCTTCGTTTTCTCATTGCATGGCATTTTGAGATACCTGAATAAGGATGTTGTCAACGAAGAGATGCAATCTATCGCTCACTCGTCACACTCCTGAGTGCTGATGACAGATATTTATATTGATTAATTTAATCAAGATTGATCCTGACAAGACCTTATTCTACCGTCAAATAAGTACTCAATGATAAAAACGACAAAATGAATGACGGTAAATATAAAGCATTAATTATAACGACTACCGCACATTTTCGTCGGCAAGAACACTTACCCATAATTATTACCTCTCTGAAATTGCAGGGCGGTAAATAAAAGAACACCTACAAATCCATGAAGGACAAAAATATGAACCATGTGCAACAACCAGAGCTTGCCGAGGCAGCAAGAGAGGCCGACATAGCAACACCGCGAAAGGCAACACGCATTCGATATTACATGCTGGGTCTTATTTTGTTTGCGACAATCCTTAATTTTGTCGACAGGTCGTGTATTGGTATTTTGGCCCCGTTTATCAGTAAAGATCTGACTCTCGATAAAGTTCAGATGGGACAGATATTCGCGGCATTTGGCCTGACATATGCCTTTGCGCTTATCCCCGGCGGTATTATTGCCGACGTGCTAGGCTCCCGTATTGCTTACGCTTTTTCGCTGATTACCTGGTCGCTGGCGACCATGACGCAAGGGCTGGCAAGCGGATTTAATATGCTGTTCGGTTCACGACTGGCGATTGGGGCCCTTGAAGCACCGGCTTTTCCCTCTAACGCACGCGCGGTCACCATGTGGTTTCCGACCAGCGAAAGGGGATTTGCGACCAGCGTATATGTTATGGGGCAATACATCGGTACCCCCTTATTCACCGGTCTGATTTTATGGATGGCGAATGGTTTTGGCTGGCGTTCAGCCTTTTATCTGACCGGTGGTGCTGGCGTGCTTTTCGGTATTCTGTGGTACTTCTGGTACCGCGATCCGCTCAATCATCGCTCGGCAAATGCGGCGGAACTGAAGCATATTCGTGAGGGCGGCGGCCTTGTCGGTAAAAAAGAACGTGACCGTTTTGACTGGAAAAATGCGCTGCGCTTGTTGAAACACCGTCAAATTCTGGCGATTTGCCTGGGTAAATTCTGCAATAATGCCATCCTGGTATTTTTCACCACCTGGTTTATGACTTATCTCGTCGAAGAGCGTCAGATGACGATGATTAAGGTGGGGATTTTCCAGGCATTGCCATTTCTCGGCGCAACCGCAGGAATTTTGTTAGCGGGTTTCTTCTCTGATTATTTTATTCGCCGTGGTTATTCTATGTCAGCAGCGCGCAAGGCGCCGTTGATCATCGGTACGCTGCTGGGGTCTTCTATTTTACTGGTTAATTTCGTCACCTCGAATGAGTTGATTATCGCTATTTTAACCGTCTCTTTCTTTGCGCAGGGGGTAGGGTCGTCGTCCTGGGCTGCCGTGTCGGAAATTGCACCACGGCAATATATTGGGTTAACCAGCAGCATCACCAGCCTTGCCGCTAATATTGCTGGCGTCACCACGCCGATCATGATTGGTTATATTCTGCATGCGACGGGCCAGTTCTTTTGGGCGCTCAATATGATGGGGATTATGTGTTTGATTGGCGCATTCGCCTATTCATTCCTTCTCGGACCATTATCCCGAATTGAAATGGATTAACGCCATTAGCGGAATAACACGTTAAATACCACCGCGATTGTGTACTGATTTATCCAGCCTGCGTCGTTAAAGATTCACAATGTCATGGGGTCAGGCTGGAATTATTACGAGGGAGAGAGAAGTGATTAAGTTTAAATGGGACCATTTACAACTGCGCAGCCCGGACCCGGAATTGACCGCGTCATGGTTTGAGCGTTGCCTGGATGCAGAAATTATCCGTAAGCCAGGCAAAGTGGATATTCGCCTTGCCGGAATCGATATCTTTATCGCGCCAGTGACTGAAGGCGATGGCGTTTCGCCAGCGCCACTGCCGCCATACCAGGGGCTGGACCATTTTGGCCTGACGGTCGACAACCTCGATGACGTGGCCGCCGAATTAAAAAAACGCGGCGTGGTATTTACTCAGGAACCAAAAACGCTTCGTCCCGGTGTGCGCGGGTGCTTTATTCGCGGACCGCAAAATATCTCCATTGAAATACTTGAAAGAGACCTGCCATAAATTCGGCAGTGCGCAGGCAATAACGACTAACACGCCAGCCATTGATTGGCGCAACTATGGATCTGATGTTATGAAACCCAGTATTTTACAGTTAAACCCTATTTTAATTCCCGCGATTAGCGAGAAACTGAACGCCCTCTATACCGTTTACCGTTACTTTGAGATCGACGATAAAGAGACCTTTATTAAAGAACACGGTAATAGCATTCGTGGCGTTGTCTCCGGTGGTCATACGGGTATTAGCAATGCGCTTATGGAAAAACTGCCCGCGCTTGAAGTGGTCGCTATTAATGGCGTTGGTGTGGATGCGGTCGATCTGGACTACGCCCACAAACGTGGAATTCATGTTACTGCCACGCTTGGCGCGCTGACAGAAGATGTGGCTGACCTTGCCATTGGCCTGCTGATCGCGACCTGTCGCGGTATTTGTTCCGGCGACCGTGTGGTGCGTAACGGCCTGTGGGCGAAAAATCCGCATCCGGGTTCCATTCCGCTTTCCCGCCGTTTCAGCGGCATGCGGATCGGCATTGTCGGAATGGGCCGGGTAGGGCGCGCCATTGCCGCCCGCGCATCGGCATTCGGATGCCCGATCAGCTATACCGACCTGCATGCCATGCAAGACCTTGATTACCCGTTTATTGCTGACCTTCAGGAACTGGCCCGCCAGAGCGACGCGCTAATCCTTTCCGCTTCTGCGGACAAAGCGGAAGGCATTATTAATGCCGCAGTACTTGATGCGCTGGGGCAGGATGGCTTCCTCGTGAACATCGCTCGCGGAAAACTGGTCAATGAACCTGATCTGGTCGCGGCGTTAACCGAAGGACGCATCAGCGGTGCGGGGCTGGATGTTTTCGTTGATGAACCGAATGTTCCTGAGGTGCTTTTTGGCCTGGACAGCGTTGTGTTGCAGGCGCATCGCGCCAGTGCCACTGTGGAGACGCGTACCGCGATGGGGGAAATGGTGCTGGCGAGTCTTGCCCAGGCGCTTTCCGGACAGCGTCCCGAGAACAGTCTGACCCGTTGAGCAGGACTGCTATTATTCTGTTTATCAAACTATTAAATAAAGGAAGCAGTGATGATCACCTCAAGAAAGATTGCCCTGGTCACCGGCGCGGGCACCGGGATTGGCAGGGCAACGGCGCTGGCGCTGTTCCGTGCCGGCTATTTTGTTGTTCTCGCTGGCCGTCGTCTGGATCCGCTACTGGAGACAGTTGCCGCGATGGAAGATAGCAGTGACGGCGGCCAGACCATGGTCGTACCGACTGATGTAACCGACCCCGAATCGGTCAATGCGCTATTTGCGCGGATCAAGGATAAGCTCGGGCGCCTTGATGTGTTGTTTAATAATGCCGGAACCAATTTTCCCGGTATCCCCTTTGAAGAGCTGAGCTACGAGAAGTGGTCCGCCGTGGTAAATGTCAATCTGACCGGAATGTTCCTTTGTGCTCAGGGCGCATTCCGCCTGATGAAGGAACAAACCCCGCAGGGGGGCCGTATCATTAACAATGGGTCTGTTTCGGCGCATGCGCCACGTCCTGATTCGGCAGCCTATACGGCAACCAAGCATGGCGTGACCGGGCTGACGAAGAGCATTTCGCTTGATGGCAGAAAGTACGATATCGCCTGTGGGCAGATTGATATTGGTAATGCGTATACGGAATTATCGCAGCGGATGTCTAAAGGCGTGAAGCAGGCCAATGGTGAACTGGCGGTGGAAGCGATGATGGATGTGTCGCAGGTCGCTAACAGCGTGGTCTACATGGCCAGTGTTCCGCTTGATACCAATGTGCAGTTTATCACCGTGATGGCGACCAAAATGCCGTTTGTCGGGCGCGGTTAAACGCTCAGCAAGTCCATTTACATGCAGACTCAGTCCGGTTGCGCCTGACGCGTAAACGGACTGAAGACTGTGTTTCTTATCCCTCTTTTGTGAAGGCTTTCGGGTAGGTTTTTTCGTAATAGCCTTTCATCTCACCCTCTTCAAGGGACAGCGCCCTCTTAAGATGCCATGAACAGAGAAGCAGTGGGGCTATCATTAACACGGCAAGCCCTGAAAAGAGCGTGAACACACTCACACCCAGCCAGTGAATAAACCCGCCTGCTATCAGGACGCCGAAAGGGTTGACCAGACTCGAGAGAAACGCCGACATGGCCGCCATCCGTGTCCGATAATGTCCGGGGGTGGCGGTTGATCTCAGGGTGCTGAGATTGACATTGATTAAGTTGAACGCCAGGCCACAGAAGAAGGCCAGCGCAATCGAGATGTTGATATCCGGGACCAGCACAATAGCCGGGACGCTCCCACCCAACAAAATAAACCCGATAACGACATTCCAGAAACGTCCAACGTTTCGGGTTATTGCCGCATTAAGGTAGAGACTGCCGGCCAGTAATCCGATGGCGAAGGAAAATTCAAATGCCCCAAGGTACGAGGCGGGCAGGTGCAACTCCGTGCTTATCCAAAACGGAATCGTCACAGAAAAGAAGGGGAACATCGTAAAATTGATGAGCGCGGAAATTAAGGCGATGTGAAACTCTGATTTGACACGGTAGATAGCGACAAATCCGCCTTTCGTTTTGCTGAACCAGCTTTCACCTGCGTGTGGCGAATGCACGCACACAGGCCGTTTCGCAAGCAGAACGCAGGCCAGGCACGATAATCCTTGCAGTAACGCGGCGGCATAAAGCGCCAGGCCAATAGAAAACAACGCGATTAGCGAGGTGGCCAGCACCGGCCCGGTGAGCATAATCACGGAATTAATGGCCGAGCGGCTGGAGATGGCGCGTGAAACATGACCGTCATCGACCAGATCGGGGATCAGACCCATGATGGTGGGCTCTCTGACTGATGCCACCGCGCTCATCGCGATGAGGCCTGCGGTCAGTAAAACAAGGTGGAATTGTCCCGCCGAACAGGCAAGAGAAAACAGCATCATGATGACGAAAACCGCGAGCTGACAGCCGTTAATAAACTTTACGCGGTGAAACCGATCGCCGAATGAGGCGAGAAAAGGCTTCAGGTAAATCTCGGCGGCAACGGAAAACGCGATCAATGATGAGAAGGCGACCGCTGAATGGGTTTCCTTTAAGCACCACCATGCCAGAGCCAGACGGAATACATGCCCAGCCAACAGGCTGAGGGTCGTTGCGGTTTGTAAAAGGAAGAATGCGGGACCGAGGCGCATGAAGGCGTTAAATTTCATCGTGCGTATCAAACATTATGAGGACGGATGAAGGAAACATTCCGTCAACATAACGTAAATTTGTTGCGGATGACAAAAAGAGAAGAGGATCCAGTAAATAAACGACTTAGCCGTCACAGTCTGTGTCCGTGGTGAAGCTGACGGAAAGGGCGCTCCAAACATAGAAATCAATGGCTGTAGTTCGGTGGAATATTAAAGTTTACTGGCAGACTGCCTCAGAACAGTGATATCTCTTTTTGGCGATACCCCAAACATCCTCGCATATTCACGGCTGAAATGGGAAAGGCTCTCATAGCCGACAGCAAAGGCCGCCGTGGTGACATCAAAATGCTCATTCAGCATAAGCCGTCTTGCTTCATTCAGGCGCAGCCATTTCTGGTAGCGAAGCGGACTCATCCCGGCAAGTTGCCTGAAATGGTGGTGAAAAGAGGGCGTGCTCATCTGCACCCGACTCGCAAGCTCTTCAATACGTAAAGGCGATGCAATGTTGGTTTTCAACCAGTCAATGGCTTTGCCGATACGGTAACCATGCCCGTCTACGGCGGCAATCTGTCTGAGATGATCGGACTGGTCGCTCATCAAAAGCCGGTAATGTATTTCACGCTGAAGAAGAGGGCCAAGAACCGGGATTGCTTCTGGCTCGTCAAGCAATGAAAGCAGACGGCAGAAAGGCTCCAGCAGAACATCAGAAAGCGTACCGATTCCGACACCGGCCCCGGCATCTCTTTTTTTGACCGGAGCCAGGCCGCCCTGGGCAATTAATTCCATCAAAACGCGCTGGTCTAGTTTATAGGCTATACCAACGCATGGGCGGGATGCCGACGCTTTCAGCACTTCTGAACTGGCGGGTAAATCGAGAGACGTAATCAGAAATTTTTCCGCATCATATTGATAAGGTTTACCCCCAATCCACATGATCTTTGCACCCTCGGTTACCAGTACGACACTAGGAGGGACCAGGCAGCTTACCGGCGAAGCCGGCTCATTTCGCCGGAATAACTCCAGTCCGTCGACGGCTGTCGGGAAATCACCGGTACCAGGTGTGCGCGCCGTGATATCCCGGGTCAGCGTCCCGAGTAAGTCCTTAATCGAATTGCCTGTGATCATTTTGAATGCCTCAAACTCGTTACTTCTCTACGGCGTTAACTTACCAGCTCAAAAAAATGAAATATATGCTTTCACTGCAAGTTCATAGGATCAGGCAAAAAATACAGAGTTATTTAATAACACATTTCCCCAGGGATAACCAAAATAGCAATACTCAAGCAGGCCCCTGACACCGTAAATCTGCTCATGACGATGAATATATTAAAACCGTTTATGCAAAAAGTACTCTTTAAATTTCCCGACAAGTCATCTGGAGAGAGTTATGACTGAAATACGCATACATGCTGTTTAAAAACTGAACTTCATATAAATCAATGAAAGGTTTTAATACCATGACCATAAAATTCTCAAAGCATTTTTTCAACGGCGCACTCCTTGCCGGTGCACTGTCCATGATTTCAACAGAATCTGCGCTCGCCCAGCCGACGTCAGGTGTATCGGATTCTGCTGTACGTCTGGTTCAGACGTGGGATAAAACCTTCCGAAGGAGTGACAAAGTGGATCATCAAAAAGTTACTTTTAAAAACCGTTATGGCATTACGCTGGCCGCAGATGTGTATCTTCCAAAAGATCGCGGAAATAAAAAACTTGCTGCTATTGTTGTATCGGGTCCTTTCGGCGCCGTAAAAGAGCAGGCGTCAGGTCTTTATGCACAAACGTTAGCAGAGCGTGGATTTGTAACGCTGGCTTTTGATCCTTCCTATACCGGGGAAAGCAGTGGAGAACCGCGCAATATTGCCTCTCCTGATATCAATACCGAAGACTTTATGGCTGCGGTCGATTTCATTGGATTGCAGCCTTATGTGGATCGTCAACGTATCGGTGTCATTGGGATCTGCGGCATGGGTGGTATTGCATTGAATGCCGTTGCCGTTGATAAACGTGTAAAAGCTGTCGTTGCGAGCACCATGTATGATATGAGCCGTGTTATGTCGAAAGGGTACAATGACAGTGTAACCCCTGAACAACGCGAGCAGGCGCTTGAAAAACTGAGCCTTCAGCGCTGGGAAGATGCAGCAAACGGTAAACCTGCATATCAGCCCCCTTACAACAAACTGAAAGGTGGCGAAGCGCAGTTCCTCGTAGACTATGCGGACTACTATATGACAAAGCGTGGATACCATCCGCGTGCGGTTAACTCCGGGAACTCATGGTCGGTAACAACGCCGATGTCCTTCATGAATTTCCCGCTGATGACCTATATTAAAGAAATATCTCCGCGTCCTGTCCTGTTTGTACATGGTGAAAAAGCGCATTCGCTTTATTTCTCCAAAACGGCATACGAGGCGGCAAATCAACCAAAAGAACTTTTGATTGTTAAAGATGCCACGCATGTTGATTTGTATGATCGCATGGATAAAATTCCGTTCGACAACATCACGGCATTTTTCAATAAATACCTTAACAACTAATAAATATTGCTCCGCGGCGTTCTCAGATGCAGTGGCTAAAACGCCATTGCACTGTTGTTTTGCGTATTAAGAGTGACAAGCATTAAAAATATCTAAATATCAAAGCAAGGTTTAATCATGAAAAACTTTACGTTTCATAACACGACGAAAATAATTTTCGGGCGTGATCAAATTCCAGAAATTGTCAATGAAATTCCAAAAGATAATAAAGTCATGATTATCTACGGAGGCGGGAGTGTTAAACGTAATGGCACACTGGAAAAGGTTCGGGGTTCGCTGAAAGACCATACGATTTATGAGTTCGGGGGCGTCGAAGCTAATCCTCATTACGAAACGCTGATGCAAGCTGTTGCACTCGTTAAGGATAAAGGCGTCGATTTTTTGCTGGCACTAGGCGGGGGATCGGTTATTGACGGCACCAAATTTGTCGCAGCGGCTGCGTGCTACGACGGTGATGCCTGGGATATTGTCAAAAGTTACGGGAGCGTTGTTAAAAAGGCTCTACCGGTCGGCTGTGTTCTGACCATTGCCGCGACAGGTTCAGAAATGAATAATGTCGCAGTTGTTACAAGGGCAGAAACAAAAGATAAGCTGTTTTTTGCATCCCCATACGTTATGCCGCAGTTCTCAGTTCTGGAACCTGAACTGACATTTACGTTGCCCCAACATCAGACGGCGAATGGAGTGGTGGATGCGTTTGTGCATGTCCTTGAGCAATATGTGACATTTCCAGTAAATGCCAAAGTACAAGATCGTCTGGCAGAAGGGCTACTGAACACATTGAAAGAAGAGGGGCCTAAGGTGTTGGTAAATCCGACGGATTTCGATGCCAGGGCAAACATTATGTGGGCTGCAACAATGGCACTGAACGGCCTGCTCAGTACGGGGACGCCTGCGGACTGGGCATCGCATCTGATCGGGCAAGAAATTACTGGTCTGTATGGTCTGGATCATGCCTGCACGCTGGCGGTAATGATCCCAGCCATCTGGAAATTCAACCTGGCCGACAAAAAACAGAAACTCGCACAGTATGGTGAACGCGTCTGGAATATCCCCGCATCTGATACCGAAACGATGGCCATTCAGGCTATCGATACAACGGTAGCGTTTTTCGAATCAATGGGCATTAAAACCCGCTTATCTGATTATGGTCTGGGAGAGGATAGTATTCCGGCAGTAATCGATAAACTTAAAGAACACGGGCATGTTGCCCTGGGCGAGCATGGAAATATTACGCCGGAGAAAGTCGAGGCTGTTCTGAAAATAGCGTTGTAACCTTCAAAATAACAACGATTTTTTTCATAGAAAGAGAAATGATTTTTTATCTTAAAGGAGGAAAGGCTCATGTCCTGGAACCTTGACCTGTTAGCAAAAATCGATAAGGCTGACGACCTTAAAATTGCGCCATTCCATCCTGATATGACGACCACCGGTACGCCAACCTGGATTTGGGAAGTGACGGTAGATAACCGACTTTTCGTGCGCGCTTATAGTGGCAAGGAGTCAACGTGGTATCAGGCGGCACTGGCTCAACAGGCCGGTAAAATATTGGCTGTTGGGCAGGAGTTTTATGTTGTGTTCGCAATGACAACAGATCCTGAACTGGAAAGAAAAATAGACCAGGCCTATCTGAAAAAATACGCCAGAAGTAACTATGTTGCCGCAATGACAGGGACACGCGCCAGAGCGGCCACGGTCGAGATATTACCTGGCTGATTTGGCTTATAAAAGTATTACGTTTTCGCCAGGGCAGGTTTCTTCCTGGAAGACGTCATACTGTCCCGAAACGTGGCTTTGTGGACGATGATATGGACATGCCAGACACAGAGTCAGGCATGCACTCATTATCTGATGCCTGACAGGGCAGAACCAGAAATGACCGAGGCACTGATTCTACGGCAGGCGGTAGCGACTTATGCAGTTGCTTATGTGAATATCAAATTTAACATAATATACATTATGCGCACTAAAGTAAGGTGCCGCAGAATCCGGCTTTGTTTGGTCATCCTTGTTCTGGTCATTTGTCGCCTTTGAATGCGTGTTTGGCGGCGCCATCGCGCTGACCTTTATCATTCTTCACAGCCGGCTCTGCCACTATTTTCATCTGTTGGCGTTCCCTGATGAAATCGCATCTGCCAGTCCGTTGTTTCGCTTGTGCGCTTCACCCACAACGATGTTCGCAATGTCTGTCGACCGATGCGGCCTTGCTCATCAACCGTAAAACTTCGGTACGTCAATAACACGCACGCGTCATCCACCACAGATAACGCAAAATCATCGGACTGGATTTTCTGATCATCGGTTTCCATGGCTAACGCACGGATGACATGTTCTCTGTCGTACCGCTGACCTGAACGGCCAATTTCAAAAAAATCGCGGTGCAGTAATTTCTCCAGCAACGTTTTCTGACTTCGCGTTTTCGCATGATGAAGTTTCTGCTCATTCTGTATGAGTAATGCCAGCACATCTTGTGTCATCACAATGTTCCTGTTTGTTCGCTAACGTTTCGCCGATCCTGTTTCGCGCCAGGCCGACACTCACGACCACTATTTCTGCTCTTGCGGTCTTACCGTTACGTTTCAATTCATTTGCGCTTTAATTCAAATTCTTAACGCATAAAAATGCCTTAATAACAAATGATTACCATTACCGTTGACACCCTTTCCCTGGCATTGTATAAAACCGCGCCTTGTTATTAATTCTCATTTACGATTTTACCCGTTTCCTGCCCTGGAAACTCGCTAACGAAGGATAGCGTTACATGAAAAAGGTCATCAGTGCTTTAGGATTGGTTTTCGCTTCGGTTAGTTCCGCGTTTGCTACTACCTACCCTGTTACCATCGAAAATTGCGGATATAAAGAAACATTCACCAAAGCCCCTGAGCGCGTCGTCGCGCTGGGCCAAAACACTGTTGAGATCCTTCTGTTACTTGGCCTAGAGGACAAAGTGGTTGCCAGCGCATTCTGGCCGACAAAAGTGTTGCCTTCACTTGCAGAAAAAAACAGTAAAATCAAAAATCTGACCGTTGAAATCCCGACACTCGAATCCATCCTCGCCCAAAACCCGGACTTCGTTCCTGCCCAGATCCCTCTGTTACTGGGGCCGGAAAGCAAAGTCGCTAAACGTGAAGATCTCAGCACCGTTGGCGTCAATAGCTATATGTCGCCGGGGATGTGCGCCACGAAGAAAGGCGTTGGCGATATGTACGGTAGCCGCCAGAAGCTATGGGATATGAGCTTCCTTTACCAGGAAATTATGGATTTCGCGACCATTTTCAACGTAGAAGATCGCGGTAAGGCGCTGATTGCCGATTTCAAAAAACGTGAAAATGATCTGCGTGCCGAGTTCAGCAAGAACAAAAAAGACCTCTCGTTTGTCTTCTGGTTCTCCAGCTCATCGCCGTCTGCTGATGCCTATGTTGGCGGCAAGAATAGCGCGTCAGGGCTTATCGCGAATGTCCTGGGCGGCCACAACGCCATTACCTCTGAAACTGAATGGCCAACGGTTGGCTGGGAAAGCATTATCGCCGCTAACCCGGATGTCATCGTCGTCTCCAGTCTTGACCGCAACCGCTGGGCACTGGATAACGCCGAAGAAAAAATTAAATTCCTGAAAAGCGATCCGGCCGTCAGCCAGCTCGATGCTGTTAAAAAAGGTCACATCGTCGTGATGGACGGCCAGGCGATGAACCCGACAATTCGTACTATCTATGGTGCTGAACAGGTTGCCGAACAGCTCAGAAAAATGGGACTGAATTGATGAGTTCCGCAGTACAACAGGCCCGCCAGGGCCTGATACTCACCACATCAACAGTGCTGGCGCTTATTCTTCTTTTTGTGGTGATTGCCACAGGCGTCAGCGTCGGCGAACTGTCCATTCCGCTCAGCAGCGTCTTTTATGCGCTGACCAACAAAGCCGGATTCACCGACATACCACTCAGCCGCATCCATGAAAGTGTGATCTGGGATTTCCGTCTTAGCCGTGCGTTGGTCGCAGCCTGTTGTGGTGCGGGGCTGGCGATGTGTGGCGCCGTTTTGCAAAGTCTGCTGAAAAATGCCCTGGCGGAACCCTATGTACTCGGCGTATCCGCTGGTGCGTCAACGGGTGCCGTCTCGGTTGTGGTGCTCGGTATCGGTACTGGCGCAGTTTCCCTGTCCGCAGGTGCGTTTGCCGGGGCCTTTGCCGCTTTTGCGTTTGTCGCCTTTCTCACCAACGGCGCACGTGGCGGTAATGAGCGTACGATTCTGGCGGGCGTCGCGGCATCCCAACTCTTCAACGCCATCACGGCGTATACCATCAGTACTTCCGCCAGCGCACAACAGGCGCGTGACGTGATGTTCTGGCTCCTTGGCAGCTTTAGCGGCGTTCGCTGGCCGGAGTTTCAACTGATACTGGTCGTTCTGCTGGCTGGTCTTGCGGTATGCCTTTTTTACTCTCGCGCACTGGATGCCTTTACTTTTGGCGACGATGCCGCAGCGTCACTTGGTATCAATGTTCCCGTGGTTCGCCTGATCCTCTTTACTGCCACAGCGCTGATGACCGCCACCATTGTCAGTATGGCGGGCTCTATCGGCTTTGTCGGTCTGGTCGTGCCGCATATGATGCGCTTTTTCTTCGGCCCGCTTCACCGTACGTTACTGATTGCCAGTGCGCTGGCAGGCGCAATCCTGATGGTGCTGGCTGATATCGCCTCCAGAATGCTGATCGCACCGCAGAGCCTGCCAGTCGGCGTAGTCACCGCGCTGGTTGGCGTGCCTTTCTTTGCTGTCATTATCTATCGTTCAAGGAACAAGTGATGAGCATCACTGCTGAAAACATTACCTGGAAGATAGCTAAGAAAACCATCGTCAATAATGTCTCACTGGCTGTCTCCCAGGGACAAACGGTGGGATTACTTGGCCCCAACGGTTCCGGAAAATCTTCGTTGCTGCGTATACTTGCCGGATTACGTCGCCCGCATGCAGGCACGGTTTCGCTCGATGGTCACGACATCGCCCGGATGCCTAAAAAGCAGCTTGCCCGTCGCATTGCCTTCGTTGAACAGCACGGGATGACCGAATCCAATATGCGGGTTCGCGACGTGGTAAAACTGGGGCGCATTCCGCACCATTCCGCTTTTTCTGGCTGGACATCTCACGATGATGAGACGGTAAATGCGGTGCTTAAACGGGTAGATATGCTCGGAAAAAGCGATCAGGGATGGCTGAGTTTATCGGGCGGTGAACGCCAGCGCGTGCACATCGCCAGGGCACTGGCACAGGTACCGAGCGAAATCTTGTTGGATGAGCCAACCAACCACCTGGATATTCATCACCAGATGCAACTGATGCAACTCATCAGTGAGCTGCCGGTGACCAGTATTGTCGCTATTCACGATCTTAACCATGCCTCGATGTTCTGTGACGCATTGATTGTCATGCAACAAGGCCAGGTGATTGCCACGGGCACCCCGCAGGAGATTCTGACCGAAGAGTTACTCTGGGAGGTCTTTCGGGTGAAAACGCATATTGAAATATCGGCGTTTCATGGCAAGAAGCATATTCACTACCTTATCTGAATAAGACTATCTGGATGCATTTACTTCGCCCCGCCACACACCTCTGGCCGCCCGTTTTACTGGGCAGCCAGTTTGTATTCAATATCGGTTTTTACGCTGTCGTTCCCTTTCTGGCGATCTTTCTTCGCGATGACATGCTGCTTTCCGGTGGAATGATCGGCCTGATTCTCGGGTTAAGAACCTTTTCACAACAGGGCATGTTTATTGTTGGCGGTGCCCTGTCCGACCGCTTCGGCGCCCGCAGCATCATACTTTGCGGCTGTGTTATCCGCGTGGTGGGGTATCTGCTGCTGGCACTGGGTGACAGTATCACGCCGATTATTCTCGGCGCTTGTCTGACAGGCATTGGCGGCGCCCTTTTCTCTCCGTCCATAGAAGCCTTGCTGGCAAAGGCGGGTACGGACAGTGAAGCGAGCGGCAAGCGCAACCGCGCGGAATGGTTCGCGCTCTTTGCCGTCTGCGGCGAACTTGGCTCGGTGCTCGGCCCTGTTCTGGGTTCCATGCTGGCCGGTCTGGGATTTCGCCAGGTCGCTCTGGCGGGGGCAGCGGTATTTATCGTTGCGCTTGGCGTGCTGCATTTTTGCCTGCCGCGCAATCCGTCACGCCAGACAACGCTGCATATTACGCCGTGGTGGACCACCTTTCGCCAGCCGCGGTTTGTGGCCTTTATTATCGCCTACAGTTCATGGTTATTGAGCTACAACCAATTATACCTGGCTTTGCCGGTGGAGATTGCCCGCGCCGGCGGCAGCGAGAAGGATTTAGGTCCGTTGTTTATGTTGGCTTCGGGGCTGATCATTCTGTTTCAGCTTCCCCTCGCCCGCTTTGCCCGGCGCGTTGGCGCGGTGCGGATATTGCCCTGCGGCTTTCTGCTATTGTCCGCGTCATTTCTGAGTGTCGCTCTGTTCGCCGCATCGACGCCCCCGGACTCCTGGCTTCGCCTGCTGCCCGCCGCCTGTTTTGTTACGCTGCTGACGATGGGACAGATGTTACTGGTGCCCTCAGCAAAAGATTTGATCCCGCAATTTGCCGCGCCGTCCATGTTGGGTGCACACTATGGTGCACTGGCAACCGCTGGCGGTATTGCGGTGCTGGCGGGTAATTTCCTGCTGGGCAGCCAGCTCGACCGGGCGTTAACGCCCTCAGCCGATGCCATCTACCCCTGGTTGCAACTGGCGGTATTTCCGTTTTTAAGCGCTATCGCCCTGTTTTTTATTTGCCGGACCGGGCGGGGAAAAGAGAGCCGTTAACGCGTTATTTCTCCGCGCATGTCTCTGGTTCGGTTTTTCACCCACTCTTTGTACATCCCTGGAGACATGCCCATCACGGCATTAAATGCGCGTCGGAATGCCGTTTCATCGTTGTATCCACACTCTGTTGCGACTTGTGAAACCGTCTTGCCGCGATTTTCCAGCAGCATAGCCGCTGTCTCCATGCGCACACGAGTAATAAAGCTTTTGGGACTTTCCTGCGTGAGTTCTGTCATTTTGCGATTGAGCGTTCTGGTGGTCATATTAAGCGATGCGGCAAGCTGCTCGACCGTTATCGATGGATCCTGAAAACGCACCAGGTGTTCGGCTTTAATGAGTAACGGATGGCGCGAATTCAAAAATCCCGCCGGGGCATAGAGATGTTGTGAGAGTGGCTGGCTATCAGCAACGGCCATATCAGCAGTCAGTTTTGCCATCTCATCGCCCGCGTACAACCTGACAACGTGTATCGCCAGATCCACCCATGAAAGCGGCCCGCCGGTGGTGATGATATTCCGGTCTTCCACCAGCGCTTTCCCCCAGACGGGTTTTGTCAGCGGATAGCGTTCCCGGAACGTGTGATATAACCACCATGTTGTCGCGCACATCCGTCCGTTTAACAGCCCGGCTTCTGCCAGAATAAAGCCCCCCGCGCAGGCACCGGCAACGGCACATCCTTGCTGATATTGTGCTTTTACCCACCGCGCTGCATCGGTAATTGCCGCTTTGGAAAGCGGATATTTTTCTTCATCAAGACGCATGCCGCTGGCAATAATCAGCGAATATTTATCGCTCTCAAAGGATCCTTCACTTTCAATCCGCCTGCCCTGCGCATCGATGACGGGATGACCATCCGCTGTGACGATCTGCGCGCTAAAACCCGGTTCATTACCGGTATCGCGATGACACAGCGCCGGGTTTTGCTCAGCCACCTGATTTGCGAGCCAGAACATATCAGACAACCCCGAGAGGGCCGATTTCATACTTCCCGGCACCGCGAGTAAGGCAATTTTCATCATCAAGTCCTGAAAAACACAATGTCCGATTTTGCATGATACCTGTCATTAATGACACTTAATATCGCTTTCGGCATGGCGTTACACTCTGGAAACGTTATTTATACGCATCGGGATACCCTGCTATGTCCTTTTTCATCAATAAAATCATGCAACACGCGTCGTTTCTGCTCTGCCTCATTTTTGCAACAAGCGCTGGCGCACAGGAGTCAATCATCAAAAACATCGTTCTGGTTCATGGCGCGTTTACCGATGGATCGAGTTGGTCCGCTGTCACTGCGCTCCTGCAGGCCAAAGGGTATAACGTTACCGCCGTACAAAACCCGCTGACTTCTCTTAACGATGATGTGGCGGCAACGGAGCGCGTCCTGCAACGACAACACGGCGACGTACTGCTTGTCGGCCACTCCTGGGGTGGCGCGGTGATTACCCAGGCCGGAAATGGTGAAAACGTGAAAGGGCTTGTCTATCTGTCGGCACTGGTGCCCGACAGCGGTGAATCTGTTACCGATACCCTTACGCGCCTGAATGCCCCCATGAGTGGGATGCAGCCAGATAACAACGGCTTGATTTGGTTGGATAACCCGGAGATGTTCCAAAACGTTATGGCAAATGATCTGCCTGAGCCTCAGGCGCGTTTACTTGCCGCAGCACAACAACCGATAGCAGCGAAAGCCTTCAATGAAAAAGTGAACCATGCCGCCTGGCGCAATAAGCCGTCGTGGTATTTAGTCACTGAAAATGACAAAGCGCTTAACCCTGCCGTACAAAACTTATTGGCGCGAGAAGCTGGCGCTAATATCACCCACCTCCCGTCAAGTCATATGTCAATGGTATCGCACCCGAAGGACGTTGCGGCGCTTATTGATAAAGCAGCACACAACCTTAAACAGTGACATTACACAGGTGTATTTATCATGCAAATCCTACATATCGATTCCAGTATTACATTGGAAAATTCCGTTTCCCGTCAGTTATCTTATGAAGTTGTAAAAGCGCTAACGGAAAACGGACAGTGTGAAAATATTATTTATCGTGATCTGGTTAAAGACGAAATACCTCACTTAACGGGCGACATTGCTGCCGGGTTCAGAGCAGTATCTGGCGCAGCGACCACACCTGAACTGGCCACTGAATATGCCCTTTCAGAAAAGATCGTCAACGAGTTTCTGACCAGCGATATGATTGTCATTGGTGCTCCGATGTACAATTTTACGGTCGCCAGCCAGTTGAAAGCGTGGCTAGACAGGCTCGCGCAACCAGGTAAGACGTTTCACTACACGGCAAATGGCCCGGTGGGGCTTGCGACCGGTAAGACAGTGGTTGTGGCTTCTGCGAGGGGCGGTTTCTATCACAACACGCCCCTGTCAGAAATGGATTTTCAGGAACATTATTTGCGCCATTTCTTTGCTTTTCTGGGCATCACCCAGGTGGAATTTATTCGGGTCGAGGGGGCATCAAAAGGCGAAAATATTAAGCAGCAGGAAATATTGCAGGCGCTGAACGCCATTCCCCAACTTATTGGCACCATTACACATTAATAGGATCTCGCTATGTTATACGCCGTAACGCTGTATTATTTATGCTCTGAATCAGAGCTGGGTGCCCATATTGATGCGCATAAAAAGTGGCTGGTTGAGGGGATCAGTAAAGCAGGTGTCATCCTGGCCGGACCTCTCACAAGCGGTACCGGAGGGTATATTCTGTTTCACGGTGATAATGAAAAAGATATTTATGCGTATCTGGAAAAAGACCCGTTTGTCATACACAACAAGGTTACCGTGAATGTACTTAATATCGAGCCCATGTTGTGTTCAAATGCATTTCCTCCGCAATGGGCAGCAAATGCAAAGCTAATATAATGGAACAATAAGGGGGTTATTCCCCCTTTTATTGATGTCAGTCGCTGTGTACGCCGTTACCCCCTTGCCCACCCTCTTTCTGTTGACTTAAATTGTAATAAGCGTACATTTCAGGACATGAAGACATTCCTGATAATCGTTCCTGATGGCGGCATGTTGTTTGAAGCCGCCGGTATCGCCGACATCCTGATGCAGGCTAATCGTCTGCACGCACAAGACAGCCCGCAGCCGCGCTACCGCTTCTCTCTCGCTACGACCCAACCTCACCAGGTCATCCATGGTCAATCCGGGTTAAACCTGCTCGCCGATAGCCGTTTGCATGAAATCGACCCGCGTGAGCCCTGGGATACCATCATGATTACCGGACGCGGCGAGGATGAAGACGAAGGCACCGCGGTGGTCGACTGGCTACGCCTTGCTGCCCCCCATGCGCGGCGGGTGGTCTCTATTTGCGGTGGCGCGATGTTGCTGGCCGAAGCCGGATTACTCAGTGGACGAAGAGCAACCACCCACTGGCGACTGCTGGAAACCATGCAAACACGCTTTCCTGACATCACCCTCGAAGCTGGCCCCCTGTATGTGCAGGATGGCCCTGTCTGGACCTCCGGCGGCGTCAGTTCGGGCTTTGACCTGACGCTCGCGCTGGTTGAAGACGACTACGGGTTTAGCCTCGCGTTGGAAGTGGCCCAGAATATGGTGATGTATCTGCGTCGTCCTGGCGGTCAGCTCCAGTTCAGCCGTTACAATTTGCAGCAGGCCAGTAGCGTAGGTCCCATCAGTGACCTGCAAAGCTGGATCCTTACCCATCTGAACGAAGACTTGTCGGTGGACAAGCTGGCGGAACGTGCGGCGATGAGCCCGCGTAATTTTACCCGTGTGTTCACGCGCGAAACGGGTGCTCCACCGGCGCGTTACGTTGCCGAAGCACGCCTGGCCGCGGCGCGTAACCGGCTGGAACAAACCAACGAAACGCTGGACAAGATTGCCGCTGAGACCGGCTTTGGCAGCAGTATCAATTTACGGCGAATTTTCGAACGCCAGTTACACCTTACCCCTGGCGAGTATCGTCAGCGCTTCCACTGCCGCAAAATGGCGTAAAGTGATCCTTATTTGTCGTTTACGCCAAACCGCCGCCGACCTACAGTGATGTCAGACATCGGATAAGAAGGAGTTCATCATGGTTAAGGTCGGCATTAACGGTTTTGGCAGGATTGGTCGTAACGTACTGCGTGCTGCGCTGGGCGATAAAGAAATTCAGATTGTGGCGATTAACGATCTGACGGACAGCAAAACGCTGGCGCATCTGTTAAAACACGATTCACTACTGGGCACCCTTCCCGTTCCCGTCGAAGCAGGCGAAGGCCAGTTAATTGTCGATGGTCAGGCCGTACGGGTGTTTAGCGAACGCGACCCGGCAAATATTCCCTGGCGTGACGTTGGCGTCGATATTGTGATTGAAGCCACCGGCTTCTTTACCGATCGCGAAAAAGCGGCGGTACATATCAGCAGCGGCGGCGCGAAACGCGTGATTATCTCCGCTCCGGGTAAAAACGATGACCTGACCATTGTGCTGGGGGTTAATGACCAGCAATACGATCCCGCGCGCCATTTTGTTGTGAGCAACGGCAGTTGTACCACGAATGGTCTGGCCCCTGCCGCGCAGGTGCTGCATCAGAATTTTGGTATCGAACATGGCCTGATGAATACCACTCACGCCTACACCAACAGCCAGGCCTTACACGACCAGCCAGAAAAAGACCTGCGTGGCGCGCGGGCGGCGGCACTCTCCATCGTGCCGTATTCCAGCGGCGCGGCGAAAGCGCTGGGGAAAGTTATCCCGGAACTGGACGGACGCCTCACCGGTTATTCCTTACGTGTGCCGGTGCCGGTAGTGTCGATCGTTGACCTGACCGTGACCTTAAAACGCGATGTGACGGTAGACGAAGTGAACGCGGCTTTCCGCAACGCTGCCGAAGCCGGTCCGCTGAAAGGCATTCTGGGGTACAGCGACGAACCGCTGGTCTCCAGCGATTACCAGGGCGATCCGCGCTCGTCCATTATCGATGGGCTGTCGACACTGGTGATTGGCGGTAATCTGGTGAAAATCCTCGCCTGGTATGACAACGAGTGGGGCTTCTCTAACCGCCTGGTTGACCTTGCGAAAAAGATGGCACAGCGCGGGTTGTAATAACATCCGCATAAACGAAACCACGCTGCGGCGTGGTTTTTTCGTCTTATTACGATCAGAACGTCACGGGCGTGTTCACCCATAGCACTCTGGCGACCACGGTACCGATATTGCGGTAACCATGCGGGATCTGGCTCGGGAAATAGAACGAATCCCCCTGCTCCAGGGTCCAGACATCGTCTCCCAGACGCAGTTCCAGTTCACCTTCCAGCACATAGCCCATCTCTTCGCCGTGGTGCTCAATCAGACCGTCACTGGCGACACCCGGCTCGATAATATGAATATTGCCCTGCAGCAAACCGCCCTTGTGATGCCAGGTCAGGTTCTCAAGCTCAATCCCCCCTTTTTTGCTGCGTTGTAAAAACCGTTTACGGTTACGCTGGGCAGGTTTCAGAACGGGTTGATCGGCGGTCCAGTCATCGGCCATCAGGTCTGCAATACTGGTCTCCAGCGCCTTTGCCAGACGGTGCAGCATCGCCAGCGACGGCGAAGCTGCGTCATTTTCCAGTTTGGATAACAGACTTTCCGAGCATTCCACCTTTTGCGCAAGCTGCTTGAGGGTCATTTCCTGCACCAGGCGTGCGTGGCGCAGCCGCATTCCCAGCGGGGTTCCGGTAGATTTGATGTCAGCGTTTTTTTTCATCTATCTGCTTCATTAAAGTCTGCCTGTGGCCTGCGTCGCGCAGGCCTGGCAAGAAAAATCATCCCACAACGACGAACTGAATTTCTTTCGGTGAGCAGCCGTTAATCGGCACGATGTCCTGTGGACAGGCGGACATCACAACCACGCAATCCAGCTCGGCACGAATCTCTACATAATCACCTGCTTTACTGACGGTGGGCAACCAGGAAATAGAATAATCAGGATTTACCGGCGTGTTCATCCATAAATTGAGCGGTTGTGGCACTTCGCGGGCGCGCAGACCAATCGCATTGAGCGCCATACGCATATTATCGGCGCAGCTATCGTGGTACTCCGTAATGCCCATGTTGGTGTAACGGTAGAGATCGCAGGCGGCAATCAGCGTGTCATGCACACCCGGTGAGGTATCGGTCAGCAGCGTCGCGATGGCGCGACGTTGGTTAGTCACCAGCACATCACCCGGCTGCGGGATGATTTTGTCGATAAAAGCACGGGTGTGCTCCATAGAGGCAAATTCGCTGAGATCGCTGCTGTTAAAAAACCATGTATCGCACACCTGGCTGCCAGGGGTGTTGATGATCTTAATCACCTGCCCTTTTTTCAGTAAAACGGCGCGTCCGCAGCGGGGTGGAATGGTATAAAGCTCATTGAATACCGGCGCGCCATCGGCTGAAATCGGCGAGGTTGCCGTCGGGTTGATCCCCAGCGCGTCGCCATTGTCTTTCTCGCAGCAGGTTGGGTAATGTGCAGTTACAGTCATGATTTAACTCCTTCAAATGATTGGGATAGCTCAGTCAGCGCGCAGGCCAGCGTGCGGGCGCCTGCCGCCAGTGAGCGAGGATCGGTATATTCAGCCGGGTTATGGCTAATGCCTTGATGGCTGGGGACAAAAAGCATACTGGTCGGACAGTGTTCAGCCAGATACATGGCGTCGTGAAACGCACCAGACAGCAGCTCCATATGAGCGATATCCAGCGCATTTCCGGCCGCTTGCAGAGTGTGATTGATACCGGCGTCAAAGGTGACCGGCGCTTTGTTCAATAAAGGCTCGACGGTGACGTGTTCACTCGAAAGCGAGCTCATCAGCGCATCGAGCTGTGCCAGTTTTTCCGTCGATGGATGACGAAAATCGAGGGTAAAACGCACGCATGACGGGATGGTGTTGATGGCATTCGGCGTGACCTGCCAGCGGCCAAACGTCAGACGCAACGCGTCATCTGTTGCATCGCCCATTGCCTGCTCAATGTAAACAAGCTGCTCGCGGGCCAGAGTCATCGCATCCTGGCGCAGTGTCATCGGCGTGGTCCCGGCATGGGCCGCTACCCCATGGCAGGTAACCTGATACCAGCGCACGCCCTGAATGCCTTTAACAACAGCCAGCGGGAAATTCCGGTTTTCCAGCACCGGGCCTTGCTCGATATGTAACTCCACGAAGCAGGCCATTTCGCGGTCAGGACGCAACGGGATCGACGCAAAGCGCGTCTGATGTTGTGCCAGCGCGTCGCGAAACGACACGCCATCCACGCCCATCACGCCAAGATGATCGGACAATCTCGCCGGGTCGACGAAGGCGCTGGATCCCATAGCTCCCGGCGCGAAGCGGCTGCCCTCTTCGTTGGTCCAGATAACCACTTCAATTGGACGCCCGGTGATAACCTGCGCGTCATTGAGCGCTTTCAGGCACACCAGTCCGGCTATCACACCGTAGCAACCGTCGTAGTTGCCACCGGATGGCTGCGTATCGATATGGCTGCCGGTGACGACGGGTGAAACGGCTAATCGTCCCGGACGGCGGAAGAATAAATTGGCGGCGGCGTCGCGGTAGACTTCGCAACCGAGTTCGCAGGCGAGATCAATAATCCACGCCCGTGCATCCAGTTCCACCTCGCTCAGCGCCTGACGATCCACGCCGCCATTCGCTAACTTGCCAAATTCCGCCAGTTGCGCCAGCAACTGATTCAGCCACGCCTCGTCAACCTGGCGGGCGACCCGTAAGCTCGTTTCCATCATGGTAATTTCTCCAGCTCTTCGGGTTGTAGCGGCCTGCGAAACAGCGGTGCGAGGAAGCTTTTAAGACGCTCGCTTTTCGGCTGTGTGAACATCTGGCGCGGCGTACCGCTTTCAATAATGTGACCATCGGCCATGAACACCAGTCGTGACGAGATATGGGCGGCAAACGCCATCTCATGGGTGACCATCACCATGGTCATGCCCTGTCCGGCAAGGCTTCGGATAACGTCCAGCACCTCTTCTACACGTTCCGGGTCGAGCGCCGAGGTGGGCTCATCAAGCAGCAAGAGTTCCGGGTTCAGGGCCAGTGCGCGGGCAATGCCTACCCGCTGTTGCTGACCACCGGACAACCTCACCGGCCAGTCATCGGCTTTTTGCGCCATCCCGACGCGTCCCAGCGCGGCCATTGCCGCCGCTTTTGCCGCCTGGCGTGGCATCTTTTTGCCCAGCACCAGCGGTGCGGCGACATTCTCCAGCACCGTCATATGCGGCCAGAGATTAAACTGCTGGAACACCATCGACAGTGGCCTGCGCACGTCGGCAATCAGGCTGGCGCTGTCGACATGCGCGGGGCCACGCTGTGTCCCGGAATAACCGAGCAACTGCCCTTTAATCAGCACGTCGCCTTTGTCATAGGCTTCGAGAAAATTCATGCAACGCAGCGCGGTCGTTTTCCCGGAACCGGACGGGCCAATCAGGGTGACTATCTCACCGTGATCGACGCGTAAATTGATGTCATTCAGCACTACATGGTTTGCGAATGACTTGCCTACATGGCGCATTTCGAGCACCGGCGCAGAGGTATTGCTCACGTTATTCTCCGGTTCGTAGTACATGACTCAGTGTTCTTACGCTCAGGCTGACCCCCTGGGCCAGCAGCCAGTAGCTGATGATCAGCAGGGTGTAAGGCAGGATATAGCTGTAGGTATTGGCCACAATCTGACTCGTCGTCATGGTCAATTCCGGGACGGTAATAATTGACGCGATGGCGCTCTCTTTAATGGTCAGAATGAACTGATTACCCAACAGCGGTAGCGCAAAACGAACGGCCTGCGGCATCTGGATATGCCAGAAGCAGCGACGCGTAGAGATAGTGTTGGCGAGTGCCGCCTCGCGCTGCCCCGGCGGGATGCTGTTCCACGCGGTGCGAAAAATTTCGCTGAAATAGGCGGCGCTATACAGCGTCAGCGACAGCAGCGTGGCCTCCGTCGCGCTCAGCATGATGCCGACAGACGGCAGGCCAAAGTAAATGACGGCAAGCTGCGCCAGGAACGGCGTGCCACGGATAGCCCAGACGTAAACGCGCCACAGGCGAAACATCAGGCCGCGTCTGCCACAGAGCCCGTTGATGGCAAACCCCAACAACATGCCGCCGAACGCGGCACACAGGCTTAGCCACAGCGTTACCCCCAGCGCCTGAACGTAGGCAGGCAGGTATTGTGTGAGTTCAGTCATCGTTGTTCCCTCTGCCAGTGGCGTTCCGCCTGGCGGCCCAACAGCGCCAGCAGGCTGGTCAGCAGTAAGTAGACCAGGGCGACGGCCAGATAGACCTGCAACGGCTGGTAGGTGGACGACGCCAGTTGCTGGCCCACACGCATCAGGTCGGTCAGCGCAATCACCGACACCACCGCCGAGGCTTTGATCACATCAATCAGTTCGGAAATCAGCGACGGCAGCGTTGTCCGGATAACCTGCGGCACCTGAATACGCCATAAAATCTGTCGGGGACTCAGCCCGCAAATGGCGGCGGCTTCCAGTTGGCCGGGGTGAATACTGGCGAAACCACTTTTGAGAATTTGCGATTGCCAGGCGGCTGTGTTCAGCGTTAAGGCCAGCGCGGCGGCCACAAAGCCGGGAATGTTGAGACCCAACTGCGACGGCAAATAAAAGCAGAGCAGCAACTGCACCAGCACCGGGGTTCCCCGGAACAGACTGACCCATCCATGGGCCGTCGTACGGTAAATGCGTAACGGGCTTGTCGACATCTGCCATACCCCAATACCCACCAGAAAACCGGCGACCATCGCCGTCAGGCACAGCGCCGCTGTCGTGAGCGCCCCTTGCGCCAGCATGGGAAGCCAGTGGATAAAGCGCGTTATGAAATCCGTCATTGTTGACTGCTCACAGTGCCGGTTCAGGCATTTCTGTCGCCGGAACGGTCATCGTGAAGCCGAACCATTTCTGTTGCAGTTCCTTCATGGTGCCATCGCGGTTGGCTTCGATAATCCCGTCGCTGATAAGCTTGACCAGGGATGCGCTGTCGGCATCTTTACGCCCTACCCAACCAAAGAAGGTTTGTGGCCCGATCATCTCCGGGAGCGTGGCAAACACGCCGGGACGGGTTTTGATTAACGGCCCCAGGTTTGAGAGCGACTGGGCAACGCCATCAAGTCGGCGAGACGCCAGGTCAGCATAGGCTTCATCAAACGCCACATACTGTTTGATCTCTTTAATGCCTGGTTTGCCGCTCGCGCGCAGCGCCTGGTCGAAGGATTGCAGCACCTGCAACTGACCGGAACCGGCCTGTGAACCCACGACTTTGCCGCTCAGGTCATCCGGGGTTTTGATGGCGTCGTCTCCCGCCCTTTTGAGCAGAGCAACGGTGGATTCCGCCACCGGTGCGGTAAAGCCGAAGTATTCAATACGCTGTTTATTGACGGTAACGGCAGTGACCACGAAATCGAATTTCTTCGCATCCAGCCCTGGCAGGATGCCCTGGAAAGGCAGGTCCAGTTGTTTCACCTTCACGCCCGGCAATGATTTCGCAAGTATATGGTTCATCAGGTCAACATCGTAGCCGACGATCTTTCCGTTATCGACATACTCAAAGGGGGCGTATCGCGCTTCCGTGGCAACGGAGATCTCTTTGGCCTCTTTAATTCTTTCAAGCAGATCGGCGCTAAACGCCTGGGCGCAAAAAAGGCTGGCGGATACCAGTGTCAGATAGGCAGGTAAAGTCAAACGGGTCAGTGTCATGGCGTGCTCTCTGAAAGTAATTTGAACATCAGTAAAGTTACTTGAACAATATTAGAGAGGCATGAAACATGCCAACTGAGTCAGTGGCAACGATTAATTTCATAGGGTTTTGAAAAGTAAGCGATATCTTACAGAGGTGTTACGCAGGGGCGATCCCTGGCGGCTATCAGGGATCGGCGTGCGCACATTTGGTGTGCACGGGCATGGTGCTTTTGCTGCTTAAAAAGAGTGCAATGCGTGTTATGGATAACGTGAAATCAGTCCGGCTGACGGTGTGATTTTTCCCGTAACGCCAGCGCTTCATGGCGCTGTATGAAATCATTTTTGAGCTGGCTGTAGCGCTCAGACAGGTTTCCACTGTGTTCTGCCGCCTCGCGTTTTACCCTTTCGTATTCCTGAGCGATATCGCTGTGCTGGCGCAAATAATCACGAAATGCCAGATGTCGTACCGTGTGCTGGCTGCCCAGCTCAAAGGCGTGAAGATGATGGGTTCGTTGATTCTCGCCTTTTACAAAATAGCGCCTGCCCGCAATACCATACTCACCTCGCGGCGTGTAACCCGCCTGGCGCAGGGTGTCGTTATGTTTATCCAGCAGATGTAACGAGGTCACTTCCAGCAGGATGTCGATGATGGGTTTTGCCGCAAGGCCGGGAACAGCCGTACTGCCAATATGGTGGATAGCGACAGGTATGTCTGATAACACGCGTTGTAATAATAACGCTTCTTTCTGATAGCGCTCGGGCCAGGAGGCATCACTTTGCTCGATAGAAATACGGCGTCCGGCCATCTTGTTCCCCTTAAGAGATTCGACGTTTACTGCCTGATGGTGAAGACCGGGTTGCTGGTCTTTCAGGCTGAATATTCATTGCTCTCCGCGCTGGCGGTAGAGACAATCCAGTCGCGGAATTTGCGACTCATTTTTTGGAGCAGCGCCGATTCGTCATAGACCAGATAATAGGCCAGTAGCGAATCAATGGCGACGCGCAACGGATTGATCAACAGCCCTTTTTTCAATTCATCACGAATAAGGGTGCTTCGAATAAGCGCAATGCCTTTCCCGGCAATCGCCGCTTCCAGTACGCCATTGGAATCAACAAATACCGGCCCTTTTTCCTCAATGGCATGCGCGATTCCGGCCGCCTTAAACCAGACGGCCCAGTCCATGCGATGCTCATCATGCAGCAATGTGAATTGGGTCAGGTCCAGCAGCGAGGTAAGTGTTTGTCCATCGGGAATAAGCCCCGGACTGCATACCGGAAGAAGACGATCGTTAATCAGGCACTCCGCCTCCAGGCCCGGATAGTGCCCGGAGCCGTGTCTGATAGCAAAATCAATCCCTTCGGTTAACAAATCCACCTGACGATTCGTGGTACTGATTTGCACCTCAACGCCTGGATTCTGCTTCTCAAACGCTGGCAGGCGCGGCAGCAGCCATTGAATAGCAAAGCCGCTGGTACAACTGACGGTAATGCTATTTTGCTTCTCTTCGTCCAACAGACGCTGCGTCGCTTCGGATATCTGGTCAAAGGCCGGACGGATAGCGCGTAAATAAATGCGCCCTTCTGTTGTCAATTCCAGCGCCCGCGCGCCTCGAATGAACAAGCGTGAATGCAGCATCTCTTCGAGTTTGGACACTTGTTGGCTCACGGCACTGGGGGTAACGCATAACTCTTCGGCGGCCCGCTTAACACTCATGTGTCTTGCCGCAGATTCAAAGCACATAAGCGCATGTAAAGGTGGCAATTTCATCGTCGCCTCGATTCCATGATTTAGGAAAACTTAATTATAGAAGAAATCCTTGCTTGTCATGCCCCTGGCTAACGTTTTAGTTTTTCTGCCACCTTCTGATGAAATATACAGGTATCACATGCGCCCTTCTGATTACGCAAGACTCTTCCTGCTGGCTGCCATTTGGGGGGCCAGTTTCCTGTTTATGCGCATTGCCGCACCCGAATTCGGCGCCGTCACGACCGCCTTTCTTCGCGTATTGTTGGGTGTTATCGGTCTTGCCGCCATCCTGGTCATGATGAAATCCTCCTTTCGTTTTGAGCAAAAATTTGGCGTGGCACTGCTACTCGGGGTGATGAATTCTGGCCTGCCTTTTCTGATGTATTGCCTGGCGGCAACGCGCTTACCAGCGGGCTATTCTGCGATCCTCAATGCCACCACCCCCTTGATGGGGGCGTTGATCGGCTGCTTCTTTTTTGGCGAGACGCTGACGCTACGTAAATGGGGAGGCGTGGTTTCAGGCATTGTCGGCATTATGATCATCACGACGACAGGTAAAACAGACGTGACCGCCAGCGTTGTCACAGGCGTTATCGCCTGCCTTGTCGCCACAGCCTGTTACGGACTGGCCGGTTTTCTGACGCGCCGCTGGATAAGCCAGCGCGGCGGGCTGGATCCGAAAATGGTCGCCTTCGGCAGCCAGCTCGGCGCCACGCTGTTTCTCTTGCCCTTCTTTGCCTGGTCAGTCGGTCGCGGCCCTGCCATTGGCTGGCTACAGGGCAATGTCTGGGCAAGCGTTATCGCGCTTGGACTCATTTGCACCGCGGTGGCCTACATTCTCTATTTCCGGCTGATTGCCGATATTGGCCCGCTGCGCTCATTAACTGTCACTTTTTTAATCCCCCCTTTTGCCGTGTTGTGGGGCTACCTCGTACTGGGGGAAACCCTGAGTGAGGGTTTTGGCATCGGGGCACTGATCGTCTGTCTTGCGGTCTGGATGATTGTCAGCCCTGGCAAAAGCGCCACGCAGTAACGTTTCAGGCTTTATCGACAGGCGCTAAGCAGGTACGGAAAAACGCATGTGCTTTTTCCGTCAATGCCGCCGATTGGGTAATATTTTTCCATACGCTGTTATGCCCGGCATTCGGGACAATAAAGAGCGTTTTCCAGAGCGCCTCCCTTGCGGCATTATGCAATTTCGCAGGGATTTCTTGTGGTATGACTTCATCGCGCTCTGCGGCGACAATCAGCATCTTCCCTCTGTAACCGGCAAGCAGCGGCCAGGCATCCGAGTCCTGCCAGCTCTTCTCCTGGCGGATTATCTGTGAAAAGGCCGGGCCGAAGTTTACCGTTGCGGCCACGGGGGTATAGACACCGGGCACGAGAAGAATAAGCGAGCGTAAATCCACCCGCGCACTGAGCTGTATAGCGTTATACGCACCCATACTGGCGCCAAGACAGCCGGTGAGCGGCACATTGAGGTGCGCGATGACCGCCAGCGCCTGCCGGGTGCGGCTGTCCAGCGAGGACTCACTCATCGAACCTGTCGATGCGCCATGTCCGAGGCAGTCAAAGGCGGTGGTCCCGTAGCCCATTTCATCGAGTAGCTGGCGGTAATGGGCGAAGACCTCCCGGTCTTTCGAACCGCCGTGGATCATTAATATGTGACCATTGCTGCCATAAGAGGAGTCGCCACGCAGGGTGTGCCCGGCAAAGGGAACGTCAAAATACTCTCTGTTTATCATCTGTTTGTGCCTGGATAGGTGAGAACGTCAGGCCGAGGCCGCAGCGAATAAGCCTGGCGTGGTGCCAAAGTGTGCGCGGAAGTGTTTTATCAGATGGCTTTGATCGAAGAAACCGACATCGCTGGCGACCTGCGACGCGCTTATCCCACGGGAAAGCAGCCCTTTTGCTCTGACCAGGCGAATCTGCGTCAGATACTGGTGCACTGACAAACCGGTCATGGCCTGGAAGGTACGCATAAAATAGAACTCGCTTAAGCCCGCGACGGTCGCAATCTCTTTCACGGTCAGCGTCTGCGCGTAACTGCTATGCAGGAATTCAATGGCTTTGCGGATGTCGGCGCGCATCACATCCTGACGTGCACCTTTGACTGTCCGTTCACCATAATTGCCGATGAGAATATTGAGTATCTGGTACATCACGCACGCTTTTTCCAGCGGGTCATCACTGGCATTGAGCACCTGGGCGGCATGCAGCATTCGCCGGGCAATCCGTGGGTCGTGTCGCATGCCCTCGGTACCAAAATTGACGTCTCCTCGCCCTTTCAGCACGGTTTCTGCGACGTCATTGATCAGGCTTTGCGACGGATAAAACGCGCAATAATCCCAGCCTTCATCGCGCTGCACCGCCTCGCCGGTATGCACTTCGCCTGGCATAATCACCATTACCGTTCCCGCCGCCGCGATCCCTTTTTGTCGGCATATTCGGGTGCGCTGGGCACCACGGGCAAACGCCGCAATCACAAACTCGTCATGGAAATGCGGCGGATAACTGTGCTCATAACATGAGGCCCGCAGGATCTCCATTCCTCCGTGCAGTTCATTATCACGCCACAACTTGATGTCATCCCGTCTGTTTTGCGTCACGTCTTCGTTCTCCAGCCCGCTCTACCGCCATTTTTTATAAATGCGCAGGATTTTACTATCGCGATTTTTCAGGATCCTTAAGATTGCACATTCGGACAAGAAAGAAAGGGAAAAGTGATGTTGATGAAGAGTGACGCCATGCGCAAGGATGACCCTATAGCCCTGTTTCGTGGCGGTGTTGCCGCTTGCCTGCCAACCATCCCCGGCTACTGGAGTATCGGTTTCGCCGCCGGTGCTATCGGCACGTTGTCCGGGTTTACCGTCTGGCAAACGGCGTTTCTGGCGACCGCGCTCTATACCGGCTCGGCCCAGTTTTTGTTTTACTCGCTCTGGGCTGCGGGGGCAGAAATGGCTTCGGTGGTGCTGAGCGTGTTCCTGGTGAATTTACGCTACCTGCTGATGAGCTCGGCAATGAGCGTGTTCTTTCGCGAGCAGACAACGCTGCAGAAAATAGTGAGTGGCTTACTGTTGACCGATGAAACCTTCGGCGTGGCGGTTCAGCGCGGCGGCCATCAGGGAACGGTGCCCTTTGCCTGGATGTTTGGGCTTAACCTGGCCGCGTGGCTGAACTGGATCCTCGCCTGTGTGGTGGGTGGATGCCTGGCCTCGGCGCTGCCACCTGCATTAATGGAAGGATTAAGTTTCAGTCTGGTATCGATGTTTATCGGTCTGGTGCTGATGATTTGGTTCGCCAGTCGGCAGAAAAAACTCGAAACGTTCAGCGTGGCAATAGCGGTACTCGTTACGCTCTTTGCCGCCGGTCATATGGAGTTAAGTGTCATTGTGATTGTCGCCGCTTCTCTGTCGGCAACACTGGCTACGGTATTGTTACGCGTGACGCAGAAAGGAGCGAAATAAGATGGAGCGAAATATTTTACTGACGATTGCGATCGCGGCCCTGGTGACGGCGCTGATGCGCACGGTGCCGATTTTACTGCTTTCCCGCTTTCGTCTGGCTCCGGTTGTTCAGCAGTGGCTGGGGTTTATTCCCGCCGCCATTATGGCTGCCATTATTGCGGCGGAACTTATCGAGAAACCGGCCCTGACCAGCAACGGAATAAGCATATCGTTACTGGCGGCGGCGATCGCCGCCATTACCGGGATTATCACGCGTGGGCTTTTTGCCACCGTTATTGCCGGGATGGTAGCCTACTCAGGCCTGCGCTATTTTTTCGGCCTGTAGTCACAGACTGATGCTGTAACGGACGACATCGCCCAGTTCCGCAACCTGATCATACAGTTTTCGGGCTGGGTTGTTCGTCCGGGTCACCCAGTAGAGTTTTGCCCAGCCGCTTTTTTCACCCTCCTGACGAATTGCCTCAATCAGCGCTCGCCCCGCACCGAGACCGCGCAGTTGTGCATCCACATAAAGGTCTTCCAGATAACAGATGGGCTTCGTGACCCAGGTACCTTCATGCATGACGCACAGGGCAAAACCCACCAGTTGTCCATCCATAACGGCGACACGGCATAACAGTGTGGATTCGGGGGAATGAATGCGCGCCCAGGTGGCTCGCGTAACGGCATCACTTAGCGTGCTGCCCGCAAAATCAAGATAGCCCTGCCACAGCACTGACCACATAGCATAATCGTCGGGTCTGGCCTCGCGTACTTCCACGTCCATTTTTTATCCTTTTGAAATATCACGCGAGGAGCGATAGTACGCCTGTTTTTCCCTGCAAGACAGTTCAGTTTTCCGGTAGCAGGCGTTGGCATACGTCACGTACAAACGTCCGTAACCAACGGTGTGCCGGGTCGCCTTCTGTTCGGGGGTGCCACAGTAGTGATACGGTGATCCCGCGTGTTTTCACCGGCAGCTCGAATACCGACAGATCGGCGACCGCTGACCGATGAATGAGAAACGAAGCCGGAACCAGCGCCACCAAATCCGTCGCCCGGGCCACAGCCAGCGCAGCGGGAAAACCGGGAACGAGGGCTGCCACTTTGCGCGAAAGGCCGACCTCTGCCAGTGCGTCATCCACCGGGCCGGAAAGTGTCCCCCGGCGCGAGGCCACGACATGCTTCCATTCACTGTAATGTGACATTGTCACTTCTTTAAGCTGGGCCAGCGGATGCCCTTTTCGCACCACGCCGACGAACCTGTCGCGAAACAGCGCCTGGACGCGGATCTCCGGCCCCATCTCACCGAGCACGCCAATCTCAAGATCCACCAGCCCTTCACGTAAAGGGTGCGGCGTTTTCTCCGGCTTTGCGGCAAAACGCAGAGTGATACCCGGTGCAATGGCCGCGGCTTCGGCAACCAGTGCCGGGCCGAACACTTCCACAAAGCCGTCGTTGGCACGCAGGGTAAAAAGCTGTTCATGGGTGCTGATGTTCAGCTCGGTCTGTGCCGGGCGCAGTAACGCGCGGGTTTCGAAAACCGCGTTTTGCGTACGCGCGCGGATCCCTTCGGCATAGGGCGTTAACACCATGTTGCGCCCCGCCCGCACCAGTAAGGGATCGCCGGTGGTCTCCCGCAGGCGGCCGAGCGTGCGGCTCATCGCCGAGGCACTTAGCCCCAGATGGCGTGCCGCACCCGCAACACTTTTTTCAGCAAGCAGAACGTCCAGTGCAAACAGAAGGTTCAGATCGGGTTCGGTCATCATATGTCCTGTATTGAGATAAGGCGTTTGGTGCAGGTTATAAGTGCAAATGCTGCGTCTTCCGCCCTGTATATCCAGTCATTATAGTGACCTCTCGCATCTATTTCGCAGAGGTTTTTTATGCATTTGTTCTCTGACCAGCCGGGTGATGAAGGACTGCCGGGACACGAACGCCGTCTGGCGATGGTGGCGGTAATGACCAGCACCACGATGGCTGTTTTTGACGGCTCGATGGTCAATATCGCCCTGCCACAAATTGCCCGTGTGCTTGAGGTTTCCTCCGGCGATGCGGTGTGGGTTGCCAATGGTTATCTGTTATCCGCCGCCATGACGCTGGCCATTTTCGCCGCACTGGCTCCCCGGACGGGCTTTCGTGCCCTCTTTGCCGCCGGGATAAGCCTTTTTACGCTGGCGTCTCTGGGCTGTGCGCTGTCGACCTCACTGGAGATGCTGGTGGCGATGCGACTGTTGCAGGGCATTGGCGGTGCCGCGACATTAAGTATTGCGCCTGCCATTTTGCGCTCCATTTTCCCTGGCCGTTTACTGGGGCGGATCCTGGGGATCCACGCCCTGCTCATCGCCGCCAATACGGCCATCGCCCCGGTGATCGGCGGAGCCTTACTCTCCTCCCTCGGCTGGCAATGGTTGTTCGCGATAAATCTCCCCTTTGGTGTCATCGCCCTGCTACTAACGCTGCGCGTGGTGCCTGTCCATCGCGGTATCATTCGCGGGCGCTTTGATGTTGCCGGCGCCCTCTTTTCAGCCATCATGCTGGGTGCCGTGATCATGGCCTCAAACGCCTTCTCGCGGCCCGGTGAAGCCGGGGGCTCGCTATTAACCCCGGCGATCTACGGGCTTATTGCCGTTGTTTCGGGTATCGCTTTTGTTTACCGTCAGCGCCGGGCGGCACAACCTTTACTGCCACTTACGCTTTTTGCCTCTGCCCGCTTCTCTCTGGCCGCCTTAACCTCGCTCGCGTCGTTCGTCAGCCAGGGGATGACCTTCGTTGCGCTGCCGTTTCTGTTTCAGAGCGTTTATGGCTACAGTGCGTTTACCTCAGCACTGCTTTTTACCGCCTGGCCCGTCGGGATTGTACTGGTTGCTCCCCACGCCGGGCGGCTGGCCGATCGCTATGCCCCGGCCGTTATCTCCACTGTTGGATTATGCCTCTTTGGCGTCGGGCTCCTGTTGTTAGCGTTGTTGCCGGAAAACGCGCCGGTGTGGGATATCAGCCTGCGTGGTCTGGTGTGTGGGATAGGGTTTGGTTGTTTTCAAAGCCCCAATAACCGGGAGATGCTGGCCAGCGCCTCCCGGGAACACAGCAGCTATGCGTCGGGTATTCTCGCTATCATGCGCACGTTTGGTCAGTGTCTGGGGGCGGCTTTTATTGGCGTGATTTTGTCAGTTTACGCGCCGTCAGGCACGCTGGCCCAGGAGGCGTTCGCGGTACGTCTGGGGTTGTGGCTGGCGGCGGGCGCGACGCTGCTGGCGATCGTGGTGAGCGTCAGTCGTTTAAAAACCCGGCCCGCAATGTAAGTCAGACCTGAAATGCCGTTCGCAGAAGAGGCTGAACGGCATTTTTACCCTACTCACCCATAATAACAAACCGCGAGCTGGCAAAAGCCTCATAGACATGCTGATTAGGGAATGGCGGGAAAGTGGCTTTTTTTGCCGCACTGATCAGCGCCTCACAGTAGGCTTTATTCCCATCACGCGACTCGACATTGTGAAGCTTGCCATCGTAAGCAAAATCCATGTGCAGTCGGCATTTTTTATTCTTCCAGGCGTGGCGGTCGGCTAACTGGGATTCAATAGCATCTTTTATGGCAAGTGCCTGTCTTCCGTATTCATCCGGGTCGGTATAACGTCCGGAATCGCAGTCGCTCAGCGCGATCGTTTTATGGCAGTTATCCGGATGAAACGGTGTACACCCGGCAACCGCACCCGCCAGGACGACGAGCATCAAAATGTTTTTCATTTCCTTCCCGCAAAATCATTAATTAAATTTAATTATCAGTAAGTTATTTTATTTGACTGGCGAAAACATAGCATGATTTATGGCAGCCCTGCACGGGGCTTCCGTCTATTTAAAACTCTCAAGCGTACGCTTTTGCTTCCCTTTGCTATCGAAATTCTCCCGGTTAAGCCAGGCTTCGAGCGCTGCACGCAGCGGAGGCCATTCACTGTCGATAATGGATAGCCAGTCGGTATCGCGATTGCGCTGCTTGCGGGTCATCACCTGGCGAAAACAGCCTTCAAACGTGAACCCGATGCGCTCAGCGGCGCGTCGTGAAGCGATATTCGTTGAGTCGCAGCGCCAGGCCACCCGGCGATAACCCAGCGCGAAGGCCTGGCTCAGCAATAAATAGAGCGCTTCTGTACCCATCACGTTGCGTTGCATCAGCGGGGACCAGGTCACATGGCCGATTTCAATGGCCCCGTTAACGGTATCAATCGCACTCCAGCACACCACGCCGCAGGCACGATTATCGGTACAGTTGATGACGGCATATGGCACCAGGCTGTCATCCGCAATTTTGTGAGCGATCCAGGCAGCCATCTCTTCGCGCGTCTGTGGTTTATTTGCGCCCAGCCATGTCCAGTCACGGTCATCTTCTGCCAGCGAAAAAGCCTGGAAAAGCGCATCGCAATGGTTTGAGTCGAGGGGCGCTAACTGGCAGTACTGGCCGGGGAGCGCGACGCGTGCAGGTTTGGCAACGGGTTGCCAGTCTGGCAGCGCAAAACCGACCTGCTGACCGTACTGGTTAATTTGCGTGGTGTTCGTCATCAGTGACATCCTTGATTAAGCGACAGATTTTTACCCTATCTTTCATTTTTTTATCGCGGCGTGCATTAACGATTACGGCATACTGTTAATAATGGCGCAATATTGCTCGATGATTATGTCGCCCTTCTGATGCCGGGTCTGGAGAACATCACGTGAGATATTATCCCCTTTTGCGACTTGCGCTTGTGTTAAGCATACTGGTGCCAGTGGTTAGCCTTGCCGCTTTACCCGTCGGGCCGCAGGTCGGCGACCAGGATTTATCCCCGTTTTACCGCTGGAATAGTGCGCTCCCCGATAAACCCGGCGTTATGCTGCGTGAAGAGCCCATGAAACACCAGCCGGAGATCGCTGCGGCACAATCGCGGCGCATCCTCTATACCTCCCGCGATGTGCGCTGGAATGCCGGTATTGTCCCCGTGAGCGGGACGCTCTATTTTCCGCAAGGCAGAGCGCCGTCAGGCGGCTGGCCGCTGGTTGCCTGGGCACATGGCACATTGGGGGGCGCTGACACCTGCGCCCCCTCCTGGACAGGACATGCACCGCGCGACGCGAGTTACATCAATAAATGGTTACAACAGGGGTTTGCCGTCGTCGCAACGGATTATCAGGGGCTTGGCGGGCCGGGGCCACACCCTTATCTGATTTGGCAAGCCGAAGGACGCTCAGTGCTTGATAGCGTCCGCGCGGCGTTGCAGGCCCACCCGCAGCAGCTCGCTAATCGCCTTGTGATAACCGGGCAATCACAAGGCTCGGGGGCCTCATTGGGTGCAAGCTATATTGCCCCGGGCTACGCGCCGGAACTCAAACTGCTGGCGACCATTGCCAGCGGTCTGGTGGCGACATTCCCTGACGGCCCCGTTGCGGCGGGTGACGGGCGAATTCATGGCACACCACCCCGCCTGGAAATGTTACGCCTGATCGGAGGTTCGCTGGCGGATGATGCGCCAGCGCCTGAATCGCTGGTGACAGACAACGGGGCAAAGCTGCTGGCACGGGCCAGGGTTTCCTGCATGCCTGAACTTGGGCATGTTCAACGCCGCCTGCACCTGAATTCCAACAATGCGTTTATTGGCGGCAGCGAGCGTATCACCTCTGTGTTAAAACCCGTCACGGATATGCCATCAGCACGCTTTCCCGCGCCGCTGTTTCTGGCGACCGGTCTGGCGGATCGCACGCTGTCGCCCTATCATCAGTATGCCGCCGTGGCGGCACTGTGCGCGGCAGGTAACCCGCTTGAATGGAAAACCTATCAGGGCATCACCCATAACGGCATTGTGAATACCGCGTTTGCAGATGAACTTACCTTTGTTCAGGCGGTGCTGGCGGGTAAACCGCGACCGGACAGTTGTGGGACGTTGGTTGTACCAGGCAAGGCCCAGCCCGCACTAAAGGATATCTTGTATAACAACTGATTTTTTAAGCGCCGCCGTTTCTCAGAGAATGGCGGCGCTCTACAATACGGCCCCAACTGGTAACACCATAAAAAGGATGCCTTATGTTTTTACGCGTAACGACGGAAGTCACTGAGCAAGAACAAAACGAGTTACTGGACGGTTTACGGGAGTTTAATCGTCCCTTTCTCCGCAATCGTGAATGGGGACCTGTTGGCGTCTTTTGTCGTGATGTAAACGGTAAAATGACCGGCGGATTGATTGGCACGTGTAAAAGCGAATGGCTGTGTATCAGCTATTTATGGGTTAGCGAAACCCTGCGCGGTAGCGGGCTGGGTACAGAGTTGATAAAGGCCGCAGAGAAAGAGGCGGTAAAACAGGGTTGCCAGCAATCACTGGTGGATACGTTCAGCTTTCAGGCATTAGCGTTTTACCAAAAGCAGGGTTATGTACTGCAGATGACGCTGGATGACTTTCCGGAAAAAGGCATCCAGCGCCATTACCTCACCAAGACGCTGGCCAGCCTGTAATCTTTAGAGGGCCTCCGGGTTGGCAAGCGCCCGGTCCCTGCCCTGAATTTTTGCCATATACAGCGCCTTATCAGCCCCCTCTTTCAGGCGATTCGCGTCATCTTCATTACCGCTGCCGATCAGGGAAAAACAGCCCGCACTGATGGTGACGACTTTGTTTGTCGCCCCCGATTCGACGTGCGGAATTCTTGCGCTGCGCACCGCCGTCACCGCCTGACGAGCAACAAACAGCGCGGCTTCTGGCCCGGTATCCGGCAGAATGATCGCAAACTCTTCGCCTCCGTATCGGGCAATCAAATCGGAATTACGCAGTTTGAGCTTCTGGATGACTTCGCCCACCGCGCGCAGGCAGTTATCGCCCGCCACATGGCCATAGAAGTCGTTATAGCGTTTAAAAAAGTCGATATCGAGCATCACCAGTGAAACCGGCTTTTTACTCAATGAAGAGGCTTTCAGGCTTTGGCTCAAAAACAGATCGAACTGACGGCGGTTGGCAAGCCCGGTTAAACCGTCGGCCAGCGCCATCAGTTGCAACGTGTGGTTGATGCTGGTCAGCTCATCACGCAGTTCCGCCAGTTCGGTCTGATTACGCACATTCATTCGCACCTGGCGAAAAACGATAATTCCCATGAGTAAAGTGCCGAGCAACAACATGGCATTAAGCACCAGGTCCGGCAAACTGTCCTTGAGCCAGCGTGACCAGAGTGCCGGTTTGTCATAACCGGCGGCCACGACCAACGGATAACGTTCAAGGCGCGCAAAGCCATAGATGCGCTCGACGTGATCCAGCGCCGAAACCCAGGTTGCATTACCGCGATCTTTTTTCGCCAGTTCACGGGTGAAGAGCGGGCTCGCTGAAAGGTTGCGGTTAATGACATCATCCGGGAAAGGACGGACATACAGCGCCGTACCGTCAGTGATCATTAAGGCCAGCAGATCCCGGTTTTCCAGTTCGAAATAGCTGTAAAAGTGACGGAAGTAATCTACCCGGATGGTGGCGAGCACTACGCCGGCAAAACCGCCTGCGGAATCGCTGATGCGCATGGATACGGGAATCACCAGATCGCCTGTTGAACGGCTCGAAATTACCCGTCCGATATGAATGTTGTTATGCCCGTTACGCTGATGATAGTTAAAATATTCGCGGTCGCTGCTGTTGGTGACCATCGGGAGCCGGCCAAGCGCCGTGGCTTTCATGTTTCCCTGCGCATCATAGATGAACAATCCGTGCAGTTGTGGCAAGCGCTCTTTCAGCTCAGCTAACAGCACATCGAAGCGACCGGCATTCAATGTCGAAATACTGTCTGCCGGTATGGTCCGGCGAATATCACGCAGCGCCAGCTCTGTTTGTAAAACGGTATCTTCTGCCTGACGCGCCTGGGAAACGGACAAGTTAATAGCATTACGTTCCATATCCTCTACGGCACGATTCCAGGAGCGGGTCAGCGTCCAGCTACTGGTCATCACCCCCGCCAGTAATAATGCGGTCATGAAAAAAGTGATGCTACGTCCAAGGGAGGAATCCAGAGCCAGTGCGCCTGAAATATGTTTATTGATGTTCATTTTTTCCCCGTGCTTCACATCCCGTTCTTTAAGTTAAGCATGAAAATACGATGATTTATAAGCAAAATCATGTTGCGATAAGGATGAACTGAGATGTCTCGCGCTATCATCAGCGAGTGAAGTGTCTTCTTATAATGAAATAAAACCTGTTAGATGACGTTATTAAAAGGATATATCCGGCGCTGCTTCGCGTTGGCTATTCAGCCATTAAGATGACACTGGCGACATAAAAACGAGAATGACCTGATCGTATTCTCCCGTCTCTTTATGTCGCCCCCCGCTTAACGTTTTATGCGCTGCGGCCAGTTAATAGATGAGACACCGTTGAGTATCGGGCGGGCAAACAGGAAACCCTGAAAACGCTCAATTCCGGCGGCTTCCAGCCAGCACCACTCTTCCACTTTCTCGACGCCTTCGGCCACTACGGTAATTTGCATCTCAGCACAGCAATCGATAATCGCTTTGACGATAGCCTGCTTCGGGCCGTGCATATGGATATCGGTGACGATGCTGCGGTCAATCTTGAGTTTGTCCGGCTGAAACTTGGCAAGCAGAGACAACCCCGCAAACCCGGAACCAAAATCGTCGATCGCCAGACCAATTCCCGCCGCACGTAACTGACGAATAGCTGAGGTAAATTCGTCATAGCTGGAAATCATCTCATCCTCTGTCACTTCAACGATGACCTGCTCAGGATCGAGTTGATTGCGTTTAATGTGATCCAACAAAATGTTCACGGCGCCGGGTATCTTTACCAGTGACATCGGCAACAAGTTGATGGCCACCTTGTGATTTCCAATCCCCAGACGGCGCGCCATCGCCAGTGCCCAGCCTTTTGACGCCAGGTCCGCCTCGTGCAATTTATGTTCGGGAATGGTTGAAAAATAGTCCTGCGGGCTTCCACCATCCGGCCCACGGATTAACGCTTCGAGTGAGGATATATTGCCGCGCGCGGGGTCAACAATGGGCTGAAACGCAAACTGACAGGGTTGATTATGTAGTATGGGAACGTTCGCCAGCTCAAACGGCGGAAGTGTGGTATTCAATCGCCAGCGTTCAGCGGGGTAATTTAAAACGTGTTTTGACGGAAGCGGTGACGCGACAAAATTGCGAATAAATTTATAGACGCGATCATTGCGCGCAAGGTGGTATTTTAATCTGCCAAATTTAATCACCATGCGCAGTACTGCGCTCGGTCTGGTATTTCTCAGGTCAAACAGTACCAGCCCCTGGTCAAGGAAGCGGCGATGTGGCGCAAAATCACGCATCAGCTCTACGACGTGTGCATGACGAACATCTTTGTTGATACGTTCAAAAACCGCGTTGACTGCAGAGATGGGGCCTTCCAGTACCTGTAAAAACTGTCTGCCATCAAACAGCAACACACCCGTCACCTGCAGTGCCGTATTCCGTAGGCTTGCCTGCTGTACAAGCCCAGCCAGTTGCGAAGGATCCAACGCATAATTAAGCCGGCTACGATAGATCAAAGTCGCTAACACTGAGTACTTCCCTCAAAAAAATATCCACACAAAAACTGCATGAATAGACGCAATGGTAATAGTGTAACAAGGAAGCTCAAATTCCGTTCACTGATTAAAGCCTTTTCTGTGCCTGTTATCGTGGACTAGCCCACCCACCTTGAGAAACTGCCTAACCTACAGATAAACATTTTAACCGCTCACCAGCAGACTTTTAGCTACACTTTAGTATGTACTATATATCCACCAGAAGATTTTGATCTGATAATGACAAAAATATTACGGTTTTGCGAATATATTAGTCTGCTATGTTAATGTTTCTATTTTTGATCGCTTATTTTCTATGCTTTCCTGTATTTCCCGCCTTTAATTTGCATTAAGTCTTGTTTTTCATCCTGGTGAAAAACATCATGACATTTTTCTTTTGCAAAATCATAACAATATTTAAATAAATTACCGTAAGCATGGCTTAAAAAATATTTATCGCAGCTACTTTCAGTTGTATGGCTGTTCGTGGAAAATGTGCAGGTAATAACAAAAAAACTCTCTGTCGGGTTAATAAAAAAAACACCTTCACCGACAGAAAAAATCCTGTTTATTGTACGCAGTTTATTGTGGGGTTATTTATGAAGCGTAACACTCCTGTTACACAGAGAGAGTATTTGCTTAACGAAGGTACGACACTGCTTTCGACAACGAATACGCATAGCCATATAACTTATGCAAACACAGCATTTATAGACGCCAGCGGATTTACTGAGGACCAACTTGTCGGTGAACCTCACAATCTTATTCGTCACCCGGATATGCCCCCCGCCGCGTTTGGCGATCTGTGGTTTACCATTCAGCAAGGCGATAGCTGGACCGGCATGGTGAAAAACCGCCGTCAGAATGGCGACCATTATTGGGTTCGTGCAAACGTCACCCCTGTTTATCAACAAGGGCAACTTACTGGTTATATTTCAGTGCGTAATATTCCAGCGCGCGAGGAAATTACCGCCAGTGAAAAACTTTACCAGTTAGTCAATGATAATAAATTAGGCGGACATCGTTTTTATAAAGGCCTGGTAGTACGACGTGGCCTGCTCTCTTTTTTATCCATTTTCCAGCGCATGAGTGTAACGCGGCGGGCTAACTTTGGCCTTTTTATCGCCGCCGCATTATTCGTGGCGATGCAATTTGCCCCCTTTAATCTGGTAGAAAAAGTCGGTACGACAATCGGAATAATGGCCCTGTTGTCGGTTTATTTACAGGCGCAAATTTGTCGTCCGTTGAAAGTTATCCTCTCCCAGATGCAAAAAGTGGTCTCCGGGCGTAAAGCCGATTATCGCCATTTTAATCGCGTGGATGAAATTGGTTTACTGATGCGCCTGGTCAATCAGTCAGGCCTTAACCTCAATTCACTGGTCGGTGATGTCTCCGCGCAGATCAATGGCATTCGTGACATTAGCCTGCGCATTAGCGAAGAAGGCGAGTCCCTGCAAAAACGCACAGAAGAAACCTCTGCGGACCTGCACCAGACTGCCGCCGCCGTTGAGGAGATTGCCAGCGCGGTAAGGCAGACCGCTGAAACCGCCGCTGAGGCGATGACCCGCGCAGATGAAACCAGCGTCAGTGCGACAAACAGCGGCGCCATCATGAAGAAAACAATCTCGATGATGCAGGCCGTTTCCCAGGATAACAGCAAAATCGTCGATATCATCGGCGTGATTGACAGCATCGCCTTCCAGACGAATATTCTGGCGCTGAACGCCGCGGTAGAAGCGGCGCGAGCAGGCGAATCAGGGCGTGGTTTTGCGGTTGTTGCGGCGGAAGTTCGCAACCTGGCACAGCACTCAGCCTCGGCAGCGCGGGAGATTCAGGCACTTATCGAACAGAACGTGGCGAATGTCAAAAACGGCGTTGAGATGGTGGAAAACACCGAAACCCACCTGACGGCGATGATTGATAACGTCATGACGATGTCGACGATGATCAAAGAGATTGGCACCGCGACGCATGAACAGACGCAGGCCCTGGAGCTTATCAATAAATCCGTTTCCCGCGTCGGGGTGATGACGCACAACAACACCAGTATGGTGGAAAACGTGACCAGTGCGGCAGAAAATCTCTCTGAGCGCGCAGCGCGTCTGCATCGCGCCGTGCATGTGTTCGGGAGTAGCGAAGGCTAATTATTTCATGACCATGCTATAGTCAGTGTCTCACTATGCTGACGCGCAAGGTTACCCATGTTCGCTTTGGTCAGAAGGTTGTGTTTGGTTATTGCCGCCGTCACGGCGACATCTGCCGGGGCCAGTTTGCAACCCCCGGCAGGTTACCAGCAACCACCGCAACACCATGCTGCTTCCCGTTTTACCTGCCCTTCCTTTCCGGCCCCCTTTACCGGGGCATTAGATTTCACCAGTAAATATGAGGGGTCGGACAGCGCTCGCGCCACGCTGAATCCACAAGCCGACCATGCATTCCATGAGCAGACAAAGGCGATCACTGAACTGGAAAAAGTGGTCAGCCAGGTCGTGACGGGATTCGCCCGCGATGGCAACCCGGCGCGGGCAGATTGCGTGGTCAATGGCCTGGATGCCTGGGCACGTGCCGGCGCATTAACCGCTGTTGCCAAAAACCACACCGGGAAATCGATGCGAAAGTGGGCACTGGCAACGCTCTCTTCGTCCTGGCTGCAGTTGAAATTCTCCCCTACGCATCCGTTAGACCGACAGCAGCAAAAAGCAGCCGACGTTGAACACTGGCTCAGTCATCTGGCCGATTTGACAGTGGCGGAGTGGCGTGACCTGCCATTAAAACGCGTTAACAACCACAGCTACTGGGCGGCCTGGGCGATTATGGCGACGGCGATTGTCACCGACCGACGCGATCTCTTTGACCAGTCGCTGGCGATGTACCGCACCGCCGCAAACCAGGTGGATAGCGAGGGTTTCTTACCCAATGAACTGCGCCGCAAGCAGCGCGCTTTTTCCTATCACAACTATGCCATTCAGCCGCTGGTGATGATTGCCCTGTTCGCGCGCAGTAATGGTGTTGAGGTGACGGCGGAAAATGATAACGCGTTGCAGCGACTGGCCCGGCGCATTTTGTCCGGGTTCGACAATCCGGATGTGTTCACCCGTAAGACCGGTATCCCCCAGGACAGCGCTTTTACTCAACATGCCTCCAGCATTGCCTGGCTTGAGGGCTGGTGTGCGCTGCAAACCTGCGATGCCCGGACAAATCAGCGAATTTCCGCCCTGCGCCCGCTGCACAGCACCCGACTGGGCGGCGATCTGAGCTGGCTTTTTGCCGCCCATTAACCGCAGCCGGACTGTTCCGAAAGCGGACAGCGGTCATTGCACTCGCTGGCGGATTAGGGGACCATCACTTTTGCGGCTACCCTGTAGTCGCACTGGATCAGGTTATATTTCGCCCGGTCATCGCGCCGGGCTTGTCCTTGAAACATCAACTGGATTAAGGAGTAAGCATGAAATCGAACCGTCAGGCACGTCATATTATGGGGCTGGATTACAAAGTCTCTAATATCAGGAAAGTGGTAAATAAGGACGATCAGGAAGTGACCGTGACGCACCGTTCTGGTCGTCATCGTCGCGTTGAATAACGTACATTTCCCCTTTCATGCCGCCCCGCCCGGGGTGGCATTACACCTCGTAAAATTCATCTCCCAAATCGCGTGAACAAGAAGTATTTACCATATGTATGCTTTATACTGGCGCGCGCCGCTGTACCCGCGCGAACAGGCATTCGCGCCGGAATCGTCGACTTAGGAGCTGTAAAATGCATACGAAGCATAATAAAAACCGATCGCTGTATATTCCCTATGCCGGGCCTGTATTACTTGAGTTCCCGCTACTCAATAAAGGCAGCGCATTTAGTGTAGAAGAGAGAAGCCACTTCAACCTGCTGGGGCTGTTGCCAGCCGTGGTGGAAACCATTGAAGAACAGGCTGAACGCGCCTGGTTACAGTACCAGGGCTTTAAGACGGATATCGACAAGCACATTTACCTGCGAAATATCCAGGACACTAACGAAACTCTCTTTTATCGTCTGGTCGAGAACCATCTCGATGAGATGATGCCGGTCATTTATACCCCGACCGTAGGCTGGGCGTGTGAACGTTTCTCGGAAATCTACCGTCGCGCGCGCGGTGTGTTCATCTCATTGCAAGACCGCGGCAGTATGGATGACATACTGCAAAACGTGCCGAACCATAACATCAAAGTGATTGTGGTCACTGACGGTGAACGTATTCTCGGCCTGGGTGACCAGGGTATCGGTGGTATGGGCATTCCTATTGGTAAACTCTCCCTCTATACCTCTTGTGGTGGTATCAGTCCGGCCTACACCCTGCCTGTGGTCCTGGATGTCGGTACCAACAATCAACAGTTGCTTAACGACCCGCTGTATATGGGCTCGCGCCATCCGCGCATTACTGGCGATGAGTACACCGCGTTTGTTGATGAATTTATCCAGGCGGTGAAACATCGCTGGCCGAATGTGCTGCTGCAATTCGAAGATTTTGCCCAGAAAAACGCGATGCCATTGCTTAATCGCTACCGCAATGAAATCTGCTGCTTCAATGATGATATTCAGGGAACCGCCGCCGTGACGGTCGGTACGCTGATCGCTGCCAGCCGCGCGGCGGGTAGCCAGCTCAGCAACCAGAAGATTGTCTTCCTCGGCGCGGGCTCTGCCGGGTGCGGTATTGCCGAGCAGATTATTGCTCAGACCCAGCGTGAAGGGTTAAGCGAAGCCGATGCCCGTCAGAAAGTCTACATGGTGGATCGCTTTGGCCTGCTCACCGACCAGATGCCGAACCTGCTGCCGTTCCAGAACAAGCTGGTACAAAAGCGCGAAAATCTGCAGAACTGGGATGCGCAGACCGATGCGCTGTCGCTGCTCGACGTAGTGCGTAACGTTAAGCCGGATATTCTGATTGGCGTTTCCGGCCAGCCGGGGCTGTTTACGGAAGAGATCATCCGTGAAATGCACAAGCATTGCCCGCGTCCGATCGTCATGCCGTTGTCAAACCCGACCTCGCGCGTTGAGGCGACACCGCAGGACATTATCAGTTGGACGAACGGTATGGCGCTGGTCGCCACAGGTAGCCCATTCACGCCGGTAACCTGGAACGAGAAAACCTGGCCTATTGCACAGTGCAACAACTCCTATATCTTCCCGGGTATTGGTCTGGGTGTGATTGCCTCCGGCGCATCGCGCATTACCGACGATATGCTGATGTCCGCCAGTGAGACACTGGCGAAATACTCTCCGCTGGTCATTAACGGTGAAGGATTGGTCTTACCGGAGCTGAAAGATATCCATATCGTTTCCCGCGCAATCGCCTTCGCGGTGGCAAAAGTCGCCCAACAAGAAGGTGTTGCTGTGAAAACGTCCGAAGAGGCGCTGTTGCAGGCGATTGACGATAACTTCTGGTTGCCGGAATATCGCAACTATCGTCGAACCTCTATCTAATGACTCACCCGGCAGCGCGATGTTGCCGGGTTTCTTTCCTCTTATCCACCGCTATTTTGTCTTTTCCGGTCACGCCTCTTCACTACGACCTGTTCACAAGAATGCACTGAGTCATGACGGGAAATGCGTTTCTTCGGCCGTCACGATGCCTTCGAAAGCGCTTAATTCCATCAATCGGCTATGGATCCAGTAACGGGAAAATTCAGCGCCCAGCGCCGCCTTGAGGTAGTCGCATTGGGCGAAGAGAGTGAGGGCGTCCTGTTGAAAAAGCGGTAGCACTGGCGCGTTATTGAGAATCTCCGGCAGCTCGGTATCGTTAACCTGTTCCAGACCATACAGCATACCGGTCAGGATTGTCGCCATAACCAGATAGGGATTAGCGTCGGCGCCGGCCAGTCGATATTCAATACGCCTGGCCGCATGACCTGAACACGGTATCCGCAGTGCGGCGGAGCGCTTGTTAAAGCCCCAGGCGTTGAAGATCGGTGTATCAATCCCCTTACGTAAGCGCCTGAATCCATTCACACCCGGAGCCATGATGGCCATTGATGCTGGCATAAGCCGGAGCAATCCGGCCAGGCACAGGCGGGTCATCTCATTGAGTTCACCCTCACCGGAAGCAAAGATATTCTCGCCATGGACATTGTTAAGGCTGATATGAAAATGCAGGCCATTACCCGCGAGCGCGGAGAAGGGTTTTGCCATGAAATTTGCCTGCAAACCCAACTTTTCCGCTACGGCAGAGGTTAATTTGCGTAATGCCAGAACGTTTTCGCACAGCGCGACCACATCGCGGGAGTGGTGCAAATTCAGTTCAAACTGCCCGGGCTCTGCCTCACAGACCACACCCGATAACGGCAAGTTTTGTGCGGCGGCCATCGCTTCCAGTTCTTCAACAAAAGCCGTCTTTGCGGCCGACAGTGTCAAATGAAAACAGCCGGCTTCCTGTTGATGTTGTTGATGTGGATCGATGAGATAAAATTCAATTTCCGGCGCGATAACGGGGAATAAACCGTGGTAATGAAATTTCGCGAGGACGTTTTCGAGAATAGCGCGCGGGTCGTACTCAAAGCCACCGCCTTCATGATTGCGCATCATCAGTAATAATTGTGCATGATGACTGGGATCCTGAGCGCAGGGACGCAATGTTCCGGGGACGGGCATACAGAGATTATCGGGCTCATCTTCTGCATTATCATTTTCTCCCCGACTGATGACATGGCCTTTTTTGTCCATGGTATAAACAGACTGCGGGAAATAACATCCTTGTGCCAGTGCCTCTAATGCAGCGATGGCAATGCGTTTTCCACGGAATATACCGTGCGTGTCGGTCAAATAAATATCAACGTGGCGGGTATCCGGGTAACGCGCCAGATAGTGGTGAACTTCTTTCGCAAAATCACTTTCGATCCTCTTCTTTGATACATCCATGAGGGCAACAACCGCAGAGGATGTTGCCGTAAACGGGAAAAGAGAGCGCATATTTTTGAGTGAGGTAAAGTTCATCAGCGAGTTCATGGGTTTCTTTCATTAAGGCCTTGCGGCGATGAAAGCAGCATAAAATAAGCGGCATAAAGAGCCTGTAAAAAGGGAATTTACCGGCATAAAAAAACTATAAATGCTCATGACGCCGATGCTGGCATCCTCGGTAAAACCTCGCTACACTGCTGCTACCCATTAACCGGATAAATAAAAGGAGGATAATTATGTCGTACTGTGAACGTTTTCTCGTTTCACATGCCTTTGGTGATCGCACCAGCTCAAGCGTTATCGGTATCGTGCTGCGATAACTTCGGCTTGAGCGAAGCTAACTAACACCCTTCCTCGGGCTTACCGGGTTATCGTCAGCGATGTTTGACGAGGCATGTCTATGCCTGTAACTCTTGAGTAAGCAATGAGCACATTACTGTCTGCACAATCATTACGTGTTGAAACGGCATTTGGTCCGTTATTTTCTGATATCTCCTTTACCCTGAAACAAGGCGACCGGCTTGGTCTCATTGGCGACAACGGCTGCGGCAAAAGTACGCTATTGAAAGTTCTTGATGGCACCCTTTTGCCCTCTGCGGGCAGCGTTTCAGTGGCGAATCACTGCCTGATGGCGCGCGTTGAGCAACATCTGCCCGACACGCTGCTGGATCTCACCCTGCTTGACGCCGTGCTGGCCCGACTTGCGCCGGGCGAACGTGACGTTCAGCGCTGGCGTGCGCAAGCGCTGTTAGCCGGAATGGGACTCAGTGAACATGAGATAGCCCTACCTGCGGCAACCCTCAGTGGCGGGCAACATACCCGGCTATTGTTGGCCCGCGCGTTAATCACCGATCCTGATTTATTGCTCTTGGATGAGCCCAGTAACCATCTCGATCTGCCAACCATGCTCTGGCTGGAGCGATTCCTGCAGCGCTGGTCTGGTAGCTTTGTGCTGGTTTCTCACGACCGGGCGCTACTGGATGCCGTGACCAATGGCACCTGGATCCTTCGCGATAACCGGCTGCATTACTTCGCACTTCCCTGCTCTGCCGCGCGTCAGGCGCTGCAGGAGCGGGATGCCAGCGATGCATTGCGCCACAAAGCAGAGCAAAAAGAGATCGACCGGGTTACCAGCAGCGCCAAACGGCTGGCGACCTGGGGGCGTGTTTACGACAATGAAGATCTGTCGCGCAAAGCAAAGCAAATGGAAAAGCAGGTAGAACGCCTCAAAGAGAGCCAGACGCAACTGACGGCAGGAAGTCTGTGGCGTTTAACACTCCAGGGCGAACCGCTGATTGCCGACCGTTTGCTGGAGATGGAACATCTCCCCGTCAGCGCCGCGCCGGGTTTACCACCGCTCTTTTCCGTGCCGCTGGCGCGCGTGAAAACCGGCGACCGAATTGCCATTATCGGGCAAAACGGCTGTGGGAAGTCCTCCCTGCTTCGGCTTATCTGGCGTCAACTGACCGGTGATATCGCGGCTCCAGGGATGGCGGTTCATCCGCGTCTGCATGCCGGGTACTATGATCAGACGCTGGAGCAACTGCCCGATGACGCGACGCTACTGGACGCGCTGGAGCCATTCGCGCCGTCGGCGGAACTGCGCAAAATGACGTTAATCAGCGCCGGCTTTGCCTGGGCTCGTCACGGACAAAAAGTGGCAACGCTCAGCGGCGGTGAGCGCTCCCGGCTGCTGTTTGTTGGCCTGTCGCTGGCACGCTACAACCTGCTGATGCTCGATGAGCCGACTAACCATCTGGATATGAGCGGTAAAGAGGCACTGATGCAAACGCTGCAACAATTCTCAGGCGGTGTACTGCTGGTCAGCCACGATCGTGAGCTGATTGGTCAGAGTTGTAACCGTTTCTGGCTGGTTGAACAGGGGCTGTTTAGCGAATGGCACGACGTCGAGGTGGTCTACGAACGTCTGCGCCAGCAACAACAGGGAGATGAGACGCCGGTGACAGCAAAAGCGGCATCAACGGAGTTGGTTGATGAAAGCGATGCGTTACTGGAGCAGTTAATTGCTCTGGAAACCCGCCTTGAGCAGGATCTGGCGCGTAAACCGGCGCATCAAAAACCGTTGCTACAGGCGCAGTGGCGAGAGGAGATAGCCAGAATCAACCGGTTACTGATGTAAGACACCTACTTAAACAGGCGCTTTTGCGCCTGTTTTTTCTCATGGCGAGAGAGGCGTTATCTGTTGTAAAAAGCAATGTAAGCGCTAAAAATGGCCCCGCATAACCGCATATTTTTTTGCATGCCGTTATACGTGCGCTGTCTTATTGATATTTTTCCGCATACCGACTGAGGTGAAACAGATATGGATATTTCGACCCGTGGCCTGGATGTGTTGTTTATTGCAGGTTTTGGCCCAGTCCCACGCAACGTGGGCGACAGTAAAGCACTTTACCAGGAGACGTTAGGTCTTCCCATTAAGCCCATGGAGGGCAATGAAGATTACCTGTTAGCCGAACATGGCGCGCTGGACGGCGCAAAACATTTTGCACTCTGGCCGTTGCATCAGGCGGCACAGTCCTGCTTTGGCACAGAAGTATGGCCTGCCGATATTCCCGCGCCGCAAAGCTGGATTGAGTTCGAAGTCGCCGATCTTGACAGCGCAACCCGTGTGCTGCGCGAAAAAGGTTACGCCCTGCTCGTGGATAACCGCCTTGAGCCCTGGGGACAAAGCATCACCCGCTTTCTCAGCCCGGAAGGCATTCTGGTGGGCTTAAGCATTACGCCGTGGCTGCGCGATTAATTGTTGATGTGACGATAAACGCTCCCTTGAGAGCGTTTTTTCAGGCCAGTGCGCTAACGTCAGCCCGAACCCGCTTCGCCTTTACGCGCCCGTACATAAGCAGCGCTGACATGGCCGAGAACGAAAGGATTGCGGCGGGCAAGGTGACGTAATCCCAACTCAGACCGAGCGTGATCATCAGGCCGCCAAAATAAGCGCCGATGGCACTGCCGAGGTTAAAGGCAATTTGCCCTCCTGCCGCCCCCAGTAATTCACCGCCTTTGGCATTCTGTAAAAGCAGAATTTGTAGCGGTGCCGCCAGAGCGAACAGACCCGCGCAGCAGATAAACCCCATCGTTAAAGAGGCGACTTTGTTTTCGCCGAAAGCAAACAGCAGCAGCAAAGACAGGACTATCACCAGATCGGTGGTGGCTGCGATACGCAGCGGACTATATCGTCCCGACAATCTGCCGCTTAACAGATTACCCAAGACCATTCCCAGCCCCATCAGCATCATGATGACTGTCATGAACATTTCCGAAAAGCCGGAAACGTTCAGCATAAATGGCTTCACAAAGCTGAACCAGGCGAAGACGCCCGCGTTGCCAAACATGGTGGCGGCGAAGATAAACCACGGCTCTGGCTTTTTCAGAAAGCGAAACTGTTCGGTAAAACGGGTTTCGGATTTATCAAAAAGTTGGGGAACCCAGAGGAGAATGGAAACGAGCACCAGCAAATTAAATAGCGCAATCAGCATAAAGGTGTAGCGCCAGCTAAAGGCATGACCAAGCCAGGTTCCCAGCGGTACACCCGCAAGGTTAGCTACCGTCATCCCGGCGACCATACCCGCAACGGCCAGTGTCACTTTTCCCGGAGGAGCGATTTTAGACAGAATAATTGCCCCAACGCCGAAGAACGCGCCGTGAGGGAACCCCGACACCAGCCTGCCGATGGCCAGCATGGTATATGACGATGAAAAGGTAAAAATTGTATTCCCCACCGCGCACATGGCGACCAGGAACAACAGAATGGTTTTCAAGGAAAAACGGCTGGAGAACACGGCGATAATCGGCGCGCCGATCACCACGCCAAAAGCATAAAAGGAGATCATATTGCCCGCCGACGGAATGGAGATCCCTACATCTTTCGCCAGTTCGGTCAGCACACCCATAATGCCAAATTCCGCCATGCCAAGGCCAAAAGTGCCCAGTGCTAACGAAAAAATCGTCTTTTTCATACCACAACCACATGTTAATAGAATGCAACAAGCATTATCGACCATTCGTTAAGTGTGAACCAGTTCAAACTCTCCTGCTGGCATATTCATCCATACATTCAGCTCAGGCTGTGAATGTTTTCATACCCTGTGCGATATATCGGAACCCCCTGAAATACAATGACACGAGTAATTTTCGCGCGCACCTGAACCGACCATTACACTTCTTAGGCGTCTCGTTATTTATTTGAAAGAGGAAGAGAGTCATGGGAAAGAAGAAAAACATCAGCACCATCGCTGACGCACCTCCTGCGGCGCCGCTTAAAAACAAGGAATATGAGAAAGAGTTACGCCGGCTTCACGTTGAACTGGTAAAACTTCAGCGCTGGGTTGTCAGCAAAGGGCTCAAAGTCTGCATCGTCTTTGAGGGGCGTGATGGCGCGGGCAAAGGCGGCACCATCAAAGCCATTACTGAACGCGTCAGTCCACGTATCTTCCGCGTTGTCGCCCTGCCCGCCCCCACTGAGCGCGAAAAAAGCCAGCTTTATCTGCAGCGTTACGTTCCCTATCTGCCGGCGGCAGGTGAAATTGTTATCTTTGACCGTAGCTGGTACAACCGCGCCGGGGTTGAACGCGTGATGGGTTTTTGCACAATGGAACAAGTAGATAAATTTCTGGAAAGCATCCCAATGATGGAGCGCGCTATGGTTGAGTCCGGCATTATCTTGTTGAAATACTGGCTTGAGGTGACGCCGGAAGAGCAAGAACGCCGTCTGCGCGACCGCGTGAACGATGGCCGCAAGACCTGGAAGCTATCCCCCATGGATATCAAATCCTTCGACCGCTGGGATGATTACACCGTTGCGCGAGACGCGATGTTCGAAGCCTCCGATACCTCATGGGCACCGTGGTTTGTCGCCCGCTCCGAAGACAAAAAACGTGTACGGCTGAATATCATTACCCACCTGCTAACGCAGATCCCTTATGAGGATATTCCGGACGATCCGGTGGAGTTCCCGAAACGCAAAATAGGTAAAGTTAAACCCACCCATTATCCTTTCCGTATTATTCCCGAACCGTTCTGAATAAGTGTCTTCCTGCATCGGTTACCGCTGCCGATGCAGTTGCCTTTATTTCACGTGTTTCTTTTTTTCTGGAATTGTTCTCGCAGAAAGGGAATTACCAGGGGGTTCAGTATTGTTTTTTGTGCGGGGGGATTGATAATGTTTACATAAACACAAGGGAGATGAACTGATGAAAAATTATTCCGTACATAGTGCGGCGCCTCGTTCACATGCCAGAAGCAACGCGCCACAGGCGAAACCAAAAGGAAAGCCTAATGGTACTAAGCTATCTGAAAATGAAAAGGAATTTATTCGAGCGATGAATGAGTTTGTTGCAGAACATGGAACTATTACGGATGACGAATATTTTAGGGTGCTTTAATGCTGAGACAATTTAATGTATATCGAAATCCTTCTTCGCAAACCAATAAAGTATTGCCATATTATATGATTGTTCAGGACGATTGTTATGATGATTTTTCTACCCGAGTCATCATTCCTCTTATGCGAAACCCAAAGCTGCCTTTATGGCATCTCAATGTCGCACCCAAAATTAATGTCGAGTTTGAATCGCTAACGCTTTATTCACCGATGCTGACAAATCTGGAAACGTCGCGGATTCATCATAAAGATTTTATTTGTAACCTCAGGTCGGCCAGGCGAGACGTCGTCAATGCCATCGACGCGTTGATCACCAATGTCTGACCATCACCCTCCCCAGCCTGACGCCTGTGAACGCGCCAGGCCGGGTAAGCGGGTAAATACGCAGTTGGCATTCCCGGCGAACGCTATCTGAGCCCGTGCATGTTCTCTTCTTTGGCTTCCTGTCTTTCGACCTCACGGTACCAACGCGGATGATGTTTGCGTGCCCAGCGGCGGCTCACTTTCCCTTCGATCATCCCTTTAATTGAGCCTTTCACCCAGAACGCCATATACATATGAATCAGGATGGCGTGAAGAAGGATAATGGCAGAGGTTGCGTGAATCAGCAGACTATAGCGGATCACCTGAATCGGGAAAAATTGGGCAAACCAGGGGCGCCAGATGATAATGCCGGATACAAGTAAGATAAAAATCATACTCATGATGGTCCAGAACATCATCTTTTGCCCGGCGTTATATTTGCCGACTTTCGCGACCTTGTGCTCGTTGCCTTTCAGTACCTCCACAATCCCTTTCAGCCAGGGAATATCCTGCCTGTCCGGGATGTTGTGATACACAAAGCGCACAAACATCACCATCAGCAGCAGGAAGACCGCAACACCAAAGAACGGGTGCAGGATGCGCCCCATCTGCGGTGTACCAAAGGTCTCCGTCAGCCATTGTAGCGTCGGAAAGAAAAACGAGATCCCCGACAGCGACACCAGGAAGAAGAGGATAACCATCGTCCAGTGACAGGCGCGATCAATAAACCGGGTGCGCACAATCATTTTCGAATCACTCATGATGCTCCTCGTCGTCATCGACTTCTTTATTCGGCCCAATGCCGATGTAGTGGTAAATCAACCCGGCAAACGAGGCGATAAATCCGGCGGCAGCCAGCGGTTTCAGCGCCCCTTTCCACAGGCTGATGGACGTGTCGATGACCGGATCCTTCGGCAGGTTGTGGTACAACGCCGGTTGGTCATTATGGTGCAGCACATACATCACATGTGTGCCGCCAACGCCTTGCGGGTTGTAGACCCCCGCATTCGGATAGCCGCGTTTTTTGAGTTTCTCCACGCGCGCCTGCGCGACGTCCAGCATCTCCTTTTTGGTACCAAAGTGAATGGCCCCGGTTGGGCAGGTTTTCACGCAGGCCGGCTCCTGGCCGACACTCACGCGATCCACACACAAGGTGCATTTATAGACCCGGTTATCCTCTTTATTGAGGCGCGGGACGTTAAAGGGGCACCCGGCAATGCAGTAGCCGCAGCCGATACAATTTTCCTGCTGGAAATCGACAATCCCATTGGCGTACTGGATGATCGCCCCGGCGGATGGGCAAGCTTTCAGACAACCCGGATCCTCACAGTGCATGCAGCCGTCTTTGCGAATCAACCACTCCAGCTTGCCGTTCTGTTCGGTTTCGCTAAAGCGCATCACCGTCCAGGATTTGGCGCTCAGATCCGCCGGGTTGTCGTACACCCCGACGCAGTGCCCGACTTCATCGCGGATATCATTCCACTCAGAGCAGGCCACCTGGCAGGCTTTGCAGCCCACGCAGGAAGAGACATCAATCAGCTTGGCCACTTCATCTTTATAATCCCGCGCACGTGGCGCGGGGGTGATGGGATTTGTCGCGGAGCGCTTGAGAATGTCCTGTGTTTCCATTGCCATATCGTCGCTCCTTACGCTTTCTCGATGTTGACCAGAAACGCCTTGTACTCCGGCGTTTGCGAGTTCGCATCGCCGACGTTGGGTGTCAGGGTATTGGCGATGTAGCCTTTCTGCGCCACCCCTTCAAATCCCCAGTGCAGCGGAATGCCAATGGTTTCCACCTGCTGGCCGTTAACGTGCAGCGTGCGCAGACGACGCGTAACCACCGCCACTGCGCGAATAAAGCCACGCTTACTGCTGACCTTCACGCGGTCGCCGTTGGCAATGCCTTTGGCTTTCGCCAGCCCTTCGCTTATCTCGACAAACTGTTCCGGCTGCGCGATAGCGTTCAGGCGCGCATGTTTGGTCCATGTGTGGAAATGCTCCGTCAGGCGGTAAGTGGTGCCGACATAGGGGAACCTGTCTTTCTTGCCAAGACGGGCGACATCGTCTTCGTACAGACGGACGACCGGACTGGAGATCACGTTTGGGTGCAGCGGGTTCGTGCCGAGCGGCGTTTCCATCGGCTCGTAGTGTTCCGGGAACGGCCCTTCTGCCAGCTTATCAAGCGCAAACAGGCGTCCCAGCCCTTCCGGCTGCATGATGAACGGATTGGTCGCGCTGCCCGGCGGTGCAGTGTTGAAGTCCGGGATATCGTTACCCGCCCATTTACTGCCGTTCCACTGGATCAGCATGCGTTTCGGATCCCAGGGTTGACCGTTGATATCCGCCGAAGCGCGGTTGTAAAGCACACGGCGGTTCATTGGCCACGCCCAGGACCAGCCCAGCGTATTGCCAAGCCCTGACGGGTCAGCGTTATCGCGGTTAGCCATCTGGTTGCCTTGCCCGGTCCAGCTACCGGTATAAATCCAGCAGGAAGACGCGGTGGTTCCGTCGTCTCGCAACAGCGCAAAACCGTTCAGTAACTCCCCTTTCTTCGCAATCAACGCCCCCGCTGGGTCGTAGATATCCGCCAGCGCAATGCCGTTGTTCTCTTTTGCTATTTCCTCAGGCTCGGGGCTTTCAGGCTGCTTATACGCCCAGCGCATTTTGAGCAGCGGCTCAATACCTTTGCCGCCTTCGCTTCGATACATCTCGCGCAGGCGATGGTAAATCCCGGCCAGAATTTCACCGTCATTGCGCGCTTCACCCGGCGCATCCTGCCCCTTCCAGTGCCACTGTAGCCAGCGCCCGGAGTTGGCAATTGAACCCTCCTCTTCGGCAAAACAGGTCGATGGCAGACGGAAAACTTCGGTCTGGATGGCCGTCGGATCCACATCATTCATTTCGCCGTGGTTCTGCCAGAAATTAGAGGTTTCCGTGACCAGCGGATCGATAACCACCATATATTTCAGTTTGCTCAGGCTGCGCACCACTTTGTTTTTGTCCGGGAAAGACGCCACCGGGTTAAAGCCCTGGCAGAGGTAGCCTGTCACATTGCCTTTATCCATCATGTTGAAATACTTGATAACGTCATAGGCCTGGTCCCATTTCGGCAGCCAGTCAAAGCCCCAGTTGTTCTCCTTCTGCGCGGTATCGCCATAGAAAGATTTCATCAGACTGACGAAGAACTTCGGATAGTTACCCCAGTAGTTTACTTGATCGGGCAGCATGGCTTTCGGTGTATTTGCCGTGAGATAAGATTGCAGATCTGCCTGTTTTTCTGACGGCAGCGTCAGATAGCCCGGCAGACTGGTCGACAGCAACCCTAAGTCTGTTAAGCCCTGAATATTGGAGTGACCGCGCAGCGCGTTAACGCCGCCGCCAGCCATGCCCATATTGCCGAGCAGAAGCTGGATCATCGCCATAGTGCGGATGTTCTGCGCGCCTACGGTGTGCTGCGTCCAGCCCAGCGCATACAGGAAGGTGGTGGTCCGGTCTGCCGCGCTGGTGGAGGCCAGCACTTCGCAGACTTTCAGGAAGTCTTCTTTTGGCGTACCGCAGATATTTTCCACCACCTCCGGCGTATAGCGGGAAACGTGCGTTTTTAGCAGGTTCCACACGCAGCGCGGATGGGTCAGCGTTTCATCCCGTCTGGCATAGCCGTTTTCATCGAACTGATAGTGCCAGGAGGATTTATCGTACTGGCGTTTTTGCGCGTCATAGCCGCTGAACAAGCCGTCATCAAAGGCAAAATCGTCCCGCACCAGCAGGCTGGCGTTGGTGTAGTGTTTGACGTATTCGGCGTTGATCTTATTGTTTTCGATCAGGTACAGCAGTACGCCCGACAGGAAAGTGATGTCGGTACCGGAACGGATTGGCGCATAGATATCCGCCACCGACGCCGTACGCGTAAAACGCGGGTCGACGACAATCAGCGTCGCATCGTTACTGTTTTTTGCTTCCAGCGCCCAGCGGAATCCCACCGGATGTGCCTCAGCGGCGTTACCGCCCATCACCATCACGACGTTCGCGTTTTTGATATCAACCCAGTGGTTGGTCATCGCACCGCGACCAAATGTTGGAGCAAGACTTGCTACCGTTGGTCCGTGTCAGACGCGCGCCTGGTTATCAACCGCCAGCATGCCGAGAGAGCGCACAAATTTTTGCGTCAGCATGCCGGTTTCATTGCTGGCTGCCGAGGCGCACAGCATCCCGGTGGAGAGCCAGCGATTGACCGTTACACCTTGCGCATTCTTCTCTACAAAGTTGGCGTCACGATCATCTTTCATCAGTCTGGCAATACGTTCGAAGGCGTCATGCCAGGAGATGCGCTGCCATTTGTCAGACCCTGGGGCGCGGTATTCCGGGTAGCGCAGACGGTTGTCACTGTGAACATAATCGAGCAGGCCCGCCCCTTTCGGGCACAGCGCGCCACGGCTAACCGGATGATCCGGGTCACCTTCAATGTGATAAATCGATTCACGGGCATTTTTCGCCCCATCACCCAGGCTATACATTAATAGCCCGCAACCTACGGAGCAGTATGTGCAGGTATTTCGAACCTCTTTCGCACGCAGGAGCTTATAATTTCGCGCCTGCGCCAGTGCCGCTTTGGGGGCAAATCCCAACGCAGCAACGGTTGTCCCGGCCATACCACCCGCGCAGATTTTAAAAAACTGCCTGCGGCTGACGTCCATTGTGTTCCTCGTTATATGAAGAGAGCCCCTGAATAATTCGAGTTGTGCAAAGGCGGCAAGAGAACGGATTCCCTAGTGCTTATGAAAAGCGAACACAGCCAACGCATCAGCAACTTGAAATATGACGGGTGTACTGGCGAGGAAAACTAACAGCTATATCCCTGCGTAATTTGCGGCAAATCAATATTGCAACGCAGCAACTTCTTAATAGTCTTTTCTGGCGCATTTAATTACCCCTAAAGGGGTGATATTGCATCGTGATTTATTAGTAGGCATGCTAAGTAAAGTGCTATAAATTCCCTCTTTGCTGTTTTTTAAGGGAATAGAGTTACATGAATAAGAAGAGAGCCACGCTGACCGGGCTGTTAGCCATCGTGTTGTGGAGTACGATGGTGGGTCTGATTCGCGCAGTTAGCGAAGGCTTAGGTCCGGTCGGCGGTGCGGCGATGATTTATACCCTGAGCGGCATTTTACTTATTCTCACGGTCGGTTTTCCCGATATTCGCCGTTTCCCTCGCAGCTATTTACTGGTGGGCAGCGTTTTATTTGTCAGCTATGAACTCTGCCTCGCACTGTCACTGGGGTTTGCCGCAACACGCCAGCAGGCGATAGAAGTCGGCATGGTTAACTATTTATGGCCGAGCTTAACCATTCTATTTGCGATCCTGTTTAATGTACAAAAAGCTACTCTGTGGGTCATTCCGGGACTCATTCTGGCTGTCATAGGGGTGAGCTGGGTATTGGGCGGCGAACAGGGATTGAATCTTCACGATATTACACAAAATATTCTCTCAAGCCCGTTAAGTTATTCTCTTGCTTTTGCCGGTGCATTTATCTGGGCAGCTTACTGTACCGTCACCAGTAAATATGCCAAAGGGTCGAATGGCATTACGCTCTTTATTTTGCTGACGGCGGCAACCTTATGGATAAAATTTGCCCTGACCGATCAACCCGCCATGCATTTTACACTTCCTGTGGTGATCAAACTGGCAATGACCGCCGTCGCGCTGGGCTTCGGCTACGCTGCCTGGAATACCGGCATTTTACACGGGCACGTTGCCGTACTCGCTGCCGCGTCGTACTTCACACCGGTACTCTCCTCGGCGCTGGCAGCCGCCGTGTTGAGCGCCCCGCTCTCGTTTTCCTTCTGGCAGGGCGCGTTTATTGTGTGCGGCGGATCCCTGCTTTGTTGGTGGGCGACACGGCGTCAGTAGTGATCATTGCACCCCCTGTTCATTTGAACTAAAATTAATATCAAATGAACAGATGGAGCAGAAAAATGCAACTCTATACACCGGGCGTACGCGCGATCCCGCACGACCTGCTCAGCATCCTGGGGCTGCCCGCCACGGCGATTGCCGCTCATGACAGCATCAATGCCGGTCTGAGTGCATGTGTGTTGCGTGATATCGCTGGCGCCGTCTCTCTTGATGAAATCACGCTGTGCCGAATGGCTGGCATTGATCGTAATACCTATAGCCGCAGGCTTAACAGCGCGGAAAAACGCTTTTCACCAGAACAGAGTGCGCGCGTCTACACGCTCGCACGAGTGATCAGCGCCGCTCGTGAGTTATTTGAAGGTGACAGCGAGCGTATGGCCACCTGGCTCAATAAACCCGCGAAAGGCCTTGGCGGTAAAAAACCCGCAGAGCTTCTCTCGACACCCGCCGGTGCGGAAGCGGTACTGACATTGATTGGTCGCCTTGAGCACGGTGTGATCGGCTAATGGAAACTGTCACCTTCTGGCGTCTGGTCAAAGAACGCTATGCGCTGACCGCCTTCGACGGTTACGGCGCGCGAACCTTTGGCGGACGCTGGAATTCACCGGGGCATGAATGCGTCTACCTGGGTGAATCAAAAGCTCTCTGCGTGCTGGAAACACTGGTACATCTTGAGATTGAAGATATCGCCCAGGGCTACTGTTTCTTAACGCTCGATGTACCGCGTAATCTTATCGCGACGCTGGATTTGACCGCCCTGCCCGAAGACTGGAAAGCTGACCCGCCGCCAGTTTCCACGCAACACATCGGCGATGAGTGGCTGACATCAAAGCAAAACGGGCTGGTACTGCGCGTCCCCAGTACCATCACCGGCGAATGGAACGCGCTGTTTAACCCCGAACACCCACAGGCGGCGAAAGTTCTCAAAAGCGTAAAGTCCGAACCCTTTATGCTGGATCCCCGTCTTAGCCGTCCTTGCTAGCCTGTCTGTCAACACCTTTAAGGCTCAGCCACACGCCGATCGCCAGCACCATCAGCATGATGCCGGCGGTACTTAATGCCACGCTATGCGACGAGACGAACGCGCTTCTGGCCGCATGCATAATCCCTTCCGCCTGGGGGGATGAGACCTCTTTCGCCAACTGGAATGCCTCACCAATTGATGACGACGCCAGCGCTGCCTGCGTGTCATTTAACCCCGCGGGTAGCGTAATCGAAGACGAGAAGCTGCGGGTGAGAATCAGACCAAACAGCGCGATGCCAAGCCCTGCCCCCAGTTCGTATGCCATGGTTTCAATAGCCCCTGCGGCGGCCGCTTTCTCTTTCGGGGCTGCCGCCATGATGGCTGCTGTAGAAGAAAGTAACGCACTGGCCGCGCTAAACCCCAGCAGCGCCATCAGGATCCAGGCCTGAGTTTGTTGGGTGGAAAAGTTCGTTACCGACAGTCCCAAAAAGCTAAAGGCACTCAGCGCCATGCCGCCGGATGCCACCTGGCGTAAGCCGAGGCGGGAGACCAGCATACCGGCTATCGGACCACTGAACCCGCTTGCGAGCATCACCGGCAGCATAAACAGTCCGGCGGCAAACGGCGTAAAGCCATGAACAAACTGTAACTCCTGCGCCATCAGCAGCTCAAAACCGACCAGAGCAACCATGGCTGTCACGGCCATTAACACCCCGCTCAGAATGATGCGATGCGTGAACAGGCGCAGATCGATCATCGGGACAGGTGCCGCCAGTTGCCGACGCACAAATCCGGCCAGCAGTGTCGCTCCTACGAAGAACACCGCGACCACCCCCCAGGCGGCAACGCTACCTTTGAGCGCCGTTTTGGCGCTCCATACCAGCATAAGAATGGCCGCAATCAGCATCACCGCCTGGCTGAGATTGAGTGGTTGCTGACGCCGCCCCGGCTGGCGAGGCACATAACGCGCGGTCAACGCCATCACTACCATCACGATCGGCACGTTGACCAGAAACACGGCACCCCAGTTGAAATGAGCCAGCAACCAGCCGCCAATCAATGGGCCAAACGCGGCGCCGCCGGAGCCCACCGCGGCCCAGACGCCAAGCGCCATATTGCGATGTTCTGTTTTTGAAAATGTGTTGCGGATACCGGCAAGTGTCGCCGGAACAATCATCGCCGCGCCGATGGCGAGAATGGCGCGCGAGGCAATCAACTGCTCGGCACTGGCAGACATGGCCGCCAGAAAAGAGGCCAGCCCAAAAAGACCGCTGCCCGTCAGCAACAGGCGTTTAAAACCGATGCGGTCTCCCAGCGCCCCCATGGGCAACACCATGCCCGCCATCACCAGAGAATAGATATCGATGATCCACAATAACTCATTACCGCTGGCTGCCAGCTCTGCACTCAATGTCGGTGATGCTACGTGCAAGACGGTGGCATCAATAGCGACCGGAATATAAACCAGCACGATAATGACCAATGTTAACCACTGACGAACCATAATTTCCTCATAACTTATGTTGGACACGTGTCCAGAATGGCGATCCTACGGAAAGTTGAACAACTGTCCAGCTTTTTGTTAGACTCCGTTTCCTTCACGTTTAGGGGGATATATGGGCTATTTGAGTCGGGATGAGCGCCGGGAATTGATCCTGCAGGCGGCGATACGCGTTGCCTTAAGCGACGGATTTGCCGGGATGACCGTGCGCAGGATAGCCAGCGAAGCCGGTGTCGCCACGGGCCAGGTACATCACCATTTCAGCTCGGGCGCAGAGCTAAAAGCGCAGGCGTTTGTGCGGGTGATGGGCGAACTGCTGGATGTGGATCTGTTACCCGAATCCGCAAGCTGGCGCGAACGGTTGCATGCCATGCTTGGCAGCAATGAAGATGGCTTCGATCCCTATATCCGTCTGTGGCGGGAAGCCCAACTGCTGGCAAGCAAAGAGCACGAGTTGAAAGGCGCTTATGTGCTGACGATGGAAATGTGGCATGAAAAGGTGGTCGATATTATTGATGCGGGCGTGAAAGCGGGTGAGTTTATCCGCCATGATTCGACGGAAAACATCGCCTGGCGCTTAATTGCCCTGGTCTGCGGGCTTGACGGCATCTATGTGCTTGGCATGCCAGATGTCGACGATGCGGCGTTTGATCGACACCTGGATGCCATGATTCATCGCGAGTTGTTTTACGCCCCGTCCCCGTGAAGATCGAAACGCGACATCACGGTGTCGAGCGCTTCAACGCTGAACCCATAATGCGGATCATCCGTACCCAGGCCGAATCGTTGCTGCATGATGTCATACAACGCCTGGGTATCCGGTAAGGTCTTCTCCTCCACCGCATGCCCGTTGCGCCAGTGGGTGAAGTGATAGTTAGTCAGCGTCAATTTCCCGCCGTCCGGCTGATGCAGGCACATTAGCAAATGGTGGCGAAAGTGCGATTGCGGCCAGTGCGCCGAGTGGAAATTCCCCATCACAAAATCGGCCTGATACTGCTGCCCCATCTCAAATTGGTAAATAGACTGCCAGCGATCGTGGTGGCGAAACTGCAAAATCCAGTCCGGCCCGGCCTGTTGCAGGCGGTACAGACCATGCGGCGTCTCCTGCTCAATATCCGCCTTGAGGCGTACAGGCGCAGTGAGCGTGAGCCCGCCAAAGCCGACATCCGCAATCCACTGCTCATCCCCTAACGTCACCAGCACGACACGGTGCGTGCGCGGCGGCATCTGCGGCGGATTTGCCAGCACCACGCGCCCCAGCAGGCTGCGCACCTCAAAGCCGATTTCGCGCAATACGCGCTCAAACAGGCCATTTTGTTCAAAGCAATAGCCGCCACGACGGGCAATCACCAGTTTATTAAAGATGGCCTCATCGCTCAGTTCGATTTCCCGAGGCAGAACGACCTCAATATTTTCAAACGGAATGCTGCTGTTATGCTGCAGATGCAATGTTCGCAATGTTTCCAGATTTACAGCCGGGACAGCGGAATAGCCAATACGGGCGAAATAGTCGTCCAAAAACGAGGTCATAAGAAGCTCCTGCAATAGATGTCCTTCTGTTATATCTCATTTTTTTCAGGGCACAGGGGATTTTGTGCCGTGGATTTATCGTTGTGTGCTCCGCTGCATAATCGCCAGCGCGGTCAGCATCAATGCGAGCCCGGTAATGAGCGTCAGCGTCGCCATCGCCATGCCTTGCCCAACCGATCCCTGTTCAAACTGCCGCCAGATAAAGACCGCCACCGTTTGCGTTCCTGCCGGGGCCAGCAGCAGCGATGTCACCAGCTCACGCGACGCGATAGCAAAAACCATCAGCATCGCCGCCAGCATGGCCGGAAAGACCAGTGGCAGAACAATAAAACGCAATGCCTGCAGGGGGCTGGCGCCATGAACACGGGCGGCTGGCTCCAGATTCCCGCCTAACTGACGCAGCGCACTCCCGACATAGCGCACCGGCCAGGGCAGCAACAGGCAACAGTACGAGAGCAGCAAAATAGCCCAGGTGTTGTACGGTGAGACGGGCCAGAACGTGCGGTTCCACAAGAGAATCAGCCCCACCCCCACCACAATACCCGGTAGCGCGGCGGGCATCAGCGACAGGGCGTCTATAACACTGCGCCCTTTGATGCGCTGAACCACAACAAGCCAGGCGGCAAGCAGCCCGACAAAACCGGTGATCAATGCCGACGCAAAAGCCAGTGACAAACTGGTCCCCAGGGCTGTTAAGGCATCGCCCTGCTGAGCAAACAGCGCGGCATAATGGGCAGTCGTGGCGTTTGCCAGTGATAAGCCGCCCGACAGGGTCGACATCACGCCGGTGATCGCCATGGACAGCCCCGGCACCAGCACTGCCAGAAAGCCGACAAATGCCATCACCCCTACCACCGGCACGGTCGCGATACCCAGTTTCGCCCCCATGTTTTCCGTGGGTTTACCCGTCACGCTGGTCACGTCCTTTCCACCGGTCAACTTGCCCTGTAACCACCAGGCGCTGAGCGCAATCACGATCAGAATCAGCGACAGCATGGAGGCGCCCGGCAAGTCGATGGGCCAGTCGGCCAGTTTTTTTTCAATACCAACGGTCAGCATCACCACGCCGGAACGGGTGCCCAACGCGGCAGGTACGCCATACTCTTCAATCGCCAGGGTGAAGGCCAGCAGCATGCCTGCCGCCAGCGAAGGCGATAGCATAGGCAGCGTGACATGCCAAAAGGCACGCCAGGGCGTTGCGCCATGCACGCGGGCAACCAGCGCCAGACGCTGCCCGCTGGCAAGCAGGCTACGGGATACCGCGAAGTAAACGACCGGAAAAATATTGAGTGTCATCACCAGCACGATCCCGCTTTTGCTGAATAGCAATACATTGAGATCGAACCCCAGTAACTGGGCAAGATAGCCATTGGTTTGCAAAACCAGCATCCAGGAGAGCGCCGCAATATAGGGCGGCGTCAGAAACGGGATCAGAAACAGCAGATCCCACATCCGTGGACAGGGTAAATCGAACAGTCCACGCGCCACCCCCAGCGGCAGGCCAATACAGGCGCTCAGCAGCGCAACGCCTGCGGCAATTTGCAGCGTTCCGGCAAACATTGCCGGGAGTTGTGGTTCAGAAAACAGCGGGCGTAACCCGGAAAACGCGCCCTGCAAAGAACCTGCGCTAAATTGCGGGAAAACGGCCTGCAGAACAATAAACAGCAACGGCAACGCGACCAGAACCATCAGTACGGCCACGGTCACAAGCGAGATTAATCGTTGGTTCACGGCGAGTATCCAGAAGACGGGGTTGCCCCCGTCAGATGATGATTACTGAGCGAAAAGTGTGTTGAAGCGCTTGAGCACGGCGCCGCGCTCGCTGGTGCCGTCGTTTTTGGTCGGCAGAATTTTCAGCTCGTTAAAGAGAGGACGTTTGGCCTGCACATCGGTACGCGCTGGCATCAGCCAGGCATCGGCCACCAGTTTCTGTCCTTCCGGCGACAGCACATAGTCCACAAACGCTTTAGCGTCAGCTTCATGTTGGGTGGATTTGAGGATCATCATGGGACGTGGCGCAATCACGGTACCACTGGCCGGGAAGATGACTTTCAGTGATTCACCCTGCTCAATGTTGCCATAGGTAACATAGTCAACCGCGCCAAACACCGCTGCTTTTGCACCTTGCATCACCGGCGTGACCGCTTGGGCGTTCGGACCGCTAACCACCATGCCGTTTTTCTTGAGTTCATCAAACAGTGTCCAGGCGCTTTCGCCCATGCCGTTTTGCAGACCGATCAGCAGGTCCAGCGATGCGCCAGACAGGGCCGGATCCGGGGTAGTGACTTTGTCTTTAAACGCAGCCGCCGTCAGATCTTTCCACTCTTTCGGCTCTGGCGTACCGCTTTTGGTATTCCAGACGATACCCAGCGCGGAAACGCCCTGGGCGACATAATCCGTACTTTTGAGCATCTCAGGCACCTTTTCGGCGTTGGCACTTTGGTAAGGCAGCAACCAGCCACGGTTATGCAGATCTTCTGCGGTGTCCCAGGAGGCGGAAATCAGAATGTCCGCCTGCGGGTTGGCCTGCTCAGCTTCAAGGCGCGCCATGACTTTGCCGGTTGTGGCCTGGAAGATATCCACTTTCACGCCGGTTTTTTTCTCAAATCCGCTGGCAAGGCCTTTCGCCAGCGAGCCCGGACCGGCGGTATAAACGGTGAGCGCATGAGCGCTGGACATCATAGCGGACGATAACACCATGGCTAAAGCAACTCCTTGTTTCAAAGATATTTTCATGCAATTTCCCTTGAGGTTGTTGTAATAGAACGAATGGCGTCTACACGAGCGGCAGACAAATGAACAATACGGTCAGCGAGGATCTCGGCTTCACGGCGATCGTGGGTGACATAAACGGCGGTGATGCCGAGCTGGCGAAGCAGAGAGGCCATCTCACGGCACAAAGATTCGCGCAGCTCACTGTCGAGATTGGAAAGGGGTTCATCAAACAACAACACGCGCGGCTCGGCGACAATGGCCCGTGCCAGCGCCACTCGCTGCTGCTGGCCACCCGAGAGCCCGGAGGGTTTGCGCTTAGCAAACTCGCTAAGGCCAACGCGCGCCAGCGCTTGCAGGACACGTTTTTCACGTTCAGCGCGCGGGACATTACGCATCTTTAACGGGAAAGCGATATTCTCTTCCACCGTCATATGCGGCCACAGTGCATAGTCCTGAAAAACCATGCCAATATCACGGGACTCCGGCGGCAACGCCCATCCGGCCTTCGCCACCAGACGCGAACCGAAGGTAATGGTGCCGTCAGCAGGTTGTGTTAATCCGGCAAGTAAACGCAACAGCGTACTTTTGCCGCAGCCTGAGGGGCCGAGCAATGCCACGATAGTGCCTGCGGGAATAAGAAGATCGATCTGATTGAGAACGGTGTTGCTGCCAAAGGCATACGACACACCTTCCAGGCGGATTTCTGTGAACGCGTCCATTAGCGCTCTCCCACAATGAGAAAGCGTCTGATACCCGTGGTCTTCATCCAACGGGCCGCGTCCACCTGCACGAACGTCAGGGGAGCATACATATTGTTATCCTCTTTGGGATTTGATGCGGCTGACTATAGGCAGGAAATGTGACGTATAAATTACGGTAATGTTGCGTCTTGATTTATATAGAAGAATAGTAAACTCTTAGAAGATCTCTCCTGATTTTCCCTAATATAAAAAGGTGATTACGTGCGTATCGCAACGATCACAAATTTTGCATACATCGCAACCGTTGTTCTGACACTCTCTTCCGGCTTTGCGTTGTTCAGCGCATCAGGTGCGGACCGAGCCGAACGGGAAGCTGTCGCCCAGATTCGCCTTTTCGATACGCTGACCGATGATCTTGAACGAGAAGCGTATGCGTTGAGTGACCTTGCGCGTGAGGCAGTGGTGAAGCGGCAGCCGGAGAACATCAAGGCCTGGCGACAAATGCTGGAGACCGATATCCAGTTCGAAAACCATTTGCTGGGTTTACACGATAACGGCGCAACGTCAGCAGAAATATTGATCCTCCGGGATGGCCTTAAAGTCTTTGATCAACTTGAAGATGAGCAGCGTGCTGCCATAGCCGCTGTGGAAGCGGGCAATATTAATGAAGGCATGAATATCATCTTTGGTCAGCAGTATGAAGACCAGCTTGCTCAGGCCGAATACCGTTTTGCCCATTTTCGCAGCCTGGCGGATCAACGCACTGCGAGCGTCATTGCCGAGGCGACGGCGCTATCGCAACGGCTACGCACGGTGTCTGAGGTGATGGTGGCGATAACCGCCCTGCTTTTCTTGTTTGTGCTTGGGTTTATTATCAAACACCGCATCTTGCGCCCGGTGGTCACGCTGAGCGACGTGGTGAACCGGCTGGCGACACAGGATTATGCGGTGGAAACACCGGTACTGGCGCAGGTAGATGAAATTGGCGATATGGCGCAGGCCATCCATATTTTTCGTGAGAACGGTCTGGCCCGACAGCGTCTGGAGCAAGAACGTGATGCCGAGTGGGCTTCGCGCACACTGCTGGCGAGGATGACGCAACGTCTACAGGGCTGTGATTCCCATGCGGGCATTGTCAGGGTCGTCGGGCGTTTCGCGCCGAAAATCATCCCCGACATGGGGGGGCGACTCTACATTCTGGATTCGCGGACAAACCGCATGAAATGCGCGGCCCGCTGGCTCCTGCCACCCGGCGAGGATGCCCCCTTTACCCCCGATGCCTGTTGGGCATTAAAACGTGGACAACTGCACTGTCCGTCGCACGATTCGGTAGATATGCCCTGCGAACATCTTGTGCCGGAGATGGCCGCACGGGCCATCTGTGTTCCGTTAATCGCGCAAAACAAGATTATCGGCCTGCTCACCTTCGATAATGAGCAGCAGAAAGAGCCGACCTACGCCTATCTGGAACTGATGGCAGAGACCATCGCGCTTGCGCTGGCAAACCAGATATTGCGCGATACCCTGACAGAAAAAGCGACCCATGATTCGCTGACCGGGTTGCGTAATCGCCATAATCTGGATGAGACCCTTCGCAGCCTGGTTGATCAGTCGATGGCAAACGGAACCTCGCTGAGTTGCCTGATGATTGATATAGACTACTTTAAAAAGCTTAATGATAGCCACGGACACGAAGCGGGTGACAAAGTGCTGCGCGACATTGCCCGGTTGTTACAGGATACGGTGGGCGATAACGGGATTGCCTTCCGCTACGGTGGCGAGGAGTTTCTGATTATTTTGCCGGATACCAGCGAGACCGATGCCAAAAAACTGGCTGAACGGTTACTGCAAAGCGTACTGGACCATCGCATATTTTATGAGTCGCATGATATCGGGCAGGTTTCAATCTCGATCGGTCTGGCTACCTGGCCGCAGCATGCGCGGGCGGCAAATCTGATCCGGGCAGCGGACCTTGCGCTTTATATGGCGAAAGAACAGGGGCGCGGCCAGATTGTGGTCGCCCGCAACGCCAACGCACCGCAGACGCACCTTTCCTCCTGATATGTCGGCTGCGCGGCAGTGCGCGCAGCCATTTCGTTACAGTGTCACTTGCTCACAGTCTGCCTGCAAGCGATCGGCCTCGTCCTGTGGCATCCCGGCGCGCACTGCCGCCGCACAAATCCCCTGCCAGCTCCCCGGATCCAACGGAATTCCCTGCGCCTTACGCAGACGGCGGTTGTTCTCTTCCCACTCGCCTGGCACCAGAATCGGCTCGTCATTGCTATGCGGCGACTGTTTCACCCATTCAACGAAAGCCTGCGTTTGTTGCTGCATATCCGGCGCGGCAAACATGTCCGGGTTTAAAATAATGGTGGTCATACAGTTGAAAATAGCATCGACGCTGGCCTGCAAAGAGCCCTGATGGGTGGTCTGTCCGCCGGATAAGGCCCCCCCCATAATTTCGCACAGTGCCGCCAGCGCATAGCCTTTATGTTGCGCAAACGTCACCAGTGACCCCAGCGGCGAACGATGCATAACCGCCGGGTCGTTAGTGGGAAGCCCCTGCGCGTCAATAAGACAACCATCAGGCACCGGTTCGCCTTTGTGGTAAGCCACGCGCGTTTTTCCAAATGCAATGGCGCTGGTTGCGTAGTCCAGCAACAGGGGCGATTGCCCTTCCCGGGGGAAAACTACGCAAAAAGGATTTGTTCCGAACCGACTGTCTTTTCCGCCAAACGGGGCCACCATCGGATCGCCGACGACGTTGACAAAATGGATGGAGATAAAACCGGCTGCGGCACACTGTTCGGCCCAGTAACCAATACGTCCGATATGATGGGAATTGTGAAGCGCAACGGCGGCAAGGCCATGTTGTCGGGCCTTTTCAATGCCCAGTGAGATAGCCTCATGCGCGGCGACCTGACCAAAAGCCTGATTACCGTTCAGGGTGACCACCGCGCCCATATCTTTCACCACGCTGGCATGGCGGTTAAGTTGCAGGTAGCCCTGTTCAAGGGAGCGAACATAGCTCGGGATCATCCCTACGCCATGAGAATCGTGTCCGGCAAGATTTGCCGCCAGCAAATGGTCCGCAACCAGACGAGCTTCCTGTGGTTCGCTGCCCGCATAGTGCAGGATTTTCTCGATAAAATGGTGTAAGCGCTGGGGATGAAGACGAAGCCCTGTATCCATTGATAATTCTCCATTTATTATGTTGTTGTCTGCATTTCCATGCTGCATGTGAGCTTGCCTGAGGTCAATAACTGTACGGGCACAGAGAATAATGACCTGAAGATTGTTTCTGTGCGGGATAAACATGCAATGCACGGTGTGAGTACCGGGCATCTGTGCTTTAATTCCTGCACGACAGAACGAAGGAGTGGCTTATGAGTTTTTTCCGTCCGGTGGCGCTGGATCACGCCAGCCGCTTGCTGAATCACGGCCCGACCATACTGATTACCAGTCGTGATGAGAGTATCGACCGTCGCAATGTTATGGCGGCGGCCTGGTCAATGCCCGTTGAATTTTCCCCCGCCCGCATCGCGATCGTGGTGGACAAAAGCGCCTGGTCGCGTGAGCTGATTGAACGCAGCGGTATGTTCGGCATTGTGGTGCCGGGCGTGGCGGCTACCCGCTGGACCTGGGCGGTGGGCAGCATTAGCGGTCGCGAAGAGGATAAATTCAACTGTTACGGTATTCCGGCCATCGCTGGCCCGGTACTGGGGCTGCCGGTCGTAGAGGAAAAATGTCTGGCGTGGATGGAATGCCGCCTGTTGCCGCCTACTGCCGCAATGGAAAAGTATGACACCTTGTTTGGTGAGGTGGTCTCGGCCGCTGCGGATGAACGCGCCTTTAGCAACGGCCACTGGCAGTTTGATGATGACCAGTTGAACACCATTCACCATCTGGGTGGCGGCAATTTCGTCACCAGCGGCAAGTCGATAAAAGTTCCGGGTTAACCTGCAACTCGCCCCGGTAAGCGCAGCGCCACCGGGGACAATCCCCCCGCTCTAAGACCTTCTTAACGGCGAGCCGACCTTCACCATCAGATGCGAGAAATCCGGCGTCGCTCTTCACTCGGCGTAATACCGAACACTTTTTTATACAACGTGGTGAAATGGTTGCTGTTAGCAAAGCCGCACAGATAGGCAATATCGGTGATGGTCGTGTCAGTCTCACGCAATTTAACCCGCGCAGAAACCAAACGCAGGCGCTTAATATAGCTGTCGGGCGTTAAGCCGGTAGCCTCTTTGATATGACGAAATGCTGTACGACTGGTCAGGTGAAACTGCTCGGGCAGTAGCGACCAGTCATGTTCCTGAAAACAGTTTTCCTGAAGGTAATGTAGAAGCTTATGCAGCTTATATTTGGTGTTGCTGTATTCCGCCTCCGATTGCGCATGCAAAATGGTAGTGAGCAGTTGAAAAAAACAGGATTCGCGCAGCGCGCATTTATCCTCAGACTGCATAGCAGATGCGAATATTTTCTCGATAATGAGCTTACACTGGGCGCGCGTATCGGGGGCTAACCAGCCATAACGGGCCGCCTCCTGACCGGAAAGCGAAAGCAATAATGGGGTTATATCTGTTAAATAATGGAAATTAACCATCGGGTTAATCAGGATATTAATCAACTTAAGCGTACCCAGCTCATCGTAAAAATGAAAATCAGGGCCGCGTACGAAAAATACATCTCCTTGCTGAATATACATAGGCTTGCCATTAATAACGTGCAAACCGTGCCCCTCTTCCACAATAACCAACTCATCAAACTCATGACAATGCTCACAGCCATTGTCTTCCGGATCGCTGGAATAACGCGCAAGTTTGGTTGTTACCGTCGGGAAATAATACTCAACTGTCAGTTTATTCATTCAGGATACCGAAAATGAGGAACGCTCTTCCTGCACAATAATGCAAAGCCGGAGGGACAACGAGCCCTGTTTAATAAATTGTGATCGCAGGCGATATCACCACACTGTCATTGCCATTGTCGCATCTACTTTGGCATTCCGGGAGTGGCCCGCCGCGCACTGCACATTCTATCCTGCCTCCACAATGAAAACAGAGGATGCAGCATGTCTCAAGCGCTACAACAAAACCCCAGTATCACTATGGTGCGCCACGCCGATTTTCTGGCGACGGCCGAGGCGTTAAAGCCACAACTTCACCGCGCAATGTTACAGCCGCGCCAACAAGTTATTGCCCTGCCTGATGTGGAGGCCATTCACGGCTGGCGCGCCGAAGACAGCGGTACTCTGGAGGAATTCTATGGACGGGAACTGAATACCGGCGATAGCGTGATCCTTGATTTTGGGACCCACTGCGTGGGGCATTTGTCGTTACGCTGTCATGCGGTGGGTAGCCCACCGGATGCGCCGGCCCACATCCGCCTGACGTTTGGTGAAACCCTCAGCGAAGTCACCGAACCGTTTAGCGAATATGAGGGGTGGCTGTGTCGCAGTTGGTTACAACAGCACGATGAATTTATCGATCTGTTGCCCGCCACGCTGGAACTGTCACGTCGCTACTGCCTGCGCTACCTGAAAATCGAGGTGGTGGCGGTATCGCGTAAATATCGCCTGTGCGTCGACAATGTGACTCTCACCACCGTCAGTTCAGCGCCGGCTGAGTGTCTGCCCTGTCACTCAGCGGATCCGCTGCTGCGGCAAATCGATGCGGTCTCGGTACTCACCCTGCGCAACTGTATGCAGGACGTTTTTGAAGATGGTCCCAAACGTGACCGCCGTTTGTGGCTGGGAGATTTACGCCTGCAGGCGTTGGTTAACGACGTGACCTTTGCCCGGCACGATCTGGTACGCCGCTGCCTCTATCTGTTTGCCGGTAACACCCGTGAAGATGGCATGCTATCTGCCAATATCTTCGTCCAGCCTGAGGTCATTGCCGACGACACCTTTCTTTTCGACTATGCCCTGTTCTTTATCGATGTGCTGTTTAACTACCTCAGCAGCACTGGCGACAGGCAGACCGCGCAAGAACTGTGGCCCACAGCCTGGCGTCAGGTTGAGCTGGCGCTTGAGCGTTGCGATACCAGTGGAATTGTCCGTGACGATGAGACCTGGTGGTCGTTTATCGACTGGCATGACGAGCTGAATAAACAGGCGGCCTCGCAAGGCGTACTGATCTTCTGCCTTGAGCGCGCCCTGTCGCTGGCCAAAGACTACGACGTGAGCAAGGTGGCGTTACTGACAAAAACGCTGGAGCGCCTGAAAGCCGAGGCTTACCGCGCATTATGGGATGAGACGTGCGGTTTCTACGTTAGCGGCGCACATCGGCAGATCTCCTGCGCTTCGCAAGTCTGGCTGGTCCTGGCCGATGTTGGCAGCGCTGAACAGCAACGTCAGGTTATGCAACGCCTGCTGGCACAGCCGCCGGAAATCGGCATGAACACCCCCTATCTGCGTCATCACTTTATTGCTGCCCTGCTCAAAACGGGCCTGCAACAACAGGCGGTGGCCGAAATTAAAGCGTACTGGGGGGCGATGGTGAAGCACGGTGCGGACACCTTCTGGGAATTGTATGACCCGCAACGTCCTGAGTATTCTCCGTATGGCAGTAAAATAATTAATAGCTACTGCCACGCGTGGAGTTGTACCCCGGCCTGGTTTATTCGCCAGTACGGACTTTAATCACAACAACAGTGAGTTTTTCTATGGCTGAAATAACATCTACCCTGTGGCGGCAGCGCGTTGGTTATGGCATCGCTGACCTCTCCTGTAACCTTGTGTGGCAATTAATCTCGCTTTATTTGATATTTTTTTTATACCGATGTAATGGAGCTACCTGCTTATTACGTGGGGATTATGTTTTTAGTGACTCGCCTGGTCGATGGCGTTGCCGATGTATTAATGGGGCTGGTCATCGACAATACGACAACGCGCTGGGGGCGCTGCCGTCCGTATTTATTAATCGGCGCGGTCCCCTTTGGTTTACTCTGTGTACTGGCGTTTTATGTGCCGGATTTTGGCACCACCGGTAAATTAATCTATGCCTTTTTAACGTACCTGTGTTTGTCGTTTTTATATACCATCGTCAATATTCCGTTCTGCGCGATGCTGCCCTTTATTACCAATGATTCGCGCGAGCGTACGACGTTGTCGACGGTGCGCATTTTGCTGGGCTCATTAGGTTCAACGATTGTGGCCGTGGCAACCTTGCCGCTGGTCAATACACTGGGCAAAGGCAATCAGACACAAGGTTTTTTCTACACGGCGATTGTGTTTGGCGTAATTGCGACTTTCTTTTTGCTCATCAGCTTTCGCAATGTAGAAGAAAAAATCAGCATTACCCAGGAGCGGATGACCTTAAAACGCGCGTGGACGGGCCTGAAATCCAATCAACCGTGGTTTGTCTTTGCCCTGAATATCTTCCTGATGTGGGGTGCGTTCTTTTTCCAGACTGGCGCACTGGTCTATTTTTTACACTACTACGTGGGTAATGTCGAACTCACCGCAATTATTGCCGGGATCTCCACCTTCGTTCCCCTGCTCGGAACCTTAACGGTGCCCGCGCTTGCCAGCCGCATGAAAAAACGGCACGTCTATCTGGTGGCCAGTTCCATCAATCTGATTGGTATGGCGGTGATGATTGTCTCTGGTGTACAGACGCTGGGGCTGATGATTGGTGCGGTCATCCTCTCACTCGGCGCAGGCCAGCGTACAGCAATCTACTTTTCGATGCAGGCTGACCCGGTGGATTACGGCGTGTGGAAAACGGGCATCAATACCGCCGGAATTTTAACCTCCATCAACGGTTTCCTGGGCAAAGTTGCGATGGCCGGTGCCGGGGCGATCACCGGTATCCTGCTCTCCTCCGGCGGCTATGTTGCCAACCAGACCCAGAATGAAACGGCGCTGCTTGCCATTAAATCCTGCTATCTCTACATTCCAGCCGCGCTCATCATCGCCTCGATGATCTGGATTGGTCGTTTTTATCGACTGGACGATCATTACGAAGCCATCCGCGCCGACCTGGATGCCGGAAAACACGCGCCTGCGGATAAACCCGCCTTACAGGGTGAACGTACGGCGATATAACCACACTCAAATATAAAAAACCTCTGACTTTTAAGGACTTTTATGCGTATCACACTGATTAGCGCAGCGGTTTGCTGCGCCTTTTTTGGGGTAAATACGGCGCAAGCTGCCGCTCTGACGGTTGAACAGCGGCTGGCATTGCTGGAATCGCGGCTTGATGACGCGGTCAATCAGGCCAGCGAGGCGAATGCCAGAGCTAAAGCGGCAGAACAGCGAACCATCAGCGCCGAGAACCGGGCCAAAAACGCAGAGCAACAATTACACGCTCTTAACGCGCGCACCACCGTCAGTGAGCAAAAAATGCAGGCGACGGAGAACAAAGTAAACGCGCAGGCAAGCAAAAGTACACTCGGTGACGGCGTAGAATTTAATGCCTATGCCCGCTCCGGCATGCTGGTGAACAACCACGGTAAAGGTGGGCGCGGCGGCCCTGGCGTCTCCCCTGCCAGCTCGTTAAACGGCGATGCGCATGTCGGGCGTCTGGGCAATGAAAAGGATAACTATGTCGAGCTGAGTCTCGGCAAGAAAATGACTTTTGATGATGGCTCATGGGCGCATTTTAAAACCATGATTGCCGACGGTGCGAATAACCCGGATCCCTGGGTTCAGGACAACGACAGCCACCATATCAACGTGCGCCAGCTATATGTAGAAATGGGTAATTTTGCCGATTTCTCCGGTCCCGTCAAAAATGCCTCTATCTGGGCGGGTAAACGCTTTGACCGGGATAACTTCGATATTCACTTTACCGACAGCGATATCATGTTCCTCGGCGGGACCGGCGGTGGGATCAATGACGTTCAATGGGGGGAAAACGTACGCGGCGATTATTCGGTCTATGCGCGTAACTTCGGCGATCTGGGTAGCGATCACTACGACGACAATGACGTCCAGAACGTGATGTTTACCGCTAACCACTTCTTTGGTGACCACCTGCAACTGATGCTCACCGGCATGACCGCCCAGGGCAACGACACGCTGAAAGACCGGACATCGACCACCGGAAGTTATGCGCTTCGCAGCGACAATACCGCTAAAAACGGCTATTACGCGATGCTGGCCTGGCATGACAAGCAGCAATTCTACGGGCTGGCGCCAGGGGTGTCGGAAACGGCGTTACAGTACGGTGGCGGCCTTGGCGCAGAAGCACGCCAGCCGGGTAGCGATGGCGACCTGACGGATAACGCCACCTCGGTGCGTTTTGCCTCGTACGGTATTCTACCTGTGGCAAAAAACTGGGAAATCGCCCCATCGGTTATCGCCCAACACAGCGAGGATCGTTATCGTGACGGCGACCGTTATGACTGGGTTTCCTTTAACCTGCGTGCGTCACAGGCCATTACGCGCAACTTCGCCCTGCTCTATGAAGCGTCCTGGCAGTATATGGACCTCGACCCGAACGGACGCACCTACCGCTCCGACGATACGCTGTACCGCTACCAGAAAGTGAAAGGCGACTTCTACAAACTGACCTTCGCGCCGACATTTAAAGTCGGTGATATTTTCGATATCAAAGCACGTCCGGAAATTCGCTTTTTCGCGACATGGATGAACTGGGATAAAGCGCTTGACCGCTATGCGGTCAACGATGACTTTGGTAGCAAAGGCTTTACGGCAGGCGGAACCTGGAACTTTGGGGTGCAAACGGAGATTTGGTTCTAAAACAAAGGCGGGCACGGTGCCCGCCGATACCCCCCGGCCCCTTTTGGGGAGAGGGTTGGGGCGAGGGGAAAAGCGTGCGCAGACATTTCCCCGCAAGCCATTACATCTGATAACCGGGCTTCTTAATGAGTGTGTCCATCTGCGGCCCGATTTCCGTATCCCATACTTCGCTTTTCCACGCATCCGGGTCGATTTCGGTTAACGCGACGCTGATGGAACTGTCTTTGCTGCTTAAATGACGGGTGATCACATCGGCGATATCGGCCGCCAGCGCGGTTTTTTGCTCATCGTTCAGGTCACGGGGAAAACATTTGATATCAACATGTGGCATGGTGTGCTCCTTATAGTGGGACAACCAACCTACCACACCGAAAAAACGTCAGTTATCAAATAATGTCGTTACGGCGCAAAACGGACTGCAGCCTGGGTTGCGCGCAAACCGCATCGGCAATCGCGCTGATTTTCGGCGTGTTTTCCTTAAACCAGTCATGCCGTGGCCCCCAGGTTCTGATTACACAGATATAGATATCTAACAACGTTAGCTGTTCGCCAAACGCGTACGGTGTGGCATGTAACTGCTGTTCCAGCCAGATATAGAGTGATTTACGATACGCGATACAGTGGTCGCGCAGTTCTTGCGCCGCACCGGGAACGAAGCGTTCGGGATAGTCGGTATAGGTGAATGTCGGGTAAACATTTGCCACCAGCCAGACCAACAGCCGCCAGAACTGATTACGTTCAGGCGTGCCCGTCGGCGGCGCCAGGTGCGGGTGTTCATCGAGGATCATTAACGCAATGGCAGCCGATTCCGTCATGATGCTGCCATCGTCAAGTTGCAGCGTAGGCACCTGGCAAAGCGGGTTGAGTTTCAGCAATTTTTCCTGGTTATGCCCCGGCGAATCGAACCCTTCAACATTCTCAAACTGATAAGGGATATCCGCCAGCGTCAGCATCAGCTCACTGATGGCTGAACCCCAGCCGGGTGCGCCATAAACGGTGATCATATGACCTCCTTTCTTGCGAGTGAACAGTAAGTCTACGTCAAACTGGCAAGAAAGGTGTCGACCTGCTGTGGGCTGGTAAGACGCACAAAGCGGATGTGTTGATACTGCGGGTTGGCCATATCGGCCGCGTAACGCACCCGGTTATGGCGCCAGGTTTTTAATGTCCAGATGAGGATTGACTCGCGGCTTAAGAATGCGCGACGGAAACTTTCCGTATTGCCGGTGCCAGGCCACAACTCTTTTCCCTGCCATGCCCGGCGAATCACCCGAAGCACCGCCTGGCGCAGGGTACGCCAGAAACCGTAATCCAGCCAGATAACCAGATCGACATCCCGCCATTTGATCGGCCGCGATCGGTTGTAATTGCCGTCCAGTACCCAGCCTGGCGTGGCATTCAGCGTCTCTTCTAACAATGCGTAGAAGTCCTCATCACTGCGCCCTTGCCACTCCGGCAGCCAGTAAAGCCTGTCCATTTCGATATACGGCACATTAAGTTGCGCGGCCAGCCGCCGCGAAAGCGTGCTTTTACCGCTACCACTAGTGCCGATCACATTAATTTTCATAGCGTTATGCCGAATCTCTTTCTACAAAATGAAATCCAATATCCACAATGGTTTCTTGCTGAGGCAGCCCTTCGATGCGATCCGCCAGCAGCGTAGCGGCACGTTGACCGATAACCTGCCGGTCGACGCTGACCGTTGTGATGGAGGGATGGGTATCGGCGGCAAAATCCAGATCGCCAAAACCAATCACCGCCAGATCCTGTGGCACCCGTAATCCGCTGGCCTGTGCTTCGACAATCGCCCCCTGAGCAAGGGTATCCGAACTGCAAACAATCACATCGAAGCTACCCTTTTTCAGCAAATCGCGAAGCCCCTGCCGCCCCGAGGCAAAACGCGCCGGGAGCGAGACATCCACAAAAGCGGGCTCGCGAATATCATTACGCGCCAGCGCCTCGCACAGTCCGCTTTTACGCAGCGCCGCACGATTATCTACCGTCCACAGCAAGCCGGGGCGTTTATAGCCTTTACGCAGCAAATAATCCGCCGTCGCCTCCCCCACTTTTTCATGGGAAAAGCCCACCAGCATATCCAATGGTGTGGGAGTGAGATCCCAGATTTCTACCACCGGTACGCTGGCATTGAGGATCACACGCTTTAATTCCGTTGAGTGGTGGATCCCTGTGAGGACAATACCGTCCGGACGACGTGATAAGAGCGTAGCCACCAGCTCTGCTTCCGTTTGCTGGGCGTAACCCGCCACACACAGCAGCATATGATAACCGCGTACCGCCAGCTCATCGCTTATCGACTGAATGGTATCGACAAACATGCTGTTATTGATTTGCGGGACCACAACAGCAATCAGTTTGCTGCGCCGGGACGCCAGCCCCCCCGCCAGCGCGTTGGGGATGTAGCCGGTGGCCTTGACCGCCGCGAGCACTTTTTCCACGGTTTTAGGACGCACCAGTTGCGGGGTATTCAGTGCCCGGCTGACGGTCATTGATGACAACCCCGCCGCACGGGCGACATCTTCTAATGTGGGGGCCCTGGGGGGCACAGGACGAGAGGTTTTCGACATGTAAACTCACAACGGCTTCTTTTTGTGACAGGGATTATAAGCGATTTGTTAGCTTAATTCGCTTCTCTCTCATTATTTTAATCAGCTTTAAAATCAGTAGATTAAAAACAGAATCACACCATAATGTTAGCGATATCATTTAAGGTTGGGCAATTTCACAAACTGTTTTGAAGTGTGAACCAGCACGAATAAAATCCCTCTTTAGCGTCTCTTATTGTGATCAATTGTACATATTGACGGCAAAATGCTGGCGGTCTATTCTCAACTGAATTAAAAATGTTAGCGCAAACATTATTACCGTTCACAGGAGTCAATCATGACCGTAAGTGCGAATTCCGCTGCTGTAACCTATGCCAAAGCGCAGGGTGTTAAAACTGCCGCCGAAACCGGCGACCGTATCGAGTGGGTAAAACTCTCCCTCGCGTTCCTGCCGCTGGCTACCCCCGTAAGTGATGCGAAAGTGCTGACCGGTCGTCAGAAACCGCTGACCGAAGTTGCCATTATCATCGCGGAAATTCGCAGCCGTGACGGTTTCGAAGGCGTCGGTTTCAGCTACTCGAAACGTGCAGGCGGCCAGGGTATTTATGCTCACGCCAAAGAAATTGCCGATAATCTGCTGGGCGAAGACCCGAACGATATCGACAAAATTTACAGCAAACTGCTGTGGGCTGGCGCATCCGTAGGCCGTAGCGGTATGGCCGTACAGGCCATCTCCCCTATCGACATCGCGCTTTGGGATATGAAAGCAAAACGTGCCGGTCTGCCGCTGGCAAAACTGCTTGGTGCGCACCGTGATTCCGTACAGTGCTATAACACCTCCGGCGGCTTCCTGCACACACCGTTGGATCAGGTTCTGAAAAACGTGGTGATCTCCCGTGAAAATGGCATCGGGGGTATCAAACTGAAAGTCGGTCAGCCGGACACCAAAGAGGATATCCGTCGTCTGACCGCCGTGCGTGAAGCACTGGGCGATGATTTCCCGCTGATGGTTGACGCGAACCAGCAATGGGACCGCGAGACCGCCATTCGCATGGGGCGTAAAATGGAGCAGTTCAATCTGATCTGGATTGAAGAGCCGCTGGACGCCTACGACGTGGAAGGCCACGCCCAACTGGCCGCCGCACTGGATACGCCCATCGCGACCGGTGAAATGCTGACCAGTTTCCGCGAACACGAACAGCTTATTCTGGGCAACGCCAGCGACTTCGTTCAGCCGGATGCCCCACGCGTTGGCGGTATCTCTCCGTTCCTGAAAATCATGGATCTGGCCGCGAAGCATGGCCGTAAACTGGCCCCGCACTTTGCCATGGAAGTGCACCTGCACCTCTCTGCCGCCTACCCGCTTGAGCCGTGGCTGGAGCACTTCGAATGGCTGAACCCGCTGTTTAATGAGCAGCTTGAACTGCGCGATGGCCGCATGTACGTCTCCGACCGCCATGGACTGGGCTTCACGCTGAGTGAACAAGCGCGCGCCTGGACTCAGCTAAGCTGTGAATTTGGCAAACGTCCGTAACAGGTCATAAAGACGGGAAATATTCCCGTCTTTATTTATTGCAGCATGAAGACTGGCATAGTTATGCCCCGCTGTTTCGCCATATTATTGTACTCCCGACGGAGCAGCGTTTTTTATTTCTCGCGCACGCAATATAAATAACCCGTCACAGTCACAGGTTGCGTCAACATCCTGGCATTATCCCTGCTCGTCACTTTTAAATATATTTATTACGCTTATCCATTTACCTTTAAAAAAACAGCAGCCGATTAAGAACTTTTAATTTCCCCCCATAAATAATGCAATTGCAGAATATATGTGATCGTGAGGGCACATTTATACATTTATTATGGATCCGTTCTGGGTATTTTTATATAAATGTTAGCGCAAACATACATAAAGAAAAGGAGCTATCCATGACCTTGAGTGCCTGTACTGGCGCCATCTTATGCCGAGAGACAACGTACCCACTCTGCCATAGCAACCGCATGCTGCCGCTGGCAGGCCTGCTTGTCCGTTCGGTCAACGCCACGAAGTAAATAACCGACGGAGCCATTTCCGTTTAATACACACGTCGGGGGAAACCTCGTCGAGGAATCGATTATGAGTAATGTTATTAAGCGCACCAGCGTGCGCCACGGTATTCTTATTTTCTTATTTCTGGCTACGGTATTTAACTATGCTGACCGCGCGACCCTTTCAGTGGTCGCCCCTATCATGAGTAAAGAATTAGGCTTTGATCCAGAAGCACTCGGACTGGCCTTTTCGGCATTCGGCATTTCGTATGTCATTATGCAAATCCCCGGCGGATGGCTGCTGGATAAATATGGTTCGCGCCTTGTTTATGGCTGCGCGTTAATTGGCTGGTCAATCGTCACCATGTTTCAGGGAACAATTTATCTTTTTGCCAGTCCGTTAATTGTATTGGTTATTTTGCGCCTGCTAATGGGGGCGATTGAAGCGCCGGCCTTTCCGGCGAACAGCCGCCTGAGCGTGCAGTGGTTCCCCAATAAAGAGCGCGGTTTCGTGACGGCGGTTTATCAGGCCGCACAGTACATCTCGCTCGGGATTGTCACGCCGCTGATGACGCTTATCCTGCATAACATGAGCTGGCACTACGTGTTCTATTACATCGGCGCTATCGGTGTGGTGCTGGGAATTGTCTGGCTGGCGAAGATTCGCGACCCGCTACAGCACAAGAAAATCAACCAGCAGGAGCTGGATTATATCCGCGAAGGCGGCGGCGAACCGGAGCTGGGTAATGCGAAGAAATCGGAAAAGATTTCCCTTGCCCAGATCAAAAGCGTCTGTGTGAATCGCATGATGATCGGCGTGTATATCGGTCAGTTCTGCGTAACGTCTATCACCTGGTTCTTCCTGACCTGGTTTCCGACCTATTTATATCAGGCAAAAGGGATGTCGATTCTCAAGGTCGGGTTTATTGCCAGTATTCCAGCGATCGCCGGGTTTATTGGCGGCCTGATGGGCGGTGTGTTTTCTGACTGGTTATTAAAACGCGGTTACAGCCTGACCACTGCGCGCAAATTCCCGGTTATCTGCGGCATGTTGCTCTCCTGCGTAATTGTGGTGGCAAACTACACCCAGTCAGAAGTGGTGGTCATTGCCGCCATGAGCCTGGCCTTCTTCGCCAAAGGCTTCGGTAATTTAGGCTGGTGCGTACTGAGCGATACCTCGCCGAAAGAAGTGCTGGGCATTGCGGGTGGCGTCTTTAATATGTGCGGCAACCTGGCCAGTATTATTACGCCTCTGGTGATTGGGGTGATTCTCTCCAGTACCCAGTCGTTTGATTACGCCATTTTGTATGTGGGATCGATGGGCTTAATTGGCCTATTCTCTTATCTGTTTATTGTCGGTTCGCTGGAGCGTATTCAACTTACGCCTTCCGCCGCCTGAAAATGAACGTACGCTGCTTCGCATCCGGCGAAGCAGCATTTTCGTCTCTCACAACACCTTCGATAAAAACTGCCTTGTCCTTGGATGCTGAGGATGGTTGAGCACCGTGTCGCTGTCGCCCTGCTCCACAATTTTGCCATCTACCATAAACACCACCTGATCCGCGACTTCGCGGGCAAAACCGATTTCGTGCGTAACCACCACCAGGGTTGTACCGGAACGGGCCAGCTTTTTGATGACATCCAGCACTTCGCCAACCAGTTCCGGATCCAGCGCAGAGGTGGGTTCATCGAACAGCATTACCCGTGGGCGCAGCGCCAGCGCGCGGGCAATGGCAATACGCTGCTGCTGCCCACCGGAAAGATGGCGTGACCAGGCATCCGCTTTATTGCGCAGCCCTACCACATCAAGCAACTGATACGCCTGCTCAATGGCCTCTTTGCGACTAAGCCGCTGATGGGCTATCGGCGCTTCAATCAGGTTTTCCAGTACCGTGAGGTGCGGGAACAGATTGAAGTTCTGAAACACATAGCCCACGTTTACCCGCTGGCGCAGGATCTCGCGCTCTTTCAGTTCATAGAGCTTATCCCCTTTGCGGCGATAGCCAATATAGTCGCCATCAATCTGAATAAAGCCTTCATCGACACGCTCCAGATGATTAATGGTGCGCAAAAGCGTCGATTTGCCGGAGCCGGAAGGTCCGAGAATCACGGTCACGGTGCCTGGCGGGATCTCAAGCGACACATCATCCAGCGCCTTATGGCGACCAAAATATTTGCTGACCCCGGTAATCGAAATATGACCATTAAGAGAGGCTGGCATGAATCGGCTCCTGTGGTTGCGCGACACGGGCAGGTGTCGTAGCCCGCACCCGGCGGGAATTGACGGCGGAGCGACGTTCGCTGCGCGCCAGCCAGCGTTCAACCAGATGCTGAATCACCGACAGCACGCTGGTGATCACCAGATACCACACGGCACCCACCATCAGTAACGGGATCACCTCCTGGGTGCGGTTGTAGATCATCTGAATGGTGTAGAACAGCTCCGGCATCGCCAGCACATAGACCATCGCCGTTCCCTTAGCGAGGCTGATAATTTCATTAAAACCGGACGGCAAAATGGTCCGCAGCGCCTGCGGCAGAATAATGCGTAGGGTGCGTCGCCAGGCAGGAAGCCCTAATGCGGCGGCGGCCTCATACTGCCCGTGATCGACCCCTAAAAAACCACCACGAATGATTTCCGCCGTATAGGCGCTTTGCACCAGCGTCAGGCCAACCACCGCCGTGGAAAATTGCCCCAGCACATTCACCGTTTCGTAGTGCGCCCAGCTCAGTTGCGTAAACGGAATGCCAATCGTCAGCGTGTCATAGAGATAAGAGAAGTTGTAGAGAATAATCAGTACCACAATCAGCGGCAGTGAACGAAACAGCCAGATATAGCTCCACGCCAGGCTGCTCAACAGCCAGGAGCTGGACAACCGCGCCAGCGCCAGCACGCCGCCAAAGATAACGCTTAATGTCGTACCGAGTAGCGTTAATAACAGCGTCTGACCCAGACCTTCCAGGATCACGGGATCAAAGAACCAGCGGGCAAAAACGCGCCACTCCCAGCGTGGGTTAAAGGCGACGGACTGGACTACAATCGCCAGTACGATCAACGCGATAACAGCCCCGACGATCCGCATTGGGTAGCGTGCCGGGACGACTTTGATAGACTCTGTCGTTTTCATATTTATCCCTCAGGCAGTTTTACTGAGCGTGTCGACCGCTAAGGTCTTGGTAAACCGCAGGCGGCCATCGAACGGTGGCTGGCTGTACTCCTCCGGGTCGCGCGTCAGATCGAACTGCGCTTCATAACCCTGGCGAAGATAGAGCTGCACCGCTTCCGGCTGACGAAAGCCGGTGGTCAGAAAGATGCGGCTGTAGCCCGCCAGCACCGCGCGCCGTTCCAGTTCGGCCACCACTCTACTGGCCAGCCCCTGCTTGCGCAGGGTGTGTTGTGTCCAGATGCGTTTGATTTCCGCCGTGTGGGCATCTTTCGGTTTGTACGCGCCGGTGGCGATAATCGCCCCGTCACGCTCCAGCACAATGAATAGCCCCTGCGGCGGCAGATACCACTCCGTCAGTTCCACCTCGGCATCTTTAGAAAAATAATCGCCATAACGGGCGGCATATTCGCCAAACAGACCGGCTATCACGGGCTGCAATTCCGGTGCGTCGGGGGAGATATCACGGAAACGTTCGCTCATCTGCGCCTCCTTAGTCGCCCAATCCGGCAGGGTTGATTTCTGAGGTCGGGATCTTCTCAACGCCCTCACCCCAGCGATTGAGCACTTTTTCGTAGTCGCCATTTTTAATGACGCCATTAAGCGCAATCTGTACCGGCTCCACCAGGCCGCTGCCTTTTTTCAGCGTGACCGCGATATGCGCCGCTTTCGGCCAGCCGCCGTCCACGCTGCCTACCAGACGGGTTTTATTGGTCAGCGCGGCTTTCCAGGCGCCAATCACATTCGGGCCAAAGAAGGCATCCGCACGACCGGACTGAAGTGCCAGCGTCTGGGCGGCATCATCTTTGGTGTAGACCGGGGTGAACGGTTTAAGCCCTTTCTTTTCGTTTTCCGCATTCCACGCCAGCAGAATGGCCTCCTGATTGGTGCCGGAGCCGACGATAATACGCAGCCCGGCGATGTCCTCTGCCTTCTCAATGGCTTTGATCGGGCTACTGGATTTCACGTAAAAGCCGAGGGAATCTTTGCGGTAGGTGGCGAAATCAAACTTCTCTTTGCGCGCTTTGGTGACGGTGATATTGCTGATTGCCGCATCATATTTGCCGGAGGTGACCCCGAGCGGCCAGTCCTCCCAGGAGGTCGGCACCACGTTCAGTTCCAGACCGAGGCTGTCGGCAACCAGACGGGCGATATCTACCTCACTGCCGAGCAGGGTTTTGTTGTCATCAGAAAAGACCGTCAGCGGCGGCGAGTTAAGGGCGGCCACCGCCACCGTAAATTTTCCCGGTACCGCCAGATGATAATCTTTCGGCAAGCGGGCCACCGCGTCGGCATTGCGCGGCGTGTTAATGGGCGTTTTGTTAGCGTCAAGGCTAACGCCGGTGCCGTTAATCGTGACGTCATTGGCCCAGACCAGCGGCGCGAACGCCAGTGTCACTGCGAGGAGGAGCGATGATTTCTGCATAGCGTATTCTCTTTATTGTTTTGTGAATTGATTCGCAGGTTGTTGTAAACCAAGACTTTCGCGCAGGGTCGTGCCGGGATAGGCCTTACGGAACAGACCGCGAGCCTGCAAAATCGGCACCACGGTGTCGACAAAGCGTGGGAAAGTATCCGGCGTACCGCCCTGGATAATAAAACCGTCGGCTGCCCGCTCGTCGAACCACTGTTGCAGGCCGTCTGCCACCTGCTCCGGGGTGCCGGAAAAACGCGGGCGCGGTGAGGCCGCCTCCAGCGCCACCTGACGCAGCGTTAAGTGGCGCTCACGGGCATGACGTTTGATTTCATCGGTGGTACTGCGAAAACTGTTTTGCCCCAGAGTGCCAATGTCCGGGAAAAGTTCATCCAGCGGGTACTGACTAAAATCATGGTGTTCGAAATAACGGCCAAGGTAATTGAGCGCATCCTGAATGGAAACCAGCGCTGCGGTGGTCTGATATTGCTGCTCAACGTCCTGCGCATTATCACCAACAATCACGCTGACGCCCTGGAAGATATGTAATTCATCTTCGCGACGGCCATTATTAATCAGTTGCGCTTTGACATCGCGATAAAAATGTTTGGCCTCGTCGATCGTCTCGTGGTGGGTGAAAATCGCATCAGCGTGTCGTGCCGCTAATTTCTTGCCATCATCAGATGCGCCCGCCTGAAATATAATGGGTCGTCCTTGTGGCGTGCGGCCAATATTCAGTGGCCCGGCGACCTGGAAAAAATCGCCACGATGATTAAGCGTATGCAGTTTTTGCGGGTCAAAGAATTGCCCTGTCGCTTTATCGCGAATAAAAGCACCCTCTTCCCAGGAGTCCCAAAGTCCTTTCACCACGTCCAGATATTCATCGGCGATGCGATAACGCAGCGCATGTTCCGGATGCTGCTGGCGAGAAAAGTTTTTTGCCGAGCCCTCCAGCGGCGAGGTGACGACGTTCCAGCCCGCGCGCCCGTTGCTTAAATGGTCGAGGCTGGCAAACTGACGCGCCACGGTAAAAGGTTCGCTATAGGAGGTCGATAACGTGCCAACCAGCCCTAAATGGCGGGTGACGCTCGCCAGCGCCGATAATACGGTGATGGGTTCAAAACGGTTTAGAAAATGGGGAATGGATTTTTCATTAATATATAAGCCATCGGCGACAAATAAAAAATCGAGTTTTCCCTCTTCGGCTTTTAATGCCGTTTCCTGAACAAAAGCAAAATTAATACTGGCGTCGGCTTTGGCTGCCGGGTGTCGCCACGCGGACATATTTCCGGATGCGCCATGCAATATGGTGCCCAGGCGCAGTTGACGAGCTTGTGACATAATCCATCCTCATTTTCAGGCAACAGGTTCCCCGGAGCTGTCGCCCCAGGTTGTTTTATTCCGTTATGGCTGGAGTAAGGCTTTTTCAGCCAGCAACGCGAAATAGCGTGCGGCGTCTTCAATTAATGCTTCATCAGGATTAAACGACGGATGGTGCAAGCCATATTCACTGGCGCTGCCAATACTGACAAACGCACCGGGAATATGTTCGAGATAGACGGCAAAATCTTCCCCGCCCATATGCAACTGTGCGACCTGCGTGTCATAGCCGTGCCAGTCCGCAACGTCGCGGGTAAAGGCGGCCCAGCGTTTATCGTTAACCAGCGCCGATGGGCCTTCGAACCAGCGCACGGTGATCTCTGCATCAAAGGCGCGGGCCAGTCCGGCAGCGATATCATTGACGCGCACCTTCACTTTTTCACGCACCTCACTGCGGTGGGTACGCAGCGTGCCTTCCAGTTCGACCTGCTCCGGCAGCACATTCCAGGTATTACCGCCCTGCATCCGGGTAACACTCAGTACCACCGAATCCAGGGTATCCACATTCCGGCTGGCGATGGTTTGTAGCGCGACCACAAGCTGGCTGGCGAGCAGGATGGCGTCATTACCTTCATGGGGACGCGCGGCGTGCGCCCCTTTACCGCCAACCTGCACGACAAAGCGGTCAACGTTGGCATAAAACGGGCCGCCGCGCGTGGCGAACGTGCCCACGGGCAGGCCAGGCTCATTGTGCATGCCAAAAATAGCGCTGACACCGTTTAGCAACCCTGCCTGAATGAGCCGCTTTGCGCCGCCGAAATTCTCTTCCGCAGGCTGGAAGATCAGCCGCACGCGTCCCGGTAAAGCGGATTCTTTCTCTTTTAGCAACAGTGCCGCGCCGAGCATGACACTGGTATGGATGTCATGGCCGCAGGCATGCATCACCCCTTTATTGCGCGAGGCATAAGGCACGTCGACCGCCTCTTCAATCGGTAATGCATCAATGTCCGCGCGCAGAGCAATCACCTTGTCGCCACTGCCCACCTCCGCGACCACGCCCGTAGGCAAAGTGATGGGGACTAAGCGCAGCCCGGCATTTTCCAGCCAGTGACTTACCCGGCGGCTGGTTTCAAACTCCTGTAACGACAGTTCCGGGTACTGATGCAACTCACGCCGCCAGTCAATCAGTTGTTGAGCAAAACTCATTGCACCACCTCCTGGATAACCGTGCTCTGCCGCCAGGATTCACTCAGCAGGCGCAATGAAGCAATACGCGCATTGGGGTCAACCAGCGGGTTATCAAGAATGAACTCATCCACGCCAAATTCCGCTGCCAGCGCATCCAGTCCGGCCAGCACAGTTTCTGCGGTGCCTTTAATCAGCGACGGTTCCCGGCGGAAAATTCGTACCGCCGGGCTTCCGGCCTGACGTGCGAAGGCCTGAGCCTGGGTTTCGCTGGCAACGCTGACCCGTTGACCGTTTTCCAGTTCAACACCCCAAATCTCCACCTGCTGCGCCAGCCGTTCGGCATCGTTTTGCGTGTCGGCAACAATCACCTGCACGGCGACAATCAGGTCTCGCTGGCTCAGCGCCCGCCACTGCGTGACAACGTCACGTAGCAATGTTCTGTCGCCATTGAGATGGGCCGCAAAAACGAAATTCCAGTCGAGTTTCGCCGCCAGTTTCGCGCTCTCAAGGCTCGCGCCGAGCAGAAACCCCTGCGCACGTTCTGTGGGAAGCGGTGTGGCGGCCAGAGATTCCGCATCGGCAGTAGCCTGCTTCGCGTTAAGCCAGTTATCCAACTCACCGAGTTGGTCGGCAAAGCTCCCCTTATCTTCCGGATGCAATCCTCGCTGTAATGCGCGCGTGGACAGAGGCAGTCCGCCTGGCGCTTTACCGATACCGATATCGATACGGCCAGGAGCCAGCGAAGCCAGCACGTTGAAGTTTTCCGCGACTTTATAGGGGCTGTAGTGTTGCAACATGACGCCACCGGAGCCGATGCGGATCCGCTGCGTTTGTCCGGCAATCCAGGCGATAAGCAGTTCAGGGGATGGGCTGGCGAGTTGGGACGTATTGTGATGTTCCGCAATCCAGAAGCGGTGAAAGCCGCCTCTTTCTGCCTGTTGCGCCAGTTGTAACGTACGGTTCAGCGCATCCTGTGCGGTTTCATTTTCCGCAATCGGGCTTTTATCCAGCAAACTCAGACGATAAGACATGCAGCACGCTCTTATTGGGTAACATGTCTGCATTATTGGAATGGGCTTATGGCCTTGTGAAACAATTAATTTACATTAAATAAGCAAAAAATTTGCAAAGTAGCCCCCGCAGAGGGACGGTAGTCATTATTTGCGCTTATGAATAAGGCCGCATTCCCCTGTGCCGTGCAACCTCGCCGACATCGTCTTTCCTTTTGCATGCTTAGTCATTTCTGCCGTCTTTTTCGCCATATTGAATCAGTTAAACTGTCAAGTAACACTTACGTCACAAATTCAACTCATACCCATCGTTTTTTCGTCTGGTATGTTTTGCGTCGCCAAAAAAATGCAGGTAGGATGCTGCGCCATGTTGTGTCTTATTCATACGTAGAATGATTGAAAAGACAGAACGCTTTCCCAACAGAGCAAACGATTGTCTTGCTGCTCTGTGGGGTCGAGGAAGTTCCAAAAGATTCAGACAGGTCAACGGGTAACGCAATGAAAACAACCAACAACAACGCGGCGGAGCATCAGGCCGCGAAACGACGCTGGTTAAACTCTCACGAAGAGGGTTATAACAAAGCGATGGGCAACCGCCACGTACAGATGATCGCTATCGGCGGCGCAATCGGAACGGGGTTATTCTTAGGCGCCGGAGCGCGTCTGCAGATGGCGGGGCCATCACTGGCGATCGTTTATCTGGTTTGTGGTCTTTTCTCTTTCTTCATCTTACGTGCACTGGGTGAGCTGGTATTACACCGCCCTTCCAGCGGCAGTTTTGTCTCGTATGCCCGTGAATTTATGGGTGAAAAAGCGGCCTATGTCGCCGGTTGGATGTATTTCGTAAACTGGGCGATGACCGGTATCGTGGATATCACCGCCGTTGCGTTATATATGCATTATTGGGGTGCGTTTGGCGATGTACCGCAGTGGGTATTTGCCCTTGGTGCGCTCGCCATCGTCGGGACCATGAATATGATCGGCGTGAAGTGGTTCGCTGAAATGGAATTCTGGTTCGCGCTGGTCAAAGTACTGGCCATTGTCGCTTTCCTGGTTGTCGGGACTATCGTCCTGGGATCCGGTAAACCGCTGGACGGCAACGCGACGGGTTTCCATCTGATCACCGATAATGGCGGCTTCTTCCCCCACGGTCTGCTCCCTGCGCTGGTTCTGATCCAGGGTGTGGTCTTCGCCTTTGCTTCTATCGAGTTTGTCGGTACCGCAGCCGGTGAATGTAAAGACCCGGAAAAAACCGTACCGAAAGCGATCAATAGCGTTATCTGGCGTATCGGCCTGTTCTACGTTGGTTCCGTGGTGCTGCTGGTTCTGTTGCTGCCGTGGATGGCGTATCAGCCGGGACAGAGTCCGTTTGTGACCTTCTTCTCCAAACTGGGCGTGCCGTACATGGGCGACGTGATGAATATCGTGGTCCTGACCGCTGCGCTGTCGAGCCTGAACTCCGGTTTGTACTGCACGGGGCGTATCCTGCGTTCCATGTCGATGGGGGGTTCCGCGCCTAAGTTCATGTCCAAAATGAACAAACAGCACGTACCGTACGCGGGGATCCTCGCGACCCTGGCAGTCTACGTTGTGGGCGTGTTCCTGAACTATCTGGTTCCGGCACAGGTGTTTGAAATCGTTCTTAACCAGGCGTCTGTGGGCATTATCGCGTCGTGGGGCTTTATCGTGCTCTGCCAGATGCGTCTGCGCAAAGCCATCAAACAAGGCAAAGCGGCGGAAGTCAGCTTTAAAATGCCTGGGGCACCGTTCACCTCCTGGTTAACGCTGATGTTCCTCTTCTCTGTGCTGGTTCTGATGGCGTTTGACTACCCGAACGGCACCCTGACCATCGGTTGTCTCCCACTGCTGATTGTGCTGCTGGTGATTGGCTGGTTCGGTGTGCGTAAACGCGTAGCGGAAATTCACAGCACCGCGCCGGTCGTGGCTGACGCTACCGCTGCTCCCACTGAGCTTGTAGAAGAAACCGCGAAATAATCTGACGTGTAAAAATAAAAGCCAGCCAGGTATTCCACCGGCTGGCTTTTTTTATGCGTGCTTAGAGGGCAATACGGATGATGTCGTCAGGCTCAGTGGCCTCTTTCTCTTTGCTGGCCGCCTGTTTCACGCTGACATAGAGCGTCTGACCATCGGCGGAAAGCGCCAGGCTGTTCGGATGCGTTGGCGTATCGAAGGTTTTCACCACCTTATAGGTTTTGCCATCAATCACGCTGACTTTGCCCGCCTGACGATGGGTGACATACGCCTCGTTACGCGTCGGGTTAAACAGCACCGCCAGGGATTCCGGCGCGGCGATCTTTTGCAGTACAGCCCCATTACGCAGATCAACGACCAGAACCTCAGGCGCTTTGGAGTCGGTAATAAAGGCGCGATGGCCTGCGGTGTCCAGGCTCAGGTTCAGATAGAAGTGCTCTTTACCGTCATCCTGCAATTTCTTACGCGCCACAATTTTGTGGCTGGCAGTGTCAATAGTCAGCAATTCCCCGTCACCGTTGGTGCTATACAGGCGTTTTGCCGCCGCATCGATGGCCAGACCCGTACTGAATTTACCGGTCCCCGTAATGGTGTATTTGAGCGTCATGGTTTCGCCATTTACCGCCCAAATCACACTCTCATTGCCGATACCGCTGATGTAAACAGTGTTAGTCGTTTCATCCACCACCAGTTCACGCGGCTGCAGCGGACGCACAGTTTCACTGCGCTTACGGTCATCAAGCACCAGGCGCCCTTTCACATCGCCCGTTTTCGCGTCAATGGCAGTGACGGCGCCATTAGTGGTATTACCCACCCACAGGGTTTGCGTCCGTGAGTTAATGGCGGCACCGAACGGCTTGAGATCGTTATGGACAGCCAGCGTCACGTCCAGTGAAAGTGGATCCAGACGGTAGACCACGCCGCCTTTATCGGTTTTACGGCTCTGTGAGGTAGCCACCCACAGCGCGTTGTCCTGTTGGCTCCAGGCCATTTCGTAGGCACCTTTACCGACCGGTTTACGCAGCATCTCTTCGCTGGCCTGGGCGTGAAATGTCCCGGCGAGCAGCAGTGAACCTAACAACAGTGAACGACGCAGACGTGGCGCAGATAAATGACGTAAAGACATGACGACTCCCTTTGATAAACAAATATAGTTTTGCTTCACATGCTTCCATGACGCCAGGGTCATAGCCCTGCCTTATTAGTTGAGAATAGTAATCATTATTGCGTGCAATGTGGAGCAGTAAATCTGTTTTTACTGTCATCGGCGGTAACGTCTACACTTTTTGTTAACGTAATGTGCCCTTAAAGTTTTCATGAATTGTTAAAGATATTAACATTACGCCATGTTCCCATTTGGTTCGTTTCTTATTCTGGTCAATTTATGAATATTTTTGCCCTTTCAAGAACAGCGTTTCCAGCGCTGTTACTTCCGGTCATCTACGCGCCTGCCGTGCTGGCGGCCGACAATGAACAAACGATGATCGTCAGCGCGACACCCCGCACAGTTTCAGAACTCGACACCCCGGCGGCTATCAGTGTCGTGAACGGCGACGATATTCGTCAGGCCACGCCTCAAATCAACCTCTCGGAATCGTTGGGCGGCGTGCCTGGCTTACAGGTGCAAAATCGCCAGAACTATGCGCAAGATTTACAGCTCTCCATTCGCGGTTTTGGTTCCCGCTCGACCTACGGCGTGCGCGGTATCCGCATGTATGTCGACGGTATTCCTGCCACCATGCCGGACGGACAGGGACAAACCTCGAATATCGATCTCACCAGTGTCGAGAGTATCGACGTCCTGCGCGGCCCCTTCTCTGCTCTGTACGGCAATGCATCTGGCGGTGTGGTGAATGTGACCACCCAGACGGGCCATCAGCCAACGGAACTTGAAGCCAGCAGTTATTACGGCAGTTACGGAAGCTGGCGCTATGGCACCAAAGCCAGCGGTGCGGTGGGCGATGGCACACAGCCGGGCGATGTGGATTACACGGTCTCCTCGACCCGTTTTGTCACCCACGGTTATCGCGATCGCAGCGGTGCGCGTAAAAATCTTGCCAACGCCAAACTGGGTGTGCGTATCGACGAGGCCAGTAAGCTGACGCTGATTTTCAACAGCGTGGACATCAAGGCGAACGATCCGGGCGGTCTCACAAAAGAGGAGTGGCACGATAATCCGCGTCAGTCACCGCGTGCCGTGCAGTACGACACGCGCAAAACGGTTAAACAGACACAGGCCGGGTTGCGTTATGAGCGCCAGCTCAGCGCGCAGGATGATGTGAGTGTCATGATGTACGCCGGGGAGCGTGAAACCACCCAGTACCAGTCAATTCCTCGCGGCCCCCAGTTGAACCCACAGCACGCCGGGGGCGTAATCGACCTGACCCGCCATTACCAGGGGATAGACACCCGCTGGACCCATCGCGGCGAACTGTTGGTACCGGTGACTATCACCAGCGGGTTGAATTACGAAACCATGAGCGAACAGCGCAAAGGCTATGAAAACTTTGTGATGGTCAATGGCGCGCCGGATTATGGTCGTGAGGGGAATTTGCGTCGTAACGAACGCAACCTGATGTGGAACATCGATCCTTATGTGCAAACCCGTTGGCAGTTGACCGATAAGCTGTCGCTGGATGCGGGTCTGCGTTATAGCTCGGTCTGGTTTGATTCAAACGATCACTATATTACGGCGAGCAACGGCGATGACAGCGGTGATGCCAGCTATCACAAATGGCTGCCTGCCGGGTCGCTGAAATATGCACTGACCGATAGCTGGAATATCTATGCTGCGGCGGGACGTGGTTTTGAAACGCCTACCATTAACGAGCTCTCTTACCGTTCTGGCGGGCAAAGTGGACTCAATTTTGCCCTTAAGCCATCGACAAACGATACCATCGAAATCGGCAGCAAAACTCGCGTGGGCTATGGCTTACTCAGTGCAGCACTCTTTCGCACCGATACCGATAACGAAATTGTCACCGATACCAGTAGCGGCGGACGCACCACTTATAAAAACGCCGGCAAAACGCGCCGTCAGGGTGCGGAGCTGGCGCTCGATCAGCAGTTCGCCGGAAACTGGCGGGCAAAACTGGCGTGGACGTATCTGGATGCGACCTACCGCAGCGACGTCTGCGGGGACAGTAATTGCAACGGCAACCGGATCCCCGGTATCGCGCGCAATATGGGCTTTGCATCACTGGGCTATGTCCCCGAACAAGGCTGGTATGCGGGTGCGGATGTGCACTATATGAGTGATATCGCCGCTAATGACGAAAACACGGCAACCGCACCGTCCTGGACGGTGGTCGGCCTGAACACAGGCTACAAATTTAACTACGGTAACTGGATGATGGATGTGTTCGGGCGCGTGGATAATCTGTTTGATCGTGAATATGTGGGATCGGTGATTGTTAACGAATCCAATAACCGTTACTACGAACCGGCGCCGGGGCGCAATTATGGCGTAGGTTTATCGGTTGCCTATCGCTTTGAGTGATGGCGGTTGAATAACCAGAGGCCCTCTTTTTGCAAAGCGGGCCTCTGTCGTATCAGAAGGTCGTCCAGCCGTCGTCGCTGGTCACCTCAGCCGGTTTACGCGGCGTTGAGACTGGCGGCTGCGGCCTGGCAGGCGTCGATGATTTTACCGGCGTCGCGCCCGACTCAAGACGGAATGTCGCAACCAGTTGTTCCAGGCGTAACGCCTGCTCTTCAAGAGAACCTGCTGCGCTTGACGACTCGCTCACCAGGGCGGCGTTTTGCTGCGTGGTACTGTCCAGTTCACCCACCGCGCGGGCAATTTGTTCAATCCCGCGGCTTTGCTCCTCAGAGGCAGAAGAAATTTCACCCATGATGTCATTAACACGGGTGACCGACTGCACCACTTGCCCCATCGTTTCCCCGGCCTTAGCCACCAGTTCACTGCCGGTATTGATGCGTGACACCGACTCGGTAATCAGTTGCTCGATATCTTTCGCCGCCTGGGAACTGCGCTGAGACAGGCTACGCACTTCACTGGCGACCACCGCAAAGCCGCGCCCCTGCTCTCCCGCACGGGCTGCTTCTACCGCCGCGTTAAGTGCAAGAATGTTGGTCTGGAAGGCAATACTGTTGATGACCGCGGTAATGTCGGCAATTTTGTTTGAGCTGTTGTGGATATCACTCATCGTTTTCACCACATCGCGCATCACGTTGCCACCTTCACTGGCCGTGTTCGAAGCCTGCGCCGCAAGCCTGCTGGCATTACGCGCGTTATCCGCGTTGTTTTTCACCGTCGCGGTTAACTCCTCCATACTGGCCGCCGTTTGCACGACGGCGGCAGCCTGTTGCTCTGTCCGGGAAGAGAGATCGGTATTGCCTTCGGCAATCTCCGTTGCCGCACGGGAAACCTGCGCCACGCTATTACGAACGTCAAAAATCATCTCGCGAAGACGGCTATTCATACGCCCCATTGCAGCGGTGAGTTTGCCCAGTTCGTCGTCGCTTTGCGCGGTAATCTGCGAACTGAGATCGCCACTGGCGATACGCTCGGCCAGCGCCAGGTTATGAACAACAGGACGGGTGATCTGACGAATAATCCACCACGAGACAATTACGCCAATCAGAATGGCAATAATGCCGATAATGGCCGCTGTGGTACTGGAGTTATCCGCCAGCGCATCGTTATAAGTTTTCACCCGTGCAATCAGTTTCTTGATGTCAGCGCTGCTGTCATCGCCAGCGACTTTAACTTTATCCTCAGCCGTTTTGATCGCCTGAACCGCAGTAAAATAGTTTATGCTCAGGTCGCGATAACGGGCGGTTTCATCCCACAATGCCTGTATCGGAGAAACCAGCTCAGCCGGAAGCTGGCCTGAAAGCGTTTGTAGCCCCGCCTGTGCTTTGTTGAAGCGATCATCGAGAATATTGCGCGTCTCTTTCGTCGGGCTAAAACGCACCATTAACGCGGCATCGCGCACCCCACCGATGGCAATCAGTTGATCAAAAATCCGGGCGCTTAATGCGTTATCAGCCACAGGTGTGGAGATGAGTGTACTAAAGCGTGCACGCTTATCGTCTGCTCCGAGCAGGTCCAGGGTCTCGCGAACGGATTTCATGGCGTTCGTCGCCTGCTGCATTTCCGCAGACCCTGCTTCAAAGTTCGCCAGATGGCCTGATAGCGTATGCAACAGCGCGCTCTCGTCATCATTCCATGACATTTCACTCGCACTGGCGGTGAGCTGCGACGCATGTTTTACGTAATCGGACATGATCGGACCGGCTTTCTCATCACCATAAAGATACTTCAGACGGTTAATCTTGGCCTGAAAGACCTCAATGTTAACGCTATAAATCAGGTTGGTTTTTGCGTAGACGTCGCGGATCTCTTTAAACCGCAATACGCTCAGAACGGTAGCAATGGCAACCAGAAAAAGCACAATCCCAAACCCGACTGACAGCTTTTTACTGATAGTTATATTTTTCAACCCCTGGCTAAAAGACATCCCAAACTCCTTGCGTCACATCAATGTTAGCGCTCAACTTAGCACTCATCGATTATCGGCAGGCAGCCCAGGGAGTTAAGAGGGAAAATCGCTGAAGACAAAAAACGTGATGATGATGCTCCCCTTTGCCAAATTTTTGGTGGGGAGCATTTAAAAATCATCAAATTGCACTGAATGATTTCAAGACTAAACTATCACTCAGCTATTGAACTGCTTTAACAGTATGCCTGCGCCATCATCAATGGTGCGGTATATTGCTTTTTCGCAACCGTTTTCGTCGCCTTTCTCGAATGCGGATAATAAATCGCCATAATCATATCCACGCGATAACTCAGGTGATGAAGGATAAAGATAATTAAAGCATGGGCCAATCCGAACCCATAATTGTTCAATTATTGCGGCAAGCGTGGGCATTTCCGCATAATGATATACGGCAAAACGAAATACGCGATTCGACTGCAAAGTCAATTCAGTATTTCCTGTTTTTGCCGCCTCACTAAAAGCCTCGGCAAGAATACGCAATTCATGAACTTTACCTGCCGTCATATTTTTGCAGGCAGCGCGAACTGCCATGCCTTCAAGTTTTTTGCGGATATCACTAATTTCTATGAATCGCGCCTTACCCACGTCCGGAACAAGGAATGCTTGCGCAGGAGTAGCATGAAGTGCCCCAGCGGAAACAAGACGCAACAATGCTTCCCTGACAGGCGTAATACTGGTTCCTAATTGATCTGCAATTTCTTTCGTGATGAGCCGGGCGCCAGGTTTAAGCGCACCAATAATAAGCGCACTCTTTAGACTGGCTTCTACCTGCATAGTAAGGCTCGTCCGCTGCGCTTTTTCCAAATCAAGCATGTGATTGTGTCCCGTCCAAATTCTTATTTATTTTCAGCCTGGTAGCGTGTCGGTGAACATAATTTACGAAGATATATTATGTATAAGCATGCCTGGTATTGGATTGACGCGTAAAGTTAGAACAAAATGTTATTTTTTATGCACAACTACCAGGAACCGTTACCGATAAGGTCGTCGATTCCTTATGCTTGTATAATTAAAGACGTTTTTAAAAATTTTGCACGTATTATGATGACGGTTTTCACCGTCACCACCATTTTTAGTCATCCTCGCCGACGCGAATCACAACTTTACCGAAGTTTTTCCCGGCAAGTAAGCCAATAAAGGTCTCTGGCGCGCTTTCAAGTTCGTCAGTGATTTGCTCGCGATAATGGATTTTCCCCTCTTTAACCCACTGCGACATGTCACGCTGAAATTCGTTGATGCGGTGACCATAATCCTGGCTAATAATAAACCCCTGCAAGCGAATTCTTTTTTTCAGGAGCGTCCCCATTAATAACGGGACACGATCCGGACCATCCGGCAAAGAGGTCGCATTATAACCACTAATCAGCCCGCACAACGGAATTCGTGCTGCGGTATTCAATAATGGCAATACCGCATCAAATACCTTGCCGCCGACATTTTCGAAATAAATATCGATGCCTTGTGGACAGGCTTTCGCCAGTTGTTCGGCAAAATCGCTGGCATGGTGATCGAGACAGGCATCAAAACCAAGTGTATCCACCGCATGGCGACATTTTTCACTGCCGCCAGCAACGCCCACAACCCGGCACCCCTTGATTTTACCTATCTGGCCGACCGTCGCCCCTACCGGCCCTGTAGCCGCAGCGACGACCAGCGTCTCTCCCGCTTTCGGCTGCCCGATATCCAGTAACCCCATATAGGCAGTGAAACCCGGCATCCCGAGCACGCCAAGCGACCACGATGGATGTTCAGGATTTTCGCCGAGTTTGACGAGCCCTTCACCGCCGGAAATCTCGTAATCCTGCCAGCCGCTGTAGCCCAGCACCCAGTCGCCTTCGTGGAAATCGTTATGCTGTGACTGTACGACGCGACTGATGGTAGCGCCGCACATGACGCCATCAACCGGCACCGGCGGACTGTAAGATGGCGCATCGCTCATCCTGCCGCGCATATAGGGGTCAAGTGAAAGGTAGACGGTTCGCAGCAGCACCTGGCCTTCGCCTGGGGTGGCAATGGTATCTTCTTCAAGCCGAAAATTGTCGACTGTCGGTGCGCCCTTTGGCCTTGAGGCCAGAACCCAACGGCGGTTGCGGTCATGCTGTTGTTTCATGTTGCTCTCCTGTTCCCATGAAAAGTTCTATTGATACTAGTCGTGGAAAACAGGAGATGCACATTCATTGTTAACTGCCTGGATTAAGGCGCACTACCAGGTAGCGACAGGATGTGTCGGTTTCATTAATGAAGCGACAGTCGTTAGGCGGGCCGAGCTCCAGGCAATCCCCCGCTTTCATTTCATGGCGCGTATCACCCTCCATAAAGACCAGCTCCCCCTCCTGCAGCCAGATCAATTGCCTGGCAAGTGCGTAGGAAGAGGCTGGCATCGGGATATTGCTGCCAGGGGGTAAATCGATTTGTACCAGGTCGATGGGCAGATCGCTGCGCGGCGAGATATGACGGCGCAAATAATGCGTCTGTGGGTCGCGCCAGACGGGCTGGTCGGCAAAGCGCAACAGCTTACCCTCTTGCATCTCAGCGCGCGCAATCAGGGTAGACATGCTAATGCCAAACGCCCCGGATAAGCGGGCAAGCAGTGTCGCCGTAGGGCTACTTTCCCCGCGTTCAATCTTATGGATCATGGCGCGCGAGACGCCAGCGCGCTCGGCCAGTTCGCTAAGCGACCAGCCTCGGGATTCCCGTTCAACGCGAATTCGCGCACTGATCCGTTGATTTATGTTGTCTGTAATAGTATTCATATCGTAATACTATAGTGAACAATCACTGAGGTTCAACCATGAATATTCGTTACGCCAGTAAAGACGATTGCGCGGCAATTGCAGAGATCTACAATCACGCCGTCGTGCACACTGCGGCCATCTGGAATGACAAAACTGTTGACGTGGATAACCGGATTGCCTGGTTCGAAGCACGCGCGCTACTGGGTTATCCCGTACTGGTAAGCGAAGAAGGTGACGTTGTCACTGGCTATGCGTCGTTTGGCGACTGGCGCGCGTTCGACGGTTTCCGTCACACGGTCGAGCATTCTGTCTACGTCCATCCGGATCACCAGGGTAAGAAAATCGGTCAGGCGCTGATGGCGCGACTGATTGACGAGGCTAAACGCGTTGGCAAACATGTGATGGTTGCTGGCATCGAGTCGCAGAACCATGCCTCTATCCATCTGCATGAGAAACTGGGTTTCACCGTCACTGCGCAGATGCCGCAGGTGGGCACCAAATTTGGCCGCTGGCTGGATCTGACGTTTATGCAGTTGCAACTGGATCAGCGCCAGGACCCGGACGCCATCTGATGAATCAGACCCTTACCCTCTGCTTTCTGGTTGCCGCCGGCATTGGCCTGGTGGTGCAAAATACTTTGATGGTGCGCATCACCCAGTCGTCATCCACTATATTGATCGCGATGTTGCTGAACTCGCTGGTGGGGATCGTTCTGTTTGTCAGTATCTTGTTGGTAAAACACGGCCTGTCCGGCTTTAGCGAACTGGCGGCAACCGTCCGCTGGTGGACGTTGATCCCCGGCCTGCTCGGTTCGTTTTTTGTCTTCGCCAGTATCAGCGGCTATCAGTACGTGGGGGCCGCCACCACCATTGCCGTGTTGGTAGCCAGTCAGTTGATTGGAGGGCTGGTGATGGATGTGGTCAGAAGCCAGGGGGTGGCATTCAAAGCCCTGATTGGCCCGGTATGCGGTGCGGTTCTGCTGGTGATTGGCGCCTGGCTTGTTGCCAGACGCCAGTTCTGATTTACAGGATACTGCCACCTTTGGTGAGCTGCTCGCGTCGCGCTTCCATATCCTCTTTATGCTGACGACCATGCTGCGAGATGGCGTGACGCAGGCGCTGTTGCTGGGTATAACGCTCTTCCCGGCTCAGCGCGCTATCGTCGCTCAGTGCAATCAGCAGCTCGTTCATATTTGCAATCACGCTTTGTGCAATGGTTTCGTCCACGCGGGCGATTACCTCATCCAGATGTGACATGCCTACCCCTGTTAATTCAGTTTTGCTTTCGAAAAATCACTGCCCATTAAGCTCACGCTATAACCCGTGACGTTACTGCGTGTGGCATAGAAGGTTTTACCGTTCGCCAGCGCAATCCACGGCGCCTGCTGATAGAAGACCTCTTGCGCCTGACCATAAAGCCCGGCGCGTTTTGCCGGATCGCTGGTCAGTTTAGCCTGCAGTACCGGACCATCATACGCTTTATCGCACCAGCGTGCGGCATTCGAACCGCTTTTCACACTGGCGCAGCTTAACAGGGTGTCGGCAAAGTTATCCGGGTCGCCATTATCCGACATCCAGCCAAACAGCGCGGTATCATGCTCACCGCGACGCATCCCGGCCAGGTATTCGCCCCACTCATAAGAGACAATTTTCGCTTTCACGCCCACTTTCGCCCAGTCGCTCTGGATCATCTCCGCAATGCGACGTGAGTTCGGGTTGTACGGACGCTGTACCGGCATGGACCAGAGGGTCGTTTCAAAGCCCTTCTCCAGCCCGGCCTGTTTCAGCAGTGCTTTGGCTTTCTCCGGATCGTAGCCGTAATCTTTCAGATCTTTTTTGTAGCCCAGCATGTTCGGCGGCAACGGTGATTTCGCCACGGTACCCGACTCCAGGAAGACCGCATCGACAATCGCTTTTTTGTCAGTAGCGTAATTCAACGCCTGACGCACCAGGACATTATCAAACGGTTTTTTCTCGGTGTTAAACGCCAGATAGCCGACGTTCAGCGCATCGATAGTGTGCAGGGTCAGATCTTTATTGGCTTTAATCTGCTCAAACTGAACCGGCGCAGGCGCCGGGATAATCTGACACTCGTTGGTTTGCAGTTTCGCCAGACGCGTCTGGACATCCGGGGTGATGGCAAAAATCAGGTGTTTTGTCGGCACCTCGCCGTCCCAATAGTTGGGGTTTGCGAGATAGCGGATTTGCGCGTCGGTTTTGTATTGCTGTAAGACATACGGGCCCGTACCGATCGGCCAGTTATCGACATTCTCCGGCGTCCCTTTTTTCAGCATGGCGTCGGCATATTCCGCAGAGAGGATGGAGGCGAAGTCCATTCCCCAGTCGGCAAGAAACGCGGCGTTAGGCTCGCTCAAAACAAACTGAACGTGATAGTCATCAACCTTTTTGACATCCTGAATCAGTTTATCCAGCCCAACATCGCTGAAATATTCGTAATTTCCTTTCGAAACATTATGATAAGGATGCTTAGGGTCTTTCTGACGCATGACGGAGAAAATAACGTCATCCGCATTAAAATCGCGGGTCGGTTTAAAGTATTTATTGCTGTTAAATTTGACGCCCTGACGCAGCGTAAAGGTGTATGTTTTCCCGTCCGGCGAGATTGTCCAGGCGGTGGCCAGTGACGGAATCGGGGTGTTTTTCACCGGATCGAAGTTCACCAGGCGGTTATACAGCACCTGTGAACTGGCAACAAACGATGGGCCAGAGCTGGCGATTTGCGGGTTAAACGATTCCGGCGAGGCTTCGGAGCAATAGACAAGGGTGTCATTGTTTGCCGCCCACACGGCGCCTGCAGGTAACAGCGTGCTCAGCGCCAGCGCGAGCAGGGATTTCCTTGCGAACATAGATTCGGGCCTTATTTATTATTTGGAGTATTAATCTCAGCACAGCAGAAGTGAACTGGCAAATAACGAATCACTATCAGGTTATTCTAATCCAGTTGTTTTTGCTGAATTTTCCAGCAAAATTAAATTTATCATTCAACTTAAACGAACTTCTTGCCGTCAAGGTTTATGAGATGGTCTCAATGCGTCGAGAATTCAATGGTTTTGCGCTCTCTTCTGCCGTTTGTTTGTGATGACATTGCGTACAGTAGATGCGTGAAAAAGTCTATGGGATGAAAACGTGGCAAAAACACTCTTGCGCAGCGGCGATCTTGATGATTTTCAAGCCGTGGGCGGCGGCGGTCAGGCCGTATTTGATTCGGCGTTACAAATTCGTGAAGCCCTGCGTCTGCGTAAGCAGCAGGCGCTGGTTGACTGCCTTGCCATACCGCAGGTGAATGATGAAGGCGACCGCGTTGACTGGTACTCCCCTGTTGAAGGCCGCGCCCAGGCCTGGAAAGCCGCCGATGAAGATGCGCGCTTTCGTGCCTTACGTTACCTGGAAAGCACCCTGGACAGCGCCGCGACCCTCAGCCGCAAATGCATGCAGTCGCCAAAAACAGCACAGCAACTGTTTGGTTCACTGCTGGAAAAAGCGTTGCAGTTTCCCGGTGAAAACCACGTTTTTCTTGTTGACGGTAAGCCGGTCATCACCTTCTGGGGCTTTGTTAATCTCAATGAGAGTGCCAGAGAAGATGTGCTGGAATGCCTGCGTAAAGAAGATATTCCGGAGCCGCTTGCCGTTATCGAGCCAGAACCGGAACCTGCCGAAGAGCCTGTTGCCACGGTCACGATAAGCCACGCCGACGAACCGCTGCTCGCGCCTGTGCCGGGAATCAGCACAGCCGTAGCGAAAGACGAACCGGTAATGCAAATGGCCTCGCCGGTTGCTGAACCTGAGCCCGTTCCCGAGCCGGAACCGACGCCAGCCCCTGTCGCGGTAAAACGTCGCCGCTACGGCCTGTGGGTTTTACCGATTGCGGCCGCCGTGGCTGCGGCGGTTGCGGTGCCATTATGGTTAAATCAGCAACATGAAGCCCCCGCCCCGAAAACCGTACAGTCTGCGCCTGTGGTGGCCAGCCCCGAACCTGCGCCGGTCGCCGTTGTGCGTCACACCCCAACGCTGAATGCAAATCTGCCGCTCCATCAGGCCGAGGTGATTGCGCCCAAAGTGGAAACACCTGAACCCGTGGTACATGAGAAAAAACCGTTGGTGATCACCGCTATCCCGAAAGATGCGCTGGTCATGGACGCGCTGGAAGTGAAAACGGGGTCAACCCGTTTCCTCAATGGTAACTGGCGCGTCGTGATGGACGTGAAAGACCAGGCCACCGGTAAAGATGTCACCATGCGTTTTCAGATTCAGAACAATAAAGGCACGGCGCGCGTTATTCAGGGCAATAATTTGAGCTGTCGCGCCGACCTGTACTCCGGCCTGCACGAAACCGGGGTTTTAATGATCAAGAGTCGCAGCACGGCACGTTGCACCGACGGTTCCCGCTACCCAATGCCGGAGATTTCCTGCAAAGCCGGAACCAATGATATCGCGGAATGCAGTGCGCGCTTTGAAGCGAATACCACGCCCGTTGCGGTGACCTTCAGAAAAACAGGTGCCTGATTTTATGCTGGTTAATCTTTGTGATTACAAACAGAGCGTCACACTTATCGCCAACAGTGGCGTCCAGTTTCTCGATTTTGGCCTGACGCCACAGGAGTCGGCACAAAGCGGTCGCTTTGTACGTAAGACGGCGAACGGTCCACTGTTGCGCCTGGATTACGATCTGGTCAATGAACGCTATACCCTACCGGCGCACAATGGCGGTATGCCCGAGGTGGTCAAACCGGAAAGCACCCAGTCGCTGCACGCGTCGCTGGCGGTGCTCGATGGCGTGTGGCTGCCCATACCGTTCTTACGCTTCAACCCGCCGCGTACCTTTGTCGAAGGGCCAGAAAACTGGGCGCGGGTACAGATTCGTAAACTGAGTGAACCGGATGGCGCCGGGAATACCCACCGCGTAACCCTGGCCCTCGACAGCCAGATCAACGGCAACTCCCCGTCAGCGCTGGCACCGCAAGAGAACGATATTCTTAACGGCACACGCTTCGCGCTGGCCTGGCGTGATGACGAAGTGGCGGATTTCCTCGATCAGACCTGGGTAGATGGCTGGTTACGGGAAGCGTTTCTTCAGCACATCAATCAGGATGAACAACGCAGTGAGCGTGAAATTACCCAGGCGTTGCGCAGCTTTGAATATCAGGCGCACTGGCTGAACCTGCTTACCCTTCTGGGAACGCAGCTTCTGGTGCCTGAGGTGAAAATTGTCACCCACACGCTGAGCACCCCGGCGATCCCGGTGGATTTAATTCTCGATGTCGGCAACACCCACACCTGTGGCGTCATTATTGAAGATCATGGCGATGCCAACGATGGCCTGCGCCAGACCGCCGAGCTGCAGGTGCGTTCCTTAAGCGAACCGCAATTCCTTAATGAACCCCTGTTCACCAGCCGCCTGGAGTTCTCCGAAGCACGCTTTGGCAAACAGCATTTCTCGGTAGAAAGCGGACGCGAAGACGCGTTTATCTGGCCTTCTATTGTGCGTGTCGGCGACGAGGCCCGCAAACTGGCGATGCAGCGTCTGGGAACCGAAGGTAACAGCGGAATTTCCAGCCCGCGGCGTTACCTTTGGGATGAAACCCCGGTATTGCAGGACTGGCGTTTTAGCCAGATGAACAGTAAAACGCAGCGCGAACCTCTGGCAACCGCGTTTCCGCTGATGAACCTGATGAACGATGAAGGTCAGCCGCTGTATACCCTGCCCGTCGATGAGCGCCTGCCCGTCTTTTCGCCACAATACAGTCGCAGCACGTTGATGACACATATGTTGTGCGAACTGCTGGCACAGGCGCTCGGGCAGATTAACAGCGTCGCCACCCGTTTGCGTCTGGGCTTTCCCGCCTCGCCGCGTCAGTTGCGTACCATTATTCTGACCCTGCCGTCGGCGATGCCGAAGCAGGAACGTGAAATTTTCCGCCGCCGGATGTTCGAAGCCATTGCGCTGGTCTGGAAAGCCATGGGCTGGCATCCGCAGGATGATGACTTTGCGCATCGCAAGCAGCAGGAAAAAAGCGTGGTGCCGGTTCCGCATATCCAGATGGAGTGGGACGAAGCCAGTTGCGGTCAACTCGTCTGGCTGTATAACGAGGCGATTTCCCGCTACGCCGGGCAAACCGAAACTTTTTTTGCCTCCCTCGCCCGTCCCGATCGGGCCGAAGCCCCAGGCGCGCGGCCGGGACGCTCCCTGCGCGTTGCCTCGGTGGATATCGGCGGCGGCACAACCGATATGGCGATCACCCATTATCAACTTGATGATGGTACCGGCAGCAACGTTAAAATCACCCCGCAATTGCTGTTCCGTGAAGGGTTTAAAGTGGCGGGTGACGATGTGCTGCTGGATGTGATTCAGCGCTGCGTGCTGCCTGCGATGCAAACCCAATTGCAAAAAGCCGGGATTACGGATGCCGCCTCGTTGCTGGCAACCCTGTTTGGCGACTCCGGGCGTATTGATACGCAGGCGGTGTTGCGCCAACAAACCACCCTGCAACTGTTCATGCCCATTGGCCATGCCATTCTGGCGGCGTGGGAAGAGAGTGATGTTAACGATCCGCTTGCCGGGCTGTATGCCACGTTCGGCGAACTGTTGAGCCAGTTGCCAACGCGCAACGTGATGAACTACCTGAAACAGGCGATCGACCACGCGCTCCCTGCCGGCTCGCCGGAGTTTGATGTGCTGAGCGTGCCGATTCAGGTCAACTTCCGCGAATTACAGGACGCGATGCTAGCCGGGCAATTTACTCTTGCCTCGCCGCTGCACGCGGTCTGCGAAGCCATCAGTCATTACTGTTGTGATGTCCTGTTGATTACCGGACGTCCTGGCTGTCTGCCGGGTGTGCAGGCGTTGATTCGCCATTTGCAGCCGGTGCCGGTTAACCGCATGATCTGGCTTGATAAGTACCGCGTGCATGAGTGGTATCCGTTCAGCCAGCAAGGCAAAATCGGCAACCCGAAATCGACCGCGGCGGTAGGGGCAATGCTGTGCAGCCTGGCGCTGGATCTGCGCCTGCCGCGCTTTAACTTTAAAGCCGCTGACATCGGCGCCTACTCGACCGTGCGCTATCTCGGCGTGCTGGATAACGTGGTCAACACCCTGCGCGATGAGAATATCTGGTATCACGATATCGATCTGGATAAACCGGGCGCGAAGCTGGATGCCCGTCTGCATTTCCCGCTGCGTGGTAATGTCACGCTCGGTTTTCGTCAACTGGCAAACGCCCGCTGGCCTGCCACCCCGCTCTACACGCTGAGCATTAACTCTTCTGACCTGGCGAAAACCATCGCCGGCGACGGGGTGTTGAATGTGCGGCTGCAATTTAGCGGCGGCAACAAACACCAGGGGCCGGAATCGTTTATTCTGAGCGAAGCCTGGCTGCAGGATGGTACGCCGGTTCCCGCCGATGCGTTAACCTTCAAATTGAATACGCTGGCCGATCGCCGCCACAGTGGCAGCCATTACTGGATCGACAGCGGGAGTGTGTATCTGAAATGAGTGCAAGTATGAGCACGACCCAGGCGATCAGTGCATGGATCAACGAAAACCGTCAGATTTCACCGTTGCTGGATGATGACGCGGACGCGCTACTGGCGCGCTTAACGGCGCTAACGGCGCAGGAGTCCGCGCTGGAAAGCGCCGCGAAAATGCCCTGCACCGTTGGGTTGTACGGGCATGCTCAGGCAGCCAAAGCCCATTTACTTGCCGCGCTGTGCGACAGCGGCAACGGACGTTTACATGTCTTGCTGGGTGAGAAGACGCTGGATTATTTCAGCCATCTCAACCCCGGCCATATGTTGACCAGTATGGCGCTGCGTTTCAGCCGCGAAAATCCGCGTGTTGATGATAACTTCCCCCTGCGCTTACGTCTGATTAGCGAGGCGGAACTGGTGCAGGTCTTCATCGCGCACGCGCAGGCCATGCCGGAAGTGCGTGTCGTCGACAAGACGGTTATTGAAAGCCGTCTGGCAAAATGGCGCGCACTGCGCCAGCCAAACCCGGTTCCGGGCATTAGCGCGGAAGATGTCGGGGGAATTGCCCGTTTCTGGCGCTCGGTGGTGCCGTCATCACAACAGCATATGGACGACGCGCTATGGTATCAGTTCGCCTGCCTTCTGCCATCGCTGGACTTGAGCGCTCGCGCCAGTGCCTGGGCACTGCTGTGGGGTGAGCAACAGGAGTTAACTCAACAGTGGCTATCGCTGGCGCATACGCTGCACCAGACCGGAAACGCCAGGGAACTGGCGGCGCCGTTGAGCCTGTTAGTCGATAACTTCGCCCTGCCGACCGAAGGTTTTCTCACCCCTACGGAACAGGACAATGAAGCCATTGCCGGTGAGGTGGTAGTGCATCCGTGGTCGGACGATCAATTACAGAATGCGGTCAGTATTCCTGTTTCGACGCTGGCGCTGTTAACCAAAGAGCTGGTGCTTCCGGTCGAAAACAGTGAACTGAACGGTGTGGATATTCTGGATATCCCCACCCCCGCGCGGCAGGAGGGACATCCGCTGTGGAACAGTAAATGCCGCTGGCTGCTGGAGAGCTATCGTCAGCAATTACAGCCGGATGTCTTACTGATTTGCAATGCCACGGCGCATCGCTCAACCACGACGGCAACGGCGAAAGCGTTACTGAACTGGGTGAAGGAGACGCAATCGGGCCATGAGACCGCACTGCCTGGCCTGGTCTGGACCATCACCCCGCACGATGCCCGTTTTACCAGCGGACAGAATCTTGATGAGGTGGTGCAACAACTGGTCGGGAAACCGGGCCAGCACTGGGGTACGCTGCAGGCGCTGGATGCCAGCAGTTTACAACGGGTTCTTGAGTGGCTCGCCCAGGCAACCGCCCCGGCGCTGCGTCAGCATCGCTTCAAATCCCTGCGTGAACGTCATCAACTGGCACTGCGCGATCTGATGCAGGCCTGGCTTATCGCCCCCGCAAAAGAGAATGCCGCTCAGCGTACCCGCGCAGAAGCGGTCGTGCGTGAGTTGCAGACCCATGCGGCGCGTCATGGCGAGTTGCTGGAAGGCCTGCTGCCGGATATGCAGCAATTTGACTCTCTGTGGAAGGTTCAGCAACCGCGCGAAGAACAGGTCAGCGGCTTGTTTAACGATGCCATCGACCTGTTTGGCGAGGCGGCAGAGAGCAGCGAACAGCCTCAAGTGGCGCGTGATGCGGGCCAACAGGCGCACGCGATGTGGATCAACCACTTGCGTCAGTGGAGTCGTAATGATGAGAACGCCGCCCGGCTTGGCCTCTCGTCCGCCACGGTGCGGCAGATGGCGGAAATCATCATCATCAGTAGCTACCGACTGAATATGCCGGAGCAGTTGCAGAAGATTATGCAGCGCGATACCGCTTCTGCGGCGCAGTTGTACGCCGCCATTGGTAATTTTGTCGCCTGGCTGGGTTATGCCGATGTTCCGGAAGCGCAGCGCCCTGCCAGCCGCGTGCAGAAAGGCAGCGCTGTGTTCGCCTCCGCGAGTTCTGGCTCGACGGAACGGTTAACGCGTTTAGGCGAACAACCTGTTCATGCTGCAACGCGCTATGTTTACGACTGGCTGGTCGCTCTCTATACCCGGTCAGTGGAAAACATGGGTTATAGCCATCCGCATGATATTTCTCCCACCGCGCGCAAGAAACTCAAAACGCTGCTGCCATAAAAAAGACCCGGCCACCATAACCGGTGGGTCGGGCCTTATCGCTTTACACGCGCTCAGTATGCTAAAAAAATGAGAACACCAGGGCAACCGGGAAACTGATCGGCCATGTTGCGCCGACTAAGCACGCGCTGAGCGTTTTGATCCGGCGAGTCTCTTTGGATAAAAACCAGGTCGCTACGCCCGTCAGTAATGCCATCACGGCATAAAACATCAACATCTTAATGAACAAGTCCATCGTCCGCCTCCTTTCCATGGAAAACATACGCAGACTATGTTGCACATTTTTTAAGGTTATTTTTGTCTAACCGGTCACGCCTTGCGTCACTCTTTATCAAAAGATCAAAACAGTGAGACCAGTAAGGCCACCGGGAAGCTCATCGGCCACGTTGAGCCCACCAGAAACGCGCTCAGAAAACGGATCCGTTTACGGTCGCTGGATAAAAACCAGGTAATAATTGCGCAAAGCAGCGCCATAATTGCGTAAAAAACCAGCATTTTTTGATAAAGCGACATAGCCACACTAACCCTGTGATAACAAAACGGGCGCAATATGCCGCTTTTATTGACATTTATCAAGTTTTTTCACTAATCGTGCGCTTTATCACGAAGGGGAAATTGACGTGACCCTGATTTTACGGACTGGCAACGCGTGACCGTCGCTTCTCGTTACTGCCCTTTACCCGTATTCGTAATGCCCGCGTTGCGAAGCCGGGCCATCACTGGATGCAAATCAGCCCGCTTCAACACTACTGCCTGGCGCTTTTCATTGCATCCTGCTTGCCGGGATTGCATTGCTCTTTTGTACCCGGAAGATAAAATTTTCCCGACCGATCTGGATCTGTGCCACCCGGACAACCCGCGCGGCCCGCAGCGCTGACGCCAGCCGCACCATCCGATCCGTTGCCGCCATCAGAACCGTTTCCCCCGTCACCCCCATTCCCACCATCAGCAGCGGTTGCGGCAAATACGCAAAGCAGGAAAAAACTCACGAAAGCACGCCTGACCATGTAAACCTCCCTTGTTCAACCCTTACACATACACTGTGGCATCTCAGTCTACCTTCAAAGGACATGACAGGCTGACTCTGATAATTCAACGAAAGAAAAATGCGTTTAAGAATGCGTTTGAAGTTCTCTGATGATGGTGGTCGCCCCGGTGCCGGAGGCTTTACGTCGCGCCTGAAGGGAATCGAGAGCGGCGTGAATCATTTCAGTCGCCCTGATTTTTGCATGAGCCACAATTTTTTCGTCTGCAATGCTGGCGTGGCAATGGGGACAATAGGTTATTCCCCTCGCCTTATCTTTGGCGATGGCTGCCAAATCTTCGATAATCACGGTTTTTCCGCATTTATCGCATGCAAATTCGAACATTTTAACGTCCTGAATATCTCACTGACGCCACTATATAACAGCGAGAGTAAACGGCATTAAAACGTGCTGAACATCAGGATGGCGGGCTTAAGCGCTCGGTCACAAAAACTGACACTACTGCATGAGCCATCTATTGTTTATGTTCTTCACGCCAGTCTTTGATCATCTGCGGTGTCACCTCACTGGCATAGCAGACAGGATCATAGCCACCCGGTTTGCTCCATGCGCTGCGCTTACCACAGCTACTGCCATTTCTGGCCTGATTAAACGGGCAGGCACATGGCCCCGGGTAAGCTGCAATGGACTCCTCAATCACCTTTTGTTTAACCTGTGCATCACTCAATATCTGTGTTTTAGCCAGACTGTTTTCAATGCTCAGCACACTGGTTACAGCCAGCACGATCAACACCCACGGTGTGATTCTCATTGAGGCGTCTCATTAAGGAGGGAATGAACTTTCAATGTAGGACGCTACCCCCACGACAATATTGATCGCAAGCAACATCCGGTTGTTTTCTCAGACCACTCAGTCCGTGAGTTATATATTTTTCTTTTTTGATTTACGTTAAGTTTTTTATAAATCATAAGATTAAGCCTGGCGTGAAATTGACATAAAAAAAGAGAACGGGATGCCTTCATTTTTGTCATAAATTCACCGGATGCTTGCTTTGGCGGATGGCTGATTTCTCTGGTATTGTCTCAATGCCGTAACTAATTCTTACAGGGTAACAGTAATGCAAAAGTTTGACGATCTATGGCAAGCCATCGAGACCAGAGTGTGTGAAAACAATGACATAACGCACGAGGAACTGACGAACGAAACGACGGCCAGGGGATCTGCTGCGAAGCAACGCGTCGCACATATTTTTACTCTGGAAGTCCTGCTGTCTCGTCATCGGGAGAAGTATGCCAGCCCTTATGTGGCACTGGCCGGGGAAGAAGCTCTGTGGCATCTTATTTTCAAGCGTACTGGCTGGAAACCCTTTGAAATTAAACAGCTCTCCTTTAGCGACGCAATGTTTGTGATAGCTGAGCTTTTTCGTGATGAGAATTTGCCAGCGCATGTCCGGGGAATGTTACGCGCCAATGGGTTACGCGATCAGTCTTATTCTATATATGATTTCTCAGAAAAAGACTGGGCTCCACGGGATAATGAAAACATCCTGAAACGCTAGCCTGCGAATCATTTGAATATTAAGGGCCGCTGCGCCCTTTTTTATTTTCACGCGTTTAATATGCAATACGCTTTACGCCGTGCATCCCTGCCGTCGCATCACCGGTCATGCTCTATTTCACATAGCCTGCTAAGTTTATTTAAAACGTTTATGAAACGCGATTACCTGTCAATTGCACAATTAACCGGCATGGTTTTCAGGCATTTAAAAAATACTGCCCGGTCATTGCGCTACTTAACGCAGGTTCATAGCGGGCAAAATGAAGCTCCTCGCCTTCACAGAAATAAGTTTCTATAGGCAACGTCAGACCGGACGCGCCTTCTGCTGTCTGGTTTACGGACCAGGTTACGGTGGTGTCGCTATCATTAACCGTCAAATACTCAGGGATACCGCCAGGCAGCAGTACCACAACGACTTTACTCATTTTGTTTCCCCCAGAGACTAAAAAAGCAACATTATCAATGGCAGGATGTGATGATAAGTTGTCGCACTAATTAAATTAATGTGACAATCCCAGCCGTGATATGCAGTATTACATTTGTAGGTTTTATTTTAATGTTGGTCACGCTACGCGGGTAAGGCGCGTTAAGTATTGTCAGGAATATACCATCTTTACGTTTTTTGACACACAAGAAATTATAAAGCGTGAGAGTTACCTCAATTATTCTGTACCTGTGAATAAACAGCTACAGAAACGGTAACTCCCACGCTCACGCTAAGCCGGGTTAAAAGCTCAGTGTTTGATCATCACGTGGCGAACCACGGTGTAATCTTCCAGCCCGTACATCGACATATCTTTGCCGTACCCCGAAAGTTTTTGTCCACCGTGGGGCATTTCACTGACCAGCATAAAGTGGGTATTGACCCAGGTGCAGCCATATTGCAGACGCGCACTGAGGCGGTGCGCGCGGCCAACATCTTTGGTCCACACGGACGATGCCAGGCCATATTGCGAATCATTGGCCCAGTCCAGCACCTGCTCTTCATCATCAAATACTGTCACGCTGACGACCGGCCCAAAGACTTCGCGTTGCACTATCGCATCGTCTTGCTTTGCCCCGGCCAGTAATGTGGGCTGGAAGTAGAAACCCGCCCCCTCACGCTTGCTACCGCCGGTCACCACCCGGATATGACTTAATGCTTTCGCCTCGTCCACCGCTTTGCTGACGCGCGCCAAATGGGCTTCGGAACTCAGGGGGCCCAGCTCGGTGGTTTCATCATCCGGCGGGCCCATTTTCAGACTTGCCACCGCGGCACCCAGTTTTTCAACCAGCGCATCGTAAACCCCTTTTTGGGCATAAATGCGACAAGCGGCGGTACAGTCCTGCCCGGCATTGTAGAAACCAAAGGTACGAACGCCTTCGACAACCGCATCCAGATCGGCGTCATCAAACACAATAACCGGCGCTTTGCCGCCCAGCTCCATATGGGTACGTTTAATCGAAGAGGCGGTATGACCGATGATGTGCTCACCGGTGGCAATCGAGCCAGTCAGCGAGACCATGCGCACTTTTTCGTGCCCGATCAGCGGATCGCCAACGGTTTTCCCCCGACCGAACAGCACATTCAGTACTCCCGGCGGGAAAATATCCTGCGCCAGCTCGCCAAGTTTGAGCGCCGTCAGCGGCGTGATTTCTGACGGCTTAATGACCACACAGTTACCTGCCGCGAGCGCTGGCCCCAGCTTCCAGGCCGCCATCATCAGCGGGTAGTTCCACGGGGCGATAGAGGCCACAACGCCAACCGGATCGCGGCGAATCATCGAGGTATGCCCTTCCAGATACTCCCCTGCGGCCAGTCCATTCAGGCAACGCGCGGCGCCTGCGAAGAAGCGAAAGACATCCGCGACCGCCGGAATTTCATCGCTCAGCACACAATGCAAGGGTTTGCCGCAATTCAGTGACTCAAGCATCGCAAAGGTTTCGGCATTGTCTTCAATCACCTGCGCCAGTTGCAGCAGGCACTCGGCGCGCGCTTTTGGCGTGGTCTGTCCCCATGTTTTGAAGGCCTCATCGGCCGCCTTCACCGCCGCGTCTACCTGCGCAGGCGAGGCTTCGGCAATCTCCAGCAACACCTCGCCGGTGGCCGGGTTAAACACGGCCTGTTTCTCGCCTTCGCCGTCGACCAGTGCTCCATTGATAAATAATTGATGTTGCATAGCGCTATCCTTTCAGAGTTGTCAGTTATTTGCCGCTTCCGGCTACGGTTTCACCGTCACGGGTCAGCCACCAGGCGCCCAAAATCGGGATGGTCGTTACCAGCATCACCAGCAGCGCCACCACATTGGTTACCGGCACATCACGCGGGCGCCCCAGTTGATTTAACAACCAGAGCGGCAAGGTGCGTTCATGCCCTGCGGTAAAGGTCGTGACGATGATTTCGTCAAACGACAAGGCAAACGCCAGCATTCCCCCGGCCAGCAGCGCCGAACCGAGATTGGGCAACACCACATAACGAAACGTCTGCCATGAGGTGGCGCCCAAATCCATTGAGGCTTCAACCAGACTCCACGACGTGCGACGAAATCGGGCTATCACGTTGTTGAAAACCACCACCACGCAAAACGTGGCATGACCAACAACGATGGTGAAAAAACCGGGTTCCAGATCCACCGTTTTAAATGCCGTTAACAGCGCCAGCCCGGTAATAATGCCGGGCAAGGCGATCGGCAGCAGCAGCAACAGTGAGATGGCGTTCCGGCCAAAAAACTCACTGCGCCAGAGAGCCATTGCAGCAAGCGTGCCAAGGATTAAGGCAATAAGAGTCGCCAGCGCCGCAATTTGCAGTGACAGTGTCACGGCACCCAGGATATCGCCCCGCGCCGCCGCCACGCTAAACCAGCGCAGCGTAAAGCCCTGCGGGGGAAAGCTGAACGCGGCATCCTCGGTATTAAAAGCATAGATGGCGATTATCAATAACGGGAAATGGAGAAAGATAACCCCACCCCAGGCGGCAATTTTGAGAAATAACGGTGCGCGGTCAGAGTGCATCGAACGCTCCCAAACGTTTCACGAACGCCAGATAAAGGGCAATCAATACAATGGGGACCAGCGTAAAGGCTGCCGCCATTGGCATATTGCCGACTGCCCCTTGTTGCGAATAGACCATGTTGCCGATAAAGAACCCCGGCGGCCCCACCAGTTGCGGCACAATGAAATCACCCAGCGTCAGGGAGAAGGTAAAGATAGAGCCAGCGGCCACACCCGGAATTGCCAGCGGCAAAACCACATGGCGAAAGGTTTGTCGGGGATGGGCACCAAGATCCGCTGACGCCTGCAATAACGACGGCGGCAACCGTTCGAGCGCCGCCTGAATCGGCAGGATCATAAACGGCAGCCAGATGTAGACGAAGACCAGAAAACGCCCCAGACCGGAGGTCGACAACGTATTGCCGCCGATGCCAGGCAGCGTCAGCAGCGCGCCCAGTACAGGTTCCAGCCCCATATGGCCGAGAAACCATTGGGCAACACCGTCTTTCGCCAGTAGCAGCGTCCACGCGTAAGCTTTCACGATATAGCTCGCCCACATGGGCAGCATCACCGCAATATAGAAAAAGGCTTTCCATTTTCCGCTGGTGTATTTCGCCATATACCATGCCATCGGGAAGGCAAGAATAGCGCTTGCCAGCGTCACGGCGACCGCCATGGTGAAGGTACGTAAGATGATGTCGTAATTGGCGGGATTGAACAGCGCCTGCAGGTTCGCCAGCGTGAAATCCGGCGTTACCGACATGGTGAAATCATCAAAGGTGTAGAAGCCTTGCCATAGCAGCGTCAGCAACGACCCCAGATACACAATGCCGAACCACATCAGTGGCCCCAGCAACAGCAGGAACAGCCCCAGCGCCGGTTTGCGCCAGAACAGGCCACTCAGGCGGCTTCCCGGTTTGCGCTGGGGTGAACGGGAAAGGCTCATCTCCATCACCCCGCTCCCTGTAACGGCACCATCGCCTCTCGCGACCACGACGCCAGCACCGTTTGCCCCGGTGCTAAGGTGTCAGGCAACAGCGCATCGGACATGTTCGCCTGGCTGACCAGCAGCTTTTCGCCGTCGGTAAGTTTCAGTTCAAAACGGGTAGCCGCCCCCTGATACTGTACCGCTTGTACCACCCCCTGGACCTGAATTTCCCCCGGCTGATTAAGGCGAATATGCTCGGGTCGCAGAGAGTAAACGCCGTTCATCGCACACAACGCGCCCGCGCGCCTGTCGTCAAAAACATTAGACGTGCCGACAAAGCCCGCCACAAAAGGCGTGCGTGGGCGCAGATAGAGTTCACGCGGCGTATCAATCTGCTCAATCTTGCCATTGTTGAACACCGCCACCCGGTCGGACATCGACAGCGCTTCACCCTGGTCGTGGGTGACGAAAATAAAAGTGATCCCCAGATCCTGCTGGAGCTTTTTCAGCTCAAATTGCATCTGCTCGCGTAATTTTAAATCCAGTGCTCCCAGTGGTTCATCAAGGAGTAAAACGCGAGGCTGATTAACCAGTGCCCGGGCGATAGCCACACGCTGGCGCTGGCCGCCGGAAAGTTGCGATGGCTTACGGGCGTGAACAAAATCCAGCGCCACCTTTTCCAGCGCCTGGCGCGCGCTGGCATGGCGTGTTTTCTTGTCCACCCCTTTGACCATCAGGCCATACGCCACGTTATCGAGGATCGACATATGGGGGAATAACGCGTAATCCTGGAAAACGGTATTGACGTCGCGCTCCCAGGGGGGCAGTTCGCTGGCCTCACGGCCAAAAATACGAATAGCCCCGCCGCTCAGTTGCTCAAAACCGGCGATAAGACGCAGGCAGGTGGTTTTGCCGGAGCCAGATGGCCCCAGCATTGAGAAGAACTCCCCGTCATTTACCGCCAGACTGACACCGTCGACGGCGCGAACATCACCATACAGCCGCGAGACATTTTCAAATTCAACAGCATAGGTCATACATCACTCCTGACCGATTAACGTCCACCCATAATGGCGATGTAATCCTGCGTCCAGCGGCTATAAGGGACATATTTGCCACCCTCCGCAACAGGCGTTTTCCAGAACGCAATCTTGTCAAAGAAGCTGTAGCCATTGGTCTCACAGCCTTTTTCACCCAGCAAATCACTGGCTTTACAGCCTTGCGGCACCACCGGCAGTGAGCCAAACCAGGCGGCGACGTCACCCTGTACTTTCGGAGTCAGCGACCAGTTCATCCATTTGTAGGCGCAATTAGGATGTTTCGCCTGCGCGTGCAACATGGTGGTATCTGCCCATCCCGTTACCCCCTCTTTCGGGAACACGGTGGCGATGGGCTGGTTTTCCCCTTTCAGGGCGTTGGCCTGATACGGCCAGGCGCTGGACGCCACGACGCCTTCGTTTTTGAAGTCGCTCATCTGAACAGTGGTGTCATGCCAGTAACGGTGGATTAAGGCGTGCTGATCGCGCAGCACTTTCAGCACCGCCTGATACTGCGCTTCGGTTAGCTGGTAGGGGTCTTCAATGCTAAGCTGCGGTTGAGTGGCTTTGACAAACAGCGCGGCGTCGGCGATATAAATCGGCCCGTCATAAGCCTGCACGCGGCCTTTGTTGGTTTTGCCATCCGGCAGATTTTGCTGCACGAAGACGACCGACCAGCTATCTGGCGGCGTCGGGAATGTTTTGGTGTTATACATCAGCAGGTTTGGCCCCCACTGATAGGGCGTGCCGTACACTTTACCGCCGACGTTAAACCATTCACCTTTCTCAATGCGCGGATCGAGGGTTTTCCAGTTCGGGATGAGCGCGGTATTAATGGGCTGTACGCGTTTGCCCATGATCAGACGTAGCGAGGCATCGCCGGATGCGGTCACCAGATCATAACCGCCTTTAGCCATCAGGCTGACCATCTCATCGGAGGTCGCTGCCGTTTTTACGTTGACCTCGCAGCCCGTCTCTTTTTCAAACTGGCTAACCCAGTCATATTGCTTGTCCGTCTGACCGCGTTCGATGTAACCCGGCCAGGCGATAATATCCAGACGCCCTTCTCCTTTCCCTACTTCCGTTGGCTCGGCGGCGTGTGCTGTCATAAGGGTCATGCCCAGCGCACACAGGCAGCTCGGGGCAAATTTCTTGCTCATATGTTTTACTCCTGTCGTAATGAAAATGAGCGGCCGCCTTGCCGTAAAAATATCTCCTGATTTAAAGGTAGACGGAGCGCCGAAAGGCTGAATCCCGTCAATGAGAAATTTCGCCAGGTTGTGACATACAGCGCATTACATTTATTGCGAAAATGCTGGCGGTGCATCTTCTGGAGTATAGACAAGGAGTTAGCAGAGAAAGGTTAATTTATGTTGCCATTCACATTTCGTATGAATGCCTGATGGGCAAGTACAGAAAATAATGACCTCTGCGGCTTAAATTTCCGCAGAGATATTTTTAATTTGAGAAAATATTATTCAGAAAATAAGAACAACCGCCTGCGTTTTTATTTCATCATTTCGCGAATAATTTTGCCAAGCAGAATAACGCCGCGTTCTTCCCGCTCGCCCCATTGCCAGGATGCATTAAAGCGAAAGAACGGCGTCGGTTCTCTGGAGGTGGAGAACATTTTGCCCGGCGCGATGCTGACCTGATGGGCCAGGGCACGCTGACTTAATTCTCCGGCATCCAGCTCTGGCGGCAACTCCAGCCATAAAAAATAACCGCTGTCGCTGCGGTGAATTTTCACCTCCGCAGGCAGATGACGCACCAGAGCCTGCCATGCCTGATGCTTGCGTTCAGCCAGGGCGCGCCGCAGACGCCGCAGATGCGCGTCATAGCGTTGCGTGCCAAGGTAATCGACCAGCGCCATTTGCATGGGCGAACTGGTGGATAAGGTGCTCATCAACTGCAACTGCTGGATCCGGCGGGCATGTTTCCCGGCAGCGACCCAACCGATACGAAACCCGGCAACCAGACACTTGGAAAACGATGAGCAGTGTAGCGTCATGTCCTGGGTATCCCAGGCTTTTGCAGGTAGCGGTTTTTCCCGCCCGTAATAGAGCTCGCTGTAGACATCGTCTTCGATCAAGGTCACGTTGTGCTGCATCAGCAACGCCACCAGTTGCGCTTTCTTCTCTGCACTCAGGGTAAAACCAAGCGGGTTCTGGCTATTAGGCATTAACCAGCAGGCTTTAACGGGGTAGGATTTCAGCGCCTGTTCCAGCGCCTGCAAATCAATGCCTTCATTAATATCCGTAGGCACCGACAGCGCTTTTAAGCGCAGGCGCTCCAGCGCCTGTAGCGCACCATAAAAGCAGGGATTTTCGACAATCACCCAGTCACCTGGCTCTGTTACAGCCTGCAAACTCAGGTTTAACGCTTCCAGCGCCCCGGCGGTAATGACGATTTCATCTGGTGAAATGGTCATCCCCTGCTGGGCGTAGCGACGGGCGATGGCATGACGCAACCCGGAATTTCCCGGCGGCAGGTTTTCAATGATGCTGACCGCAGTCGCACTTTTACTGACATTGGCTAATGAGCGATTAAGCTGTTGCAGAGGAAACAACCGCGGATCCGGAAACGCCGAACCGAAGGGCAAGATCGAGGCATCGCGGCTGGCCTGCAAAATATCAAAAATATAGGTATTGATATCCACCGCTTCGTCTTGCTTTAAGGTGGCGGGCGGTAAGGTTTGCGGACGATGAGAGCGCGGCGCCACATAATAGCCCGATTGAGGCCGGGCGGTAATATAGCCCTGATTTTCGAGCAACTGATAAGCGTGGCCGACGGTCATAAAACTCATCCCGCTGCTGGTCACCTGTTCACGCAACGAGGGCAGCCTGTCGCCGGGTCGCCAGACGCCCAGTTCAATTTGCGAAATGATTTGCTGCGCCAGGCGCTGGTATTTTTTCATCGCTCTCTCCTTCCCTGCATTCATTCTATATCAGCACGCTTAAAAAGCACATTTTTAACAACTGTTATAGATAAATTTGGCTTTTCTGCCTCTGATAATCCTCTCCGCCGCTCTTTACCATTTGCGGGAGAGCCATTTTTCAGAGGTTAAGTATGTTGGGTTTAGATGCGTTTCATCTGGCAAGGATCCAGTTTGCCTTTACGGTTTCCTTCCACATTATTTTTCCGGCGATCACCATCGGTCTTGCCAGCTACCTTGCGGTGCTGGAGGGGCTGTGGTTGAAAACCGGCAATCCGGTGTGGCGTTCGCTCTACCACTTCTGGTCGAAAATCTTCGCCGTCAATTTTGGCATGGGCGTGGTCTCCGGTCTGGTGATGGCCTATCAATTTGGCACCAACTGGAGCGGATTTTCCCAGTTTGCCGGTAGCATTACCGGCCCGTTACTGACCTATGAAGTGCTGACCGCGTTCTTCCTCGAAGCCGGGTTCTTAGGGGTGATGCTGTTTGGCTGGAACAAGGTTGGCCCAGGGCTGCACTTCTTCGCCACCTGCATGGTGGCGCTGGGGACGATCATTTCCACCTTCTGGATCCTCGCCTCCAACAGTTGGATGCAAACGCCGCAGGGCTATGAAATTGTGAATGGCCAGGTGGTACCTGTCGACTGGTTTGCGGTGGTGTTTAACCCTTCCTTCCCGTATCGCCTGTTGCATATGTCCGTTGCCGCGTTCCTTAGCAGCGCGCTGTTTGTTGGCGCGTCGGCCGCCTGGCACTTGCTTAAGGGCAATCATTCACCGGCCATTCGCACCATGTTTTCCATGGCGCTGTGGATGACACTCATTGTGGCCCCTATCCAGGCGCTGATCGGCGATATGCACGGGCTGAACACGCTTGAGCATCAGCCCGCCAAAATTGCGGCGATAGAGGGCCATTGGGAAAACCCACCCGGCGAGCCGACGCCTTTGTTGCTGTTTGGCTGGCCGGATATGGAACAAGAGCGCACCCGCTATGGGCTGGCGATTCCGGCGCTGGGTAGCCTGATCCTCACCCACAGCCTGGACAAACAGGTTCCCGCGCTGAAATCGTTCGCCAAAGAAGACCGGCCTAATTCGACCGTGGTGTTCTGGTCGTTTCGCCTGATGGTGGGGCTTGGTCTGTTGATGATATTGCTGGGTGTTGTCGCCGTGTGGCTGCGCCGCAAGCAGCGCCTCTATCACTCGCGCCCGTTTCTGTGGTTCGCATTATTGATGGGGCCATCGGGTTTGCTGGCGATTCTTGCCGGTTGGGTGACCACAGAGGTGGGCCGCCAGCCGTGGGTGGTCTATGGCTTGCAGCGCACCGCCGATGCCGTTTCCGCCCATGGCACGCTGCACATGAGCATTAGCCTGCTGGGTTTTATCCTCGTTTACAGTTCGGTGTTTGGCGTGGGGTACAGCTACATGGTGCGGTTGATTAAAAAAGGGCCTCAGGCGAATGAATCCTTTGCCAGTGAACAGGATGGACGCCCCGCCCGGCCGCTTTCTGCGGTGAATACTCACGACAGTCTGCAGGAGAAACCGTAATGGGTATCGATCTTTCGCTTATCTGGTTTGTGATTATCGTCTTTGCCACCCTGATGTATATCGTGATGGACGGTTTTGATCTGGGGATTGGCATTCTCTTTCCCGCGACGCAAAACGCCGAAGACCGCGATGTGATGGTGAATAGCGTCGCCCCGGTATGGGACGGCAACGAAACCTGGCTGGTGCTCGGCGGTGCGGCGCTGTTTGGCGCCTTCCCGCTGGCGTATGCGGTGATTATCGATGCGCTGACCATCCCGCTCACGCTGATGCTGGTGGGGTTAATTTTTCGCGGCGTAGCCTTTGAGTTTCGCTTCAAAGCAACACCCGCGCACCGTCCTTTCTGGGATAAAGCGTTCTTAGGCGGCTCGATTCTGGCTACCTTCACACAGGGGGTCGTTGTTGGGGCGGTGATTAACGGTTTTCCGGTCAACGGGCGCACCTTCGCCGGGGGCCCCTTCGACTGGCTGAGCCCGTTTACACTGTTTTGTGGCCTCGGGCTGGTGGTCGCCTATGCCTTGCTGGGGGCGACGTGGCTGGTGATGAAGAGCGAAAACAGCTTGCAGACGCGGATGCGCCAGCTCGCAAAGCGGCTCTTACTGGCCCTGCTGCTGGTGATTGCGGTAATCAGTCTCTGGACACCGCTTGCCCACCCGGCCATTGCCAACCGCTGGTTTACGTTGCCGAATCTGTTTTTCCTGCTGCCCGTCCCTGTATTAGTCGTATTGCTGAGCCTGTGGCAATGGCGCAGCCTGAATCATCCACAGAGCGAAAAATTACCGTTTGTGCTGACGCTCGGGCTGATCTTCCTCGGATTCAGCGGGCTTGGCATCAGTATCTGGCCGCATATTATTCCGCCGTCCATTACCCTGTGGCAGGCGGCAGCCCCCGCACAAAGCCAGGGCTTTATGTTGGTTGGCGCGCTGCTGATTATCCCGATTATTCTTGTCTATACCTTCTGGAGCTACTACGTATTTCGCGGCAAAGTTCAGCATGGGGAGGGATATCACTGATGCAACAACCTTTATGGAAGCGCCTGATGTGGCTGGTCGTTTTGTGGGGTGGCAGTGTGCTGGCCCTTGCGCTGGTCGGCCTGTTTTTCCGCGTACTGATGACCGCCGCGGGGTTTAAGTCGCACTAGTTTTATGACCCGGCGACGTATACAAGCGGCTTGCAAAGCTGCCCTGATGCTGAACATCAGGGCAGCTTTTTTAGTGCTGGCCGTGGCGGGTAGAGAGTTTTTGCAACACTGTCAGTTGCGCCACCGCTTCCTGCATCGCATCCATGCCGGATGTCAGGGCGTGCAGACTACTGAGATGCTTCACAATATTATCCCGTTCGTTATTGGTTTTACTGCTCATGGCCGCGATGGTGTCAGCCGCGGAAATGGAGTGCTGAGCCATATTGCTGGCGGTCTCCACGGTATTATTGGCAACGGTACGAATGCGGGAAATCGTATTTACCGCCTGGTTGATATTGGCGGCCGTCGCGTCTGCCTGCTCTTTGGACGAGTGCGCCAGCCGCCGGACTTCGCTTGCCACCACGGCAAATCCGCGCCCTGCTTCACCCGCCCGCGCAGCTTCCACCGCCGCATTGAGCGCGAGAATGTTTGTCTGAAAAGCAATGTTACTGATACCGCTGGTTATCTCATTAATCCCCGCTGAGATTTTCTCCAGGTCGTCCAGCCCTTCCACCAGCCGGTTTTGCGCCTGTTGGCTCTTGAGCGCAATATCGCTGATCGAACGGATGCTGTTTTCTGCCATTCCTAAGGTGTCGTTTTGTGTCTGCGTCGCGGCTTCCAGCATCGGTAATGCCGTCATCAGGGGACCCAATTTTTGTTGATATGCCACAACACGATTAATCACACCGCTTTGAAAATCATTCAGTGCCTCCCAACGGCGCAGCGCACGCTGGGCGTAATGCCCGGCATATCGTGCATATTCCACCGGGAAATGCGCCATGGCTTTCACGTCATGATTGAAAAAGACCAGCGCGGAGAGCGTCTGATTAATGGGAACGCCGAGGATCTCCCCAAAGCTGGAAAAACCGGCAGCGGGCAAGCCTTTAAAGAAATGGGCATTGTGTAAGTGTGATTCGCTGCCAAGACGGCGCAAAATACAGTCATTCATCAGAATGGCCGCCGGTTTACCTCGTCCGGTAATAAAGTTTTTCCAGTCATGCAGTGTCGCTTGTTTAAAGTCGGTTTCTTCCAGTAAATGCAAGCGATCGCCAAATTCCAGATCACAGAAAAAATGAACGCCTTCAGCATCGATTTTTGCGACAGAGCGAATGAAATATTCATCTCCGACTTTAACCCCGAAAGTGAGCCCTTTTAGTTTTTCGGCCACCTGCTGCTCACCACATTGCAGGAGTTCGGCCAGAACAGCAGTGAAAGGCTTCTGTTCACCCTGTTCATTAAAGACTGACGTCACCGTTCGGGCGACCGGATCCGCCTGAGCAATCAGCCAGCTTTTATTGCGTGGTTTGAAGTTTTGGCTTTTGAAGGGTGCGAAGGATTTTCCCGGTGCCATTTTGCAAAAGATAATCACCGCTTTGCCCTGCAGCACTTTGCCATTCACGCTTATCCAGGTGCCGTCAAAGGTGAGTTTGCCGCCTGCTGAACCGCCGATAGCCAGGCAGGGAAAACGCCCACAATTATACCAGGCCTGCATCAGAAAGCCTTCGGAGGCAGAGAGCCCGTCACAGTACACCATGGCAAAAGTATGATCTGAGGAGAGCGGCATGCGTACCTGTAACCGCTCCAGCTCGTTCTGAATTGCAATGATGCGATCTGTTGCTGTTCGGGTATCTTTAACATGTAAATCAATAATATGGGTTTCGTGCCCGGCAATGAGTGTTTTGGGCAGCATTAACCAGCTACCCTGTTGCCCCGCCGCATCACAATAGGTCGTCTCACGACAGCTACTGCTCAATGCGCCACTGGAAGAAAGCGTAATAACCGTTAAGGCTGGAGAAGAAAACCGTTGCCACGCCTGGCTCACGCTTGAATAGTCGGCACCAGGGGGGACGAATGTCATGAGGATACCGCTGGCTTTATTGCTTAAACCCGCTGCTGATAATGACTGAGGCATATTCTGGCAATCATAGGTACCATTCGCAGGCTGTGAGCGGCTGCGACCTAAGGGTGCGGTTAAAAACCTTTTCGCCATAGATAACATATTTCACCTTTTATGTATTATGAGATCATTTATAGGGTGGAGCGTCTGGTGAATTTATGGAACTTAGCAGGCTATACATCAAGTCTATGATTTTTACAGTGCCGGGAAATTCCACGAATATATTTTGATCACAGTGTAATTATCGTCAAACTAAGTGAAATCTTTAACGAAACCCAATAAAGTCCACACGGGCATAATGAAATTAAAACTATAAAAATCAAAGACTAACAAAATGAGATGCGAGTATCATTATTTGACCTGTGAAAATTATGTTAATAGTGTGATGCAACGCATAAATTGCAGCAAATAATAAAATTACTGTCTATCAGGTAACATATTCGTTTATTTTTTACAGTTACTATGGAAGGAATATTCTTAATTAAAGATGTCTTCATACTCTCTCCACGATTTGTTGTTGAAATCCGTGTCACTCAGATAAATGAGAGAAGGAGTGAGTATGAAAAAGATCGTGACACTGTCTGCCATTGTAGCCATGAGTTTGTCGTCTTATGTGTTTGCCGCAGACAACGCGCCTGTCCCACCGCAAAAATATCCGCTAACGCACGACGGTCAGCCGCCGCGTCATGACGACAAAAACCGGCAACATGCGCGGGAGCACAGGAATAATGACGGGAAAACGTGGAAGCATGATGACAGCGCGCATCACCGCGACGGCCAGCCGCCAAAGCATGACGGCAAACAGCCGCCCAAAGATGGTAAAAAACCGCCGTTGCCGGATGATAAACGCTAAAATGTAAATACAGTCGCGGCAATACCCTGCCGCGACTGTGCGGGATGTGCTGTCTTAAACGCCTTTGCGCTTAGGCAGCGTTTTCAACAGATCTTCAGGGCTGACCGATGCCACAACACTCCCGGCGAGCGGCATCTTCAGAATGTGATTTTTGATTTTCCCAACCACATGCATTTCACATGGCCGGCAATCGAATTTCAGCGTAAGCACTTCATCGCCATGCACCAGTTGCATTGGGGTTGCCTTCCAGCTTTTGATATTCCCTTTGGCCTGTTTCGGGCACAGGTTAAAGGCAAAGCGCAGGCAGTGTTTGGTGATCATCACCGGCACATCGCCCTTCTCTTCATGCATTTCATATGCGCCATCAATCAGTTGCACACCGAAACGCTGATAGAACTCACGCGCTTTATGGTTGTAAACGTTCGCCAGGAAAGTCAGATGGGTATCAGGATAGACCGGTGCCGGATCGGAGACAGCTTTACGGCTGCCGCGCTGGTAACTCGCCAGACGCGCCTCATCAAGCATTTCAACGGTGTCGCGACGAAACGCATTTAACATACTGTTCGGCACAAACAATGCACCCGGCAAGTTGATAGCGATATGACGCGCGTAGTAGATGGTTTGACCCAGTTTTGCCACGCCCTCTTTCAGGCTATTGATCGCTTTTTCCGCGTTGTTCGCCTCATCGAATTGCCCGTCGAGAGTATGGGTCACGCTGACCCCATCTTCACTGGTCAGGGTCAGCACCAGTTGTTCCTGCCAGCCGCTCACTTCAATATCCACGGCGATGCGACGTTCACTGGAGGTTTTGGTCAGTGCCTGTTGCCAGTTATGGTCCAGGTTACGGTTCAGCGGATGGTGCGGGCGCACTTTATACATCTCCGCGGGCATTTCATTCGGCCAGACGCGGTAACGACCTTCGCCCGTTTTTTCTACCGTGTTGGCGCGAAAACCGACAACGTCACGCTTGATGAGTACGTTCAGACCATCCCCGTTTGCCAACGGTTCGCTGGCTTCTACGTCCAGGTACTCTTTGGTTACTTTCAGCACTTCACCGACCGGCAGGCCGATAAATTTCGGCGAATCAAACGCACCGATATCGCCTTTTCGCGCATTCACAAAATAATCAGTACTACCGCGATGGAAGGTTTTATCGGTGGACGGAATAAAGAAGTGCTCTGTGCGCCCCGCCGATGCCCGCGCCAGGTCGCCGCGATCTTCAATAATCGCATCCAGCATTTGGCGATAATGCGCGGTAATGTTTTTTACGTAGCTCATGTCTTTGTAGCGCCCTTCAATCTTGAAGGAGCGTACGCCGGCATCAATTAGCGCACCAAGATTAGCGGTCTGGTCATTATCTTTCATTGACAGCAGATGTTTTTCATAGGCCACGACGCGCCCCTGATCGTCTTTCAGGGTGTACGGCAGGCGGCAGGCCTGCGAGCAGTCCCCACGGTTGGCACTGCGCCCCGTCTGGGCGTGGGAAATATAACACTGCCCGGAATAGGCCACGCACAGCGCGCCATGAATAAAGAACTCGATGGTCGCGTCAGTACAGGCGTGAATATCGCGGATCTGCTGCAGGTTCAACTCACGCGCCAATACAATCTGGCTAAAACCGGCATCGGAGAGGAACTTCGCCTTTTCTACGCTGCGGATGTCGCACTGGGTACTGGCATGCAGCTCAATCGGCGGGATGTCGAGTTGCATGATCCCCATATCCTGCACAATCAGGGCATCCACCCCGGTTTCGTACAGATCGGTAATCAGGCGCTGAGCAGGCTCCAGCTCATCATCATGCAGAATGGTGTTCAGTGTGATAAACACTTTCGCGCCATAGCGATGGGCAAACGGCACCAGGCTGGCAATATCCTGCAAGCTGTTGCTGGCGTTATGGCGGGCACCGAACCCCGGGCCGCCGATATAGACCGCGTCCGCACCGTGCAAAATGGCTTCGCGAGCGATCGCGGTGTCACGGGCAGGGCTTAAGAGTTCAAGATGATGGGGTTGCAGGCGCATACAATCGTCGTTATCCATTATGTGCAAAATGGCGGCTATTGTAGTCACATCCCCGGCTTTTCACCACCTGTGGCGAAGGCCAATTTCCGCCAGGCGGCAAAGCATTGATGAAATTGCTATTTTCCAGCCGTAACGGCGCAGGTTAAGGTAACCACTATTACGCGAAAGCGTTCAAATGGCGTCGCGGCGGCAAGCGGCAACCTCTGGAGCTTACATAATAAGTGACTGAGTGGCCGGGGCAGGCCCAAAGAGGCCATTTGGAAGAGGACGCGTAATCGGACATTCCTCGTCACGTTGTACGTTGTTGTTTACTCGTCGTCGTTCTTTGCCGCAAGCTTGCTTGCGGTTTTTTCTTTTGGGTAGTGGATAAGCGAGTGGAAATGCGCGCTCTGTGCTGAGCTATTACGATAGGCATGGGGACGGTCGCCAGCGAAACGAATCCCGCTACCCGCCGTCAGGGTTCGCCACTGCCCTTCAATACACATCTCCAGCACCCCGCCAATCACCACCACATGTTCAATGACCCCCTGCTCATGCGGCGTTGATTCGCTCAGAGCGCCCGGCGCCAGGATTATCGAGAAGAGATCAAAATGCAGCGCTTCATCCCAGGGGAACAGCGGAGTGACCACCATGGCCTGCTGCTGCGGATCGAAGGAATGAGGTGTTTCGCTTTCCGACGGCGCGATAAAGGACGAAAACGGCACATTGAGACCGGTGGCGATTTTCCACAGCGTTGCCACCGTGGGACTGGACTCATTACGTTCAATTTGCCCGAGCATCGCTTTTGACACACCCGTCTCGTCAGCCAGACGTGAGAGGCTCCAGCCGCGTGCCTGACGGAGATTTTTTAAGGTGCTCGCCAGATAATGTGTTAGATCCATTTTTCCTCCTGTCAGTCTCGCTGCGCATACTTGTACGCTATAACGCACAATGGTACATTCGTTGGACGCTATAACGCACGAGGAAAGATCATGCGTACTCACGTGTTTCCTTTTACCACGCTTCTGGCGGGTTTTGTGGCCGTACTGGTCGGCTATGCCAGTTCTGCCGCTATTATCTGGCAGGCTGCTGCCGCAGCGGGGGCCAGCGCCACACAAATTGCCGGCTGGATGACGGCGCTCGGTTTAGGCATGGGTGTCAGCACCATCGCGCTGTCGCTGTGGTATCGCATGCCAATACTGACCGCCTGGTCCACGCCCGGTGCCGCATTGCTGGCGACGAGCTTGCAAGGGTTGACGCTTGCCGAAGCCATCGGCGTGTTTATTTTTGTTAATGCGCTGATTGTGCTTTGCGGCGTGACCGGACTGTTCGCCCGGCTGATGAAAATTATTCCGCATACCCTCGCGGCAGCTATGCTCGCCGGGATCCTGTTGCGTTTCGGCTTGCAGGCATTTCACAACGTTGAGGGCCATTTTGTGCTGTGCGGCAGTATGCTACTGGCCTGGCTGGTCTGTAAAGCCCTCGCCCCACGCTATGCCATTGTGGCGACACTGATTATTGGCGCACTGGTCGCCTGGCTTAGCGGAGATATTGTCACTGCGAAACTGGACGTTGCCTTTGTGGTACCGGAATTTACCCGTCCGGTCTTCAACTGGACCTCGTTTATCAGTATCGGCATACCCTTTTTTCTCGCCACTATGGCGTCACAAAATGCGCCAGGCTTCGCGACAATGCAGGCGGCGGGCTACCGTGCGGCTGTGTCGCCGCTGATCATTTTTACCGGAGGGCTGGCGCTGCTTTTCTCGCCGTTTGGGGTTTTCTCTATCTGCATCGCCGCCATTACGGCGGCAATTTGTCAAAGCCCGGATGCGCACCCCGACGCCACACAGCGCTGGAAGGCTGCGGTGGCGGCGGGTGTATTCTATCTGCTAGCGGGCGTATTTGGCGGCTCGATCACCGCATTGCTGGCAGCCTTACCGCTGAGCTGGATCCAGACGCTGGCAGGGCTTGCCTTACTCGGTACGATAGGCGGCAGCCTGTTCCAGGCGCTGTCCCAGGAAAAAGAGCGTGATGCCGCCATCGTGACGTTTCTGGTTACCGCCAGCGGCGTCACGCTACTGGGTGTGGGGTCAGCCTTCTGGGGGCTGGTTGCAGGGGGCGTCTGCTATGCCGCACTGTCACTGGCGCGCCGCGCGTAATTGCGACGGCGTCATGCCAAAAACGGCGCGGAAGCGGTTACTGAAATGGCTGGCAGAACTGAAACCGCAGGCCATCGCGATTGTCGTCAGCGGCAGCCCGGTATTTAACAGTTGCGCTTTCGCCTGCACCATCCGGCGATGCATCACATACTGATGCGGCGCAACCCCCATCGACTGGCGGAACATCCGCGCGAAATGGTATTCACTTAACGCTGCCTGCGCCGCCAGATCGCTCAGCAACAGCGGCTGGGCGAGATTCGCCTCTATCCAGTCCAGCACCTGACGCAGTACCACAGGCGCAAGACCGCCTTTAACGGTGGGCAAACGCCACTGCACATTGCTGTAATGCTGGACAAGATGGGTGAGAAGCAGCGTAGAAGCCGTACTGAGCGTGAGCTGATTCGCCTGCTGATGCCAGTCGCTGCCAAGTAAGAACTGGCGGTAGAGCGCGGTAATGCGCTCATCCTGGGCGAAGGTTTTCTCATCAAGGGTAAACGACGCCGGACTGCGATCCCACACCTTCTCTCCAATCTCCCGCAGATGTTCGTCAGTGCAATAAAGATGCACAAACGACAAATCATCACGGATATCCCAACTGGATTCGCTCTCTTTTGGCATCAGGCAAAACCTGTCCGGCCCTCCACCATTTTTCCAGCCCTGCGACGTTTTATGGTAGCTCTCGTAACCGTCGGCAATGTACAGGCTCAGGGTGTGGTGATCACAATACTGGGTGATGTTATCGCGCTTATTAGACCATGCCGCCAGTTGAATACCAGAATGCAGCGCAACCGAGTCATGCAGAACGGCATTGTGATGTTGCAGATTTTCGAAGGCTTTATAAACAGTCATGGACGCAATTAACAAAAATGTCACCAGAATCTCAGTCTATGAATTGCGCCTGCCCGATACCAGTGTTTCGCCAAAAAAACGCAAGAATTTGCAAGTGACCGGCGGGTATATGCAAGCCGGAGAGGCATTTTTTGGCAAGACTGGAAACCTGTTGGCGTAACGGGGATCGCAATGAACATTTTTTTATATTGTCTGGTGGTGGTGATATGGGGCACGACATGGATTGCCATTTTTCTGCAACAGGGTCCGGTCGCGGCGCCGGTCTCTATTTTTTGGCGCTTTGCGCTCGCATCACTCACCATCATGGTGGTGTTGATTGCCCTGCGGCGGCTGCGCAAACTTGTCCTGCGGGATCATCTTTTTTGCATCCTGCAAGGATGCTGTGTGTTTGGCTTCAACTTCCTCTGTTTTTACAACGCCGCCGCGTGGATTAACACCGGGCTGGAGTCGGTCATTTTTTCAATGGCCGTCTTGTTTAATGCGGTTAACAGTTTCCTGTTCTTCGGTCAGAAGCCCCCTTCGCGCTTCTATCCCGCGGCTTTTCTGGGGCTGACGGGCATTGTGACGCTATTCTGGGATGATTTGCTGGCCAGCGGTCTGAACAGCACGCTGTTACTGGGCATTGGGCTTTCGATGCTGGGTACATTTGGCTTTTCCCTTGGCAATATGATCAGCATGCGCCACCAGCGCAACGGGCTGGAAACCATGACCACCAACGCCTGGGCGATGCTCTACGGGACAATCATTATGGGCGCAATAGCCCTGTTTCGCGGCGATGATTTTACCCCTGAGTGGACCTTCAGCTATCTGGGTGCGCTGGTCTATCTCGCCCTCTTTGGATCGGTCATTGCCTTTGGCGCCTATTTCACTCTGGTGGGCCGTATCGGTGCCAGTAATGCTGCCTACAGTACTCTACTGTTTCCGCTGGTCGCGCTGAGTATTTCAACGGTCTATGAAGGTTATGTCTGGCATATGAACGGGGTTGTCGGCCTGCTGCTGATTCTGACGGGAAATTTAGTGATGTTTTCGCGACCGGGAACGCTGTCGTTTATACGGAAGTTAGCCTGAAAAAAAAGCGCCATCCTCTGGGATGGCGCGCCTGTTTTTATTTTTTGGAAACATCAAACATGGTGGCATCGGTCGCCATGTTATCAATGACCTGTTTAAGCGTATCTACCGTCATCGGCGCATTGGCATTGCTCAGACTTTTACCCTCGCCCTGACGCACCACTTTAATCACCGGCTTATTGGTCTGTGCATCAATCAATTCACCTTCGAAATAGAGATGGGTGTCCATAGTCCGGTGACCTGTAGCGGCCTGCGTACCGGCAATCACCATCGCAACCGGGATCACTTCATAGAATTGCAGGCCTTGCTTGCTGCTGTCCACGCCGGTAATGGCGCCACGGAAAATCAGGCTATGCGCCCCCGGAGAGGTCACCAGCGGTTTACGCTGCGCGGCGGCAGCTTTCAATTTGGTGTTCGTGTAGGTCAACAGCCCGTCGAGCGTTTGCTGGCTCACCTGGCTGGTCGGTTTTGCTACCGGGTAATAGGTTACCGGATGGTAGACAATACTGTCGTATTTACTCAGATCAAATGAAGGATCAACCCAACGCAATACGGGCTTACCGCTTGCGGACGTTGTTTGTTGTAAGTTGGAATAGTCTTTTAAGAAGCCGGAATATTGTTCAGGTTGAGTCACTTTTGACGCACAGCCTGATAACGCAAGCAGGCCGGCAAGCACGGCAACTTTAAATACAGTACGCATGGAAGGTCCCTTTGAGTTTGTATATGCACTAAAAGTTATAGCAAACAACTGGCTACAGCGATGGCGGAAAAAAGCTGTCACGCTCAAATTTCAGAAAAATATAATACTCACTGTTCTAATAAAGGACGCTTGCGCCGGCGCAAGGCACCGGCGCGTCTGATTATTTATTGATATCGACCTGGTAGAAAATATGTTTACCGAACGGATCGACTTCATAGCCTTTCACGTTATTTCGTACCGGTTCAAAAATAGTGGAATGGGCAATCATCACCGCAGGCATTTGATCGTGCATCATCTGCTGGGCTTCTTTATACAGCGCCACGCGCTTGTCGTGATCGGTAATGGTTTTCGCTTCGGCGATAATTTTATCAAACGGCTGGTAGCACCATTTCGACGAGTTAGAACCGCCATTGGCAGACTGACAGGTAAATAGCGGGCCGAAGAAGTTATCCGGGTCGCCGGTCGCCGTTGTCCACCCCATCAGCGCCGCCTGATGCTCGCCCCCTTTCACCCGTTTTAAATATTCCCCCCACTCATATGTGACAATTTTCGCGTTGACCCCGACTTTCGCCCAGTCGGCCTGAATCATCTCGGCCATCCGTTTGGCATTCGGGTTGTAAGGCCGCTGAACCGGCATCGCCCACAAATCAATGGTGGTGCCCTCTGGCAACCCGGCTTCTTTCAATAAAGCTTTGGCTTTTTGCGGATCGTAAGCGTAATCCTGCAATTCGCTGTCCGCACTCCAGACGCCAGGGGGCAGAAGATTTTTCGCGGCGGTTCCGGTGCCCTGGAAAACCGCATTGATAATGGCCGGTTTATTGATAGCCATCGCCAGCGCCTGGCGCACTTTAACGTTATCAAGCGGCGCTTTTTGCGTGTTAAAGGCAAGGAAACCGGTATTCAACCCCGATTTGCTCATCAGCGTAATGTCTTTGTTCTCTTTCAGACGCGGCAAATCCGCCGGGTTCGGGAACGGCATCACCTGACATTCATTTTTCTCAAGCTTGGCGAGACGTACTGAGGCATCTGGCGTAATGCTGAACACCAGACGGTCGATCTTTGCTTTGCCCTGCCAGTATTCCGGGAAGGCGGTAAACAGAATGCGGGAATCTTTCTGGTACTGAGCCAGTTTGAACGGGCCGGTACCAATTGGCTCCATATCCACTTTTTCCGGCGTCCCGGCTTTTAGCATCGCATCGGCGTATTCAGCAGATAAGATAGAGGCGAAATACCAGGCCAGGTCAGGCACAAAGGGCGCTTCGGGATGTGCCAGCGTAAAGCGCACGGTGTTGTCGTCCACTTTATCGATAGCGGTAATCAGCTTGCCAAATTCTAGACTTTCGAAATTGGAGTAGTTGCCGTTAGAGACGTTATGGTAAGGATGCTGCGGGTCTTTTTGCCGCATGAAAGAGAAAATGACGTCGTCGGCATTAAAATCGCGCGTCGGCGTAAAGAATTTATTGCTCTGAAACTTCACCCCTTTACGCAGATGGAAGGTATACACCTTGCCGTCTTCGCTGACCTCCCAACTCTCGGCCAGCCCTGGCTGGAGTTCGGTCGTCCCGGCTTTAAAATCGACGAGCCGGTTATAAACCGGAACCGCGCTGGCGTCGACGCTGGTGCCTGAGGTATAGAGTTGCGGGTTGAAATTCTCTGGCGATCCTTCTGAACAGTAGACCAGGGTTTTTGCCGCCACAGAGGAACTCACTGCCAGGGCCAGCAAGGCCAGCGCAACTGTTGTCTGTTTTCTAGTCATAGATTTTCCTGTCGTTTTCTTTCCATGAGCCAAATAGTGCTTGTTGTTTGCGCTTCCATAAATAACATTAAAGTAATATTGCAAGCACCTGATAAGTCAAATAAAGAAGGAATCACTATGACATCGCCCCTCGCCAGTCAATTAACGCAACGCTTCTTTCGCTATCTTGCTATCACCAGCCAAAGTGACGCTGCCGCCACGACATTACCGACCACGCCCGGGCAATTAGACATGGCGCGCGCACTAGCGCAAGAGCTGCAAACGCTGGGCCTGGATGAGATTGTGCTGGATGAACACGCCACGGTCACTGCGGTGAAAAAAGGCACGGTGCCGGGCGCGCCGCGTATTGGTTTTATCACCCATATCGACACCGTAGACGTGGGTTTGTCGCCGGATATTCATCCGCAAATTCTGCGTTTCAAGGGCGATGATCTCTGTCTCAATGCCAGCAAAGATATCTGGCTGCGTGTGGAGGAACACCCGGAAATTAACGCCTACCCCGATGAAGAGATCATCTTTAGCGATGGCACCAGCGTACTGGGGGCAGATAACAAAGCCGCTGTCACGGTTGTGATGACGTTGCTGGAAAATCTGACGGCAGAACAGCAACACGGGGATATTGTCGTGGCGTTTGTTCCGGATGAAGAAGTCGGCCTGCGTGGGGCGAAGGCACTGGATTTAAAACGCTTTGATGTCGATTTCGCCTGGACTATCGACTGCTGCGAAAAAGGCGAGATTGTTTTTGAAAACTTCAATGCCGCCTCGGCGTCTATCCATTTTACCGGCGTCACCGCGCATCCGATGTCGGCAAAAGGTGTGCTGGTTAACCCACTGCTGATGGCTATGGATTACATCAGCCACTTTGACCGCCAGCAAACACCGGAACATACCGAAGGCCGCGAAGGCTATGTGTGGTTCAACGGGATGGAAGCTGTTCAGGGGCACGCGCATCTTAGCGCCAGCATCCGTGACTTCGACAAAGCGAGCTTTGAGCGCAGGAAACAGCAGATTGCCGATGTCGCAAAAAAAATCGCCGCGCAGTACCCCACCGCAAAAGTGGAGTACAGCATCAGCGATATTTACAGCAATATCAGTAACGCCATCGGCGAAGACAAACGCGCGATTGATTTACTGTTCGAGGCGATGACCACGCTTGGCATCACTCCCAAACCCACCCCCATGCGCGGCGGCACAGACGGCGCGGCGCTGTCTGCAAAAGGGTTATTAACCCCGAATTTCTTTACCGGCGCGCACAATTTTCATTCGCAATTTGAATTTCTGCCGGTGAAATCGTTCGAGGCCTCATACCAGGTCGCGTTACAGTTATGCCTGCTGGCGGCGCGTTAAGCTTTACGCGCCAGTAAGGTCGCAAAGCGCAGTTTGATGCGGTTGCCATTGGCGTCGGTGCGGTGCAACTCACCGACGTCTTCATTGTATTTTTCCAGTTCCCACCCTGCGTAGTAATCACGCAATTCATTCTCTTTAAAGGCAAATGGGAAACCAACGGTGCAGGGGAAATCGGCCGTGTCCATCGCCGCCACAATCAGGTTGTAACCTCCCGCTTTGGTGCAACGCTGCATATTGGCGATAAGCCCCGGAATGGTTTGCGGCTCAAGAAACATCATCACCACGGTCGAGAGAATAAAATCGTATTCGCCCTCAAAGCTAAGTGCGTTCAAATCCACAACGGCGGTTTGCAGCGTGTTGAGCCCTTCGGCCTGACGAATGGTGTCGATATTATTGATGCTCGCGGCGTTTTTATCCCATGCCGTCACATCAAATCCATTGGCCGCCAGATAGAGGCTGTTACGCCCGTTGCCGCAGCCCAGGTCCAGTGTTTTGCCCGGTTTCACAAACTGCATGGCATGCAGTACCTCTGAGTGGGTGCGGGTCAGTCCATATTTTTCAGTAAAATAGCTGTCGTCAAACGTGGTCATGGTTGTTCCTTATTTTTTCCCTATATAAGCGCAAACTCATAAGATGTATTTTAAATGCATTTTATGTTTTTTCATTCTGAATAGCCAGTATCGCAAAGTTTGCTACGTTTATCGTGGGGAATTAATGGAAGCAAACAATGACTAAATACCGACTCAGTGATGAGCGCCGTGCGTTCAGTTATCAGATTAACGGCGAAAAACAGAAGGTCTCGCTGCGCCAGATTATTGCGTTGCGTGATTTTGGTGATGTAACGGCCGGCACCGTTGGTGGCTGGGTGGAAGATGAAACCACCCTCTCACAAGAAGGAAATTGCTGGATTTATGATGTGAACAGCATGGTGTTTGCCAACAGTCATGTGCGTGATGACGCCCGTCTGACGCAACCCTGTCTTGTTTGCCATGACGTTGAAATTGGCGGTAACAGTTGGGTTGATGCGGCAGAGCTAAGTCATGGTGTCGTATTAAGTGACAACGTCACTGTGCAGACATCCACTGTGCGTGGTGCCTGCCACCTGTTCGGTAACGCGCGTATTTTACACGGCTGTGAAATCATCGCCGCGCAGGGCCTTACGCCGGATAATCAACAAATACTGCAAATTTATGACCGCGCCACGGTTACCCATTCGCGCGTGGTCCACCAGGCGCAAATTTATGGCGATGCCATCGTTAAGTTCGCGTTTATAGAACATCGCGCCGAGGTGTTTGATTTCGCTCTGCTGGAAGGCAATGAGCAAAATGATGTCTGGGTGTGCGACTGTGCCAAAGTTTACGGCAAAGCGCGCGTTGTGGCCGGAAGTGATGAAGATGCCATTCCTACGTTGCGCTACAGTGCTCAGGTTGCGGAAAATGCCACCATCGAAGGCAACTGTGTGCTCAAACACCACGTGCTTGTCGGTGGCAATGCGCATTTAATCGGCGGACCGATTTTGCTGGATGAAAAAGTTGTTATCCAGGGAAATGCGCGTATCAAAGGCAATGTGCTGATCGAGAATCATATTGAAATCACCGATGACGCGGTGGTTGAGGCACCGGATGGCGAAAGTATTTTGCTGCGTGGTCAGAAGGTGATTAATGGCGCACAGTATATTACCCGCACGCCATTGGCCGGGCTGCTATGATGAGCGATCGATAATCTGCCCGTAGATATTCTGGTCATGAAAGCTGCCGTTCAGGAACTCCGCCTGCCGCAGACACCCTTCGAGGATAAAGCCGTTACGCAACGCGACACGGTTGCTTGCCTCGTTCGCAACCCGGCATTTAATGACGAAACGGCGGACATCACCCCGACGAGCGTAAAATGCCATAAACGCCTGCAGGCAGGTGGAGACAATCCCCTTTCCCTCTTTGTCTTTATCGAGCCAGTAACCGATATAGCCGGTTTTGTTGGTCGGCTCGATGGAGTTAAAGGAGAGCACACCCACCAGCACGTTATCTTCGAGGATCAGGAACATTTTGGCGTAGCCGCGCTGATGCAGAATAATATTGCTTTGCGCGGTTTGCCGGGTCTGGTCAACCGAGCGCACATACTGCGGCCAGTCCAGAAAATGCTGTAGCCATTCGCGGTTTTTAACGATCAGTTGGTGCAGATCGTGAACAAAACGCTCATCAATGGCATGCAGTGCCAGATGGTCATTGACGACGATCAGGCTGTCGGTGGAATCCATGACATCTCCTCGTATCAGAACCTCCCTCCCCGAGGGAGGTTACCGATTTAGCGCATGATGCGATCATCCACGTAGTTGCGCTTGTCCGGCGCAGGCGGAAAATATTGATACAACCAGGTCTCGCTGATCGCATCCCCCTGACAGCGCAGGAAGAGGCGCATTTCAACCGGGTCGGTGGAGTTGGACGTTGGGTACCAGTCGAACAGAATACGGTAGCCGTCGAAAGGCTCAACATACAGGATTTCAACCTGTTTGGCTTCCCCGTTAGACAAGGTGATAACCGGTTCAATCCCCTTCGGCGCAGCGGCTTTCAGATCACCACCGACAAAATCAATGGCGAAACGGCGCGCCCATTTTTCCGGGTAATGCTCGCCAGGCGCCCACCCTTCCGGGAAACCGCCCATACCGGTGCGGGTGGCATAGACACGCGCCAGCGGCGAGCGTACCGGCGGCATTGCGCTCCAGTACAGACGATACTGGAATGCCAGCTCATCACCCGCACGAACCGGTTTCTCCGGCTGCCAGAAACAGACCACGTTATCCAGGGTTTCACCGGTGGTCGGGATTTCCATTAATCCAACGCTGCCCTTACCCCATTGGTTACGCGGTTCGACCCACAGGCTTGGGCGTTTGTTATACCAGCCCATTACGTCCTGATAGTGAGAGAAGTCGCGGTCAAGTTGCAGTAAACCAAAGCCTTTCGGGTTGTTGTCCAAAAAGGCATTGAATTGCAGTTTCTGCGGATTGTTCAGAGGGCGGCAAACCCACTCCCCGTTCCCACGCCACATGGCCAGACGGTCGGAGTCATGGATCTGCGGATGAATGGTGTCGCACACGCGACGTTCATTGTTACCGCAGCTAAACATACTGGTCATCGGCGCGATACCCAGTTGTTTGATGTCTTTACGCGCATACAAGTGGTTATCCACTTCCATGATCACCTGACTCTGTTCACAGTGGATCACGAATTTGTAGGCCCCAGTCAGACTCGGGCTGTCGAGCAACGTATAGACCGTAAAAGAGGTATCAGAGGCTTTCGCCGTTTCAAACCAGAAGGCGGTAAAATCCGGGAACTCTTCCGGTGTGTCTGTAAAGGTGTCGATTGCCGCACCACGTGCGGAAAGCCCGTACTGGTAAGTACTGTCTACCGCACGGAAATAGCTGGCGCCCAGGAAAGAGACAATATCGCGACGAGCCAGTTCAGGCGCTTTAAAGGCGCGGAAACCGGCAAACCCCAGATCGCTCTGCCCTTCAAGCTGCTTCGTATCGACGCCTGCATCATGGTAGTTAAACAATTCAGGACGGAAATGAATCTCACGCGCCTGTTGGGTTGCGGGATCAAGCGAGAACATGCGCACGCGGCGACGGAAACCCATCCCCATATGGAAAAACTGCACGTCAAGCTGACGACCCTCAACATTGTTCCACAATGAATGTTGCGCATCGTACTGAATGGCGTTGTAGGCCTGTGGCGTCATGTTTGCGAGCGTATCCGGCAGTGGACGCGGCGCACCGCCCCACGGCTGTTGCGCCAGGTCATGTGCCATGGACTGCAATACGGAAAAATCGAAACGACGACTCTGACCATCGGCGATATCGGAATCAGCAGCAAACGCCGCACGGGAGAACAGAGAAGCAAAGCCGGAAGTCCCGCACGCTGCGGCCAGCGCCATTGATGCCTTAATGAAACGTCTGCGGTTCATGCCTGATAATACGTCCTTATGGTCGTGAGAAGCGGTTTTGTACAAAACAAAACCACGGCAAAAGCTAACGGTTATGACCGCACACTCTAGACAAAATTGATTGAGAATCCAATTGTTGACGGGTGATATTCTGCGCAAAGCTTGAAATATTTTTGTCGATGGGATCGACCTGAAAACGGCGTAAAGAAAGGTATAATTTTTGCGGAGCGGAAAACATCCCATTACGTTGCTAAATGTATCGCCACTCTTTTTCGCGCCTGGTCATAGCGCAAACGTAACGGCGCATACGCCATTGCCGCATGAAGCACCCCATGGCGTATTGGATCGGAACACGAGATGATTTCGGATATAAAAAGACCCCTTCCGGACATCGACGGCTGGGGTCAGAAAAGGTGGGCTTGTTATTTAGCGCTGACGCTAACATCAATACCCGGGAAATATTTCTCCGCCAGGGTTTTGATGGTGCCGTCGGCGCGGACTTTATCAATTGCGGCGTCAAGTTGCTTTTTGGTGGCCTCGTCACCTTTACGTAACCCAAAGCCGATGCCACTGCCGAGGATCGTATCGTCTGATACCGGTTTGCCAATAAAGCCAAAACCTTTACCCTGCGGTTTGCTCAGGAAACCTGCCTGCCCGGCCGCCGACATGACCAGCGAGGCGTCAATGCGGCCATTTAGCAAATCACCCCATGCCATATTCTGATCTTTATAAGACACCACGGTGACACCGTGCTTTTCCCAGTGCTCTTTTGCATAAGTTTCCTGAATGGAACCCTGCAATACACCGATGGTTTTGCCTTTCAGACCTTCGGCTGTCGCTTCCATCCCATCACCCGATTTGCCCACTAACTGAGAGGGAATGCGATAGATAGGCTGGGTGAAATCAATGCTCTGACGACGCTGCTCGGTGATATTCATCGCTGAATTGATAGCGTCAAATTTTTTCGCCACAAGGCCTGGGATCAGCGCATCAAACGAGGTTTCAACCCAGGTACATTTCAGTTCTGCGGCTTTACAGATGGCATTGCCCAGCTCAATATCAAAGCCTTCCAGTTCGCCGGACGCATTGCGGCTTTCGAATGGCGGATATTCCGCTTCCAGGCCGTAGCGTAACTGGGTGGCGGCGAAAGAAGATAATGAGCAAAGCATGCCCATCCCCAGAAAGAGTGCTTTCAATTTCACGATTAACGCTCCTTAGCGTGGCTTAACACGACACAGGGCCTGCGCGCCTGCTCTGAGTGTGGCCTCATCTTTGGCAAAAGAGAGGCGAATCAATTTGTTATCAGTGCCATCAGTGTAAAACGCCGATAACGGAATGGTGGCAACGCCGTAATCGGTAATTAACCTTTTCACCATCTCGCTGTCGCTCTCGTCACTGAAATGGCTGTAATCCGCCAACAGGAAGAACGAGCCCGCGCTCGGTAATAAGCGAAATGGCGATTCTGCCAGCAGGGTTTGCAACAAGTCGCGTTTGCGCTGGTAGAACGCCGACAGCGACAGCCAGGTCTGGGGATCGGTCATATGCTCGGCAAAAGCGTACTGCATTGGCGTATCGGCGGAAAACATTAAAAACTGATGGACTTTCACAATCTCATCCATCAACTCAGAGGGCGCGACGCAATAACCCACGCGCCAGCCCGTCACATGATAGGTCTTACCGAAGGACGAGATAATCACGCTGCGCTCCGCAAGTTGCGGATGGGTCGCCATACCGTGGTGCGGCTGATCATCAAAGACCACGTGCTCGTACACTTCGTCAGACAGAATCACGATATCCGTGTTACGCGTTAACGCCGCCAGTTGTTGCAGATCATCAGCGGAAAAGACCTGGCCACTCGGGTTATGCGGCGTGTTAATGATGATCATGCGCGTGCGGGGTGTGATGGCCGCGCGAACTTCATCCCAGTTCACCGCAAAATCAGGGACCGTCAGTTTAATGGCGATGGGGGTCGCCCCTTGCAGACGGACAATCGGCGCATAGCTGTCAAACGACGGCTCGAAATAGATAACTTCATCGCCCGGATGAACCAGACCACTGATGGCCGAATAGAGACCTTCACTGGCGCTGGCGGTAATCAGTATTTCGCTGTCCACGTCATACTGCGTGCCGTACAGGTCGTGAATTTTCTGCGCAATGCGCGCTTTCAGCGGGCGTAAACCCGTCATCGGGGCGTACTGGTTATGATCGGCCTGCATCGCCCTGGTCACGCCGGAGATCAGTTGCGGGTCGCAGGAAAAATTGGGCGCGCCCTGAGAAAGGTTAATCGCATTATGCTGTGCGGAAAGCTGGCCAATAACGGTAAAAATGGTCGTACCCACGTCGGGTAATTTAGAGCGGGTTTTCACCGGTGTACGCAGAGTCATTCTTAATCCTTTCTCATTAAAAGTGCATAACCATTCAAATAAAAGCGCGTTGAGTCCACAATCGATTTGTTGTCATAATAGCCATGAGTAAATTGCATAGCTGGAGTTGTCATGCCGAACCGTACGTTGCCACTAAACGCTATTGACGCTTTTCTGGTCACAGCCCGCCATTTAAACCTTACCCATGCGGCAAAAGAGTTATGTCTGACGCAGGGCGCGGTAAGCCGTAAGATTGCTTCGCTGGAAGCATGGTTTGGTTTCCCGCTGTTTGAACGTCATGCGCGTGGTTTGCGGTTATCGCCTCAGGGTAGCGCCCTGCTGCCGGAATTGCGCTCGGCTTTTGAACACCTGCAAACGCTTGCCGCACAGGCGCGCGCGCAACAAAAGGTCGTTCGTCTGAAAGCGCCAACCTGTGCGATGCGCTGGCTGGTTCCACGGCTTATCCAGCTTGAGCAGACCTGCCCGGACGTACAGGTAGCACTGACCACCACCACTGACCATGGCGTTAACTTCAAAACCGAGCCGTATGATGCGGCGATCGTTTTTGGTACCCATTTTAGCGCGGGCGATCTGCTGTTTGATGAAGCGCTGACGCCGGTAATGAGCACGCAATTAACGGCCGATGAAAGGCTCAGTAATATGACCTTTCTGCATCCGACCAGAGATAAAACGGACTGGTCACTGTGGCTGGCGAAACAGGACAGCGCAGCGTGGGTTATGAAAAAAAATCAACACTTCGACACCATGGATCTGGCGATCACGGCGGCCATCCAGGGGCTGGGGGTGGCGATTGCCGATGAAACCCTGGTCGCGGAGGATATTCGTGCCGGACGGCTGATGCGCCCCTATGCGCAAAGCGTTAAGACGGGTGCGAGCTATCGTCTGGTACTGAGAGATTCACAGAATAATGCCGCCGGGCTGGCGGCATTTCGTACGAGTTTACTGAATAATTAATCAAGTTTGACGTGATGCCTCATGACCCGTTTAAACAGCATCAGGCGTGCGCGCATAAAGCGATAGGTCATGCGAAAGCCCGCATGTTTATTCAGTCCCATGCGTAGCAATCTGTCGCGCCCTTTGCCGCAGGACTGCCAGCGTACAGGCCCCTGCAGCACATCGCAGGTGACGCTGGCGTCGCGGGCAAAACTCACCCAATAATCGGCGACCTTTGCCGCAAACGCCAGGTCTCGCTCATTGACGTAATGGCACGCCGGTTCCGTCAGCATGAGGTTATCAAACACATACGGCACTTCGTTTCCATGCCAGGCGCCGTTGGCGTAGGTGTCATGCTCGGCCTCTGCAACGTAGTCAAACCAGTAACGCCAGCACGGCTGCCCGATGCGCTGTTGCGCCTGCATCACCACCAGCCCGAGCGAGGTAAACGCCATGTCCCGGCAGACCTGACGCCCCAGTTCCGCATCCCCTTTTACCCCAGGGTAAAGCAGCTTAATGATCCCCAGGCCAAAACGCTGCTCGCGCCGTAACTTATCAATTTGCCCGGCAAGGTCGACGCCAAACTCGGCCATTACGCTGGCTTCATCGCTGTTCGACCCCACAATAACCGGCATCGGATGCTGCGTTGCGTTGAAAAAAACGTCCAGCGCTGGCACGGGTAAGACGCTGTCTCCGGCAATCGGCGCGGGGGCAATTTTTAACGGGGAAGCGAGCGGCCAGAATGCCTCAGCCGGGATCGCACGCAGTGTCTCTGCCGTGGCGTCAGGCACGCCGAGATGCTCTGCAACGGCAATCCCTTTTTCCAGCGCACGCTCAAGCGGGGTATCCGGCAAGGTATAGCTACTCTGGATAATGGCTTTATGGAACAGCCCTTTTGCCTTCGGCGAGGCCATCAGCGACATCACGCTACGCCCCCCGGCGGATTCGCCAAACAGCGTAATATTGCTGGCATCACCGCCAAAAGCGTGGATATTCTCTTTAACCCAATGCAGCGCCGCTATTTGATCGAGCAGGCCGAAGTTACAGAGGGTTTCCTCCTCTTCTCCTTGCAGGGCCGGATGGGCAAAAAAGCCGAGATGGCCAAGGCGATAATTGAGCGTAACCAGCACCACGCCGCGCCGGGCAAGTGCTTTGCCATCATAGGGCGGCAGATCGCCCGCCCCCATCGTAAAACCGCCGCCGTGCAGCCAGACCATCACCGGAAGTGACCCACTACGCGCGGCAGGCGCGCAGATATTCAGATAAAGGCAATCTTCGGAAAGCCTTCCCGGATCGCCACCGGCGATCTGCGTGCAGGTTTCACTGTTTTGCCAACTGGCGGCAGAAAATGTATCAGCAACGCGGATCCCCTGCCAGGGCGCTGGCGGCTGTGGCGCCCGCCAGCGTAGTGGACCAACGGGCGGCGCCGCGTAAGGGATACCGCGCCAGCTAAGGCAATCATCATCCAGTGTGCCCAAAAGCGTGCCGTGGCGGGTTTCTGCTATCGGGGCGGAGGGATTTTCCATGACAACATCCTGTTTATTCACATCCGTAGCAGAGTACCTTTTTTACAACAGACCGCAACGTCGTTTGCTGCGCTCTTCCGCTTGCGCGTAGAGGGTGAACTCATCAAGCACTTCGCAACCAAGCGCCTCTTCAAAACGCAGTTTGCTGGCGTTACCGTGGCTACGCTGTTGCGTTTCATTGCCAAGGTTTGACTGAAAGATCCCGGCCGCGCTGACGGGGAGAAAATCTTCATAGATGATAGGTTGCGCAACAACCCAACCGCGCTCAATAAGCGGCTGCGGATCGTCGCCCGGACGAATCGCCTTCCGGTGAGCCTCGCCGGAGGGCGTCAGGCGATAACGGAAGTAGGCCAGTTGCTGGCGGCGCAGTAGCATTTCGCTGTCGGGGAAAGCATGAAACATCTCCTGTAAGTGTAACTGATGGGTCAGATTGTCTTTTCCGGTTCCCGCTTCGTTAAGTAGCCGATCATACAGCGCCCGGCCTTTTGGCGTCAGGGCCACGCCACGTTGTTCGATTTCACCAAAACGGGCAGTATGTGTCCCCTGCTGCTCACCGGCGAACAATACCGGTTCATCAAGCGCTTTGAAGCTGGTCTGGCGCAATAAAATCGGCACATCACGGCGTGGCGGCCCTTCAATCAGGATTTTGGGCTCGATTCCATATTTCGGCATCAGCGCCTGTACCTGATCAATATCCAGGGTGCGTGGCGTCAGATGGTTGATATGGCAACCAGGGAAGCAGACCACATCGGCGATCAGGCGGTGCTCATTGTGGAGCGCATGGTATGTCAGGGCGTCCACGGTGGCATGACGATGCCAGCGAAAGGTCTCCAGCGCTTCTTTCACAAACTCACTCGCCTGAGAGGCAGTGAACTCGCCGGTTTGTTCATGCAGGGCAATGAGTTCATGGCAACGCGGGGTGAAAATATCCCTGCGTTGTAAAATGGCGGCGGCTTTATCGCGAAGCTGCACATCCTCAATCAGCTCAAGGCACAATAACGACGTAAAGATGCGAAAGGGATTACGCGCCAGAGCCGCATCATCAATGGGGCGAAAGGCGGTGGAGTGTACCGGAACACCCGCCTGCGACAGGTCGTAATAGCTCACCGGAAACATACCCATAATCGCGAACATCCGTCGTAGCGTCGCCAACTCATCCGGGCGCCCAACACGAATCGCCCCATGACGTTCGACGTTCAGCCGCGCCAGTTCGTCTGCGTTAACCAGTTGTTCATGCAAGCGGGGATTATTCTCAAGGACTGCCAGATTGACGTCCGCAACCAGCTCCAGCAAGGTGCCGTACTGCGGAACTTCCTGCTGGTACATCGCTGACATTGCTTGCGAAAATTGTTCCCGAATTTCATCAGCCGTGATGGTGTTCGCCATGTTGTCATGTCTCCAGTGTGTATTACCTGGAGTGTAGAGAAGCCCTTGCTGGCCTGTGGGAGATAATTTACGAAGTGTGATCGCGGCATAAAACCAAAAATGCCGTATTTCCGGCTATTTGCATAACCAAAAATTATGCTTAAACCCTCACAGACATGCGGTTGACATCACACTGCCGGGAAAATTTGTTTGTAACTCAACGAGATTAAATGTTAAGAATGTTTTGCTACCAAGTTAACATAATTAAGCAACTTTACTTGCCACGGACATCGCTTCGTTTTTACATCATCTTATGGAAAAAAACGGTTTGTTCAATCAGCGCATACGCTTGCGCCATCTGCATACATTCGTCGCCGTCGCTCAGCAGGGAACCCTGGGGCGTGCGGCAGAGACCCTTAACCTTAGTCAACCAGCACTGTCCAAGACGCTCAATGAACTGGAACAACTCACCGGCACACGTCTGTTTGAACGTGGTCGTCTGGGGGCGCAACTTACTCTGGTGGGCGAGCAGTTTTTAACACATGCGGTTCGGGTACTTGATGCGCTGAATACCGCAGGGCAGTCGCTCAACTACAAACCCGAGCAGAACAATGCGGTGATCCGTGTTGGCGCGTTACCTACTGCGGCGCTGGGCATTCTGCCGTCGGTAATTGGCCAGGTCCATAAGCAGCAACCCGATATCACCATTCAGGTGGCCACCACTAACAATCCGATGTTATTGGCCGGGCTGAAATCGGGTGAGCTGGATGTCGGCATTGGTCGTATGTCAGACCCGGAACTGATGAGTGGATTGACCTATGAGATGCTGTTCCTTGAGTCGCTCAAATTGGTGGTACGCCCCAACCATCCGCTGTTGCAAACCACAATAACACTGAGCCGGGTGCTGGAATGGCCTGTCGTTGTGCTGCCTACCGGTACGGTGCCACGCCAGAACACGGAGGATTTGCTGCAAAGTCAGGGCTGCAAACTGCCGACCGGCTGTATTGAAACGCTGTCTGCGTCGCTATCGCGACAACTGACTGTCAATTTTGATTATGTCTGGTTTGTCCCTTCAGGCGCAGTTAAAAACGATTTACGCGAAGGTTCACTCACCGCGCTCCCCATTGTTCCGCCGGGTATGGGCGATCCTATTGGCATTCTTACCCGTGTGGATGCCCCCCTCTCCATCGGCGTGCAAACGCTGATCGCCGCTATTCGTAAAACCGTGCCGGATTAATCTGCACGCGCGGCAGGCACGGGCAGTTGCGCAAATGGTAAACTTATTGTTAATTGTGTGATAAAAGATAGTTGTTGATTAAGGATTGCTGTTACGCAGCGTAGTATTTGCGTAAGCGCAATCCGCTGTCCGGAAGAACACATGAAATTCAAAACTGCCATAAAACCCTATCGCGCCGCTGCCGGTGGATTAGGTTCTCTTGAAGCAACCACCCGCTTCGTTATCGACAGCAAAAATGCCCTTAAAAACTTGCGCAACCTGCTGCGCATGAATAAAGCCCGTGGTTTCGACTGCCCCGGTTGTGCCTGGGGTGATGACAATAAAAGTACTTTCAGTTTCTGCGAAAACGGCGCGAAAGCAGTGACCTGGGAGGCAACACGCCGCCAGATTGACGCCAGCTTTTTTGCGCAACACAGCGTCAGCGCTCTCAACCGGCAGAGCGACTATTTTCTGGAATATCAGGGCCGACTCACCGAACCGCTGCGCTATAACCCCCAAACCGATCACTACGAACCGGTGAGCTGGGATGATGCCTTTGCCCTGATTGGTCGCCATATCCGTGAGATGGACCACCCGAACCAGATGGAACTCTACACCTCGGGTCGCGCCAGTAATGAAGCGTCGTACCTTTATCAGCTCTTTGGCCGGATGGTCGGCACGAATAATTTCCCCGACTGTTCAAACATGTGCCACGAGGCCAGCGGCGCCGGGCTAAAACGCAGCATTGGCGTCGGTAAAGGCACCATTCATCTCACCGATTTTGAACAGGCCGATGCCATTTTCGTTTTTGGGCAGAATCCCGGCACCAACCATCCGCGTATGCTGCACAGCCTGCGTCATGCTGCCGATCGCGGTGCGCGTATCGTCACCTTTAATACCCTGCGTGAACGTGGTCTGGAACGTTTTGCTGACCCGCAAAAACCGCTGGAAGTGGTCACCTCGATGGCGGGCGCGATCAGTTCTGCCTATTACCAGCCAAATCTGGGTGGCGATATGGCCGCCGTACGCGGGATGGCAAAAGCCTTACTGGCAACCCACCGTCAGCGCCTGGCGAACGGCGAAGCTGGTATCTTTGATGATGCCTTTATCGCGCAACACACTAACGGCATTGAGGCCTGGTTTGCGCAAATCGATGCCACGTCATGGCAGTCCCTTGAAGCGCAATCCGGTTTGAGTGAGCAGCAATTACGTGACGCCGCCGCCGTCTGGCAGAGCGCCAGGCGTGTTATTTGCACCTGGGCGATGGGCATTACCCAGCATAAACACTCGCTGGACACGGTACGTGAAATCGTCAATTTGCAGCTGCTCGGCGGCCATCTGGGCAAACCGGGCGCGGGACTGTGCCCGGTGCGCGGACACAGTAATGTGCAGGGCAACCGGACAATGGGAATTGATGAAAAACCGCCTGCCGCCCTGCTCGACAGCCTGGCGCGTCACTTTGGTTTCGAACCCCCACGCGCTCCGGGACATCACACCGTGGCCGCGATTCAGGCTATGTTGCGTGATGAAGTGAAAGTGCTTATCACGCTGGGCGGTAATCTGGCTGCCGCCGCGCCGGATACCACGTTGACCTGCGAGGCGCTGAAACGTTGCGGTTTAACTGTGCACATCAGTACTAAACTCAACCGTACCCATCTGATGCCGGGTGCGCAGTCGCTCATTTTACCGACCCTGGGACGAACCGAAGAAGACATGCAGGCGACAGGCCGTCAGTTCGTGACCGTCGAAGACTCATTTAGCATGGTGCACGCCTCAGAAGGCATCGGTAAGCCACTGGCAGACACGCAAAAATCAGAAACCTCTATTGTGGCCGGTATCGCCCATGCGGTACTGGGCAACAGCAAGCTGGACTGGCTGGCCTTAGCCGATGATTACAACCTGATTCGCGATCATATTGCCGCTACCATCCCCGGCTTCACTCATTTCAACGCCCGCTGCGAAGAACCCGGTGGATTCTGGCTGGGGAACGCGGCGGCATCTCTCACCTTTGCCACACCATCCGGGAAAGCGGAATTCAGCAGCGCGCCGCTGCCGGATGCCGTCTGCCCGGAGATCAGCGCACCCTTTGTGTTACAAACACTACGCTCCCACGATCAGTACAACACCACGATTTATGGTCTGGATGACCGCTATCGCGGCGTTTATGGTCAGCGCGACGTCCTGTTTATGCATCCGGATGATATTCTGGCCCTGGGGCTGAGCGATGGCGACCGCGTCGATATCACCACCCTGTCGACCGACGGCATTACGCGTCAGGTTACCGGTTTCCGTCTCGTTGCGTACGCTATCCCTCGCGGTAATCTCGCAGCCTATTACCCGGAAACGAACCCACTGGTTCCCCTGACCCGCTACGGTGACGGTACCGGCACACCAACCTCTAAATCCATCCCTGTCACGATTACCCCGTCGCAAAGCGCCGATACGCTGCGTATCGCCTGAACAGCAAGGCCCGCCCTGTGCGGGCCAATTCTCAAATAATGCGATCTAATTTATTAACAATTGCATCAAGCAATTTAACAGATTTATCATATTTGCAAATTCACCAAATGGTTCGCTTACCATGCAAACAGTGAGTTTTTCACGCGGATTCCCTCGATAACATCTGCAATAAAACGATAACCCTCTAAAACCGTTATCCATTTGGTACAGACTTTATCATTGCGTACCGGATAAACGGTGTGTTTAAGGAGATGGATATGGCACCTGGCAGCACCCCACGCAGGTTGGTTACCCTTCTGCGCTGGCTCCTTGCCATTCTGATGCTCGTCATCGGTCTGGCCATCGGCATTCCTGGCATCAAACTCATCACATTAGGCGGCAGCGTCTGGTTTACTGCGATGGGGATTGTGATGCTGGTTGCCGCAATACTTATCCTGCGAAATCGTCCCGGCGGCCTCATTCTGTATGCGCTGGGCTTTATTGTTTCCATCATCTGGGCAATTTACGATGCCGGCTGGGCATTCTGGCCCCTGTTCTCACGCTTGTTTACCTTTGCCGTGCTGGCATTTCTGGCGGCACTGCTGTGGCCATTTATGCGCGCCCGGCAGACGGTAAAACCGGTTAACAAATCTGCGTTTAGCGTCGCGGCGATCCTCGCCGTTTTACTTCTGGTCAGTATTGGCGGAATGTTTAAAACGTGGAATGTGATCTCCCCAACCGAGTCGATTACCGTTAAACCGGTTCAGCCTGGCAGTGAACAGCACGACTGGAAGCACTGGGGCAATACCACCCATGGCGATCGATTTGCGGCGCTTGACCAGATCAACAAACAGAATGTCGACAAGCTGCAAGTCGCCTGGATAGCACATACCGGGGATATTCCGCAGAGCAATGGCTCCGGCGCGGAAGATCAGAACACGCCGCTGCAAATTGGTGACACGTTATATGTCTGTACCCCATACAGCAAAGTGCTGGCGCTGGATGTGGATTCCGGTAAAGAGAAATGGCGCTACGACGCAAAAGCGACGGCGCCAAACTGGCAGCGCTGTCGTGGCTTAGGGTATTACGAAGAGCCGCACACTGCCGCCTCTCCAACGGTACAGGCTCAGCCTGCTACGTGCGAACGTCGACTGTTTCTGCCCACCACCGATGCACGTCTGGTGGCCCTGAATGCCGATAACGGGCAACCCTGCGCAGACTTTGGTGATAACGGCACCGTTGATCTGAGCATCGGCATGGGCGACATCAAACCAGGTTATTATCAGCAAACGTCCACGCCGCTGGTGGCCGGCAATATTGTTGTGATCGGTGGTCGCGTGGCGGATAACTTCTCCACCGGCGAACCGCCGGGCGTGGTTCGCGCCTATGATGTCCATACAGGCAAACTGGCATGGGCGTGGGATCCGGGTAACCCGGACCTGAAAGGCTTGCCGTCTGAGGGGAAAACCTGGACACGCGGTACGCCAAACGTCTGGTCGGCGATGTCTTACGACGCCAAATTGAACCTGATCTATCTGCCAACCGGCAACGCCACGCCAGATTTCTGGGCGGGTGAACGTACCGCGCTGGATGATAAATACAGCTCGTCGATTGTGGCGGTTGATGCGACAACCGGCGATGTACGTTGGCATTTTCAGACCACCCACCACGATCTGTGGGATTTTGATTTACCCTCACAGCCTCTGCTCTATGACTTACCGGATGGCAAAGGCGGGACCACGCCGGTACTGGTACAGACCAGTAAACAGGGCATGATCTTTATGCTCAACCGCGAAACCGGTGAGCCGGTGGCGAAGGTTGAGGAACGCCCGGTTCCGGCTGGTAATGTGAAAGGCGAACGTTATTCCCCTACTCAGCCGTACTCGGTGGGCATGCCGATGATCGGTAATGAAACCCTGAAAGAGTCCGACATGTGGGGAGCAACGCCTGTCGATCTGCTGATGTGCCGTATCGCCTTTAAAGGGATGCGTCATCAGGGTGTCTTCACTCCGCCGGGGCTGGATCGCGCATTGCAATATCCGGGGTCGCTGGGCGGCATGAACTGGGGCAGCGTCTCGGTCGATCCGACTAACAACCTGATGTTTGTGAACGATATGCGTCTGGGCCTGGCAAACTATATGGTGCCGCGTGAAAACGTAGCGAAAAACGCCAGTGGGATTGAGATGGGTATTGTACCGATGGACGGCACACCGTTTGGCGCAATGCGCGAACGTTTCCTGTCACCACTGGGTATTCCGTGCCAGAAACCGCCGTTCGGGACAATGTCCGCTATCGACCTGACCTCCGGGAAAATAGTGTGGCAGGTTCCCCTGGGTACCGTTCAGGATACCGGTCCGCTGGGTATCCGCATGCATATGCCGATCCCGGTCGGGATGCCGACGCTGGGCGCATCGCTGTCTACCCAGTCCGGGTTGCTGTTCTTCGCAGGCACCCAGGATTTCTATCTGCGTGCGTTTGATACCGCAACGGGGAAAGAAATCTGGAAGGCGCGTTTGCCGGTCGGCAGCCAGTCTGGCCCGATGACTTATGTTTCGCCAAAAACGGGCAAACAGTACATCATCATCAATGCGGGTGGCGCACGTCAGTCCCCGGATCGCGGTGATTATATTATTGCTTACGCGTTGCCGGATAAGCCGTAAACTGGCCGCGTTATCAACAAACCCGCCGCAATGGCGGGTTCTATGCTATCTGTATTTCAACCTGAATTTTTCGGCCTAATTGCGCAAGAGCAAATTCAACTTTCTCAACTTTTGACGAATGTTCTACATCTAATAGACGATCAACCTGCGGTGCGTTCACGCCCAATCGACGAGCGAGATCGGCTTTACGGGTTCCCGTTTCAATCATCGCGTTATAAAGCGCAGCCTTCATTGCAACCAGAACCGGAATGATAACAACACGCTCATCCTCTCTGGCGGGAGTCGCCACCGGAATCGGACGGCGCATATCCATTTCAAGTGAAATAGCGGTAACGATCCCATCTTCGGCCTCAAGGAGCGCTTCTTCCGGCGTATCTCCTACCGAGTGCATCAGCGGTAAATCGCGACAGGACACCTCATAAACTCGCGTTTCTGCATCCTGAGTTAACTTCACAGCATAATTGAACATATTTTCACCCTTTAAAGCCCAGGATCTTTGATTATCTTTTTTCTTGTGCCTTCCGGCATCTCCTTTGCGCCATGGTCTGGAAAAATGGACTGTCTGTCGTCTAAATAGACTTTGAAATGGCTGCTGCCGCGGCGATGTTTCTGCAATATAGCTCCCTGCTCTAACAACCACCGTCTGAACTCACTGTATTTCATCCGGTTCCCTCCGTTGAACCCATGGTAACGCTATCAAATATGCATATAAAAGCAACATTAATGATGTGTTTTTGCGAGGAATCTCGATAAATACAGTGGAGAGTTTTCTTGAAGGGGAGTTATAAAAAGGGCCGCATTAGCGGCCCTCATATCATTAGAACGTTTCCCAGTTCTCGCTGCCATGTGCCATCGCAGGGCGCTGAGTACTGACGGGTTTCGTCGGGGTTGATGAAGATTTCACCGGACGACTTGTGCCACCGGCATGCACGCGAAACGCGCCAACCGCTTCGGTAAGACGCGCAGCCTGCTCTTCCAGAGAGGTTGCCGCCGCCGTTGCCTCTTCTACCAGTGAGGCGTTCTGCTGGGTGACATTATCCATCTCGGTGATAGCCTGGCTTACCTGAGTAATCCCTTTACTCTGCTCATCCGACGCAGCGGCAATTTCCAGCATGATATCGGTAACGCGTTTCACCGCCGTCACGATCTCATCCATCGTTTCACCTGCGGCCACGACTTCACTTGAGCCTTTATCAATCAAACTCACTGACTCGCTGATCAGTGCTTCAATCTCTTTCGCTGCCTGCGCACTGCGGCTTGCCAGTGTACGGACTTCGCTGGCCACCACTGCAAAACCGCGGCCTTGCTCACCGGCACGCGCAGCTTCAACCGCGGCGTTCAACGCGAGAATATTTGTCTGGAAGGCGATACTGTTAATGACCGCAGTAATTTCAGAGATTTTCTTCGAGCTGGAGGTGATATTGCCCATGGTCTGTACCACGCCATCAACAATCTCACCGCCTTTCGTCGCTTTACCGGAGGCATCACGCGCCAGGCTGCTGGCATGATGCGCATTGTCCGCATTCTGTTTCACGGTCGCTGTAAGCTCTTCCATACTGGCTGCGGTCTGCTCAATCGCTGCAGCCTGCTGTTCAGTACGTGAAGAAAGGTCGGTGTTCCCGGCAGAAATCTCGCTGGTCCCGCGATAAATTTCTTCCGCGCCATCACGCACAGTGGTAACGGTTTTGACCAGGGAGTGCTGCATCAACTGCAAATCGTGGGTCAAACGACCAATCTCACTGCGTCCGGTGACCTCTTCCGCGACGGTAAGGTCTCCGGCCGCGATATGTTCAATACGTTTGGCAGCGCGCTGCAGCGGATTAATGACCACACGACGTAATACGGTAAAGGTTATGACCGTTAAGAACAGCGCGATAGCAAAAGCCCCTGCCATAAAGATCAGCCCAAGCTGAGTGCGTTGGTGAGCCAGTTCACCGAGGCGAGCAGCGCGATCGCTACGAATCTGAATCGCTTTAAGCAGGTATTCATTAAATGCGCTGTCTAAAACGCGCGCCTGCTCATTTTCATGGTTGATGATCGCTTCAAACATGCCGTTTTTGGCATATTTCAGCATCGGCTGCATACCGTCGAAATAGGCGTTAAAGCGCGTGGTCAATTCGCCATCGAGCGCTAAATCTTCCGGCGTTTTCACCGCACGGGCCATATAGGTATTAAAGCCATCTTGCGCTTGCTTGATACGTTTTTCCGCATCCGCAATGTTCTTTCTCATATCATCCATTTCCGCAATGCGGCTGGCCGCCCCGGCATGGATCAGGCTGATACGCGCTATACGTAAGTTATTGGAACTGTTAGATAACCCCATACGAACCTGGATTTCTTGCGTAACATCCTGCTGGTCTCGGTCAGCCTGCATCAAGAAATACCCTGCTAACCCGGAACTCAGCGCAAATAACAGCAAAATGCCACTCAGGATAGCGGAAAATAAGGGAACCAATCGAATATTGTGCATAAATCCAATGCTTTGCTGTCTGTGCATCGCTGCTGTGTTATCCATGGCTATCGACTCTCTTTTATATAAGATGCGTAAAACACGCCTGTAAGAAAGGTATCGGCAATTGTGGGATTTATGTTAAGGGGAAAAATGTCAGGCGGGTCACAGATTTAGACATTGAAAATGCCAGCGGCGTAACCGCTGGCCAGTCGTGTACTTATTTGTCGCCGAAATGAATGACGGTACGAATGGATTTGCCTTGATGCATGAGATCGAAGGCGTCGTTGATCTGATCTAACGGGAGTCGATGGGTAATAAACGGGTCGAGACGAATCTTGCCTGCCATCGCATCGTCGACCATTCCCGGTAACTGGGTACGCCCTTTTACGCCACCAAATGCTGAACCACGCCAGACGCGACCGGTTACCAACTGGAACGGACGGGTTTTAATCTCCTGGCCTGCACCAGCCACACCGATAATGACGCTTTCGCCCCAGCCTTTATGGCAGCACTCGAGCGCCGCGCGCATCACATCCACATTGCCGATGCATTCAAAGCTAAAATCAACACCGCCGTCAGTCAGTTCAACAATCACCTCCTGAATCGGTTTTTCGTAATCCTTAGGATTGACGAAATCGGTGGCCCCCATCTCTTTCGCCAGGGTGAATTTATCCGGGTTGGTATCCACGGCAATAATACGACCGGCTTTGGCCTGAACCGCACCCTGAATAACCGCCAGACCAATCCCGCCCAGGCCGAACACCGCAACGGTGTCGCCCTCTTTCACTTTCGCCGTGTTGTGTACCGCACCAATACCGGTGGTCACACCGCAGCCGAGCAGGCAGACTTTGTCCAGCGGCGCCTGCGGGTTGACTTTTGCCAGGGAGATTTCTGCCACCACCGTGTACTCACTAAACGTACTGGTGCCCATGTAGTGGTAAATCGGTTCACCATTGTAGGAGAAACGGGTGGTGCCATCTGGCATCAGGCCTTTACCCTGTGTGGCGCGAACGGCCTGACAAAGGTTAGTTTTACCGGATTTACAGAACTTACACTCGCCACATTCTGCCGTGTACAGCGGAATAACATGATCGCCGGGTTTCAGGCTGGTCACCCCTTCACCGACTTCCACAACAATACCGCCGCCTTCGTGGCCCAGGACCGCCGGGAATACGCCTTCCGGATCATCACCTGAAAGGGTAAAGGCATCGGTATGGCAAACGCCGGTGTGGGTGATGCGTACCAGAACTTCGCCTTTTTTCGGCGGCGCGACATCAATCTCAACAATTTTGAGCGGTTGACCCGGCCCAAACGCAACAGCAGCACGTGATTTCATCAGACACTTCCTTTTTAGGTGTACGTTAGAATTTATTTTAGATAAGAGCGTAAAAGATGGCCGACTTCCGCCATACGGGCGGCGCGCTGATCGGGCGTAGTATCACCACTGACCAGTTCATCTTTCAGGTGTATCTCCACCATTTCCCCCATCAGACCGTTAGCTGCACCGCGTACGGCAGCGATCTGTTGCAGGATAGCAATACAGGGATCGCCGTTTTCCAGCGCGCGCTCCAGTGCATCGACCTGCCCACGGATACGACGAACCCGTGTGAGGATACGTTTTTTATCTTCAGGTGAATGCGGCATAGTCACTCCTTTTTATACTATAGGGGGGTATGGTACATGATTCTATGTGTTGCTGTAAAATTAATGTGTTGCGTTAACAAATAAAAAAACCAGCACACAAGCTACCCTTCGCGTCTCAATGACTCACTGGTTGAATTGTATGGGGATTGACCTGCATCGTCAGCACCATCGGAAAGGCCAAAAGTGAACCCATTCCCCCTGCTTTTTCCCGCTGGCCAGATAATTATCCCGACCCAGGATAAACGCCCTGGTATAGCGTCATCTATAACCGATATATTTTTAAGCAATGCATGTGCAATTTTGTTGCGTTCTACATACGCACAGGAATATATCTTGCGAAACGGTAAGATGTGTGAGTGAAGAATAAAATAAATATATTATCGGAAGAAGTTTAGCCATGCTTTGCATTAATTCAGCTTCACTAAATAATAACAAGCAGCAATGTTAATAACCCTCATTTTTAAAATGATTCCGTCACCTTCAACTTATTGATATATAGCTATGTGTAACGCCAGACTCATTTATTTCTCACGAAATATAAATTATTAAAACCCCATGACGATAATACTTTTATTGAACATTTATACAGTCGCATTATTTTTGGTTTCACGCTGGAGCAGGAAGATATGGTTAAGAATATGAACATCCGTCGGAAGTTAACATCGGCTTTTAGCTTGATTATTTTGGTCTTATTAGTGCTAAGTGGCGTATTTTATTATAATTTTTCCACTCTGGTTAACGCAAACAACTGGAATGTGCATACTTATCAAGTCATTGATGAGAACAGAGCACTGACATTAAGCCTGGTAAATATGGAAACCGGCTTACGCGGTTTTGCGCTCACGGGTAAAGAGGAGATGCTGGAACCTTACAACATCGGCATGAAATCATTTTCCAGCCACTGGGACGCACTTAAAGAATTTACCGCCGACAATCCCGCTCAGCAAGAGCGCCTAAAACACCTTTCTGAACAGTATTCGCTGTGGTTACACGACGTCGCCGAGAAAATTATTAACCAGCGCCGGGAAGTCGTGAACCAAAAGATGAGTATTGATGACTTTAATGCCAGTTTCGAAGCGAATACAGGCAAAAGTCAGATGGACACTATGCGGGGCATAATTAATGAGATGATTAATGCGGAAAGTGCATTACTACTCGTCAGGCAAGACACCGTGAAGTCTACTGAGACGCAAACCCGCTCTATTCTTCTTTTTGGCGCCCTCCTGAGCGTGATTATTGCTGTGGCACTGTGCATTATTGTTGCGCGTATCATTACTGCACCGTTGCAGATTGCCGTAAAAACCGCAGAGTCCATTGCGCAAGGTGATTTAACGTCTTCGATTAAAGGACACTCCCGTGATGAAACCGGGCAACTTCTTAGCGCGCTCGATGCCATGCAGATGCAGTTACGTTCACTTGTCGAAAAAATTCAGGATTCAGCAGCGTCAATTGACGAGGCCGCCAGAGAAGTGGCGATCGGAAATACGAATTTATCGAGCCGGACTGAGGAGCAAGCCGCATCACTTATTGAGACCTCGGCCAGCATGGAACAACTAACGGCAACGGTGCGCCAAAACACATCTAACGCGCAGCATGCCAGTACGCTGGCAGCCACTGCCTCATCTGTCGCGGAGCGTGGTGGCAAGGTAGTGCACAATGTCATTAATACAATGAGTTCTATTTCCGACAGTTCGCAAAAAATCGTTGAGATCATCGCGACCATCGAGGGGATCGCTTTCCAGACGAATATTCTGGCATTAAATGCGGCAGTTGAAGCGGCAAGAGCGGGAGAACAAGGCCGTGGTTTTGCTGTCGTCGCCAGTGAAGTCCGGGGACTTGCGCAGCGAAGCGCGACCGCTGCTAAGGAAATAAAAGAGTTGATAGAAGCGTCCAGTGCCAAAGTATCTGAAGGCTCGATGCTGGTCGGTCAGGCCGGTTCCACAATGGATGAAATCATGGCCTCTATTCATGAAGTCTCTTCATTGATGACCGAAATCTCATCAGCATCCGGAGAACAATCTTCCGGCATTGAACATATCAGAGTGGCGGTGAACCAGATGGATGACGTGACGCAGCAAAACGCCGCGTTAGTTGAACAAGCCGCAGCGGCTGCAGCCTCTCTGGAGGAACAGGCGTCAACCTTGACACAAACGGTAGGAACGTTCCGCGTGGTTTAAGTCTTATTGTGCGCCAGGATCGCCATCCTGGCGCACAGGCGTTTTCGCCATAAGCCGGTTTTCATTTAACCGCCAGCGATTTCACGCCTTCAATGCGGGATAAATCCGCGCCAATATCGCTTATTGGCGTACCGGGGCGTAGCGTTAACACGAGAAATAATTCACTTGTTTTATCTCCCGTCTGGCTATTTTTCAGAGAGCGAAAGGCAAATTTAACGTTCCTCTCCTGCAACGCGACCAAAACGATGGGTACACTTTCCGGTTTCAGTTTTATCTGCACGCCATAATGCTTGCTCAAAAAATGATGACTTAACTGCCGGAAGACTTCGAGCACGAAAAGCGTCATAAATGCGCCATAGATGCCAATGGCATACATTCCGCTGCCAATAACCAGCCCAATGGCTGATGTGACCCACATCCCTGCGGCTGTGGTCAGCCCCTTGACGATCTGCTTTTGAATAATAATGGTCCCGGCCCCCAGAAAACCCACGCCACTGACCACCTGTGCCGCCACCCTGCTGGGATCCAGGGCCACATGATTTTCCTGCAAAATATCCTCAAAACCATATTTGGAGACAATCATAAACAGCGCGCTACCAATCCCGACAAGAACATGCGTTCTTAATCCAGCATCTTTCGCGCGCAACTGGCGTTCAAGACCAATAAGCCCGCCAAGTAACCCCGCCAGTGCCACGCGTAGCAATAAATCAGTCACCATTTTTCGCTTCCTTATTTATCCTCACGACTGTCACTTTATTCAACCAAAGCACATCTCAGCGCGAACGCAAGGTCAGCATCAATGACGCCGCGTATCGAGGAAAATCCTCTTTCTCTTTCCTGTTATTCATTTTACTGTCGGGGATGACGTAAATCTGGATGAGGCTTTTAAACAGAACCTATGGAAAAAAACCTGCACACCGCCATTGCTCTGCGTAAAGGGGGCGAATATGAAAAAAGCCGTGAATTACTTGAAGGCCTTATTAATATTGAGGAATTAAAGGCACGCGCGCTGCTCAATATTGCCTGGTCCTGGGACAACCAGGGCGTTGAGGATAGAGCGGAAATATATTATCAAGCCGCTTTAGAGGCAGGCCTTGAAGGTGAAGACAAGTTTGAAGCGCTATTTGGCCTCGCCTGCACTTACCGATGTCTGGGGAAATACACTTTAGCCAAAGCCCGTTTTGCCGAAACACTGGCGACCTGGCCTGAGGCAACGGAAATTATCCCCTTTTATGCCCTGAGCCTGCATAACCTTGGCGAACACGATAAGGCGATGTCGATGATGCTGGAACTCCTTGCACAACATCCACCGACAGAGAATATTAAACGCTATCAAAAAGCGCTGCATTATTACGCCCGGAATCTTACCGGTGCGTAAATAATTAAGCGCAGCCCTGCGGTTTAAAAATGCGGGTTGTTGATGGCGGGTTATTCACCAGTTTTGCCGCCGGCCTGCGGGGTCGGCTGACCAGTTCACCGCCGCAGTTCGGGCAGCGCATTGCCATCTTCTGCGCGCAATCCTCACAAAATGTGCATTCAAACGAGCAAATGCGCGCCTGGGTGGAATCGGGGGGAAGATCGGTATTGCAGCATTCGCAGCCAGGTCTCAATTCCAGCATAACGTATTCCTTTAAGGTGCGTTATCAACGTCGGGTCTGTTCAATCTCATTCAATAACATACCGACATAAATAAAGCACGACTACGGTAAAATATCATGGCTGGATTTAAGGGTGTCGCCCTGGCAAGAACTATTACGCCATCCTTGAGCTAACTGAAAGACCGCGTAGGTCTTGCCAGGGCAACATGTTCTGCCTTTTCTGGTGTTGGCCTAACAGGCAGAACAGAATTGAGTCTATGCCATTGAAAGGATTAATCAAATAAAAATATATCATTGATCGACAAAACCGATCGAATGATCACTTTTTGATCGCCTTTAGCACAAGAGATAAACACCCGGTAGCAACATGGCTACCGGGCGACCTATTAACGTTTCAGGGGCAAGCCAGCCGTTTCGCGGGCGCGCAGGACTGTCAGGAAGGTAATTAACGCAGCGGCCATCACATAATACGCCGGAGAGAATTTGTCCCCCGTCGAGGTTATCAGCCAGATAGAGAACCACGGCGTAATACCACCAAAGAAGGCGACAGCGAAATTGTAGGCAATGGACAACCCGCCATAACGTACACTGGTGGGAAAGAGCTCCGCCATCGCCGCGCTGCAGGCACCGTCAAAGGCCGCGATAAACGCGCCGAGCATCACCATTGCCAGCACCGCTGAGAACATATCACCGTTGGCCATGAGCATCATCGCCGGGTAACTCAGCAGAATAAAACCGGCACATCCCGTCAGCATCAACGGCTTACGGCCAAATTTATCGGATAAATAGCCCATAAAAGGTACCAGTACCGCGACCGAAAACAGGCCTATCGTGGTGATGGCATACGAATCCAGCTTTGAATAGTGCAGCTCTGTCGAAAGGTAACCGGGCATAAAGGTTTGCAGCGTCCAGTGGCCGACCGCTTTGATGACCACAAATCCCACGCAGAAAAGCAGCGCCGCCCAGGCATGAGTCACCGCAGAGCGCAGCGGTGTGGCGTCCGTTTGCCCCTGTTTTTTCGCTTCCAGGAACTCGGGTGAATCTTCCAGATGCGTTCGCAGGTAAAGACCAACCCAGCCTAATGGCCCGGCGATAAGGAACGGGATTCGCCAGCCCCAGTCATTCATGGCGCTTTCGCCCAGAAATGCCGTCAACAGAAAGACCAGCCCGGAGCCTGCCACAAATGCCATAAAGCCAAAGTTATCTATCCAGCAAGTAAAGTAGCCGCGTTTGTTAACGGGCGCGTATTCTGCCAGGTAGGTTGTTGCACCGGAACTTTCACCACCGGCGGCAAAGCCCTGCACGAGTCGGGTGATCACCAGCAACACGGTGGCCGTAATACCAATCTGCTGATAGGTTGGCAACAACCCCATCACAAAGGTCGCGCCCGAGGTCAGAAGAATGACGGTAGCAAGGACTTTTTGCCGCCCTTTCCGATCGCCAAGAGAACCAAAAAACAGACCACCGAGTGGACGCATGACAAAGCCCGCGCCAAAGACGGCGAACGATGACAACAGCGCCACGCTGGGATTTTCCGCGTGGAAGAATTGTAAACCGATGATGGCCGCGAGTGTTCCGTAGAGACCAAAATCGAACCATTCGACGAAATGGCCGACGCCCGTGGCCAGCAGAACTTTACGTAATTTGCGTGACGTAGTGGCATCCTCCGATAAAACCGTCCGTTCGAGAGATTGCTGTGCAGGCTGTGTCATAGCCCCTCCATTTATGACAGTGTTTCTATAATAGATATACTATCTACACTGACAGTTCGAATTTCGCACAGCAACTAACGCCCAAAGTGTGATAGCCGCCCTGCTTTCTCGGTGAAAAACCAAAGACGATCACATTTCTTTTAAGCAAAAAATAAGCCCCGCAACCAGGCGAGGCTTAAAAATAACGACATGATGACACCGCTATCGCATTTATATTTATACACGTTTCTTCGGCATCATGCGCAATAACGTGTTGTCTTTGAAGAAATAATGGTGTGCAAGCGCGGCCAAAGCATGCAGGGCGATGACATAATAACCAAACATCGCCAGCGTCACATGGTATTCCTTAAGCATATCAACCAGATCGAAATTGGCTTCGGCTGCGTGTGGCATCGACAAACCAAAAGCAATCCAGTTACCGCCGCGGTTATACATCATTAACAGGCCCAGAATCGGCAGAGCGATAAACAGCAGGTAAATGATCAGGTGGCCAAGATGCGCCAGTCCGGTCAGCATCGGTGACGGTTTCGGCACGATGGGCGGTGTCGGGCTTTTCAGGCGAACCAACAGGCGTGCGATCATCAATACCAAAATAGTGATGCCACAGGAAACATGGACAATATTGAAATAGGGACGCCAGTCGCGCGGCGCAAAACCACGAAACTCCATGGCGCAATACGTGACAATGACCAGAAGAAACACCAGCCAGTGTATAGCAATTTGAAGCCCGGAATAGTTGCTGCGCATATGAAAATCCTGAAACGAAACAGAAGAAAAGCCAACATACCGGGCTTTTCTTAAAAATTCATTAACTTTTCTTTATCAATTATCAATCGCTTACGTCTGGATGAGAAGCTGTCATTTGCCGTTGTGTGTAACCCAGGCTATGCCTGGTGAAGTGATTTTTTTGAACCCGATGGAGAAGAGTGATGAGTAAAATTGGCATTAATGGTTTCGGGCGTATTGGTCGTCTGGTATTGCGCCGTTTGCTCGAAGTGGGCAGCGATGCACAAGTTGTCGCTATCAACGATCTGACCTCCCCGAAAGTGCTGGCTTATCTGTTAAAGCACGACTCAAACTACGGCCCGTTCCGCTGGAGCGTGGACTTTACAGAAGATTCGTTGATCGTCGACGGTAAAAAAATCACCGTTTATGCAGAAAAAGAGGCAAAACACATTCCCTGGCGCAGCGCAGGCGCTGAGATCATCGTGGAGTGTACCGGTTTTTATACCTCCAGCGAAAAATCACAGGCGCATCTGGAAGCAGGGGCGAAAAAAGTGTTGATCTCTGCCCCGGCCGGCGAGATGAAAACCATCGTTTTTAACGTCAATGACGACACGATCACCCCCCAGGACACCATTATTTCCGTTGCCTCCTGTACCACTAACTGCCTTGCCCCGATGGCAAAAGCGCTGCACGACAGTTTTGGCATTAAGGTGGGTACGATGACCACTATCCATGCCTATACTGGCACCCAGGCACTGGTAGATGGACCTCGCGGGAAGGATCTTCGTGCCTCCCGTGCCGCTGCGGAAAACATTATTCCGCATACCACAGGGGCAGCTAAAGCGATTGGTCTGGTCATTCCGGACCTGAGCGGTAAGCTGAAAGGTCATGCTCAACGCGTACCGGTGAAAACCGGTTCCGTCACAGAGCTGGTCTCCGTTCTCGGCAAAAAAGTCACTGCGGACGACGTTAATCAGGCGCTCAAGAAAGCCACCGAGAATAACGAATCCTTCGGCTATACCGACGAGGAGATTGTCTCTTCTGACGTGATTGGCAGCCATTTCGGTTCGGTGTTTGACGCCACGCAGACCGAAATCACCGAGGTGGGCGACCTGCAATTAGTCAAAACGGTCTCCTGGTACGATAACGAATATGGCTTCGTCACCCAACTGGTTCGCGTTCTGGAAAAATACCGCCAACTCTAAGTTATGAAGCGGGTGGTTTTGCCACCCGCTTTTCCCACCTCGCCCACATTTTCTGGCTGATGCCTGTGATATAAACCACCGTTTCAATTTGTGGAGATACGGCGTGAAGCACATCAGTACGCAAGAGTTAGTTGCCCTTATGCAAGACGCGGTAGATCGTTGCGCGACATTTCCGGTCTGGCCGCAGGGCGAAGCGCCCGGCGCCATTGCCAGCCCGACGGTTTTTCAACTGGAAGAAAATCATACTGGCCCTTCAGCGTTTGACCGTTCTGTCACCGGCGTTCGTGCGCCACAAATTACCGTTTACGCGCCGGAAAAACCCAATGGGGTTGGTATCCTCGTGACGCCGGGCGGTTCGTATCGCCGCGTGGTACTCGATAAAGAAGGCAGCGCCCTGGCGCCCTTCTTCAACGCCCGGGGTTACACACTCTTTGTGATGACCTATCGCCTTCCGGGTGACGGTCATATCGAAGGTGCCAATGCCCCGCTTGCCGATGTTCAGCGCGCGATGCGAACCCTGCGGGCGCGGGCGCAGGAATGGCAGCTTGACCCGGAGCGCCTTGGCGTAATGGGGTTTTCCGCAGGGGGCCATGCCGCCGCCAGCCTTGGGACACGCTACGCCGAAAAGGTCTCTCCGGTTCTGGATGACATTGATGGATTTAGTGCCCGTCCGGCGTTTATGGCGCTGGTTTATCCGGTTATCACCATGCGGGCGGAGATTGACCATCCCGGCTCTCGCCATGAACTTATTGGCGATACGCCTGCGGAGCAGCAGATTCATCATTATTCGTTAGAAGAACGCGCGGACAGTAATACGCCGCCGACCTTTTTACTCCACGCGGTGGATGACCCGGCGGTAAAGGTAGAAAACAGTGTGGTGATGTTTAGCGCGCTGCGTCGTCTTGGCGTGCCGGTTGAGATGCACCTTTTCGAGCAGGGTGCACATGGTTTTGGTATCCGCGATGCGCAGGGGTTACCTGCCGCGGTATGGCCGGATCTGATGATGAACTGGATTGAAACGAAGGTGTGAGTTGTGTGATGTCCCGGATGCGGCGGTGAACCGCCTTATCCTGGCTACGCGATCGCGCCACTCGCGAAATGTGTGCGGTGTGGTTGCGTATCCCTGAGTAGCCCCGGTAAGCGAAGCGCCACCGGGGATATCCCGTTATGCCTGCAGATAGACCATCTGAGTTTGCAGATATTCTTCCAACCCATGACGACCATCCGCGCCGCCAATCCCCGACTTACGCCAGCCAGCATGGAAGCCCTGCATCGCTTCAAAATTCTCACGGTTAATGTAGGTTTCGCCGAACTTAAGCCCTTTAATGGCTTTCATCGCGGTATTCAGGTTTTGCGTATAGACAGAGGACGTCAGGCCGTAATCGCTGTCATTCGCCATCGCCAGCGCCTCTTCCAGCGTATCGAATGCCACAACCGGCAGCACCGGACCAAATGTCTCTTCATGCATAATGGACATCTCCTGACGCACATCCAGCAGCAGCGTTGGCGGGTAGAAATAGCCTTTACCTTCTACCGCTTTACCGCCCAGCACCACACGCGCCCCTTCCGACACCGCGCGGGCGACTTTGGATTCCACGCGCTCCAGGGCGGCGGCGTTAATTAACGGCCCCATTGCGATGTCATTGCGCTGGCCCGGATCACCAAATTGCACCGCCTTCATCGCCTCGCCCAGGCGATTAACAAAACGGTCGTAAATGCCTTTCTGCACATAAACACGTTCGGCGCAGTTACAGACCTGTCCGGTGTTGATCACGCGAGAATCGACAATGGCTTTAACCGCTAATTCCAGATCGGCATCGTCAAGAACGATAGCCGGGGCTTTGCCACCCAGTTCGAGGCAGACTTTGGTGATATTTTTCGCCGCCGCGGCCATGATTTTTTCACCCGCGACCACGCTGCCCGTCATGCTGACCATCGCCACTTTCGGGTTGCCCGCCAGCTCCTGGCCCACGGTTTCACCCCGGCCCAGCACCAGGTTAAAGACCCCTTTGGGTAATCCCACTTCATGCACTATCTGCGCAAAAGCGATGGCGTTATTAGGGGTAAATTCACTCGGTTTGATGACAATGGTGTTGCCGGTAATCAGAGCTGGCGCCAGTTTGCGGGCAATCAGGAAGAACGGGAAGTTCCATGGCAGGATCCCGGTAGTAACGCCCAGCGGACGTTTAAAGACAAAGATATTTTCGCCGGGACGGTCGCTTTGGAGAATTTCACCTTCATAGCGACGCGCCCACTCCGACATATAATCGATATAGTCGGCGGTGAAATTGACTTCCACCTCCGCCAGTTGCTGGATTTTGCCGCCTTCGGCAACAATCAGCGCACTGATTTCGCTCGCTCTGGCACGAATACCCGCGGCAATTTTGCGTAACCACCCGGCACGTTCTATGGCAGGCAATGCTTCCCACGCAGGCTGCGCTTTATCAGCGGCATCAATCGCTTTGCGCGCATCTTCCGCGGTCCCGTCCGGGATACGCGAGAGCAACGCTTCCGTTGCCGGGTTGGTGACATCAATCCAGGCATCGCCCTGCCAGGTAACAAATTGACCATCGATATACATAGGGTGCTGTACGGGTGCTGTCATGACCTGCTCCTGTAATGACATTGTTTTTAACAAGTGAACTCATTGTTAAAAATCTACAAGTGCACGGCCTGTTTCCCAGGGTGGAGAGCGAGTTTTGTGAGTCAACTCATAAAAGAAAAGCATAAACGCAACAATGGAATAACATCAAACCAACATTGATTGCCCGTTTGCGCCAGCGTCGACGCAAACGGGCATCGTTTAAACCAGCGAACGCTGGCGCAGCGTTTCGTAAAGCAGCGCATCGGACTGAAGAACCTGCCACGCTTCCTCAACCGCCGGGGGAAAATCAACGTGAACAATAAAATCGCGTCCTGCCGGGCCATAGCCCTGCGCGTCATCTCTTAAGCGCGGCACTTCGCCCAGAATCAGTGATAAATACCGATCAACTGGCCATAGCCCTTCTTTCGGGGATACAAAAGCCAGACCATCAGCGGTATTCATCAACTCAGGGGTAATCCCTGAGTAACTCAGCCAGTGGGGGGCACTGGCGCAGCCCTGGCTTGCCCGGGTAAATGTCGCCATCGTTCTGCGCTGCAGCGCGGGATCTTGCACAATCAATACGGTTTTGACGTTCATGCCGTGCGACAACATCATATCTATCGAGAACCGGGCATTTTCGCCACAATTCGTTGACTGTTTTTCGACAAAAATCGTTTTGCGCTTAATCTTCCAGAATTTCTCTGCGATATCCGCAATGATTTCCGCCTCTTTGCGCCCCGTGGTAGGGATTAAATTGTAGGCAGAGTGCCGGGAAACCGCGGCGTAAAGGAATGGCGTGGAGTGCCCAATGCCGCCGCTAATGATCAGCGGAATATGCTGAGCCGAAGCTATAGCACAGGCGGCATCAATCACTGGAATCACCGAATGGCCAGGAATGATGACCGCATCGGCACGCACGGGGGTCGGCTTGCTAACAAAATCATTTTGCGCCAGCCACTGACCCAGCGTATTGGCAGCCGCAAGCGTCTGTTCAGCCAGGCGGGGAAAATTCATCATGGAAAGAGCCCTCCATTTTTAAGCCTCAGTACAGCTTAGTGAAGCGTAACTACAGCGTAAAGCACCCTACGATCCCGTCCATTATGCCGACCCTTCCCTGGGCATTGTTATCTTTAAGCGCTTTCCAACAAAACCTGAGCTTTCTAATACACTTGAAATATTCACGCCGTGAACGATAAACTCGTTAGATATCTAACTAATCATCAGAAAACGATATGGATAACCGCGACCTCACTTTCTCTCACCTGCTCTATCTCACGGCCCATCACTGGCGCCTGGCGGTTGACCGTCGCCTGCGAGGGTTGGGCATGAGTCAGGCCAGTTGGGTTGCGGTCGCCGCGATCGCGCGTAATGAAACCCCGCTGTCGCAGAGTGAACTCGCACAGGAGTTGGGCATTGAGAACGCCACGCTGGTGCCGCTGATTAATCGCCTGGTGGAACAGCAACTGGTAGAGCGCGTACTGACCGATCAGGACAAGCGCAAACGCCTGCTGGTCGCAACAGAGCAAGGCATGGCGCTTTACCATCAGGTAAAGACCGTGGCAGATAGCCTGCGCGAAGAAATTTTATCGGTCATCAGCCCTGAGGAGCAGGCACAAACCCGCCGGGTGCTGGAAAAACTGCTCACTGAGGTTGAGAAGAAGTAATGCGCCTGCCGAAAAGCGATCCGTATGCGCCACGAGAATGGGCGCCCCACGAAAAGCCGATGCTGCTGGGATCACCCTCGACCCCGTTTCACAGCACGCCGAAACGCATCGCCTATGGCATCGTCGGCCTGCTGGTCTGTATGACCGGGGCGCTGGGTAATGCCATGGTCACCGCTAATCTGCAAAACCTGCAAGGTACCTTTGCCGCCTGGTCGACGGAAATTGCCTGGCTGCCCGCCGTCTACGTAATGACGAATGTGTCTATTAACCTGCTGCTGGTCAAGTTCCGCCAGCAGTTTGGGCTGCGCGCCTTTACCGAAGGATTTTTGGTGCTGTACGTGCTGGTGACCTTCTTTCACCTCTTCGTTAATGATCTCAGTTCAGCCTTACTGGTGCGCGCGGCCCACGGCATGGTCGCTGCCGCGCTCAGTTCGCTTGGGATCTATTATCAAATTCAGGCATGGCCTGCCCGTCATCGACTGAAAGCCCTGACGATCGGCATCACCGGTTCGTCGCTGGCCATTCCCATCGCGAGGCTGTTTTCCACCGAACTCCTGCAACTTGATGAATGGCGTGGCCTGTACTTTTTCGAACTGGGTCTGGCGCTGATCTCCCTCGCCTGCGTGATGATGCTCAAACTTCCGCCCGGCGATCGCAAGAAAGTCTTTGAAAAGAAGGATTTTATTACCTTCTTTTTGCTTGCGCCCGGTATGGCGCTGATTTGCGCCGTACTGTCGCTGGGTCGTCTCGACTGGTGGTTTGAAGCGCCGTGGATTGGCTGGTCACTGGCGCTGGCGGTGGTGTTGATTGTGAGCGCTATTGTGTTCGAGCATAACCGCAGCAACCCGCTCTTAAATACACGCTGGCTCTCCAGCGGCAGCATTGTGCGGCTTGGTTTAATCATGCTGTTAATCCGTATCGTGCTGGCAGAGCAAAACACCGGTGTATTTGGCTGGTTGCAGTATGTCGGTTTGCAGAACGAACAGATGACCAACCTTGCGTGGTCTATTCTTGCCGGGATTATCTGCGGCATTATCGCCAGTTGTCTGACGATCAAGCCCCAACGCCTGTCCTGGCCTATCGTTACCTCGCTGGTATTGATGATCATTGCCTCGCTGATGGACAGCCAGTCAACCAGCCTGACGCGCCCGGACCAACTGATGATAAGCCAGTTTTTGCTCGGTTTTGGCAGCGCCTTCTTCCTCGCGCCCGCCATGCTGGCCGGGATCGGCGGCGTGGTAGCCGATCCGCGTAATCTGGTTAGCTTTTCGGTACTGTTTGGGATGAGCCAGAATATTGGCGGCCTACTGGGTTCGGCCATTCTGGGGACATTTCAGACCTGGCGTGAGAAATACCACTCCAGCCTGCTTGCCGACCAGCTCACCACGCTTAACCCACTGGTCAACGAACGGCTGCAACTCTACAGCCAGATGTACCAGAGCATGATCGGTGACAGTACGTTACTGAGCGTACAGGCCGCCACCCAACTGCAAAACGTCTCGACGCTGGAAGCGAATATTCTCGCTTATAACGATACTTATCTGTTAACCGCCTCCGTCGCGGCAGCCACCCTGGTGTGGATATTCTGGCGACTGCTACGCCTGCGTATCACCGCGCGTATCGTATTAAGACAGGCAACCGGAACCAAAAAATAAGAGTGTTAACTTTACTGGAGTATCTATGAGCCAGCAGGATGCCGCCAAAGAGCGGGCAAATACCCGCAGTAACCTGCGTGTTGTATCAATTTTCGCCGCTGCCGCTATTGGCATTGTTGGCGTACTGGTGATTCTTTATGCCTGGCAGTTGCCCCCTTTTACCCGGCAAACCCAGTTTACCGATAACGCCTACGTGCGCGGTCTGACGACTTTCATCAGTCCTCAGGTGAACGGCTATATTACGCAGGTGAATGTTCAGGATTTTGCCAGGGTAAAAAAAGGCGACCTGCTGATGCAGATTGACGATCGTATTTATCGTCAGCGCGTCCATCAGGCACAGGCGCAACTGGCAATGAAAATCGCCGCGCTGAATAACAATATTCAGCAACGGAAAAGTGCCGAGGCGGTGATTCAGCGTAACGAGGCAGCGCTGGCCAGTGCGAAAGCGCAGAATATCCAGTCGCAGGCGAACCTTAAACGCGTAAAAGCCCTGAGTGAAGACGGTTCGCTCTCTGTTCGTGAACGCGACGCGGCTCTCGCCAGTGCGGCGCAGGGCAATGCCAGTATTGCGCAGGCACAGGCCACCCTTGACGTCTCCCGTCAGGATCTGCAAACCACTATCGTTAATCGCGGTTCCCTGGAAGCGGATGTGGAAAATGCCAAAGCGGCGCTAGAACTGGCAGATATCGACCTGCAAAACACCCGCATTGTCGCCCCGCGCGACGGCCAGCTTGGACAAATTAGCGTCAGACTGGGGGCATATGTCACCGCCGGTACGCACCTGACGTCGCTGGTCCCCGCCCAACACTGGGTTATCGCCAATCTTAAAGAGACGCAACTGGCGAATGTTCATCCTGGTCAGCCGGTACGATTCACCGTCGATGCGCTCGACGGTAAAGCGTTTGAAGGTCGTGTGGAGAGTATCTCTCCGGCGACTGGCGTGGAATTTAGCGCCATCTCACCGGACAACGCCACGGGCAACTTTGTGAAAATCGCCCAGCGTATCCCGGTACGCATTGAAGTGAATGGCAAAGAAGAAGACGTCGCCCGCCTGCGCCCCGGCATGTCGGTACAGGTCCATATTGATACCCGGGAGGCGAAGCAATGACTGTGCGTCCTCTCGTGGCACTCACCTGCCTGCTGCTGACGGCGTGTCAGTCCGTTGACGTAAAACCGGCGAAACCCACGTTACAGATCCCGGCGGCCTGGCGGAGTGCCGTTGGTCCGTCGAGCCCGGTCGAAAAGGTCTGGTGGCGCAATTTTCACGATAATGCGCTCAACGGTTATGTAGACCAGGCGCTGCGCTATAACAGTGACGTGCTGATTGCCCGTGAGCGGGTCAATGAGTACCAGGCACGGGTTTACGGCACAGAGGGCAGTCTTTTTCCTTCGCTCAGTGCCGGTGTGAGCGGCACGCGCGCCCGGAGCCAGTCTGCGGCCACCGGCCTGCCTATCTACAGCACCTTGTATAAAGGCACGCTCACGGCCAGTTACGATGTGGATATCTGGGGCGTTCATCGCACTACCAGCGATGCCGCACAGGCCTCGCTGGCGGCACAAAAAGCCGCAGCCGCAGCGGCTGATTTAACCGTCGCCGCCTCGGTTGCCTCCGGCTATGTCAGTCTGCTTTCGCTTGATAATCAATTACGGGTAACAGAATCGACCTTAAAAGCCCGGGAAGAAGCGTTCAGGCTGGCGCAGCGTCAGTATGAAACGGGATACAGCTCGCGGTTGGAACTGATGCAGTCAGATTCTGAGATGCGCGCAACGCGGGCACAAATCCCCGGTTTACGCCACCAAATCGCCCAGCAGGAAAATGCGCTTAGTCTGCTCATTGGCGCCAACCCTGGCAGCATCGCCCGGCAAAATGAGCTCGATCAACTCACGCCGCTGAGCATCCCGTCAAACCTGCCATCGTCACTGCTTAATCGTCGCCCGGATATTGCCCAGGCGGAGCAACAGTTGATCGCCGCCGATGCCACGCTGGCTTCCGCGCGCGCCAGTTTGCTGCCATCCATTAATCTCACCGCCACGGGCAGCATTCAGGACAGAACCCTCCCCGGCTTGTTGGATAACCCGCTCCAGCTATGGAGTGTTGGCGGCAGTATTCTGGCTCCGTTGCTTAATCGTCAGGCGCTGAATGCGCAGGTAGACGTGACGGCGTCACAACGAAACCAGGCGCTGTATAGCTATGAAAAGACGGTAAGAAATGCCTTTAAAGAGGTCAACGACAGTCTGGATGCGATAACGCATTTGCAGGAACAACTGGCGGAATTGCAGGCGCAGACGCTGGTCGCGCAGGAGGCATTACGCATTGCGCAAAACCGCTATCGCAATGGTTACTCGTCCTATCTTGATGAGCTTGATGCCCAACGCACACTCTTCTCCGCGCAGCTCAGCGTCGTTCAGGCCAAAAGTAACCTGTTACTGGCACAAATCGATTTATATCGCGCACTCGGCGGTGGATGGTCCACGCCCGCAGTGCGCGATTAACCAGGGAGTTATGTTATGCAGAAACAGTGGTCCAATGTTGATAACTATCTGATTGAAAAACTCATCCCAAAAGATGACATCCTTGAGCAGGTGTTGGTGAATAACCAGCAGGCAGGGCTTCCCGCCTTTGATGTGGCGGCCAACCAGGGTCAGTTACTGGCCCTTTTTGTGCGCATGACGGGGGCTAAACGTATCCTTGAGATAGGGACTCTCGGTGGCTACAGCACCATCTGGATGGCGCGAGAATTACCGACCGACGGAGAATTGTTGACGCTGGAAGCCGACGCGCATCACGCCAGTATTGCCCGGCAGAATCTGCAACTGGCAGGAATGGCTGAGCGAGTAAAACTTATTGAAGGCCCTGCACTCAATTCCCTTGAACAACTGGGCGAACATCCGCCGTTTGATCTGATTTTCATTGATGCCGACAAACCGAGCAACCCGGATTACCTGCGCTGGGCGCTGCGCTATTCCCGCCCCGGTACGTTAATCATTGGTGATAATGTGGTTCGCGACGGTGAAGTGACCAACCCACAGAGTGATGACGCAAGGGTTCAGGGCGTCAGAACCTTTATTGAGATGCTGGGCGAAGACCCACGGCTGACCGCGACCGCGATACAGACCGTAGGCGTTAAAGGGTGGGATGGATTTACCCTGGCGTGGGTGAATGCGTAAGCGTTAGTTCCCGGAGGGCATCGTGCGGCCTGATGCCCTCACCCAGGCCCTCTCCCTCAGTGAGAGGGGACCATTAGTGCTCGCATTTTTTGTGGGGATCCCTCTCCCACAGGAGAGGGAGAAAATCTGCGCCGCATTCGGGATGCAAGAAAAAACTACGCGCTCACCTGCTCCATCGCCTGCAACACGCGCTTATCGGAAACCGGATACGGTGTGCCGAGTTGCTGCGCAAAATAACTGACGCGAAGCTCTTCAATCATCCAGCGAACCGCTTTGACCTCTTCATCTTCACGACGCGCTGGCGGTAGCTTGTTCAGCCACTGCTGCCACGCCTGCTGAACCTGCTCAACTTTCAGCATTTGTGCCCGGTCGCGGTGCGGATCAACCGCCAGCTTCTCCAGACGCTTCTCAATGGCGTGCAGATAGCGCAGCGTATCACCCAGACGGCGGAAACCATTGCCAGTAACAAAACCACGGTAGACCAGCCCGCTCATTTGCGCCTTAATATCCGACAACCCCAGCGCCATGGTCATATCCACACGCCCTTTCAGACGTTTGTTAATGTTGAACACCGCCGTGAGGATCTGCTCGACCTGTTTGGCTATCTCAACCACCGTTTCATTCAAGTCAGCACGGACTTTCTCATGCAGCGCCGTAAAGCCCTCTTCCGTCCAGACTGGCCCCCCCGCCTCGTCAATCAACTTATCGACGCCGCAGGAGATACAATCATCAATCAGATCCAGCACTTTGCCATACGGGTTAAAGTACAGCCCGAGCTTGGCTTTGTTCGGCAACTTCTCATGTAAATATTTGATGGGCGAAGGAATATTCAACAACAGCAGACGGCGTAAGCCGCTCCACATAGCCTGTTGCTGATCAAGCGGATTATCAAACAGCTTGATGGCTACGCTGTCGCGCTCATCCACCAGCGCGGGCCAGGCCTTCACCTTATAGTTGCCGCGTTTCTGCTCGTAACTTTCCGGAAGCTGGCCGAAGCTCCAGATATGCAGCCCACTTTGTTCGATACCGTCGTCTGCCACCGCAGACAGAGTCTCCTGCACTTTTCCTTTCAGCGACGCTTTCAGTGCACTTAATGACGGCCCTTCTGACAGTTTCTTGTTCTTCTCATCTACCACCCTGAAGGTGATTTTCAGATGATCGGGAACCTGATCCCAGTGCCAGTCATCGCGATCAATCGTGTGCCCCGTCATGCGTCGAAGTTCACGCTCCAGCGCATCTAATAGCGGCAGTTCAAGCGGCGTTACGCGGCCTAAAAACGCTTCCGCGTAGTTTGGCGCCGGCACAAAGTTGCGTCGTACCGGTTTGGGTAACGATTTAATCAGGGCAATGACCAGCTCACGACGCAGCCCCGGTATTTGCCATTCAAAGCCGCTTTCTTCAACCTGATTGAGCAACGGCAGCGGAATATGCACCGTCACGCCGTCGGCATCCGCACCCGGTTCAAACTGATAGGTAAGACGCAGTTTCAGGTTGCCCTGATGCCAGAAGTTCGGGTAGTCCAGCTTGCTGACCTTCTCCGCCCCTTCTTTGATCAGCATACTCTTTTCAAAATTGAGCAGATCCGGGGTTTCACGGCTCGCCTTCTTCCACCAGCTATCAAAGTGGCGGGCAGAAATCACATCATGGCTGATGCGCTGGTCATAGAACTCAAACAGGGTATCGTCATCGACCAGAATGTCGCGGCGACGGGATTTATGTTCGAGCTCTTCGATTTCGGCGCGCAGTTTGAGGTTGTCGCGGAAAAACGCATGGCGCGTCTGCCAGTCGCCTTCCACCAGCGCGTGGCGAATGAACAACTCGCGGCACAGGGCCGGATCAATCTGGCTGTAGTTCACGCTACGGGCAGCCACGATCGGCAAACCGTAAACCGTCACCTTCTCCGTTGCCATCACCGCACCCTGCGAACGTTCCCAGTGCGGTTCACTGTAAGAACGCTTGATCAGATGCTGGGCGACAGGCTCTACCCATTCTGGATCAATGCGCGCCGCGATGCGCCCCCACAGGCGGCTGGTCTCCACCAGTTCAGCCACAATGGCCCATTTCGGCGGCTTTTTAAATAAACCGGAACCAGGGAAAATAGAGAAACGCGCATTGCGCGCACCAGTGAACTCCTGTTTATCGGCATCTTTCATCCCGATATGCGACAGTAGCCCGGTCAGCAATGCGATATGGATTTCGCGGTACTCTGCCGGTTCACTGTTCACCGGGATCCCCAACTCTTTCACCACCTGGCGCAGTTGGGTATAGATATCCTGCCACTCGCGCACGCGCAGGTAGTTGAGGTAGTCCAGCTTGCACTGGCGGCGGAACTGATTTGACGAGAGGGCTTTCTGTTGCTCGCCAAGGTAGTTCCACAGATTCACGAACGCAAGGAAATCAGACTCTTTATCGTGGAAACGACGGTGCTTTTCATCGGACGCCTGCTGCTTGTCCATCGGACGTTCACGCGGATCCTGAATAGACAACGCCGAGGTGATGATCATCGCCTCGCGTACACAGCCGTGTTTTTGCGCTTCCAACACCATGCGAGCCAGACGCGGGTCTACCGGCAACTGACTGAGCTGACGCCCCATCGGGGTTAACTTGTAAGCAGTGGCCTGTTCGTCAGTGGTGATAGCACCGAGCTCTTCCAGTAGACGCACACCATCCTGAATATTGCGTTTATCCGGCGCTTCAACAAAAGGAAACGCGGCAATATCGCCCAGCCCCAGCGCGGTCATTTGCAGAATAACGGACGCCAGGTTAGTACGCAGGATTTCCGGGTCGGTAAATTCCGGACGGGAGAGGAAATCGTCCTCTGAATAGAGACGAATACAGATCCCTTCGGAAACACGCCCGCAGCGCCCTTTACGCTGGTTAGCAGAAGCCTGGGAAACCGGCTCAATCGGCAGGCGTTGTACTTTGGTACGGTAACTGTAGCGGCTGATACGCGCAGTACCGGGGTCAATCACATATTTAATGCCCGGCACCGTCAGCGACGTTTCCGCAACGTTAGTCGCCAGTACAATGCGTCGCCCGCTGTGTGACTGGAAAACGCGGTTCTGCTCACTGTTAGAGAGCCGCGCGTAGAGTGGCAACACTTCCGTATGACGCAGATCGCGCTTGTTCAGCGCATCGGCGGTATCGCGGATTTCACGCTCACCGCTCATAAAAATCAGGATATCGCCCGGCGCTTCCTGGCTTAGTTCATCCACTGCATCGAAAATGGCCTGTAGCTGATCGCGCTCGGTATCGTCCGCTTCTTCAACAATAGGCCGGTAGCGCACTTCCACCGGATAAGTACGACCGGATACCTCAATGATCGGCGCATTATTAAAGTGGCGCGAGAAACGTTCCGGATCGATGGTCGCCGATGTAATGATGATTTTCAGATCCGGACGCCGGGGTAGCAGCTCTTTCAGGTAGCCGAGCAGGAAATCAATGTTCAGACTGCGCTCGTGCGCTTCATCGATAATAATGGTGTCGTACTGCATCAACAGGCGATCCTGCTGGATTTCTGCCAGCAGGATGCCGTCAGTCATCAACTTCACCAGGGTGTTGTCGCTGACATGATCGCTAAAACGGACTTTATAGCCGATACAAGCGCCCGGCTCGGTTTGTAGCTCTTCGGCAATGCGGTTTGCGACGGTGCGTGCCGCCAGGCGGCGCGGCTGGGTATGACCAATCAGCCCTTTCACCCCACGCCCCAGTTCCATACAAATTTTTGGTAACTGGGTGGTTTTCCCGGAGCCGGTTTCACCCGCGACGATCACGACCTGATTGTCACGTACAGCCTCAAGGATCGCCTGTTTCTTCTGACTTACCGGCAGGTTATCGGGATAGGTAATGGCGGGACGTGAGGCTTCACGCAGCATAACCTTCCCTGCGGCTTCGTTCATCTCCTGAGCCATCGCCTGAAAAATGCCCTGCTGTGCTTCAGGATTTTTAACTTTCTTTGCCCCCTGCAGGCGGCGGGCAAAACGCAACCGATCGCGTAGCATCAGCGAGTCTAATTGCTGATGAAGATCGGATAAGGTCAATTTCTTTTGTTCTGTCATAGTGTTATCGGTCAGCGCACTGACGGGAAAAATCTCTTTGGCTTAATACTTGTAGGATACCACATCGTAATAAATCATTTCTTGTTCAAGAAATTTGAATAGAGGATTCGATATATTGCGCTATTCATGCAGCAATTTTGTGAATAGAGTGTCATTCAGTAACGGGGCACGCGCCCCCATATCAAATAACAAGGATACACCCATGAGCAAAGTATTAGTTCTTAAATCCAGTATTCTGGCAGGGTACTCTCAGTCTGGTCAGTTGGCTGACTATTTCGTTGATCAGTGGAAAGCAAAACACGCCGCTGATGAGATCACCGTTCGCGATCTGGCGGCAAACCCTATTCCGGTACTGGATGGCGAACTGGTTGGCGCGCTGCGTCCTTCAGATGCCCCGCTGACACCGCGTCAGCAGGAAGCGCTGGCCCTTTCTGACGAGCTGATTGCTGAACTGCAAGCGCATGATGTGATCGTCATTAATGCCCCGATGTACAACTTCAACATCCCGACACAGCTAAAAAACTATTTTGACCTGGTGGCTCGTGCTGGCGTCACCTTCCGTTATACCGAGAAAGGCCCGGAAGGTCTGGTAACCGGTAAACGCGTTGTTGTTGTTTCCAGCCGCGGCGGTATTCACAAAGATACCCCAAGCGATCTGGTTGCACCGTACCTGAAACTGTTCCTGGGCTTTATCGGTATTACCGACGTGAACTTCGTGTTTGCAGAAGGTATTGCTTACGGTCCGGAAGTTGCCACCAAAGCGCAGACCGACGCAAAAGCGGCGATCGACAGCCTGGTCGCAGCCTAAGTGTTATTACCCTCCTGCGCTCGCAGGAGGGTTCTGTTTCTCCAGCAATGTCTCCACTTCCTTATCCGCTTTAATATTGATGTCGTGCTCGATCTTCACATTCATATTGATGGTGATCGGCTCTTTCGGCGCAGCCACTTCAATCCTCGGCGTACAGGCAGCCAGCATCATCGTCATCATTATCACTGGCAGGGTTTTCATTGTTTATCCTCACACTCTTTTCCGTTGGCACAGGGGACCGCAGGCAGCTTTGCCTTTTGTTTTAGCAGCGACTGAAGATTGTCGCCGAAGCGCAAACTGCGCCACAACGCAAAGACATTCTCTTCGTGGGTATAGTTCAGGTTCACTGTATTACTTTTCCCTTCCACAAAACTGGTGCCTTTGATGGCCGCCTTCATTTTTAGCACGCCCTGACGGTCCAAATTGAGCGTCGTCCAGGAGCGTGAAATCTCCATATAGCGCAGCCAGTTGATAGCCGCACCGGCTGCTATGTTGTCTTTCACCAGCGCGTCTGCCGTGTCTTTATCCACGCGCAAAGTCATGGGGCCGGGGTTATGCAGCCAGCCGTCTTTGATAATCCATGTGCCGTTGTTATCGAGCCATAACGGTAGCGCGCCGTCAAAAGGACCGGACATCGCAAACTGTTTAGGGTTAATGGCGCTGATTAACTCGCTTGATGAGATATTGCGCAAGCGGAGCAGAGCCGGATCGTGTTGCGGTAAACGTAACTGACTCATCGTGACCTTGCCGCCCAGTACATCAATACTGACGTTACTCAACTGTAAGGGATTTTCTTCACTCCAGGGATAACTGCCCTGTAAATCGGCGGCAATATTGCGTGCCGTCACCTGATTCACCACTTCGCCAATACGCAACGAAACCGGCCTGCGTGTACCCAGTTGCCAGTTACCTTCGCGGTAACGGAAAGGTAGAACAAAATCGACACCGGAAAGTTGGTTATCCGGCATCCAGGCGCTGCCGCCACGCAACACTCCGTGCCCACCCGCCTCAAAACCCTGCCCGGCGGCGGCAGAAAAGGCCACCTGGGCATACAAAGAACCGTCCAATAAATTCATCTTCCAGTCTGGCGGCACCAACGGCTGGAACACCGTCAGCGACTGGCGCGGCCACCAGGCTTGTCCGCGCAGGCGCTCACCGTCCCAGCGCCCGTTTACCCGTACCGGGCCAATTTTTTCAGCGCGTAAATCGCCTTTGAATTGGAAGATGGTGGGTTCGCTCCCTTCTACGCTAAACGTTAACGTTGAAGGTGGCAGCACGCTCCCGCCAGTGAAGGTCGTCTTTCCGGCATCCAGGGTTAACGCGCCACTAAAAAAGGGGTGATCCTCATCGCGCAGCCAACGCACCGGCTCATTCAAGACCAGACGTGGCGAGCTTACATGCATCGTGCCGTACTGCAACTGGTCGAAACCGGTAGATAGATCGCTGAGCAAAATGGTTTTATCACGCCATTCGCCGCGCCCGTTGACATCCCAGCGGGCGTTCATTGGGGTAAAGTTACCCGTCCCCCAGTAACGCCATTGCCACAAACCATCATCTGGTAGAAAATCACGCGCCTGGCCGTCAAGGTGTAAAATAAAATCCCCCATCGCATTTTCATGGGCACGCAAAATGGCCTGCAATCGCCCGTCCACGCCCTTCTGGGTAACTTTGACGCCCGCCAGTGGCCAGCGAATATCATCAATATTGAGCGCGTCGATCACGCGTCCGCTTGAGCGCAACAGCGCGCCGGGCGTAAATGCCAGTGTCGGGTCGCTAAGCCCGCCCGTCAGATGCGTAGGCAGCACGGCGTAGAAGATCATCTCCCCCTGTTTAGCTTCACCCGTCAGTTGCAGTGGCATATCGCTGTTCACCATATTGAGACGCCCCGGCCCTATGGTGAGTACCGCATTCCCTTTTCCGGCATCGCCCTGCGTCAGAACGTTCAGACGCCCGCTGATTTCTGCTTTCTGCAACCCCTCCTGCCAGCCATCGATACGTAATCCGACGCGTCCGCTTAGTGGGAAACCCTGATAAGGCCAGTTCCAGCGGCCATCGCTGATGGTTAACCGTTCACGTGTCGCCTGCCAGGGCAGATCCAAAATAGGTTCCGGATTGTCGCGTGCGGTAATAATGAGTTGCCCTTCATTATTGCGCCACTCCAGATCGGCATCGACCAGCGACGGTTCCGTTGGCAGCGTGAGCGTGGTCTGGGCATGACCATTAACCGGTATGCCGTTCGGTACATTTGGCAGGACAAACTCGCCGCCCAGCGTGACAGGCGGTTCGCCCTCGATCAGACGTAACTGCATTTGTGTCAGGGTGAGCATCTGCCCGCGCAGCCTGGCCTTAAAGGAGACCTGGTCGCCGTCATAGTGGAGATCCTGATTCTCTTTGGATAACGCCAGCGAGATTTTTCCTTGCCACTCTTGCCAGGGCGAGACGGTGAAACGGTCAATGTTAACCCACGTTTTCGGCAACATGGATTGCCATTCCGCCAGCGTTGTCGGCGCACCAGGCGACGGTTCTGTCTCGGGAAGTTTCGCTAAACAGGTGGTGTTGATGTCCAGCGACCCTATATCCAGTTTCCAGCGGCTCGGGTGCGTCAGTTGCGCATTTTTGACCAGCGCCACAGGACAATCTTCAATCAGGTAATGCAGGTCCGGGATTTGCAGCGAGTGACGGGTAAAACGTGGGCTTTCTTCGAAGACTATACGTGTGCCTGCGGGCAGCCAGATGCCTGCAAGCGTCGGCACCCAATACGCGAGCGTCAGCAGCAGCGTCAACGGCAGCAGAATAAACAGTAGTAGCAATGCGATTGCGGCTTTGTATTTACCCTTCATGGGCAGTTAATATCCTGATTTTGCGTATAATTAAGCCGATTCTGGCCATTATTGTGGCATGTTTAGCCTGACAGGTGAAGTCGCTGCCCCTTTTAAGCGTAGATGTTTTAAACTGTTTTATATGTCTCTGTTTATCAATTATTTTTTAGTATTTACACAATTATTTTAACCATGTTAATGTGGTGACAAACCTAATGGAGAAAGTCTTATGAAACTCGCGGTATACAGCACAAAGCAATACGATAAAAAGTATTTGCAGCACGTAAACGAGCAGTTCGGCTACGAGATTGAATTTTTTGACTTTCTACTCACAGAGAAAACGGCAAAAACGGCTAATGGCTGCGAAGGCGTCTGTATTTTCGTTAACGATGACGGCAGTCGCCCGGTTCTGGAAGAGCTGAAAAAGCATGGCGTTAAATTCATCGCACTGCGTTGTGCCGGCTTCAATAACGTCGATCTTGATGCGGCAAAAGAGCTGGGACTCCACGTGGTACGTGTCCCGGCATATTCCCCGGAAGCCGTGGCAGAACACGCTATCGGGATGATGATGGCATTGAACCGTCGTATTCACCGCGCGTATCAGCGTACCCGCGACGCCAACTTCTCACTCGAAGGGCTGACGGGCTTTACCATGTACGGTAAAACGGCGGGGGTTATCGGTACCGGGAAAATTGGCGTTGCCGCGCTGCGGATCCTGAAAGGTTTTGGCATGCGACTGCTGGCGTTTGATCCGTACCCGAGCGCTGCCGCACTCGAGTTAGGCGTAGAATATGTCGACCTTACGACGCTTTTTTCCGAGTCCGATGTTATCTCCCTGCACTGCCCGCTGACGCCGGAAAACTATCACCTGCTTAACCACGCGGCCTTCGATCAAATGAAGGATGGCGTCATGATCGTTAACACCAGTCGTGGCGGTCTGATTGATTCGCAGGCAGCGATTGAAGCGCTGAAAAACCAGAAAATCGGTTCGCTTGGGATGGATGTGTACGAGAACGAACGCGATCTCTTCTTTGAAGACAAATCTAATGACGTCATTCAGGACGACATTTTCCGTCGACTGTCAGCCTGCCATAACGTGCTCTTTACCGGCCATCAGGCATTTTTGACGGCAGAAGCGCTGATCAGCATTTCAGAAACCACACTGAATAATCTGCGCCAGCTTGAGAACGGCGAAACCTGCCCGAACGCACTGGTGTAAACACTGCGGTTCCCTTCATCCGAAGGGAACCCTTTAAGACAATTCCTGCCAACACTCAATTACCGCAGTCTGTTACTATCCTGCCGTTACGTTGATTTTCTTTGAGGACCCAATGAAAAGGATCATTACCCTGTTAGCCTTTGGCGTGCTGCTATCCGGCTGTGTAAGCCATGGTGTGAGCAAGAATTCAGTAAACGAAACGCAGCTTGCACAGCATCGCTTCGTGCTCGATACGGTCAACGGACAAGCTGTCGAGAAAGGCGAGCATCCGGCAGACATCCATTTTGACAATAAAATGGTTGTCTCTGGCAGTATGTGCAATCGCTTTACGGGTCAGGGGAAATTATCCGAAGGCACGCTGACGGTGAAAAAGATGGCCATGACGCGCATGATGTGTGCTGATGCCCAGCGCAACGCACTGGACAACATCATCGGTAAAATGCTCAGTGAAGGTGCCCAGGTCGATCTGACCGATGGTCAGCTTACGCTGACAACTGCCGATCAAACGTTAATTTATACCCAGGCCGATCAGGCTCAGTAAGCGCCACAACTTCCGGCGGCAAGCGACTGTTCGCTACAACGTTTGCCGTTAGGGAGTGCGCACATCCCGATTGCAGATCCATCCAGTTGGCGTGCGACAGACAATGACCCACCGACCATTGCGCAATTCGCCTCACCGCTGCTGGACATTGACGCACGTAACCCCGGCGCCACATGTGCGGCCGTTGCCTGCTGAACGGGTTCACTGCTGCATGCAGAGAGTAATAAAACAGCACACCCTACCCAAAACGCTGAACGCATTTCTCATCCCCCAATGATTTAGCAAAACCTAAGCATCATAGGCAGCACAGTCCGTTACGTCGAGACCGAAACTGCACCTTTATGCGCTCTGGAAACATTTTGATGCTATTTTTTTGCGCAAACGCAAAATAGCACATCGCAATAGAGTAATTGACGTTATGCCTGAAACGGATTTAGAGATAAGACGCAGTCAAAATTGATGTATAACGAGATAATCGTGCGCCATTGTGCAGGCTGGAAATAAAAAAACCTGTCAGATGGACAGGCTTCGAAGACGTTTACTCACACACCTTTTTAGCGTTGTGCTTTACGGAAGAACTGCTCCATCGATTCCCGGACATGTTCATCCGGATTTTCGGCAAGATCACCCTCTCCTGAGGAATGCCGGACAATATTATTATGCCCTTGCAGAAGAACCGGAGGCTGTTCTGTGTAAGCTGCCGCCGAGCCCAATGATAAAATCAGTAAAAACCACGCCGTTCTTAACGTCTTACCCATCATCAATGACCCTGTAAGTTGATAACTTGCAGCGGCTATATTGCGGGAGCAAAAGTAAAAAGCTGTATGCGATGTTTAAACGTATCAAGGAAGCTGTGAGCAACTGCATAGGCAGAAAAGACATTGCGCGCCAACAGGCTCCTGCGGATCCCCTGATAAAAGGCAGATTGCGTGTACAAAAAAGGCCCGCCAGAGCGGGCCTAAGACAGGCAAACTATTAACGGAAATTATCCGGCGTGATGCTCAATCACTTTTTGACTGTTCTCAATGGCAATTTTCCTGGGTTTTTCATGCTCAGGAATATCCTGGTAGATATTCACCTCTAAAAGGCCGCTTTCCAGTTTCGCATTGCTGACCTTAGCATGCTCTGGCAGCGAGAAACTCAATCGAAAATCAGAACGGCGTATACCTCTGTAAATCCACCCTTGTTCATCCTGAGAGTCATTAACCGCACGTTTACCAGAGATATGCAACGTGCCGCCCACGGTTTCGATTTCCAGCTCGTCTTCTTTCCAGCCTGGAACGCTTACGTTTAGAAGGTAGTTATTTTCGTCGACTTTTTTCAGATCATAGGCCGGTAACGCCGAGACAGGCGCATCCCCGGTTAACTGACTAAAAAGTTTGTCGATACGGTTGAATCGGTCAGCAAAGACAGAATCAGAAAAGCCCGGAAGTGCTGACAAGGTTCTGAGTGCCATAAATTAACCTCCTGAATGTTGGATTCAAAAGTTCAAGTTAAAGGCAAGCGTGGCTTGTCCGCTGATAAAAATAAGCGCCGAAAACGGTTTTTCAAGCCCTGAAGAAAAATTTTTTTCTGCGGCCCGTTACAGACGTTCGCCTACCCTCCTCGCAAAACGAATTAGTGCTACTCAAGGGAAAATGGCGATCACAAAATTGCGCTATTTTCCGGGAGTGGACATGACGCGACATGCTCAACAGGTTACGACCAGCGCCCGAACGACGGAATGCAATATATTCCTCAGGCTTATAACTTTCGCTAAAGCCCATGAGATCAAAAACCTTTGCTTCCTGGCTGTCTATACTGACTGAAAGCATGATGAGGGGCGGCTGCAGGTATGAAAGAAGAACGGACTATGAGCCATAACCCTGAAAGCGAAGCGAACATACACCAGAACGAACGTGATAAATCTATTTAATAAAAAAATGCTTGTAACTGCCCTGCTGGTGCACCAGAGAGTCGCGATGCAAGCATAAAGCCGCTTTAAAACTGACATTTAAGCAATGAGAGTTTCCATATGATCACTATTGACGGTAATGGCGCGGTCGCTTCGGTGGCGTTCCGTACCAGTGAAGTTATCGCCATCTATCCTATTACCCCCAGTTCAACCATGGCTGAGCAGGCAGACGCCTGGGCCGGGAATGGGCTAAATAACGTTTGGGGTGATACGCCACGCGTTGTGGAGATGCAATCCGAAGCCGGGGCCATTGCTGCGGTACACGGTGCATTGCAAACGGGCGCGCTTTCTACCTCCTTTACCTCGTCGCAGGGTCTGTTACTGATGATCCCGACGCTGTATAAACTCGCCGGTCAGCTCACGCCGTTCGTGTTGCACGTGGCGGCCCGTACGGTTGCTACCCATGCGCTCTCTATATTCGGCGATCATTCCGATGTGATGGCTGTCCGTCAGACTGGCTGCGCGATGCTCTGTGCGGGGAGTGTGCAGGAGGCGCAGGACTTTGCGCTGATCTCACATATCGCGACGCTCAAAAGCCGTGTGCCGTTTATTCATTTCTTTGATGGCTTTCGTACCTCGCACGAAATTAACAAGATTGTACCGCTCTCTGACGATACGATCCGCGCCCTGATGCCACAGGACGAGATTGATGCCCACCGTTCCCGTGCGCTCAATCCTGAACACCCCGTCATTCGCGGTACCTCCGCCAACCCGGATACCTATTTCCAGTCACGTGAAGCGACTAACCCCTGGTACAACGCCGTCTATGACCACGTTGAGCAGGCTATGGATGCGTTTGCCGCCGCCACCGGACGCCAGTACAAGCCGTTTGAGTATTACGGACATCCTCAGGCTGAGCGCGTCATTATGCTGATGGGTTCGGCAATTGGTACCTGTGAAGAAGTCGTCGACGAACTGCTCACCCGCGGTGAGAAAGTCGGTGTACTGAAAGTGCGCCTGTTCCGTCCGTTCAGCGCGCAGCATCTGCTTGCCGTCTTACCGGAATCGGCAAAAACTATAGCCGTACTCGATCGCACAAAAGAGCCAGGGGCGCTGGCTGAACCTCTCTATCTGGACGTGATGACCGCGCTCGCAGAAGCCTTTAATAGCGGTGAACGCGAAACCCTGCCCCGGGTTATCGGTGGGCGCTACGGATTATCATCCAAAGAGTTTGGCCCGGATTGCGTTCTGGCCGTCTTCAATGAACTGCGCGCCAGCAAACCTAAACCGCGTTTTACCGTCGGCATTTATGATGACGTGACAAACCTGTCGCTGCCATTGCCGGAAAACACGTTGCCATCAAAATCCCGGCTGGAAGCCCTGTTTTATGGACTTGGCAGTGACGGGAGTGTTTCAGCCACCAAGAACAACATCAAGATTATTGGTAATTCAACGCCGTGGTATGCACAGGGGTATTTTGTTTACGACTCCAAAAAAGCGGGCGGCCTGACAGTTTCGCACCTGCGCGTCAGTGAACACCCGATTCGCTCAGCCTATCTGGTCTCGCAGGCGGATTTCGTTGGCTGCCATCAATTGCAGTTTATCGATAAATATCAGATGGCGGAGCGCCTGAAACCTGGCGGCATTTTCCTGCTCAACACCCCGTACAGTGCCGACGAAGTGTGGGATCGACTGCCGCAGGAAGTTCAGGCCGTGCTGAACCAGAAGCAAGCCCATTTCTACGTCATTAACGCCGCGAAAATTGCCCGCGAATGTGGCCTGGCCGCACGAATCAACACGGTAATGCAGATGGCCTTCTTCCATCTGACCCGCATCCTGCCAGGCGACAGCGCGCTGGCGGAGTTGCAAGGGGCCATTGCCAAAAGCTACAGCAACAAAGGTCAGGAACTGGTTGAGCGCAACTGGCAGGCCCTGGCAATGGCGCGCGAATCGCTGTTCGAGGTTCCGCTACAACAGGTGAATCCGACCAGCGCGCCCCGCCCACCCGTAGTCTCCGATGCCGCTCCCGATTTCGTTAAAACCGTTACGGCCGCCATGCTGGCAGGCCTGGGTGACGCCCTGCCCGTCTCTGCGCTGCCGCCAGACGGTACATGGCCGATGGGCACCACTCGCTGGGAGAAACGCAACATCGCCGAAGAGATCCCTGTCTGGAAAGAGGAGCTCTGTACGCAATGTAACCACTGCGTTGCGGCCTGCCCACATTCAGCCATTCGCGCCAAAGTGGTTTCACCCGAAGCGATGGAACAGGCTCCGGCAAGCCTGCATTCACTGGATGTGAAATCTCGTGATATGCGTGGACAGAAGTACGTGCTGCAGGTGGCGCCAGAGGATTGCACCGGGTGTAACCTGTGCGTGGAAGTCTGCCCGGCCAAAGATCGTCAGAACCCGGAAATCAAAGCCATCAATATGATGTCGCGTCTGGAGCACGTTGAAGAAGAGAAAGTGAATTTCGACTACTTCCTCAATCTGCCGGAAATTGACCGCAGCAAACTGGAACGTATCGATATTCGCACCTCGCAGCTTATCAGCCCGCTGTTTGAATACTCCGGCGCCTGTTCCGGCTGCGGCGAAACGCCGTACATCAAGCTGTTAACCCAACTGTATGGCGATCGCATGCTGATAGCTAACGCCACCGGGTGTTCGTCGATTTATGGCGGTAACTTACCTTCCACACCGTATACCACTGATGCGGCAGGACGTGGCCCGGCATGGGCGAACTCCCTGTTTGAGGATAACGCCGAGTTTGGTCTGGGCTTCCGCCTGACGGTCGATCAGCACCGCAAACGCGTGATGCGCCTGCTGGAACAGTTCGCCGCGCATATTCCAGGCGAACTCAACGATGCGCTGCATACCGATGCGACACCGGAAGAGCGTCGTGAACAGGTTGCCTCGCTGCGTCAGGCACTGGCCGGTGTCGAGGAAGCCAAAGAGCTGTTAACCGATGCTGATGCACTGGTCGAGAAATCGATCTGGCTGATTGGCGGCGACGGCTGGGCCTATGACATTGGTTTCGGCGGACTTGATCATGTGCTCAGCCTCACCGAGAACGTCAATATCCTGGTGCTCGATACGCAATGTTATTCCAACACCGGCGGTCAGGCATCCAAAGCCACGCCGCTTGGTGCGGTCACCAAGTTTGGTGAACATGGCAAGCGTAAGGCTCGTAAGGATCTTGGCGTCAGTATGATGATGTACGGCCATGTTTATGTCGCGCAGATTTCACTTGGCGCGCAGCTCAACCAGACGGTAAAAGCGATTCAGGAAGCGGAAGCCTACCCTGGACCGTCGTTGATCATTGCCTATAGTCCCTGTGAGGAGCATGGCTATGATCTGGCGTTAAGCCATGATCAGATGCGTCAACTTACGGCAACCGGCTTCTGGCCACTGTATCGCTTCGACCCGCGCCGTGCGGATGAAGGCAAATTGCCGCTGGCGCTCGATTCCCGTCCACCGTCTGATGCACTGGCCGAAACGCTGCTCAACGAGCAACGCTTCAGGCGGCTTAACGCCCAGCAACCGGAAGTGGCAGAACAGCTCTGGAAAGATGCCGCCGCCGATCTGCAAAAACGCTATGACTTCCTCGCCCAAATGGCAGGAAAATCGGAAAAAAGCTCGACGGAATAACAAGATAAGTTGAACAAAAAGCCTGCATGTTTGCAGGCTTTTTATTTCTTTGCGTCTTGCAACAGACGGCGCATCTGGTGGATGATAAACCTTCCCCGCGCCGAGTTGTAAAGGACACCCAGCATGCGACACCATCCCGTAAAATCCTCCCGTATTGCGTCCATTGCCTATGATGAACGCACAAACACGCTGGAAGTCCGTTTTCACGATAAAAGCACCTGGCAGTACCACGGCGTGCCCGAAAGAATTTTCACAGTATTTCTGACGGTTGTATCGAAAGGCCGCTATTACGATGGCGTAGTGAAAGGCAAATTTCCGGAAAAGAAAGTGGCCTGAAAGGCAGGCAAAACCTCACAATACATGTAAAAAAGTGGCGCATTGTCTGAAAATCCTGCCAAACAGACGCCGCTGATATAAAACTGTCAAATAAGTGCGCCATACTCATGTTCAGACCTGAACATTGGTCTGACGACTCCTTAGCCATTGAGAACGATTGAATGAAATTAAGCAGAACTCGCCGCACGATGCAGATTCACTGGAGCCTGCAGCGTCAACGCGAAAACCAATGGAAGAAGTTCAGCCTTGTGCTGACTAACCGCAGATCCTGAATACCTGTCTTTGTCCGCCGTTATGTTCCCTCAACGTAACGGCAATGCCCTTTCCTCTTACCGCTAAACGCCTCAATAAGTACTCACAACGGTCATTCTGGTGAGAGCCGTTAAGCAATAGTCGTTTTTCGCGTTATAACATTTGCAGAGCCGATCCGGTTTGGGTAATGTGCTCTTCTGCTTTTTCACCTCTGGCATTAGAGAACAGTTATGAGACTGGGTATTGCTTTCCCCATCATCGTATTTATCGTCGCTGTCGCATTTCTCAGTTGGTTTATTATCGGTGGCTACGCTACGCCGGGCTAATAGCGGCATTCATCCCTGCCATCGTCTCCGCGATAAAAATCCTGTATTCGCCGTCAAGCATTGCTACAATCTCGCTTTAGCGCCCATATCTGTTGGTCAGGCATGCCTGATTGACGTTGAACACCTGAATTGAGCCTTTTTTTCATGTCGCAAAATCAAGAAATTACCAAAAAAGAACAATACAATCTGAACAAGCTGCAAAAACGTCTGCGCCGTAATGTGGGCGAAGCGATTGCCGACTTCAATATGATTGAAGAAGGCGACCGCATCATGGTCTGTCTCTCCGGCGGTAAAGACAGCTATACCATGCTGGAAATTCTGCGCAATCTGCAACAAAGCGCGCCGATCAATTTCAGCCTTGTGGCGGTCAACCTCGATCAGAAACAGCCGGGCTTTCCGGAGCACATTCTGCCAGCTTATCTGGACCAGCAGGGTGTCGAATATAAGATCGTCGAAGAGAACACCTACGGGATCGTAAAAGAGAAAATTCCGGAAGGGAAAACCACCTGTTCGCTCTGCTCACGCCTGCGTCGCGGCATTTTGTACCGTACGGCCACTGAGCTGGGAGCCACTAAGATCGCGCTGGGCCATCACCGTGACGACATTTTGCAAACGCTGTTCCTGAACATGTTCTATGGCGGCAAAATGAAAGGCATGCCGCCTAAGCTGATGAGCGATGATGGCAAACATATCGTGATTCGCCCGCTCGCTTACTGCCGCGAAAAAGATATCGAGCGTTTTGCCGAAGCAAAAGCATTCCCAATCATTCCCTGCAACCTGTGCGGTTCACAGCCGAACCTGCAACGTCAGGTTATTGCCGATATGCTGCGCGACTGGGATAAACGTTATCCTGGGCGTATTGAGACGATGTTCAGTGCGATGCAAAACGTCGTGCCTTCGCATCTGAGCGATACCACCCTGTTTGATTTCAAATCTATTCATCACGGTTCTGCGGTAGTGGACGGTGGCGACCTCGCCTTTGACCGCGAAGAGATCCCTTTACGGCCAGCAGGCTGGCAGCCTGATGAAGACGACGGCGATTTCGCTGCCAGTCGCCTCGATATACTTGAAATCAAGTAAGCCATCAGCCCTCTTTCACAGAGGGCTTTTTTCTATCTGTGCGGCGGTGGATCGACAATGGGACGAGGGTCCGGGTCGAACGGCGGGTCGGGAATGGGCTGCGGTTTTGGTATAGGGTCAGGCACTGGAACCGGATCTGTTGGAAGTGGGTCGCTCATCTGCAGTGTGGTTAATGTACGCATTTTCGCCTCCTTCTTTCGCATTGCCATCCTTTAAGGGTAGACCGGACAAACTGAGAGGCAAAAAAAAGCCGACTCTTTTAAGTCGGCGTCGTACGAATCAATTGTGCTATGCAGTAATTCAAAAAAGGAAGTAAGACAATATGGAGCGCAACGCCCATCGCTTGACGTTGCATTCACCTGCGAGTGCAATATTGCACTGGTTGCGTAGAGCATTTATTGATATCGCTCAAAGTAAACGGCGTTTTTATGTTCAATTTTTGTTAAAAAAGTGAAATTTTACAGCCATTTACTACGATGCAACCACCAGGTAACACCCCCTATCAGGATGACCAACATAATGCAGAAAAGTGCGAAGCCAAATCGCCAGCCACCGCCGGGTATTCCGCCTAAATTGACACCGAACAACCCGGTCAAAAAGGTGCTGGGCAGGAAGACCATTGCCATCAACGACATGGTGTAAGTTCTGCGCGCTAACGACTCCTGCATCACCTGCGTGATTTCATCCGTCATCACCGCCGTGCGCGCGATACAGGCATCAATCTCATCAAGTCCCCGCCCCAGTCGGTCTGCAATATCTTGCATACGACGACGCTGATCGTCGGTCATCCACGGCAGCCGCTCGCTGGCCAGACGGGCAAAAACATCGCGCTGTGGCGCCATATAGCGACGCATCACGATCAACTGTTTACGCAGTAATGCAAGGAAACCTCTGGGGGGAATCTCCTGATCAAGCAAATTGTCTTCAAGGTCGATAATCTTATCGTGTAGCTCTTCAATAAACTCGCTGGCATGGTCGGTCAATGCATCACAAACATCCACCAGCCAGCCGCCGCAGTCCGTCGGCCCGGTCCCTTCCTCCAGGTCGCTCACGACATCATCCAGCGCCAGCACCTTACGCTGACGCGTTGAGATAATCATCCGTTCATCCATATAAACACGCACGGCCACTAACTGGTCCGGGCGCTCGTCTGTGCTGCCGTTAATGCAGCGCAGCGTGATAAGCGTACCTTCCCCTACGCGACTGACACGTGGACGCAGGCTTTCACCGGCCAGCGCGTTACGCACGCTATTAGGTAACTGCGGCGTTGATGCGAGCCATTGCGCGCTCTCCTGATTGGTATAATTCAGGTGCAGCCAGCAAGGATGCTGTGCATCAATCACATCATCCGGTTCCAGCGGTTTGACTCCGCCCTTTCCATCCAGACGCCAGGCGAAAACCGCATCCGGAATATCAACATCCGTTCCTTTGATCGCTTCCACAGCGCCTCCCAATCAACATAAGTGCTGTTGTCAGTCTAGCTCTCTGCGCCCGTTAAGCAACCATCATGCTGAATTCGTTACAAATATTAAAAAAAGCCCGCATGAGCGGGCCAGAGGCGGGATGACCTGAAAATTAGAACGAATGCCAGTAATTTTCCTGGTTACCGATAGCAGGGCTTGCCTGACGATTTCTACGATTTTCGGAAGGAACGCTTGAGGGTGTCGTAACGGGACCAGTGTCTGTTACCTGGTTGTCCGCCAGACGGAACTTAGAGGTACGAGCCTGCAGTTCGATAACCCGGTTTTTCAGAATGTCAGAAGAACCCGCCAGTTCTTCTACCATAGTGACATTACTCTGCGTCACTTTTTCCAGCTCAGACAGTGCCAGTGTAATCTGCGAAATGCCTTTTTCTTGCTCCAGGGTCGATACAGCAATTTCACCCATTAACTTGCTGACCACACTCGCACCGGAGACAATTTCATGCATATTTTGTTCGGCCTGGTTGACGACTGTCGCCCCTTGCGTGACGTTTTCCGTGGTGACGGCAATCAGCGACTTAATATTTTTGGCCGCTTCGGCGCTGCGGTGCGCCAGGCCTCTGACTTCTCCTGCTACCACAGAGAAGCCTTTACCGTGATCCCCCGCTCTTGCCGCTTCCACAGCAGCGTTCAGCGCGAGAATATTTGTCTGAAAAGCAATGCCATCAATAAGGGAGATGATATCTGCCATTTGGCCCGCACAGTCAGTAATGGACTGCATATTTTTCGCCACCTGCCCCATCAAGTCGCCGCCTTTTCGCGCATTCGCACTGGCATCGTTCGCCCGGGTACTGGCAAGCCGCGTGTTTTCGGCATTATTTTGGGTACTACTGGCTATCTGTTCCATACTGGCCGCTGTCTGCACCAGTGCCGCAGATTGCTCTTCAGTTTTAACCGACAGCTCGCCGCTTCGCGATGCCAGTTGATCGGAGAGATCCATTGCGTTCTGTGAAGAGAGACGAATTTCATTAACCAGCGTTGCGATACTTGCAGAAAGGCTATTAATGCCTGGAATTAAGCGCCCGGCACAATTGTTGCCAAATTCGGGAATCGTAATCGACAGGTTGCCAGCGGTCACCTCTTCGATACTTTTCTTCACCGTATTAATTGGCGTGACTAAATAATACGTCATATACAGCCAAAGCAAACTCAATGTTGCTACCGAAACCACGCTAATTGCTGTAAATAAGGCCATGTTTTTTGAGATGGCGATCACTAAAAGGTCGATGATGAAAAAAGAGACAATCAGGAATGATAATATAAAGCTTCTTACACTAATATTTTTAAGCATGGGGGCACCAACAATACTTCGCGAGGGATAATATTCTTATAGCATTCGAAAATAACTTTTTCACCCCGAATTTGATCGTAAGACATGTTTAGCTTACCTTCACTTAAATTTAACTTAAGGGCGACATTAAAATCCAAAAACCCAGAGATACAGCAAATTTTAAAGTTAAGATATCTAAATAACTTGTCATATCAGGCGGTAATCCGCCATACAAAAAGCAGCTTTACATCTCAACAATTTAATCCATCACGCGGCTTAAATTATATTTAAGCCATGCTAAAATGATTCATAACCCTAAAGTTATTTATGTGAATGCCGATAATAATAATTTACTTTTAATTCAACTTAAATAGCAGTATAAATAATAAATACTTCCAACAACATAAATTCGCCAGGTTAGCTGCTAGAATAAAAATTAGAATTAACTCTTTCCTTTTCAGCGGGCGTGAAATGCATAATGCTTTATGTATCGTGGGACCCCATACTTATCGGTATTTCTTTTGTTGTGGCGTTCATTGCCTCATTTGTGGCGTTGGATAGCGCCAGCAAAATTTTTTCATCCACCGTTCGCGGCGCGCTGTTCTGGCGACTCTGTGGCGGTGCGACACTAGGCATGGGAATCTGGTCAATGCATTTTGTTGGTATGCTGGCGATGCGCATGCCTATCGTGATGCATTACGACCTGGTGTTAACCATTGCTTCCTTCGTTGTTGCCTTAATTGCCGCAACACTGGCCATCAACGTTGTTGTCAGCGAAGAGATACTGCCCTTTAAACGTCTTATCCTGGCGACCTGTTTATTGTGTCTGGGTATAGTGGGAATGCATGCTCTCGGTATGGCCGCCCTCACCGATTACGTCACTCTCTACTGGAACACGCCGCGTCTCATCCTCTCTGTAACCATTGCTTTTTTTGCCTCCGGTTTTTCGCTATGGCTTGCCTTTGTTCGCCAGGTCAACCATCACGGCGCATTTATCTATCGGGTTTTCGCTGGTCTCGTTCTCGGTATCACGATATGCGCCATGCATTATGTGGCGATGAGCGCCGTTGAGTTTAGCAATGGTAAAGACAGCGCTGGAATTATTGTTCGCAGTACTGCCTATTACTCTACGCATACCAGCGTGAGCGAAGCCGGTCTTTCAATTTGGGTCTCGACCTCCACGCTGATTGTACTGGGAATAATGCTGTTTATTTCACTTATTGACTCCCAGATCCGCACCTCGCGACTCACAGAGAGCCTGCGTCAGTTAAACCATCAACTGGAGATGCAGGCCCATTTCGACCCCCTGACCAACCTGGCAAATCGGATCCAATTCGATATTTTACTGGATGCTTGCCTTGCCAGCGCAGCAGCCCAGCGGCAGCGATTTGCCGTATTGTTTATGGATCTTGACCGTTTTAAGCAGGTCAATGATGCCTTTGGACACCACATTGGCGATTTATTATTGAAGTCCGTCGCCGTAAGACTTTCGACCTGCGTCAATGCAAAAATGACGCTGGCGCGCCTTGGGGGCGATGAGTTTATTTTGCTGGTACCTGATTGTATAGATGAGGAAATCACCATACTGGCAAAAAGACTGGTAGACACTATTCATTTTCCATTTTACGAACAAGGGCATGTCATAAACGTGTCATTAAGTGTGGGCATCAGTTTTTATCCCCTGCACGGTGACACCGTTCAGGATCTGAAATTTAAAGCGGACGCCGCGATGTATCGTGTCAAACAAAATGGGCGTAATGGCTGGGAAGTCTGGCATCCGGCAATAACTCACAATGCGGCAAACACTCCTTTTTTCCTCTCTGATATATCAATCAATCAAAAGTAAAATTTGCTTATTGCAACGATATATATCAATTCACATTTTTTTGCGTTAGATTTTCCTCAAGCCTGATAATAAAACTGCCGAAAACGCTATTATTCGATAAGTTACAAAGATTAAAGCGATGCGCACGATAAGGGGATAAATCCATGCTTACAGATCGCCTGGATGCGCTAAACCTGTTGACAACACCCGTTTGGGTGATTTCACCTGAGACAGAAGAATTGCTCTTCACCAACGCAGTGGCGAAGAAATTGACCGCTGAGCGTTCAGTACGGGAATTGCGAACCGGTACATATTCGGCATATGCACATCACAGCCTGGCCATGTACCTGCCAGGTCTCAGGAATCAACACAATATTATCGAAGTCTGGACTGTTCACATGGATGGCGAAGAGGTGAGTTTAAGTTGTAAAGCCTCCCTGCGCGAAATCAGTGGCATAGGTGAAGTGATATTTTTTGAAGGATTATCCTCGGGAACATCCGCCAGAGTTAAAGCCAGCCGCTCAACAACATACCGCCATCGCAAACAGGGCTTTTATGCCCGTTTTTTCTATACCAACTCCGCACCTATCCTGCTTATCGACCCCGCCAGAGATGGCCTGATCGTTGATGCCAATCTCGCTGCACTGCGTTTTTACGGCTACTCGTACGATGAGATGTGCCAAAAACACACCTGGGAGATCAACACCCTCGGACGTGGTATTTTGCCAGTGATGGCTGAAATCGCCCATCTGCCTGGCGGCCATAAGCCGCTCAATTTTGTACATAAGCTGGCTGATGGCTCAACCCGCCATGTTCAGACCTATGCTGGCCCGGTTGAAATCTATAATGACCGACTGATGCTATGCATTATTCATGATATCACTGAGCAGAAACGCCTTGAGCAGGAACTGGAATATGCCGCGCACCGCGATTTACTCACCGGTTTACTCAATCGCCGACAGTTCTACCATCTGACTGAACAGATTATGCCGACCGCGTTCGATTTCAGCCTGTTGCTGGTCGATACCGACCACTTTAAACGTATCAATGATCAATACGGGCATCAGAAAGGTGATGAAGTCCTGATACAACTTTCCCGCACGCTTGAGCAACATTGCCGTCACGGAGATTATGTTTTCCGTTGGGGCGGCGAAGAGTTTCTGTTGCTGTTGCCCCATACGACAGAGGAAACCGCTGTTAGCATCGCTGAACAGTTACGCCAGGCCGTCGCCAGTATCAATATTCCCCAACTTCCGGGATGTACTGTGAGCATTGGCGTGGCTCGCCATCTGGCGGGAGAATCGCTGGACGATCTGTTTAAGCGTGTGGATGAAGCGCTGTACCGTGCAAAAAACAGTGGGCGTAATAAAGTGCTGGCAGCCTGAATTCGTGACAAAAAAATGCGCCCTTGCGAGGGCGCTTTTCAACGATGGGCGTTATTTAGTGGATGCCCATCCGCCAGGCAAAATCGATCTCTTCTTTTAGCTCGCTATGCGAGAGCGTCAGCAAATCCGCGAATTCCAGCCTGAGTTGTTTTAATTTCTTAAGGTATTGCGCAGGCGTCAATCCGCTTTTATCGCGACGGAGATATTCAATTGCCAACTGAGTGGGGTCTAATTCGGTGTGCATATAATCCTCATGTGTGGTTAAAACATAATCACTATAACACATTATTTCGACCATTTTTTGACCAAAGTCGTATGCGCGTTCGTCTCCACGCTTCACATTCCTTCGATGGCAGGCGTCGGCCTATGGGTAAACGGGGAAAATGCGGCGCTGGCGCTGCATAAGCGCCAGCGGAGATGTCGAAAGACGTTATACCCGTCAGAAAACTCAGTGCTTAATCAAATACATTGTGCGTGTATACGCCACATCTTCCGGGTTAGTGATGGGATAGCCTTTAAGCCATGGCTTAATCAGGCGACCATTGGTGTATTGATAGATAGGAATGATGGGTGCTTTTTCCGCGATGATCTTCTCAGCCGTGTTGTAATCCGCATTACGGGCTTCGGCCTGTGTCTCCTGCGCAGCCTGATTCATGACCTTGTCATATGCCGGATCGTTAAAACGCGCGATGTTGCCACTATGGGTAGATGTTAACAGCGACAGAAAGGTAGACGGTTCATTGTAATCCCCCACCCATGAGGCGCGGATAACATCAAAGTTGCCGGTATTACGGCTATCGATATACGTTTTCCACTCCTGGTTTTGCAGTTTGACATCAATGCCCAGATTCTTTTTCCACATCGATGCCACCGCAATCGCGATTTTCTGATGCGTTTCGGAGGTGTTATACAATAACGTCAATTCCAGCGGACGTTGTGGGCCATAGCCCGCGGCCTGGAGCAGGGTTTTCGCCTGGGCATTGAGCTCCGCCTGGCTCATCTTTTCCAGCGCCGAAGGCTGTGGTTTAAAGCCTGCGGTGACGTCCGGTGTGAATCGCCAGGCCGGTTTTTCCCCGGTTCCCAGCACCTTCTCAGCCATCACGCGGCGGTCTACGGTCATACTCAGCGCCAGACGTACGCGCGGATCGGCTGTCGGCCCTTTTTGCGTATTAAGGGCATAGTAATAGGTGCCGAGCTGCGGCGGGGTGTAAACCTGGCCGGGAATCTCCTTGAGCAATTTCTGGTACTGATTTTTCGGGAAGGATTCCGTGATATCAATTCCCCCGGCAAGATAGCGATTTGTCGCCGCCGTTTCCTGATTGATCGGCACAAATGTCACTTTCTGAATGACGGTTTTACGGTTATCCCAGTAATGGGTATTCGGTTTGAGCTCAATTTTCTCATTCACCACCCGGTTTTCCAGCACATAAGCGCCATTGCCGACCAGGTTGCCTGGACGCGTCCAGTCAGCGCCGCTTTCAACATTGGCTTTCTGCACCGGGTAAAACGCAAAATTCGCAGCAAGGTTCGCAAACCATGGCAACGGCTTATCGAGTTGCACCCGCAACGTATGGGCATCGACCGCCGTCACGCCAAGTTTATCCGGCGTCGCCTTGCCATCAACGATATCCTGCGCGTGGGTGATTCCTGCAAGCGCCGCAAACCAGGCAAAAGGTGACGTTGTTTTCGGATCGACCAGGCGCTGCCAGCTATAAACAAAATCTTGTGCGGTGACCGGCGTGCCGTCGGACCATTTTGCATCATTACGCAGGGAGAATGTCCAGACGCGGTTATCGCTGGTCTGCCATTTGGTGGCCACGCCAGGGATGATGTCGCCTTTCTCATTCTGATTGACAAGGCCTTCGTACAGATCGCGAATGACCTGAATCTCCGGCAGCCCTACCGCCTTCGCCGGGTCAAGCGATGCGGGTTCGTCTTTAATATGGCGAACCAACTCCTGTTTCTGAGCCAGCACTGTGCCCTGCGGAACATCCGCAGCCCAGGGCGATGAGGAAAAACCACAGAGTAAAAGCGCACAACTGAGCAACGAGACAGGATGCTTCATGAGATCCCCTTTTATGTTTTGAAGCAAAACGAAAGATGAGGTAATTATTTGTTTTAGAAAGAGCGAATGCAAATTTTCGTCGATGGAAAGTTGACGGCTATTCCTTTTTGCCTGAATACAGCAATAATTTGCCCAGGCGAGAAATATGCCCAACACTTGCAATAAGCCAACCAGAATAAGGATGACTATGCCTGCTTCACGCCCACGCCCGGAACGGGGCGCCTTTCCTTCCGGTAGCGAATATTACGGACACTCTCTGTTAGGTGCCCCGCTCATTTGGTTTCCGGCAACCGAAGCTTCACATGCCAGCGGGCTTATCATTGCGGGAACCCATGGTGATGAAAATTCTTCTATTGTGACGCTTTCCTGCGCCTTGCGGACATTGAAACCAGAACTTCGTCGACACCATGTTGTGCTGGCCGTCAATCCGGATGGTTGCCAGCTTGGCCTGCGTGCGAATGCCAGCGGCGTGGATTTGAATCGTAATTTTCCGGCCGCAAACTGGAAACCCGGCGAAACGGTTTACCGCTGGAACAGCGCCGCCGAAGCGCGTGATGTGGTGTTATCGACAGGTGATGCACCCGGCTCCGAACCCGAAACTAAAGCATTGTGCCAGTTGATTCACCAGGTCCGTCCCGCCTGGGTGGTGTCGTTTCACGATCCGCTGGCCTGTGTGGAAGATCCACGCAACAGCGCCTTTGGTCAGTGGCTGGCGCAGGCGTTTAATTTACCGCTGGTCACCAGTGTCGGCTACGAAACACCCGGCTCTTTCGGTAGTTGGTGCGCGGATATGAATTTGCACTGCATCACACTGGAATTCCCGCCAGTTTCAGCCGATGAAGCCAGCGAGAAATACCTCAGCGCGATGACAGCGCTACTACGTCATGATGTGGAGAGATGAAGCTGACCAGGGGTGAATTGCAGCGACGGTTCGACATCTACCGCAAGCCAGGTAGGGCCGTCGAGATCGGCAAAGCGAACCTCACCCACCAACGGTAGTGCCGCGCCAATGGCGCGTGAAGTACAGATCATGCAGCCCAGCATCAGGCCAAAACCCTGTTCGTGCGCCGCACGGGCTAACGCCAGCGCTTCTGTCAACCCGCCGGTTTTATCGAGCTTGATATTAACCATTTCATAGCGCCCCGCCAGCGCGGCGAGATCCCGTTGCGTGTGGCAACTTTCATCGGCACAGATGGGCAAAGGATGGATAAAGTTATCCAGCGCGGCATCATCGCCTGCCGGAAGAGGCTGTTCGAGCATTGCCACGCCAAGATCTGCCAGAAGCTGGCAACGGGCAGCAAGACCTTCACTTTGCCAGGCCTCATTGGCATCAACGATCAACGTGGCTTCCGGTGCAGCGGCACGTATTGCCACCAGCCTTTCGCTGATCAAATGATCGTCAAGCTTCACCTTAAGCAACCTTGCTCCCGTCTCCCACAGCGCCGAGGCACTGGCGGCCATTTGCTCAGGCGTACCGATGACCACGGTTTGCGCAGTAGTGACTGTGGCGGGCAATGTCACGCCCACATACTGCCCAAGCGTCATTCCCTGTCGTCGGGCTTCCAGATCCCAAAGCGCACAGTCAACGGCATTACGCGCTGCACCGGCAGGAAGCAGTGTCTGGAGTTCTTCACGGGTCAAACGATTTTCCAGTTGCGGCAGGATCGTCATAATCTGCGCAATCACCGAAGCCTCGCTCTCGCCATAACGGGGATATGGCGTGCATTCACCTACGGCTTTGACGCCGTCTTCTTCCAGTTCAACAACCACTACCCGAGCCTCGCTGCGCGCACCTCGAGCAATGACAAATGGCGTGTGTAACGGCCAGGTTTCATCATAAACCTTAACGCTTCTCATCCCTTTCTCCTCTGCCGTCTTTTCCACGATTATAGATGTGAAATTAGGTTTGCCGTGGTCCTTGCTTTCAGAATACACTAGCGACGAAGTTAACTATATGTAAACAGGAAGATATATATGTCACAGCTTGTCCATTTCCAGGGTAATCCAGTTTCCGTTGCCGGTAAGATTCCGCAGGTCGGTTCCAAAGCCGCACCGTTCTCTCTCGTGGCGAAAGACCTGTCTGACGTTGCATTAAGCCAGTTTGCAGGAAAACGTAAAGTTCTGAACATTTTCCCGAGCATTGATACTGGCGTATGCGCCGCATCTGTGCGTAAATTTAACGAATTGGCAACAGGCGTAAACGACACTGTCGTTCTGTGCATTTCCGCTGACCTGCCATTCGCCCAGTCTCGCTTCTGCGGTGCGGAAGGTCTGAGCAATGTGATCACCCTCTCCACGCTGCGTAACGCTGAGTTTCTGGAAAACTACGGTGTGGGCATTTCCGAAGGCGCGCTGAAAGGTCTGGCGGCACGTGCTGTGGTGGTCATTGACGAAAACGACAATGTCATTTTCAGCCAACTGGTGAATGAAATCACCAACGAGCCTGACTATGCTGCCGCACTTGAAGTGCTGAAAGGCTAATAAAGTCTGCCCGGTAACGCGCTGTTTACCGGGCAATTCGTATTACTCGTCACCCTTCTTCTGGCTCAAACCATATTCCCGTAGTTTATTCGCGATCGCCGTATGCGAGACGCCAAGGCGCTTTGCCAGCTTACGCGTGCTGGGGAAACTGCGATAAAGCTGTGTCAGTACCGAGCGCTCAAAGCGGCTGGTGATCTCATCAAGCGACCCTTCCATCGCATCTTCGCCGACAGGCAGGGTAGCGGCATCAAAGTCCGGCAGCAGAATATCCTGTGAGCGTAGCTCGTAGCCTTCCAGTTGGGTAAGCGCACGGTAGATCGCGTTTTTCAACTGACGAACGTTGCCCGGCCAGCCATAACGGGTCAGAACGTTACCCAGATCGGCCGACAATTTAGGCCGGGGAACGCCCTGCTCATCGGCAAAACGGGCAACAAAGAGTTCGGTGAGCGGCATGATATCCTGCGGACGCTCCCGCAACGGCGGTAGATTCAGCGTCAGAACATTCAGGCGATAATAGAGATCTTCGCGGAACATCCCCTTTTGCACCAGCTCCACCAGGTTGCGCTGGGTGGCGCAAATCACCCGCACATCGACGTGTACCTCATGGTCTTCCCCAACCCGGCGGAAAGTCCCGTCATTGAGAAAACGCAGCAGTTTAACCTGCATTCGCGCCGACATTTCGCCGATTTCATCCAACAACACAGAACCGCCATTCGCTTGTTCAAAAAAACCCTTTTTCCCTTCCGGGGCATGACCAAACAGTTCACTTTCGACGGCATCTTCCGGAATCGACGCGCAGTTCAGCGCCAGGTAGGGTTTCGCCGCACGCGGACTGGCCATATGACAAGCTCGGGCCAGCAAATCTTTACCCGTCCCCGTGTCACCGGTAATCAGTAGCGGTGCCGTAAGTGTTGCCAGCTTCCGGGCCTGCTCCATCACCTGGCGCATCTTCGGACTGACGGCGACAATCTGGCTGAAAGCGCCCAGATCCTGTTGCGAAAGGTTTTGTAACTGACGTCCCATTCGGACGGTGGAACGCAGCATCACCACCGCGCCGGTCAGAACCGGTTCGCCGGATTCGCCTTCCAGATGGACCGGGGTGATTTCCATCAGGAAATTTTGCCCATTAATGGCAACATGTTCGCTATGAGAGTTGTGCGGGTTGCTTTCCAGCCAGCGCGTGAAATTGAAACCGGAAATGAGCTGTACCGCGTTGTGATTGCGCAGTTTGCTCTGGTCCAGCGCAAATAGCTGGCAACTCGCCGGGTTCGCCAGTTCAATCTTCCCTTTCATATCCAGCGATAAAACGGGTTCCGGCAGCGCCTCGAGCACCGCACTCAGCGCACGATGCTCACGCTCGGAAGGCATCCACAGCACGGTGCGCACGTCGGTTACGCCAGGGATACGGCGGATTTCTGCCATCAGGCTGCTGAATGTATTGAACTCCAGAGCAGCAAAATTCAGGTAGATGCGCCCGACAGGGTCTATCTCGATTCCGCGTAAATCAATGCCGCGTAACACCAGTAAATCCAGCAGTTCGCGTGTCAGACCGAGTCGGTCTTCACAAAAGACTTCAAGACGCATGGAAATATCACCCCAGATAATCAACGAATGCCGGGATGATATGTCAGTTCCTCTCTGGCAGGAAGATGTCTGTCAAGAAATATTGACAGCATGACGGAAAAATGGGCGCTGTGCCGTAAAGTTAAACGCGCAGCGCGCAATTTATAGTCCAACAAGGCTTTCCAGGGGAATGCCAAACTGACAGTGGAGTTTTCGAATCATCGGTAACGTCAGATTGCGCTTACCGTTCAGAATTTCGTATACCCGGTTCGATTTGCCAATTGCAGACTCCAGATCGCTGACGGTCAATCCTTGCTGCTCCATCCTGAATTTTATGGCTTCAATCGGATCAGGAGGATCGATTGGATAATGTTTTTTTTCATACTCTTCGATAAGCAAACACATCACCTCAAAGTAATCACCCTCAGGTGTGTTCATTTGAGGTTCATTGTCGAACATAGGGGCAACCGCTTTTAACGCGGCTTCGTAATCCTGTTCCGTTTTGATTAACTTGATTTGCATACAGATTACCCTCGTTCAACGTTGTCTGCATCGACAACATCATATTCATGATGTGTGCCTATAAATTTCACAAACACCCAGCCTCGTTGATACGCAATCGAGACAATTAAACGGTAGTCGTTACCTTTAATGTTGAACACGACCCTCCGGTTTTTGAGGATGCTTGCACTACGGTATTGAGATTTAATGTCTGCAGGCGTTTTCCATTCAGCCTGCTGAACCTCATCGTGCCATGCTTTTAAGGGCTGTTCCGCATCCGGATGTGTCGTCCAAAAATCTCTGAGCGCTTTGATGGATATGATCTTCATTGAATTATCCCTGTCCCATCGTGGGACCCTATCCATTTTATCCCAAAATGGGACTTCTGTAAAAACAACCACAGTAAACTTAACGGCAAGAGAGAACTATCCATCTCGCTTCGACGCTTTGCCTTTTTGCACCGTCTCTTTGAGCTGCACCACCAACTGGCGACGAAAATCGCCAAGACGCGGTTTGTCATCGCCAAGCCACGGTAACGGGCGGCACAGTTCCATGGCTTTGATGCCTAACCTGGCAGTCAACAGGCCAGCGCCAATCCCCTGCGCGGCACGGGCGGAAAGACGTGCGGCAAGGTCTTGCGACATCCAGTCCATGCCCACTTCACGCACCATTTCACTGGCGCCGGCAAAGGCAATATTGAGCAGCACCAGGCGAAACAGACGCAGTCGGCTGTAATACCCCAGCTCAATACCATAAAGCGTGGCAATGCGGTTAATCAGACGCAGATTGCGCCAGGCGATAAACGCCATATCCACCAGCGCAAGCGGACTGACGGCAATCATTAATGTTGACTCAGCCGCGGAGCGACTGATTTCACGCCGCGCCTGGTTATCCAATACAGGCTGGACGATATGGGCATACAGCGAGACCACTTCCCTGTCATTTTGTGTCTCATGAATCGCAGCATACCAGCGCTGGAGTGCAGGATGCGCATGGTCTAGCCCGGCCTGGCGCGCCAGATTTTCACAAAATGCGCGCCCTTTCCCCGTACCGTGGCTGTGAAGCAGTTCCCGCGCCTCGTCTCGTGCCTGGGCTCGCTGCCGCAATCGCCATAGCCGACGCCACTCCGTCGCCACAGACCCAGCGCCCGCACCGACAATCAATGCACCAGCGGCACACCCGCCCATGGCGACCCAGTCCTGAGTTTGCCAGGCATCCATCGCCCATTGCACGCCCTGACCGACAACGCTTGCGCCAAACAGCGCCATCCCGGTGAGCACCATTTTGCGCCACAGGCTGCGTTTCGGGTGCAGCGCCGCTTCTACTGCGGCTTCTGCCGGGCCTTCTTCGCGGATCTCGTCGGGATTGACTGGCGCGAAGTTATCAGCCAGATCGTCGCTGAATGTTTGCGCGGCCTTGACCTGCATGACGGTCTCCGCTTCCAGCGGCCCGGCAAAATCGATACGCGGTTTGAGGGGTTCACTCATCGCAATTTATCTCCCAATAAAAATTCCAGCGCAGCGTCCAGACGGATATGCGGCAATGGCTTATCCACATCCAGCGCCTGAGGGCGGAAGGACTCAAACTGAAACCCTTGTTTTTCCCAGAATGCCTGGCCTGGCAGACGCGCCGGCACCTCACCGGGGTAAAATGTCAGGGGAGAACCATCGCTCAGCCGATGGCCACGTAATGCAGGAATTTTCTCGCCATTAACATCAATCAAGCCACTCTGTGTAGCCTGGACAGAGGCCAGACCAACGCAGTCCATGCTGATCCCTTCAAACGCAGCGTTTTGCCACGCATCCTGAATCAGTTGCTGGAGCAACGACACCATATTGGCATGCTGGTCGAGCGTGACATGATCCGCCTTTGTGGCGGCAAATAGCAGCTTATCGATAACCGGCGAGAACAGACGGCGAAACAGCGTCCGCTGACCGTAGTGAAAGCTTTGCATCAGTTGCGTCAGCGCCAGACGCATATCATTAAAGGCTTGTGGCCCGCTGTTGAGCGGTTGCAGGCAATCCACCAGCACAATCTGGCGGTCAAAACGCAGGAAGTAATTTTTATAAAAATCCTTCACCACATGTTCGCAATAGTAGTTAAACCGCTCGCGCAGCATGCCCGCGTTAGTGTGTTTGCCCGCCTGCGCCAGTCTGGCTTCCCCCGTTTCGTCCACATTGGGCCATGGGAAAAATTGCAATGCAGGTGCGCCAGCCATATCACCGGGCAGAACAAAACGCCCCGGCTGAATAAAATGCAGCCCTTCGCGTTTGCACTGATGCAAATAATCTGTCCAGGCAGCGGCAATGTCTGCCAGACGGTTTTCATCGGCAGGCGCTAAAGGATCCAGCCCTTCACACAAGGCCTGCCACTTCTGCGACCATTCGCCACGTTGCCCCTGTAACAGACCGCGCATCTGTCGTGACCAGCTTAGATAATCCTGAGCCAGCATCGGCAAATCCAGCAACCATTCCCCTGGATAATCGACAATTTCCAGATACAGCGTGGAGGTCTCTTTAAAATGGCGCAGCAGCGACTCCTGCGACCGGAAGCGCAGCGCGAGTCGAATCTCGCTGACACCGCGTGTCGGGGTTGGCCAGACGGGTGGCGTACCATAGAGCTGTGCAAGCCCTTCGTCATAGGTAAAACGCGAAATACCAAAATCACGTTGAGGAACGCGTTTGACACCAAGCAGCCGCTCTTCACGTACCGCGCTAAACAAGGGAAGCCGCGCGCCTGCGTGAACGTTAAGTAATTGATTCACCATTGCGGTGATAAACGCCGTCTTTCCGCTGCGACTTAGCCCCGTAACGGCTAACCGCAGATGGCGATCCATTCCCCGGTTTACCAGGGCATTAAGTTCATTTTTCCAGCGTTCAATCGTCATTCCGTGCCGCCATGAAATCAGAAAATTTATTCATAGGATATATGAGATGAGGTGCACTTCGGCAGATATCAACGGTAGCGAGGCGAATGCCCCGCCGCCAGAAGGTTTATTTGGAGGTAACGACAGGCTTATTCAGACCGGCTATACCGCCCATATTGATGACATGCTGGTAACCCATTTGCTGTAATGCCTCCTGGGCCAGCGTCGCCTGACGCCCGGAATTGCAGTACAGGTACAGGGTGTCCTCTTTTGCCAGTGGCGAGAAGGTTCCGGCCTGAATATCACTGAGCGGTATGTTCAGTGCGCCCTGAATATGTTCGTGCTGATACTGCTCCGGGATCCGTACGTCGATCCAGTGCTCCGCGGCAAAAGTGGGTGTGCTGGCAGCGAGCGCAGCGGCGATAACCGTTTGTTTTAACATCTTTCCTTCCTTTGGTTTTGTTAATTCCTTCGCCAACTATACGCCCGGCTACAACCCGGTTGTAGCGCTGTTATCGCATTTTGCGCACGGGTTACTTCATAAAGCGTTTCGAGAATCGGCTCGCCGCGCGATTGAGCAATGGTTCAAGCGCAAAAGCCAACAACATTTTTACCGGGCGTCGCGCCACCGATTTCACCGCCCAGCCTGCAACTCCTGCCGGGCCATAGCGCAACGCGGCCAGCAGGACAACTTTCCCGGCGATTTTCATCCCCGGTTTAACTTTCTGTGTAGCCTGTCGCCAGGTTGCCATTGCCTGATACCTCTTCATTAAAGCTGTCGGAAACGACTGCGCAGAGAGAACGTGTCGGAGGTGACATAACGCTCCATCTGGCGCAGACGACGCTCACCGGCTTCCAGTTCCGCGTCCACGGCATCCAGAAGCTGGCTGCTGGTTGGTGTATTTTCGGCATCCACTGCGCTCTCCGGCATCGGGTCCAGAACGAAGGTCATAACGATATAGACCACCACAACCGGGAAAAATAGCCCGAACAGCATGGCCAACACCGTTATCAAACGGATCAACTTCACCGGTACATCCAGATAGTGCGCAACACCGGCGCACACCCCTTTCACCATGCCTTCCTGTGGGATACGCCATAATTTTTTATTGCTGTTTAAACCTGCCATCAGCGATCTCTCCAGTTCGGATGCTCTGCATCAAGAATGTCTTCCAGCGCCTGAATACGTTCACGCATTCGCCGTGCATCGTCGGTCAGTTGCATCAGCCGTTGCTGCTCACTTTGCGGTAGTTCACCGCGTGAGGTACGGTTGTTGTAATGGAGCCATAACCAGACCGGCAAAATAAACAGAACGAATAACGTCAGGGGAATGGCCAGAAAAAGCGCGCTCATGTGTACTCCTTACAGGTGATAATGGGGCGACATCTCCCGATGCCGCCTGCAATGTCTTGCAAAAATGTTATTGATTATCTTGTTTCATTTTTGCTTTCAGCTGCGCCAGTTGTTCGCTGATTTCGTCATCCGCTTTCAGTTCAGAGAACTGCTGATCCAGCGTTTTGTGTTTACCAAAACCATGACTTTCCGCTTCGGCTTCCATCTGGTCAATACGACGTTCGAAAGACTCAAAACGGGCCATCGCTTCATCAATCTTGCCGCTATCAAGCTGGCGACGCACATCGCGGGACGAGCTCGCCGCCTGGTGGCGTAAAGAGAGCGCCTGCTGGCGTGCGCGCGTTTCGCTGAGTTTGCTCTCCAGCTCGCCAATCTCTTTTTTCATCCGGGCGAGAGTTTCATCAACCTGCACCACTTCCTGCTCCAGCGTATCGATAAGCGCCGTCACTTTCTGCTTCTCGATCAGCGCCGCACGCGCCAGATCGTCTTTATCTTTGCGCAGAGCCAGCTCGGCTTTTTCCTGCCATTCAACCTGTTGCGCGGTCGCCTGCTCAACGCGGCGTACGAGCTGTTTTTTCTCTGCCAGCGCACGGGCTGAGGTTGAACGTACTTCGACCAGCGTGTCTTCCATTTCCTGAATCATCAGACGCACCAGCTTTTGCGGATCCTCAGCGCGCTCCAGCAGCGAGTTGATGTTGGCGTTCACGATGTCGGCAAAACGAGAAAAAATACCCATAATCTGTTCCTCTTAATTTCTGTAATCGGGCCTTGCCCTGCTATCAGGTATTACAATCTTCGTGCCAATTTTTTAATTTATTGATTTTAAAAGAAACACTCTATTTTACCGTTGCGCATTTTTAGTTTAGAGTGGTGAATAACGCTAACAAGTGGCGAAATTCATCATGGCTGAACAAAGAGACAATCTGCTGGGCGAGTCCAACAGCTTTATTGAGGTGCTGGAACAGGTTTCGCGTCTGGCGCCGCTCGATAAACCGGTACTTATCATCGGTGAACGCGGCACAGGGAAAGAGTTAATCGCCAACCGTCTGCACTATCTGTCGAGCCGCTGGCAAGGGCCGTTTATCTCCCTCAATTGCGCTGCCCTCAATGAAAATCTGCTTGATACCGAGCTGTTTGGCCATGAAGCAGGCGCCTTCACCGGTGCGCAAAAACGTCATCCAGGTCGGTTTGAGCGCGCCGATGGCGGCACCCTGTTTCTTGATGAGCTTGCCACCGCCCCGATGCTGGTTCAGGAAAAACTGCTGCGCGTGATTGAATACGGTGAGCTGGAGCGCGTCGGCGGCAGCCAGCCTCTGCAGGTGAATGTACGCCTGGTGTGCGCCACCAACGCCAACCTGCCGGAGATGGTTTATAAAGGCACTTTCCGCGCCGACTTACTGGACCGTCTGGCCTTTGATGTGGTGCAACTTCCCCCGTTACGCCAGCGCCAGAGCGATATCATGCTGATGGCCGATCACTTTGCCATCCAAATGTGCCGCGAACTTAAATTGCCGCTTTTTGCCGGATTTACAGAGCGCGCGCGCGAAACGTTGATGCGTTATAACTGGCCGGGGAATATTCGCGAGCTTAAAAACGTCGTTGAACGCTCGGTTTACCGGCACGGGACAAGCGAAACGCCACTTGATGAGATCATCATTGACCCCTTTAACAACGAGACGCCGATCGTTGAAGCGGTTTTGCCTGAGTCGGGCGGTTTACCGACGCTGCCTGTCGACCTCCGCCAGTTCCAGCATCAGCAGGAACGCGAGTTACTGGTAAACAGCTTGCAGCAGGCAAAATTTAATCAGAAACGGGCGGCGGAGCTGTTGGGGTTGACCTATCACCAGTTGCGGGCGCTGCTGAAAAAGCACCAGATAAGCTGAAATCGCTGACAATAACAGCAGTCGTTATCAGACATTTGTACGAAGCTATGGCAAGTGCGATACACTTTGCACATGAACATAAAATCGTTGAATAAAACATGCGTCTGCTTTCCCCTTTCCTGCTAATCACCGCGAGCCTGTGGGCCGGTATTGCGCACTCTGCTTCACCGCAGGCGGCGACTGCCGATATTCGCGACAGTGGCTTCGTTTATTGCGTCAACGGGCAAGTGAGCACATTTAATCCACAGAAAGCGGGCAGCGGCCTGATTGTCGATACGCTGGCAGCGCAACTTTATGACCGCCTGCTGGATGTTGACCCCTATACCTACCGCCTGGTGCCCGAACTGGCGGAAAGCTGGGAAGTGATGGATAACGGTGCGACCTACCGCTTCCACCTGCGTGATGGCGTTGCTTTCCAGACGACGCAGTGGTTCAAGCCCAAACGTAATTTCAACGCAGACGACGTCGTTTTTACCTTTCAGCGCATTTTTGATCGCGACAACCCCTGGCATAACGTTAACGGCACCAACTTCCCATATTTCGACAGTCTGCAATTCGCTGATTCTGTGCAAAGCGTGCGTAAGCTCGATAGCCACACCGTCGAGTTTCGTCTGCGCCAGCCAGACGCCTCCTTCTTATGGCATCTGGCGACCCACTACGCATCGGTGATGTCTGCGGAGTATGCGGCAATGCTGGCAAAATCCGACCGTCAGGAACTTCTTGATCGCCAGCCCGTCGGCACCGGACCGTTCCAGTTAGCAGAGTACCGCGCCGGGCAGTATGTCAGGTTACAACGTCACGCCCATTTTTGGCGTGGCACACCGCTGATGCCACAAGTGGTGGTGGATCTGGGTTCCGGTGGTACAGGCCGACTCTCGAAATTATTGACCGGTGAGTGCGATGTGCTGGCCTGGCCTGCCGCGAGTCAGTTAACCATTTTGCGTGACGACCCGCGCCTGCGCCTGACCCTGCGTCCGGGCATGAATATCGCCTATCTGGCGTTTAATACTGATAAAGCGCCGCTCAATAACCCGGAAGTTCGCCATGCGCTGGCCTTATCGATTAACAACCAGCGCCTGATGCAGTCCATCTATTACGGCACGGCCGAAACGGCGGCATCGATTTTACCACGCGCGTCCTGGGCTTATGACGGTGAAGCCAGGGTTACCGAATACGATCCGGAGAAAGCGCGAAAACGTCTTAAAGAGCTGGGGCTGGAAAACCTGACGCTGCATTTATGGGTGCCGACCACCTCTCAGGCCTGGAACCCCAGTCCGCTCAAAACAGCAGAACTGATTCAGGCCGATATGGCGCAGGTTGGCGTGAAGGTGGTGATTGTTCCCGTTGAAGGCCGTTTCCAGGAGGCGCGTCTGATGGACATGAATCATGACCTCACCCTCTCTGGCTGGGCAACCGACAGTAATGATCCGGACAGTTTCTTTCGTCCGTTATTGAGCTGCGCGGCTATCGATTCCCAAACCAATTTCGCCCACTGGTGTAACCGCGAATTTGACAGCGTCCTGCAAAAAGCGCTGGCGTCGCAGCAGCTTGCCTCGCGCATTGATGCCTACGATGAGGCGCAAAATATTCTGGCGCAGGAACTGCCGGTACTGCCGCTCGCCTCATCGCTTCGTCTGCAGGCCTATCGCTACGATATTAAAGGGCTGGTGCTGAGCCCGTTTGGCAGCGCCTCGTTTGCCGGGGTGACGCGGGAAAAAGAAGAAGAGGTGAAAAAACCATGATCATTTTTACCTTACGCCGCCTGTTGCTCCTGATGGTGACGCTCTTTCTGCTGACTTTTATCGGCTTTAGTTTGAGCTATTTCACCCCCCATGCGCCATTGCAGGGCGCCTCGCTGTGGAACGCCTGGGTTTTTTGGTTTAACGGGCTACTGCACTGGGATTTTGGCGTGTCGAGCATCAATGGTCAGTTGATTTCTGAACAACTGAAAGAGGTTTTCCCGGCAACCATGGAACTGTGCATCCTCGCCTTTGGCTTTGCCTTGCTGGTGGGTATTCCCATAGGCATGATGGCAGGCATTATGCGCAATAAGTGGCAGGATAAATTGATAAGCGCCATCGCCCTGCTCGGCTTCTCCATTCCTGTATTCTGGCTGGCGCTGCTCTTAACACTGTTCTTCTCGCTGACTCTGGGCTGGCTGCCGGTTTCTGGCCGCTTCGATCTGCTCTACGAAGTGAAGTCTGTTACCGGGTTCGCTATCCTCGATGCATGGCTTTCTGATTCGCCGTGGCGTGACGAGATGATTATCAGCGCCATCCGTCATATGGTGTTGCCAGTTCTGACACTCGCGGTTGCTCCAACCACCGAAGTCATTCGTTTAATGCGTATCAGCACCATCGACGTTTTCGACAAAAATTATATTAAGGCCGCCGCCACGCGTGGTATGTCACGCCTGACTATTTTGCGCCGCCACGTTCTGCATAATGCCCTGCCGCCGGTCATCCCACGCCTGGGATTGCAGTTTTCGACCATGCTGACGCTGGCGATGATTACCGAAATGGTGTTCAGTTGGCCAGGCCTGGGGCGCTGGGTCATCAACGCAATCCGCCAGCAAGATTATGCGGCAATTTCTGCCGGGGTAATGGTGATAGGCTCACTGGTTATCATCGTGAACGTGCTTTCTGACATTCTGGGCGCACTGGCGAACCCGTTGAAACATAAGGAATGGTATGCCTTACGATAGCGTCTATAGCGAAAAGCGCCCGCCCAGCACCCTGCTCACCGCGTGGCGAAAATTCTATGGCGACACGCCGGCAATGATCGGCCTGTACGGCTGTGCGGCGCTGGCGGTGTTATGCGTGTTCGGTGGCTGGTTTGCGCCCTACGGCATTGATCAGCAATTTTTGGGCTACCAATTGTTGCCGCCGTCCTGGTCACGCTATGGCGAGGTCTCTTTCTTTCTCGGCACCGATGACCTGGGGCGCGATGTGTTAAGCCGTTTACTGAGCGGCGCGGCCCCCACTGTCGGGGGCGCGTTTGTGGTGACGCTCGCCGCCACGCTCGTTGGGCTGGTGTTGGGCGTCTTCGCCGGGGCGACCCATGGTCTGCGCTCTGCGGTACTCAACCATATTCTCGACACCCTGCTCTCTATTCCGTCGCTGCTGTTGGCCATCATTGTGGTGGCCTTCGCCGGGCCGCACCTTTCTCATGCCATGTTTGCCGTCTGGCTGGCGCTTCTGCCGCGCATGGTGAGGTCGGTTTACAGCCTGGTGCATGATGAACTGGAAAAAGAGTACGTTATTGCCGCCCGTCTTGATGGCGCATCCACGCTGAATATTCTGTGGTTTGCCGTGCTGCCAAACATGACCGCCGGGCTGGTCACCGAAATTACCCGTTCGCTATCGATGGCCATTCTGGATATCGCGGCGCTGGGCTTCCTCGATTTAGGCGCACAGCTCCCTTCCCCGGAATGGGGCGCCATGCTCGGTGATGCACTGGAACTCATTTATGTTGCCCCCTGGACAGTAATGCTACCGGGTGCTGCAATTATGTTGAGCGTCTTGTTAGTCAATCTGCTGGGCGATGGTATTCGCCGCGCGATTAATGCGGGGGTGGAATAATGCCACTGCTGGATATTCGCAATCTGACCATTGAAGTGAAGACCGGTGACGATTGGGTTAAGGCCGTTGACCGGGTCAGTCTGACGCTGGCCGAAGGGGAAATCCGCGGTCTGGTGGGTGAATCCGGCTCCGGTAAGAGCCTTATCGCCAAAGCCATTTGCGGGGTGACGAAAGAGAACTGGCGGGTGACCGCCGACCGTATGCGTTTTGATGATATCGATCTGATGCGGCTTTCCGCGCGCGAGCGGCGCAAGCTGCTTGGCCATAACGTCTCCATGATTTTTCAGGAGCCGCAGTCGTGTCTCGACCCGTCTGAACGAATTGGCAAACAGTTGATGCAAAATATCCCCGGCTGGACGTGGAAAGGCGGCTTCTTCCGTCGTTTTGGCTGGCGCAAACAGCGTGCTATTGAGCTGCTGCACCGGGTGGGCATTAAAGATCATAAAGACGCGATGCGCAGCTTCCCCTATGAGCTGACCGAAGGGGAATGCCAGAAAGTGATGATCGCTATCGCACTGGCCAACCAACCACGCCTGCTGATTGCCGATGAACCGACAAACGCCATGGAGCCGACAACGCAGGCGCAAATCTTCCGTCTGTTAACTCGACTAAACCAGAACAACAACACCACCATTTTGTTGATCAGTCATGACTTACAGATGCTGAGTAAATGGGCCGACCGCATTAATGTCATGTACTGTGGGCAAACCGTGGAGACCGCACCAAGCGAAGAACTGGTGACGACACCGCATCATCCTTATACCCAGGCGTTGATTCGCGCCATTCCTGATTTTGGCAGTGCCATGCCGCATAAAAGCCGCCTGAACACCATGCCGGGTGCCATTCCGTTGCTCGAACATCTGCCGATCGGCTGTCGCCTTGGGCCGCGCTGTCCTTATGCCCAGCGTAAATGTGTAGAAAGACCGCGTCTGAGTGGTGCGAAAAACCATCTGTATGCCTGTCATTTCCCGTTGAATATGGAGAGAGAGTGAGATGGTTGAAACGCTGCTCGAAGTGCGCAATCTAAGTAAGACGTTCCGCTATCGTACCGGGTGGTTTCGTCCACAAACCGTGGAAGCGGTTAAATCGCTCAGTTTTACCCTGCGTGAGAAGCAAACGCTGGCCATTATCGGCGAGAATGGCTCTGGCAAATCGACCCTGGCAAAGATGCTGGCAGGCATGGTGGAACCGTCCACCGGTGAGTTATTGATTGACGATCATCCTCTGCATTACGGCGACTATTCATTTCGTAGTCAACGTATCCGCATGATTTTCCAGGACCCGTCGACCTCGCTAAACCCGCGTCAGCGCATCTCGCAGATCCTCGATTTCCCGCTACGTCTGAACACAGACCTGGAGCCGGAGGCGCGGCAAAAACGCATCTATGAAACGTTGCGCATGGTTGGCCTGCTGCCCGATCACGCCAGTTACTATCCTTACATGTTCGCGCCGGGGCAAAAACAGCGTCTGGGGCTGGCACGCGCCTTAATATTGCGCCCTAAGGTGATCATTGCCGACGAAGCGCTGGCGTCGCTGGATATGTCGATGCGCTCGCAACTGATTAACCTGATGCTGGAATTACAGGAAAAACAGGGTATTTCATATATTTATGTGACTCAGCATATCGGTATGATGAAACATATCAGCGATCAGGTTCTGGTGATGCATCAGGGTGAAGTGGTTGAACGTGGGAGTACCGCGAGCGTGCTGGCTTCGCCGCTTCACGATCTGACTAAGCGCTTGATTGCCGGACATTTTGGCGAGGCGCTGACCGCCGATGCCTGGCGGCAGGATCGCTGATAATGCGTAGGGCGCTCTTCGCGCCCGGCAAATAGCTCCATGATGATTTTCATTTGACGCTATTGGTTATTTGCCCGGATTTTATCAGGTAAATATGTCTGACCATCTTTATTAGTCTGAAAGGGGTTGTGCAGCGTTATCGGCCCGTTCCGGCGGACCGATTTTTCTTCTGCCATACATCATTGATAATTGGCCAGGATTTCTACCAGGCCATTCGCCGGTCCTGGTTGTACTGTACCCGTTGTGCGAATATACCGGGCGGCCATTTTTATAGTACCGTCCCCCGACACGGCATTACTGCCTTTGGCGTAAGGTCCGGCGGCAAAATTACTGCTTATGCCGCTCGCATTAGTCGGCGTATTGAGCTGTACCGGTTTCGCTGGTGTCTCACCCTGGCTGCCGTAATCTCCCCAGGCAAGCTGAATGCCTACGCCCTGCGCCCCGGAGCCGTCGAGTTTGAAAATGCCTTTGGAGGCATTAACCACACCATCACGCGGCTTAACGGTGACCATCACGGTACTGTTTCTTGTTATAGTCGTAGGGCTGGAAGGATTTGAATAAAAGCCCCAGGCATCCGGGCAACGTAACTGAAAACTGGCATCCACCCATGGGCTGCCATATCCCTCGGCCGCATTCGCCGGGATATTACGCTTACCCATTTGTACGGTTTTTGACGCATTGATAAATTCACAGGTACCGGAATAGACGGATGTTGTAATTTGCGGATATTTAATGATGTCCGTTAAACATAACCTGGGGTTGGTTCCTGTTGAAAGAGAACTACAATGATCTATCACATCGCCAGCCGAGCTAGCTCCAACCCCCTGTGAGATAGCTGGCCCCTGAATATTTAGTAAACCGAATGGTAGTGAGTCTGCTGCAGCCGAATAACGCCACAGACGTACGTCCACCCATACATGGACGCTAGTCGAGTTTACATTTACTTCATATTTAGTCATCGCTATTGGTGTTATTGGATATCCTTTAGATACTGAGCGTGAATCAGCATCATTATAGGAGATACCAATACCGTCAACCGACGTTTTGTAAATGCGATAATTCGCATATTGTCCCGAACAAACTTCGACAGCTGAACTGTCTGCCTTACTTATAGATATATAATAACTCACATTTGGATTTCCATCGGTTTTATTTGCCCACACCCCTCCCATATCAATCGTATTAGCACTGCCGATCATTGCGCAATTCGACAACCCACTCCCCAACGTGACTTTATTTGTGAGATTGACACTGTAAGGCCTTATCACTGTACCATCTACGGTAATATCAATATTTTCCGCATAAACTGTCTTCCCAGTTAACATCAGCATCACATTTATTACTGTTATAAATTTTCTCATAGTGAACTCCTTGCTTTTCAGGTACCATCCATTGAGGTGAATATACAATAGTTCATCATGGATAGATATTAGATCCATCCAGAATGATGACACCCAAACAAAAAACAGATCTTTTTAATTAGTTTTTTACATAGAACAAGGTCATGTGATTCACATAAAGAATGCATTAAGCGAAAATTATCAAACATATTAATCTTTGAATATGATAAGCATTAAAACCCGGTTTATGTAAAGAGTGTATTTTTTCCATTGGTGCTGAAAGTTAAACGTCGCCAGAAAAACTGAGCAAAATCAGCTTTGACTTCCTTCACAACCAGTTCAGTGTCACAATGCTACAAATTAGAGGTGAATGAGAAGAAACCAGTAACATAACGACATATTCTTCACAAAAGCGTCTCGTGAAAAAGTATGCTTGATAAATTAAAACATTTCATATCCCAATAAAATATCATTGCCCTTTAAAAGAACATGGACAGATATCACGCAGATGTCTCATTCATATCGCTCCGCTTATATTTCCATTTTTTCCCGCTGGTTGGATGACCCGAAATGACAGAGTGATGATATACTTTTGCGGTATCGAACTGTTAATGAGTCAGTCTTATACATATCCTTGGGCGTGTCCTGCCATCACGGAAAAAACGTGACACCGACGGCGGCTGCTGGGATAATTCGATTTCGTTTTGATTTATGTTGAAATGGCAATCATAAGTTGTTGATTGTTAAAGTAAATAAAAGCAATGACTATAAGGATTAAAGCTATGGGTTTTCTTACCGGTAAGCGCATTCTGGTAACGGGTGTTGCCAGCAAACTTTCCATCGCCTACGGTATCGCGCAAGCTATGCACCGCGAAGGCGCTGAACTGGCGTTCACTTATCAGAACGACAAACTGAAAGGCCGTGTGGAAGAGTTTGCCGCTCAACTGGGTTCCAGCATCGTACTGCCGTGTGACGTTGCGGAAGATGCCAGCATCGAAGCCCTGTTCAGTGAACTGGTTAAAGTATGGCCGAAATTTGACGGTTTCGTTCACTCCATCGGTTTTGCGCCGGGCGACCAGTTGGACGGTGACTACGTAAATGCCGTAACCCGCGATGGCTTCAAAATCGCACATGACATCAGCTCCTACAGCTTTGTGGCACTGGCTAAGTCCTGCCGCGAAATGCTGAACCCAGGCTCTGCACTGCTGACTCTGTCCTACCTGGGCGCAGAACGTGCTATTCCTAACTACAACGTTATGGGTCTGGCAAAAGCCTCTCTGGAAGCGAACGTTCGTTACATGGCGAACGCGATGGGCCCGGAAGGTGTTCGTGTTAACGGTATCTCTGCTGGCCCGATCCGCACCCTCGCGGCATCTGGTATCAAAGATTTCCGTAAAATGCTCTCCCACTGCGAAGCAGTTACCCCGATTCGCCGCACAGTTACCATTGAAGATGTCGGTAACACCGCTGCGTTCCTGTGTTCTGACCTGTCCGCAGGTATTTCCGGTGAAGTTGTTCACGTTGATGGCGGTTTCAACATCGCTGCAATGAATGAGCTGGAACTGAAATAATCGCCCTCGCCCCCTGCCACAGGGGGCGCATTTCATTACCCCTTTTCCCCTTTGTATTCCCGCTTGTCCCCCACATCCTGCAGTCTGTGCGCTTTAACGTTATATATATCTTTCTGATATTTATTATCACGTAACATTCTTTCATCCCTTCCACCGCTTACGCCAGGATAAAACAGCGAAAAAGATCCGCATACCAGCATAACGACGAGTCCGGATCGCCACTTTTAGACCAAGGAACGACCATGGAACAACGCCGTGTTTCCGGCAAAAGCCACTGGTATCATGAAACCCAGTCGAGCGCCCGTCAGGCTCAGGCGCTACCCTTAGTTCCCGAAGCAGCCACTGTTGACGACCCGTTTCTGTTAAACCTCACCCTGCCCGATGCATTAATTCAGGCGTGCAACAGTTGGCTGACGCCAGCACGAACACTGTACAAATTCCTGTTTCCCCAGCGCGTAACGGTCAATCGCCTGCACACATTCAGCGCCTACGACCGCCTGAGTACTGCACTGACTGTCGCTCAGGTATATGGCGTGCAGCGCCTGTGTAATCACTATGCCGCACGTCTGGCCCCCCTTCCCGGCCCGGACTCTTCGCGGGAGAGCAATCGACGTCTGGCGCAAATTACGCAATATGCCCGCCAGCTCGCGCTGTCACCTGGCGTTATTGACGCCCGTGCCCGCCAGCAGCTTGATGACGTGGGATTAACAGAATACGACATTATTTTGATGGGCCAGGTTATCGGTTTTATTGGTTTTCAGGCGCGCGCCATCGCCACTTTTCAGGCGCTACAGGGACAGCCTGTGCGCTGGATCCCCGGCATGGAAATGCAGCAAGAGGCCGAACATGCCTTGTTTGATGCAACGCAAGCACAGTGGACGCCAGGCATTGCGCCGGTGGATTTACGCACCGCCAGCGCACGTCAGATGGAGTCACTTGCCAACTGGCAACCGTTGCCTGCTTTTCAGCTTCTCGCGCCCGTACTGGCGCATGAGTACCCCTCACTGGATGCGCTGGGTGAAATTTATAGCGGCGCGCTCCCGGCGCTGGTGGACGACAACATTACACAACTGGTCACTCTCTACACTGCGCGAATTAATGGCAGCGTAAATTGTTTTAGCGAAGCCTGGCAACGCTGGCACGGTGATGATGACCTTGCCGAAGCGGTGCGGAATGGTGATCGGGTACTAAAATGCCTCGGACAAACTCGCGAGAAAGAAGGTGCCATTGTGCAAGCTGTTCAGATGTTGACCTGCGCGCCCGACCGTTTTAGCCCGGCGCATTTTGCTCAGTTGAAAGAGAATGGCATTAACGAAGCATCAGCCATTGGATTGCTTATCTGGTGCGCGTTATGCGGCTGGTTAAACCGTCTGAAAATTGCCCTCGGTGACATCGCCTGATTCTGCTACAAGCGCCCTTACCCGGCATGTGGCTTTCTGCTAAGTCAGGGACGGGCATTTTGCTGAAACAGCGCTTGCTGCAACAGGCAGATTCGCGTAAAACTGTCAGCCGCTCTTTCAGCCACGAAAATACAAAATTATGTTTCAGGACAACCCGCTGCTCGCGCAGCTAAAACAGCAACTTCATTCCCAAACACCCCGTGCGGAAGGTGTCGTTAAAGCCACGGAAAAAGGCTTTGGTTTCCTCGAAGTCGATGCGCAAAAAAGCTACTTTATTCCGCCGCCGCAGATGAAAAAAGTGATGCACGGCGATCGAATTATCGCTGTGATCCACACAGAAAAGGAACGCGAATCCGCTGAACCTGAAGAGCTGGTTGAGCCGTTCCTGAGCCGTTTTGTTGGCCGGGTGCAGAAGAAAGATGACCGTCTTTCTATCGTTCCTGACCATCCGTTAATTAAAGATGTTATCCCCTGCCGCGCTGAACGTGGCGTGACGCACGATTTCAAAGATGGTGACTGGGCGGTTGCTGAAATGCGCCGTCATCCGCTCAAAGGCGATCGCAGCTTTTATGCTGAGCTGACGCAATTCATCACCTTCGGTGACGACCATTTTGTGCCATGGTGGGTCACCCTGGCACGTCATAATCTTGAAAAAGAAGCACCAAATGGTGTTGCGACCGCCATGTTGGATGAAGGCCTTGAGCGTATCGATCTGACCTCGCTGGATTTTGTTACCATCGACAGCGCCAGCACCGAAGATATGGACGATGCGCTGTATGTTGAAGAGACCGCCGAAGGCAAACTGCAACTGACCGTTGCGATTGCCGACCCAACCGCGTGGATCGCAGAAGGTAGCAAGCTGGACAACATCGCCAAAGTGCGTGCCTTTACCAACTACCTGCCAGGCTTCAACATTCCGATGCTGCCGCGTGAACTGTCTGATGACTTGTGTTCACTGCGCGCTAATGAAGTTCGCCCGGTACTGGCCTGCCGCATGACGCTGGATGCGCAAGGCGCTATCGAAGACAATATCGAATTCTTCGCCGCGACGATTACGTCAAAAGCCAAACTGGTTTATGACGAGGTCTCTGACTGGCTGGAAAACAGCGGTAGCTGGCAGCCACAAAACGAGGCTATCGCTACTCAAATTCGTCTGCTGCAGCGCGTATGTCAGGCACGTTCTCAGTGGCGCCAGACCCATGCGCTGGTGTTTAAAGACCGCCCAGACTATCGCTTTATTCTTGGCGAAAAAGGCGAAGTACTGGATATCGTCGCCGAGCCGCGTCGAATCGCAAACCGTATTGTGGAAGAGTCAATGATTGCCGCCAATATCTGCGCGGCTCGCGTACTGCGAGACAAGCTCGGCTTTGGCATTTATAACGTGCATTTGGGCTTTGACCCGGCGAACAGTGAGCAGCTTGCCACGCTACTGAAAGGCCACGGAATGCACGTGGATGCGGAAGAAGTGCTGACGCTGGATGGCTTCTGTAAGCTGCGTCGCGAGCTGGACGCACAGCCGTCCGGTTTCCTCGACAGTCGCATTCGCCGCTTCCAGTCCTTTGCGGAAATCAGCATCGATCCAGGTCCACATTTTGGTCTGGGTCTCGAAGCTTACGCCACCTGGACATCCCCTATTCGTAAGTATGGCGATATGATCAACCATCGCCTGCTGAAAGCGGTAATCAAAGGTGAAACCGCAGAACGCCCACAGGCCGAAGCTACCGTGCAGATGGCTGAGCGTCGTCGTCTTAATCGCATGGCGGAACGCGATGTTGGTGACTGGCTGTATGCCCGTTTCTTGCAGAATAAAGCCGGTACCGAAACCCGATTTAGTGCCGAGATTATCGATATCAGCCGTGGCGGCATGCGTGTTCGTCTGGTGGATAACGGCGCCATTGCGTTTATCCCGGCACCGTTCCTGCATGCAGTACGCGATGAATTAGTATGCAGCCAGGAAACCGGGACCGTGCAAATTAAGGGCGAAACCGTTTATAAAGTGACTGACGTTATTGATGTCACCATTGCGGAAGTTCGTATGGAAACCCGTAGTATTATCGCGCGCCCAGCCGCCTGATAAACCACGTTGTTTTGCTCCCTCTTTCATTCAGAGGGAGCAAAAATTTCTTTGTGAAAGCGATACCACCCTCATTTTTTTTCAAATCCTCACAAAAAGCATTAAAAGCGACCACAATAAAATAACTTTGCACTTTTTTGCGGCGTTTTATCCTTTTTTTCGCATCTGATGTTCTTTTGTACGGAACTCGTTTTATTATAAGATTGTAAATAAAAACAATACCTTCATCCCTGATTACCCCTTAATAAAAGGGGGTTAATCCGTCATTAGATGAGTAACCGTTGCGCTTTTTGGTGGGTTGGGAGACAGCATGAGAGACGATCAGGAACAGAATCTACTGTTTCGTTACCTGGGTTCCAGCAGCCCATTCTGGCGATTGACCGCTGACAGCAACGCATTACATTTCGCCCCTGATGAAGACTCTGAGTCAAGTCAGGTGGTGACACTTAATGATGAGCAGGCAACACAGCTACGACAAATGACCGTTATTACTTCCAGCCTGACTATGCATATATCTTTATTTGGCGATAATGTTCCCGTTCATTTAGTTGGCCGCAAAATCAATAAAACCGAGTGGGCCGGAACCGCGTCGGCGTGGAATGACACGTCATCTGTGGCACGGGATCTGGTTCAAGGGCTCTCCTTTGCCGAACAGGTTGTTTCCGAAGCCAATTCCGTAATCGTCATCCTCGATCGCCATGGCAATATCCAGCGCTTTAATCGACTTTGTGAAGAATATACGGGTTTAAAAGAGCAAGAGGTTATAGGGCAAAACGTTTTTAAACTCTTTATGAGCCATAACGAAGCCGAAGCCTCTAAACGCAATATATCTGAATTTTTCCGTAACGGCGCTTCTTACGAAGTCGAACGCTGGATTAAAACGCGAAAGGGGCAACGTCTGTTCTTATTTCGCAATAAATTCGTACACAGCGGCAGCGGAAAAAACGAAATCTTCCTTATTTGTTCTGGCACCGATATTACCGAAGAACGTCGGGCACAAGAGCGTTTACGGGTTTTAGCGAATACCGACACCATTACCGGGTTGCCCAATCGTAATGCTATTCATGAGTTAATCAGCAACGCGATTGATAATCGTGGCGACACGCAAATTGGTATCGTTTACCTGGACCTGGATAATTTCAAAAAAGTAAACGATGCCTATGGCCATATGTTCGGCGACCAACTTTTACAGGCCGTGGCCCTGGCGATTTTAAGCTGTCTGGACGAAGGCCAGACTCTGGCGCGCCTGGGAGGTGATGAGTTTATTGTCCTGGCGACAGATTCGTCGCAAAGCGCGCTGGAGGCGATGGCTTCGCGTATTATCACCCGTCTGCGCCAGCCCTTCCGGATTGGCCTAATCGAGATTTACACCGGTTGTTCGTTGGGGATTTCCCTTGCCCCACAGCATGGTAACGATCGCGAAAGCATTATTCGCAACGCCGATACCGCGATGTATATCGCAAAAGAAAACGGACGTGGGAAATTCTGTGTTTTCACTCCCGAGATGAATCAGCGGGTTTTCGAGTATTTATGGCTTGATACTAACCTGCGCAAAGCTCTCGATAATGACCAACTGGTGATTCACTATCAGCCCAAAGTCACCTGGCGTGGTGAAGTGCGCAGCCTGGAAGCCCTGGTGCGCTGGCAGTCGCCGGAACGTGGGTTAATTCCGCCGCAGGATTTTATTGCCTATGCAGAAGAATCAGGGCTGATTGTGCCCCTGGGGCGCTGGGTTATGCTCGATGTCGTGCGTCAGGTTGCGAAGTGGCGCGATAAGGGCATCAATTTACGTGTGGCGGTAAACGTCTCAGCACGGCAGTTAGCAGACCAGTCGATATTCAGCGATTTAAAACAGGCTTTGCATGACCTGAATTTTGAATATTGCCCGATAGACGTTGAACTGACAGAAAGTTGTCTGATTGAAAATGCGGATCTTGCGCTGTCAGTGATTCAGCAGTTCAGTGATTTGGGCTCTCAGGTACATCTCGACGACTTTGGTACCGGTTACTCTTCCCTTTCCCAACTGGCGCGTTTTCCTATAGATGCGATAAAACTCGATCAATCCTTCGTTAAGGATATCCATAAGCAGTCTGTTTCGCAGTCGCTGGTACGGGCAATTGTTGCGGTCGCACAGGCGCTGAATTTACAGGTGATTGCCGAAGGGGTTGAAAATGCGAAAGAAGACGCCTTCCTTACCAAGAACGGCGTCAACGAACGGCAGGGATTTTTATTTGCTAAACCCATGCCCGCTGCCGTATTCGAGCGATGGTATAAGCGCTATCAGGCGCGGAAAAAGGGCTAGCTTGCTTTACTTAAACTGGTGGATGAATGCCGGTTCTGCAACTGCACCAGACGTTCCATATAGGCCACGTCTTTCGGTTGCAGGCAGAAGGCGGCATCAACCCAGTCTTCGGTAATGTCCATGAGCTCACTGCGAGGAAGCTGCATTACGCGCTGACGCGCGCGCAACATCGCGCGGATACCATTGAGCCGGGGTTGCAGCGTATCAATAAACGTACGTACAGCCAGATAGCTTTGTCCGGGCTCAAAAAGCTCATCCACCAGACCCTGTTGCGCATACCACTCCGCAGTATGAGACTCGCCTTTGTAGATCAATTCCTCTGCCAGTTTCATCCCTGAGCGACGGGCCACCAGCGAATAACCTCCCATGCCCGGGAACAAGTTAAAGGCAATTTCCGGAAATCCGAGGCGAGCATCGCGTTGCGCCAGGACAAAATGGTGCGCCAGCGCCGCTTCAAAGCCGCCGCCTAATGCACTGCCTTCGACCATGGCCAGCGAAATCGCGCCAGTATCGAACCCGCGAGACGCCGCATGTACGCAATCGACGCAAGCACGGGCATAGGCACGCAGTGCTTCCCGGCGGCCATTTTGAATGCACTCAACAAAGAAGTTCAGATCGCCCCCCACGTTGTACATGCCGGGTACCAGCGAGCCCGTTACCCAAAAATCGACGGCAAATCCCGCTTGCCGGACAAGCCAGGAGATGTTCATGATCTCTTCGATTAATACATGGTTAAAACAGGGCCGAGGCTGAGCGCGCAACATCATCCATACAGTGCGGCGTTCTTCTTCGTAGTAGCCCGAAAGTTGCGTAAAACGTTCATTATCCGTAAAAAGTTTACACGTAGCCTGGTTGATAACTGTCATAGACTTACTCCTCCGGAAATAAAAGCGCAGTGTGCGCAGAGCAAGACTAATCCAGCAGCAACCTTAGCTGTATGTAACTTAATGAATATATAATTAGTACTTATAATATTTTGAGATTTCGCTTTTCCCCTTCTCTTTTTACACTGTTTTCTGCATCATTCATTTTGTTAATTTTCAAACATAAAGGTGAAGACATGGCCGACATTGATGTAAAGCAACTGACCGGACGGCTCGATACCGTGCTGGACATTCTGGTTGCGGGCGATTACCAATCCGCCATTCGTAACCTGGAAATTCTGAAGGCTGAATTACAGCACCTTGATAACGCGGATAAATCCGCACCTGCAGGCACCCCTAAAACACCCTGGGAAGTCTGACTGATACCCTCTCGCGTTAGCGGACCACAGGAAGGTGGCACCGTTATAGCTTTTTATTAATAGACGTAACGACTCTGAAAGTAGTGGACATGAATTCCCGACAACAATTAATACTGCAGACGGTAATCGATAAGGGGCGAATGAGCGTTTCGGATCTGTCAAAAATGACAGGGGTTTCCGAAGTGACCATCCGACAGGACCTCAATACCCTTGAAAAACAGAGTTACCTGCGTCGTACGCACGGTTTTGCCGTTCCGCTGGATAGCGACGACGTCGAAACGCGCATGATGAATAACTACACCGTAAAACGTGAGCTTGCTGACTACGCCGCATCGCTGGTAAGTGACGGCGAAACGGTATTTATCGAAAACGGTAGCTGCAACGCGCTGCTGGCCCGTCGTCTTGGTGAGCAACGTGGCATTACTATCATTACCGTTAGCAGCTATATCGCACATCTCCTTAAAGATGCCCTGTGTGACGTTATTCTGCTGGGCGGTATTTATCAGAAGAAGAGTGAAAGCGTCGTCGGCCCCCTTACCCGGCAATACGTTCAGCAAGTGCATTTCAGCAAGGCATTTATTGGCATTGATGGCTGGTTGCCTGATACCGGTTTTACCGGCAGAGATATGATGCGCTCTGACGTGGTTAACGCGGTGCTGGAAAAAGGCAACGAAGCCATTGTCCTGACCGACAGCTCAAAATTTGGCGCGGTGCATCCATACACGTTGGGCGTGGGCAACTGCTTTAATCGTGTAATCACCGATGCGGGTATCCCTGCAGATGCTCAGCGCCAGTTGCAGGAATCTGGTCTTCTGGTCGATATTGTCAACACAGCCGCTTCGCTTTAATAGAAACAGCCCGCTCAGTCGGGCTATCTCCTTCATATCTGAGACTATTCTGACCCGCCAATTAAGACTATTTACCCTGCCGGTAAAAATGTTCAGACGTAAAATTATATTCAGCGATATAACAGGACGTAACTATCACACGCGTGAATTTAGTAACACCTGCGCCATAAGGTTTTACGGAAAGTCTTTAGTACAGGCTAAAGGCACTATACTTAAAGAGAACACTTTCCGTGAATCAACTATTCAGGAGAAAGTATGATGATGTTAACAAGCAAAAAAATGGCAGCCGCTCTGCTGGCTGTAACCCTGGCAATGTCTCTGAGTGCTTGCGGTCACTGGTCTAAACGCGATCGTAATACCGCAATCGGTGCCGGCGCGGGTGCTTTAGGTGGTGCTGTCTTAACCGATGGTAGCACGCTGGGTACACTGGGTGGCGCGGCGGTTGGTGGTATTATCGGTCACCAGGTTGGTAAATAATTCGCTTCATCACGGCATTTAAAACAGAATAAAGATACTTTCTTTCAGGTCTGAATAAGCAGTATTAAAAAGGCCGCGATGAAAATCGCGGCCTTTCTCTTAGGCAGAAATCTTACCCGCCTGCCAGTTTAACTTTCATCCCTTTCGCTTCCAGTAACGATTTAAGCAAATCACGTTTATCGCCCTGAATTTCAATAACGCCATCTTTTACTGAGCCGCCGCAGCCACATTTCTTTTTGAGCTCAGCGGCTAAGGTTGTAAGCGCGGCGTCATCACCTTCAACACCAGTGATCAGGCATACCCCCTTCCCTTTACGGCCACTGGTCTGACGCTGTATACGCACAACGCCATCGCCTTTCGGGCGCTCAACGGGCGCTTTTTCTTCATTAATTCGCCCGGTTTCGGTGGAATAGACCAGACGATTATTGTTATCGCTCATTACGCCTCCAGGCCAAGAGATGCGTTAATATCGCGCAGGGTCTGAGCAGGATCAGCAGACTGCGTGACCGGGCGACCAATCACCATATAATCTACACCGGCTGCCAGCGCCTGCTCCGGGGTCATAATGCGACGCTGATCGCCCACCTCACTGCCCTGCGGACGAATACCCGGCGTCACCAGTTTGAATTGTTGACCAAAAGCCGCTTTAAAGCGCACCGCTTCTTGCGCTGAGCAGACGACACCGTCCAGACCGCATTGCTGCGTCAGGCCCGCCAGACGTTCTGCGTATTCAGCAGGGGTAGCGGTAATACCTAATCCTTGCAGATCGCTGGCTTCCATACTGGTGAGTACCGTTACTGCAATAAGAAGTGGCGCATCGTTACCGAAAGGGAGAAGCGCCTCTTTGGCGGCGGTCATCATTCGTGCACCGCCAGAAGCATGTACGTTCACCATCCACACACCTAAATCTGCCGCTGCTTTTACCGCGTGCGCTGCCGTGTTTGGAATGTCATGAAATTTTAAGTCCAGAAACACGTCAAAACCACGTTGTTGCAGGTCGCGAACCAGTTGCGGGCCAAACAGCGTGAACATCTCTTTGCCGACTTTCAGCCTGCAGTCACGGGGATCGATGCGGTCAACAAAGGCCAGAGCCTTATCACGGTTATCGTAGTCAAGCGCGACCACGACCGGAGAAGACGTTAACGCGCGGGAAATAGATGAAGCAGTAGACGTCATGATGAGACCTTCTTTGATGAGGGCACCCGCTCAGGCGCGAATAATAAACGGCGAGCATTCTACCTGTGCTACAGCGGAATTGACAGGCTCCATTCACCTACTGCCAGGCAATGAGACTGCGGTGCTAAACCTGACGGGTGAAAAAAACCATTAGTATGTTGTAACTAAAGTGCGCTTTTTTTAATACTACTGCCCGTCGAGACCGCGAATAGGCTTAACGGTCGACCAGGCACGGCAGGACGGGCAATGCCAGTACATCGTAAAGGCGGTAAAACCACATTTATGGCAGCGATAGCGCGGTTTGCTGCGAATTTGTTCGCCTACCATGTCGCGCAGTACCATCAGACTCTCTTTTGCGCGCCCTTCTTCCGCTTCGTTCAGATGGTAATCCATCAATTTATGGAAAACACGCATCGTTGGGTGGCGCTGCAATTGACGCGTGACGTACATCTGCGCAGGATCCTGCCCTTCGCGGTTTTCCATAATTTCCGCCAGCATCAATTCCGCTGTTGCGCCGGTGTTCTCTTCGACACAGCGCTGGAGGAACGCGGCCCACTCGTCCTGTTTGCCCAGATGCTGATAACACACCTGCAGCATTTCCAGCGTTTCGCTGACCAGTTCTTTATCCTGGTCGATGACACGCAGAAGGCTCTCTACCGCTTTGGCGTATTCCCCTTTTGCCATAAACACGCGTCCCATCATGATCGACACGCGCGGGCTATCGCGGTCGGCGGCCGCTCCTTTTTTCAGCAAGGCCATCGCCTTGTCCATATCGTCATTCCCCATTTGCTGTAACGCCAGTTCACAGTAAAAATGGGCAATTTCGCCTCGCTGCTTATCTTTACCAAGCTTAACCAGACGCTCCGCAACATCAATGGCTTTCTGCCAGTCGCTGGTCGCCTGATAAATTTGCAAGAGCTGCTGGAGCGCGCTGATACGAAAATCTGTCTCATCAACAAGTTGATTGAACATATCTTCCGCACGGTCATACATCCCTGCGGCCATGTAGTCACGGCCCAGTTGCTGAACGGCAAGCAATCGCTGGTCATAAGAGAGCGACGCGCTTTCCATCAGGGTCTGGTGAATGCGGATAGCGCGATCGACTTCGCCGCGCGAGCGGAACAGGTTTCCGAGGGTAAGATGGGCTTCGACAGTGCCGGTATCCTCTTTGAGCATGTCGAGGAACAGGTCCACCGCCTTATCTTGTTGGTTGCTCAGAAGCAGGTTCATACCGGCTACGTAATCACGCGATAGCCGGTTTGCTTCGTCCTGCTTAGTTTGTTGAGCATTTCTGCGCCCCATGTACCAGCCGTATGCAGCCGCAACAGGTAACAGCAGAAACAACAACTCCAACATATACGATTATTCCTTTACTACCGGCGTACCGGGATTCACAGCAGCCGTGGTAGCAGGCGCGAGTTGATGCTCAAGTCGTTTAATTTTCCGCTCCGCACGCGCCAGAGAAACACGTACGCGCAACCAGAACAGACCACAAATCAGCCAACCAATGACAAAACCAGCAGCAAAAAGAACGGCCAGTAATGTCGAGATGCGATATTCGCCCTGGGCGAGCAGATAATTGAAGGTCACCTGCTGATCGTTTTGTACACCAAGCGTGACCGAAACGACAAAAATCGCCAGCACCAATAAGAAAATGAGTAAATATTTCACATTACTTCCCGTTATGTGGTTATGAGCGAATAAGTTATGTTCAACTGACTGCATCCAGCCTTATAAACTACCATTTTAGCGTCTGGCGGGAAACGGAAATGCGTGACACCTCATACTGATTTAGGGTCTAAATGCAGAATTTCAACTTTCCTGCTCCCTTTCGGCGATTTCCTGCTTCTCTTCGACGGGTGGCGTCAACGGTCCACACATGCGTTGCGCAAGCCAGGTGGCGATTGTCACCAGCATCCAGGAGATGAGTGTCGCGACAACCAGATCGCGAGGCCAGTGCATGCCCAGCAGTAATCGGCTTCCCATGACACTTGTCGCCCACAGCAGTAACACGACAAGGGTCCAGGTACGACGACGAGGCCAAAGCAAACCGACACCAAGGAGCGCCCAACTTGCAGCAAACATGGTATGGCCTGAGGGGAATGCAAAACCCGTTTCGTTTTGCCAGTGTTTGCGTAAAAACTCAGGAATAGCCGCCTGGTTGATCAACTGTGTTTCCACGAGTTGGCTTCGCGCTTTACGTTTCAGGCTGTAAAACTCATCGGATTGAATATTATGTGTTTTTTCAAGCCAGACAACAAATGGCCTGGGTTCCTGTACCCGCTCTTTCACCCAGGATTTCACTCCCTGGCCCGCAAGGATCGCACAGCCCAGGATAGCAAACAGCATGAGTGCCGCTTTTAATCGAAAACGCAGGCACCACAAAAACCAGCCGCAGAGAATCACATGGGTGATAATGCCCCAGGGTTGGGTCACGGTCTCCGTCATCCAGTACATTGCGCGCAGCCATCCGCTGCTTTCCCCAGGCCGCCAGCGCCAGCCTGATATCCATACAACAACCGGCATAATTAACAGTATTCCCGCACCGACTGTCGTGCGCTTTGCAATAGAAAACATCTCTTCTCCTTTGATCTGTAACTTCACAATCATAACTGATAAATAACATTTTCGGGAAAAGTGCCAGATTTGTGCGTTTTAACAGCAATGCGTCAGGAGGTGGTTAGTGATGTAAAGCGCATTGTGGCAAAATGACGTTATACAAAAGGCCAATCGTCTGACGGCCAGCATAAATCTGGAGAATCACATGCAGCTTAAACGCGTGGCAGAAGCCAAACTGCCAACCCCATGGGGCGATTTCCTGATGGTGGGTTTTGAAGAACTGGCAACCGGGCAGGATCATGTTGCACTTGTCTTTGGGGATATTTCCGGGCAGTTACCTGTTCTGGCACGAGTCCATTCGGAATGCCTGACGGGCGACGCGCTGTTCAGCTTGCGCTGCGATTGCGGTTTCCAGCTCGAAGCGGCATTAACGCACATTGCCGAGGAAGGCCGGGGCGTGTTGCTGTACCACCGCCAGGAAGGTCGTAATATTGGCCTGCTCAACAAGATTCGCGCCTATGCGCTGCAGGATCAGGGTTACGACACCGTGGAAGCAAACCATCAGTTAGGATTTGCCGCCGACGAACGCGACTTCACCCTGTGCGCCGATATGTTCAAACTGCTGGGTGTGGATGAAGTACGTCTGTTGACCAATAACCCACTCAAAGTCGAGATCCTCACCGAGGCCGGAATCAATATCGTTGAACGCGTGCCGCTGATTGTCGGGCGTAACCCGAAAAATGCGCACTATCTCGATACCAAAGCCGCGAAGATGGGTCATCTGCTAAGCGAATAACCTGAATATGCCGGGTAACTGTCACGCAGCCACCCGGCATAGCGGACGTTTAATGCAGCATATTGCGGATCACATAATGCAGAATGCCGTCATTCTGGTAGTAGGTCAGCTCTGTGGACGTATCGATACGGCAGCGACAATTCACCACCTCTTGCGTACCGTCAGGGCGGGTTAATGTCACCGGAATGGTCGCATCGGGTGTAAGCTGATTCAGCCCGGCGATATCCAGTTTCTCTTCCCCGGTCAGCCCCAGCGTTTTACGCGTTGCGCCCTGCGGGAACTCCAGCGGTAAGATGCCCATCCCAATCAGGTTTGAGCGGTGGATACGTTCGAAAGACTCCGCAATCACCACCCGCACGCCCAACAGGCGCGGTCCTTTCGCCGCCCAGTCACGGCTGGAGCCGGAACCGTACTCTTTACCGGCAATGACCGCAAGCGGCGTCCCCTGCTGCTGGTAGCGCATCGCGGCATCATAGATAGCAACCACTTCTTCACCCGGTAAATAACGGGTCATTCCCCCTTCCACACCGGGGACCATTTCGTTACGAATGCGAATATTAGCAAATGTGCCGCGCATCATGACTTCATGGTTACCGCGACGCGAGCCATACGAGTTGAAATCCCGCCGCTCGACGCCGTGGCTTTGTAGATAACGACCTGCGGGGCTATCGGCTTTGATGCTACCCGCCGGTGAGATATGGTCGGTGGTGACGGAGTCGCCGAGCATCGCCAGGATGCGCGCACCGTGAATATCCTCAACCGGTTTCGGACTCGCTTCCATATCCTCAAAGAACGGAGACAGCCGAATATAAGTTGAATCACCCTGCCAGTCGTAGGTGTCCGAGCTTTCCACCTGAATCGCCTTCCATTCCGCTGTCCCTTCGAAAACTTCTGCGTATTCTTTACGGAACATATCGGTGGAGACTTGCTCGACAGCGCGGGCGATATCCTGGCTGGATGGCCAGATATCTTTCAGATAGACCGGATCGCCTTTACGATCGTGACCCAGCGGATCCGTGGCCAGATTGATGTTCATATTACCCGCCAGCGCATAAGCGACCACCAGCGGCGGTGATGCCAGCCAGTTGGTTTTCACCAGAGGATGGATGCGCCCTTCGAAGTTGCGGTTGCCCGAGAGCACCGCGCCAACCGTGAGATCCCCCTGCTTGATGGCCTGCTCGATAGGTTCTGGCAGCGGCCCCGAGTTACCGATACAGGTAGTACAACCGTACCCGACGAGGTTGAATCCCAACTCATCGAGATACGGCGTTAGTTTCGCCTGAGCGAGGTAATCAGAAACCACTTTCGAGCCCGGCGCCAGTGAGGCTTTCACCCATGGCTGACGTTTTAAGCCGGCTTTGACCGCGTTTTTTGCCAGCAACCCCGCGGCCATCAGAACACTTGGGTTGGATGTGTTAGTGCAAGAGGTAATCGCAGAGATCACTACCGCGCCGTCAGGAAGCTCATGTTTTTCACCTTTGAACACGTACTCTACTGGCTTACGATCCTTCTGGGCGGTATTGAGTTCCAGTTCGGTACTGGCAGCAAAAGCTTTAGGCACATCTCCCAGGGCCACACGGTCCTGGGGACGTTTCGGCCCGGCCAGGCTGGCTTCAACATCATCCATGTTCAGCTCAAGCGTGCTGGTAAAGATGGGCTCGTCGCCTGGGTTACGCCACATCCCCTGCGCTTTGGCATAAGCCTCAACGAGGCTAACCTGCTCTTCGCTACGTCCGCTAAGACGCATGTACTCAAGCGTTACGCCATCAATCGGGAAAAAGCCGCAGGTCGCGCCATACTCCGGCGCCATATTGGCGATAGTCGCCCGGTCAGCCAGAGGAAGCGAGTCCAGGCCATCACCGTAAAACTCAACGAATTTGCCCACTACACCATGCTTGCGCAGCATCTGGGTTACGGTCAAAACGAGGTCTGTGGCGGTGATCCCTTCGCGTAATTTGCCGCTCAGTTTGAATCCGACCACATCAGGGATCAGCATGGAGACGGGTTGGCCCAGCATAGCCGCTTCCGCTTCAATCCCCCCGACACCCCACCCCAGCACGCCGAGACCGTTGATCATCGTGGTATGCGAGTCGGTTCCCACCAGGGTGTCCGGATACGCCACCCACTCTTTGTCCTGTAATTCGCTCCATACCGCTTTGCCCAGATATTCCAGATTGACCTGGTGGCAAATTCCGGTACCCGGCGGCACAACGCTAAAACGGCTGAACGCCTGCTGTCCCCAGCGCAGGAAAACATAGCGCTCGTGATTACGTTCCATTTCAAGGCGGACGTTCTCTTCGAAAGCGTCGTCATCACCAAAATGATCGACAGTGACGGAGTGGTCGATAACGAGATCAACGGGGGAAAGCGGATTCACTTTAGCGGTATCGCCACCGAGGCGTTTAACCGCCTCACGCATGGCGGCAAGGTCGACCACCGCCGGGACGCCGGTAAAGTCTTGCATCAAGACGCGGGCGGGACGGTAAGCAATTTCACGGTCGGCATGGGCTGTTTTCAGCCATCCCGCAAGGGCACGGATATCTTCTTCTGTGACAGAATCGTCATCCTGCCAGCGCAGGAGATTTTCGAGTAATACTTTTAGCGACTTGGGTAGACGCGCAATATCCCCAAGTTCCTTTGCGGCCAGCGGCAAGCTGTAGTAGTGATACGTTTTATTCTCTGCCTGCAACGTGTCCTTACTGGCTTCGCGTATGGTAGACGACATAAGCTCCTCCTTAATAACAGGGATAGCGAAACCCTGATGCTTATCAGGGTCTGTATTAAAGATAACACAAACATGTCGTAACGTTTTTATAACAACTCAAAAGGCTAAATCTTGAGGTCAGGCGGGCAAGTGCTGGAGAGTAAAGCAAAAAACCTCGCCTGAGCGAGGTTTTTCAATTGATTAGGATAACCATATCCTGATGAGCTCTCCCCAAAACAACAGGGAAAAAGAAAACGCGCTCATCCATGACCAATATTTTACAGAACGGCGATTATTCATCATATACACACCAAAGAATGTATTCATAGAAGCTGCGTTGAGACGCAATTTATTATTGCTGTGGTGTATTTATTTAACAGTACACAAGTACACATCAGAATCACGAGATAATTACCTCGCTAATTCTAATGATAACAATTATTGTTTTGGCACTTCGTCTTCCGCGAAGATGTCAATAAACGCTTGCTGCTGTGGCGTCAATTTCCAGGACGCCGGAACAGTAGTTGAAGCTTGCGGTTTCGCTGCTTTCGGTTTGTCATGCGGATGACACACTTGCTTCACTGGCTCAGAGCGACCTGTCACAGCCATTTTAACCCCAGAATTTCCAGATAATTAACGCTACCACGACCCAAAAGACGGCAGAACCCAGAAATACCGCCAGCCACGCTTTACGCTTGAGCTGCGGGTCCCTTTGCGGTTCTTCGCTTCCTGATGGCATTGCTAACCTCGTACAATCGACATCACTTATCATTTTAGGCACCAACAATCGGTACAATTAATCATGGATGAGATAAATCCTAAAGAAACTTTAGTCGAAAAGCTAGTGAATTTACGCATCCTGTTCAAAGAATATTTAATCTTTTGACCGCAAATAAATTATTGAAGTGAAAAATTTGCGAAGGGGCAATTTAGTTTCTATGTTTGTCGCAAATTTATGACAGATTATGTAACAGGAGGGAAAATCAATCAGGCAAAAGTATCAGATGGAAATAAGAGGATGATAACAATAATTCGACTTAGGGAAGGTTAAGGGGCTCCTTTTGCTATAAAAGGCTACCCCGCTAACATTATTTTTCCGGAAGTTTAATGTCCTTAAACATCGCCTCAATATCTTCGTTCGAACGTAACGCCACGGCGGCGTCAACCACATCACGCGTCAGGTGTGGCGCAAAGCGCTGAATGAAATCATACATGTAGCTGCGCAAGAACGTGCTGCGACGAAAACCGATCTTGGTCGTACTGTGGCTGAAAATTTCCTGCGCATCCAGTTTTACCAGATCCGGGTCAGAAATCGGGTCGACGGCCATACTGGCAATCACCCCTACACCAAGCCCCAGACGCACATAGGTTTTGATAACGTCCGCATCGGTCGCCGTAAAGACAATACGCGGCGACAGCCCTGCCCGATTGAAGGCGGTATCCAGCTCAGAACGCCCGGTAAAACCAAAGGTGTATGTCACCAGCGGATATTGCGCCAGCTCCTCAATCGACACCGATGGCTTACCTGCCAGAGGATGATCCGGGGTAACCACAATCGAGCGATTCCAGTGGTAGCACGGAAGCATCACCAGGTCGTCATAGAGATGCAGTGCTTCGGTAGCGATAGCAAAATCCGCATTACCTTTGGAGACAGCTTCCGCAATTTGCGTTGGCGACCCCTGATGCATATGTAACGAGACCCGGGGATAACGTTCGATAAATCCCTTAATCACGTTCGGTAACGCATAACGCGCCTGCGTATGGGTGGTCGCAACATAGAGCGAGCCTTTATCCGGCCAGGTATGTTCCCCCGCCACCGATTTAATGGCGTCAACTTTAGAGAGAACTTCGCGGGCAATACGGATGATTTCCTGTCCGGCTGGCGTTACCTGCGTGAGGTGTTTACCGCTGCGGGCAAAGATCTGTATCCCCAGTTCATCTTCAAGCATGCGAACTTGCTTACTGATGCCTGGCTGAGAGGTATAAAGACCTTCTGCCGTTGAGGAGACGTTGAGATTATGGTTCACCACTTCAACGATATAGCGAAGCTGCTGTAATTTCATGAAAGACCATCCAAATTCGCGCAAACGGGCAATCGCTTAAGACGATTTCATAATAAAAAAGGATTTAACTATAACCACTATATCATTTATATCTTCTATGTATAGATTCGAACAAAAAATAATAACCATGTTATAAAAAAAAGGGCCGGATAACCGGCCCTCAATTTAAGCTATTAATTTACAGCGTTATTTTTTGGCTTCTGCCCATTTCCCATCAACGTAAAACGCCGACCAGTTTGTCGCTTTGCCGTCTTTTTCCGACGCAACATACTGCTGTTTCGTTTTACGACTAAAACGGACAATGGTCTTATTCCCTTCCGGATCCTGTTGCGGCGCATCCGCCAGATAACGCAGTTTTTCCGGCAAACGGTCGCGGAAGCGATATAACTCTTCCACTAACGGTGCACGCGTTTCGCGCGATTTCGGGAAGGTGTTAGCCGCGAGGAAAACCCCGGCTGCGCCGTCACGCAGAACGAAATACGCGTCCGATTTTTCGCACGGCAGTTCCGGCAACGGAACCGGATCTTCTTTCGGTGGCGCGACTTCGCCATTACGCAGGATCTTACGCGTGTTTTTGCAGTCGTCGTTGGTACAGGCCATGTACTTACCGAAACGTCCCATTTTCAGGTGCATTTCAGAGCCACATTTTTCACACTCAACCACCGGACCGTCATAACCTTTGATGCGGAACTCGCCCTCTTCGATTTCATAACCGTCACAGGTCGGGTTATTACCGCAAACATGTAGTTTACGTTTCGGATCGATCAGGTAGCTGTCCATCGCCGTACCGCACTTTGTACAACGGCGTTTGGCGCGCAACGCATTGGTTTCCGCGTCGTCGCCTTCCAGCACGTTCAATACTTCGTTTTCCGGCACCAGGTTAATGGTGGTTTTGCAGCGCTCTTTTGGTGAAAGTGCATAACCGGAGCAACCGAGGAACACCCCGGTACTGGCAGTACGGATCCCCATCTTACGACCGCAAGTCGGGCAATCAATGCTGGTAAGCACCATCTGATTCGGGCGCATGCCGCCTTCATCCGGATCTCTTTCCGCCTGGTCAAGTTGACGGGAGAAATCACCGAAGAAACTGTCCAGCACCTTCTTCCATTCCGCTTCGTGGTTTGCCACCTGGTCGAGACGGTCTTCCATCTGCGCGGTGAAATCGTAATTCATTAACTCACGGAAGTTTTCTTCCAGACGGTCGGTAACAATTTCACCCATTTTTTCCGCATAGAAGCGACGGTTTTCCACGCGCACATAGCCACGGTCCTGAATGGTCGAAATGATCGACGCATACGTTGACGGACGGCCAATGCCACGTTTTTCCAGCTCTTTAACCAGTGACGCTTCACTAAAGCGCGCAGGCGGTTTGGTGAAGTGCTGAGCCGGCGTAAGATCAATCAGCGACAGGACATCACCCGTGTTTACCGCTGGCAGCGTACGGTCTTCATCGCCTTTACGCAGCGCTGGCATCACCTTCGTCCAGCCATCGAAACGCAAAATGCGGCCACGTGCTTTCAGGCGATAATCACCCGCGCCCACGGTAATAGTGGTGGAGTCGTATTGCGCCGGCGTCATCTGACAGGCGACAAACTGGCGCCAGATCAGTTGATACAGTTTCTGCGCATCAGTTTCCATATCTTTAAGGGCGTCAGCCTCAACCCCAACATCGGAGGGACGAATCGCTTCGTGCGCTTCCTGGGAGTTCTCTTTGCTGGCGTACTGGTTGGCATTTTCCGGCAGATATTTTTTGCCGTACTTATCACCAATAAAGGTACGCACCATGCTGACCGCATCCTGACTCAGGTTGGTGGAGTCAGTACGCATATAAGTGATGTAACCCGCTTCGTACAGGCGCTGGGCCATCATCATGGTTTTCTTCACGCCGAAGCCAAGACGGGTACTTGCCGCCTGCTGCAGTGTGGAAGTAATAAACGGTGCGCCCGGCTTGCTGCTGGTCGGCTTGTCTTCGCGCTCAAGCACCGTATAACGGGCTTTTTCGAGCAGGCTAACTGCCGCCATCGTTTGTTCGCGGTTAACCGGACGGAAAGGTTTATCCCCTTCGTGCGTCACCTGGAGTGGCAGAGAATCGCCACCCGGCGTTGCGGCATTAGCGTCAACTTCCCAGTACTCTTCCGGAACGAAGGCTTTAATTTCGCGTTCACGCTCAACCACCAGACGCACAGCAACCGACTGTACTCGGCCAGCCGACAGGCCACGGGCAATCTTCTTCCACAACAGTGGAGAAACCATGTAACCCACCACGCGGTCCATAAAGCGCCGCGCCTGCTGGGCATTCACACGATCAATGTTCAGCTCGCCCGGCTTTTCGAACGCCTGGCGAATCGCATTTTTGGTGATTTCGTTAAACACCACGCGGCTATAGCGCGTTTCATCGCCACCGATCACTTCCCGCAGGTGCCATGCAATGGCTTCCCCTTCGCGGTCAAGGTCGGTTGCGAGATAGATATGGTCGGCTTTTTCAGCGAGCGATTTCAGCTCAGAAACCACCTTCTCTTTTCCGGGCAGCACTTCATAGTGCGCATCCCAGTTGTGCCATGGGTCAATGCCCATGCGATTGACGAGAGCGCCGCGTTCATCCTTTTTAGGCTTCTTAGCCGTTTTGGTGGAGGCAGAGTCAGCGCTCTTTTTAGGTGCTGAGCCACTGGTCGGCAAATCGCGGATATGACCTACGCTGGATTTCACCACGTAGTCATTACCCAGATACTTATTGATCGTTTTGGCTTTTGCCGGGGACTCAACGATGACGAGAGCTTTACCCATATTCACCTTTACCTAATAAAATTCTTCCAGGAATACGTCGCACATTGATTCACCTTCCGCTGGCGACGAGCCAATGATATTGCGGTGGCGACAATGGATATCAACCCTTTTCTTGACCATAAGCGAAAGTAATCGCTAGCAGATGATTGAGTTAACAGGCTTTTTCGCTAGTCTACGATACAGCACGACGATTTTACGGTCGAATGTCAAGCAAATCTGTTGCCAGATTGACGAAAGGGTCACACTGTACCTGATAAAATTTGTTACGCAACTTTATTAGCATGCAAATTCGAATCACGCCAGCACTACCGTAACGGGAAACCCCTTGCCTGCGCAGGGAAAATTTGCCCCTGGGCCGCGTGGGGCGTAAACTTGTTAAATTTTTAAGGAGGGGCGAAATGGAGCCGACTAAGCAACCTATCGATCGTCAGTCTCTGCTTGAGCTGGCAAACCAACTTATCCGCGATCATGAAGACACACTGTCCGGCATTGAAGCAACCGGCGTAAGCCAGCGCAACGGGGTGCTGGTGTTCAGCGGCGAGTATTTTCTGGATGAACAGGGGCTGCCGACCGGGAAAAGCACTGCGGTGTTCAATATGTTCAAATATCTGGCGCATGAACTGTCTGAAAAATACCATCTGATCGATTAAACAAAAACGCGAGGCCATGGCCTCGCGTTTTTGTTTGTACTCGCCTTACATCAGCGGTTTCTGTCCGCGCTGCCACCAGCGCATCAACAACCGGTCTGCGCTTTCTGCAGCACTTCCGGTAAAGCGGTCGATGAGCTTTTTGCGCTGCTGATAGCGCAAGCCAATGACCTCATGGCTCTCAAACAGCCCCAGCAGCAGCTCGTCACTGGTACCGACCGCATCGACAAGCCCTTTTTCCAGTGCCTGAGAACCATACCAGTGCTCGCCGGTCGCTACCTGTTCTATATCCAGTTGCGGGCGCATTTGATGCACAAAGCCTTTGAACAGGTCATGCGTTTCATTGAGGCTCTCGCGGAATTTCTGCCTTCCCTCTTCGGTGTTTTCACCCAACAGAGTCAGCGTGCGTTTGAACTGCCCGGCGGTATGCAGTTCGATATCAATCTCTTTACCTTTCAGGAAGCGGTTGAAGTTGGGGATCTGCGCCACAACGCCAATCGATCCAATAATAGAAAACGGCGCCGCAACAATTTTATCCGCCACGCAGGCCATCATATAACCGCCGCTGGCGGCGACTTTATCAACCGCGACGGTGAGCGGAACCTGCTTATCGCGCAGACGCTGCAACTGCGACGCAGCCAGCCCGTAACCATGAACAACGCCACCGGGGCTTTCCAGACGGAGAACCACCTGATCTTCTGGCTTCACCAGCGTCAACACTGCGGTTACCTCTTCGCGCAGCGCGCCCACTTCATGGGCATCCATGCTGCCTTTAAAGTCCAGCACCCAGGCGCGTGGTTTGCCCGCTGAGGCCATGTCGCCAGATTTTGCTTTGGCCTTTGCCGCTTTTGCATCCTGTTTGGCTTTTTTCTTTTGGGCTTTATGCCACAGCTTTTGCTGCTGGCTGTCCAGCAACGCCACAGCCATCTCTTCCTGCATTTCCTTATAGTCTTCGCTCATGCGGGTAATACGTAATTCCCCCCGCTGACGTTTGCGCTGTGTCAGATTAACAATAAGAATTGCGACCACCGCAATCGCAACCACAACAGTCGCAATTTTGGCTAAAAACAAACCATATTCAGACAGTAATTCCACGCATTCCACCTTGGTTCAGCCACTTAACAATCGCATTCAGTGTACATGAGCCTTTCTGGCGAGTCTCGCATTGCCACCCTTTCGGATATTCAGTCGACCAGTTTCAGCACATTCCGCTATACATTATCCCAACGCACGGGAGACTCTCTGCCAGACTGATTGAAATCGCTTTCTGTTTCAGGCATAAAGCCAACACGATTTAAAAACGGGTTGAGACCAAGGAGTTAGCGTGCATTACCAGCCACAACGCGACCTGTTGCGAAACCACATTATTCTGGTCACCGGTGCCAGTGACGGCATCGGCAAAGAAGCGGCGCTGACTTATGCCCGCTACGGCGCGCGCGTCATCTTACTGGGGCGTAACGAAGACAAACTCCAGGCCGTTGCCGGACAGATAGCATCCGAAGGCGGCCAGGCCGCCAGCCTCTTCACACTGGACATGGCCACCTGTACACCCGATGATTGTCAGCGTCTTGCTAACGAGATAACGCAACACTACCCGAGACTGGACGGTGTGCTGCATAACGCTGGCGTGCTGGGTGATGTTTGCCCAATGAGCGAACAGCAGCCAGCCGTCTGGGATAACGTAATGCAGGTTAACGTCAACGCCACTTTCTATTTGACCCAGGCGCTCCTTCCTTTATTACTCAAAGCGGAAAGCGGCTCGCTGGTCTTCACATCGTCAAGCGTTGGCCGCCAGGGCCGTGCAAATTGGGGGGCTTATGCCGCCTCTAAATTTGCCACCGAAGGCATGATGCAAGTGTTGGCTGAGGAGTACCAAAACCGTTTACGGGTCAATTGCATCAACCCGGGCGGTACCCGGACGCAGATGCGCGCCAGCGCCTTCCCGAGCGAAGATCCGCAGAAATTAAAAACGCCAGCCGATATTATGCCGCTTTATCTATGGCTGATGGGCGATGACAGCCGTCGCAAAACAGGCATGAGTTTTGATGCTCAGCCAGGACGAAAACCGGGGATATCACAATGAGTGAAGAACGTTACCAGCAACGCCAGCAGCGGGTGAAAGACAAGGTCGAAGCCCGCGTGGCGGCAGCGCAGGAAGAGCGCGGCATCATTATCGTTTTTACCGGCAATGGTAAAGGCAAAACCACCGCTGCATTTGGCACCGCCGCACGTGCCGTCGGCCACGGAAAGAAGGTCGGCGCCATTCAGTTTATTAAAGGCACCTGGCCTAATGGTGAACGTAATTTACTGGAACCGCACGGTGTCGAATTTCAGGTGATGGCAACCGGGTTCACCTGGGACACGCAAAACCGCGAGAGCGACACTGCCGCCTGCCTTGAGGTATGGACACATGCGCAACGTATGCTGGCGGACGAATCGCTGGATATGGTGGTGCTCGACGAGTTGACCTATATGGTGGCTTACGATTACCTGCCGCTGGAAACCGTTCTTGATGCGCTGGAAAAGCGCCCGGCAAACCAGACGGTGATCATCACCGGTCGCGGCTGTCATCGCGATATCCTGGAGATTGCCGATACGGTCAGTGAAATGCGCCCGGTAAAACATGCTTTCGAAGCGGGCGTCAAGGCACAGATCGGTATCGACTATTAAGACACCGCTGGCAGTAGCGTAGCTATGCGACACTGCTGCCATGCCAGTGATTTGTTCAACCATCACACTCGCCCACACATGTGACAGTGTCACGCTTTTCCAGCGCAGTATGGCGGAAATTATAATATGCGGGAACGAGAGGACGTTTCCGGCAAGGTAACCGGAAACGTCAGGAAATTAGCCGTTGCTGTTACGCCCACCGGAACGACGGCTACCCGGTGCCTGACGATTGCCTGACACCTGGCTGTGGCGTTTCACCGCACGACGAATCTGATTGGCTTTCATGCGGCGACGATCTTTTTCGACCGCCACTTTTGATGCGGTTTCCGGCGGCAACCCTACCAGCTCGCGCAGGTAGTTGGTTTGGGCCAGATCCAGTTCGGTATAACCACCGCGCGGCAATCCTTTCGGCAGTGGAATGTCGCCGTAACGCACACGAATAAGACGGCTAACCTGCACGCCAACCGCTTCCCACAGGCGACGCACCTCGCGGTTACGCCCTTCGGTCAGGGTCACGTTATACCACTGGTTGATCCCTTCACCACCGCTAAATTTAATGGTTTTGAATGCTGCCGGACCATCTTCCAGTTGAACGCCACGTGACAGTTCACGCACCTTGGCCTCTTCAATCTGGCCGAATACACGCACCGCGTATTCACGTTCCACTTCACGGCTTGGGTGCATCAGGCGATTCGCCAGTTCACCGTCGGTGGTGAACAACAGCAGACCACAGGTGTTGACGTCAAGACGTCCAACCGCAATCCAACGGGCGCCGCGCAGTTTTGGCAGACGATCAAAAACGGTCGGACGGCCTTCCGGATCGTTACGCGTGCACAGCTCACCTTCTGGTTTGTAATACGCCAGCACGCGGCAGATTTGTTCAGCGGACTCTTTTATCGAGATAAGATGACCGTCGATGCGAATTTTCAGCGCCTGGTTCACTTCAACGCGATCGCCCAGCGTGGCAATCTTGCCGTCTACGCTGACGCGGCCTGCTTCGATGATGGTTTCAATTTCACGGCGGGAGCCGTGGCCAGCTCGCGCCAGCACTTTCTGTAACTTTTCGCTCATAGAGCTTCCTCGGGTGTCGCCTTCACAGGCGTCGAATAAGGTCATCAGGCCACTGCGGCGCCTGTGAAATGGCCGCGTAGTATAGCGGCTTGCTTCATTATAGGAAAGGTTTAACGTCGCCGACGCCTTCACGAATAACAACCGGGGCATCGTCGGTAAGATCGACCACCGTTGTCGGTTGTTGCCCCAGATACCCGCCATGGATAATCAAATCCACTAGCTTTTCCAGACGGTCTTTAATTTCATCCGGATCGGACTCGGTAAATTCGCTGCCAGGTAGCATCAGCGAGGTAGAGAGCATCGGCTCGCCAAGGGTATCGAGTAACGCCAGCGCAATTGGATTCGCCGGGACACGCAGACCGATGGTTTTACGTTTTTCCTGTAACAGGCGACGCGGCACCTCTTTCGTTCCTTTCAGGATAAAGGTGTAGTTACCTGGGGTGTTATTTTTGATCAGACGAAAAGCCACATTATCGACGAACGCATAGGTCGATAGCTCAGACAAATCGCGGCACATCAGGGTAAAGTTGTGGCCATCCGGCAATTGACGGATACGGCAAATACGCTCCATCGCCCCTTTGTCTTCAATTTTACAGCCTAACGCATAGCCGGAATCGGTAGGGTAAACAATCACCCCGCCTTTACGGACAATCTCAACGGCCTGGGTAATCAGACGCGGTTGAGGATTTTCCGGATGAATATAAAAAAACTGACTCATACTTCCCTCTCTTCACTGTTTTGCGGCTGCTCCCATTTGCACCAGACGCCCTCAACATCAGCCGGTAGCCAAAGCTTGCGCCCCAACTCAATCCATGGACATGGCTGATGGAAATCCGATCCCTGCGAGGCCAGTAAACCAAACTGGCGGGCATACTCGGCGAGTTGTTTACGCTCATTGGGAGCCTGCTGGCATTGGGCAACTTCCATCGCCTCTCCGCCGCTTTGGGCAAAATGCGCCAGCAGTCTTTTCAACCATTTAGCGGAGAGATCATATCGACCCGGATGGGCCAGGACCGCCGTTCCGCCAGAATGATGAATTACTTCAATAGCTTGTTCTATTGTACACCACTGCGGTGGAACATATCCGGTTTTCCCGCGCGCAAGATACCTTTTGAATACATCGGCCATATTGGTGGCTTTGCCGCATTCCACCAGGAAGCGGGCAAAATGGCCACGCGTGACGGCAGCCCCCTGCGCCAGTCGCTGCGCGCCCTCCCATGCGCCCGGAATATGCGCCTTTTCCAGCCGCTCGGCAATCAGTCTGCCGCGCTGCTGGCGTCGTTCATGCTGATCTTGTAAAAATGTACACAGCGTCGGGTTTTCGATATCCATATTCAGCCCCACGATGTGGATCTCGTGGTTTTCCCAGACGGTGGAAATCTCCACACCGCTAATGAGTTTGAGTGCCAGCCCGGCACGTTCAATTTCTTCACGCGCAGCGGGAATGGCGGCGGTAGTGTCATGATCGGTAATCGCCAGGGTCCCTACGCGCATTGCAACCGCACGGTGGACCAGTTCTTGTGGTGTCAGGACGCCATCGGAGGCAATAGTGTGGCTGTGCAGGTCATAAATCACTGCGTAATTCGTGTCGCTCAAAAGCGGCTCCCGTGGCCGATAAAACAATAACTGTGCCCTATCATAACGTTCTGCGGCGATTTTCTGAAATCGAGGGTTGACTTTCCTTGCTCGAACCAGTTAACTAGTACGCAAGTTCACTCCACGAGGTATCACTGATGAATATGCATATTTCCGTAAACCGCTGGTGGCGCACTCCCTGACATTGGGCAGTGTTTCACGTGCGTATTCAGCACACCGATACCCGGCCCGCCAACTGAGCGGGCTTTTTTTTGAACACATTTATGAGAGCAACTATGCAAACGCAAAAACCGACACTCGAATTGCTCACCAGCAACGCGCTGTACCGGGAGAACCCGACCGCGTTATTCCATCAACTGTGTGGTGCACGCCCGGCAACCTTATTGCTGGAATCCGCCGATATCGACAGCAAAAACGATTTAAAAAGCCTGCTGCTGGTGGATAGCGCGCTGCGCATTACCGCGCTGGGTGACACTGTCACTATTGAGGCGTTAACGCAAAACGGCGCGTCTCTGTTACCGCTGCTGGATGCCGCGCTTCCGGCTGGTGTAGAAAACACCGTCCGGGCAGATGCTCGCGTCTTACGTTTTCCGCCCGTCAGCACCCTGCTCGACGAAGACGCACGCCTGTGTTCGCTTTCTGTTTTCGATGCCTTCCGTCTGTTACAGGGGCTGGTCGATGTCCCTGCCGATGAGCGCGAAGCCATGTTCTTCGGCGGCCTGTTTGCCTACGACCTGGTGGCCGGATTCGAAGATTTACCCGCGCTGCGCCATGACCGTCGCTGCCCGGACTACTGCTTTTATCTGGCAGAAACCTTACTAGTGATCGACCATCAGAAGCGTCACACCCGCATTCAGGTGAGCCTGTTTTCCGCCGATGCTGACGAAAAAGCGCGACTGACTCAACGAATTGAAACCCTGCATGAACAATTAAATGTGCCGCCAGGGCCATTGCCGGTTGAATCTGTCAGCGATATGCGCTGCGAATGCAACCAGAGCGATGAGGAGTACGGTGCGGTTGTGCGTCAGATGCAAAAAGCGATTCGTGCCGGTGAGATTTTTCAGGTCGTGCCGTCTCGTCGTTTTACCCTGCCGTGCCCGTCACCGCTGGCCGCCTATGAAGTGCTGAAAAAGAGCAACCCAAGCCCGTACATGTTCTTTATGCAGGACAATGACTTCGCCCTGTTTGGCGCCTCGCCGGAAAGCTCTCTCAAATATGACGCCACCTCACGCCAGATTGAAATCTACCCGATCGCCGGGACTCGCCCACGCGGACGTCGCGCCGACGGTTCCCTGGATCGTGACCTGGACAGCCGTATTGAACTCGAAATGCGTACCGACCATAAAGAGCTTTCCGAGCATCTGATGCTGGTTGACCTCGCGCGTAACGATCTGGCGCGCATTTGTACTCCAGGCAGTCGCTATGTGGCAGATCTGACCAAAGTCGACCGCTACTCCTTCGTAATGCATCTGGTTTCGCGTGTGGTCGGTGAACTGCGACAGGACCTGGACGTGCTCCACGCTTATCGCGCTTGTATGAACATGGGCACGCTCAGTGGGGCCCCAAAAGTACGCGCCATGCAGCTTATTGCCGATGCAGAAGGCTCACGTCGTGGCAGTTACGGCGGCGCGGTGGGCTATTTCACCGCCCACGGCGACCTGGATACCTGTATCGTGATTCGTTCTGCCTGGGTTGAAGACGGTGTCGCCACCGTTCAGGCAGGCGCTGGCGTGGTACTGGATTCAGTGCCGCAATCAGAAGCCGATGAAACACGTAATAAAGCCCGCGCGGTTCTGCGCGCCATTGCTAAAGCGCATAACGCTCAGGAGACATTCTGATGGCTGACATTCTGCTGCTCGATAATATCGACTCATTTACCTATAACCTGGCGGATCAGTTGCGCGCCAGCGGGCATAACGTGGTGATTTACCGTAACCATGTTCCGGCACAAACCCTGATTGACCGCCTGGCGACCATGAAAAACCCGGTGCTGATGCTCTCGCCAGGGCCAGGGGCGCCGTCAGAAGCAGGCTGCATGCCTGAGTTGCTGACCCGCATGCGCGGCAAACTGCCGATTATCGGCATCTGTCTGGGACATCAGGCAATTGTAGAAGCCTATGGAGGCTATGTCGGTCAGGCAGGCGAAATCCTGCACGGTAAAGCCTCAAGCATTGAACATGACGGTCAGGCCATGTTTGCCGGGCTGGCGAACCCGCTGCCTGTGGCGCGCTACCATTCACTGGTGGGCAGCAATATTCCGGCAGGGTTAACCATCAACGCGCATTTTAATGGCATGGTGATGGCCGTGCGTCATGATGCGGATCGCGTGTGTGGCTTCCAGTTCCATCCTGAATCCATTCTGACTTCGCAAGGCGCCCGCTTGCTGGAACAAACCCTGGCCTGGGCGCTGCAGAAACTGGAGCAGACCAATACCCTGCAACCAGTACTGGAAAAACTGTATCAGGCGCAAACCCTGAGCCAACAGGAAAGCCACCAGCTTTTCTCTGCCGTGGTGCGCGGCGAGCTGAAGCCTGAACAACTGGCCGCAGCGCTGGTCAGTATGAAAGTGCGTGGTGAGCACCCCAATGAAATCGCCGGGGCGGCCACCGCGTTACTGGAAAATGCCGCGCCGTTCCCACGCCCGGACTACCCGTTTGCCGATATCGTGGGCACCGGTGGCGACGGCAGCAACAGTATCAATATTTCCACCGCCAGCGCTTTTGTGGCGGCGGCCTGCGGGCTTAAGGTTGCCAAACACGGTAACCGCAGCGTTTCCAGCCGTTCCGGCTCATCCGATTTACTGGCAGCTTTCGGCATTAATCTGGATATGAATGCGGATAAATCCCGCACTGCGCTGGATGAACTGGGGGTCTGTTTCTTATTTGCACCGAAGTATCACACCGGGTTCCGTCACGCGATGCCGGTGCGCCAGCAGCTTAAAACGCGCACCTTGTTTAACGTCCTGGGGCCATTGATTAACCCGGCGCACCCGCCGCTGGCGTTGATCGGTGTTTACAGCCCGGAACTGGTGTTACCCATTGCCGAAACCCTGCGTGTTCTGGGCTATCAACGTGCGGCCGTTGTGCACAGCGGTGGGATGGATGAGGTGTCATTGCATGCTCCGACGGTGGTGGCTGAATTGCGTGACGGCGAGATCAAAAGCTACCAGCTTACCGCTGCTGATTTCGGTCTGACGCCCTATCACCAGGAGCAACTGGCAGGCGGCACACCGGAAGAAAACCGTGACATTCTGACACGCTTACTACAAGGTAAAGGTGAAGCCGCCCATGAGGCCGCCGTCGCTGCAAATGTCGCCATGTTGATGCGTTTACATGGTGAAGAGGATTTGCAAGCTAACGCGCAAAAAGTTTTGCAGGTGCTGCACAGCGGCGCCGCCTATGACAAAGTCACCGCACTTGCGGCAAGAGGGTAAAGAATGCAAACCGTATTAGCAAAAATCGTCGCGGATAAGGCGATTTGGGTAGCCGCCCGCAAGGAGCAGCAGCCGCTGGCCAGTTTTCAGAATGACGTGGTGCCGAGCACTCGTCGCTTCTACGACGCCCTGCAGGGTACGCGCACCGCGTTTATCCTGGAATGCAAAAAAGCATCCCCGTCAAAAGGGGTGATTCGCGATGATTTCGACCCGGCGCGAATCGCCGGGGTTTACAAACACCATGCGTCGGCCATCTCCGTACTGACCGACGAGAAATATTTCCAGGGCAGTTTTGATTTCCTGCCTGTTGTCAGCCAGATCGCGCATCAGCCGATTCTGTGTAAGGACTTCATTATCGACCCTTACCAGATTTATCTGGCGCGCTTTTACCAGGCCGATGCCTGCCTGCTGATGCTCTCGGTACTGGATGATGAGCAATACCGCCAGCTCTCTGCCGTCGCCCACAGCCTGAGCATGGGTGTACTGACCGAAGTCAGCAATGAAGAAGAGCTGGAGCGCGCTATCGCGCTTGGGGCAAAAGTGGTCGGCATCAATAACCGCGACCTGCGCGATCTGTCCATCGATCTGAATCGTACACGTCAGTTGGCTCCGCGCCTGGGCGCAGGGGTAACGGTTATCAGCGAATCAGGGATTAACACTTACGCCCAGGTGCGTGAACTGAGCCATTTCGCTAATGGTTTCCTGATTGGTTCCGCGCTGATGTCTCATGACGATCTGGACGCCGCCGTTAAACGCGTCTTGCTTGGCGAAAATAAAGTCTGCGGCCTGACGCGTCCGCAAGATGCGCTGGTCGCTTATGAAGCGGGAGCGATTTATGGCGGTCTGATTTTCGTCGCCTCTTCCCCCCGTGCCGTCAACGTCGCCCAGGCCCGCACGGTTATGGCGGGCGCACCGCTCCAGTACGTTGGTGTGTTCCGTAATGCGCCTGTCGAAACCGTGTCGGCCAACGTGGAGCAACTGGGGTTAGTCGCCGTACAGTTACACGGCAGTGAAGACCAGCACTATATCGACACACTGCGTAAGCAGTTGCCGGATAGCGTACAAATCTGGAAGGCGCTGAGCGTGGGCGACACCCTGCCGGCCCGCGACCTGAACCATGTCGATAAGTATGTGTTTGATAACGGCCAGGGCGGTAGCGGTAAGCGTTTTGACTGGAGCCTGCTGTCAGGGCAAACGCTGGACAACGTACTGCTGGCAGGCGGACTTGGCGCAGATAACTGCGTAGAAGCGGCCAAAACCGGCTGTGCCGGACTCGATTTCAATTCAGGCGTAGAGTCTGAACCCGGGAAAAAAGACGCCGATAAAGTGGCCTCGGTATTCCGAACTTTACGCGCTTATTAAGGAAGAAAACCATGACGACATTATTAAACCCGTATTTTGGTGAGTTTGGTGGCATGTATGTGCCGCAAATCCTGATGCCTGCACTGCGTCAGCTTGAAGAAGCCTTTGTCAGCGCGCAAAAAGATCCTGAGTTTCAGGCGCAGTTCACCGATTTACTGAAAAACTACGCCGGTCGCCCGACCGCACTGACCAAATGCCAGAACATTACCGCAGGGACCAATACCACCCTGTACCTGAAGCGTGAGGATTTACTGCACGGCGGCGCACACAAAACCAACCAGGTATTAGGACAGGCGCTGCTGGCCAAACGGATGGGTAAAACAGAAATCATCGCCGAAACCGGTGCCGGGCAGCACGGTGTGGCATCGGCGCTCGCCAGCGCCCTGCTCGGCCTGAAATGCCGCATCTACATGGGCGCGAAAGATGTGGAGCGTCAGTCACCAAACGTCTTCCGTATGCGCTTAATGGGCGCAGAGGTGATCCCCGTACACAGCGGCTCCGCCACCCTGAAAGATGCCTGTAATGAAGCGCTGCGCGACTGGTCTGGCAGCTACGATACCGCGCACTACATGCTCGGTACCGCCGCAGGCCCGCACCCCTTCCCGACCATTGTGCGTGAATTCCAGCGGATGATCGGTGAAGAGACCAAAGTGCAGATCCTCGAAAAAGAAGGCCGCCTGCCGGATGCCGTCATCGCCTGCGTGGGCGGCGGATCCAATGCGATCGGCATGTTTGCCGATTTCATTGAAGAGACCAGTGTTGGCCTTATTGGGGTCGAACCTGCCGGACACGGTATCGAAACCGGTGAACACGGCGCGCCGCTTAAGCATGGCCGCGTGGGGATCTATTTCGGAATGAAATCCCCAATGATGCAGACCGATGAAGGCCAGATCGAGGAGTCGTACTCTATCTCTGCGGGGCTGGATTTCCCGTCCGTGGGGCCACAGCACGCTTTTCTGAACAGCACCGGTCGTGCGGATTATGTCTCTATTACCGATGACGAAGCACTCGAAGCCTTTAAGACGCTGTGCCGCCACGAAGGGATTATTCCGGCACTCGAATCCTCCCACGCCCTGGCCCATGCGCTGAAAATGATGCGTGAGAACCCGGAAAAAGAGCAACTGCTGGTGGTTAACCTGTCTGGCCGTGGAGATAAAGATATCTTCACCGTACACGATATTTTGAAAGCGCGAGGGGAAATCTGATGGAACGCTACGAGACACTTTTTAAACAATTGAAGGAACGCAAGGAAGGCGCATTTGTTCCCTTTGTCACGCTGGGCGATCCCTCACCTGAGCAATCACTGAAAATCATCGATACGCTGATTGAAGCTGGCGCCGATGCACTGGAATTAGGGATCCCGTTTTCAGACCCTCTGGCAGATGGCCCGACCATTCAAAACGCCACGCTGCGCGCCTTTGCCGCAGGCGTCACGCCGAGCCAGTGTTTTGAAATGCTGGCCGCGATTCGCCAGAGACATCCGACGATCCCGATTGGCCTGCTGATGTACGCCAACCTCGTCTTTAGCCGCGGTATAGATGAGTTCTATGCCCAGTGCGAGAAAGCGGGTGTCGACTCAGTGCTGGTCGCCGATGTGCCAGTGGAGGAGTCTGCGCCGTTCCGTCAGGCCGCGCTGCGGCATAATGTCGCGCCGATCTTCATCTGCCCGCCAAACGCCGATGACGAGTTGCTGCGTCAAATCGCCTCGCACGGTCGCGGTTATACCTATCTGCTCTCCCGTGCCGGGGTTACCGGGGCGGAAAACCGTGCCGCGTTGCCGCTCCACCACCTGGTCGAAAAACTGACCGAGTATCATGCTGCGCCGCCATTGCAAGGGTTTGGTATCTCTGCGCCTGACCAGGTGACCGCAGCCATTGATGCGGGCGCTGCCGGGGCAATATCAGGTTCCGCTATCGTCAAAATTATTGAGAAGAACCTTGATAAACCTGCCGTGATGCTCGAAGAACTTGGCGCATTTGTCCGGGCGATGAAAGCCGGCACTCGTCAGTAATGCCTCCTGACGCCCGGCCCACCGCCGGGCGTTTTTTTCCGCTCACTGAAACAGCGTCTGCACCTTCGGCACAGCCCCATTTCACCAATAGCACTCATTCTTTGCTGATGCGTCTGTCTTATTATTCGTTTTTCAGCGGCCTGTCGTTTCCCGTTTCTTCACCCGGTGGCTGACTGTTAACTACAACACAATCCTGACTCGCGACGGCTATAGCGGGTCAATTCTGCATTGCCTGCATAACGCTAAGGCTTAATAATGTCGCGGATATGTGGGACACGGATGACAGTAAACAACGTAGCGTATTCATCATCCGTCAGACGCTGATGTCTTTAATGGGAAGGATGTCCATATGTTTAATAAAGCCGCATTGATAAGAGGCTGGTTTACAATTGCGACGATTTTCACCTGTTTCACCCTTGGCAGTTATATAGGCCATTACTATTTTGCCGGTTCACGTATTCCATGGCTTATAGGGGTTATTGCCGCAATAGTCATAAATTGGGGATCGTACGGTGTGCTGAAAAAACTCACCTGAATTTCTTTTTGATAAAAACTGGCCACCCTTATGCGGCCAGTTTTTTATAGTGCCTGTCAGAAGCGATAACCAGCAGCGAACATAAATACCCACGGATCGAGCCGCGTACTCACGCTTTGCTGAGCGCCTCCCGCTTTAAAGCGAACGTCCGTATCAATATCCATGTACCAGACCGAGGCATTAATCAGCCAGTTACGGTTAATTAAATAATCCACCCCCACCTGTCCTGCCGCGCCCCAGGAATTTTTCAGGCTTAAATCAGAAAGTCCAGCCGATTTACCCGTATCGTTGAATTTTTCATCAAAGAACATGGTGTAGTTGATACCCGCACCAATATACGGGCGGACTTTACTTGCGGCATCACCAAAATACCACTGTGCCATCAGCGTTGGGGGCAAGTGGTGAACGGTTGCGATATTACCGGTTGGGCCGGTCCCTACTTTATGACGAAACGGCGTCGCTGCCAGCAATTCCACGCCAACGTTGTCCGTTGCCATATACGTCATGGTCAGTCCGAGCTGGGTATTATTATCGACGTTAAAACTTCCCAGACTCCCTAACACATTATCCGATCCCTCCGTCGGCCTCACAGTCGCGGAACCGGCACGCATGAAAAATTCCCCCGCTTCATGCGCATACGCACCTGCGGAAAGACTGCTGAGGATCAATGCTGCCACGGCTAATTTATTCATATCCACTCCATGTATGTGGTTTTTCATAGGCGCCGTGAATATACCTATAAATAAGTACATCGTGATCCAATCTGGATCACATTACATTCGTTAATTTAACATTTATTGATCTGAGTTAATTTTGACTGCCAGTTCACACTTTTAGTTTTTGTATTCACATCAATTTTGCCGTTTAAACTTGCTAAAAAAATCGTCATCGTTCCCTCTTGCCGACGCGTGTTCGTGGGTCTACTTTAATGAACTCACAATTTGAATTGATGCGTAGTTATTGCAGGTGTGCCATGAGTGATCTCAACCCGTGCATGTCGTGCGGAGCCTGTTGTGCTTATTTTCGTGTCTCTTTCTACTGGGCCGAGGCGGATGACGCTGGCGGTTCCGTACCGGCTCAACTGACTGAGCCTGTCACCCCTTTTTTACGCTGTATGCGCGGAACCAATCAGAAGCGAAGCCATTGTGTCGCGCTGGAAGGCATTCCGGGTGAGTCAGCGCGTTGCCGTATTTATGAGCAACGACCATCTCCTTGCCGCGAATTTATGATGTCGGGCGAGAATGACGAGGCCAATGAGGCCTGCGATCGCGCCCGTGCGTATTACGGATTACCACCGCTTTACAAAGATATGCTTTTCCATACATCCACGGAGGCTGCCACCGATGACGCTTTCAGGGTACAATTGTGATGAATTTAACATTGCAGAACTCAAGGAGAGTGCATGTCTATCACGGCAGAATCCGTTTACCGTGACACGGGGAATTTTTTTCGTAATCAGTTTGTTACCATTTTACTGATTGCACTTCTATGTGCATTTATTACAGTGCTGTTAGGGCGCGTCTTTTCGCCCAGTGAGGCCCAGCTTTCGATCCTGGGTGAAGGTGATTATCTGGCGGAAAGCACCGGGTTGTTCGACCTGGTGCGCAATATGACGCAGGAACAGCAGCAGGTATTGCTACGCTTATCAGCGGCGGCTACCTTCTCCGGTTTGATCGGGAATGCCATCCTGGCGGGCAGCACGTTGATGATGATCCGGATGATCTCGGCAGGGCAACGCGTTAGCGCGCTTCGTGCTATCGGTGCCAGTGCGCCGGTTTTGCCCGCGCTGTTTATCCTGTTCATGTTGACAACCTTTATGGTGCAAATCGGCATGATGTTCATCTTCGTACCCGGCGTATTACTGGCTATTTTGCTGGCGTTCGCACCGGTGATGATGGTTCAGGATCGCGCGGGCGTCTTCTCGGCGATGCGCGGCAGTATGCGTCTGGGCTGGAACAATATGCGTCTGGTCGCGCCTGCGGTCATCGGCTGGTTGCTGGCAAAAATCGCACTGCTGATGTTTGCACATAATTTAGCGTTTCTTACGCCGGAAGTCGGTGCGGTGGTAGCAAACACGGTGAGCAACATGATATCTGTCGCTTTGCTCATTTATCTGTTTCGCCTGTATATGCTGATACGTCAGTGATTTTTCGCCTGCGATAGCAGGCAATTTAACGGAACCGTAGAATGAAGCAGTTTCTTGATTTTCTCCCACTGGTGGTGTTTTTCGCTTTTTACAAGCTGTATGACATTTATGCAGCAACGACAGCTTTGATCATCGCTACGGCTGTTGTCCTGATTTATAGCTGGGTGCGTTACCGTAAAGTCGAAAAAATGGCGCTGATTACTTTTGTACTGGTGGCCGTTTTCGGTGGACTGACGATTTTCTTCCACAATGACGAATTCATTAAATGGAAAGTCACGGTTATCTACGCCCTGTTTGCCGGCGCGTTACTGTTTAGCCAGTGGGTAATGAAAAAACCACTTATCCAGCGCATGCTGGGTAAAGAGCTCACCCTGCCGCCGATAGTATGGGAGCGCCTCAACCTTGCCTGGGCGCTGTTTTTCATCCTTTGTGGTCTGGCCAATATTTATATCGCCTTCTGGCTGCCACAAAATATCTGGGTGAATTTCAAAGTGTTTGGCTTAACGGCGCTGACCCTTATCTTTACCGTATTAAGCGGTGTTTATATCTATCGTCACATGCCGCAGGACGATAAACCCTGAGTGGCACATAAAAAACCGGGCACGGCCCGGTTTTTTTTCTACATATCAGCTTATCTAATTGTTTTCAGCCATAAATCCATAGTAGCATCCCGCCAGAATTCCCCCTTCTTTATTGATGAGATAACCATGTCTAACACTCAGGATGCACCGCAGGGCGAACTTGTTCTGCGCACACTGGCAATGCCGGCAGATACCAATGCGAACGGTGATATTTTTGGCGGCTGGCTGATGTCGCAGATGGATATGGGCGGTGCAATCCTTGCTAAAGAGATCGCCCACGGACGCGTCGTCACTGTCCGCGTCGATGGCATGAGTTTCCTGCGCCCTGTCGCCGTGGGCGATGTGGTGTGTTGTTATGCGCGCTGTGTGAAACGTGGTAATACGTCGGTTACCATCAACGTCGAAGTCTGGATTAAAAAGGTCGCCTCAGAACCTATTGGTCAACGTTATAAAGCCACGGAGGCACTGTTTATATATGTTGCCGTGGATAACGACGGTAAACCGCGACCACTGCCCGTGCAGGCATAAAAAAAGCCTCCATCAGGAGGCTTCCTTGCTTAATCCATCGTCGCGCCACCGTCCATACGGAAGATAATATTAACCGTGATGCCGGTGCCCGGTTTACCCGGCTCATAACGCCATTTACGCATGGCCGTTTTCACCTCACGCTCAAACATATTCGCCGGCTGTGCTGAAAGAATTTCCACGTTGTCGATACGGCCATCCTGTAGTACGTCAAATTTCACGCGAACACGTCCTTCAATACGCAAGGCTTGTGCACGCGGCGGATATTGAGGCTGGGTGCGGCTTAATACGCGCGGGCCTGCCGGGACCGACGGCACAGGTTTGGTGGCGATGGCTGGCGCGTTATTCATCGCCGGGCGCGGCGGAGCGTTACTTTCTACCGGTGCCGCCGGGCGGGGTTCTGCCGGTTTTGCTTCACGCTTAGGCTGCTCGACTTTTTTCTCCGGTTTCGGCTTCGGTTTAGGTTTTGGCTTCGGTTCAGGTTTGTGGATCACCACCGGCGCTTCTTTTGGCAGCTCGGGAACGGGCTCCGGCTCGGGTTCCGGCTCCACAACGGGTTCTGGTGGTGGCTGCACCGCCTGCGGCGGCTCCAGCTCTGCCGGTGTCACCATGGTCACCGTAATCGGCGCAGCGGGTGCCGGTAATTCAATAACCTGATGTACCGAGGCATACAAGATGGCCGCCACGACAGCGCCATGCATACCGACGGACAACAGTGTCGGCCAGGGAAAGCGACGGGGTAAATCAAGGGCCATTGAAGTCATAATCGTTTCAGTTGAAAAAGCAAAGCTAGATTCTAAATGCAAATAGCAATCATATTCAACCAGCCATCGTGTCTGACCCAGATTTTGCGCGCATACGGTTAAAAAAAGCGCACTCTGAAAGAGGATATTCACGCGCCATCATCTTTGCGTTGCAGGCACTTATGGATTCACATAACGTAGTTGTTTTCTCATCATGAAGGAGCCCTACCCGTGCTTTATGTAATTTTCTCACAGGACGTTGCTGATTCCCTCGAAAAACGCCTTTCCGTGCGCCCGGCTCATCTGGCACGTCTGCAATTGCTGCATGACGAAGGTCGTTTATTAACGGCAGGCCCTATGCCAGCCGTAGACAGTAACGATCCGGGTGCGGCGGGTTTTACCGGCTCAACCGTTATCGCAGAATTTGAATCTCTGGAAGCGGCGCAGTCCTGGGCCGACGCGGACCCATACGTCGCGGCGGGTGTTTATCAGCACGTCATCGTTAAGCCGTTTAAGAAAGTGTTCTGACTGTCGGAAATAACAAAGGGGTAAGCGTCATAATACCCCTTTGTTTTATCCGTTTTTAATGGGTAATCGTTTTTGAGAACAAATTAATAATAACCACGCCGGCAATAATTAACCCCATCCCCAGCATCGCCGGAAAATCCAGTTTCTGTCCGTGAATAATCCAGCCCACTGTACCAATCAATACAATCCCTACCCCGGACCAGACGGCGTAAATCACTCCGGTAGGTATAGTGCGCATTGGGATGGTCAGACACCAGAATGCAATACAATAGCCAACAATACTGATGATGCTGGGCACCAGGCGGGTAAAACTATCGGAACTTTTAAGCGCAGTGGTCGCAATGACTTCACTGACAATCGCCAGGGCGAGAAAAATAATGGCTTCTTTATTCATGGTTATCCAAAGGCGAATTAACGTTTACTTAGCGCAAGGCGGGTTGCGAAAAGCAAAAACACAACGCCGGTTGTGCGATCCATCCAGCGTATAACGGCTTCTTTACGTAAAAATGATGACAGGGGGCGCGTCGCCGCGATTAACGTTGTTGACCATATGGTTCCCAGCACCACATGAATCATCACCAGGCCAAATGTCCAAATAATAAGCGGCTGCCCATGCGGAATAAACTGTGGCAAAAAAGAGACGTAGAAAATACCCATTTTGGGATTCAGTACATTGCCTAACATGCCACGAATAAACCAGTTCTGCTTTTTATCTTCACCCGCAACAGGGAAAACATCGGTACGCGGGCGAATGAGCATATTCACGCCCAGCCAGCATAAATAGGCAGCGCCACAATATTTGAGAATAGAGTATGCCAGTTCCGACACCGCAACTAATGCCCCAAGGCCGAAGGCAACGGCAGCCCCCCAGATGAGACAACCGGAGTTAATGCCGAAGGCTGCTTTAAATGCCTGACTCCGTCCCTCCACCGCGGCAGTACGTAAAATTAGTGCGGTATCGAGACCCGGAGTGAGCGTCAGCAGTGTCGCCGCAAGGGTAAAAGCAATCAAACTATCAATAACAGTCATGCAGCATTCACCCTTTTTGAGTAAGAGATAAAAAACAATGGGCACCATAAAGGTGCCCAGAACCATCAGAACCCGTAAAAATCAAAAACTAACGCGTTGCGATGCCGATTAAGAATACACTTTCTTATCGCGTGGATACGCATATTACGACGAGACTGCCCTTCCAACCAGCGCGCCTTGCGACGACTGGCCTGCCGGGACATACGCCAGCGCCCCACTTCCGTTCTACTACGCTTCATTTCTACGACTCTTTCCTAACAAAGAACCCCCATTATAAACCCTGGACGTCACCAGACCAGTCCTTTTCAGCGCCGTTTTTGTTTGCCAGATGAGTCCTTATGCGTAAACTCCTTATATCAGATTTTCAAAAGGATTTTTTTGTTATGACAACCTTCTACACGGTTGTGAGTTGGCTGATCTTTTTGGGCTACTGGCTGCTCATCGCTGGTGTGACGCTGCGCATTCTAATGAAGCGCCGTGCGGTCCCTTCTGCCATGGCATGGCTGCTGATTATTTATATTCTCCCTCTGGTGGGGATTATCGCTTATCTGTCCGTTGGGGAACTACATCTTGGTAAGCGCCGCGCCGAGCGCGCTCGTGCGATGTGGCCATCCACTGCCAAGTGGTTAAAAGACCTTAAAACGTATCACCATATTTTCGCGACTGAAAACAGCAGTGTCGCCACTTCTCTGTTCAAACTCTGCGAACGGCGTCAGGGCATTGCCGGGGTGAAAGGTAATCAGCTCCAGTTGCTCACCTCCTCAGATGACGTGATGCAGGCATTGATCCGCGACATTCAGCTAGCCCGCCATAACATCGAGATGGTGTTTTATATCTGGCAGCCAGGAGGAATGGCCGATCAAGTCGCCGAATCCTTGATGGCGGCGGCCCGCCGCGGTGTGCATTGCCGTTTAATGCTTGATTCAGCAGGCAGCGTGGCGTTTTTCCGCAGTCCGTGGGCCGGCATGCTGCGCAATTCAGGTATAGAAGTGGTCGAATCGTTAAAAGTTAATCTAATGCGTGTGTTTCTGCGTCGGATGGACCTGCGCCAGCACCGCAAGATGATCCTTATCGATAATTACATCGCCTATACCGGCAGTATGAACATGGTGGACCCTCGCTTCTTCAAACAGGATGCAGGCGTCGGTCAATGGGTCGATTTAATGGCAAGGATGGAAGGCCCGGTGTCTACCGCGATGGGGATCGTCTACTCCTGCGACTGGGAGATAGAAACCGGGAAACGCATCCTCCCACCGCCACCGGATGCCAATATCATGCCGTTTGAGCAGGCCAGCGGGCACACAATCCACACCATCGCCTCTGGTCCGGGATTCCCGGAAGACCTTATTCACCAGGCATTATTGACCGCGGTTTATGCCTCGCGCGAATACCTGATTATGACGACTCCCTATTTCGTCCCCAGCGATGACCTTCTGCATGCCATTTGTACCGCCGCGCAACGAGGCGTTGACGTCAGTATTATCCTGCCGCGTAAGAATGACTCGGTGCTGGTTGGCTGGGCAAGCCGGGCCTTTTTCACCGAACTGCTGGCTGCGGGGGTAAAAATCTATCAGTTTGAGGGCGGACTTCTGCATACGAAAAGCGTGCTGGTCGATGGCGAGTTAAGCCTGGTGGGAACAGTGAACCTTGATATGCGTAGTCTGTGGCTTAATTTTGAGATTACACTGGTTATCGACGACACCGGCTTTGGCAGCGATCTGGCGGCCGTGCAGGATGATTATATTTCGCGGTCTCGCTTGCTGGACGCACGTCTGTGGGTTAAACGTCCGTTCTGGCACCGGATTGCAGAACGACTGTTTTACTTCTTTAGCCCATTGCTGTAAAACGTGCCCAAATGATATTAAACAGGTAGTCATTATGGAAATGGATCTGAACAACCGCCTGAGCGAAGACGAAACGCTGGAGCAGGCTTACGATATTTTTCTCGAACTTGCGGCGGATAATCTCGACCCGGCAGATATCATTCTGTTCAATCTTCAGTTTGAAGAGCGTGGCGGTGCGGAATTGTTTGATCCCAGCGAAGACTGGCAAGAGCATGTTGATTACGATCTGAACCCGGACTTTTTCGCCGAGGTGGTGATTGGCCTCGCGGATAGCGACGGTGGCGAAATCAACGATGTCTTTGCCCGCGTACTTCTCTGTCGTGAGAAAGATCATAAGTTGTGCCACATTCTGTGGCGCGAGTAGTAAAAAGAAAAGGCTGACTTTCGTCAGCCTTTTTCATTTAGAGCGGGTCAACCTTCAGGCACGAGACCGCATGGCGGAAGCTACCTTCCAGCACCGGGCGCGTCTGCGCGCACTCGGGTCCGGCAATCGGGCAACGCGTACGGAACACGCAGCCCGACGGCGGGTTGATTGGTGAAGGCAAATCCCCTTCCAGCAACTGAATCTGCTTGTTCTTTTCCAGATCCGGGTCCGGGATTGGCACAGCAGACATCAGCGCTTTGGTATAAGGGTGCTGCGGATTGTGGTACACCTCGTCATAGGTACCCAACTCCACCGCGTGGCCCAAATACATGACCAGCACGCGATCGGAGATGTGCTTCACCACCGCGAGATCGTGGGCGATAAAGATCAGCGACAACCCCATTTCCCGCTGCAGTTTTTGCAGCAAGTTGACCACCTGCGCCTGGATTGACACGTCCAGTGCAGAAACCGGTTCGTCACAGATAATCAGCTTCGGTTCGAGGATCAGCGCACGGGCAATACCGATACGCTGACACTGGCCGCCGGAAAACTCATGCGGGTAGCGGTTAATCAGGTTTGGCAGCAGGCCCACTTTCATCATCATGGCTTTGACGCGGTCACGCACTTCCTGACGCGGCATTTTCGGATGATAAGTACGCAGCGGTTCCGCGATGATTTCACCAATGGTCATACGCGGGTTCAGCGATGCCAGTGGGTCCTGGAAAATCATCTGAATGTCACTGCGCACGTCGCGCCATTCATCAGGCTTCATCCCGAGCAAGTCTTTGCCCAGCCAGGCCACTTTGCCGTCAGTTGCTTTGACAAGCCCAATAATCGCGCGGGCAAAGGTCGACTTCCCGCAACCGGATTCGCCCACCACGCCGAGGGTTTCCCCTTCATACAGACGCAGCGTAACACCGTCTACCGCTTTCAGTGTTTTGGATGGCTGCCAGAACCATTGCTTACCGTCTTTTATGTCGAAATGGACTTTCAGGTCAGCAATTTCCAGGAGTACTTTTCTTTCTTCTGTGACGGCATTCATACCAGTTCCTCCACCGGCTTAAAGCAGGCGCGCAAACGTCCTGGGGCAAACTCCTCCAGCGGCGGAGCACTGTTACAGATTTCCATCGCATGCGGGCAACGCGGCTGGAATGGACACCCTTTGGGCAACCGCAGCAGGTTCGGCGGGTTACCAGGGATGGTCAGCAACTCTTCACCTTCGGCGTCGAGGCGCGGTACCGCATTGAGCAGACCGATCGAATAGGGATGTGCCGGATGGTAGAACACATCGCGCGCCACACCGTACTCCATAGTACGCCCGGCGTACATCACCAGCACTTTGTCACAGATGCCCGCTACCACGCCGAGATCGTGGGTGATCATGATAATGGCAGTGTTGAATTCACGTTTAAGCTCATTGAGCAACGTCATGATCTGCGCCTGTACGGTCACGTCCAGTGCGGTAGTCGGTTCGTCGGCAATGAGCAGTTTTGGCCGGCACATTAATGCCATAGCAATCATTACGCGCTGGCGCATCCCGCCGGAAAACTCATGCGGGTACATGCGCATACGCTTACGCGCTTCCGGCATTTTCACGGCGTCGAGCATTTTGACCGACTCTTCAAATGCTTCGGCCTTACCCATGCCTTTATGCAGCATCAGCACTTCCATTAACTGCTCACCGACCCGCATATACGGATTCAGTGAGGTCATCGGGTCCTGGAAGATCATGGAAATCTGCTCGGCACGCAATTTGTTCAGCGCATGCTCAGGCAAGTTCAGAATCTCTTTGCCATTGAATTTCGCCGAACCACCAATACGCCCGTTCGATGCCAGCAGGCCCATCAGTGCAAATGCGGTCTGAGATTTACCCGAACCCGATTCACCCACAATGCCGAGAGTCTCACCGGCACGCAGGCTAAAGTTCAGGTCGTTTACCGCCGTAACGTCACCGTCCGGGGTTTTAAACGTCACACGCAGATCGTTAACATCCAGAAGAATGCCCGAATGCTGCTGCGCCTGTGGCGCCAATGAGGTTTCATGCTTGCTCATAACAGCACTCCTTAACGATCTTTCGGGTCGAGAGCATCACGCAGCCCATCGCCGATAAAGTTGAAACAGAATAACGTCACCACCAGGAAGCCTGCCGGAAACAGCAGCAGCCACGGGGAAACTTCCATCGAGTTCGCGCCATCGCTGAGCAACGCGCCCCAACTGCTTAGCGGCTCTTGCGTTCCCAAGCCAAGGAAACTCAGGAACGATTCGAACAGAATCATGCTCGGCACCAACAGCGAGGCATACACCACCACGACACCCAGCACGTTGGGAACGATATGACGAATGACAATATTGCCCGTCGATACCCCACCGACCTGAGCCGCTTCAATAAACTCTTTGCGTTTCAGACTCAGCGTTTGACCACGGACGATACGCGCCATATCCAGCCAGGAAACCATACCGATAGCCACAAAAATGAGCAGGATGTTTTGCCCGAAGAAAGTCACCAGCAGGATAACGAAGAACATAAACGGGAATGAGTTGAGGATCTCAAGCAGACGCATCATCACAGAGTCCACTTTACCGCCGAGGTAACCGGACAGTGATCCGTAAAGTGTTCCCAGGATAACCGCAACCAGCGCGGCAGCAATACCGACCATAAGCGAAATACGCCCACCAATGGCTACGCGCACCAGGAGATCACGGCCGGATGAATCCGTCCCGAAATAGTGCCCGGAGGTTGTATCAGGCGCACTGGACATCATGCCCCAGTCCGTATCGAAATAGCTAAACTGCGATAGCATCGGCGCCAGGGCCACGAAAAGCGCGATAAAGAACAAGACGACAAGGCTGGCGACCGCTGCGCGGTTGTGCATAAAGCGACGTCGTGCATCCTGCCACAGACTGCGACCTTCTACTTCCAGTTTTTCACTGAAGTTTTCCAGCGCCTCGCTGTTTTTTTTACTTAACATCATGGCGTACTCCAGTGTTAATAACGAATTTTCGGATCGATAACGGCATACAGCACATCGACAATCGCGTTAAATACAATAGTCAACGTCCCTACCAGTATGGTCAAACTTAATACCAGCGAGTAATCACGGTTCAATGCGCCATTCACAAACAACTGGCCAATACCGGGTAAACCGTAAATCGTTTCGATAACCATTGAGCCGGTGATAATACCGACGAAGGCGGGCCCCATATAGGAGAGCACGGGCAACAATGCGGGTTTCAGCGCATGGCGGAAAATAATGCGGCGCATCGGTAAGCCTTTCGCTCGTGCGGTACGAATAAAGTTTGAATGTAGCACTTCAATCATCGAGCCACGCGTTATACGCGCAATACTGGCGATGTAGGCCAGAGATAATGCGACCATCGGCAGGATCATGAATTTTGGCGCGCCGCCATTCCATCCCCCGGCAGGTAACCATTTAAGCGTGATGGCGAAAATCATCACCAGCAGCGGAGCGACAACGAAGCTCGGTATCACAACCCCGGTCATCGCCAGCCCCATCACGGAATAGTCCCATCTGGTATTTTGTTTCAGCGCGGCAATGACGCCCGCACTCACGCCAAAAATCACCGCCAGTAAAAACGCTGCAGCGCCTAATTTCGCAGAAACAGGGAAGCTGGCCGCGACCAGATCATTCACCGTGTAATCTTTGTATTTAAATGACGGTCCAAAATCACCGTGCGCGAGCTGTTTCAGATAGCTGGCGTACTGGGTCAGAATCGGATCGTTCAGATGATATTTCGCTTCGATATTCGCCATGACTTCTGGCGGCAGCGTACGCTCACCGGTAAAAGGACTACCCGGCGCAAGACGCATCATAAAGAATGAGATAGTAATAAGAATAAATAGCGTCGGAATCGCTTCCAGACAGCGACGTAGGATAAATTTCAACATTGCCCGTACCTTCTGGCCTGTGCCTTTGTAGTGCGATGAAATAAGACACTGTGGGGCAGGATTACCCTGCCCCACTCATTGCCATTAATGCTTGATAATATACAAGTTTTTAACGTAGATATTATCCATCGGGTCTTTACCGGTATAACCACCCACCCACGGTTTCACCAGACGGGCGTTCACGTAGTAATACACCGGGACAATCGCGGAGTCTTTATCGAGCTGCTGTTCAGCCTTGGTGTAAAGCTCTGTACGTTGTGCTTCGTCGGTGACTTGCAGCGTGTCGGTAATCAGCTTATCAAAGGCCGGGCTCTTATAGTGCGCGGTGTTGTTGGAGCTGTCAGACAGCATGGTATTCAGGAAGGATGTCGGTTCGTTATAGTCCGCACACCAGCCTGCACGCGCCACGTCAAAGGTGCCCTGATGGCGGCTGTCGAGGAAGGTTTTCCACTCCTGGTTCTCCAGCTTGACGTCTACGCCCAGGTTTTTCTTCCAGATAGAAGCAACCGCGATAGCCAGTTTTTTATGCAGGTCAGAGGTGTTGTACAGCAGGTTGAACGTCAGCGGTTTGTCAGCCGTGTAGCCTGCTTCAGCCAGCAGTTTTTTCGCTTCTGCGTTACGTTTGTCTTGTGACCATTTGAACCATTCCGGCTCAACCAGTTTCGCACCGTCAGTGTATGGCGGGGTGTAGCTGTAGGCTGGCAAATCGCCCTGGTTCTTCACTTTATTGACGATGATGTCACGATCCAGAGCCAGTTTCAGCGCGGTACGAACACGAACGTCAGTAAACGGCGCTTTCTGGTTATTGATTTCGTAATAATAAGTACACAGGTACGGGTCGACGTGGACTTCTTTTGGAATTTCTTGTTTCAGTTTCTGGAACAGTTCAATCGGCATGTTGTTATAGGTCATGTCGATTTCACCGCTGCGGTAGCGGTTAACGTCAGTCACTTCTGAGGAAATAGGCAGGTAAGTTACCTGGTTAATTACCGTTTTCGCGTTATCCCAGTAATTGGTATTACGCTCAAGCACGATACGTTCGTTGACAACCCAATCTTTCAGTTTGTACGCACCGTTAGTCACGATATTCGCGGGCTGCGTCCATTTATCACCGAATTTCTCGACAACGGCTTTAGGAACGGGCGACACAGAGGCGTGTACCAGTAGTTTGTAGAAATAAGGAACCGGTTCGCTCAGCGTGACTTCGAAGGTATTGTCATCAAGCGCTTTTACGCCCAAGTCTGAGGTCGGTTTTTTACCGGCAATGATGTCATCGATATTCGCAATGTGACCATATTGCAGGTAGCTGGCGTAAGGGGATGCAGTTTTTGGATCTGCCAGACGCTGCCAGCTATAAACGAAGTCGTGTGCCGTAACCGGCGAGCCGTCGGACCATTTCGCGTCTTTACGCAGATGGAAGGTCCAGACTTTGAAATCTTTGTTTTCCCACTTTTCAGCGACGCCGGCACTCGGATGGCCTTCAACATCTGTGACTAACAGGCCTTCAAACAGATCGCGGCTGATGTTTGATTCCGGCACGCCTTCAATTTTATGCGGATCAAGAGACTGTACTTCCGAACCGTTATTACGAACCAGCGTTTGCTTCTCTGCCAGTTGAACGCCAGCAGGAACATCCGCCGCCATGGCTACGTTACCTGCAATTAGCGCGGAGAGAACGCCCGCCGCTACGAGACTTTTTTTTGTGATGATGGACATTGTGTTGATACTCCACTCATTATAATTACTGACATTAATGCCAGCCTGTTTTGTCCCCTAAAGGGGGCCTGTACAGCGCAGGAGCTTTTGGCTGCTGTCAGGCATCGTTTTACTGCTTGCTATCACCGACTTTATTTCTTACGAGCCGCTCGGATGGCGCCCTTACGTCGATTTTGTTACACGTCTCCCCTGTCGAGACGCCTGTTTCTCTTGCATTTGCAGGATGAGATTTGTATTTGAAAATAATTCTCATCTGCGTAGATTCTTAAGATAAATACAGGGCCGGAAAGTACCAAATGGCCCATTACGTCGCCAATACAATTTGCAAATTTGTTAACTAATTCTCTTTTATTCGGCTTTTCAACCGTGTCGCAAGAACGCGCAACCATGCTTAAATAAAAAATTAGTATTTTAAATCATACAGATAGACAGCAATTCATCGGTGTTGTTACATTCGCAATACGATTGCGCGTTTTTTGCACAAAAAATCAACATTCGATTATTATCTAGCACATTTGTCTGTCTGAGCGACGAAATTACTAATATCATTTCAATTATCTGACAGCAAGCCCCAGAGTATCGTGTGAGGGAAATAACAGTGTCGTTGGATTAATTTCTCGCCATCTGGCAATGTAACGAAATGTAATGCACTGAAATAAAAGCACTTATTTAAATCATGTTGATTTATTATATTTATGGTTTTTTCTGACTTTAGTTATATGATTTGCTGATAATGCTGCGTTTCGAACGCCCTGCGCAGCATTATTTCATCAGGCAGCAATCAGTGTAGTAAACCCGGGAATATCCCTTTAACGCCTGCAACAATGAATTCAATACCGAGTGCCATCAGCAATAAACCCATGATACGGGTAATCACGTTAATCCCGGTTTGCCCAAGCAGGCGCACCAGCCAGGGAGCGATGCGGAACACGCCCCAGGAACAAAAAGCAAAAAGAGCTATTGCCACTGAAAATCCCGCGAGGTACTCCACGCTGTGGTAGCGCGTGCCCCAGACAATAGTCGAGCTGATGGCCCCCGGCCCTGCCATTAAAGGTAAAGCCAGCGGCACAACGCCGATACTCTCTCTGATCGCCGTTTCTGATTTCTCTTGCTTGTTTTGTTTGTCCTCACCCAGTTTACCGCTGATCATCGACATCGCTATGGTGACTACCAGGATCCCCCCGGCGATACGAAACGAGTCAATCGAAATACCAAATAACTGAAGAATCCCGTCTCCCAGAAAAAGCGACGTCCAGAGAATAATGGCAACGGAAAGGTTCGCGGTGAGATTAGTTTTGTTCCTCGCCCCAGCCGTTTGATAGCTGGTCATACTAATAAAGACAGGAATAATTCCAATAGGATTGACCAGCGCGAACAGGCCGATAAAAAACTTAGACCAGGTAGGAAAGTCAAACAGTGTTTGAGTCACAGAGTGCTCCGCAGCATTGCAAGGCAAAGAAGAAAGTATAGAAACAATAAGACCCTGCTAAATATACGATTATTTGCAGCACAACTCACCATAAATCCTGTCATCTTCCTTACATCCCGGCATGTTATGCATTTGTACTAATTATGATAATGTTAGTTGGCGCCGCCCTTTTATCATTAACATTTGATACAAATGCCCAAAAACAGCCTGCTGAAAGGTGTCAGCTTTGCTGTAACTTGATTTAGATCACGTAATCGGTACTCAGAAGTGAGTACTCTTGGAGACGTCGTCAGGGAGTAGAACCATCAGTTTGAATGATGTTTCGTTGAGGCTCTTTCAGTAAATCAGTTAGGTTGGGCAAGGCGTTAACTACTTGTTTTTCTGTAATTTACGCAACCTGCACCCGGTCTGTCTATACTGTCGTTTCGGACAGCTGGTTTACTAAAAGAGTTTAACATTATCAGGAGAGCATTATGGCTGTTACTAATGTCGCTGAACTTAAC